>Ga0310811_10000030_pt1 | contig 264633 bp, 229 predicted proteins | sample YCmetagenome_FD_207642 | JGI IMG/M metagenome (GOLD analysis project Ga0310811, IMG submission 207642) | Soil microbial communities from experimental microcosm in Duke University, North Carolina, United States - YC | ecosystem: Engineered > Artificial ecosystem > Soil microcosm > Unclassified... | reverse complement strand
GGACGAACTACCTGTCGAAGCTCAATGCGGACTGGAAGGCAAAGGTCGGCGAAGGCGCAACGGTCAGCTGGCCGACGGGTACGGGCGGCAAGGGTAACGACGGCGTCGCCGCTTTCGTTCAGCGTCTGCCGGGCGCAATCGGCTACGTGGAATGGGCGTACGCGAAGCAGAACCACATGACGTACGTAGCGATGAAGAACTCGACGGGCGCCGTGGTCGAGCCGAAGACGGAAACGTTCAAGGCAGCGGCAGCGGGCGCGGACTGGTCGAAGTCGTTCTACCAGATCCTGACGAACGAGCCGGGCAAGGACGCATGGCCGATCGTCGGCGCAACCTTCGTGCTGCTGCACACGGCGCAGGACAAGCCGGCGCAAGGCACGGAAACGCTGAAGTTCTTCGACTGGGCGTTCAAGAACGGCACCCAGGCAGCAAACGATCTGGACTACATCTCGCTGCCGGATTCGGTAACGGCTGAAATCCGCTCGCAGTGGAAGACAAAGATCAAGGACGCGTCCGGTAAGCCGCTGGCCGAATGAGCATATGAGACGTGGGCGCGCTTCTGACATGCGCGCCTCCATAACATCGCGTCATCGTCTCCAACTTTTCGTGCAGACTGAATATACAGACGCACGCGGTAAGCTCCATTTTCCGATCTCGCGCGGATTCGTGACCGGCAGACTTTGCACGGCGAAGAAGAATGCGCGACATGGCACCGTTCGGGGCTGAAAGAGAAAGCTTGTCTTTTGTACAGACAATAAGTGCCCAACCGACTCGCTTCCAGCGATAGAGCGATCCAATTGGATCGCGTGTCCGGTAACCTGTGTAATGACTGTCCCCTGCACATCCCGTTCACGTTAGTCTGGAGTCCATATGGCCACGCCGAATGTCGACAGCGATATTGTCAAGGAGATCGCCGCGAAAACTAATACGCCGGTGGAAACGGTCTCCAGGATGTACGAGGAGACGTGGGCTGAGTACAGCGAAGGCGCAAGAATCATGGACTACCTGTCGGTTCTGGTGGCCCGTCGCGTACGGGACAATCTACTGCGATGGAAACAGGAAATGCACTGAAGGAAAGTTGCCGGGCCAGGCTTTAGGACTTGGGCGCCAGAGCGGCGCTCCCCGCACACGGCCCGCGAGAAGCTCGGCGCCGCTGATGAAGGCGCAAAACAACTCGCGCTCGCATTTGAACTCGGTAAACGCTACATTTCGCGAGCGATAGGGCAAATTGCGCCGCCACCTATTCGCGCGACGTCGGCGGCGGCGATCGTGCGCTTGTAGTGAAATGCAAGATCGCATCGGTACCGGATTTGCGGATTTCGTGTTGCAGTTGCACAAGCATGGACACGCTTTACGATTGACGGTTGAGCACACCGCCCCGCGTGTTGAGGCGCTCGCGTTCTCCGGCGTCGCCGACCGTATCCGGCAGGATGAGCTGGTCAGGCAGGCGTGAAGGCGTGAAGCGGGTCGCGACGTAGTACAGCGTGCCGGGCACGATAATGCCGACGATCCACGATATATCCACGCCGCCAAGATATTCGACCCACTGCCCGGTATAAAAACCCGTGGCGACGAACGGCATCTGCACCAACACACCCACCACATAGACGGCTATGCCCACCGGATTCCAGCGCCCGTAGCGGCCATTGGCGTCGAAGAGCGCGGGCACGTCGTAGCGCTCGCGCGTCACCCAGTAGTAATCGACGAGGTTGATCGCACTCCACGGTGTGAAGAACACCAGCAGGAACAGCAGGAATGACGAGAACGCCTTCAGAAATGAATGCTGCCCGGCGAGCGCAAGAGCGCTCGACACGCCCACGGAGAGAATCACGAAAACGAGGCGGGTCCGTTGCGAAACTTCGCGGCGCTGACCGAGGCCGGTGACGATCGTCGCCACTGACATCACACTGCCATAGGCATTAAGCGTTGTGATGGTGAGCTTGCCGAGCGCAATCGCGAAGTAAAGGATCGAGGCGATCATACCTGTTGCGCCGAGACCGACGATAAACGCGACTTCGTGCCCGGCGAAGCGGTCGCCCGCGAGCGAGGCGGCGAGCACGCCAAACGTCATCGAAACCTGCGCACCGATGACTGTTCCGCTGAATACAGCCAGGAAGGTATGGAGCGCCGAGGTGGATTTCGGCAGATAGCGCGAATAGTCGGCAACGTAGGGACCGTATGCGATCTGCCAGGACGCCGAAAGCGAAACTGCGAGCAGGAAAGAGGCGACGGTGAAATGCCGGTGAGCGAGGAGCGTGCCCCATGTGTGGCCGCTCAGGAGAGTGGCGAAGAGATACAGGAAGGCCAGTGTGCCGATGACGCTCGATACGCGACCCATTGCGTGAATGATTCGGTAGCCTAGCCCGGTCAGCAGGATTACCACGGCGGCAAAGATCAGGATCGCGACGGTATTGTTCACTGCCAGTAGTTCACCAATGGCCTGGCCGGCGAGCACCGTGCCGCCCGCGGAGAAACCCACGTACATCACGCAGACGAGCACGAGTGGGATGATTGCGCCATAGACGCCAAACTGCACGCGGCTCGAAATCATCTGGGGCAAGCCGAGTTGCGGGCCCTGCGCGCCGTGCAAGGCCATGACCGAGCCACCAAGAATTTGCCCGATAAGAAGTCCGATCAGTGACCAGAATACGTCGCCACCCAGCACGACGGCGAGCGCGCCGACCACCACTGCTGTGATCTGCAGGTTCGCCCCGAACCAGAGCGTGAACTGGCTGAACAAATTGCCGTGACGCTCGGCGTCGGGAATGTAGTCGATTGAACGCCGCTCTACCAGAGCGGTTCTTCCACTATGTGATGCGGTACGGGCCATTGTTGCGCTCCTCTCGGAAAGGGAACTGCTGAGGTATCGTGCCCGTGCGTGCCGCGAATTGCGGTGCGGCGCACGAGGCGTTGAACAAACTGGCTTGCGCCGTTCAAATCTGTGCCGCAAGTGACGGCACGATGTCGTGAAGATCGCCCACCAGACCGTAATCGGCGACGCTGAAAATCGGCGCTTCCGGATCCTTGTTGATCGCCACGATCACCTTCGAGTCCTTCATCCCGGCCAGATGCTGGATCGCACCCGAGATGCCGACGGCCACGTACAGTTGCGGCGCGACGATCTTGCCGGTCTGGCCGACCTGATAGTCGTTCGGCACGAAGCCCGCGTCGACTGCTGCGCGCGATGCGCCCAGCGCTGCGTTCAGCTTGTCGGCCAGCGGTTCCAGAACCTTCGTGTAGTTCTCGCCGTTACCCAGACCGCGGCCACCCGAGACGATGATCTTCGCCGAGGTCAGTTCCGGACGGTCCAGCTTCGTCACTTCACGGCTCACGAACTGTGACAGGCCGCTATCGGCGGCTGCTTCGATCTTCTCGACCGTTGCGCTGCCGCCTTCGGCTGCAACCGCATCGAAACCCGTCGTGCGCACCGTAATGACCTTGATCGGGTCAGCGGACTGAACGGTGGCGATCGCGTTGCCGGCGTAGATCGGGCGCTCGAACGTGTCGGCGCTGTCCACGGCGGTGATGTCGCTGATCTGCGCAACGTCGAGCTTCGCGGCGATACGCGGCGCGATGTTCTTGCCGTAAGCGGTGGCCGGCGCGAGGATGTGCGAATAGTCCTTCGCAATGTTCAGCACCGTGGCTTCGACGTTTTCCGCGAGGCCCGCTGCGAGTTGCGGCGCGTCGGCCAGCAACACCTTGCTCACGCCTGCAATTTTCGCTGCCGCATCCGCTGCGGCTTGCGCGCCTTCACCGGCGACCAGCACGTGAATGTCACCACCGATCTTCTGCGCGGCTGCAATCGTGTTCAGCGTCGCGGCCTTGATCGACGCGTTATCGTGTTCTGCAATTACCAGATTCGTCATTTCGTCCGTCTCCTCACAGCACCTTGGCTTCGGTCTTCAGCTTCTCGACCAGCGTCTTCACATCCGCCACCTTCACACCGGCGGAGCGCTTCGGCGGCTCGGCGACTTTCAGCGTCTTCAGGCGCGGCGTGACGTCGACACCGAGATCTTCCGGCTTGATCGTTTCCAGCGGCTTCTTCTTCGCCTTCATGATGTTTGGCAGCGTCACGTAGCGCGGCTCGTTCAGGCGCAGATCGGTCGTGACGACAGCGGGCAGCGTCAGCGACAGCGTTTCAGCACCGCCATCCACTTCGCGCGACACCGTCGCCTTGCCGTCAGCCACGACAACCTTGGAGGCAAACGTGGCTTGCGGCAAATTCGCCAGCGCGGCCAGCATCTGGCCGGTCTGGTTCGAATCGTCGTCGATGGCCTGCTTGCCGAGGATGACCAGCTGCGGCTGTTCCTTGTCGACCAGCGCCTTGAGCAGCTTGGCGACAGCCAGCGGCTGCAGTTCTTCGTTCGACTCGATCAGGATCGCGCGGTCAGCGCCGATCGCCAGCGCCGTGCGCAGCGTTTCCTGCGCTTGCGCCACACCCGCCGACACGGCGATCACTTCGGTCGCCACGCCCGCTTCCTTCAGACGGACCGCTTCTTCAACCGCGATTTCATCGAACGGATTCATCGACATCTTCACGTTCGCGATGTCGACGCCCGTACTATCGGATTTCACACTCACTTTCACGTTGGCATCTACCACACGTTTGACTGCCACCAGCACTTTCACTTTCGAGCTCCCATATTCATTGTCGTTACGCGAGAACCGACCTCGCGATCACCGTGCGCTGAATTTCCGACGACCCTTCGTAAATGCGCAGAATCCGCGCATCGCGCACGAGCCGTTCCACGCGCATCTCGCGCGTGAAGCCATAGCCGCCATGCATCTGCAAAGCGGCGTCGGTGACGAATGCCACCATCTCAGACGCATAGAGCTTCGCCATCGACGCCGCTTCGGTGAACGGTTCGCCTGCCGCGCGCCGCGCCGCGGCCTGCAAGCTCAGAAGCCACGCGGCCTCCAGCCGCGTCTTCATGTCCGCGAATTTCCATTGCAGTCCCTGCTTGCCTGCGAGCGGCTCGCCGCCGACGCAGCGCGTCTTCGCCCACTCCACTGCGTCACTGAGCGCCGCTTCGGCGAGGCCAAGGCTCGTCGCAGCCACGTCCAGGCGGCTGTTGTCGAGCACCTTCATCGCCGTGCGAAAGCCGGTGCCTTCCTCGCCCAGCCGGTTTGCCGCCGGCACATGGCAATCGAGCGCAACCTCGTGCGCCGGCGCGCCCCGAATACCCATCAGCATTTCGGCTGGCGACACCGACACCCCCGGCGTATCGCGATCGATGACGAACGCGCTGATTCCTCGGGTCCCGAGATCCGTCCCGGTCTTCGCGTAGACCACGATGAATTGCGCCGCTGCCGCGTTCGAAATGAAGTGCTTCACACCCCGCAAGCGGTAGCCGTCGCCCTCGCGCACAGCCCGTGTCGTCATGCCCGCCGGATTGGAGCCGGCTTGCGGCTCGGTCAAGGCGAACGCGCCAAGCTTGAGGCCCGTCGCCGCGTCGGGCAGGTAGCGTGCACGCAATGCATCGTCGCCGCCGATCAGGATGGAGTCGGTTGCAAGGTAGTGCGCGCCGATCATCGACGAAGTCGATGCGCATGCGCGCGCAATTTCCGCCAGTGCGAGAATGATCGCGGCGGGCGAAGCGTCAATGCCACCCCAGCGCTCCGGCAGGTTCAATCCCATCACGCCCAACTCGGCAAGCGCCGGGACATAGCGCGTAGTGGAAATTTCGTCCCGGTCGACCTGCGCCGCGTGTGGTGCCAACTCTGCTTGCGCGAAGCGCCGGATGGCCTCCGCAATCTCCAGGTCGGCCTCGGTCACACCCATTCGTTTAAGCATTGTTCGTCTCCTGATTCGTTTCGCTTCGCAAGTCGGTGGTTTCGTCCACACGTAGTACACCGGCGGCGACCAGCGTGGCGACATACGCCGTATCGACGCCGAGTTGCTGTTGCAGGACCGCCAGCGTGTGCTCGCCAAGGCGCGGCGCGCGCGTCGTGCGCGTGGTGGGCCACGCCGAGAAGTGGACCGGCTGCTTTGGCAGGCGCACGACGCCACCGCCGCCGGCCGGCGCCTCGACCAGAACGCCGCGCGCGCGTGCCTGCTCGCTCTCCAGCGCTTCACTGATGTTCTGGATCGGCGCAACGGGAATGCCGGCTTCGCTCAGTAGCGCATTCACCTCGGCAATGCTCCGCACTCCAGACCATGACTCGATGCAGGCGCGCAATGCGGCTTCGTTCTCGCATCGCGCTGCATCGTTCGCAAAGCGCGCATCGTCGATCAGCAAGGGCTGGTTCATTGCGTGTGCCAGGCGCTCGAAAAGACGATTGTTGAGCACCGCCACGACAAAGTAGCCGTCTCTCGCGCGATAGGCTCCAAACGGCGCCGACGACGGGTGCCGGTTCCCCACCCGCCGCGGCGCAATGCCGGTCGTCGCGTAGCGCGCGACCAGCGCTGTGGTCAGGCTAAGCGTCGCGTCGAACATCGCCACGTCCACGTGGGTACCCTCGCCGGTTCGCTCGCGCGCGAGCAACGCAGCCAGCACGCCCCACGACGCAAAGATGCCGCTCACCACGTCCGAAACGGAATCGCCGACAAGCGTCGGCGCCCCGTCGGGTGAACCCGTCGCGTCCATGAGCCCGCACATCGCCTGCAGGATGATGTCGTAGGCGGGTCGATGAGACTCCGGACCCGTCTGACCGAAACCTGAGACGCTCGCATAAACGAGCCCAGGATTGTGCGCGGCGAGTTGCGCGTAGCCAATGCCCAGACGCTCGGCCACACCGGGACGAAAGTTCTCGACGACGACATCGGCCTGCGCGCAGAGTGCCTGAGCGAGTTCGCGGCCTTCGTCGCGTTTCAGGTCGATCACCACGCTTTGTTTGTTGCGGTTCATCGCGCTGAAAAGACCGCTCTCGCCGGCGGAGAACGGGCCGATTGCGCGATAGTCGTCGCCGCCGGGCGGCTCGATCTTGATGACTTCGGCACCCAGATCACTGAGCAGCGCGGAGCACAGCGGGCCCGCGAGCACGCGGGAAAAATCGATCACACGAATGCCTTCGAGCGGCAGCGCGGGCAATGTCACGGGGTATTCCTCCAGAACAGCCGGCCAGTTCGGCTGGTGGAGACATTCTGAGCGGCGCAGGCAATAGGATAAAATATTAGAATAAATTAACGGTTATATAAAAATCCTATGGCACTGTCGCTCAGACTGCTACGCTACTTCGTCACCGCCGCGGAAACCGGCAGCACGACTGCTGCGGCGAGGCACCTGAACGTGTCGCAGCCTTCGATCTCCGTGGCAATTCGTGAACTGGAGGCGCTATTCGACGCGCCGCTGTTCACGCGCGACGCGGGCACCGGTATGACGCTCACGCAGTTTGGACAACGAAAGCTGGACGAGGCGCGTCACCTGCTCGCCTCAGCATCGGCGTTCATTACCGACGACGTCGGCGAAGGAAACGGCGGCCTGGTGCAAATCGGCGTGTTCCGCACGATCGCGCCCGTCTATCTGCCGCGCGTGCTTAAGCTCGCGCAGGCGCGCTTTCCCGCTTTGACCGTGCACTTCCGGGAAGGCGACCTGACGCAACTCGATGAGTGGCTGCACAAGCGCCAGATCGATCTCGCACTCATGTACGACGTGGGCTTGCCGATCGACATCGAGCGCGAATGTCTCGCCGAACTCAAGCCGTACGCACTCGTGCCCAGCGAGACGCCGTTGGCTAAACGACGGCGCGCGATCTCGCTGCACGAACTTGCAGCGCAGCCTTTCATCCAGATCGACCTACCCCAAAGTCGCGATTTCCTGATGGCGCCGTTCTGGCAGCATGGTCTGGCGCCCAACGTGCGATATCGGGCAACCTCCATTGAACTCGTGCGCGCGATGGTCGCGAGCGGACTTGGCGTGTCGTTACTGATTACGCAAAGTCCCGCGGTCGCGCAGACGCCGCTTGTTGCCGAGCGGCCAATACGTGAAGCCACTGTGATCCAGCCGCTTGTGATCGCACGGCCGGCGCGCGTGCCGTACACACGGGCCTCAGAGCTACTCGCCACCTGCGTGCGCGACGCGGTGGTTGAAGCAATGGGCGAGCGGGTCGGCAAATGAGGGCTTGAGGATATGCGTAAGCGTTACGCCCCACCGCCTAGCCCGAGGAATCGAAACGGTGGCGCAGGTTGAAAGTACTTCGAGACTTCGCCGTCGAAAGTATTGCGCTGATCCTTACCGAGATCGAGACGTTTGACTGGTGCGCCCGGGGAGAAGTCAACCTTCTTCAGGTCGACCCAGAACGTGTTCGGCGTTAATGCCGATTCAAAGAAGTAGAGCAAACGTTTGTGATCGGCGACCGTGCGCCAGCGGGTGGAGGAAATGTTCGGCTCGTCCGGAGTGGTAATGCCGAATGGCACAGACACATTGCGGATCACGCTGAAGACGCTGGCAAGTGCGACGGCGGGGTCTTCGCTTTTGGGAATGGCATTGATGTAGAACGAAGCGCGCGCGAATCGATCCGCGGAGCGGTTCGTACCGGGCAACCAGACTGTGCCGCCGATGCGTTTCCAGTACTCGTTCAGGGCAAGTTGTTCGTCGAAAGTCGGCGAGTTGGTCATCACCTGATACTGCCTGCCGTGGTGGATGACCTGCTTGCCTGCGATGTACTCGACGATAGCGCTGTCGCCGGTAGCATCCGAAATGGCAAGGTGCAGCGTGGCGAGGCGCTTTTCTCCGGGGACATTGTCCGTGACTATGGTGAAGGGTTCTTTCTCGAGCGCGGCGACAGCTTCCGAGACCGTTGCGAAATTGTCCAGGACGTACTGCGCCCAAGCGGCAATGGTAAGTCCCGGTTTCGAGTTGTTGTCGAAAACCGGGTACTGCGATTCGACGAGCCAGAGGAGTTCCGCAGCGAGGCCCTTCTCGTTCATGCCGTCGGTGGTGGAGACGTCGTAGCCGGTCGCGACCACGCTACCGTATCTGGCTGTCCATTTGAGTGAGTTCGGCCCTGCCTCGCCGCTGCGGGCAATGCCACGCGGCAGGATGTAGAGATTGGTTGAAATGTCGAGCTTCCAATCCATCGATCGGGCGGTGATGACGTCGTTATTGTCGCCAAGATAGACGACGCGGGTGCAGGCAAGCGCTGCGATTGGAATGGCGACTAGCGTCGCAGCGGCGAAAAGGCCAGGCAGAATTGACCAAACGAAACGGCGCATGGTGATTCCTCACTATTGTCAACAGATACCGAACGATTGATTTCCGATGCTCGCAGCTGAAACCGTCAGGTGCGCCTCATTGCCTGCGCACTACGACGACCACGCCGTATTTTGCATGACGACTCGATACCCGTCTGGGTCCGCGAATGTTCGACCCGACACGTCCCAATAAGGATTGAACGACTTGACCCGAACGAATCCGTTGTCGACAAACCGGTCGCATGCCGACTCCCACGCTTCCCGGTCCGGAGCATAAAACACCAGTAAATCCTCGTGCGTCGGTGAGGCGGCTACCGGGTGTTCGCGGCATTGGGTGAACTCAAAGTGATAGTCCATCCCGGAGCATCCGAGCATTACTCCATCGAACCCCTGATGATCCTGGAATCGCGCCAGCACAACCAGGTCAAGTGCCGCGCAATACATGTTTTCAGATCGAGAAATATCGCTGACAGGTCGGGCGATTCTGAGCTTTGCTTGCATGGATTCGTTACATCGGTCGTGGGTTAAGGGTTTTCGAACATCTGATTCGAAAGGATACGCCGAATGTTAAAGCGGAATCCGTTTGCACGATCGTGCACGACGAGTACCACAAAGCGTTCTGCATGACGATCTCCTTGCAGATGAAACTCCTGCGTCACCACGCTCCCGGAATTTCCTTCGCGGAAGTCAATGCCTGTTGCGAGTGGGCGACATTGGCACCGAATTATTGCGACATTAATTGTCGCGAAATATGATCGCCACACGGCGCGTGGGGCGTGCGCCACTTACGTCAGTGCACGCTTACGTGCTGCTTGCGACATGACAACAATCGGAATACCTCATGAATAAAACACTTGCGGCAGTCGGTGCAGGTCTGCTCGCCCTTTCGGCACAGTCCGCCTTCGCACAAAGCTCGGTCACTCTGTATGGTCTCGTTGACACAAGCGTGCGTTACCTGACGAACGCGAATTCGAATAACGATTCTCAGGTGTCGATGGGTGAAGGTATCGAGACACCGAGCCGTTTCGGTTTGAAAGGCACTGAAGATCTGGGCGGCGGGACGTCGGCGGTCTTCAAGCTCGAGAACCAGTTCCAGCTCTGGTCCGGCAAACTCGACAACAGCAACAACACACTATTCCAGCGCAATGCATACGTCGGACTCTCGAACAACCAGTACGGCACGCTGACCTTCGGCCGCCAGCAAACGCCGTTCTTCGACGTGATGGGCAACACGTACGATCCGCTGACCGTCGGCGACTTCTGGCAGGACAGCTGGATCTATAACCCGGTAGGGCGATATCTGTTCACCAATAGCTCGGCCAAGTACACCGGCCAGTTTGGCGGTCTGCAAGTGGAAGGTATGTACGGCTTCGGCGGCGTGCCGGGTAGCACCGGCCAGAACAGCATGTACGGCTTTACAGCGTCGTATGCGCTTGGCCCCCTCTCGGCCGACGTTGGGTTCCAGCAGAACGATAACGCCGGCAAGAAATTTAACCTCGTCAACGTCGGCGCAGTCTACGCAATCACGCCGTCGGTCAAGGTCCTCGCGGGCTGGCTGCATTCGCAGGACAACACCGGGCTTGTCGATGGCGACGAGCAGCAAGCCGGCGCACCCGTGCTGACGCATGTCAGCCCGAACCGTATCGACGACAGTTTCTACGTCGGCTCGACATGGCAAGCTACGCCGGTGTTGGCGCTTACGCTGGCCGGTTACTACGATCATGCACGCAATGCGGCAACGCTCGACGGCACGCTCGGCGCCGGTATCAATTACTCGGGGACGCTGCTCGCAGAGTATTCGTTGTCGAAGCGCACCGAGGTATACGGAACGGTCGACTTCACCCGTGGCACCGGTGCGTTTCTAGCCGACTACCCGGGCCGCAACAACCAGACCGGCGTTGCAATCGGCCTGCGCAACATCTTCTGATCGCACGGCCCGGGTTGCCGGGCTTTCTGCTCAGAATGGACCGCGCGTGTCGTGAGACGCGCGCGGTTTTTTTGCGTCGACGAAATACACTGATCCACACTGTTTTTCAAGCGAGGTTGAGCCAACTACGGCCGCACTTCCTAGAACGATTGTTTTTGAGGATCCCACGCAGATGTGGCCCCCACGCACGCTCCGTTTTCGACCGCCACTCCCGCCACGCTTACCTGCGGAGTAGGTCCGTCTTCTTTTACTTTCACCGTATCGATGCCCCAATCGCACAGCGTTCCATGAGCGGGGGCCAGCGCCTGGACAAGATCGCCAGTTTTCTTGTCCCGCACCTCGATCACGCGATTGAGCGTGGCGATCGATGGAATGACGAAGTACCAGCGGTCCGTGGATGCCGCCTGGAGTATGGGAACCGGCTCGGCCCCGTAAGTGCTGTAGGCAACGAGGTTCAAATGGATAGGCAGTTTCTGTCCGTTGCGATAGCTGACCCAGGTGCCTTCGTACGACTTCGGCGGAAAGATATCGCTTGGCAGTTCAAGCTGGGCTATCGGCAACCCGCTGGCGTCGAGTTCATCGATGTGGATGTTCCCCGAGGTATGGAAGATCGTGGGTTTGAGTCGAATGGGGGTGCGGTGCCGGTCGTAAAAATAGACTCCTGTGGTCACAGTGTTGGTGAGCGACAGGTACAACATGTCAGGATCAATGGCAGACAGAATGAAACACGCAGCCGGGTGACGCATAGGTAAGTCTCCAATGTCCGGATAGTTCAAACACCTTTGGGCCTGAGCGGCGGTGTCCAGCCGACCCGCTTACCTTTGTTCCACGCATCCGGGGCTTGTTCGGTATTCGTGGCACACTCCTACAAGAAGGATGGGGGAGACCATGCTCCGGCGAAGGTTCACAATCGTTCCGATTGTTGCCACTGGCGCATTCCCAACCGGCGTGGCTCGACGGCGGGTCCATACCGGAACTTGCAGGATCGGTAACGGGGTTTCCCGGCCGATGCCGCTGCAGGTGGCTTTCGTTAGAATCTGTTTCCGATTCGTTAATACATCCATTACCGGAGGCGAACGTGCCAGGCTTACTTCCCGATGTCGACCGCGAGGGGCTCCTCGAGTATTCGGTCGTGTACACCGACCGATCAATCAATCATATGTCGCAGCTTTTTCAAGGCGTCATGCGCGATATTTCCGGCGCCCTGAAAAAGGTCTATAACGCGAAGTCGGCGGTTATCGTGCCGGGCAGCGGGACATTCGGCATGGAAGCCGTCGCCCGGCAGTTTGCGACAGGCAAGCAGTGTCTGGTCATCCGCAATGGCTGGTTCAGTTTCCGTTGGTCGCAGATTTTCGACATGGGCAGCATCCCATCTGAATCGATCGTATTGAAGGCGCGTCCGGTCGAACAAGGAAGGCAGGCCGCCTATGCACCGCCGCCGATCGAAGAAGTGGTCGCCGCGATCAAGGAGAACAAGCCGGATCTGGTTTTTGCACCGCATGTGGAAACGGCCTCCGGGACGATGCTGCCTGATGCCTATTTGCGTGCCGTGTCCGACGCTGTTCACGCCGTCGGCGGCATGTTTGTACTGGATTGCATCGCTTCCGGCACGGTCTGGGTGGACATGCAGGCCAGTGGCGTCGATGTCCTGATCAGCGCACCGCAAAAAGGGTGGAGCGCGTCACCGTGCTGCGCACTCGTCATGCTCAGCTCTCTTGCCCGCGAAAGAATCGACGCGACAGCCAGCACCAGTTTCGCTTGCGACCTTCGCAAATGGCTGCAGATCATGGAGGCCTACGAGAACGGCGGGTTCGCGTACCACGCCACGATGCCCACGGACAGTCTCGCGACGCTGCGCGACGTCATTAAGGAAACCGAGGCATATGGCTTCGACAAAGTGAAAGCGGAGCAGCTTGAACTCGGCACGCGCGTTCGCTCACTCCTGACGGCCAAAGGTTTCCGAAGCGTGGCGGCGGAAGGTTTTCAGGCCCCGGGCGTGGTGGTCAGCTACACGGACGATGACGGCATACGATCCGGCAAGAAATTCGCCGATGCCGGTTTGCAGATCGCGCCCGGCGTTCCCCTTCAATGCGACGAGCCTGAAGACTTCAAGACTTTCCGCATCGGACTATTTGGCCTCGACAAACTGCATGATGTCGAAGGCGCGGTCGCGAGGCTCACCAAGGCATTGGACAGGATTCTTTAGCGCGTTTTTCCGGCGCATGTGCGCATGGCTCGCCCTCGCAACCGCATCGACAGGAGGGCCCCGGAACCTGTGGGAATAGCTATGCGCACGCTTCGGTCTTTGCCGCTGCGCCGGACCCCTATGCTTTGACAGGCAATCTCGGCAGTTGACATCGCCGAAGCATGCCGCCTAACATCGCTCAGGATGACCAGGAGAAAATTCAGCATGAATGCTACGTTTATCATCGAACTAGGAAGTCGGCGCATGGTCCGGTAACGGCACCTGGCCGTCCCCATGCGCCCCCGACAAGTTCGGGGGCTTTTTTTTGCCCCGCGCGAAATTGCTTTCGACCGGAAATGCCGATGACTTCAACACGACCGCTTCCCACGCTCTCCACGCTGATTCTGCTGTGTGCGCTCTCTGTGCTGCCACTGAGCATATTCCTGCCTTCGCTGCCGAACATTGCGATGGATTTTCACGCCGACTACGCGCTCGTGAGCCTGTCGCTGGCAGGATATGCAACCGTCGCCGCCGTGCTGGAACTGGTCATGGGGCCGCTGTCCGATCGCTTCGGGCGGCGGCCAATCGTGTTGACCAGCCTGACCGTATTCGTGGTCGGGTCGCTCGGCTGCGCGCTGGCGGGCAATATCTGGACCTTTCTGGCTTTCCGTTTGCTTCAGGCTCCGATCACCTCCTGTTATCCGGTGTCGATGGCCGCCATCAGGGATATGACCGGGAAGGAGGGGGCCGCAAGCCGGATCGGCTATGCCGCGATGGCAGCGGCGTTCGCCCCCATGCTCGGCCCGACGGTCGGCGGCGTTATCGACGAGACCAGCGGCTGGCGTGCGATCTTCTGGGGTCTCGCCCTTGCCGGCATAGCTTTGTTTGCCCTGTGCTGGTTCCGCCTGGGTGAGACCAACAAGTATCCATCGGACACCATCAGGCAGCAGTTTCGGGCCTATCCCGCGCTTATCCATGAACGTCGCTTCTGGGCCTACGCGCTGTGCATGGCGTTCTCAACGGGTACGTTCTATGCCTTTCTGGCCGGTGCTCCATTGGCCGCGAAAACGGCGTTCGATGTACCACCGGCAACGCTAGGTTTGTACATGGGCTCCATCACCGCTGGCTTCGTGCTCGGCAGCTTCCTGTCGGGGCGCTACGCCAGCCGCTATCCGCTCGCTACGACCATCACCGTGGGACGTGTCGTTGCTTGTGCCGGCCCGTTGATCGGCTTGATGCTCTTCTTCGCCGGAGCCAGGCATGCAATAGCGCTGTTCGGCCCTTGCATGCTAGTCGGCGTCGGTAACGGCCTGTCAAATCCGTGCGCCCATGCCGGAGCGCTCTCGGTGCGCCCGGAGCTGGCGGGAAGTGCATCCGGGTTGGTTGGCGCGATGACCATTGCCGGCGGCTCCGCCCTTTCCTCGATGACGGGAGCCGTACTGACGGAAAGCAACGCAGCCTACGCGCCGCTTTGCCTGATGCTGTTCTCCTCCGTGATTGCGATGTTGGCCGCGTCGTATGTGCGCGTGCTGGACAGGCACGAGGCGTATCGATGAGCGCGCCTCGACACTTCGCATTTGTGAATCGCGGGCATCATTTTAGGCCGTGTCGAACTCGCGCACGTGATAGCGAAATGGCAGATGAGGGGTGACGGTGGCCGGCATAGTTCAGTCGCCTGGCAGCGCTACGGTTTTTCTGCGGCGATCAATGTCGATATTTTTTGTCCATTGATCTGCGCGGCGCAATCAGGCGGCAACCGCTAGAATTGCGGCTTTAGCCCGGAATACGCCAATGTCTTTTGCCTCGCTTGGCCTGATCGATCCCTTGCTGCGTAATTTGCAGGACCTCAATTACCAGACACCTACGCCGGTGCAGGCCAAGGCGATTCCCGCTGTTCTCAGTGGCAAGGACGTCATGGCTGCGGCGCAGACCGGCACCGGCAAGACGGCGGGTTTTGCGCTGCCGCTGTTGCAGCGGCTGGTGCAACACGGCCCGGCGGTGTCCAGCAACCGCGCGCGTGTTCTGGTGCTGGTGCCCACGCGTGAGCTGGCCGAACAGGTGCTGCAAAGCTTTATCGATTACGGCAAAGGCCTCGACTTACGATTTCTGGCCGCCTACGGCGGTGTGAGCATCAACCCGCAAATGATGAAGTTGCGCAAAGGCGTGGATGTGCTCGTTGCCACGCCGGGCCGTTTGCTGGATCTGAATCGCCAGAATGCGGTGCAGTTCGATCAGGTGCAAACGCTGGTGCTGGACGAGGCCGACCGCATGCTGGATCTGGGCTTTTCGCGCGAACTCAACGCCGTCTTTGCCGCGTTGCCCGCTCAGCGCCAGACCCTGCTGTTCTCTGCCACGTTTACCGATGACATCCGCGCGATGGCGGAGAGCATTCTGCGCGGCCGGGTGAATATCAGCGTCAGCCCGCCCAATGCCACGGCCAGCAAGATCAGGCAGTGGGTGATACCGGTGGATAAAAAGAACAAGCCTGACCTCTTCATGCACCTGGTGGCCGAGAACAACTGGGAGCACGCACTGGTGTTCGTCAAAACTCGCAATGGCGTGGATTACCTGGCGGCCATGCTGGATGACGCGGGCTATTCGGTCGACACCATCCACGGCGACAAGCCGCAACCTGCACGACTGCGTGCGCTGGAACGCTTCAAGACGGGCGAAGTCAGTATGCTGGTAGCCACCGACGTGGCTGCGCGCGGGCTGGATATCGACGACCTGCCGCTGGTGATCAACGTTGATCTGCCAATCGTGGCGCAAGACTATGTGCACCGTATTGGCCGTACCGGCCGCGCGGGTGCGAGCGGCGTGGCGGTGTCCCTTGTGTGTGCCGATGAAGCGCCGCAACTGGCCGCGATTGAAGCGCTGATCCGGCAAACGCTGCGCCGTGAAGAAGAGCCGGGTTTTGAGGCCGAACATCGCGTGCCGCAAACCAGCGCGACGGGCAAGATCATCAAGAAACCTAAAAAACCCAAGAAGCCGAAAGTGCCACAAGCTGCGCCGGGCGCCGTGCAAGTGCCCGGTAAAAAACCGCGCCCGCAAAGTGGCGAAAACAAACGCAAGCCTGCGGCGCAGCGCGCTGCGGCCGCGGGTGAAGGCACAAGTGTGTTTAGCGGTAGCCCATTCAGCGTGCCAAAGCCACGCGGCAAACCTGCCAGCAAGCCGGCTGGGGGCTCACGTAAGCCCGCTGGCAAACCCGCTGGTGGCCGCGGCAAACGCTGACCCTGAGTCGTGGGGACGAGTAGTCCTCCCCGCAGAGAAGACTCAGCCGTCTTTCAGTGCGGCGCGCACAAACGAGACGAACCGCGATGTAACGGGGTTGCTCCGCGCATCTGGCCACACAAGCCCTACGCGCCACTTCGCGCACTTTCCTCGCAGCGGCAGCACGGTAGCATCCCGCAGCAGATGTTGCGCACCCGAGGGGACGAACGCGACGCCGACGCCGGCAGCAACCGATGCCAGGACGGACTGCACATCGTCAGCCTGCTGAGTCACGTTCGGTACAAAGCCCTGTTCGCGACACCAGCCGTCGACCTGAGCGGCGAGCCCAGGCCCGCGCGCACGCCGCAGGGCCAGAAAACCCATTTCATTCAGCTTGTCAAACTCGGCAGGAAGACGCACGCGCTCAACGGATGGAGGTAACGCCAGCGCGAGGTTCTCATCGATCACACGAAGAGACGAGAGACCCTCGACCGAGGGTACGCGCATAAAGCCCACATCCAGTTTTCCCGCCAGAAGGCGACGGGTTTGCTCGGCAGAAGAGAGGTCGCTCAACGCGATGGCAATGCCCGGATACTGTTGACGGAAGTCGGCGATGATCCGCGGCGCGATCGTCAGCACGGACAGACAGATACCGACCCGCAAATGCCCGCGCTTGCCACTGGCCGCCTCTCGTGCGCGCGCGAGAATCTCATCCGCGTCGTGGACGAGCGCTTGCGCATCGGGCAGGAAAATTTCGCCGAAACGCGTCAGCTCCGCACCATGCCGCCCACGTTCGAACAGCTTCGCGCCCAGGCTAGCCTCCAGTGCGCCAACCTGCTTGCTCAACGCCGGCTGACTCAAGTGAAGCGCCTCCGCCGCGCGGCCGAAATGACGCAGTTCGACGACCGACAAAAACGTTCTCAGCAGTTTCAGTTCCATTCTGCGTAGTTATCGTTTCGATCAAATCATTCATTTTACTAATCGATTGGCGAGTTGTTCAATACGGATATGTCTCTCAACGCGGGATTGTCCATGGCCTTACCCAATCCTAAGTGTCGCGCAAACCGCACGGACCGTGCAGATGTCCCGGTTGACGACGCCACCGCCAATCCCGAACCTGCGCAGGCGCGGTTAGTGGGGCGGGAGCGCCGCCCCCGGTTCGCTGATGCCTTCCCGGCAGACGATGGCCGCATGCAGGGGGGCTCGATCGCCGTGAGCTTTGCCGTTGTCTCTCGCCGGCGATGGCCGCGCTGAACAGAAATCAGACCGGGTTCCACGAGGAAGTGCCGTTGCGGCAAGTCTCAGCATCCATGCGCGTATTCGGCTGCGACTGCACTGCCGCTTCGGCAAACGCCTCTCGCAGCGTACCGGTCGCTCAGCCCCGTTCCGCCATCGCAAGGATGCGCTGCGCCATCCGCACGTTCGCGAAATCGACCAGCTTGCCGTCGAGCGAAATGGCTGCGAGGCCCGCGGCTTGCGCTGCTTCGAGCGCTTCTACCGTTTTGCGGGCGGCGCGCACTTCGTCGTCGGTCGGTGAGAACGCCGAACGGGTCGGCTCGATCTGCCCGGGATGGATGACCTGCTTGCCGTCGTAACCCATCGCCGCGGCTTTCAGTGCCCAGGCTCGCGTCAGGACGAGATCGCGAAACGCGCCGCATGGACCATCTATCGCACGCAGTCCAAAAGCGCGCGCGGCGACCAGAATCCGCATCATCGGGTACGTCCAGAGGTCGAGGGGCGTGGCGCTGTAGTGGCCCGCTTCGTCCTTGAGCGTCACGGCATAACCGGCATGCGTGCCGCCGATCTCGACGTTGCGCGCGCCGATGGACGCCGAAAAATCGCCGACCCCGAAATGCAAGGCCGTGAGCCGGTTACTCGCGCCGGCAATGCTATCGACATTCATCACGCCGCGCGCCGTCTCGATCAACGCCTCGATTTCGAGCGGCGCGAATGACTCGGGCCGAGCGCTCAGCAACTGCTCTACCTGGGCAATCACGTCCGCCGATTCCACCTTCGGAACGAGAATCGAATCGAGCCGCCGCGCTTCGGCGGTCAAGGTCCGGACCTCGTGCGCGTCGATGCCTTTCTCGTTCGCATTGATCCTGACGCTGACCGTCTTGTCGCCCCAGTCGAGTTCGGCGAGTGCCTGCACGGCAGTTTTCAGCGCCTCGTCTTTTTTGTCGACGGGCACGGCATCCTCAAGATCGATGAACACTGCATCAGCCGCGCTAGCCGCCGCCGATTGCAGCATATTGAAGCGATGTCCAGGCACCGCGAGCACGGTGCGCGTCGTACGTGGGCGCCGCTGCGGATTCGATTCGCGTTGACTCATACGCCGCTCCGTTGCGAGTGTGTATCCGCTGCGATTTCCGCGAGAATGGCGTCGGTATGCTGGCCAACTGCCGGTACCGGACCCATGACGGGCTCGATCCCCGGGATCGTCACCGGCGGAAGGAACATATCGTGAGGACCGCTCTCGGTTTCAACACTGCGGTAGCGATTGCGCTCGCGTAGCTGTGGATGATCGAGGAGTGCTTCGACGTCGTTCATCATGCCGTTCGCAATCGACGCGCGATCGAGCCGTTCCAGTACCTGCGCGCTGCTCCACGCGGCAAAGCGCTCCTCGATGGTCCGTTCCAGCGCCTCGCGATTCGCAACCCGTAGTGAGTTCGAAGCGTAGCGTGGTTCGACCGCGATGGCCGCGTCGTCCAGCACAACTGTGCAGAAGCTGAGCCACTCGCGTTCGTTCTGGATACCGAAGAAAACTGTCTTGCCGTCGCCGGTCGCGAATGGACCATACGGTGCGATGGTTGCGTGCCGGGCGCCACTGCGCGGCACCGGCTCGCCGCGGCCGCGCGTGTAGTACGCCGGATAGCTCATCCACTCGGTCAGCGCATCGAACAGCGAGACTTCGAACGCCATGCCTTTGCCGGTGCGCGAGCGTTGATGCAGGCCCATCAGGATGCCGTTCAGTGCGTACATGCCAGTGGCGATGTCAGCAATCGCGAGACCGCATTTCGACGGCGTCTCGGGCGTGCCGTTGATGGACAGGAAGCCGGTCTCGCACTGCACCAGCAGGTCGTAGGCCTTCTTGTTGCTGTAGGGGCCGTTGGAGCCGTACCCGGAAATGTCGCAGGCGATCAGTTGCGGGAAGCGCGCGACCAGGGACTTCGCGTCGAGCCCCTGACGCTCTGCCGCGCCGGGCGCCAGATTCTGGATGAAGACGTCGGCACGGGCGAGCAGCGCTTCGAGCGTTTCCTGCCCGGGACCGGTCTTGATGTCGAGCGCGAGACTTTCCTTCGAGCGATTGGTCCAGACGAACTGGCTCGACAGGCCATCCATCGCGGTATCGTAGTTGCGGGCGAAGTCGCCGACCTCCGGGCGCTCGATCTTGATGACGCGCGCGCCCCAATCGGCCAGATGCCGGCTTGCCAGCGGCGCGGCAATCGCCTGCTCGATCGAGACGACCGTGATGTCGTTGAGTGGATGGTTCATCTTCTGCATATCCTCACTATTTCAATGCGTAAAGGTGCTCAGGCTTTTCTTGCGACACGGCATCACACGCGGCATGACACACGCTATGCCACCGCAGCGGCCGGGCCGATCACGGCACCATCCAGCCGAGCACCGGCGTGGACTGGAGGTAGACCAGCAGGCTGAGCGCCGCGATCATCAGGACCGTCCAGCCGGCCACGCGTCTGAACAACACGCCTTCCTTGCCCATCATGCCGACGGCCACCGCGCCGACCGCGAGGTTCTGCGGCGATATCGCCTTGCCGACCACGCCGCCCGACGTATTGGCCGCGGTCAACAGAATGTCGGACAGGCCAGTGTGATGGGCGGTGGTGAGTTGCAGCATGCCGAACAGCGCATTCGCCGACGTATCCGAGCCGGTGAGGGCGGTTGCGAACCAGCCGAGAATCGGCGACACCGGTGCGAAAGCCGGACCCGCCTTGGCCGCCCAGATGCCGAGCGTCACGATCTGGCCCGACAGGTTCATCACGTACGCCACGCCGACGACGCAGCACACCGTGAAGACCGCCCAGCGCAGTTCATGAAGGTTCTTCAGATAAGTCCGGGCGGCAACCGGCGCACTGACCTTAAGGATCGGCGCTGACAGCAAACCGGCGATCAATACGATCGAGCCGGCGGAAAGCAGCCATTCGAACTTGGCGCCGGTAGCCGATACGGCGGCCCCTTTCGGATCGACCACGTGCAGGCCGGGCCATGCGAACGTCGACGTGACGACACCCAGTGCGTGACCGATAAAGCCGATCTGCGTCGCTGCGACGACCAGGATCACGGCGGCGTAGGGTGCGAGCGCGCGCAGGATCTCGGCGCGCGAATCGGGCGCCTGGGCAGTGTCGGCGGATGCATGGCCGCGTACGGCTGGATGGTGGAACTGCGTGCCTGAGCCCGGCATCGGCATAGCCATGGTGGCGCTGTGGGACGCACTTGCGAGGCCATGACCATGGTCGGCGTCGGGACGTCGATGGCCACCGGAATTGACCACCACCGCTCCCGCGCCGGCCAGGTCGGCGCGCAACACGCCCGGCGACCAGAGACGCAGGAACGCGATGGAGACGCCCGCGCAGATCAATGCGGCGACGATATCGACGAGTTCGACCGGCAGCAGCATCGACCCTGCAAACTGCGTGAACGCGAACACGACTCCGGTGACCAGCGCAAGCGGCCAGACTTCCTTTATGCCACGCCGGCCGTCGACGATGAATACGAGGATCAGCGGAATGAAGAGCGACAGCAATGGCGTTTGCCGTCCCACCATCACGCTGATCTCATGAACCGGCAAACGGGTGATCTTGGCGAGCACGGTAATGGGCAAGCCCAGCGCGCCGAACGCGACCGGGCTGGTATCGGCGATCAGGCAAACCGCTGCGGCCTTCAACGGCTCGACACCGATCGAGATCAGCAGCACCGCGCAGATCGCGACCGGTGCGCCACCGCCGGCCAGCGCTTCCAGCAGCGCACCGAAGCAGAACGCGATCAGCACCGCTTGCACGCGCTGGTCGGCGCTGACGCGGGCGAGGGCGCGCCGCAGCACGTCGGCGTGGCCGCTTTCCTGAGTCAGCTTGAACAGCCAGATTGCGTTGATGCCAATCCAGATGATCGGAAAGAATCCGATCGCGGCGCCCTCGAGTGCGCCACTGGCTGTTTGCCCGGCGGGCATCCCGTAGACGAAAATCGCGACCGCCATCGACACCGCGAGTGAAGCAAGTGCTGCCCAGCGCGCCTGCAAGCGCAGGACGCCGAGCAGGACGAACAGGGTGAGCAGGGGAAGAACGGCGAAAAATGCGGAAGCCCCTATCGAGTGCGCGACGGGGTCGAAAATCTGGGTGTACATGCGTCTCCTTCGGGCTCTGAGCGAGCATCTCTTATCGACTGCGAAGGCCACAATGTAGACGCGTACCGCATCGGCGTGAAATACCGATTGGAGCTACCGGGTATAGGCGACGCCTATAGCTATGACGTCCCGGCGTCGTTGGGGTGCAGCACACCGGACCAGACGCCGCTTTCGACCAGCTCGGCGACAAGGCGTGTGACCACCTTCTGAATCGCCAGCGACGCGGCGCTGGTGGGCAGCGCATTCGGCACACACAAGCCGACGGGACGGCTGATCTCGGGATCGATCAGCCGATGGATCAGATGCTGGTCCGCGGTGTTGCGCCCGAATGCATCCGACGAAACGATCGTCACCACCTCGCCCTGGCGTGCGATGGCGAGCATGGTCGGCAGCGAGTCGACGTCGGCGACGATATCGGGCTCGATGCCTTCGCGTGCGAAGGCGCGCTCGATCAGCACGCGCAAACCGTTCGCCGCGCTCGGAAGAACCATCGGCACGTTCGCGAGTTGACGCAACGTGACGTCATGCGCCGGGCCGATGCCGGCGATCTGTCCGAACACGAACAGGTTTTCCTCGAACAGCGGATGTACCGAGACGCCTCGCGTTTCCGACTCGCGAAACAGGATGGCCATATCGAGGCGCCCGTTCGCCATCAATTCGGCGAGGTATCCGCTCATGCCTTCGACGATCTGCAAACGGATGCCGGGATAGTGACGCCGTACGTAGTTGAACATGGGTAGCGCGAACACGACCGCGACGCTGGTCGGCAAGCCGATCGCAACCTGCCCGGATTCCGTGCCATTGACCTGCACCGCGAGGGGAATCTGCGCCATCTGACGGAGCACGTCGCGAGCGCGAAGATAGAGTGCGCGACCGGCTTCGGTCGGCTGGACGCCCTGGTGGCTGCGCAACAGCAGGGTTGTTTTCAGTTCGGTTTCGAGTCCGGCGACCTGCTGGCTAAGCGAAGGCTGCGCCACGCAAAGCTGTTCGGCCGCCTTCGAGAGGCTGCCGCAATCGACGATGGCAACGAAGTATTTGAGCTGGCGGATATCCATGCGGGTAGCTTAACGCATGCCGCGCGACGCGATCCGAGCCGCGTCGAGCAGCTCGAAATCGGGAGCGCTGCGGCCCACTGGCGGATGGCCGCCGCCGGCAATCATGACGTCATAGATCAAAGAGAAATGCCTTTCAGTGCCTCGTACAGTCTGCGATATCGCGCAAGCCGGTTCTCGATCATGGGCCGCTGTGCGGCGTCGGGTTCGCAGACCTCGATCGTTGCGGGTGACGTACACACCTGTGCGATGCTCTCCTTTGTAACGGCCAACCGCGCAAGCCGTGCCGCGCCTAAAGCAGCGCCGACGTCGCCGCCATGATGACGGCGCATTGCAACGCCAGTGGTGGTTGCACACAGCTTTGCCCAGAAACGGCTCCGCGAGCCGCCTCCGATGAAAGATGCCGTTTCCAGCGTTGTGCCGGCGCCTTGCAGCGCTGCGTAGCCGTCGGCCATCGCGAAAGCTACGCCTTCCATCACACTGTAAGCAAGGTCGGCCTCGCCGTGGGCACCGGTGAGGCCCCAGAACATCCCCTTCGCGTTCGCATCATTATGAGGCGTACGCTCACCGCTCAGGTATGGCAGGAACAGCGGCGCGCCCTGTGCGTCGGCATTCGCGGCCGCGCCGGCAAGATCGGCGACATCTTTCCTGAGCACGCCGGACAGCCACGCGAGACTTGACGCCGCCGACAGGATAACGCTCATCTGATGCCAGCGGCCGGGCAAGCAATGGCAGAACGCGTGCACCGCCTGCGCGGGATTTGGCGCAAACCGGTCAGTCCCGGCAAACAGCACGCCGGAGGTGCCCAACGACAGGAACGCGCTGCCTGACCCGGCGACGCCCATGCCGATCGCGCTGGCCGCGTTGTCACCCGCGCCGCCGCACAGGAGCACAGGGTTGGCAATGCCCCATTCGCGCCGCAAAGTGTCGCTCAACTGCGCCGCAGCCTCGCTGCCTTCCACCAGTCTCGGCATGTGCTCACGCGAAAGGCCGGTCGCGGAGAGCATCCTGTCCGACCAGTCGCGCTTCGCGACGTCGAGCCACAGTGTGCCCGACGCATCGGACATGTCGGAGACGAACTCGCCGGTTAGCCGCCACGCTACGTAGTCTTTCGGCAAGAGGACCTTGTGCGCTGCGCGGAACACGGCCGGCTCGTACTTGGACAGCCAGAGCAGTTTCGGCGCCGTGAAACCCGGCATCGCAAGGTTGCCGGTAATCAGGCGCGATTCTGGAACCAGCGCTTCAAGCTCCACACATTCGGCGGATGCCCGTGTGTCGTTCCACAGAATCGCTGGACGTAACACCTGGCCGGCCCGATCGAGCAGGGTCGCGCCATGCATCTGTCCAGATAACCCAATACCACGTAGCGCCGAAAAGCCGGCGGGATTGGACGTTCGTACTTGCGTGACGGCATCGAGCGTGGCGTGCCACCACGCCTGCGGACTCTGTTCGGACCAGTGGGGGTGAGGGTTTTCGACTTCAAGCCGTGCGCTGCCGGTGGCCAGCGTATGCGATTCGTCGTCTGTGAGTAGCGCTTTGACCTCGGAGGTCCCAAGGTCGATTCCAAGGAAAGTCAAGAGTGTCGTCCTGGTTCTTGCGGCCGGCGCGTTTTGTCGAAGCAAAACGTCAAGCCGCGATCATGTGTTCGTTAAGCTGATGCAGCGCGCGGAATTTCGAGGGCGGCATCGCCTTCGTTGAAAGGAATTGACGATTGAAGTTCGACAGATTGTTAAAGCCAACGCGATAGCAGATCTCGGTCACGCTAAGCGTCGAACACATCAGCAGTTCACAGGCCTCGTTAATCCGCAGGCGGTTCTGGTACTGCACGAACGTACACCCGGTATGTCGCCGGAAAAAGCGGGTGAACGTGCTCACGCTCATGCCGGCAAGTTCCGCGACATCGGTTTCACGCAATGTGCCAGGGAGGTTTTGCTGGATGTACGAGAGCACCTGATTGATTGTGGACTGCATGTAGCGATGCGCGTTGACATCGTATGCGGGCCCCGCAAGCAAGGTGCGCTCGGTGCACGACGACAGCCTGTCGAAGATCGACATCAACAATTCGACGCGGCGGCAACCGTGCGCCCCGGCAAGCTCCAGCATCATGGGGGCAATGGTCCGGCCCACCTCATCCGGAAACTGTATTCCGCGCGCCGCGTCGTCGACCAGACCGACGATCGCGTGTAACTCGGCGAATGCGGCCACCATGCGTTCGACTGCGTCACGCGAGAACTGCAGAACCACGTCGCGTGACCGCACGGTTTCGCGCTCGCCGATTTCGCTGATCCAGTTATGCGGCAAGTTCGGCCCGGTGATCACCAGATTGCCCGGCGCGAAGTCGCCAATGAAATCGCCGACAAAGAATTTTCCGGTCGACGCCTGGATGACGTGAATTTCATACTCCGGATGAAAGTGCCATTTCGCTACTGTATGCGGATAGTCGTGCGCCCAGGCACGGAACGATTCGTCCCGGCGCGTGTGGACCAATTCCAGATCTGGATTCATAGCGCGTCTCCTGCTCGGCTGTCTCGACGCCGCGTCTTCGTGTGTCAATTCAAAGCGGCTCCCTGCACACCCGTGTTCTGATGTGGCGAACCCGCAAGCATTGTTCTGGCGGCCTTAGGAACGGGCAATGAGACATTTTGCTCCGTCCGGGTATCGAAAACATGCAGGTCGGCCACCTTGAACTGAAACGTTACCACGCTATCCACTTCAGGCAGGTCACTCGCCGGCATCAGGGCAGCCAGCCGTTCGCCGGCGAATTCAAACGTGACAAGTGCCTCCGCGCCCAACAGTTCGATCAACTCCACCTTGCCGCGAAGCCTTAGCGAGTCGAATTCATCGTCTGCAGATGCCACTTTCAGATAGTTCGGCCGAATCGCCAGTTTCACCGCCTGGCCGGATTGCAGCGTGGCGAAACGCGGTCCGGCAAGCGCCCAGCGCTGGCCCTGCACCTGGACGAAACACGTTTCAGCGGCTCGCTCGACCGTTCCGGATATGAAATTCATCGCGGGTGTGCCGATAAACCCCGCGGCGAACAGCGTATGCGGGAAGTGGTAGAGATCGGACGGCGTGCCGGCCTGCTCAATCTGTCCGCCCCGCATCAGGATGACACGGTCGGCGAGGGTCATGGCTTCGAGCTGGTCGTGCGTGACATATACCGTCGTCGTCTTCAGGCGCTGATGCAGCCGCTTGATGTCGCCGCGCAACTGGGCTCGCAGTTTCGCGTCGAGGTTGGACAACGGCTCATCGAACAAAAACACCTCAGGTGTCTTGATCATTGCCCGGGCAATCGCCGCGCGTTGCTGCTGGCCGCCCGACATGGCTCGCGGTTTGCGATCGAGCAAGGTGTCGAGGTTCAGCATCGCAGCGACTTCCCGCACGCGACGGTCGATTTCCGCCGCCGGCACCTTCAGCCGGCGCAAACCAAACGCAACGTTGTCGTACACGCTCATGTGCGGATACAGCGCATAGTTCTGAAACACCATCGCGACGTTACGCTCGCGCGCCGGCAGGTCGTTCACAACCGTGTCGCCGATCGCGAGTTCGCCCCCCGTGATTCCTTCGAGACCCGCAATCATGCGAAGCATCGTGGACTTGCCACATCCGGATGGTCCGAGCAACACGACGAACTCACCGTCGTCAATTTCCATATCGAGCGGATGCAATACCGGCTGGCCGCCATCGTAGCGTTTCGTGAGGCCTCTACAGACGATTTTAGCCATGGCTCAGTCCATTTCGATCTGGATCTTGACATCGGTCGGGCGTCCTGCTGCCGCTTCTTCGAACGCATTGAGGCCGTCGGCGAACGCGAACTTGCGCGAGATAAACGGCTTCACATCGATCATTCCCGAGCTGATCAGCGCCAGCGCGCGCGGAAATACATTCGCGTAGCGGAACACCGATTCGAGGCGCACCTCCTTCGCCTGCATCGCGACGACGTCGAGCGGCACGCGGTCCACGGGCATGCCGACCAGGACTGCACAGCCGCCAGGGCAAAGGAGATCGAACAGCTCATCGTAGACCTTCGCGTTGCCGCTCGCTTCGAACACAACGTCGGCGCCCCAGCCAGTGGTGACGTCGCGAACAACATCGGCGAGGCGCTGCTCACGCACATTCACTGTCGTGACCGCCGGATTGCCGGCGAAGAGCGCCAGCTTTTCGCCGATCACGTCTGCCAGAATGACGCGCGACGCACCACCCGCCAGTGCGGCGAGGGCGGTCATCGCACCGATCGTTCCCGCGCCGACGACGACGGCAACGTCGCCTGGCTTCATCGAAGCCTTCTTGGCTGCCTGCAGCCCGATCGATAGCGGTTCGACGATCGCGCCCTCCGCGAACGACACATTGTCGGGAAGGCGGAAGGTGAATGCCGCGGGATGCACGACGTAAGGCGTCAGGCAACCGTGAATGGGAGGCGTTGCCCAGAAACGCACCGCGGGATCCAGGTTGTACAGCCCGCGCATCGTGGCCGGCGAGTCGAATTGCGGGACGCCCGGTTCCATGCAAACGCGGTCACCCACACGCAGATTCGTCACCTCGCTGCCGAGTTCGACTACTGTTCCGGATGCTTCGTGGCCAAGCACCATCGGCGCGTCAACCTTGAACGGACCGATCTGCCCGTGCGTGTAGTAATGCACGTCACTACCGCAAACGCCAACCGTGTGAATCTTGATCTTGACGTCACGAGGACCGACTTCGAGCGGCAGGTCGATATCGCGAAGCGCGAGCTGGCGAGCTTCTTCGAGTACGAGAGCTTTCAAAACTTTCTCCTTACTTGCCTTTGAGCATTGAGTTCAACAGCCGGCTCAGGACGCCGACGAAAATGAGCGGGGGGAGGGCGAGCAGAACGGTGGAGGCGTTGATCACGCCCCACGGCACCTCCTGCCCGAGCGACGTGAACGCGGAAGCAACGACCGGCAACGTCGCGCTTCGCGACGACGTCAGGGCGAGCGCGATCATCAGTTCATTCCAGACCAGTACGAAGCTAAACACGATGCCTCCCATCAGCGTGGTTGCACTGACCGGCAACGCAATCCGCCAGAAAACTTCGTAGGGGCCGTACCCATCCAACGTCGCGGCCTCTTCGACTTCGCGCGGCAGACGCTGAAATACCGGAATCGACAGCCATGTAATGGTTGACAGCGTGACGAGCAGATACGTCACCACCATCGACAACTTCGTGTCGTACAGCCCGAGGTCGACCCAGATAGCGATCAACGGTATGGCGACTGCAACCGGCGGCAGAAATCGCAGCGACAGGAGAAAGAACTGGATGTCGCGCTTTCCCGGGACGTGATAACGCGCGATGACATAGGCGGCGGGCACGCCGAGCAGCGCGCCGAGCACGACAGCGCAGCCCACAATGGAAAGGCTGTTGCCGAGGCCAATCAGAACCTCGGGGCTCGACACGACCTGCCGGTAGTTTTCGAGCGTCGGCGTGAAAATGAAGCGCGGCGTCGGCGTGACGATGTCGAGCAGATTCTTCAGTGAATTGAGGAATGCCCAGAATATCGGAAACACGGCAACCACCGCGAGCGCCACGCCGAACGACCATGCGGCACTTCGCGAAATCAGTCTTCCCATTTGTTCACCCGCTTCCAGATGAAAGTGAAAATCAGCGTGGTCGCAACCATCATCAGCACGGCCATACTCGACGCATAGGAGACCTTTCCGGATAAGCCGATACCTTGCGAATAAGCGTACATGTCGAGGGTTTCAGTCGTGATTCCTGGGCCGCCTTTGGTCATCACGTAGACGAGATCGAACGATCGCAGCGACTCGACCATCTTGATGAACACCAGACTCATGATCGGCACCTTCAGCATCGGCAGCGCGATATACGCGTAGACTTGCCACGTGCGCGCATAGTCCAGCCGGGCGGCCTCGAGCGGTTCGGGCGGCAGCGTTTCGAGCAGCTTCAGTACGACGACTGCGAAGAACAGCCCCCACTGCCAGATGTCGACGAGTGCCACCGCATATAGCGCAAGGTGAGGGTCGGAGAGAAAAGCCGTGTTTTCGACGCCCAGCAGGCCCAGAAACCAGCTAAGAATGCCCGTGAGCGGCGAATACATGAACTTCCAGATGAAGGCCGCCGACACGCGCGGTAGAAGTACAGGCACGATCAGCAACAGCGAAACGATGCTGCGCATCCGGCCGTGGATCTGCTCGAACAGATAGATCGCAATCAGAACGCCTACCGCGACCGCGCCGACCACGGTGACAATTTCCCAGATGGCCGATACTTCGATGGAATTGAGGAAGCGCCTGTCCGAGAACAGACGGATGAAATTGCGCAGCCAGACGTACTCGCTGTCCGGGTAGCGCAGTACGCGATTCTTCAACGCGAGGTTGATTGCCGCGACGGTAGGAACCAGACCGAGGATCGCCATTACGGCAAGAGGTGGCCCAAGAAATACGAACGGAAGGCTGGTTTTGCCCCGATTGAACATTGATGTCTCCGACAGCATAGAGCCCGCGAACCCAGCGTTGGCGTGAGACCACGATCTGATCTGCGGTGCCCCTTGCTGCATAACGCATGCGGCGAGGGGCGTTCACATTACTTCTTCGTGCCGTGCTCCATCGCATCCTGAGCGTACTGAACGGCGTCGTTCAGCGTGGCCTGAACATCGGGCTGGGTACCCGTGAACACTTCCTCCAGCGCGATACCGAGGTTGTCGCCGATGTCGGGCCACTGCGGGCTTGACCAGATTGTGACCTTCGTCACCGGATTGGTATCGTTCAGGCCGGCGAGAATCTGCGGCTTGACGTGCTTCTGGAAGTAATCGCTTCTGATCGTGCTCGTGCGGTTGTAGTCGCTAAAAACGTTGTCGCGCAGGCGGGCCTGCTCCTGATCCTTGCCCGTCGCCCAGGCAATGAACTTGCCCGCCGCCTGACGCGTGCATTCATCCTTGGCGCCGACGGAAGAAATTGCGAGCCCGTGGCCATAAGCCGCCGACGGCAGCGGTGCCGGCGGCCTCACGTATCCCACCTTGTCCGCCACGCTGGACTTGGTCGGGTCTTCCATCCAGTCGGCGAATGGCGTCGATTCGATCATGAACGCGACCTTGCCGGAACGGAACGCTTCGAGCGCATTGCTCCAGTCGTACGTCGCCGCACCCGGAGGCGCATATTTGAAGAGATCGCGATAGAGCAGCGTGGCCTTCACCGCGGCCGGCGAATTGAAGTCCGGTGCCTGGTTCTTATCGGTCCAGGTTCCGCCCTCGGCGAGCATGAACGGCGCCCAGCGCCACACATTCATGCCCGACCCGCGTTGTCCGCGTGCAACCCAACCGTACATATTGGGCGGCGCGTTGAGCTTTTTGATGTCCGCGACGAGTTCGTCGAGCGTTTTCGGCACCGGTAGATGCGCCTTCTCGAGAAGGTCGCGACGGTAGAACAGGAAATCGCCGCCGCCGATCAGCGGGGCAAAATACGCGACGCCCTTATAGCTCGCGACAGCACGCCGGCCGGGCAGGAAATCGTCGTAGTCCGCGTCTTTCGGGTAGTACTTCAGCAGCGGTACGACCCAGCCCGCGGATGCGAATTCGGCGACATTCGCCTCGTCGACATAGTAGATTTGATAAGAACCCGCGCCCGTTGACGCGTCGAGTCGTGATTTCGAACGACGGTCGTTTTCGCCGAAGTAGTTGATTTCAATCTTGGTGCCGCTGCGCTTTTCATAGTCGGGCAGCGACTTCTCCATGACTGTCAGGCCGAGGCTTTTCTGGGCGAGGACCTTGAGCACGGGAACGTTGCAGGTCTGTGCCGTCGCGAGCATGGGAAGGCTCGCGCCCAGTAACGCGCAAGCTGTCAATAATTGAACAGATTTCACTCTCGTCTCCGCTTTTGGAATGTTCTTTGGCAACGCCATACGGGCACTGCGATTGGGAGCAGTGCGAGCGTACGGTGACGAGAACTGTAGTGGTCGCGGGCAATGGTCAGCCACTGCAAAAGGCGGAAGCCGATGATACTTTTTGCTCGTGTGTTGGGTGCAATGCACAAAATGTGTCAGTCGCCGGAAAAGGCACCCGGACGCCGCGCCTTTGTCGCGACGCTTTTTTAACCCGAACGAGCGGCGCTCAGCGAAGCGCCGGCGCCGCTCGTCAATGCGTTCGTGGCGGTATGCGCGGCGTAGTGGTTCCGAACTAGGCCTTCAACGGCAACCAGATCTCGAGCCCACCCATACCGCTGAGCGGATCGAATTTTTCGTCATAGCGTTCGAAGTTCGGTGCATCGGCTGGAACATGTCCCGATTCCGGCAGCCATTGATTCCAGATCGCATTCCATGTGTGCCGCACGGTCGAGACGTGCTCGCGGTGGCGGAACACCGCGTAACGTTGCGGGGCAATGCGCAAGCGGCTCAGTTCGGCAGGCAAGGCTGAGAAGTCGCTGACTTCGACGCCGCATAGATAATCGATATTGCCGGCGTCGTCGGCGTTGTAGCAGACGCCATACGCCACGTTGCCGACCTGGCCCGGCACGCTGCCGAAGTAGTCGCCAAAGCGCTGCCACTGCGAAGGAATCGCGGCGGTGGTTTCGCTCGTATAGCGCTCGCTGAGTCCCGCGACGAGAAACGGTTTGCCGTCTTCGAAACGCGGCGCTTCGAGATGGGTGAGAAAGGGTTTGTCCATTCTGATCGGCTCCACGATAGCAAGGTTGTCGAGGTGACCACGCGTGCGTAACGCTTCGGGCGTGAGCCCGAATTGCTCGCGAAACGCTCGCGTGAATGCTTCGTGAGAACCGTAACCGGCATCGACAGCAACCGCCAGGATATCGGGGGCACCGTCGGCCAGGTGTCGTGCCGCTTCGCTCAAGCGGCGCGCGCGAACGTAGCGCATCACCGAAAACCCGGTGGCTGCTTCAAACGCACGCGCCAGATGAAAGCGCGATACGCACCCGCCATTGGCGATTTCGTCCAGCGTCAGCGCGCGGGCAAAGTGACTTTCGATAAACCAGAGCGCTTTTCCGACGGGATTCATTTCGGCTCTCATGTTTGCATGAAGCCAGCATAGCCAGGCAAGATCCGGTGCATTTGATCGCGCTTGCGGTTTTGCGGTCGGTGCGGGTGGTCATGAGCTGAGCTCCTTCCTATGCCCTGCTTCGTGTTTGCCCCGCGCTGGTCCCGTCAGTAGTTTTCTGTCGCCGCCTCGCTGCCGGCGGCGCGAGGCTTTTCGGATGCCGATGGGCCATGTCCTTGCTCATGCGCAGGAGCGCCGCCGGCCTGCCCCGGTCGCAACAGCAACCCGCCCAGCACACCCGCAACCGCCGCGAAGATCGCGCCGAACAGAAACGCCACGTGGTAGCCGCCATTGAGCGCGGCTGTGGCGCTTTCGGAAGCCTGCATCGCGTCGCTGCGCGCGGCCGCGAGACTTGCGAGCACCGCGAGACCGAGCGCGCCGCCCATCATGAACGACGTATTGACGATACCGGACGCGAGGCCCGAATCGCTCGGGTCGACGTCGCTCATGGCGGCCAGCAGCATGGGATTGAACGCGATGCCGGCACCGAAGCCAAGCAGGATCATGCCGGGCAGCACGTCGGGCACGAAGCTGCCGTTGACCGGTGCCCGTGCAAACAGCGCGAGCCCGACCGCTGCAACGAGCAATCCAGCGGCAAGGGGCACACGCAGACCGAAACGCATCACCACGCGCGCCGACAGACCCAACGAAAAGAACGCCATGATCAGATTGGCCGGCAAAAACGCGAGCCCGACCTGCAAAGGCCGGTAACCGAGCACGCGCTGCAGATACAACGCGGAGATGAAAAACCACGCGAACATTGCCGCCGCCCAGAGTACGCCGACCACATTGGCGGTCGCGACATTGCGCAAGCGGAACAAGCCGAGCGGCATCAACGGATGCTGCACGCGTGCTTCGATCACGAGAAACACGGCCAGCAGCACGAGTGCGGCGAACAGCAGACCCAGCGTTTGCGCCGAGGTCCAGCCGGCTTCATTGCCGTTCACCACCGCGTACACGGCGAGCATCAACGAAGCCGTGACCGTCACCGCACCGGCCACGTCGAGCCGTTCGCCATGAGCATGACCGCGCGCGGACGGCAGCAGCGCCACACAGAGCGCGTAGACGGCGATGCCGATCGGCAAGTTGACGAGGAAGATCCAGTGCCAGCTCAGCAGGTTGGTCAGCAGGCCGCCGAGCAGGACGCCGATGCTGCCGCCCCCCGCGCAGACAAAACCATACACGCCCATCGCTTTGGCCCGTTCGCCGGTCTCGGTGAACAGATTCATGATCAGCGACAGCGACACAGCGGAGACGACCGCACCGCCCAGGCCCTGCACGGCACGCGCGCACACCAGCAGGATTTGCGAGTTCGCCATGCCGCAGGCGAGCGAGGCCAGCGTGAACAGCGTGATGCCGCCGAGAAAAAGCTTGCGGTGGCCGTACAGATCGCCGAGCCGTCCACCCAGCAGCAGGCAGCCGCCGAACGTGAGCATGTACGCATTGACCACCCACACCAGCGAGGTCTCGCTAAAACCGAGGTCGGCTGCGATCGACGGCAACGCAACGTTCACGATCGTCGTATCGAGCACGATCATGAGCACGCCGAGGCACAGAACGATCAGTGCCAGCCAGCGCTTGTTGCCGTGGATGGAATGGGTCATGCGGGGACTCCTTTGCCTTGATCGAACGGGTGCGATCGGGTTTGAGGCGAATGCCGGACGTTCCGCCGCTCGGCACGAAGTTGGGAACCCGGGCGGCAACCCGTCGATGGCAATGGGGAAATTTAGTCTAGCACTCGCGAGTTTTCGGTCACAACTACGAATTCCTGGGCGGAACCGGGTGTCAGTCGCCGCCCAGCAGTTCGTACTTGCCGCCGTGCTCCAGCGCCCGTTGATAGGCCGGCCGGGCGTGAATACGCTTCAGGAAATCGACGACAGCGGGAATTTGCCCTTCCATGCCGCCGCGCGCGGTGGCGGCTTCGAGCGGAAAGCTCATCTGAACGTCGGCCGCCGTGAAATCGGTGCCGACGAACCAGCCGGTCGCGCTCAATTCCTTGTTGATGTAGCCAAGGTGCAGCTTCAACTGCGGATCGATGAAACTCGACTGCAGCGTCGCGGCGATCTTGCGGGCGATCGGCTTGGCAAAGAAGGGCATCGGCGCGCCGGCGATACGCAGGGCGACCAGCTTGAGCAGCAGCGGTGGCATGGCCGAGCCTTCCGCATAGTGCATCCAGTAGGTGTAGCGTAGACGCTCGGGCGTGCCCGCGGCGGGAGCGAAGCGGCCTTGACCGTACTTGTCGACCAGATACTCGATGATCGCGCCCGATTCGGCGATGGTCTGCCCGTCGTCCACGATCACGGGCGACTTGCCGAGCGGATGGATCGCGCGCAATTCGGGCGGTGCGAGCATCGTTTTCGGGTCACGCTCGTAGCGCTTGATCTCGTACGGAACGCCGAGTTCTTCGAGCAGCCACAACACGCGTTGCGAGCGGGAGTTGTTCAGATGATGGACGATCAGCATGGGTCGAGGGAGGTTGGCCAGTGAAGAGTCACATCATAGGGGTGTTGTGCCGAGGCAGGGCTCTAGTTGCGCCTTGCTGCTCGTCTCGGCACAAACCCCGCCAAACCCGACGCAAACCCGGTCAAACGTCACACCCGCGACTTCGTGCCCATTAACTGATTTGACGGCAACGTCTCGTCAAGCAGCTTGCGCGCGCTTTCTATGCCGGCCACCGGCAGGCCCTCGGGATTCAGCAAACCGACCTGCACGAGCACGGAAGCCTGATCCCAGTAGATGTGCTCGTTGTACAGCTTGTCGCCGCGAAAGCACACCACGGCCAGCATCGGCACTTCGAAATACTTGCCGGTTGGCGCGACGCCTGGCAGCAGCCAGTCGATTTCGCAGCTATGCGTGCAGCTAAAAATGAATTCGTCGACAATGCGATCGGCACCGATCGTGCGCGAGATTGGAATCAGCTTCGTATCGGCAGGATTCGAATTGACGAAGTGATGTGTGTAAAAACGCTTGAGTTTGTCGTGACCTACGCCGCCCGTCATGGTGGGGACGTGATTGACGTAGGGTTGCGCGACCATGGTGGGCATGACCGCATCCACGTCGCGCGTGGCGAACTCGTAGTAGCAGTGCGCCTCCCACAGCGCGTTCAGATCGTAGACGGGACCCAGCACTTTGCGCAGCAGCGCGAGCGTGCGCGAATAGGCCATCATCGCGGCTGGTTTGTCGTACTGCGGGCGTGACGGTGCGGCGAACGCATGATCGCAGCCTGGGTACACGTATTGCTCGATCTGGGGACGCGTGCGCAGCGCCGCGCTGATTCGCTCGCGCGTTTCGGGCGGGCAATGCGCGTCGTTTTCGGGGAAGTGGAACACCATCGGGCAGCGCACGGCCGGTACTTCATCCAGATTCGCTTCGAGGCCGACGCCGTAGTAACTCACCGCGCAGTCCACGTCAGTGCGTGCCGCGCTCAGGAACGCGAGCTTGCCGCCAAGACAATAACCGACTGCGCCTACCTTGCCGGCCTGCTCGGGCAATGCACGCAGGGTCGCGACTGTTGCCGCGATATCGTCGATGGCCAGATCGACATCGAAGCGCCCGAGATAATCGAGCGCCTGCTTCATATCGGCCTCGCCGTAACCTAGCGAAATGCCCGGCTTGATCCGCCAGAACAGATCCGGCACCAGCACCACGTAGCCTTCTTCGGCGAAGCGGTCGGCCGTCGACCTCATGGTCTCGTTGATGCCGAAAATTTCTTGCAGCAGCACGAGCCCCGGACCCGAGCCTTGCGCCGGACGCGCAATGTAGGCATTGAAACGGCCGCCATCCTGGGCGACGACTTCGATGAAAGAGTCAGCCATGTGGTGTGTCTCCGATCCCATACAAATAGTTGCCGCGGAAAGAGGGGCTACTTCAGCGTACGCAATTCAAAGCGTTTGAGCTTGCCGGTTTCGGTGCGCGGCAGCGACGTCAAGAATACGATGGTGCGCGGGTATTTATACGGCGCCACGCTATTCTTCACGAAATCCTGCAGTTGCGCGACCAGTTCGTCACCGGGCGTGTAACCCGGGTTCAGCACCACGAAGGCTTTGACGATTTGCCCACGCGTTTCGTCAGGCGCGCCGATCACGCCGCATTCGGCTACCGCATCATGTTGCAGCAGCACGCTTTCCACTTCCGGACCGGAGATGTTGTAGCCGGCGGAGACGATCATGTCGTCGGCGCGAGCCTGATAAAACACGTAACCGTCTTCGTCCAGATAGACAGAGTCGCCGGGGAGGTTCCAGCCGTCGCGTACGAACTTCATCTGGCGGTCGTCGGCCAGGTAGCGGCAGCCGGTCGGCCCGCGCACCGCGAGTTTGCCGATGGTGCCGGCGGGGACGGGCTGCATGTCGTCGTCCACGGCTTGCACCACGTAGCCCGGCACCGCGCGGCCGATCGCATGCGGGCGAATTTCGTCGCCTTGCGCGGAGATGAAAATATGGATCAACTCCGTACCGCCGATCCCGTCGATCATGTCGATGCCCGTGGCGTCGTGCCATAAACGGCGCGTCGAATCCGGCAAGGCCTCACCTGCCGACACCGTCTTCTTCAAGCTCGACACGTCGTGATGCGCGACGAGCGGCGCCATTTGCCGATAGAAGGTCGGCGCGGTGAACATGATCGTGGCATCAAAGCGTTCGACGGTTTGCAGCAAGGTTTCGGGCGTGAGCCGCTCGATCAGTACCGTCGATGCACCGACTCGCAGCGGAAAGCACAGTAGTCCGCCCAGTCCGAATGTGAAGGCGAGCGGCGGTGTGCCGCAAAATACATCGCTCGATGAAGGCTTCAGAATGTGCCGCGGAAACAGATCGCACATGGCCAGCACGTCGCGGTGAAAGTGCATGCAGCCTTTCGGTGCACCTGTGGTGCCGCTGGTGAAGGCGATCAGGCAGACGTCGTCAGCGGCGGTGTCGCACGCGGTGAAGTGGTCCGGTTTGTTGCGCGCGAGGGTGTCGAGCGAAGCGGCGGAATCGTCATGAAACAGGCGTGTCTGTTTGAGACCCGCGCAGTAGAACTCGTCCTGGGGATCGTTGCAGCGCGCGAGTTCATCGGTCAGGCGTGCGTCGCATAGGGCGGCGCCGACTTGCGCTTTCTCGATGATCTGCTTGAGTTCTTTCGCCCGCAGCAGCGGCATGGTGGGCACCACGACGAGGCCGGCCTTGAGCGCGGCGAGCGCCGCCACCGCCATCTGCAAGGTGTTCGGCCCGCGCAGCAGCACGCGGTTGCCCGGCTGCAAACCCATTTCATCGACCAGCACATGCGCGCTGCGATTCACCATGGCAAGAAGTTCGCCGTATGTGGTCGCCTGCGGCTTGCCCTCTACGTCGGACCAGATGGCCGGACGGTCGCGATGCCCCGCTTCGATCGTTTTGTCGAGCAGTTCCGTCGCGCAATTGAAGCGCGCCGGGTAGCTGACGTCCGGGTTGTCGAGCAGAAAGACAGGCCATTGATCCTGCGGCGGAAGATTGTCGCGCGCGAAGGTATCGACATGTGCTGACGGTTCCATCATGGTCTCCCGGGCGTTGAGCCGGCTGAGGGCGCTTCGGTTGGCTTGGTGGGTGGCGTGTTCGTGTACTTTGCTTACTGGGGAATCACGGCCGTTGCTTCGATCTCGACCTTGGCTTCGTCTTCGATCAATGCAACGACCTGTACCGCGCTCATCGCGATGTCGTAGTCGCCGATCAGCTCGCGAAAGGCGCGGCCGATGTCTTTCAGCGAGGCAAGGTACTCGCGTTTATCCGTGACGTACCACGTCAGCCTGACCAGATGCTCGGGTTTACCGCCCGCTTCATGCAATACGGCGACCACGTTCCTGAGCGCCTGAATTGCCTGTTGGGCGAAGTCGGCGGTCTGAAAGCGCGCCTGTTCGTCCCAACCGATCTGGCCGGCGATGAACACTTGCGTGCCGGTCGCGGCAACGCCGTTCGCGTAGCCGCGCGGCTTGATCCAACCGGCGGGAAGGAGAGCTTTTTTCATGAGCGATGGGCCTCGATGGGTTCGGGCTGTGGAGCGAACTTCGCGAGCGCGCTCGCGATGTCGGCGGGAATGTCGATGGAGGCGCCGCTTTCGAGCGATGTGGTCACCAGCACCTGTTTCGCGCTGAAGCGGATTTCGTCGCCATGCTGGCCGACGATCCCGATGCTGATCGAACGGCGACCCACCTTGATGAGTTTGAGCGACAGCGTGATCGTTTCACCCATCTGGCTCGGCCGGGAAAACTCGCAATCGAGTTTGACGATCGGCAGGCCGACACGGCGTTGCGCGATCATCCGTGCGTAGTCGATCCGCAGGCCTTCGTTGAACCAGTCTTCAACTAGCGCGTTGGTCATCACCAGATACTGCGGAAAGAACACGATGCCGGCCGGATCGCAGTGCGAAAAGCGGATGCGGACCGGTCTTTCAAAGGTCGGGTTCATTTCGCTGCGTCCTTGCCGGATTCCGCAGCATGCGCTTTCAGGAGATCGCGGCCGACAATCAACTGCTGCACTTCGGTCGCGCCTTCATAGATCCGTAAAGCACGAATTTCGCGGTACAGCATCTCGACAGCGGTGCCGCTTTGCACGCCCATTCCGCCATAAAGTTGCACGGCGGCGTCGATTACCTGTTGCGCGCCTTCGCTGGCGTGCCACTTGGCCATCGCGGCTTCACGCGTGACGTTTTCGCCCTGATCGCGCAGCCATGCCGCGCGATACACCAGCAACGCGCTGCTGTCGATCGTCAATGCCATCTGCGCGAGCTTGGCCTGCGTCAGTTGAAAATCGCCGAGCGTCTGGCCGAACATCTTGCGCGACGCCGCACGCGAAAGACCTTCAGCCATGGCATGACGCGCGAACCCCAACGACGCGGCTGCCACTGACGTGCGGAAGATATCCAGCGTACGCATCGCGAGCTTGAAACCTTCGCCGGGTGCGCCGAGCATCTGGCCGCGCGGCACGCGTGCGCCGGCAAAGTGCAAACGCGCGAGCGGATGCGGCGCGATTACGTTGATGCGTTCGGCGATTTCCAGGCCCGGCGTGTCGGCGTCGACGATAAATGCGGTAATGCCGCGTGCGCCCGGCGCTTCGCCGGTTCTGGCGAACACCACGTAGAAATCCGCGATGCCGCCGTTGGAGATCCACGTCTTGTCGCCGTCGAGTAAGTAGTGGTCACCGTCTTCTCGTGCTGAGAGAGCCATGGCGGCGACGTCCGATCCTGCCTCCGGTTCCGACAAGGCGAAGGCGGCGAGAGCCGATCCGTTCGCGACGCGCGGCAAGTAACGCGTCTTTTGCTCATGTGTGCCGCCGAGCGAGATCGCCCCGGAGCCAAGCCCTTGCATTGCCAGTGCGAAATCCGCGAGACCGGAATGTTTGGCGAGCGTTTCGCGCAACAGGCACACCGCGCGTGTGTCGATGGTATCGCCATGTCCGCCGTAGGCCACGCCGCCAACACCATATTTCAGCCAGCCTGCCGCACCGAGTTCGCGGACCAGATGGCGGCAGGTCGCGTCAACGTCATCGTGCTCAACGTGCGAGAGATTGTTGCTGCACCATGCTTCGATACCCTTGGCCAGTTCGCGATGGCGCGGTTCAAAAAACGGCCACGCGAGCGCGCTGTGCAGATCCATATCGCTGTGAGTGCTCAATTCAATCTCCCTCGAACACAGGGCGCGACTTCGCGGCAAACGCGCTATATGCACGTTCGAAATCGCGGGTGCTCATGCAGATGGCCTGAGCCTGCGCTTCCGATTCAATCGCTTCGTCGATGCTCATGCTCCATTCCTGGTGCAGCATCTTCTTCGTGATGCCGTGCGCGAAGGTCGGGCCGGCAGCGAGATCGGCGGCGAGCTTTTGCGCTTCCGCGAGGAGCGCCGCCGGGTCGCAGAGGCGGTTATAGAAGCCCCATGCGTGGCCTTCGTCGCCGCTCGCCGAGCGGCCGGTGAACAGCAGTTCGGCGGCGCGTCCCTGACCGATGATGCGCGGCAGGATCGCGCAGGCGCCCATATCGCAGCCGGCGAGGCCGACGCGTGTGAACAGAAATGCGAGTTTGCTGCGCGCGGTGCCGAGCCGCATGTCGGACGACATCGCCAGAATCGCGCCGGCGCCCGCGCATACGCCGTCGACCGCTGCGATGATGGGTTGCGGGCAATGGCGCATTGCCTTGACCAGGTCGCCCGTCATGCGGGTGAACAGCAGCAGCTCGGGCATCGGCAGATCGATCAGCGGTGCAATGATGTCGTGCACGTCGCCGCCGGAGCAGAAGTTCTCGCCCGCTCCGTGGATCACGACCGCTTTCACGTCGGTTGCGTAGGCGAGTTGCCGGAACAGATCGCGCAACTCCGCATACGATTCGAAGGTCAGCGGATTCTTGCGCTCGGGGCGGTTCAGCGTGATCGTCGCGACCTTGCCGGCGACCGACCAGCCGAAGTGCCGCGCTTCGTAACCGGCGAGTGTCAGGCGGTTGCCGGCCAGCAGCGCGTCGGCATTGGATCGTGTCATGAGTGTCTCCTACGGTGCGAATCAGTCTTTCAGACTGTCGAGCAGATGTTGTTTGAGTTTGCCGAGGCGCTGATGGGTGCGCGATTTTTCGTCGAGGCTCAAACCGCCGAACAGTTCGACGACCCATTGCTCATGCGCTACCGCCATCTTGTCGAACGCCTTGCGGCCCGCGGGGGTCAGGCATACGCTGATCGAGCGGCGGTCGTTCGGATCGGTGTCGCGCGAAACCAGCCCTTCTTTTTCGAGCTGATCCGTAATGCCGGTCACGTTGCCGCCCGTCACCATCAAACGGCGCGACAGTTCGGTCATCTTCAGTCCTTCCGGATGACGTTCGAGCTGTGCCATCAGGTCGAAACGCGGCAACGTGGTGTCGAATTCGTTGCGCAGACGCTTGCGCAATTCGGCTTGCACGAGGTTGGTCGTGGTCAGCATGCGCAGCCACAAACGCAGGCCCATATGACTATCGGCGCCGGTGCTCATTTCCAGATCCACGACGTTCTCCGCAGGTTTGGCGACGCCTTTGCGCGCCGGCTTGGCTTGGGCCGATGTGGGCGTTTTGATATTCGATGACTTGGTCACATTACTTCTCCACCGGAGACGGAAATGGATTGGCCCGTGATCGCGTCCGAGCCGGGCTGGCAGAGCCAAAGCACTGAGTTGGCGACTTGCTCCGGGCTCACGAAGCGACGCTGCGGATTCGAGCGAAGCAAGGTTTCGCGCGCTTGCTGTTCCGTGCGTGAGGTCTTGCTGGTGATCTGGTCGAGCGACGCATGCAGCAGCTCGGTTTCCGTATAACCGGGGCAGACGGCGTTGACCGTGATGCCTTTGGTCGCGACTTCCAACGCGAGCGAACGCGTCAGGCCGATCACCCCGTGTTTCGCGGCACAGTACGCCGCGACGTACGCATAACCGATTTGTCCCGCCGTGCTCGCGATATTGACGATGCGGCCGTGACCGCGTTCGAGCATGCCGGGCAGCACGGCACGCGTGCCGAGGAACACGCCGGTGAGATTGACGTCGAGCATGCGCTGCCAGAGCGCCATGTCGGTGTGGGTAAAGGGGGCGGCCTGCGCCTGACCTGCGTTGTTGACGAGGATGTCGATGGCACCGGCTTGCGCGAATGCCTTCTCGACCGATTCTTCGCTGGTGACGTCGACGCTGATGCAGGCGACCTCACCGAGGCCGTCGAACTTTTCCCGCTGTGCTTCGAGACGTTGCACGTTGCGGCCCATCAAGGTGACGCGGGCGCCGGCGCGCAGCAGCACTTCGGCCACCGCTGCACCGATGCCGCTGCCGCCGCCGGTGACGACGGCATGCTGCTCTGCGAGCGTCGAGGTAGTTGGCGTATTCACGTTGTTCCTTCAGCGCGTTGCGCGCGTTCTTGTGCCGACAGGCCAGCGTTAGCTGCGGCCTGGGCGCGTTCGCGTTCGAGATTGCGCTCGAGTTGCGACTTGGCCGCCGTATAGGGCTTTGGCCATGCCACGTCGAAGTAGCCTATTTTTGCGGCTTCATTCAACGTCCAGGACGGATTGGCCAGATGGGGCCGCGCTATCGCGCAGAGATCGGCCCGGCCCGCCGCGATGATGCTGTTCACATGGTCCGCTTCCGAGATCGCGCCGACCGCGATCGTCGCGATGCCGGCTTCGTTGCGCACGCGGTCGGAGAAGGGCGTCTGGAACATGCGGCCGTACACGGGTTTTTCCTGCTTGCTGACCTGGCCCGACGAGACGTCGATCATGTCGGCGCCTGCCGCTTTGAAGGCGCGCGCGATCTGCACGGCGTCGTCGGGCGTGGTGCCTCCTTCGACCCAGTCGTTGGCGGAAATGCGCACGGAGATCGGCTTGTCTTGCGGCCAGACCGCACGGATCGCCTTGAAAACCTGCAACGGATAGCGCAGACGGTTTTCAAGCGAGCCGCCGTATTCGTCGGTCCGCTGGTTGGTCAACGGCGACAGGAAGCTCGACAGAAAATAGCCATGCGCGCAGTGCAATTCGAGCCAATCGAAGCCTGCCTCCGCGGACATCTTGGTAGCGCGTACGAACTGCGCCTCGATTTCATTGAGTTCGTCCCGGGTGGCTTCATGCGAAGTCTGGCTGATACCTCTTAAATACTGTTGGGGCGAAGCGGACACGAGCGGCCAGTTGCCCTCGTCGAGCGGCAGGTCGATGCCTTCCCACGCGACACGTGTCGAGCCTTTGGCGCCGGAGTGCCCGAGTTGAATGCCGATTTTCGCGTCCGACTGATGATGCACGAGATCGACAATGCGCTTCCACGCCGCCAGATGTTCCGGCGCGTACATGCCGGGACAGGCGGGCGTGATGCGCGCTTCGGGCGACACGCAGGTCATTTCCGTCATGACGAGCGCGGCGCCGCCCATGGCGCGGGCACCGAGATGCATCAGATGATAGTCACCGGCTACGCCGTCGACAGCGGAGTACTGCGCCATCGGCGAAACGACGACGCGGTTTTTCAGTGTGACGCCACGCAACGTGAAAGGCGTGAACATCGGCGGAACGGAGTGTTTTTCAGGCGTGCGATCGATGCCCGAGCGGTGCGCGAGCCAGTCTTCGAACGCCGACAGATAGCTTGCATCACGCTCCCGCAGGTTTTCATGCGAAATGCGCTGCGAGCGCGTGAGCAGCGAATAGGCGAACTGTTCCGGCTCGAACGACGTATAGCGATCGACATGCTCGAACCATTCCGTCGAATTGCGCGCGGCATTCTGGATGCGCAGCACGTCGATACTGCGCACGTCCGTGTAGTGCTGCAACGCGGCGGCCAGGTCACCCGGATGCGCGCCCATGCTGTTGGCGAGTTCGATCGAATCTTCGAGTGCGAGCTTGGTGCCCGAGCCGATCGAGAAGTGCGCGGTGTGCGCTGCATCGCCCATCAGGACGATCGGTGTTTGCGTGCCGTCGGCATTGTTGCGCCAGTGCACCCATTCCTCATTGACGACGCGCGGGAAGCGAATCCATTGCGACGACCCGCGCAAATGCGCGGCGTTCGAGAGCAATGCGTTGCCGTCCAGGTATTTGGCGAACAGTTTCTCGCAGAACGCGATGCTGTCTTCCTTGCTCATTTCGTCGAGACCGGCGGCGCGCCATACGCGCTCCGGCGTTTCCACAATAAACGTGGAGGTTTGATCGTCGAAACGATAAGCGTGAGCCTGGAACCAGCCGAACTCTGTTTCTTCGAAGGCGAATGTGAAGGCGTCAAATAGCTTTTTGGTGCCGAGCCAGACGAAGCGGCAATCGCGCATGTCGATTGCGGGCTTGTAAGTCGCTGCGTACTTTTGACGGATCGCGCTGTTGGCGCCGTCACAGGCGATGATCAGGTCGGCGTTGTAGATGGTGTCGTCGGTGACCTGGGTTTCGAAAACCAGCTTGACGCCCAGTTCTTCGCAACGCGCCTGCAGGATATTCAGCAGACGTTTTCTGCCGATACCGCAGAAGCCGTGGCCCGACGAGCGAATCTGCCTGCCGCGGAAATTGATCTCGATGTCGTCCCAGTGATTGAAGGCGTCGAGAATCGCGTCCGCGCTCGGGGCGTCGGCGGCGCGCAGGTTGCCGAGCGTCTGGTCGGAGAACACGACGCCCCAGCCGAAGGTGTCGTAGGGGCGGTTGCGTTCGACCACCGTGACGTCATACGCCGGGTTCCGGCCCTTCATTAACAGGCCAAAGTACAAGCCGGCCGGGCCGCCGCCGATACATACGATACGCATGCTGACTCTCCAGTGGACTTTGCTCTGGAAAGTAATTTAGGCCTAGATAGTTTAAGTGTCAAGTAAATTGACGAGGTGGTTTCTTAGGCCGGGAGCCGCCGTGTTTAGGGGCAACCTCCCACCCGGAGGCAATCCGCTTGCCCAGCATGCGGCCGCTTAGCCACGCACCCTCGACTCTGCCGCCATTGAGCCAATCGCCGCACATTGCCAGGCCGCTGGCTTCGTCCCAGATGTATCCGGGCGCCGGCTCGTCGCTCGCCGCGGTGTCAGCGAATCGCCAGCGGTGCGCAGTCCATTCGCTGGACCGTTGGCCGCCGTGCAGCGCGAACGCTTCGAGCAGACAATCCGCGACACGTTCCGCGCTGGCGTCGATATAAAGCTCGCTCCACTCGGCGTTCGCGTGCAATAGCCATGTTTCGGGACCGTTACGGCCTGGCTTGCTGCTATCGCGCGCTATCCAGCGCAGGGGCCCCTCGTTGATGAAGGCGGCATCGAACGGCACCGGCAAGCGCTCAGGCAAGCGCACCATGAGTGCCCAACATGGGCGCATCTTCGTTTTGCTTGCGAGCGCCGCGAGTCTGGTCGCGGGCTCCCGCAGCAAATCCGCCGCCTGCGGCGCGGGCATGGCGAGGACCACGACGTCGAAGCGCTCCGCCGGCGTGCCCTGTTCGGCGGACTCGAGGCGCCACTGTCGCCCATCCCGATGCAACGCCGTGACCGTGCAACCCAAGGTCACCGACTGAGCGCCAGCGAGAAACTTCGCCGGCGCGTTCATGGACGGCGTACCGACAAAGCGGTCTTGTGCGCTCGCCCATGTGGTCCGCGCGGAGCCGTCGAGCACCGCAATTCGTGCAGGCCAGATCGCGGCGACGCCTGCGTTCTGCCATCGCGCCACTTCAGCCTGGAAGAGCGGATCGCGCGCGGTGAAGTACTGGGCCCCATGGTCGCACTGCCGATCGCCCTCGCGACGGGTGCTCATGCGCCCGGCCGGCCCGCGGCTTTTGTCGAACACGTTGACCTCGAAACCCGAGCGGCGCAAGACCGTCGCGCATGACAAGCCGGCGATCCCCGCACCGACGACGGCTGTTCGTAGGCCTTTCCGCTTGGCAGGCATGGCTTCTCTCTCCTGGGTTCGGGAACTCGCCGTGAGTCACTAGCAAAAGCCGGATAGGCACTGATATGCGTCACCAGGACTCATGTTGGCGAATAATTATGAAGAATTGTGGCAGAGTATTGTCGGTTTGTCGCCGGTATCCGGCAACATGACTCGCAATAATGATTCACATTGACTCGAAACGGGCATATGATTCCGACTCATGCAAAGCTAAAGGAATGGCCATGCCGTCAACCTCCGTCGAAGACACGTCGCTCCGTCGCATTTACCGGAGCGGGGAGGCCGCGCGGCTGGCGCGGATGCCGGTCACGAGGCTAAGGCTTTGGGAGCGGCGCTATGAGGTGGTGGGCCCGGCTAAAAGTGAGGCGGGACAGCGCCTGTACTCCGAAGACGACGTGCGCCGACTGGTGCTGATCAACGCGCTGGTGCAGCGCGGCCACGCGATTGGAGCGATTGCGCGTCTGGAACGCGAACAACTCGAGTTTCTTGCTGCCGGGGAGGCGTCCACCGGCAGAGCGCGCCCGGCCAATACACGTTCCGAGGTCAGGTTCCGGCTCACGCTGGTGGGCGAGAATCTCGCCCGGCGCCTGGCCGAAACGGGTATCGATCTGCAGCGCTACGGCGTTGGCATGCTCGCAGAATATGCGGATCTGGCCGCGGCGCGCGAAGACGCGTCATCTGAAGGGGAAGAGACGAACATTCTGCTGTTGCGTCTTCCTTCTCTACATGAGGACGCCGCCTCCGAGGTTCTCGCACTCGCCGACGCCTGCGGCGCGGCGGCGGTCGCCGTGGTGTACGGCTTCGGCACGGGGCGCGCGGCAGAAGCGTTGCGCCTCGCCGGTGTGCGGCTGTATCGGGAGCTCGACAGCAGAACCGAACTCCGCCAGATGCTCGGCGATCTTTTCCAGAGCGCTCAACTGACGCTTGAGTCCGGCGAAGCATCCACGTGGACGCGCTCCCCGCGTCGGTATGACGACGCCGAGCTCGAAGCCATCGCGGCCCGCTCGTCGACGATTGCGTGCGAATGTCCCCGGCACCTCGCTGAACTGGTGATGCAGTTGGCCACGTTCGAATCCTATAGCGACGCATGTACATCGCGCTCGGCGCACGACGTTGCCTTACACCGGCATCTCGGCGACGTCGCCAATCGCGCGCGCGTGCTGATCGAGTCGGCGCTCGAGCGTGTGGTGCGCGAAGAAGGCTGGTCGCCTCAACCGCATGAGGCGGAGTGAGGCGTGGCTTCGCGAGTCGGGGACACAGCGCACATTACACAGCGCAGGTAACGCGTACGGATTGACACATTGACGTTGGGAGAAAAGGTCTCATGCAATCAGTAGCGCAGGACATACGCCACGGCGTGGAGTTGGGCGACGGCTTGCCGCTTTCGCAGCGGATCAGATGTCGGCTTCTGAGTGCGGGAGCCCGGTTCCACGCGAACGACAACATCGCCGGCTATCTTCGCGAGGGAGAGCTGGAGCTGCTGCAAAAGGAAGTCGCGGACAAGCTTCAAGGGGTTTTGCGCTCGCTCGTCATCGACGTCGACAACGATCACAACACGCACGAAACCGCGCAACGCGTGGCAAAAATGTTCGTGCGCGAGGTCTTTGCGGGACGATACGACGCCGCGCCGGCTGTCACCGAATTTCCGAATGTCGAGCGGCTCAACGAGTTGATGATCGTGGGTCCGCTACGCGTGCGTAGCGCCTGCTCCCATCACCTGTGCCCGATCATGGGGCGGGTCTGGGTTGGCGTGATGCCCAACGAGAATTCGAACCTCATTGGTCTGTCCAAATACGGACGCCTGATCAACTGGATCATGACCCGGCCGCAGATCCAGGAAGAGGCCGTCAAGCAGATCGCGGATCTGCTCGAAGAGCGCATTCAGCCCGACGGGCTTGCCGTGGTGCTGGAGGCCGACCACTTCTGCATGCATTGGCGCGGCACGAAAGACGACGACGCAAAAATGGTCAACAGCGTGATGCGCGGTTCGTTTCTTCGGGATCCCGCGCTGCGCCGCGAATTTCTGGATCTTCTGCCGGGTCGGGATTGATTGGCCGGCACGAGAGTGTGGCTCGATGCCCGGTATTGAGCGGCTGAACGTAACGGGTTTCTGTCGGGAGCGAGGCAATGGCTGCGATCTGGATTACTGGCGCGAGCGGTGCAGTCGGATCTGCACTTGCCCGGAGACTGTCAGCGCGCGGTTTAAGCATTGTTCTTACATCGCGCGACGGAGCGAGGCTTACCGAACTCGCCGACGAACTTGGAGTGCGCGCGCTCGCTGCACCCGCCGACGTAACCGATGCGGCGCAGGTGCAATGTGCGATTCAGGCAGGCATTGAGCGATTTGGAGAGGTCACAGGTGTCGCCCATTGCGTCGGCTCGATTCTGATCCGACCTCTGCACCTGACCAGCGAAGCGGATATGCGCGCGACGCTTGCCGACAACTACATCAGTGCGTGGCACGTGCTTCGGGCTTTCGTGACCGCTGCGCTCGCCCACCGCAAGCCCTCGAGCGCTGTACTGGTGGGCACGGTTGCGGCGCAGTCTGGATTTCCGAATCACGAGGCCATCGCGGGTGCAAAGGCCGCAGTGGCTGCGCTCGCCGTCACGGCCGCGGCGACCTATGCTGAGCGCGGTATCCGGGTGAATTGCGTCCATCCGGGACTCACTGTCTCGAACATGTCGTCGAAGCTGACGGGCTCGCCCGAGTCGATCGCCCGGATGTCAAAGTTAAATCCTATGAGACGTCTGGGTCGAGGCGAGGATACCGCGGCGTTGATCGACTTTCTGCTGAGCGATGATGCTGGTTGGATCACCGGCCAGCAGATCGGGGTGGACGGCGGCCATGGCATCCTTCATTCGATGGCGGGCGCGTGATGCCAGAGCGTTCCGTCTCAGTCAGCGTGGAGTTTCCCCGGCTCGCGTCGGGGCCCGGTTGCCCGCGCGCGATGCGAATAGGCGCGAAACGTCCCGTCGTCGGTGCGCATGACGATCCGCGCGAATGGCTGGCCCAGCGCGTTACCGCGATCATCATGGCGATCCACGCGTTGACCCTGCTTATGTGGTTCTTCGGCGCGCGCAATTTCCTGCCCACTGTAGGCGTTCATGCGACGGCAGTGCGGCATCGAGGTAACAAAGCTTCGTTGCCGGTCAAGCTATGCGTCGTTTGCGGCTTACCCATGAGCTGGCGTCGTCGCTGGGCGAGGAACTGGTCGGATGTGAAGTATTGCTCGGACGCGTGCAGGCGCAGCAAGAGGCGTCATGGCTAGTCTGCGCTCACTGGTCATCGTGCTGGGCGATCAGCTCGACCTCGATGCGTCCGCGTTCGACGGGTTCGACCCGGAACAGGATTCGGTCTGGATGGCCGAAGTCGCCGAGGAGTCGACGCATGTATGGTCCAGCAAGCAGCGCACGGCGCTGTTCCTATCCGCTATGCGCCATTTCGCGCTGAGTGTGGGGGAGGCGGGCCACGACCTCGTCTACACGCGGCTCGATGACGTCAACAACGCCGGCAGTCTTGGCGCGCAACTGCACGCCGACCTTCAGCGACTAAGGCCTGCCCGCCTGATCATGACAGCCCCGGGTGACTGGCGCGTGCTGCAGGCGATCAAGACGGTTGCTGCGGCCAGTTCGATACCGCTGGACGTGCGTGTGGACCGCCATTTTTTTACCAGTGTGCGTGAGTTTGCGGAGCATGCCAAAAGCCGGAAAGTCCTGCGCATGGAGTACTTCTATCGGGAACAGCGCAAGCGCCATCAGGTTCTGATGGAGGGCGACGGCCTGTCTGACGAGCCGCTGGGTGGCCGGTGGAACTTCGACAGCCTTAATCGCGAGCCCTTTGGCGTCGATGGGCCCGGGTTCGTGCCGCCGCGCGCCTGTTTTGAACCGGACGATATGACGCGCGAGGTGATCGCGCTGGTCAATGCCCGCTTCAGCGGGCACCCCGGGCGGCTCGACGACTTCGGCTGGCCTGTAACACGAGCTCAGGCGTTGCAATCGCTGAGTGATTTTATAGAAGACAGGCTGCCGCTGTTCGGACGCTACCAGGATGCCATGTGGCCTGACGATCCCTGGCTCTACCACGCCCAGATTTCCGCTGCGCTCAACCTGAAGCTGCTGAACCCGCGAGAGGTAGTGGCTGCTGCTGAAATGGCCTATCGGAACGGCCACGCTCCGCTTGCCAGCGTTGAAGGTTTCATCCGCCAGATCCTTGGCTGGCGCGAATATGTGCGGGGCATCTACTGGACGCAGATGCCTGCATACGGTGAGCGCAACCTGCTGGATGCCCAGCAGGAACTGCCGGCATGGTACTGGACCGGGGCCACCGATTTTGCGTGCCTGCGTGACGCTTTGGCACAAACGCTGAGACACGGTTACGCCAATCATATCCAGCGCCTGATGGTGACCGGCCTTTATGCCCTGATGCTGGGCGTTCAACCGCAAAAGGTGCATTCATGGTATCTCGCGGTGTACGTCGATGCTGTCGAGTGGGTCGAACTGCCGAATACTTTAGGCATGAGCCAGTACGCCGATGGCGGGATGATGGGTAGCAAGCCTTATGTGGCGACCGGAAAGTACATTCAGCGCATGAGTCCCCACTGCAGGAACTGCCGCTACGACCCGGGCGAGAGGGCGGGTGAGCGTGCCTGCCCCTTCACCACGTTGTACTGGGAATTCCTGATGCGCCATCAGGCCTTGCTCACCAAAAATCCACGTATGGCACTGCAGGTGAAAAACCTCGCCCGTCTGAGCGCGGCTGACAGGCAGGCCGTTAGCGAGCGTGCAGCGGCAATCCGCCGGAACGAGGTTGGATGTGTCCAGAAGGCATAAACCCGAAGCGTCCGACGGCGTATTGTTTGCGGATGACTTGATATCGGACGCCGGTCTGGGTGCGCCCGAACCCACTCTGGCGGCTGCCCGTGCGCGGATTTCCGCCGTACGACCTGCTGTGTACGCCCGCACCCGCAATGCTTTGAACGGCGCTGTCAGCGGCCTGTCGCCTTATATCACTCACGGTTTTGTCACGTTGGCGGAGGTGGTAGCGGGCGTGAGTGGGACCCGGGCTTCACGCGACTTTCGTACCACGGCCGAGTTGCTGGCGAGCAATGCGGTGCTGCGATGATCCGAGCGAAGCAGTTAGGTGCTGCGCGTCAATTAGGGTGGGTTTTACCGGCAACAAGAAGCGTGCGGGAGAGGCGTCTGAGCGTGTCGACGCTGCCGCTGCGAACAAGCGCGGCGCTCGCTTGAGACGTCTGGTTATTCCGGATGCTGCACGCGACAATTGAACCACGCCAGTGCCTGGAAAAAAAAGCCCGTCCACGTGGACGGGCCAAAATGTTACTCGGAGAAAGTCGCGTCGGCGAAGGTATCAGCGGACTCTCGCTCCGCATTCACTGCGCCATGACCACCGTTTCATCGGGACCCGCGACAGGTGTCCCGACGCATCTGGACGCGACCTTTTCAATCAGGCTGTATGGGTCGTGCCCGGATGATCTTTGCGCCGGCGAGTGCTTCGCCGGCGCACCTGACTGTTGCGCCGTTACACATGGCAAAAGCCATGGCATTGGCCGCTCTGCGTTGAGCCGCCTTAGAAACGGGTCAATATGCCGACAGAACCCATGACCTGATTGCCCGTTGACGAAGCACCACCGGCGTTGTACAGGACTGCGACGTTCTTGTTGCCCGTTGCGTGCTGATACATCGCTTCGGCATACAGTTCCGTACGCTTGGACAGCGAGTACCGGGTAATCGCGTTGATCTGGTTCCACTTCGGATCTGTACCGTACGACGTTGCGCCACTCAGATGTGCATCCGTGTAGGCGTACGAAATGCCGACCATAAGCGCCGGCGTGACTGCGTACTTGCCATTGATTTCATAGTTGTCGAAACTAACCCCGCCTTGCTTCAGGCCGAACGCGTTCGTATCCTGGTACTGGCTGTGCGTGTAGACAAACCCGACGGTCGCAGGACCGAAGCCGTAGCTCACGCCCGCGCCCGTCGTACGCTGCACATCCGACGTCAGGCCGCCTTTGAACTCAGTCGGGTCAGCGGCGCCTGTGGTATTCGGATTCGAAGCGCCCGAACCGTTGATCTGCAAATAGGCGGCAGCCACGTTCAAGCCACCGTAGTTGTAGCTGGCGCCCGCACTGTACGCACGGTCGACAGCAAAGCCGGTCTGGGTGTTGCTGAACGCGTACATGCCGCCGGCCTTGAAGCCGGCATAGTCGAGACTGGTGAACTTGACCGCGTTGTTGAAGCGGACGCTATGTTGAAGGTTGTCGTTGTCATACGGGTGCGCAAACCCCGAGTCACCAAACGTGCCTGCAGTAGCAGACAGGGGCGAGACGAAATCGACCATGGAGTCATACTGGCGCCCCAGCGTGACCGCGCCAAAATTTTTGCTGCTCAGGCCAACGTATGCCTGACGACCGAACATCCGGCCTCCCTGACCGAGCGTGCCGTTATTGACGTTGAAACCATTTTCGAGCACGAAGATGGCCTTCAGACCGCCGCCGAGGTCTTCCGCGCCGCGCAGACCAAACCGGCTACCGCTGATATTGCCGCTCGCCAGTGCGACCCGGCCGCTGCCGCCGACGTTATTGGTGTACGCGATACCGGCGTCGACGAGACCGTACAGCGTGACCGAACTCTGTGCATGGGCGGCCGATGCGGCAAGCGCGGCAGAGACGGCGATGGCGACGGGGATCTTCTTCATGAATTAACTCCAGCGTGTTGGGATTGAGACTTGAACAACGGCGCGAGTATAGGAGGGCTAATGCAGCGCGGCCTCGGTTTGTGGCTGCATTAGACCCTTCCGGTTTTCTGGAGTAATCCGTCACAAATTCGCAATAATGCTGATCGCACCGTGCCAGTAGAGGCGTAGGGCTGCTCTATTTCGTCCCTTCAAAGCGGGCAACGTTGTATTGGAGCGACGATGTCGCGTCAGCCTGCATTCGCAGTTCTGAACTATCGGGTGGCGAACGTGACAAGATGGCCGTGCGGCACCTTCAGGTGCCTTCCGGCCGACAGCACCGCGATGGCATTCAAGCGCACAGTATTTCGGCAGGACGTAAGTCCTCGCATCAATGGTGGCCAGTACACCGATGAGCGCATCTAAATTTCAGGCTGGTCCAGTACCTTATCCAGCTCTTCCAGGGTAAAGGGCTTGCGCAACGCCTTCCAACGAAACTTCAGCGCTGGAACGTTGGACATCTCATTGCCCGAGGCGAAGACAATCCGCAGCGCTGGCCGTATCTGAATCGCCTGTTCGGCGAGTTCGATTCCGGACATGCCGGGAATCACTAGATCGGCGAGTAATACATCGAATTCTTCTTCCCTCAGCCAGCGCAGGGCCTCTTCCGGCGACGCGGTCGCGGCTGGGTCGTGTCCGAGTATTTTTGCCAATTCGCTGGTCGCTTCCAGCAACGCGGGATCGTCGTCGACCAGAAGAACCCGCAGACCTGTCGTGCCGCAGGCTGCTTCCGACAGCGTCGCGCCCTCGCTCTCGAGCGGCGCGCCAGTTCCTCCCAGCAGCTGGCGGATCTTATAGGCGAGTTGCTCGCGAGTGTATGGCTTGCTCAGCAGTTCGACCCCTGGGTCGAGCCGTCCACCGTGAATGATCGCGTTCTGCGTATAACCGGAGGTGAAAAGCACCTTCAGGCGCGGCAGAAGCTGCACCGCTTGCGCAGCCATGTCGGGACTGCGCACGGCCCCCGGCATGACGACATCGGTAAAAAGCAGGTCAATGTGGACGCCGCTTCGAATCACGGTCAACGCCTCTTCGGCGCAGTCTGCCTTCAGCACGCTGTAACCAAGACCCGACAGCGTATCGACGACGGTCGATTGCACTTTGAGATCGTCTTCCACGACGAGAATGGTCTCTGTTCCGCCTAGCAACCTGACGCTCGGTCTCGCGGGAGGTTCCATTGCCGCTTCGGTGGAGCGCGGCAGGTAGATCTTCACGGTGGTGCCATGCCCGAGCTCGCTATAGATGCGGGTATGTCCGCCGCTTTGCTTGACGAAACCATAGGCCATGCTCAAACCCAGGCCGGTTCCCGCCCCTTCAGGTTTCGTCGTAAAGAATGGGTCGAATGCCCGCTCGAGCACGTTGGCCGGCATGCCCGTGCCCGTGTCGGTGACGGCGAGCATGACGTACTGGCCTGCCGGCACATCGGGCAGGCCGGCAACGTATTGATCGTCGAGCATTGCATTGGCCAGTTCCATGGTCAGCTTTCCGCCATCCGGCATCGCATCGCGCGCGTTGATTGCCAGATTGAGAATGACGTTCTCGAGCTGATGAATGTCCACGATCGTGTTCCATAGCCCGCCGGCGACGACCGTTTCCACCTCAATGGTTTCACCTAGCGCGCGCCGCAGCAGATCGTCCATGCCTCGTATCGCGGGCGCCAGGTTAATCACAACCGGTCGCAAAGGCTGGCGGCGTCCAAAGGCGAGCAGTTGGGATGCCAGTTTCGCGCCGCGCTCTACCGCGTCGATCGCCTTGTCAAGCCGATCGCGGGTCCATCGGTCGCCGGCATGGCGGTTTTCCAGCAGTTCCAGGTTGCCGCGCAATACCTGCAATACATTGTTGAAATCGTGCGCGACGCCACCTGTCAGCTTGCCGATCGCCTCCATCTTCTGGGACTGGAACAGTGCCGTCCTGGTCTCTTCGAGAGCCCGGTTCGCCTCCATCCGCTCGGTGATGTCGCGGGTGATCTTCGCAAATCCAGCAAGCGTTCCGTCATCGTTGTGAATTGCGTCGATTACGACGTGCGCCCAGAAACGGGTGCCATCCTTCCTGACCCGCCATCCTTCCGCTTCGAATCGCCCTTCTCTTGCGGCAGTGGCCAGCCCGCGCTGTGGCAGTCCAGTCGCAGCGTCTGCCGGTGTGTAAAAACGTGAGAAATGCGATCCAATGATTTCCTCGGCGGTGTAGCCCTTGATGCGCCGTGCGCCGGAGTTCCAGTTTGTGATCACCCCTTCCGGCGAGAGCATGAAGATCGCGTAGTCCGTCACCCCATTCACCAGCACACGGAAGCGCCGTTCGCTTTCGAGTACCGCGTCGTGCGCGGCCTTCTTCTCCGTGACATCGCGCACGATATTCACGTAACCGACAAGTTGCCCGCCTTCCGCATGCAACGCAGTAGTTACGTCGCTCGCCCAAAACGTTGACCCATTCTTGCGGACTCGCCAGCCTTCAGTGTCATGGCGCCCTATGCGTCGGGCGCTTTCGAGGCAGGTCGCAAGCGCCCGTTTCTGGCGATCGTCCTCCGTGTAGAGGACGTCCAGCATCTGGCCGATAATTTCGTCCGGCTGGTATCCGTGAATAGTTACGCAGCCGGGATTCCACGTCAGGATCCGGCCTTCGGGAGAAACCGCACAAATCGCATAGTCAGCGACAGATGCCACCCATTTGTCTGTCCAGTTCTGGATCGTATCGCCTGCTTGCCGTTTGTCCGGCATGTTCTACTCCCGGTTTGAATATTGTGGAGGCTGATATGACTGGCCGATATATTATCTCGTTGTCCAATTCGATCGCGATGGGAACCGCGCATTCTTATCGTCCGTCGCCCGGCCGGGGGAATGAGGGAATGGCGGCGCCACCCGAGTATCAGCACACGTTGCATGTGTCGTTCTTCAAGCACGGCTCTCACCGAGCAGAATGCAGATGAGCCCGTTCATCTGGCGCATTCGCGCCGAAGGAAATTTACAGGTCGCCCGCACGCGGGAGTAACACCGAAAACGCCGTCTCCGTTCCGTCAGACCGCGCCTCGATTTCTCCATGATGAGCCTTGGCAATTTCGTTAGCAATATAGAGGCCTAGTCCGAGATTGCTGGCGTTGCTTTTGTCCTCATGTTCGTCGCCCGTGCTAGCGGATCAAAGATACGCGCCAGCGATGTGCGCGCAATGGCGCATCCCGGGCGCCATACCTGATGGCGTTGTGTACGAGGTTTCCGAGCAATTGCTGCGGGCGCTGGCCGTCCCAGACGCCCTGCGAATCGCCGATCACATCCATCTCTATCCGTTTGTCAGGATGGATGGCGTGCAACTCTTCCACTTCCTCAGCGAGCACGTCCGCGAGGTCAATATTTGCGGCGCGCGGTCGCGCAACGCGGCCGCTTCCATTTACGCCGCCGCAGGCACGAGGGAGGCGGCGAGCGCTTCCCATTGCGCCAGGACCAGAATGCGGGATCGATTTATTCCCGGCGACGTCGCCCTCCGGCTTCCCGATTCTCCGTCACGACTCGGCGAACGGCTTCCATCAGATCGGGGCGTGCCTCGGGGTCGGGGACCTCGATCAGCTTGCGTGGAGCCCGGGCTTGCGGCTTCAGCGTGACACCGAAAGGTTTTTGCGGCGCAGTCATGGTTAGTCTCCGGTCTGATGACGGCTGATTCGGACGGCAAGCTTGGTTTTGTTTGTGATTTTTAATAATCAGGCTTTCGGGGCTTTAATGAGTGGGGAGCTATGGACGCCGTGCGCGGTACGTCTCCAGGCTTCGTCGGCACGCTGCTGGGCTGCCTTCACGGTGTAGGAGACGCTTTGCTTGGCCCGCGGACCCGACAAAAACGCTGCGGTCAGCCCGGAGAATGTCCGACGGTCGGTTTTCGTAACCATGGCGCGCTCCGTATTTGTCTCCGGACTATAAGTCTAGATCTTCGCGCGCGACCTACGATACTGTACGTTTAGACATATCTCACAGCCCGTAAGCGACCGGAAAGGACGCAGCGCCCGAGACCGTTGTCGGCACGGACGATTGGAGAGCGCTTTTGTAACAGTTTTCCGGTCTTGTAACTTCGCGGAGGCTGCGGCGGCATGTCCTCATACGAATGCAGCACGGACGACGGGGCGAGCGGAAACGATCCGGCCAAATGGCGTAAATCGTGCCTCTGCCACTGTTACAAAGGAAAATTTTTCGTCTTGAAGCCAGCAACGGCGACCGATACTGTGAGCTCACTCGCGCGGTCTATCTCGTCCTGCGGGTGTGTGATTCAGGCGGCGTCCCGACATTCAGGCGGTGACGCCGCTCTTTTTTTGTGCCCCAGCTTTTCATCAATGGTTCGTCAAGCTGGAATGTCATCCCGTCACTTATGCGTATTACGAAGTCGACGCCAGATATGTTGCATTTTCCCGAGGTCGCCGACGAATGGAAGCCGGCGATTCGAATTGCTCATGTCGTTTCAGGCAACAACTCGGGGCGGACAGTACGAGGACGCAACTATCAGCTTTGAGCTCGCACAGTGGCCCGGCGGAGCGACGCTTAAGTCGAGTGCGACGAATTTCGGCGGTACCTAAGGTCCTACTATCGCGCGACCAGGACTCCTTCTGTTCAAGCTTGGATCACGGGGCTGAAATCGGATGACGCCCGCCGGCCGGCGCTTCACCAGTGGCGCGCCCATACCGAAACATCGATCCCAAGGGAGTCATGTCTCCCACAAAACCGATCAACCCCCCCACGCTGCATCAACCAACCCGGCGACCTTCGATCGGATACCCCGGATCCGTATACTCCGGCGTCGACGCATGGCCGGGCGGCACCAGGCTATCGACAAACTTCTCGTCTTCGGGTCCCAGTTCCACATTCAGCGCTTGAACATAGCTGTCCCAATGTGCCTCGGTGCGAGGACCGGCGATAGTGGAGCTGACGAATCGGTTCTTGAGCACCCACGCCAAGGCGAACGCAATCGAATTCGTACCGCGCGCCGCGGCATGAGCCGCGAGCTTCTGCGCGATCGCCAGCGATTCGGGGCGCCACTCGGTCTGCTGGATGCGCTTGTCGCCGCGCCCCGCGCGCGAATCGGCCGGCGGTGCGCCATCCAGCGCATATTTGCCGGTCAGTACGCCACGAGCCAGTGGGCTATAAGGTACGACGCCGAGACCATAGTGCGCCGCTGCGGGCAATTGCTCGATCTCGGCGGTGCGATCCACCATGTTGTAGAGCGGCTCGCTTGCGACCGGCCGATCGATGCCGAACTGATCGGCAAGACGCACGATTTCGGCAATGCGCCAGCCGCGGAAATTAGACAGACCGAAGTAGCGAACCTTGCCCTGGCGAATCAGGTCGCCGATCGTGCGCACGGCTTCGTCGAGCGGCGCGTCGAGTAACGCGCGATGGAAGTAGAGAATGTCGATGTAGTCCGTGCCCAGGCGCTTGAGGCTTGCATCGACTGACTGGATGATCCACTTGCGCGACTGTCCCTGTTCGTTTGGACCTTGAGTGGTCGGATAGCCGAACTTCGTGGCAATGACCCAGCTATCGCGTTGCCCGGCGACCGCGCGTCCTACGATCTCCTCGGAACGGCCCGCGTGATAGACGTCCGCCGTATCGATGAAATTGACACCATGATCGAACGCCTTGTCGATGATGCGCTTCGACGTGGTTTCGTCCGTTTCGCCGCCGAACATCATCGCGCCCAGACACAAGGGCGAAACTTTAAGGGCGCTACGGCCCAGATATCGATAGTCCATTACTTTTCTCCGTGCAGGTTTTTCCCGTGGTTCAGATCATAGAGACTCACCGTCTAGAGATTAAGTCCACTAAACCGCATGCTGTTATGAACCTGATTCATAAGTGTTTGCGGAATTTAGCATCTAGTCACGCGCGCGCGAGATGGCTAGATTGCTCATGAACCCGCGGACATTCCGCGCCACGCGCCCGATTCGACCGCTGCGCACGTCATCTACAGGATGGAATCGCAAGATGAAATATTTTGCCGTAGCAGCGACCGTGCTTTCTTTGGGGCTCGGCGCCTGTTCGCACATTGAAAGGACAACCGATATGACGAAGGTAGCTTCTCTTCCGCCGACATCCACGCTCGATGCTATGCGCACTGTCTCGCCGGCGCTCGAGCATTACACGAACGGCGTACTGCTTGGCGATCTCTGGAAGCGCCCGCAACTGTCTGCCCGGGATCGCAGCATCGTTACGCTAGCGGTGCTGATTGCGCGCAATCAGACCACCGATATTCCGTTTTACCTGAACCTGGCGCTCGATAGCGGCGTGAAGCCGAATGAGTTTTCCGAAATCGTCACGCATCTGGCGTTCTATTCCGGTTGGGGCAATGCGGCGTCGGCTGTGGTGGCCGCAAAGCCGGCTTTCGATAAGCGCGGGATCACGCTATCCGGGCTGCCGGCGGTTCCGGGCGAACAGCTTCCAATCGACGAGGCCGCGGAAGCTCAAAGGGCAACAGCCGTCGAGAAGAACTTCGGTGCGGCGGCGCCAGGTGTCGTGCACTACACGACGGAAGCGCTTTTTCACGATCTCTGGCTGCGTCCGGGCCTCACGCCCCGAGATCGAAGCCTGGTGACGGTCAGTGCGCTTGTCGCCACGGGGCAGTTCGCGCAACTGACGTATCACCTGAACCGGGCAATGGACAACGGTCTCACGAAGGCGCAAGCCTCCGAAGTGATGACGCAGTTGGCCTTCTACGCGGGTTGGCCGAACGTATTCTCCGCGTTGCCGGTTGTAAAAGAGGTGTTGGAGAAGCGGCCCGGCTAGTACAGCCGCGATTGGCATGACGAATCTAGTCAATGCGCTCATGTGTGACTAGTGGTTAAATCCCACCAACACCCATGAGATCGGTTCATCAATGCCACGCGAAAATTTCAACGATCTGCTTGCCTTCATCGCTGTTGCACGCGAACGCAGCTTCACCCGCGCGGCCGCGCAGCTAGGTGTGTCCCAATCCGCGTTGAGCCACACCATTCGTGCACTCGAAAGCCGGCTTGGCCTGCGCTTGCTGACGCGGACCACGCGCAGCGTGTCGCCTACCGAAGCGGGTGACCGTATCCTGCAGCGGGTGGCGCCTCGCTTCGGGGAAATCGAAGCTGAACTGATGGCGGTAACCGAACTCCGCGACAAGCCTGCCGGCACGATTCGCATCACGGCGACAGATCACGCCACCAACACGGTTCTCTGGCCCAAGCTGTCTAAAGTGCTGCACAAGTATCCGGAGATCAAGGTCGAGATCATGACGGACTATGGCCTCACCGATATCGTCGCGGATCGCTACGATATCGGCATCCGTCATGGCGATCAGGTCGCGAAAGACATGATCGCGGTTCGCATTGCCGCGGATATGAAGATGGCGATCGTCGGCTCGCCGACGTACCTGGAGAACAAGCCGCAGCCGAAGAAGCCTCAGGATCTGATGCAGCACAACTGCATCAATTTGCGTTTGCCGACACTCGGCGGCTTCTATGCCTGGGAGCTAAAAAAAGGCAGTCGTGAAGTTCAGGTGCGTGTGGAGGGGCAGCTCTCATTCAATGGCAGCTATCACATGCTCGACGCCGCGTTGGCGGGCTATGGTCTTGCCTACCTGCCATCGGATCTGGTGCAGGCTCACGTCACGGCGGGACGCCTTGTTCGCGTGCTCGACGACTGGTGCCCAACGTTTCCAGGTTTACACGCGTACTACGCGAGTCGTTCGGAGTCTTCACGGGCCTTGGCGCTGGTTATCGATTCGCTGCGCTATCGTCAGAAAACGCGCTGAAGGTAGCGCAGCGTTTCCTGGTGCCGCGGCAGTTCTCGCGGACTTCAATGAAGCGGCAGTTCGCTCCGCTGCCGAACAACTCATATCCGAGGGGCACAATACCATTGCGATGCGATGCCTCCTGCTTCATCCGCGGTAAGCAACGCCGCTCTCAATCATTCAAGCAAGATTGATTGTCCGGCGCTCTCAATCATTCAAGCAAGATTGTCCGGCGCTCCGGTGGTAGTCTCTGCCTGTCAACAGCTCGCGCCGCTCTACACACGCGGGCTGATGCATTGAGCGACGGCGAAGATTGTTTCCACATCAGCGCGCGTGGTCGTGCGGATGTGGTTTATCAAATGTAGGGGGAACATCATGAATATCGATATCGCACCGGGCGTGACGCTCGGCAACACGCTGCCGTTCGTACTTTTCGGCGGCCTGAATGTACTCGAAAGCCTCGATTTCACGCTGGACGTGTGTGAGAAATATGTCGAAGTCACGCACAAGCTGAACGTGCCGTTTATCTTCAAGGCCTCGTTCGACAAGGCGAACCGCTCATCGATGCATTCTTATCGCGGGGTTGGGCTCGATGAAGGGCTCGAGATACTGAGCGCGGTGAAGCAGCGATTCGGCGTTCCGGTCATTACGGACGTGCACGAAGTCGCGCAGGCCCGCCCGGTTGCCGACGTTGCGGACGTGCTTCAGGTGCCGGCGTTTCTTGCCCGTCAAACGGATCTGGTGGTGGCGATTGCGGGCACGGGTAAACCGGTCAACGTGAAGAAGCCGCAGTTCATGAGTCCCGCGCAGATCAAACACGTGGTGGCGAAATGCAACGAGGCCGGCAATCGCCAGGTGATTTTGTGCGAGCGTGGCAGCTCGTTTGGCTACGACAACCTCGTCGTGGATATGCTGGGGTTCCGCGAGATGCGTGACGCGAGCGACAACTGCCCGGTGATATTCGACGTCACGCACAGTCTGCAACGCCGCGATCCCGCGAGCGAAGCGTCCGGCGGCCGTCGCCGCCAGGTGGTCGACCTCGCTCGCGCCGGGATGGCAGTCGGGCTGGCCGGACTTTTTCTGGAAGCTCACCCGGACCCCGATCGTGCGCGCTGCGATGGCCCGAGCGCGTTGCCGCTTCACCTGCTCGAAGCTTTCCTATCGCAGATCAAGGCGATCGACGATCTGGTGAAAAGCCAACCGGTGCTGGATATCCAATGAGCGCTCGCGCCGGAGGGTGTCGTTCGTGCTGGGCTGCGAATCGACACTTTCCGTGCGGGCAGAACCGGGTCCAATCAAACGAAAAATAAACCTGAAAATCAAAACAATACATTAACAAAAACTGGCAGAGCCTCGATACGATAGTGGAAAACGCTGCCTGTCACGCATAACGCGGGTTGTTAGCAACAGGCATCCATTCCCTTTCCAAGCAAGTCTCAACGCCTCCTATGCCACGCCCCATCGTTGCGCAGATTCATCCCGCTGCAGTTGCCCATAATCTCTCCATCGTCAAACAGCGGGCACCTCGATCGCGGGTTTGGGCCGTGGTCAAAGCGAACGCGTACGGACACGGCATCGAGCGCATTTTCCCGGCGCTCGCGAGTGCCGACGGCATCGCGCTACTCGATCTCGACGAAGCGGTCCGCGTGCGCGAATTGGGTTGGACCAGGCCGGTCCTTCTTCTGGAAGGTATCTTCCGGCCGGATGATGTGCGGATCGCCCAACAGTTCGATCTTTCCATGGCCGTGCATTGCCGTGAGCAACTCGATCTGTTGCGCCTGTCGTCATCAGGCAAGCGCGTCAACGTGAGTCTGAAAATGAACTCCGGCATGAATCGCCTCGGCTTCCGGCCCGACGCATACCGCGCCGCGTGGGAGGAGGCGAAATCGATTCCGGGTATCGCGGACATCACACTGATGAGCCATTTCGCGAATGCGGACGAAGGTGACGTTGCATGGCAGATGGATCGTTTCGATGCGGTGACGCAAGACATCCCGGGTCAACGAAGTCTTGCGAATTCCGCGGCCGTTCTGTGGCATCCCCAGGCGCATCGCGACTGGGTGCGCCCGGGTGTCGTGCTCTATGGCGGTTCGCCCACCGGTCAGTCGCGTCACATTGACGACGTGGGCTTGCGCGCTTCAATGACGTTCACAAGCGAAGTGATCGGCGTGCAGTCGTTGTCGGCGCAGGAAACAGTCGGCTATGGTCGCGCCTTCGCCGCGAATCGTGACATGCGCATTGGCGTGGTTGCCTGCGGCTACGCGGACGGTTATCCGCGGCATGCACCCACGGGTACACCCATCGCGGTCGACGGCGTGATGACGCAAGTGGTGGGCCGTGTTTCGATGGACATGCTGACCGTCGACCTGTCGCCTTGCCCGCATGCGCGGATCGGTTCGAAAGTCGAGCTATGGGGTGACCAGGTCAGGATCGACGACGTCGCCCACGCGTCGGGAACCATCGGATATGAGCTGATGTGCGCGTTGGCAAAACGGGTGCCGGTGGAAGTCGTCTGAGCGGCACTGTGGTTGCACAGGCTTAATGTGTCCGGGAGCAGGGCCGAGGCTTTGCACCGGACGCTTTGTGTTTACGTGATAATCGCGCGGAGTATTCCACTAACCATTAAAAATGCGCAGGTCATGGCTTTCAGCGAACCAAGGTCTCCATTTTTCAAATGGGTAGTGTCCTCCGCTCAGAATCTGAGCGCTGACAATCGGCAAATATTGCTTGCCAACCTGTTCACTCGAACCGCGTCGATTGTATTTGCGTCGATTTGCGAAATCAGTGTTTGCGTGACCGCCTACTACCTGTACCCAACGGCCCTTTACGCGGCCTGGGGCTGCGCCGTGGTCGCGTTGCTGATTGCGCGTCTCATGCTGATCTGGCTGTGCCACCGGCGCAGCGCCCGCAACCTTCCGACTCCTACCTCAGCCTTTCTCCTCGCGAGTATTCTCTGGGCAGCCGTATTCGGCTTTGGCACGTTTCTGTGCAATACCAGCGGCGACCAGACGCTTTTCCTGCTCGGCAACGTTTGCGCGGTGGGTGTGATCGGCGGACTGGCCGGACGCAACGCGGGCACGCCCCGGCTCGTGCTTCTGCAGATTTCGTTTATTCTCGGACTATTGGCTTGCGGGGCGGCGCTTTCTCCCGGCTCCGGCAAGCTCGTGCTGCTGTTCCAGGCGCCGTTTTGCGCGGCGGGTTTCTTTACCGTGGCGTTGCGCAGCAATCGCGACATCGTTGCGCTACTGCTGGCTCGCGAAAGCAGTCACCGGCTCGCCCATCATGACAGCCTCACCGGCCTGCCCAACCGTGCGCGCATTAACGAGCTTCTGTTGGAGCGCACCGCGGCAGGCTCGTTGCGGGAGGACTATCGATTCGCGGTCCTGCTGATCGACCTCGACGGCTTCAAGGCGATCAATGACAGCCTGGGCCACGCCGCCGGCGATCAGATCCTTCAGGAGGCCGCGATTCGATTGCGCGAAGTGCTGACGGCCGGCGGCCTGGTCGGACGCCAGGCGGGCGACGAGTTTGTCGCCATTACCGACGGCACGGCATCGACCCGCGACGTCGATTTGCTGGCGGATCGCATCGTCAAAACACTCGCACGTCCTTTCGCACTGACCGAGGCATTGGTGCACATCGGCGCCAGCGTGGGCGTCTCGCTCTATCCGGAGCACGCAACCACCGGGCCGCAATTGCTTATCTGCGCGGACCGCGCGTTGTACGCTGTCAAGCGCAGCGGCAAGAGCGCCTTCGCGATCTTCGATGCGGTCAGACACGCCTCCGACGAAAGTTTGAGCTTGCTGCGCAGCGATCTGGAAGGCGCGATGCAGTCTTATCGCGATCTGCGCATGGAGTACCAGCCGATTGTCGATCTCAGCGACGACACGATTTCCGGCCGCGAGGCGCTGCTGCGCTGGACTCACCCGACTCGCGGCGAGCTTTCTCCCTCCGCGTTTATTCCCACTGCCGAACGTACCGGCCTCATCCTTGCACTCGGCGAGTGGGCTTTGCTGCAATCCTGCACGGAAGCGGCCAACTGGCGTGATGCGGTGAGCGTCGCGGTGAATGTTTCGCCGGTGCAGTTGCGGGAGGAATCGTTTGCGTCGACTGTCGCCGCGATTCTTGGCAAGACGGGATTGCCGCCGGCACGTCTGAATATCGAAGTCACGGAAACGGTGTTGTTGAGCGACGATAGCGTCACCCGGCAAAATGTCGAGAAGCTGCGTGCGTTGGGAATCGGTCTTGCGCTCGACGATTTCGGCACGGGTTTTTCAACCATGTCGACACTCGTGCGTTTCTCATTCGACAAGCTCAAGATCGACAGTTCGTTCGTCAAGGAGTCCGTACATCGCCGCGAATCCGCGGCCGTGGTTCGCGGGATCGTGGCTTTGGCACGGGAAATCGGCATGCCGACCACGGCGGAAGGCATCGAGACGCAGGAACAGCTGAATTTCGTGCGGGTTTGCGGATGCACGCATGCTCAGGGCTTTCTTCTCGGCAAGTCGGTCCGGGGTGAGGAGATCCCGCGGCTCGAAAAAAACCTTGCCGCGCATTCCGCCGATAAGGTGTGATTGGCTTGAAGCTGGCGAGCAACTCTTCTGAACTAAACGATGCGCCCGCCGAATGCAGCGGGCGCCGATCATCGCGGACTGCTTTTACTGACGCAGTTCCGGCGTGTCCTGCATGGCGGCTTGCAGCTTCTGCACGGCGTCAGTCGTCGCGCGTTGCGCGGCGAGACCGAAGTTGCGCTTGAATTCGCTGAACTCCGCGTGACCGTTGCCCGTCACTTCCTTTTTCGTCACGAGCTTGCCGCTCGGATCGGTGACGGTACACACGAGCGTCACCGAAAAATCGGTCGGCGGCCAGGTCAGAAGGCTAGGCGACGAGGACGTCGTCGAGATGGTCGGCGTGACCACGTAGCTCAGATTTTTTGACTGGACCGTTGCCTGATCTGGCGCGGCATTCAGCTTCACCACATTGCTGAACACCTGGCTCAGTTCGACATAGATCGGCAGTTCCAGATCGCGATACGGTTTGTAGGCTACCTTGTCGCCACCGCCGCCCGGCGTAACGACTTCCTTGGTGCGCAGTTCGTCAGTAATCACAAGCCCGACCGTCTTGTTGATCGGCGTCGTTTGCGCGCTCGCCGGTGCCGTGGCCGCGGTGGTGGCCGCCGTGAGTGCAGCCGGGTCGCCGGAGATGGTGATGTCGTGTGCGCAACCTGCGAGCGACGCGATTGCGCCGGTGACCGCGATACTGCGAATAAGGTGCATCAGCTTCATGATGATTTCTGGTCTGTGAGAAAAGGAGGGTTACTGGATGGCTTGCATGAACGCGGGATCCGCGTAGAGCGACGCGAGCAGTTTCTGGACGATCAGCGGATATTCCTGGGTCGCCCGCGGAATCGCGATCGCGGCTGCGAATGCCGAGTCCCATTGCGTCGTTGCGGTTTTCACGCTGTCGTATCGCACTTCGTCGCCGCGCTTGACGATGAAGCGAGCGGAGATCGTGCCGGTGGCCGTGCCGATGTTGGCGTCGACGTTATTCTTCAGCAGCACGCCGCTCAGTTCGACCTTGGCATCGGGCGATAACGCGCGGGCGATGGACAGTTCCTGCTGCAAGGCGCCAGAAAGGTATTGGGCAAACGAATCGCCAACCGGCGAAGTCATACGGTTCGCACGCAACTGCACGGACGAATGATCGCCGTCGGCTTTATCGTTGGTGAACGTGCCGAGACGCGTTGCCAGAGGCGCTGCGTTCTTGAGTGTCTGGATATTGTCGACAGAAGCCGAATAGGGCGGCGCGACAACCGAGCACGCGGCGAGCGTGGCAATCGGAATGACGAGGAGAATCCTTCGCAAAGCAAACATGGGCTTCTAAATGCCTCTTTGGTTATGGTCTGAATGAGGTGGCCTCCCGCCTCGGCGTTTATGCAAAGGCAGGTCCACGTGTTATCGGCAAGTCCTGAGAGAAATTGACTGAAGATTGATTTTCCTTTGATTTGAAAGCAGATCGTAATTAACTCATGCAGGAAGCATTGGCGAGTCGATTCCGAATTACCCGGTCTATAGTCGCCACTGCAAGACGGCCAGTAGCGCCGGCTTATTTTCACTGGCGCATGCTGCTGGCGCGATACCGAGGTCGACATGGAACTCACCTGGCAATTCCAGCTAAGAATCACCGTCACGCCCGAGCTTGGCGCTGATCTGCGCGCCGACCAGCAGGCTGTTTCGCATCCGGCGCTTCATGAAGTGCTACGCCGGCACAGCGCGAGCTTGAAGTGTCAGTTCGACGCCTTCGCGGATTACGTCAGCGAAGCGGAAAAGCACGGAACGGAAAACTATCCGCTTTATCAATGGACCCGGCAGACAATCGAGAACCCGCAGAAGCGAGCGAAGTACTTGCAGTCGTTCACGGTCTATGTGAATGGCGAGGAGATATACGGCAAAGAAATCGCTGACGCAATGGAAGCCGAATTGCAGGCACTCGTCAGTGATGAAGGCATTAAGAAGGTTGCCCGGTTCGATACCAATCCGGCGAATAATCCTCAGCCGCCGGGGCGCTAACGGTTATCCGTAGTCCGCCTGTTTTTCACCACGACACTCGCATGTAATAAAGCGTAATTATCTTCTCGGCACTGCTGGCGCATGAGCGCGGCGGTTGCCGACGCGCGGTCGCGTCCGTCATTCATTTCCACGGAGACACTCATGCCGACTTCGGCATTCCGGCTTCTTGCGCTCGTCGGTGCGATTGCCGTGACAACGCTTCTTGGCGCGTGCGGCGACAGCTTGCCGTCGGCCGGGTCGACGCCCGCTGCATCGACGAAGGCGGCATGTGGCAACGCCACGGTCGCCAACGCGCGCATGAGTTGCCCGCCGGGCTTCGTCCCGCCCGCCTCCTGAGCCGCAATTCAAACCAGGTCCATCGCATGGTCACCAAAACGCGCCGAGATTTTCTGAAGCTGTCCGCCGGACTGGCGGGCGCGACAGCCGCCACTACCCTGTTTCCCGAATCGATTCGCAAAGCGCTCGCAATCGAGCCGGCTTCGGTGACGGGAACGATTCAGGACGTGCAGCACATTGTTGTCTTCATGCAGGAGAACCGCTCGTTCGATCACTATCTCGGTCACCTGAGCGGCGTGCGCGGCTATAACGACCGCTTCCCCGTGACGCTGCCGAATGGCCAGCCGGTGTGGTTCCAGCCGCGTCAGGAGGATCAGACGAAGGTGATCGCGCCGTTCCGCTACGACACGACCAATCCGAACGTCAACGCACAATGTATCGGCGGCCTGCCGCATACGTGGGCCACCACGCACGGTGCGATCGACAGCGGCCGCGCCGACAAGTGGGCCGTGCAGAAGAGCAATATGACGATGGGCTATCACGTGCGTGAGGACATTCCGTTCCATTACGCGCTCGCGGATGCCTTCACCGTGTGCGACCACTACTTCTGTTCGATCCCCGGCAACACGCACCCGAACCGCATGTATCTGATGACGGGGATGGTCGACCCGCTCGCCACCGGTGGCGGCCCGCTGCTCGACAACACCGATTTCATCGACAACCAGTTCGACACGATCAAGCTGCAGCCCTTCAACTGGACCACCTATCCCGAGCGGCTCGAGACGGCCGGCATCTCGTGGCAGATCTACCAGCAAGGCACCGGCTTCGACAATTTCAGCGGCAACTACGGCACGAACATGCTGGCGTCGTTCCAGAACTTCGTGAATGCACCGGCGGGGTCGTCGCTGCAGAATCGCGGTATGAGTACACGCACGTTGACGCAGTTGAAGGCGGACGTGCAGGCCAATGCATTGCCGCAAGTGTCATGGCTGCTGCCGCCCGCCGCGTATTCGGAACATCCGAAATTCACACCGCTCTACGGCGCGAACTACATCTCGACGATTCTCGATGCACTGACATCGAATCCCGATGTGTGGAGCAAGACGGTTCTGTTCATCATGTACGACGAGAACGACGGGTTCTTCGACCACGTGGTGCCGCCGCAAGCACCCACGTTGCCGGGTTCGGGTATGAGTACCGTCGACATTTCGCTGGAGCGGCATAACGTCGTGACCGCGACGCAAGCCGGTACTTATACCGCCGACAATCTGCCGTACGGTCTCGGTCCGCGCGTGCCGATGACCGTCGTGTCGCCGTGGTCGAAAGGTGGTTTCGTCTGCTCGCAGGTATTCGATCACACGTCGGTACTGCAATTCATCGAAAAGCGTTTCGGCGTGATGGAAACCAACATCTCGCCATGGCGCCGTGCGATTTGCGGCGACCTGACCGCAGCGCTCGACTTCTCGAAATCCGACGCTACCGTGCCGTCGCTGCCGAGCACGCAAACCTACGTTGCCCAGGCCGATTTGCAATGCGCGCGTGCCACGGCGCAAGCGGCGCCGGCCAGTACCGCGCAGCAACTGGTAACCGCGCAGGAGCCCGGCACGCGGCCCGCGCGTGCGTTGCCGTACGAGTTGCATGTGAACGGCCAGGTGCAGTCGCAAGGCTATGCGCTGACGTTCGCGAACACCGGTAAGCAGGGCGCGCATTTCTGGGTGTACACGGGCGATCCCACCGCGATGCCGCGTCGCTACACCGTCGAAGCCGGCAAGCAATTGACCGATACGTGGGCGTTCGACGCGAATGGCAATTACATGGTGAACGTCTACGGTCCGAACGGATACTTCCGGCGCTTCGCGGGTTCGTCGAGCGCGGACGCAGCCGCCAAGCCGGATGTCGTGACCTGTTACGACGTGGCCAACGGCAACGTCTATGTCACGGTGTCAAACGCGGGGACTACGCCGCTCACGGTCACCGCGACCGACGTCGCGTATGGTCAGGCGCCGCTCACGGTGACGGTGCCGGCGGGCAAGAGCGTGGAAGCGCATTGGGACCTGTCGTGCAGCAGCCAGTGGTATGACTTTCAATTGACTGTTGCTGGCAATCCAGGCTGGTTGAGGCGCATTGCGGGTCACGTCGAAACGGGGCAAATCAGCATCACGGATCCGGCTGCCACCGCGCCGGTAACGAAGCCGATTTAAGCCTGTGGATTCGACATTTCTTTCAATGCCATTTCGACTTCTGGGCAAACTGGTAAATCAATTTTACATTTGGCGACAACGCGTCGAGTTCGTGAGAGGATGGCATTTCACTTTTTCTCGCGGAGGGCGAAATGGGACTCTTGGACGAAGTAGGCAAGATCGCTGGCGCAGTAGCAGCCGTTGAAGCAGCGGAAAAAGTCGATCCGGATGCAGGTCTGCTAACGAAAGGTATTGCAGCGGTGGCCGGCTTTGAAGGTGCCGGTGCATTGGAGGGGTTGGTCGAGAAGAAAGACGGCGAGAAGCAGGACGACGCCGCCAATGCTCAAGCCACCGACGATACGAATCCTCAGACGTGATGGAATGCGGTGAGCGGGCCAGTCCTTCGCGGGACTGGCCCGTTTTTTTCGTGTGAATCCAGTACAGCGCATTCCGCCGCCAAAGCCACAAACAAGGGTGGAGCCGTTGCATTCCGAAGAAGAAGTCAAAACTCGAATAAAAGGACGATTCGGTGAGTATTTCCGCAACCCGCAGGAGCTTGACGTTCGGATTGCCTCTACTACTCGGTCTCGGCGCGACGGCCGCACGCGCCGCCAATGAGGTTTCGCTAGCCGATGTCGAACGCCGCCATGGCGGACGCCTCGGTGTGTTCGCGATCGATACCGGTTCAGGCCGAACCCTGGCTCATCGCGCCGACGAACGCTTTCTGATGTGCAGCACCTTCAAGGGATTGCTTGCCGCGCAGGTGCTGGCCCGCGTGGATGCCGGCAAGGAAGATCCTGGCCGCCTTGTGCGGTACACCGAGAAGGACCTTGTCTTTACGTCTCCTGTGACGAAGGCGCATGTCGCTGAAGGTGCGATGCCGGTCGGCGCATTGTGCCAGGCTATCGTTGAAGTTAGCGACAATACGGCGGCCGTGCTGTTGATGAGAAGCGCCGGCGGTCCCGCCGGTCTGACCCAATTCGTTCGCGGTCTTGGAGATACCGTGACGCGTTCCGATCGGTACGAGCCCGAGTCGAACCGGTACAGCGGCGTGCTCGATACCACGACGCCACGATCGATCGCGAACTCGGCGAGCAAGATTCTTTTGGGCAATGTGCTGAGCCCTCAATCGCGTGCGCAACTTGAAAAGTGGATGATTGCCTGCAAGCCGGGTCTGAACCGGCTCCGCGCGACGTTGCCAGCGGACTGGGTAGCGGCTGACCGACCTGGAACGAGCGTGGAAGAACAAACCAACGACTACGCCATCGTGCGCCCACCAGGACGCGCGCCACTTCTGATCGCAGCCTATTACGATGCTCCCGCGCTTGGCATGCCCGCTCGCGAGGCTGTCCTGCGAGAAGTCGGCGCCGTGTTCGTGAGGTGGACGGCGGCTCGTGCATGATGAGCATTGGCCGGCGCAACGCCCGGATCGACGTGATCCGCGGCGTCTCGATTCTGCTTGTCCTGTTCCATCACTTCAACATTGCGTACCGTCTGAACGACACGTTTCTGGCACAGGTATTTGGCTGGGATGCGGTGCGGGCGGTCGCCCGAAACGGTAACTACGGAGTGACGATGTTCTTCGTCATCTCGGGTTATCTGATTACGTGGAATGCCGGGCGGCGTTGGTCCGGTCTTGACGGCATCAACGCGCGGGCATTCTATCGATTGCGTATTGCGCGCATTGTCCCGTGCCTCGTGCTGCTGCTCGGCACGGTCAATCTGCTCGCGCTGGCGGGCGTCGCCATCTTTCAGAATCACGCGCCGGGCGGCACAGCGGTTTCTTTCTGGCTCGTCAATCTGGCGTCGCTGACTTTCTGGATGAATGTGCTCATCGGCATGCATGGGTGGGTCAACTACCCGTTGGGTGTGCTGTGGTCGCTGTCGGTGGAAGAGGTGTTTTACGTGTTCTTCCCGATCCTCTGTCTCGTCCTGCGGCGTGAAGCGCGCCTGCTGATCTTCTGGGCTGCGATCATTGTTATCGGTCCGGTTTATCGCTATACCCATCAGGGGGATGAAGGCGGTTTTCTGTACGCTTATTTCGCTTCGTTCGACGGTATCGCGATTGGCTGCTGCACGGCTTTGCTCGCGAAACGGATAGCGTTGCACGGTCGCGCGGCCACCCTCCTGCAAGGCGTTGTGGCGGCGGCCATGGCGGTCCTGTATCTGGGTGGGCCGATTGCGGAAACCAATGTGCTCGGTGTGACGGGAATGGCCTTGGGAACGGCTGTGTTGTTGTTGGGTGCGTCGGGCCGGGCGGCTATGCCTGCCGTTGGCGTCGGCCGGGTTCTGCTGGGTTTCGAGTGGTTCGGGCGGCTCAGCTACGAGCTATACCTTTTCCACCTGATCGTGCTTGGCGCAATGCGAACACTGTGGCCGCCGCGCGTTGTGACTGGCGACGTAAAACTGCTGCTATTGGCGGGATTTTTTGTGCTGTCGGCCGCATTGAGCGCGGGCATTGCCAGGCTTTATTCCGAGCCGCTGAACCGCAGGATCAGGGCCTGGCGCACGGCTGCGTAAATGCTGCTGGCGCCGCCGGTTCGTCGTCAACGCACACAGAGCCGATCGGCGAGGCGGCCTCTGATCTCGCGCTAACGGGATTTGCTCCGCGCACTCTTCTTCGCGGTCGTGGCGCGCGGCGCGTCTTTCACCGGCAACGCGCTGCCGCCGTTCATCTGCTCCATCCACGACAGGGCGTCAACGTACGACAGGAACTGCTGGAGATAGCCCGGTGACAGTTCGCGCATCAACGAGAGCGACCGATGCACGAGGCTGCTCGAATTGAGCGGCCCGGCGTTATCCGGCGCTTTCTTGAGCGACTGCCGCAACTGTTTCTCGGAGCGGAGCTTCGACCACGTCTGCCTGAAGTAGTCGAGCACCTCCAGTTCGGGATAAGCGGAACGCCGGGGCACGGCGTTGGCCGCCGCCGGGCCGGTGCCGTCTGCCGGCGTAGGGTTCGACATGTAGCCGACCAGGCCGGCCAGCGTGTCGAGCGCGGGTTCAGCGGAGGATGCCGCGCTGCCCGGGTCGACAGCAGTCTCGGCCGCGTTAGATGCGGCGCGTTCGAGATCCCCGGCATAGGCCGCGATCAATCCGGACAGCCGCTGGTCCAGCAGACGCCGCGTCTCGCCGCAGTGGGCGGCGGCCCGTCGTTCCAGCGCATCGATGAAGTGAAAGCGGATCGGGTTCAGACGATCGGCACCGCACTCACGCCATGCATCGAGCGTAGCCCGGGCGCTGCCAGTCACATCGCTAGCGCTACCGTCCGCACGAGTCACATTACTCACGTGGCTTCACCGTTGCGCTCGAGGGCCGCGGAACCGGTGCGATTTCCACGCGCCGGTTTTTGGCCCGGCCCTGGTCGTCGGCATTCGAACTGACGGGCTGCTGGGAGCCGAACGCGGCTGCAAATACGGCCGAGGAGGGCACGCCCTCGTCGATCAGCGCACGGGTCACCGTCAACGCGCGCTGGGCCGACAGTTCCCAGTTGTCGGCAAAGCGGCGGTTGGCCTCGCGCACCTGCCGGTCGTCGGTAAAGCCGCTCACCATCAGGATCTGGTCATTGGCCCGCAGGTAGGCGGACAAGGGCCCCGCCAGACTCTTCAGCACGTCGCGGCCTTCGGGCTGCAACTGATCGGAGTTGAGCGCGAACAGCACGTTGCCGTTGATGCCGATGCGGCCGTTGACCAGCGTTACCCGGCCCGCAGCCAGCGGTCCTGCCAGTGCCTGTTCCAGGGTCTTGCGGCGCTGCGTTTCCATCTGCCGCTGCTTGACCTCCTGCTCCAGCCGGGTCGAGAGTTCCAGTTGCACGCCGATCACGCTCACCAGAATCAGCACGAAAGCGCCCAGCAGCACCGACATCAGGTCGCCGAAGACAGGCCAGATGGGCGCCGCCGTTTCCACGCCGCCGTCGATTTCCTCGCTCATGCCGTTTCAGCTCCAACCGGCGCGCGCTTGCCCGCGAGGTGCTGCAGGTCTTCGACGATCTGCTTCTGCGACATCATGCTCAGGTCGATCACTTCTCTCGCCTGCGCCACGTAATACGCCAACTGCTCGTCACTGCGCGCGAGGGACTTGTCGAGCGCCGCTTCGATACGTTGCAGATGCTCGATCAGCGTGCTGTTCGATTCGCCGAACAACTTCACGGCCGCGCCGAATGCTTCGCCGAGGCTCGCCACTTCGACCGCGCTGCCGGTCACCTGCGCGGCAATCGCGCCCAGCTTGCCGGTTTCGAGTTCGACCTTGTCGGTGAAACGCGTACCGACGCGATCCAGCAGATCCGCCGACGTGGTGATCAGCGCGTCGACGGCCGAACGCTGTTCGGTGGATGCGTGGTTCACGGCATCGAGCAGGGTTTCCAGCGTGGCCAGCATGCGGCTGCGCTCTTCCAGCATCGCGGTGTCGCGCACCATGCTGTCGGAGAGCTTCTGACGCAATTCGGCGACGACTTCCGCCGCGGCCTTGGGCGCTTCCGATGCGGCCTGCACGAGTTGGCCGATCTCGGCGATCGTGCTGCTGGCGTGTGCCTGGGTCTGGGCCGAGATGTCGCGCGCAGTTTGTGCGAGCGCGTCGCAGATCTCCTGCTGGCGGCTCGCGGTGCGCGCGCCGACCTGCTCCCATTCCTGGCTCAATGTCGTGGCCATGGAACCGAGCGTCTCGGTCCAGGCTGCCAGCCGCTGTTGATCGCGCGCGGCGAGTTCCGCCTGCAAATCCGCTGCGGCCTTGGGAGCTTGCGCCGCCGCTTGTACGAGCTGGTCGATCTCGGCGATCGTGCTGCTGGCGTGTGCCTGGGTCTGGGCCGAGATGTCGCGCGCAGTTTGTGCGAGCGTATCGCAGATTTCCTGTTGCCGGCTCGCTGTGCGCGCGCCGACCTGCTCCCATTCCTGACTCAACGTCGCGGCCATGGAGCCGAGCGTTTCTGTCCATGCCGCCAGTCGCTGTTGATCGCGCGCGGCGAGTTCGGCCTGCAAATCCGCCGCTGCCTTTGGAGCTTGCGCCGCCGCTTGTACGAGCCGGTCGATCTCGGCGATGGTGCTGCTTGCGTGTGCCTGAGTCTGGGCCGAGATGTCGCGTGCGGTCTGTGCGAGCACGTCGCAGATTTCCTGCTGCCGGCTCGCGGTGCGCGCGCCGACCTGCTCCCATTCCTCGCTCAAAGACTTCGCCATCGACCCAAGCGTCTCGGTCCAGTTCGCCAGACGCTGCTGGTCTCGTGAGGCCAATTCCGTCTGCAAATCGGTATGCGATTGCCCCACTGTGCGCAAGAGCGATGCCGAATGCTGCTCGAAGGTCGCCGCGGCCGCCGCCAGCGCTTGCTGATTGCGGTCCGCCAGCTTCTCGCTGACCTGGTCCTGCCGCGACAGCGCTTCGTTCCATGCCGCCGTCACGCTGCCGGCCGTTGCGTCGAGCCGTGCGGCGATGCCATCCAGCAGGCTGGTCGAGCGTTGCTCGAAGGTTTCGGTGAAGCGGTTCAGCGATGCGCCCAGATGCTCGGTGAGCGCCTCGCCCGATTGCTGCTGCTTCTCCAGGGCTTTGTTCCAGATGTCCGTGACGTTGCTCGCGGTGGCCTCGAACCCGGCCGAGAGTCCGTCCAGTTGCCGTTGCACGGCGTGCGTAACGGTGTCGTGCAGCGCGGCGCTTTCGCGCGCGAGACCGGCCATCGTGGCCGTCATGACCGGCTGCAACGCCGCGCTGGCGGCGCGGGTGCTTTCGGCGACGCTTGCCTTCAACGACTGCTCGACAGAGGCGGCAAGGCGCGTATAGGCGGCCTCGGCCTTTTCGTGGAAGGTGGCCTGGCTGGCGATCTGCCGTTCGTTCAATGTGAGGCTCTGTTGCTCGATGGCGGCCATCATCGCCTGCAGACGGTCGACGAGGGTCGGCATCACCTCGGCCTGCTGCTGCAACAGCTTGAAGCTTGCTTCGCGCTGATGGCTCTGCGAGTAGATGCGCAAAGTCGTTGCGATCTTCACGTCGAGCATTTGCGCGGCCTGAATCCGCTCGCGCCGGCTCAGCGCCGAAAGCAGCCCCAGCATCGCGGAGGTGGCCACGCCCGCAATCGAGGTGCCGAACGCGAAGCCCAACCCCTTGACCGGCGCGGCGAGCGAATCGCGGATTGCTTGCAGGTCCGTCGCGCTTTCCAGCGCGATGCCGGTGCCGCGCAGGGTCGCGACCATGCCGAGCAGTGTGCCGAGCATGCCCAGCAGCACGAGCAGGCCAACCAGATAAGGCGTCAGCGCCGGGCCCGGCATGGCCACGCGCTCACCCTCGACGCGCAGGCGCACCGCATTGCGCAGGCTGGGATGCAGCGGTTCGAGCCAGCTGCCGAGGCTTGGCGGCGGCGCGGACAGGCCCGCGACCGCCTGCGTCAGCGTGGCCGTGGCCTGGCTGCAGCGCCGCAGTTCGAGCGCGCCCGCCAGATAGCAAACGCCGATCAACATCGTGACAGCCAGGGCCAAGGCGTTAGAGCCGACGTAGCCGCCACCGATCCAGCACACCGCGGCCAGACCTACCAGAAAAACAACGAGATTGAGATATCTGGACATAGTGTCCCAGTTAGCGGGTGCGAAGGGCTGCGAGCAGCCCTTCGACCGGTTGTAAACGAACATCCAGTTCGGCCAGCAACACGCTCTGCATATCCTTGCGGAACGTGTCCAGCCAGGTGCCGGGCGTGACGGCGGGGGCGGGCGCAGTGGCCACTGGGGCCGCTGCGTCGTCCGCCGGGGCTTCCGCGTCGGCCAGCATGAGCTGCTCCGCCTCACGCAAACGCTGGAAGTGCCCGGCGAGCAAGCCCGGCACGGCGGCCAGCAGGCTCCGCTCGCGCTCGCTGAGCGCGCGCTCCATCACGGCATCTACCACCGCAAGCCGGGCCATGGCGGGCGTTTTGGCGGCCAGCATGGCCCGCAGGCGGCCGCGCAGGTTGCCGACCCCCGTTTCCATCGTCTGCTGCATGGAGAGGTAGCGTTGCCGGAACACCGCGTAGTCGACCGGCGCATCGTCGGAGCCGCCTTGTGCCGGCGCGTGCGCCGCGGAACCGCGACGCCGCGCGGCGGCAAACACACTATCGCCGACGATGACGTCCGCCAACGATGCGCGTGCGCGGGCGTACTCGCTCTCTTCAGCGTCGCCGAAGGCGCGCGCGCCGCCGCCGACGGCCGGCGGGGTGTTGTTTAGCGCCGAGGACAACGCGATCGCGTCGGTCCAGCCGAGCCACTGGCTCAGCCGGTCCGACAGCGACTGGCTGGATTCGGGAACGTCGACGTCCGTCAGGCTGGCAAGTAAGCGTATGAGCGCCGGGCCGCTGAAAGCTGTGCGCTGGGGGACTTGCACCATACCACCAGAGTCAAAAAAGTCAGCAGTTTACACGCCGCAGGGGCGGGTGATGCAGACCCTTAATGAATCGGACTGCCGGGCATGGTATTTCGGCGTGTCCGGCAGGCCGCTCGCGATGCCTGAATATGAGGCGCCGTGCCGGTTTTCTGCGCGCGTGGAAGGCTTTTGCCACCTTGTTCTGGGTGCCCGTTTCATCTGGCTGTCATAGCTTCGCGACTAGGATGCGCTGTCACTTCCGTCGTGCCCTGGTGCGGCCCGGCACGCGCGGCCTGCATCGCACCGCGCGCCAACTGGCCGCCATCCGCTTCCGCATGGGCGACATTCCACCCCCCTAAAACAACACCCGACATGACAAACAAGAAAATCGTCAAGGACTTGCCGACCGATCAGGGCGCCAGCGTCGTCTCGCGCCGTGGGTTTCTGAAGTTGGCGGGCGCATCCAGTTTCGCGACGGCCGCGGGCACGCTCGCGTTGACGGCGCGCGGCGCCAACGGTGCGCCCGACGGCACGCCGGAGCAGATTCACCTGACCTGGGGCAACGACCCGACGAGCGAGGTGACCGTGTCGTGGTCGTCGCCGGCACCGGCGGTCAACCCGCGGGTGCGCCTGAACGGCGCGGGCGAGACGGCGCGGACGGTGCACGGTGTCCAGAGCACCTATACCGATGGCATCAACGGCGAGGTCGTGTTCACTTATCACGCGCGTCTGCGCGACCTGAGGCCCGACACGACCTATCAGTACGAGGTGAGCGCCGACAACGACAGCAACGCGGCTCAACCCTTCACGGCAAGCTTTCACACCGCGCCGCGCGGCCGTGCGCCGTTCCGCTGGACCAGCTACGGCGACCTCGCGACGCCCAATACCGGCTGGGTTCTGTCGTCGCCGCAGAGCCGTTTCGCCGTCCAGGCCGTCGAGCGATTCGAGCCGCTGTTCCACCTGCTCAACGGCGATCTTTGCTACGCCAATCTGAGCCCGACGCATCAGCCGGACGTATGGCGCGATTTCGGCAACAACTGCCAGAGTTCGGCGTCGAACCGGCCGTGGATGCCTTGTCCGGGCAATCACGAACTCGAATTCAATAACGGCGAGCAAGGCCTCGCCTCGTATCTGTCGCGCTATACGCTGCCGGAAAATCACACGCGCTTTCAGGGGCGCTGGTACAGCTTTCGTGTGAGTTCGGTGCTCTTCATTTCGCTCGATGCGGACGACGTGGTCTATCAGGATGCGGCCGCGTTCGTTGCCGGCCCGAGCCCGCTGGTCCCGGTAGCGAGCACCGGCAATCCGCCGATTCAGCCGGGCACCTCGCTCTATGTGCGTGGCTATAGCGAAGGTGAGCAAACCCGCTGGCTCGAGAGGACGTTGCGCCGGGCGGCGGAAGACCACGAAGTCGACTGGATCGTCGTGCAGATGCATCAGGACGCGCTGAGTTCATCGAAGACAGGCAACGGTTCCGACAAGGGCATTCGCGAGGCGTGGTTGCCGCTGTTCGACCGCTACGGCGTCGATCTGGTGCTGTGCGGCCATGACCACGATTACGAGCGCAGCTATCCCGTGCGCGGCTGCAATCACAACAAGGGCACCGATATCGCCACCGGGCGCGTAGTCGATACCTTGCAGCCGCGGCCGGTGATGTCGGCGGTGTCGTCGGGGGCGTCGACGTTCGATACGAGCCACGGCACGATTCACCTGATTCTCGGCGGCGGCGGCACGAGTGCGCCGCTCGACGTCTACGGGGTGGATGCCGGTACCGGCTTGCCGCAGGCGCGCATTTTCACGCGGCCTAATCGTCCGGTTGCGGGTACGGCCGCGGGAACCTTTGTGCGTGCCGGCGCGGACGCCGTTGAAGATGCCATCTGGTCGGCGCAACGCGACACCGGCACGGGCTACGGCATCGCGGTGTTCGATCACGACCCGGGGCAGCCGGGTGGCGAGACGACGATTACGATGAACTACTACCACGCGCCGGGTGCCGACCAGACACCCACGCAAAACTATGAGTTGTTCGAAACGATCGAGTTGAAGAAGAAACGGCGCGGGTAAGCCCGGCGCTATTTCACGCGACGCGATTTGAAACCCGGCAGCGTTCGGGCGTCGGGGCTCCACGCCAGGTGGACAGACTGCTCGACCGCTGCGTTGAACTGCGACTCGCTGGTCCACATCGGAATGCGTGTGCGATAAAAATCCGCCCACTGGAACTCGGCGAAGGGTTCGGGCGTTTTCAGATAGCCGCCGGCGTCGCGCACGAACGCGGCGAGGCTGCGGTACGGGTCGTCGATAAGCGCGGAGATCTCGTCGGGAATCGCGGAAATGGCTCGCAGAATGCCGCGTTCATCGACGGGATGCACCCAGCGTTTTGCAATCACGGTGTCCCAGAACTTCTCGTCCGGCAGCTGCGACAGGTCCTCCACCACCTCGACGAATGCCTTAGTGATGCCGCCGTCCCACAGCGCACGCGCGAGATGGTGATGGTCGATGACATAGTGCCTCTCGCGCTTGCCGATGACGGTTGGAATCGGCGCGCTCTTCAGGAAGGCTTTCAAAGACTTTGCATCCATGGCCAGAAGGAGCTTTCGTTTTGCATCGACTTCCAGCATGCCGACCGTTGCCTGCAGCGGGCGCAGTTGTTCAATGCCTATGCTCGTTATGCTTGCCATAGGATGACCCTCCATGTCCGGAGCATTCTACTGCCGCGTCCAGGCCAGGTCACGGTGGACTCTTGCAGGCAGACACGGTAGGCTGTGAGTGCTGGTGACTCTGTTTGGCTATGCTGGTCTTAACGACAACGTGGAGCCTGCACATGGACGTAAGCACGGAAACGCTGGTGGAACTGCTGCGGGAAGTGGAAGCCGACGACCCGATCGACTTCGCGGACCTCCCTTTCGGCGAGCAGGAACTCAGGCGGCTTGTCATGAGTTCACTGGTCGAGCGTCATCACCTGGTCGAAGCAGGCAACATGTCGATCTCCGACATTCATGCGCTGTACCTGTTGAGCACCGCGAAGCTGGTCCTCGAGAACCTGGTGCTGCATGCGAGGCTGCTTCTGCTCCAGGGGCAGCAGGTCGACGTACGGTCTCTGCTGGCGCCGTTCACCCTCAAAGGCAAACCTTAACGGCCGCCAGGCGATTCCGGTTCCGATTCTGGTTCTGATTGCGCTGCTGTTGCCGGCAGCGCATCGGCGCCGGCCTGGGCGACCTGTGCGTCCTGGTCGGAGCGCATGCCCGACACACCTATCGCGCCGACTATGGCGCCATCGCGAATCAGCGGGATTCCTCCATCCAGCGGCACGAGGTTGGTCATGCCGAGCAGACGCAGATGGAGCCCGCCCTGCGCGAGGGCGTCCTCGAAAACGCGCGTCGGGCGCCGGAATCGCACGGCTGTTTCGGCTTTCTGTCTTGCCACCTCGTGACTGCCGAGTTGCGCGCCATCGAGCCGCTGCTGAAGCACCAGGTGTCCGCCGCTATCCACCACCGCGATCACCATGGGCCAATCGTGACGCAGAGCTTCCTCTTCGGCTGCGCGCGCTACCTGGCGTGCATCGGCGAGGGTGAACCGGTCGCTGTATTTCATCGGCATGCCATTCTCGTTTCGTTGAATCATTGATCGCCTCCTTGGGAATCAGCCGGGTGTCGACATGGCTAGAATGTACGGCGGTGAGCGGCTCCCGGCTAGCTGTGCGAGCCGGCAGAGATTCTTCCGGAAAACGAGAGAATGACGGGCATGAACAAAGACGAATATGAAGTGCTGCTGGCTATCCTCGACGAAGGAAGCCTGACAGCTGCGGCGCGCTCGCTGGGTCGAACGTTGCAATCGGTGAGCCGTGCTATTGCAGCGCTCGAGCGTGAGTTGAACACGACTTTGTTTCACCGTACGACGCGCCGGGTCGAGCCCACCGCGGCGTGCCTGAAATTCGCCGCGCGAATTCGGCCCGCACTGGGAGAAATCAGCGCAGCGCGCGACGAACTCGTCGACCAGGCCACACAGTTGCGCGGCAGTATTCGCGTTGGCGCGCCAACGGCATTCGGCGCCGAGTTTGTCTCGCCGATTCTTGCGACGTTTCTGGCGATTCACGAGTCTGTCCGGGCCGAACTCGTGCTCGCCGAACAGCATCTCGACCTCGCGAAAGCCGACATCGATCTCGCGGTCCGCCTCGGACGTCTGCCGGATTCGAACTTACGCGCGAAACAGGTGGGCACGCTGCGGCGCGTGGTATTCGGCACACCGAGCTATTTCGCCGCGCGCGGCTATCCGATCCATCCGTCCGACCTTGCCTCGCATGACTGCATCCTGCGCCAGCATGCCGAGCGTGAGACATGGGCGTTCAATCGGGCCGGCGGCGCTGTCGAGGTCACGGGGCGGTTTCGCTCCGCCAGCGCGCTTGCGTGCAATGCCGCGGCTGCGGCAGGCGCGGGTGTCGGCCGGGCGCCGATCTTTCAGGTGCAGAAACTGCTCGATGCGGCCCAGGTGGTGACGGTGCTGGACGCGTTCGAACCCGAACCGGTTCCGGTGCATCTGGTGTGGAGCGCGGGCCGCCCGGTTCCGCGCCGAGTCCGCACGCTGATCGACTTCATGGCGGCGCGCCTTGTTTCCGGAGCGGGAGGAAAGGCTACACACCTCCGTTAACGTAACGAGCCTCTAGTTCGTTGCCGACAAAAATCTGACCGATCCGGACGAGAAAATTACCCGTTTCCGACTGGATCTTCCGCTGCATCACGCTGTAATCCCTGCTGGCACCGGGCACGCAGAATGCTCACACATTGCGGAGTTCCGCGCGCGGGCTTGTTGCGCTCGGCACGGATTGTTTTTTCGCATTAGCATAGGCAGCATGTCCCGTGCCGTTTGGTGGCGTGAGCCACCGGACCGTTCCCGCTGGACACGTCAACGTGTGCGGGCCGCGCAAATCATCCCCACATCAACCCATCGCGGGCCTACGCCGCGAACTGCCGTCCGGCGCGTTCTCCGAGCGGGCGGCCGTCATCAATCCTGTCGCGTCGATTGAACGAATCGTTGGTTAATATGAGGAATGTAAGCAAATCTTTGATAGTCGGCGTGCTGCTCATCGAAGTGGCGTTCGGCGCTTTTCTGCTGTTGCAAGAAAGAGATCACGCAGCGGCCGATACCGAGGTCCCGAGGGACAATTCAGCGGAATTGGCCGCGACTTCCTTCCAGGCTGCTCCCCAACTGGATGACGCTCATGCGACAGCGGGAACTGTGGTCGGCGCAGCGCCACCGCCCAGGCCCGCAGCGACTGACCCCAATCAGGTTGTGAGCGGAACCGTGGCAATGCAATCCGGTTCACCAGCGAAAGAGATCGTGCAAGTACCGCCGAAAGCGGATATGCGCCCACGTGAACCGGTCGCGCAGCATGCATACGTCGCACCGCGCGCTGTCCCCGTGCCGCGCACCGAAACCCATCGTGACAGCTTGCATCGTGACGGCGCGAATCCTATTGCTTCCGCGATGACGGATGCGCTGGTCAAACAGTCCGCGCAACTCGATCCGGCATTGCCGCCGCCCCGGCCACAATCTCAACCTCAATCGCAGTTCAGCCGCAACGATCCGTACCGTCCGGGCTCGAACCCGGTTGCGGCTGCGATGACCGAACAACTGGTGAGACAGTCCGCGAAACTCGATCCGGCGCTGCCGCCGCCGAACCAGCCCAACATGAAGTAAGCGGACGGCTTTGCCTGCCTAGCGGTAGAACACGTAGTTCGCGAGATAGGGCGAGCTTCCTGATGCATGTTCCGTTGAACACGATGCAGCCGGCGCTAACCCGCCGACGGTATGCACGCGTTGCACATATCGCACTGCTGACAATGTGCCGCTACCGGCGGTGCTATGTGTTTCGAGCAATAGCTGGGGAATGCTCGCCGGTGTTTCGCTGGGCTTCTGCGCGAGCACGCGGCCTACGATCCGGCTACCATCTTCCGCCTCCCAGGACGGCCCCGCGCCATGCCGGACCACCGCGCGACCGCTTGCATCGTAGAGCGTGGCTTGTGGGCTCCGGAACACCCATGCCAGATGACCCTGCGCGTCGAGTTCGCACGAATAGTTCTGCACGCCCGATGCAGTGAGCGTCATAACGCGCTCGCTCTGAGGCGGATCGATAGAGGCACTCGGCGAACTGGCGGGCGGCATCGCACAAGCGCCTAGCATGGCGATCGCGACGGTTGCGAAGCTGGCTTGTGAAAAATTCCTGAGCATGGATATCACCTCGAGTGAAGCGTGGCGCATAGCGGTTGCGGCCGTTGAGTACGGCCGTCGATCCGGACAGACGGGATAGTACGCGTGATCTGTGTCGTCTTCCAGGCAGCTGGAATTTGCGTGTGTGTCTTCCCGGTGTATCCTCGCCGTGCAAGACTCTGTGCGCCTGTTATCCGGACATGCCGCATACCTTGGCGCGTAAACCGACCACGCCGCTGTCCCGCAAGGCGAGCGAAAGGAAGACAAGCCAATGAACGATCAACAGTCGTACTTCTGTCTTTGCTGCAGTGACTCTCCGGGCGCGGTGTTGAGCCGTCGCCGCTTCCTCGCTCTGGCCGCCGAAAGTGCCGCGGCGCTCGCTTTGTTCCCCAGTCTCGCCTACGCGGAATCTGTCCCGGGCATCGCTTACGAGTCGGTTCCCAATCTGCTGCGTCTCCCAGACGATGTTTATTTCGGCGAGTGTTCGGGCGTCAGCTTCAACTCGAAGGGACATATTTTTGTGCTCTCGCGCGGCAACTCGACTGGGCCGGCCTACGGGGCGGCTGCGGCCCAGCTTCTCGAGTTCGCACCGGACGGCCGCTTCGTCCGCGAGATCGGCCACAACCTGTACGCGTGGTCGTTTGCGCACACGGTCAAGGTCGACCGGCACGACAATATCTGGGTGACCGACAAAGGTTCCGACATGGTGATCAAGTTCACGCCGGAGGGACGCGTAGCCATGGTGTTCGGCCGCAAGCAGGAAGCGGCGGACGAGGCAACCGGTCCGCTCAAGCATCCGAATCCGCCGCTGCCGGCGGAGCCGGGACGCTTCAGGCAGGTGACCGATGTCGCGTGGGACAGCGCCGACAACACCTACATTAGCGACGGATACATCAACTCCCGCGTGGCGAAGGTCGACAAGGACGGCAACTGGCTCAAATCGTGGGGCGATCGCGGCACCGGTCCGGGTCAGTTTCATACGCCACACAGCATCGCGGTCGATGCGAAGGGTCTCGTCTATGTTGCCGATCGCAGCAATCGCCGCATTCAGGTGTTCGACGGCGAAGGCAATTTCCAGCGGCAGTTCACAATCGACGTGCCGGTGCCGCCAGGCGCTCAACCGGCAATCGGCAACGTGCCGGACGAAGCCGCCATAGCCGAGGGTACCTTTGCGCCCGGCTCGCCGTGGGCGATCTGCATTTCGCCGGGCCCGAATCAGGTGCTCTACAGTTCCGATGCGTTTCCGGGACGCATCTACAAACTGACGCTCGAAGGGAAACTGCTTGGCGTGCTGGGCCAATCCGGCAAGCAACTGAAGCAGTTTGGCTGGATTCATCAAATGGCTTGTCCGTCCGAGAACGTGCTGTTGGTGGCCGAGCTTCTGAACTGGCGAGTCCAGAAGCTGCTGTTGCGACCGTCTTGATGGAGCGGCCGATAACGTAAACGCTATCGGCCCATCCGGTTTCCTCATTGGAGTCGACGGGTTTCGGTCCCTACACTGGTTGCTCGGTGGCCGCTTAATTGCTGCTCAATTGCCGCTTAAGGGCCACACAGCGTATGCACGTGAGCATCGTGCTGCGCGCAGCGCGCAAAGACGCCACTGGCGACAATGAATGGCCGCATAAAGCCATCTGGACGGAGACACGATTTGAATAAACCCATCATTCCGGCACCGGCCGCCGCGGCGCCGTCCACTCACCTCAATTTCCGCTGGCACGTGCTGATCTGGCTGCTGATCGGCGGGATCATCAACTACATGGATCGCGCCAGTCTTTCGATCGCCGCACCCGGCATGATTCAGGAACTGGGGCTGACGCGCACGCAGATTGGTCTGCTCGGCAGCGTGTTCGCATGGACTTATGCGGTCATGCAATTACCCGCGGGTTGGGTTATCGACCGTTTCGGCGCGAAGCGTGCCTATGCGCTCGGCATGATCTGGTGGAGTGTCGCGACCTGGCTGACGGGCGTGGTGGGTTCGATCTCCGGTTTGCTGGTGATGCGTGCGTTGCTCGCGGTGGGCGAGGCGCCGTGCTGGCCGACCTCGGCAAAAATCACAGCGGCGTGGTTTCCCGCCAAGGAGCGCGGCTTCGCGACGGGCGTATGGGATTCATCGTCGAAGTGGGGACCGGCGCTCGCGCCCGCCATGCTGGTTGCATTGATGGTCGCGTTCGGCTGGCGCTCGCTATTTCATGTGACCGGCGCCGTCGGGATCGCGTTCGCGTTGCTGTTCCTGCTGCTGTATCGCAATCCGGTCGACAGCAAGCGCCTGTCGAAGGACGAACTGGCCTACATCGAAGCGGGCGGCGGCGGTCACGAACGGTCGCTGACGAGTTCGTCGCTCAAATGGCGTTCGCTGTTCGGCCGCCGCAGCGTGTGGGGCATGATCCTCGGCTACTTTTGCACGATCTGGCTGTGGAATATCTTCCTCGTGTTTTTGCCGCTCTATCTGCTCGACCGCTTCCACATTTCGTTCGCGCAGCTCGGCGTGGTCGCGGGTATTCCGTGGGCGGGCGGCGCTGTGGGCGAAATCGCGGTGGGCTATCTGGCGAAGAAGATCGTCGATCGCCATCTCGCCTCGGCGATCGATGCGAAGCGGCTACTGATCGCCTGCTGTTCGGTGGGCGCGGCGGCGTGCGCGATTGCGTTGCCGTTCACCCACGTATTCAGCGTGACCATCGCACTGTTCACCGTCGGTCTCGCCTTCATTGCCGCCGTGGTCGGCTCGGCGTGGGCGCTCGCGGCGGATATCGCGCCTTCGTCGATGATTGCGTCGGTGAGCGCGATCCAGAATTTTGGCGGCTACTTTGGCGGGGCATTCTCGCCGGTCGTCGCGGGCTTCATCGTCGATCGCACGGGTTCTTATGCGCTCGCGTTCATCTCCGGCGGCATCATTGCCGGATGTGCCGCGCTGTTCTACTGGTTCATGGCTCGCCAGCCGATCGTCGACGACGCTGCCGCGCCGGCGCCTTAAGCTATGCTTGCCGCGCGACCCGGGCAATCCGGTCCCGGACTACGCCAATCGCCTGTTTGAGCGCATAGACGTCGTGGATATAACGCTGTGGCATCTTGATCTGGTTGGCGTTCGCATCGATATGCTCGATCTCTTCCTGCCATTGCGCGATCTGGTCCGCGGTGGGATGGCGGTTTTTCCATATTTCATCCTCAAGCGCCTTGATCTCGCGATACCAGACCACCAGGCGTTTCTTGATGCGGGCCTCCGCCATGCGCGGCAACGCCTGCAACAGCCCGAGCATTAACGCCATGAAGGGGAGCAGGATCAGCAAGCGCCTTTCGATAAAACTGGCTAGCCAGAATGGCAGGTAGCGCTGCAGAAAAGGGCGCCCCGTTTTGAAGTAACGCTCGCTCTCTTCAGAAACAGGAAATTCCTCGGTGTTCAGATTGGGAAACACGCCAAGCCGCGTGAAGTAATCTTCGCCGCCGTGGACGGTTTTGGCCGCGTCCAGCAACAGATAGACCAGCGCGGGGTGCAGCGTGTCTTTTGCAACGAGCAACGCGGTGGCGGCGAGCAGCGTGACGTCGGTCTGCGGCAGATCGTTGACGACGCTGGTCGACGCGCGCGGAAAGATCACCTTGGATAGCGATGGGAATTTCTGCACTAGCGCATCGGCCTGCGCAAAACTCATCAGCTTGAGATTGCTGTTCAGCAGGGTTGTCTGCATGGGCGCATCGGGTCTGCCGATAAAGAAGGCCGCATCCAGTTGGCCGTTTTCGAGCGCTTGATAGGATTGGGCCGCGTCCATTTCGAGCAGCGTTGTATTGTCCCGTGTGACGCCGCTGTATCCGAGCAATACCTGCGAAACGTTCAGCAGGCCGCTGCCGGGAACGCCGATTGAAATCCGCTTGCCACGCAGTTGCGCCAGCCGGCTGACGGTGGGCTCGCCTCGGTAGAACACCCAGATCGGTTCATAGGAGACCGCGGCGATTGTCTGCAGGTGATCGGTGTCCTTGGGGCGGGTGGTGCCGGACTGGATAAAACCCACTTCGTATTCGCTGTTCGGGTCCGTCAGGCGCTGATAGTTTTCGCTCGAACCCGACGAACTGCGGATATCGAGTTTGATGCCGTCGCGTTTCAGGAGGGGCGCATAGCGGTCCGCAAAGCCGCGATAGATGCCGTTGTCCGCACCGGTGGTGATGACGATCGTATGGCGGAAGGCGGGTTCGAGGATCACCGAGAGTCCCCAGCCTAACGCCGCTGTCAGCAGTATCGCGCCGGCAATGAGAAGCCGCCGACGGCCCGGTGTCATGGGGACTTTTTCGTTGCGATGAAGCGCTGGGTTGTGCCTGGGCATTGTTCGCCTCTCTGGTTCGGCGCTGCTCGCCAGCAAGGATAATGCAGTGCCTTGAAGGCCTTGTCCACATCCAGGCTCAGCGCTGCGATCGTCGCGGCAAGCGAAGCATCAGTGCCTCGTGGACTGCTGCGCGCCATCCGGCACAAACACATAACCGTGACTGCGCACGGTCTGGATGAAGCGCGGAGAGGAGGGGTTGCTCTCCAGGATTCTGCGCAGCCGCCACACCTGGACGTCGATACCGCGGTCGGTATGATCGTCTTCCGGGCCGTGCAGCAGCTCGAGCAGGCGCTCCCGGGTTAGCGTGCGCATAGGGTTGTTGACGAAGACCTTTAGTAGCGCGAATTCTCCGGCCGACAGTGTGAGCCGCTTGTTTTCCATGATCAGCGTGCGCAGTTGAAGATCCAGTGTGAATGGGCCGAACTCGATCACGGTGTGTTCATCCCGCGCGGTGCCCGGCGCGGCCTGGGTTTGTCGGCGCAATACGGCCCGCATGCGCGCAAGCAGTTCGCGCGGATTGAAGGGCTTGCCGATACAGTCGTCCGCGCCCATTTCGAGTCCCACGATCCGGTCCATGTCGTCGGGCCCGGAGGCCAGAATCACGGGGACAGTGTTGCCGGCGGCGCGCAGTTTGGTCAACGCGGCGAGACCGTTTACGCCTTGCATGATCTGGTCGAGAACAATCAGATCCGGTGGGTTCCGTTCGATCTGATCGCCAAGCGATCGCACCTCGTGCAAAACGGAGACCGCCATCCCTTCTCGTCCGAGAAAGGCGGTAAGCGAACCAAGGAGTTCGACATCGTCGTCAACGACCAGTATTTGAGTTGTCATAGTAAGGGAATCGAACGCGAAGGCCTGAAAGCAGGGGGGCAATAACGTTGGCCGAACCCTCACGACGGCTGGTTGGCTATGCCAGCTTTCAGTGTTGTCAGGATGTGGGTGATGTGCGAACGTTGTGCTCCAGTCTCTTTAACGGAGCAGGTCGCGGGAATCCGTCGCCGAATATTGGATTTTTTACTTTGGCGGCGCGGCCGCGCGGGAATGGGCGGCCGGCGTGGAGGTAAGCAGGCGCCTGGACTTTGCGGCGCCTTAGCTAGTCGACGGTCTGGTCAACGGGCTGGTCTAACGAGCTGACGGTTTTTCAGGGTCGGTCGGCCGGAACGCGGCGGATCGGCGGATAGTGAAACTTTCTGTCGAGATGAAGCGCGCCCGGTATGTAGATGCGCAGCATGATGTAGAACAGCCCGTCCGGCGCGGGGAGCCAGTTGGTTAGCGCGGCAGGGTCAAGCGGCGGTGTTGCCGACAAGGTCAGCGACAGGCCGCCTTCGTCGTAGCGAAGCTGCGGTGAGCGATCACCGATCGAGTATCGCTCGATCGCGTTGTCCACCAGCATGCGCGATGCCTTGTCGTACATCGTGATCGACCAGAATGCCTGCGAGTGCGGCAGGCCGCCAGGCGGAAACGACAGTTCGTACGTATGGCGCCCGTCAAGCGGTTGTCCTTCGTTGTCCCGGTCGGCGGTGACGTACATCGCTTCCTCTACGCCGAGTGCGCCGATGTAGTTGCGGCTGACGTGTGCGCGCTTCAGATAGTCGTCGCCGAACGAAGCGCGGACTTCCACCGGCAGGAACCATCCGCCGCCGAGTGCCGAGGGCTGGGGCACGTCCAGCTCGGCGATCACCTGCTCGAGCGCGCTGCCGAGCGCGGCGAGCGTGGGCGCCGCGAGCGTCGATACATCGATGTTTGCGCCGATGCCGACCGCGGCAAAACGGGCGACGAGTGCGGATTCGGCGGCAGGCGGAGGATTGCGGGCGAGCGCGGCGTTGACCGCCGCTGCATAAAAACGCGGATCGCCGGCCGCCGCACCGCGCGCCATGCCGACATCGAAACGCCGTTGTGCGGGTTGACCGCTGAGCGTCTTCACGGCGAAGCGATCCTGCAGGGCATGCGCGGCGGCCAGATCGTCCATGCCGTCGACCAGGATGCGGCCGATCATCCAGACCTCTCGCGTTGGGCAGGCGATCGCTGTGAGATCGTCGTCGGCGAGCGGCGGCACGTCGCCGTAATAGAGCAGAAAGCGCCGCGCGCCGTTGCCGGTTGTGCGCGTGCCGATGGATTCGAACGGGTTGGTGTAGAAGTCCAGCAGACCGAGTACGTAGTAGCGGTCCGCCGTGTCGGGCACTTCCAGCACGAGCGGTTCGTCGCCGAGGTCCAGCCACGTGCTGAGGTAAAGCGTGTCGTTATTGGGCGTCACGACTTCGCGGTTGCGCGGGCCCAGCAACTGACGGCCGCGCACCAGCTGATTGACCCAGCCGAGGGTCGAAGCCGGACTGTCGCCGGCGAACTGGCCGTTGTCGTCGCGGCGGGGGCACGTCGCCGCGCGCGTTCGTGCCATTTCAAATAATGGCAGGGTGTAGATCACCGCATCGCGGGCGAGTGCGGTGAGATTTTCGCTTGCAAAGCCAGACATGGATACCGCTCCGGTTATGGACAGGAAGGAGTGGGACCGAGCCTACCGCGCCGGCCGGATAACGGTACCAGGGTTTCGCTATGTTAAACACTCGCGCGCCGGCCGCTGCCTATACTTTGCGCTCCTCAGGCTTGCAAGGGGATCCCGCTATCCCGCCTCCCCGTGCGTGCTCGCATGCAAGCCGATCCTCACGGAGTTTCTCGAATGACCATTGGCAATGCACAGCAGGAGTGGGCTTACGTCGCAGGGGTTCAGGCATTCATATACGGTTATCCGCTCGTCGAAATGGTGCGTACGTGCGCGCTCATGACCGCCGTCGACGAACCGCAGAACAACGGCCGTGCGCCGATCAACCAGTTCTCGCATTGTCCGCGGCCGTGGACCCACGAGGACCGTGATGTCGTCACGCCGGCCAATGACCTGCTTTACTCGATGGCCTGGCTGAATCTCGCCGACGGTCCCGTCATGTTTTCGACGCCGGCACCGACCGGGCGTTACTTCGTGATGGAGTTCATCGACGCGTATAGCGACAATTTCCATAACCTCGGTCCGCGTGTGATGGGGCCGTCAGCGGCAAGCTTTGCCATTGTCGGCCCCGACTGGTCCGGCTCGCTGCCGCCCGGTTCGATCGAAATCCGCTGTCCGACGAATCTCGTGTGGGTGCTGGGCCGTGTGTTGATCGATGGCGTTGAAGACATGGAGGCAGCGCGTGCCTTCCAGGCCGGTTTCACGCTGCGCGCGACGGCGCCGGTCCGCGTGCCGCGCGCGGTGGCGGCCTACCAGCCCTGGAACGAAGCAGGCGAGGCGTTCTTCGCGAACCTGGCAAGAGCGATGGCCGACAACCCGCCGCCCGCGGTGGATACGGGCCTCGTCGCCCAGTTTTCCCGCCTGGGTATTTCAGCGGAGCGGGCGTTCGATGCCAGGCTGCCCAACGACGCGCAGGTGGCGGTTTTGCGAAGGGCGGTGGCAGCGGGTATCCAGATCGTCGATGGTCATACCCGTAGCCGTCGCGCGCGGCCATGGTCGATCAACTATGCGGGTGGCCGACTGGGCACGGACTATCTGGCGCGCTCCTGTACCGCGATGAAAGGGCTTGGCGCGCTCGCGAGCGAGGAGGCGCTCTATGCGCTGGGCGACTTCGACAGCAAGGGCGAGCAGCTCGACGGCGCGCATGACTACGTGTTGCACTTTCCTGCCGGGGGCTTGCCGCCGGTGGATGCCTTCTGGTCAGTATCGATTTACGGCAGCGACTTCTGTTTCGCGGATAACCCGATCCGGCGCTATGCGATCGGCGATCGCACGCGCGATCTGCACTACGGCCCGGATGGTTCGCTCGACATTCTGATCCAGCACGCGCAACCGCGGCAGGGGATCTCGAACTGGTTGCCGGCTCCTGCGGGCCGTTTCTATCTCATCTTGCGGCTATACCATCCGCGCGAAGCCATCCTGTCGAAGGCCTACACGATTCCGCCGGTTGAGCGTATCGACGAGCGAGTCAATGAGCGCGTCGACGGGCAGGTCGATGAGGACGCGCAGCGGTAAGCCGGAATGCAGCCTGTCCGCCGGTGGACAGGCTGCGCTCCCGATTGAACGTTATTCCGTCAAGCCGCCTCCTCGCTGGCGGACGGCCCTGCGGCCACGTCGTTGCGAATGCTGCCGGCGCGAGCGTGGAAGTGCTGCAAAGCGCGCACCGAGCGTTCGGGATTCAGTAGCCAGATGCCGAGCACGCCGCACGGCACCAGAATGCAGCCCAGCACGGTGAAACCATGCCTGAAGCCTTCGGCGATGCCCTGGGTGTCGCTCACGAAGTGCCCCATCAACGCCGGCGCGATGAGACCCGCGAGCGTTCCGAGCGAGGCATTGATGCCGAGCCAGGCGGCGCGCTGTCTGATGGGCGTGACTTCGCCGATCATTAATGGGCCGAAGAAAAAGATCAACTGGCTCAGCACATTGGTCACGCTCAGACACAACACCTTGAGCGCGGGGCTGAGCGCAAGCGTCGTGCCGAACAGGGCGAGGCCCGCGAACGCGACCGGCACGCTCGTCATGACACCGCGCGATAGGCGCGAACTCACACCCCTGCCGCCAAGCCACTGGGAAAGGAACGACGCGGCGAGCGTGACGGGAATGCCGGCGCTGACAATCAGCGAGAACAACCAGCCGGCGTCGGCCGCCGGATAACCGAGCGCGAGCCGCAGGTAGGCCGGAAACCAGGTGAATCCAACCGACAGCACCGAATAGCCGACAAAGGTCAGCAGGATGCAACCCACCAGCGTCGGATCGACAATCAGCCGCCGGTAGGGAACGTGCTGACCCGGCGGCTGTGCCGTCTGCGCGGCGACCGCATCTGCCCCATCTGCCGCATCGTCGACCGTACCTTCGGCGCCCAGTAGCAGCCACAGCACGGTCCACACACATCCGGCAATGCCGAGTACGAGAAACGCGCGATGCCAGTCGTAGTGAATGATCAGATAGGTCAGGCACGGGCCGGCCAGCAGCATGCCGGTGTTGGCGCCTTGCAGCACGATCGCGCTCGGGATGCTGCGCTTGCTGTTATCGAACCATTTGTAGGTCGCGTGAATCGCCAGCGGGTAGGCCGGTCCTTCGCCCGCGCCGAGCAGAATCCGGCAGAGGATCAACAAGGGGAACGAGACCGTGCCGACGAGCGGAAACTGCACCAGCGCCCACGCGAGCGCGAGCACCGCCAGCAGCCACTTTGCCTTGATGCGGTTGGCCGCGAAACCGAACAGCACACCGGCCGTCGAAAACAGCAGAAAGAAACTGCTGCCGACGAGGCCCAGTTGCTGCGGCGTCAGTCCAAGGTCATGCATCATCGGCACCGCGGCGAGACCGATCACGGCCTTGTCGGCGAAATTGATCAGCATGAACAGGAACATCAGCGCGACCACGATCCATGCGCGCCATCGGGGGCTTATGGGGAACATGTTTTCTCCGTTGAGCGGATTGTTACGAGCGCATCCACGGCGCACGAAAACTGGCCTTTGGGCCGCGCGATGAACGGATTGATATCGATCGACTCGATACTGTCGGCGTTGGCCGCGGCAAAACGCGAGAGCGCGGCCAGCGTGTCGGCGAGCGTGTCGACGTCGACCGGCGGTTGACCGCGCACGCCACCCAGCACGGGCCACGCGCGAATCTCGCGAATCATCCGGTGCGCTTCCGCGACGTCGAAGGGCGCCTGCCTGAACGTGACATCCTTGAGCACTTCGACGAGAACCCCGCCCAGTCCGAACATGACGACGGGACCGAACACCGGATCGCGTGTCACGCCAAGAATGCATTCCACGCCGTCCTGGATCATCGGCGCGACCAGCACGCCTTCGATATGCGCGTTGGGCGCGGCGCGCGCGGCGTTCTCCGTGATACGCGCGAAGGCGGCCCGAACCGCCTCTGAATCGGCCAGCCGCAGTGCGACGCCGCCGACATCCGATTTGTGTGCGATGTCCGCGGACAGCACCTTGAGCACGACCGGAAATCCGAGCCGGGCGGCTGCGTCGGCGGCTTCGTCGGCGCTTCTTGCCACGCGGCTCGAAACCACCGGAATGCCGGCGTCGGCGAGGAGGCGCAGCGCGTCGGCTTCGTCGAAACGCGCAGGCTCGATGGCGACCGGTTCAGGCAACGCAATCGACGTCCGCTGCTGCTCGAAATGGCGGCTAAATGCGTGTAGCGCCGCAATCGCCCGCACGGCGGCAGCGGGTTCCTCGAACGTCAGGCAGCGGTGCGATTCGAGAAAATCGCGGTTCTGCTCGTCGAAGAGCGAGACCACGGCGATAGTCAGGTCCGGATGAGCGGCGCGCACGCGGGCCCACAACTCGGTGACCATCGGTCTGTGTTGCGGCGAAATGCCGGTGACCGCCTGGAACGAAACGATAGCGCCGTATTGGCCGTGCTCCAGCATCGTATCGACGGTGTCGCCCAGCAGCGCGGGCTCGTTGAGTATCTGGCCGGTGATATCGACCGGATTGACGGCGGACGCGAACGGCACGCGCTCGACAATCGCCTGCTGTCCGGCTTGCGCCAGCGGCGGCACCGAGAGTCCTACCCGCTCGGCTTCGTCGACCATCAATACGCCGGCGCCGCCGGAAAGCGACACGATGCCAAGCGTTTCGGACGCAGGCAGCGGTGCGACCGAACAGGCATAGCCGATATCGAACAGTTCGTGGATGTCGTGCGCGCGGTACACACCGTACTGGCGCAGCACGGCGTCGTAGATTTCATCACAGCCGGCAAGCGAGGCGGTGTGCGACGCCGCGGCTGCGGCGCCCTGCGTGGTGCGGCCAACCTTGCACATCACCACGGGTTTGCGCTGCGCGCGAGCCAGTTCGAGCGCGGCGCACAGTTTCTCGCCGTCGCGCGCGCCTTCGAGGTAGCACAGGATCACGGAGGTGGCAGGGTCGAGCGCTTGCCACGCGAGTGCGTCGGCGAGTTCGATATCCGCTTCATTGCCCGTGGAGACGAAATGACTGATGCCCAGACCGCGACGCTGCGCGAGCATCAACGCGAAGATCCCGAACGCGCCGCTCTGGCTGATCAGCCCGATGTTGCCGCGCAGCGGCGCGGCAATTTTCAGCGCGGGGGTGAACGTCGCGTACACGCCTTGATGGTTGTTGACGAAGCCGAGGCAATTCGGTCCGAGCAAGCGGATCGCGCTGTCCTTCACGAGCGCGCGGAGTTCGTTCTGTGCGCGCACACCGGCTGCACCGATTTCCGCGAAGCCCGAGGAAAACATCACGATCGAGCGGACCCCGGCGGCCGCCGCATCTTCCACTGCGGACATAACGCCTGCTGCGGGCACCGCGCAGATGGCCATGTCGATTGGCGCGCCGACGTCGCGCAGGTTCGGGTAAGACTGCAGACCCTGGATGCGATCCTGTTTCGGGTTGACCGGATAGATTGCGCCGGGATACTGCTGGGTCAGCAGATACTCCACCGGCAGGCCGCCTATTTTGGCCGGATTCGACGAGGCGCCGACAACGGCAATCGATTGGGGATTGAACAGCGGGCCGAGCGCCTGCTGGCAGGATGACAAAGGCATTGAGACCACTCCGCGTAGACCTGTAGGGGTGGCTTAGCCTAGCAATCTGGCAGGATGGCGGTACCAGGGTTTCGCTATGTTAAACACGGATGGAGGCCGGCTGGCGAACGTGTTCCAATTGGCGCAAGCATGCCCCGAGCGTTTCTTCGCATAAACGATGGCACCGAATCCACTGCGCAATCCCCAGTTTGCCACCACGCTCGCGCACGGCCTCGCGTTACTGAACTGCTTCAAGGTGGGTGACGCAATTCTCAGCAACAAGGACTTTGCCGAGCGCACAGGCCTGTCGAAAGCCACGGTGTCGCGGCTCACGTATACGCTCGCCGTGCTCGGCTTTCTGCGCTATGACAACAGCGCACGCAAATATCGGCTGGGTTCGGCGGCGGTGTCGGTCGGGTATCCGTTTCTGCAGGGCTTGCGGATCCGCGAACTGGCGCGACCGCTGATGCGGGAGCTTGCCGATGTGGCGCGCGGTTCGGTGTCGCTCGGCATTCGCGATCGCTCGCACATGGTGTATGTGGAGACTGCGCGCGGTCATGAATCGCCGGCGTTTCGTCCGGATACCGGTGCGTCGCTGCCCATGCTTGCCTCCGCGATGGGCCGGGCCTGGCTCGGCCGCGCCGAGCCCGCGCAACGCGCTCTCGTGCTCGAACAGATTCGCACCCGCGACCCCGAGCAGTGGGACGCATATCACGCCGGCTTGAAGGGCGCGCTGCGCACGTTCGACAAGTGTGGCCTCGCGCTGGGCGAAGGCGATTTCGAGCCTGCAATCCATGCGGTCGCCGTACCGCTGCGCGAATCGATCGATTCAGAAACTTTTGTCTTCAATTGCGGCGTGCCGCGGGTGCAACTGACCGACAGGATGCTTGTCGACGAGATCGCGCCGCGCCTCGTGGCGATGGTGGAAACGGTCGAACGCCAGCTCGCCTTGCAGCCTGCCGCCGACGACGAAGCGCGACCCTCGCCGGGTCCATTTCCCGGGCGGCCGGTCATGCACTCGTTTCCCGACGACGACGATCGTCAATTCGCGTTCACGCTCGCGCGCGGTCTGGAAATTCTGCGCTGCTTCCGGCCCGGCGAAGCGGCGCTCGGCAACAAGGATTTTGCCGAGCGGACGGGTTTGTCGAAGGCCACGGTGTCGAGGCTTGCCTACACGTTGACCGAACTCGGCTACCTGCGCCATGACCAGGTGGCGCGTAACTATCGGCTCGGCGGCGGTGTGCTGTCGATGGGCTATCCGTTGCTGGCCGGCATGCGCATCCGGCAGATCGCGCGGCCTTTCATGCGCGAGCTTGCGTTGCAGATTCGCGGGTCGGTGTCGCTTGGCATGCGGGATCAGTCGAATATGGTCTACGTCGAATGCTGTCCGGGCGACGAGCGGATTCTTGCGCGGCCCGACGTCGGCGCGGTGCGTCCGATTCTGCGGATGGCGATGGGCCGGGCGTGGCTGGCGGCGGTCACACCGCAGGAGCGTGAGGTGGCGCTGAACCGGCTGCGCGTCGCCGTGCCTGAGCAATGGCAACTTTATGGGGCGCAGGTGCAGCAGGCGCTGCGCGACTACCATGAAGCCGGCGTGTGCTTTTCGTACGGCGATATGCAGAAGAACGCGTACGGCGTCGCTGCGCCGTTGTGCGCGCAGGTGGACGCTGAGACGCTGGTGTTCAACTGCGCGGTGCCGGCGCAGTCGGCGCAGGGACGTCGTTTGATCGACGATGTCGCGCCGCGGCTCATGGCGATGGTCGCGAACGTCGAAATTGCGGCCGGCTTGCGCTAGCGCGTGCGGCGGCATTCGTATCGCGCTGCGTGCCTGAGGCGCGCGCGGCAATACCAAGTGGCGTAGCATGGCAAACTCTTCGTGCCATTGCCAAGCTCCGATGCATTCCGCCCGCTCATTACCGCCGCTCCTGTCGCTACGTGCTTTTGAAGCAGCCGCGAGGCGTCTGAGTTTCAGTCATGCGGCTCAGGAACTGTTCGTGACACAGAGTGCCGTCAGTCACCAGATCCAGAAACTGGAAGCCGACCTGGGCGTTGCGTTATTCGAGCGGCGCACACGCGCCGTCGAGCTGACCCCGGAGGGCCTCGCGTACTACGCGAAGGTGCATGCGGCCTTCGAATTGCTGCGCGCCGGTACCCGCGAGGTTCGCGTGCATCCCGGCGAGCGGGCCACCTTGACGGTCGGGATACTGGCTTCTTTTGCAACGCGCTGGCTGGCGCCGCGCTTGCATGCTTTCTCCGCCGCCCATGCCGGTATCGATCTGCAGTTGCGGCCCGAGATCGCATTGGCCGACGTGTCGGGCGGCGAGGTCGACGTGGCGATCCGTTATGGCCGGGGCGGCTGGCCGGGCGTACGTTCGCAGCAACTCATGCCTGAGCGTCTGTCGCTGGTTTGCATCCCGTCCCTTGTCAGTGGACGAAGCCGCCCGCGCAAGCCGCAGGATCTGCTGCGCTTTCCGCTTCTGGCCTCGTATTCGAAGCATTCCTTCGAGTGGGAACTGTGGGCGAATCGGTTCGGCGTAGACCTTAGCAGCGCGCAGCATGTGCAACTGCATGACTACAACATCGTCGTGGAGGCGGCGCTCGCCGGGCAGGGCATCGCGATGGGCCGCCATCGGCTGATTGGCCAGCAACTGGCGAGCAAGGCGTTGGTGGAGGCATTGCCCGACGCGGTGCTGGACGAACCTCGCGTCGGCTGGTGGCTCGTCACCCCCAAGGGCGGCTTGAGCGATGCCGCGTCTGCTTTCCGCGCGTGGATCACGCAGACCGCCGCGCAAGACGTGCTGGACGGTACGCATTAGTTTGGCTCATGCGTGGCGTGTAAAAATTGATTGGTCACACCACGGCCGGGCCCATAGGATGGGCTCTCCCTTACGATCGGACGCTCCTGATATGACCTCTTCCATCTCCGCACGTGTCGCCGAACTCGGCCTGACGCTTGAAGCCGCAGCCTCGCCCGCAGCCAATTACGTGCCGTTCGTGCAGGAAGGCAATCTTCTCTTTATATCCGGCCAGATATCACGCAAGGGCGGCCAGCCGGTCTGCCTGGGCCGCCTCGGCGACGAGCTCACGGACGATCAAGGCATCGAGGCGGCGCGCCTCGCGGCGCTGGGCGTCCTGTCGCAGATTGCGGCCGCGACAGGCGACCGGCTGGAGCGTGTCGCGCGCGTCGTTCGCCTGGGTGTGTTCGTCGCCAGTACGCCGGACTTCAATCGTCATAGCGCCGTTGCCAATGGTGCATCCGATCTGATGGTCGATGTGTTCGGCGCGGCCGGCCGCCATGCGCGCAATGCGGTCGGTGTCGCGTCGCTGCCTGCCGGTGTGGCCGTCGAAGTCGAAGCCGTGATCTCTCTTACAGCAGCTTGAGCCCAACGCCCGTCATTGGAATAACCATGCCATCTCCTCTCTCGCTTGCCGACGTTGAAGCGCTGCGCGCCCGCACGCCCGGCGCTCAAACCGTCACGCATTTCAATCACGCGGGGGCCTCGCTGCCGTCGTCTGCCACGCTCGAAGCGATACGCGCGCAACTGTGGCTCGAAGCCACCACGGGGCCGATGGAAGCCGGCATAACGGGACGTGAGCAAACCGAGCGCGCGCGCCTGCTGGCTGCGCGCCTGCTGAACGCCCGGCCCGCGGAGATTGCGCTGACGACAGGCAACTCGTCCGGCTGGGGGGCCGCATTCGCGGCGCTTGCGCCCTTGCGATCCGGCGAGCGGATTCTGGTCGGGCGTCATGAGTGGGGCGGCAATCTGGCCGCCATGCGTCTTGCGGCACAGCGCACAGGGGCGACGATCGACGTCATTCCGTCCGACTCGAGTGGCGCCGTCGATCCGCAGGCGCTGGAGGCCATGCTCGATGATCGTGTGCGCCTGATCGCGCTGACCTGGATGCCGGCGAATGGCGGACTGATCAACCCGGCCGCGGCGATCGGGCAGGTCGCGCGCCGCCACGGCATCCCGTACTTCATCGATGCCGCGCAGGCGCTTGGGCAACTTCCCATCGACGTCGCCGCGGTGGGTTGCGACGTTCTGAGCGGCGTGTGCCGCAAGGCGTTGCGCGGCCCGCGAGGCACCGGTCTGCTGTACGTGCGCGAGGACTTTCTGCCGCGCCTGACGCCGGCTTTCGTCGATACGCGATCCGCGCCGCTGGGCGCCGACGGCGAACCCGTCTTGCGTAACGACGCGGCGCGTCTGGAGGTGTCGGAATCGTCGCCCGCCTTGCATTGCGGCGTGGCCAATGCGTTGGAAGAGGCGTTGGAGATCGGCATCGAAAATATTCGCGCACGCATCGACAGCATTGCTCAGGCTTTGCGCGTGCAACTCGCGGCTATCCCCGGCGTAACGGTGCTGGATCAGGGGCGCGAACAGTCCGGCCTGGTGGCGTTCAACGTAGCGGGTCTGGAGCCGCCCTCGGTGCAGAGCAAACTGGCGGCGCAGGGCATCACGATCGGCAGTAACGGTGTGGGCTACACGCCGCTTGATATGGAGGCGAGAGGTCTTAAGCAGATTGCGCGTGCGTCCGTCAGCTATCTGACCACTGAGCCCGAGATCGACAGATTGCTGGATGCAATACGCGCACTCAGAGGTGAGTGACGATCGGCGCTTTTCATTGTTTATGCCTGGTGAGTCATTCGCAGACTAACCTTGAGTTTCCTATACTGGCACGCTAAATTGCGGCTCGCGGAGTATCGCGACAACCCGTCGGGGACGTGGTGCATCACCCGGTTTGTAACGTGTTCGTAAGGGATACTGATGTCGGATCGGCATGCCGGCGAAGAAAGCGATCTGGGCGAGCTATCGTCCGGACGTGGCGAAGCTTCGTTGACGGGATGGGTGGCCCTGGGATTTGCGGGCCTGCTCGGCATCCTGAGCCTTTTGAAAACCTTGCCGGTCGATCTACGCTGGAGCGCGGTTCTGGCGAGCGCGTGCCTGAACGTGTTCGTTGTCACGATATGGCCGTCGTCGTGGGCACGCGCGCCGCGTGACCCGGCACAGGAATCGGGCTGGAAGCGGTGCATCAGTTTCATCCGGCGCCTGCTTTGGCAAGACGCCGAGGCGCCGCCCTTGCGTCTCGCCATCGGCGCTTTCCACTGGCAGCGGTGGGGCGTGGTCATTGGCAGCTGTCTGTCGGTGGCGCTCGCCGCGCTCGCCTTGCAACCCCTGCCGCCCGCCGCGCTCATTCACGCAATGGTGTCGTCGTCCTTCGTGATCGTTAGCGGCGCCGCTGCGCTGACGCTGGCCTTTCTCACCCTCGTCGCCGAACGGTTCTACGCACAGGATGCGGAGCAATCCCATGCCGCGCTGTCGGCGTCGCTCGCCGGCATGCTGCGCGTCCTGGTGGTATGCGCGCTCGCTGCGGCGCTGTCGGCGGCGTGGCTCGTCTACCTGCACACGGCGCTCGATTGGCTAGTGCATGTCGCGGCGGTGTTCACCGCTGCGATTGCCGTCGAGATGATGATCCGCGCCATGCTTCTGTGGTTCTTCGCACCGCGCCCCGGCAGAAAAGCGGCGCGGATTCCGTCGAGCCTCGTCGCGGGGATGTTGCGCTATCGCCGCTCGTCGCTCTCGTCGATCGGTGCCGAGTTGCACGACCGCTACGGTATCGATCTGCGTCAGAACTGGGTGCTGCGCAGTTTTGTGCGGTTGCTGCCGGTCACCGTCGTGGCGATGGTGGCCTGTGCGTGGCTATTGACCTCCGTCGTCGTGCTAGGGCCGTCCCAGCGCGCGGTCTACGAACGGTTCGGTGCGCCGGTAGCGGTTTGGCCGCCGGGCCTTCACTTCGGTATGCCCTGGCCGTTCGGCAAGGCGCGCCTCGTCGACAACGGCGCGGTGCATCAGATCATCGTCTCGGGCGGCGCCGACGACAGCAGCGTCGCGGCACCATCCACGCCCGCCGACGGCCCGACGTCCGAGCAGATGAATCGTCTCTGGGACGTCCCGCATCCCTGGGACACGAGCCAGGTGATCGCGGGCGCCACCGGCGAGCAGCAGAGCTTCCAGATCGTCAACGCCGACGTGCGGCTCGACTACCGCGAGGGCTTGAGCGACGCGGCGGCGCGCGCGGCACTCTATCGGTCGGTCGATCCGGAGAGCACGGTGCGCTCGATCGCCAATCGCGAGGTGGTGCATTATCTCGCGTCGCATACGCTGCAGGCGTTGCTCGAGACGAGCCAGACCGCCATGGCCGAGAGCGTGCGCCGCGCGGTTCAGCGGCAACTCGACCAGCTATCGAGCGGCATTGAGGTCGTGGCCGTGGTGATCGAAAGCGTGCATCCCCCCACCGGGGCGGCCGCGGCTTACCACGACGTGCAGGCCGCGCAGATTCGCGCGCAGGCGAGCGTTGCCGAAGCGCACGGTTTTGCGGCGGGATTACTTGGCAATGCGCAGCAACAGGCCCAGGCAAGCGTCACCCAGGCGAGCGCGCGGGCGGCCGACACGATGGCGGCGGCGCGCGTGCAGCAGATCGACTTCGAAGCCGACACGGTGGCCTACCGGCTCGGCGGCCCGGCTTTCCCCTTCGAGTACTACCTGAGCAAGTTGCAGAAAGGTTTGCAGAGCGCGCGCATCACGGTGATCGACGACCGGCTGGGCGCCGACGGCCGGGCAACCATCGACCTGCGCTCGTTCAGCGCGGGCGATCTCACGGGCATTGCTCATGGCAATTGACGTCCGGGCCTGTCGTACGCGGGTGGTATATGAGTCGTACGAGCGGCATACAAGCATTCCGCAGAGAAGCCCGCCCAATGTCGGCGCAGCTGTTTTTAAGGTGACCCTATGAGTTTGTTCCATTCGCATGCGCAAGGCCACGATCACGGGCACGGTCATGGGCATCACCATCATCATCACGATGGCGGCGATGCGCAGGCCGCGCGCGGCGGCCCGTTCTATGGGCGGGTGCTGCTTGCGTTGCTCTGCGTGGCCGTGGCGTTCGCGGTGGCGAGTTTCATCTCCGTGCGCGCGGGCGAAGCCTCGGTGATCACGCGCTTTGGCCAACCCGTGCGCGTCCTGCTGGAACCGGGCCTTGCGTGGCGTCTGCCCGCGCCGATCGAAGCGGTGGTGCCGGTCGACCTGCGTCTGCATACGACCTCCAGCGGCTTGCAGGACGTCGGCACGCGTGACGGCTTGCGGATCATCGTGCAGGCGTATGTGGCGTGGCGCGTCGCGGCGGACCCGAACGACGTGCGCCGGTTCGTGCGGGCCGTGGGCAACCAGCCCGACGAAGCCGCGCAGCAAATCCGCTCGTTGCTGGGCTCGTCGTTGCAAACCACGTCGGCGGGATTCGACCTTGCGTCGCTGGTCAACACGGACCCGTCCAAGGTCCGCATCTCCGCGTTTGAAGACGCGTTACGCAGCCAGATCGATGCGCAGTTGTACTCGGCTTACGGCGTGCATGTCGTGCAGGTGGGACTGGAGCGCCTGACGCTGCCCGCCGTGACGCTCGCGGCCACGGTCAGCCGGATGAGCGCCGAGCGCGAGACGGTCGCCGCTCAGCGCACGGCCGACGGCAACCGCGAGGCCGCGCAGATCCGCTCGGATGCGGATCGCGATGCCCGGCTTGCCGTTGCCGATGCGAATGTGAAAGCGGCGCAGATCGAGGCGCAGTCCCGCAAGGACGCTGCCGGGATCTATGGCGCCACCTATGCCGGCAATCCGCGGCTCTACACGATGCTGCGCTCGCTCGATACCCTCGACGCGGTGGTCGGCAGCAATACGAATCTGATTCTGCGCACCGATGCCGCGCCGTTCCAGGCTTTGGTGCAGGGCCCCACCGCACTCGGCCCCGAGTCGTTGCCGCAGGCCGGCACCGGTGCGACGTACACGTCGAAAAAAAGCAGGTCTGCGCGATGAGCACGGACGCCGACTTGCCGCCGCTCGGCCCGGGCGCCCAGGCGGTACGGCTCTCGTTCTGGTTTGTCGCCGCGCTGGTCGTGCTCGCCGCCTGCGCATGGGCCGGCTCGAACATCCGGCGGATTCCGCCGGACAGCCGCGCCGTGGTTCTGCGGTTCGGCGCGTTCGTGCGCACCCAGGACGCGGGATTGTTGATTGCCTGGCCACGCCCGTTCGAGTCGACTTTGCTGGTGCCCGGCAGTGCGCGAGTTCTGGAGCAACGCATCCAGTCGCTCGAACGTGATCCGCGTGCGCGTGCTGCGGATATGACGGTGCAGGAAGCCGCGCCATCGGCGCAAGCACCCGCCGGACCCGGCACCGGAACCAGCACCGGAACCGGGGCCGTGATCGGGCCGGACGATGGTCCGCCCAACCCACCGGTCACGCCGGACAACGCAGGAGGCCCCGACGCGGCCGGTCCCGACGCGACGCCGCCCGTTGCGCAATTGCCCGATGCGTTAGCCGGCTCCGGTTACGTGCTCACCGGCGATAACGGTGTGTTGCAGTTGCGCGCCACGTTGTACTACCGGGTCGTCGATCCCTATGCCTATGTCCTGCAACGAGACCGGCTCGCCGCGGCGCTCGAGCGGATCGTATCCGCCTCGGCGGTCGATGTCGTGGCGCAGCGCGATCTGGATGCGATTCTTGTCGCGCGTCCCGAGTTGCTGTCGGCGGATCAGCAGGTTGCGATAAAGCGCGAGCGTTTGCGCGGCGATCTCGCGCAGGAAATCGAACGCCACTTGCGCCAGCTCGAAGCGCAGCATGCGGGACTCGGCGTGGAAGTCGCGCGTGTCGACGTTGAGGTGGCGTTTCCGGCTGCGGCCGTCGGCGCGTTCAATTCGGTGCTGACCTCGTTGCAGGTGGCCGAGCGCAGCATGGCCGAGGCCCGCACGTCCGCTGAAAAGACTCGCCAGGATGCGCAACAGGATGCCGACCGGATCGTGCAGAACGCTGAGGCGAGCGCCGTTGAACGTGTCGCTACCGCGCAGGCTAAAACCATGACCATTCAGCAACTGGAAGTACCGCTGCGCACCAACAGCGACCCCGGGCTTCTCGCGCGCGTGTACAGGGATCGCGTTCAGTCGGTGCTCTCGAAAGCGGGCAGCGTGACGACCGTCGGACCGCACGACACATCGAATCTAATCCTGCCGGGAAATGCGCGATGAGCACCGGAGTCGAGCACACCACGCACACAGGCGAGCATGGCCACGCCCACGCGCATGCCTCGCATGACTCGCACGCCGACGAAGCGAACGGCATCGCCCAAGGGCGCGCGATCGTATTATCGGCGGCCGAGCAATGCGGCGTGACGCGGCAAGTCGCGCTTGCATTGCTGGCCGGCGCACTGCTGATTCTGTCGACGGCATGGCACTACTTCGACCCGGCGGATGAAGCGCTCGCGCAGGTTCTCGCGGGCCTCGCTTCGCTAGTGGTTGCCGGGCCGGTGTTCGCCGGCGCGTGGCACAGCCTGAAGTCGCCGAGTCTGCACGGCGTGACGGACCGCCTGATCGCGCTCGCCATGCTGGCGGCATGGGCGGTGGGCGACATGGCGACGGCCGCGCTGTTGCCGATCGTCATGACCTTCGGCCATGCACTCGAAGAGCGCAGCGTGCTCGGTTCGCAGGAGGCGATCCGGGCGCTGGGCAGGCTGACCTCGGGCAAGGTGCGGCGCGTGAAAGCCGATGGCTCGATCGAAGAAGTGCAGTACGACGCGGTGCGGACGGGCGACCACATCGAAGTCGTCGCCGGTGCGCGAATTCCTGCCGACGGTGTGGTTCAGCATGGCGAGTCCAGTGTCGACAACGGACCGATTACCGGCGAGTCGGTGCCGCTCGACGTCGAGCCGGGCTCGACTGTATTCGGCGGCGCGATGAATCTCGACGGCCCATTGCGTATCGAAGTCACGCACGCAGGCAAGCAGTCGACGCTCGGCAGAATCATCGAGTTGATGCAACGCGCCGAACAGGCGAAGCCGCCGATTACGCAGATACTCGAACGCTACATGGGCGGCTATTTGTGCCTCGTTCTGTTGATCGCGGCGATCGTCTGGTTCGTTTCGGCGAACGCATCGGCGATGCTGGCCGTGATTGTCGCGGCGTGTCCGTGCGCGCTGGTGCTCGCCGCGCCGTCGACAGCCATTGCCGGCATTGCCGTCGGCGCGCGTCATGGCATCCTGTTCAGAAGCGCCGCGTTTCTCGACAAGTTTGCACAGATCGATTCGCTGGTGATCGACAAGACCGGCACCCTGACGTACGGCGAATTGCGTGTCGACGACGTGCAACTGGAACCCGGCGCCGACGCGGCGCAGGTACTCGAACTCGCGGCGCGGCTTGGCGGCAGCAGTGCGCATCCGGTGAGCCGCGCGCTGCTGCACTACGCGACAGAAACCGGAGGCGCCGGGTTCGAACGGGAGCCGTTCGAACACGCACGTGAACTACGCGGCCTGGGCGTTCTCGCGGAGACGCCGCAAGGCGTCGCGGTACTGGGCCGCTTCGGCTTGCTCGCGCAGTACGTGCAGAATTTGCCGGAACCGCGCCGCGAAATCGAAGGGCCTTGCGTCGGTCTTGCGTTGAACGGCCGATTGCTCGCGTGGTTCGGTTTTGCCGACGCACTGCGCGCGGAAGCCGGGGACGCGCTGGCCGAGTTGCGGGAACTCGGCTTGACGCGACAAACGCTGTTGACCGGAGATCGCGAGCCGGTGGCGCGCAAACTGGCGGCGCAAACCGGGATTGCCATTGTGGTCGCGCAGGCGTTGCCGCACGACAAACTCGACTACGTGGTGCAGGAAATGTCGGCGGGCTATCACCCGCTGGTCGTGGGCGACGGCCTGAACGACGTGCTCGCCATCAAGGCCGGCCCGACCAGCATTGCGATGGGCGAGCGAGGCATCGACATTGCGGTAGCTTCGGCCGACGTCGTGCTGCTCGGCGACGACTTGCGCCGTATCCCGACCTGTGTGCGCCTCGGGCGGCGCTGCCTGCACACCGCGGCGGTCAATGCCGCGATCGGATTGGCGTGGACGGTCGCCGTGATCGCACTGGCCGCGACCGGCGTGCTTAGTGCCGTGTGGGTTGCGCTTTTGCATAACCTGGGCACCTTTATCGTGATCGCGAATGCGGGCCGGCTGCTGCGAATGGACGAGGATAGCCAGCCGTCGCGCGGCGGGGCAGAACAACGCGAATGCTCATAAGCTGCGGATTGGTAACACGCGTGCGCCGGGATGACGTGCCGTGGCAAGGTCCGACTCGGGAGGCGCCGCAGCGGGGCCTTGGTCGGCATTCGATTGCGCGCCGGCAGTCCGGTCGATACCTTCTTTTTAAGCTCGGCACGCTGGATCGTTGGCATGCGTATCGGCTATCCTTATTGCCGCAATGAATGGCGCGGAGCCGGGACACGACGCTCCCGACCACATATCAAGAACTACGGGGCCAACCATGCTATGCCACGAGACATGGAGTTTTCGACGCGCTTTCGCCAGCTTCATGCTGGCTGCGATTACCAGCCTGATCAGCGGTTGTAGCGACGGCATATCGGACAGCGACGTTGCATTCGTTACCGCCGCGACGCCGCCCCAATTCCAGTCGCTACGGATGTACGGCGCAGCCGCGAATAGCGCCCCTCTGGGCAGCAGCGGCGTTCATGCGGCGGGCGGGCTTCATCAGGGGTGTCAGGCGGTGATCAGCGCCGGCGGCCGCGAAATACGCGAGACGGTGATTCTCGAAGACGAGCCGGGCGCGAACTTCGATCTGGACGCTACCCGCACCGCCGACGGATGGAACGTGACCTCGGATGGACTCACGCCGCCGAGTACCGACCCTGTTGGCTTTCGCACGCGCTTCACCCGCTGCGTGAACGCACTCCGTGACAAATATGCGGCTGAACCGGAAAAGGCGCCCTTCAGCTAAGCATTATTCGTCGCGAATGCGTAGCGGCAGCGCGGTTTTATATTCGACGCGACGCAGCGCGACGGAGGTGTGAATGTCGCGCACGCCGTCAACCTTCGTGAGCCGGGTCATGACGAAGCGCTCGATGCCCGCAATGTCGGCCGCGACCACCCGGAGCATGTAGTCGAAAGCGCCGGTCATCAGGTAGCACTCCATCACTTCATCCAGGTTCGCAATCGCGCGCTCGAACGCCGCGAGCCGCGCCTCGCTTTTCTTCTCGATTGCCACGGACACGTACGCATTGACGGGAAACCCCGCCTTCTCCTGATCCAGCAGCGTCACGTACTGGTTGATGACGCCGGCCTCTTCAAGCATCCGGATACGCCGGTAAAACGGCGACAGCGAAAGACCCAGCGACTCCGCGAGGTCGGCGGCCTTCGTATGGGCGTCGAGCTGCAATGCGCGCAGGATGGCCACGTCGGTACGGTCAAACTTCATTGGCTAACTTTCCCTTAAAACGGTTGAAAATCGGCGCGACTTGCCAATTTCAAGCGATTATGGGACTCAGTTTGGCACGAATCGCCTCTATCGGCTACCTAAAATGGCTCGCATGCCACCCCTACAGGCAGAGGAGACACACAATGAATATGCGAGCAGTAGAGCTGGGGCGTCCGATCGACATGGACTACGGTCTCGAGGACCGCTACGTCAGGGAGAACGGAACCGTTTTCCTGACGGGCACCCAGGCGCTGGTGCGAATTCTGGTTGAACAGGCTCGCAGCGATCGCGCCGCGGGCATCCGGACGGGCGGCCTGGTGTCGGGCTACCGCGGCTCGCCGCTCGGCGGTTTCGACCAGGAACTGTGGCGCCAGAAGAAACTGCTCGCGGACCACGCGATCCGCTTTGAACCCGGCTTGAACGAGGACCTGGGCGCCACCATGCTGTGGGGAGCGCAACAGGTCGACGCCTTTCCCGGCAAGCGCGTCGAAGGCGTTTTCTCGATGTGGTATGGGAAGGGCCCGGGCGTCGACCGAACCGGCGATGTGTTCCGCAACGCGAACATTGTGGGCACGTCGAGGCAAGGCGGCGTGCTCGCCGTGGCGGGTGACGACCACGCGGCACAGTCGTCGATGTTCCCGCACCAGACGGACCATGTGTTCGAAGGCGCGATGATGCCGATTCTGTTTCCGGCGTCGGTTGAGGAATATATCGAGTTCGGTCTGGCGGGTTACGCGATGTCGCGTTTCTCCGGCCTGTGGGTCGCTTTCAAGGCCATCACCGAAACCGTTGAAAGCGGCCGGTCGATGACCGTGCAGGCGCACGACGCCGGCGCGGCGCCTCGTTTCAGATTGCCGGCCGACATCCACGTGCCGGAAGGGCGCGGCTTCAACTACGATCCGAATCTTCGCTGGCCGGCCGAGCGCAGCGAACTCGAACGACGCATACTCGATGAGCGTTTGCCCGCCGCCCTCGCTTTCATGCGTGCCAACCCGCTCGATCGCACGCTCGTACGGCCGCGCGGCGCGCGGGTCGGTATCGTCACGGTCGGCAAGGCGCACGGCGACGTGCTGGCGGCATTCGCGGCCCTTGGGCTGTCGGCGCAGGAGCTTGAGCGCCTCGGCATCGGCGTCTACAAGATCGGCATGATCTGGCCGCTGGAGACCGAGGGCGTACGCGCCTTTGCGCGCGGCATGCAGGCGCTGGTCGTGGTCGAAGAGAAGCGCTCCTTCGTCGAGCGTCAGATCAAGGAGGCGCTGTTCAATCTGCGGCCGGACGAACGTCCCGCTGTGTTCGGCAAGGACCTCGGCGAAGCCGGGCCGCTGCTGCCCGCCGCGATGGAGTTCGCACCGGACCAGATCGCGGCCGCGCTGAAGCGGTTTTTTGCCAATACCCAGGTCGAACTCACAGTATCCGTTCCGCCTGCTCCGCTCGTCGCGCCGGTTCAACGCAATGGTTCGCGCGTCATTCCGCTCGCGGCGGCCGGCAACGATGCGCAGCCGCTGAGCCGCAAGCCGTTTTTCTGCGCCGGCTGTCCGCACAATACGTCGACCCGGTTGCCGGATGGTTCGTACGCCGCCGCCGGCATTGGCTGTCACATCATGGCCTTGGGCGAAGCGGGCGATACGGCGACGTTCTGTCAGATGGGCGGCGAGGGCGTGCAATGGATCGGCATGTCGACGTTCATGGATATTCCGCACATGTTCGTCAACCTGGGAGACGGCACCTATCAGCACTCGGGAAGTCTTGCGATTCGCCAGTCGGTCGCGGCGAAATCCAACGTCACGTACAAGATTCTCTTTAACGACGCGGTTGCGATGACTGGAGGCCAGCCCGCCGAAGGCAGCCTGACTGTTCAGCGCGTGGTGGCCCAGGTGGTCGCCGAGGGTGTTGCCAAAGTGGTGGTCGTTTCCGACGAGCCTGAAAAGTACACCGGTTCCCTGCGGATGCCCGCGAACGTCGAGATTCAGCATCGCGACGACCTCGACGCACTCCAGCGCACGCTGCGTGCGGCCAAAGGCGTCTCGGTCATCGTGTACGACCAGACCTGCGCGGCCGAGAAGCGCCGACGCCGCAAACGCGGCAAGCTGATCGACCCGCCCCGGCGCGTGGTGATCAACCCGGCGGTTTGCGAAGGCTGCGGCGATTGCTCGGTGCAGTCGAATTGCATTGCGATCGAACCGCTCGAAACGGAGCTCGGCCGCAAACGTGCCGTCAATCAGTCGAGTTGCAACAAGGACACGTCGTGCCTCAAAGGGTTCTGCCCGAGCTTCGTTACGGTTGAGGGGCTGCAACCCAAACAGCCGGATCAGAAGCGGATTGGCGCGATTGAGGCTGAATGGCGCGCGAAACTGCCTGCGCCGGCGGCTGTGCCGGCCGATCTGGACGCACACGCGAGCATTGTCGTCACCGGTATCGGCGGCACGGGCGTGGTCACGATCGGTGCGATTCTCGCGATGGCCGCCCATCTGGAAGGTAAGGGCGTCTCGACCCTGGATTTCACCGGTCTCGCGCAAAAGAACGGTGCCGTGATCAGCCATGTGCAGATTGCGAGCAGCCGCGCGCAAATCGTGACGTCACGCATCGGCGCGCACGCCGCGAATGTTCTGCTTGGTTGCGACGCGGTGGTCGCGGCGTCAGCGGGTGCGCTCTCGCGGGTCGCGCCGGGCGTGACGCGGGCCGTTGTGAACGAACGGATTACACCCACCTCGGACTTTGTGCGCGATGGCGATCTGCCCGTGAGCAAGGCCATTCACCAGCGTGCGATCGAAGGCGCGCTCGGGTCGGGCTCATCCGCGTTCTGGGATGGTTCGGGCGCCGCCGAGATTCTGTTCGGTGACGCGATTGCGTCGAACATGATGATGGTTGGGTATGCGTATCAACGAGGCTTGATTCCGCTTTCGGAAACGGCCATTTTGCGGGCTATCGAACTGAACGGCACGGCAGTCAAGATGAACGGGCGGGCGTTCTTCTGGGGCCGCTTGCTGGCTCACGACGCGAGTGTGATCGAGCAGGTTTCCGGCGCGGCTGTGGTGGCATCCGGTGAGTTCGAACTCGAGCGCTTTGTTGCCGACCGTGTGCGCGACCTTGAGCGTTATCAGAACTCCGCCTATGGCCGCCGCTACAGGGCGCTTGTCGAGCGGGTGCAGCAGGCCGAGCAGCGTATTGCCGGGACCGCCGGTGAACTTACCGAAGCGGCGGCGCGCAACTATTTCAAGGTGCTCGCGTACAAGGACGAATATGAAGTCGCGCGTCTGCATACCGACGGCAGCTTCCAGTCGTACCTGTCCGGCGCTTTCGATGGCGGTGGCAAGAAGACCTTTCACATGGCGCCGCCGCTTTTGACGCGTCGCGATCCTCGTACCGGCCGCAGAACCAAGATTGCCCTTCGCGCGGCGTGGCTCGATCCGCTTTTGCGCGTAATGAAGCACGGCAAAGTGTTGCGCGGCACCGCCTTCGATCCGTTTGGCCGCCAGAAGGATCGTGTCATCGAACGTGCGTTGATCGGCGAATTCGAGGAAGACGTCGAACTCGCGCTTCAACAGCTCACCCCGCAAACGATCGAAGCGGCGCTGGCCTTGTTGCGGGTGCCGTCGTCGATTCGCGGCTTTGGCGTGATCAAGGAACGTAATTACGAAAACGCCCAGCCGGTGCGACAGCAGTATCGTGCGATCTTGCAGACGAGCGGCCAGTAACCGCTCTCGCGCAAACTGAACGGATCAAACGGTGGAGCGAATCGGCTTTAGAACCGCTCCACCCTGAACGGCCGCGTGTCCACGAGCGTTTCCTCGTGGGTCATCATCTCGGCGATCAGCCGGCCCGTGACGGGGCCAAGCGTCAGCCCATGGTGCGCATGGCCGAACGCGAACCACAGGTCCTTGTGATTTCTCGCCGGCCCGATGATCGGCATCATGTCGGGCGTGCAGGGACGCCGTCCCATCCACGCCTCGTTGTCGAGGCGCTCGCCCAATGGAAACAGCGTGCGCGCAACCGGTTCGACCGCGGCGAGTTGCGTGGGTGTTTTAGGCGCGTCGCAGTGCGCGATTTCCGCACCCGTAGTCAAACGGATGCCTTTTGCCATGGGTGCCAGCACGTAGCCCTTCTCGACGTCCAGAACCGGATGATTCAGACGGGCTGTCCCCTGCGGCGCATAGTGCATGTGATACCCGCGTTTGACGGCGAGCGGCAAGCGATAGCCGAGCCGCGCGCTCACACGATCCGACCACGGTCCCAACGCGACGACCGCCGATGAAGCGGTGATGGTTCCGTCTTGCGTGTCGACCGTCCAACTTTCACGAAACGAGTCCGCGTCGCCGATGAAGAAGCGTCCGCCGAGCGTTTCGAAATACTTTGCGTAGGCGGTGACCAGCGCATTGGGATCGCTTACGGATTCGGACTCCGTATAACGCAGGCCGCCTAACAAGGTCTTGTCGAGATCGGGCTCCTTCTGTTGCAGCCGGCCCGCATCCAGCGCTTCGAATTCGACGCCATATTCCCGGTGCCACTGTTCAGCATGCCGGATTTCTTCGTCCCACACGGCCGCCGTGCGGAACACCTTGATCCAGCCGGTTGGCCGCAATAATGCGCTCGCGCCGGCCTCGGCCGCCAGCGCGCGGTGTTCGTCCACGCAATGCTCGATCAGTGTGGCGTACGACCTTGCGATAGCCGCGTGTTTTGCCGGGTGAGAATTGCGCCAGTATTGCCAAAGAAAGGGCGCGGTCTTGAGTATGGCGTCAGCATGGTAGCGAACGTCCGGCGACTGGTTGCGCGCGTACCGAAGCAAGGTGCCGAGGTCGCGCGGAAACGCGTACGGATAGACGCCTTCACGCTGGATCAGCCCGGCATTGCCGAACGACGTTTCGTTGCCGGGCTGCTTGCGGTCGACCAGTGCGACCCGACGGCCGCGTTTCTGAAGATGCACCGCCACCGACACGCCGACAATGCCCGCGCCGAGCACGACGGTATCGAATTCCATGGTGGTCATTGCAGAGGCTCGATCGTGTAGGGCATCGACCCATCGTCACATATTGGCGATGGGTTGGCAAGCCGATGCCAGCATCCGAGGCGTGCAATGACCTAAGCCACATGCTTCAAAAAGTCCTGCAAGCGCTGCGTAGGCGGATTGTCGATCAGCGCCGCCGGCTCGCCGTCCTCCGCAATCCCCCCGTTGTCCATGAACAGCAGACGTGTCCCTACCCGCTTCGCGAAGCCGATCTCATGTGTGACGACGATCATCGTCATGCCTTCAGTCGCGAGATCCTGCATGACCTTGAGCACTTCGTGACGAAGCTCGGGGTCGAGCGCGGACGTCGGCTCGTCGAAGAGCATCAGCTTGGGCTTGATGGCAAGCGCCCGCGCGATCGCAACACGCTGCTGTTGTCCACCGGACAATTCCGACGGATAGTGATTGGCCCGCGATTCGAGACCGACTTTGTCGAGCAGCGCCATTGCCTGGTCACGCGCTTCGGCACGCGTTGCTGCACGGACCTGAATGGGCCCGAACATGACGTTCTCGAGCGCGGTCATCTGCGGAAACAGGTTGAACTGCTGAAACACCATGCCGGCTTCGAGGCGAATCGTGCGGATGTCCGACGCATTGCCTTTGACGCTCAGGCCGTCGACGAGCAGCTCGCCGCCACTAATCTTTTCGAGCGCATTGATGCAGCGAAGCAGGGTCGATTTGCCGGAGCCCGAAGGCCCGACGATCACCACGACTTCTCCGTTCTCGATACGAAGATCGATGTCCTTGAGCACGGGCACGTGGCCGAAGCTCTTCGAGACACTCTGGAATTCGACCATGCTCATAGGATGCGCATCCTTCTTTCGACGAGACGCAACGACAGCGTCATCACACCCGTCAGGACCAGGTAAATCACCGCGACGGCCGACCAGATTTCGACCGCACGAAAATTTCCGGCGATGATTTCCTGGCCCTGGCGCGTCAGTTCGCCTACGCCGATGACGATAAAGAGCGACGTATCCTTCAGACTCACAATGCACTGATTGCCCAATGGCGGAATCAGCCGGCGGAACGCCAGCGGCCCGACGATTTTCAGCAACACCCGCGGCATCGACAATCCCATGGCGAGACCGGCCTCCATCAGGCCTTTCGGAATGGACAGCAAAGCCCCGCGTACAACTTCGGCAAGGTAGGCGCCCGAGTTCACCGTGATCGCGATGATGGCGGCGGTGAGTCCGTCGATCCTGATATGCGCGAGCAGCGGCAGCGCGAAGTAAAGAAACATCACCTGAACCACAATCGGCGTACCGCGAATGAGTTCAATGTAGACCTGCGCGACGACGTTAAGCGCGAGCGGACCGTACGCGCGGAACATGCCGGCGATGACGCCGACCACGAACCCGCCGGCCAGTCCCACGAACGCAATGAACACCGTCAGTTTCACGCCGGCCATCAAGTCCGGAAGTGCAGTCCAGATAACTGACCAATCGAATTCCACACACCGCTCCTGGTTGAGTCGTCCCGCGCGCAGCGGGCTTCGCTGCGCGTCCTGCCAATGACGATTACGACTTGGGCGGCTCCGAGCCGAACCATTTCTTGTACAGCGTCGCGTAGCGGCCGTCCGCTTTCATCCTGCTCAACTCCTGGTTGACCTTGGCGACGAGCGGGCTGCCCTTCGGAAAACCGATGCCGTACTTGTCGCCGCTGACCGGTGTGCCGGCGACCTTTACCTTGCCTTTGCCGGCGGTGCTGACGAAATAGAGCACGTTCGGGGTGTCGTGCATGGCGGCGTCCACCCGGCCGGCCTCCAGCGCGAGATACGCCTGGTCGATGTTCGGGAACTGACGGATTTCCTTGGGTTTCAGATGCGCCTTGATCCAGTCGATGGTGGCCGTGCCGGTTTTGGCCGCGATCACCTTGCCGTTCAGGTCGTCGATCGACTGGATGCTGGTGTTGCCGGTCTGCACCATCGCGGCCAGGCCGCTGTCGTAGTACGGATCGGAGAAGTCGATCGCCTTCTTGCGTTCTTCCTTGATCGTCATGCCGGAGAGCGCAACGTCGATGTTCTGCGTTTGCAGAGCGGGAATCAGGCCGGCGAAATCCATCGGCTGAATCTTGTAGGTCCAGCCCTGATCTTTGGCAATTTCCGCCCACAGGTCCAGATCGAAACCAACGTACTTGTCGCCCTGCTTGAATTCGAAGGGCATGAACGATGTGTCGGTGCCGACAACGAGTTCCTTGTTGTCAGCGTGGGCGAGGGTTGTGCCGAGCATGGCGACAGCAACCATAGACATGAGGAAGGAGCGACGTCCCATAAATTCTCCGCGGTGGTGGGCAATGCCCCTGACAGCGTCAAGGGGCGGCTGACTAACACCGGGTGGCGTCGCAACATGCGATGCGCAACCCGCCTATATGGCAACATGTGTTGTCAAGGCGGATAGTACGACAACAAAAAGTTTGGCAACAGCTATTTCTGTTGATGGAAACCCTGGATTGGCAACGTTTGTTGTTTATCGGCTGGCGTGTCGATCCGGGCGTTGTGCCAGGTGGCGCACTGTCTGCTTCGCTTATTCGTCCACAGACTCGGCGGGAAGCTCGGCGCCTCGTGCGGGCCGACGTACCGCGCGCACTTTCCCGCTGGTTGCGCCGCCGCAGAAGAACTGATCGCCGCCATCGGCTTCGAGTCCCGACACGTAGACGCCCGGCGGCATCTCGAGGCTTTCCAGCACTTCGCCGGTACCAGGATCGATTCGCCTCAACTCGCTCGCGTCGTCTTCCCAGGTGCCGTGCCAGAGTTCCCCGTCGCTCCAGGTGACGCCGGTGACGAAGCGGTTGGATTCGATGGTGCGAAGAATTTCCCCGGTTTGGGGATCGACCTGATGAATCCGCCGGTCGCGATAGCGTCCCACCCAGAGCGATCCTTCGGCCCACGCAAGCCCTGAATTGCCGCCACCGCCGGGCGCCGGGATCGTACCCAGCACGCGGCCGCTAACCGGATCGATTTTCTGGATGCGTTCGTCGGCGAGCTGAAACAGGTGCTGGCCGTCGAAGGCCGTGCCGGCCCGCGCGACCACGTCGATCGTGCGCAGCATGGCTCCGCTCGCCGGATCGAAAGCGTTCAGCTTGTCGCCGCTCGCGATCCAGACGTGTTGCCCGTCGAAGGTCACGCCATGTACGGCGTCGACGCCCGGAAAGGGTCCATATTCACGGACGATATTGGCGGCTGATCGTTTCATGGCTGCATCCTAATCAATCGGCAGAGACGCGGGGAGTAACAAAGTCGTCGTGAATCCGGGCATGGGCGGCGTCATCCAGCGCCGCGCCCGCCCGCGGCCGAACGACTGCACCTTGCCGGCGGCCGCCAGCGTGTCGAGTGCGCGCTGCATGGTGCGCTGGCTGGTATCCAGCGCAATCGCGAGCGCCGAGCTCGACCACGCCTCACCGTCGGCGAGGAACGCGAGCACCATGGCGTGCGGCTCTTCCACCGGCCGCGCGAGTACGACGACCTCGCGCGCGCCGTGCGGCGCGAGCGCAAAGCCCCGCCTCGTTGCGCTGATGCCGGCCAGTGGCCCGAGCAAGGCGCGCAGCCGCCCGACTTCGACGCGCAATCGCGCACGATGCGTTTCATCGGCGTGCTTCGTCCGGAATGCTCGCGCGATAAGCGCGTCCCTCGGTACGTCTTCAGGCCATGCTTCGGCCAGGGTACGTGCCAGCGTGAACAGCACCGGACGCCTCGCGAGCGGCACGACGATGTTGGCTTCACGTACGACGTATCTGCACGCGTCCACAACGAGCGCCTTCGACGCCAGCAACGCTTCGACTTCCTCGAGCAGCAGGGGCCGTTCCTCGCCATGCGCGACCAGCCGCGCTGCGGGCGTGTTCAGCAGGAGGCGGGCGCTGTCGACTTCCGCCGTCAGCGACGGGATACCGGCCTGACGGGCGGCGCGTTCAGCTTCGGCGAGCGCGGCGCGCGCCTGTTTCGTCTGGAGGCGGCGCATTGCGATTCCCGCGACGACCAGCTCGTGAGCGGCGCGCGGCGCGGCTGGGAAGGGCGTGGGGTCGAGCCTCGCGAGCAAACGCTCGGCCTCGTCGAGGCGGCCGATCAGGAGCAGGCGCCGGACTTCGAGATATCGCGCATGCGCGGCATTCAGCCGGTCGCCGTGGGCTTCGAGCGTTGCCCGCGCGGCGTCGAGCGCCTTGGCGGGCCAGCCCAGATCGCGTGAGGCGAGCGCGATTTCGGCCTCGGCAACCACACATCTGGCACGGGCTACCGGCTCTTTCGGACCGAAGGCGCGCGCGGCGCTTCGCACCAGCGCCTTTGCTCGAACGAGATCGCCGAGCTGTGCCATCGCGATGCCGCGCAGTGCGAGCGCGGCTGCGTCGTCGCGCAAGGCGACCCGGTTCAATGCGCCGAGCGGGTCGCCTGCCGCCAGCGCCCGCGCCGCCGCCGTTACTAGCGCGTCCATGGTGTCATGGTCTATCTGAATCCCGCCACACTTGTCACTCCCACCGTCCGGGTGCCCGTGACTAATCTAGCACGACCACCAACCACTACGTCGTATCGACAATCAGGCGAACGACGCAGAACGCCCAAGGAGGCAAGCATGACTACGACACATACGACCGGGACGCGTGACGCATGGCTGGCCGCACGGCTCGAACTGCTCAAGGCGGAGAAGGCGCTTACACGGCAGAGCGATGCGGTGGCGCAACAACGGCAGGCGCTGCCCTGGGTGCGCATCGACAAGCAGTACCGGTTCGAAACCGATGCGGGCAGCGCTTCGCTGGCGGACCTCTTTAAAGGACGCTCGCAGCTTCTGGTCTATCACTTCATGTTTGGGCCTGACTACAAGGCGGGATGTCCGTCATGTTCGTCGATCGCGGATGGCTTCGACGGCGTCGCGGTTCATCTGGCGAATCACGACGTCACCTTGTCGGCGGTGTCGCGGGCGCCGTTCGAGAAGCTGCAGGCGTATCAGCGCCGGATGGGGTGGACGTTCCCCTGGGCGTCTTCGCACGGCAGCGACTTCAACTTCGACTTCAACATCGCGTTTACCGAGGCGCAACAGCGTGAAGGGAGCATTGAGTACAACTATGAGCGCGGCGGCCACGCGATGGACGCGGCGCAGATTCCCGAGCCCGTCGCCCAGTTCGCGGCGACCTGCGGCACCGACGCGGCGACGTACACGCGCGACCGGCCGGGTTTGAGTGCGTTCGTTCTCGAAGACGGCGTGGTCTATCACACGTATTCCACCTATGCGCGAGGCGTGGACGGCATCTGGCCGATGTATCAGTGGCTCGACCGCGCGCCGAAGGGGCGCAACGAGACGGGCGTCTGGTGGAAGCGCCACGACGAGTACGAGACGCGCTGAGCCCTGCGATGGAGCACGTGAGCGCAAACGCGGGGCCGCCTATGTCGCGGCACCCGATCGGCGCACCCGTTTCGCAGCGGGCGTTCCTGGGCGTCTCGGCGCTGCTGTTCGCCGTCAGCGCGGCGGTGACGGCGGTGAGCGCCGCGTCCATGTCGGCAATGGGCGGCATGCCGATGCCAGGCGGCTGGACAATGTCGGCGGCATGGATGCGAATGTGTGGACAGACGTGGCTCGGACTCGCGGCGTCGTTTGTCGGCATGTGGATCGTGATGATGGTCGCGATGATGCTGCCGTCGCTCGTCCCCATGCTGTGGCGCTATCGCCTCGCCGTCAGCGCAATCGGCGAGACGCGCGTCGGCCGGCTGACGCTGCTGGTGGGCACGGGGTATTTCTTCGTATGGAGCGCGCTTGGTGTGGCCGTATTTCCGCTCGGCGTTGCGCTCGCGGCGCTCGAAGCGGAACTGCCGGCGCTGGCGCGCGCCGTTCCGCTTGCGGCCGGTGTAATTGTGCTGATCGCCGGCGCGTTGCAGTTCACTGCGTGGAAGGCACGCCGTCTTGCCTGTTGCCGTACGCCGCCGAGGTGCTGCCAGATGCTGCCGGGACGGCCCGGCTTGCCCGCTCTGCCCGTGGATGCCGCCACGGCGTGGCGGCACGGCTTGCGTCTCGGCCTCCACTGCAGTTCCTGCTGTGCCGGGCTGACCATGGTCCTTCTGGTGGCCGGGATGATGGATTTGCGGGTGATGGCGGCCGTGACGGTGGCGATCACCGTCGAACGCGTTGCCCCACATGGCGAGCGCGCGGCGCGCGTCATCGGGGCCGGGATCGTCGGCGCAGGCGGGTTGCTAATCGCGCGGGCCGTGGGCCTGGGGTGAGGCGCCCCAGGCTTCACAGCGAGCGATGTCGCTCAGTCTGTCACGCCACCGTAGGAGCGTTGGCCCCGCAGACGCATGGCGATGCGGCCAAACGCGCGCCATTGCTGGGCGATCAAGCCGTTGCCGTAGGAGCGCCCGGCGCCGTGCGGTGCCGGCAACTGGTCGCGAATGCCGGTCGGCTCGACGGTGCGGTCCCACGACGCGGTCTTGAACATCATGTCCCACCACGGAAACAGCACGCCGAAGTTGCAGCCGTAGCGCGTGCCTTCATGGCCGTAGCCGATCGCATGATGACGCCGGTGAAAAATCGGGCTGACGATCGTGCGTTCGAGCAGCCACCCATACGGCAAACGCGCGTTCACGTGCTGCACGCTCTGCATGAAGTTGCCGACGGCGACCAGCACCACGAACTGGGTCGGCTGCACACCGATGAAGAGCGAGATCGCGGCGAAGAACGCCGCCTGGATGATGTCGTCGAGAAAGTGATTGCGGTCGTCGGCCCACAACGACATCTGCTGCTGGCTATGGTGCACCGCGTGCAGTTCCCACCACACGCCGAAGCGGTGCTGCCAGCGGTGATACCAGTAGCCGAAGAAATCGAGCGCGATCAGATAGATCAGGAACGACACGACCGGTTGATCGGTGACGCCCGGCCACAAGCCGTCGATATCGATGTTCGGCACGTTGTAGATCGCCATCAGGCTCTGCCAATGATTGAACAATGGCTGCAGCATGAAGAAGAACGCGATATTGATGATGCCGAGCTTGGCAATCCACGTGTAGATCACATCGGCGCGCAGCGCTTTGCGATCCGACCATGTCTCGATGGGCCGCAGCGCTTCCAGCGGCCGCAAGGCGATGTACGTGATCAGTATTTCCAGCACACCGATGATCACCCAGTAAAGCGCGTCGTAGGTGTCCTCGTCGTAGCCCATCAGGCCGAAGCGATAGAACAACGGCTGCACCACGTCGACGTACAGAAGTGTCTGCAACGCCGAGACACCATTGTCGAGTTGCGCGACGATCTCGTGAATCATCGAAAACCTCTTGAAATTGCGAATGCTGTCATCAAAACGAAAGCCTGCTCAGTCTGGATTGGGCGCGTACACGGGGGCACGGTTGGCAAAATACAAACCATGCGGTGAGCGTCCGACAGCGATTGTGTCGATAAGTTTATGCGTTGTCAGATCGATGATGCCGACATGCCGCGCAAAACGGAATGTGACCCACAGATAGCGATGATCCGCGGAAAGTTCCATGTCGTCGGGACCGGGCATGAGTCCGGTGATGTCGGCGGTTTTCGTCAGCGTGTTGTAATCGAGAATACTGATCGTACTTTCCACGCGGTTCGTGACCGCCACGTGATGGCCGTCGTCGAGGTTGCGGAAGTTGTGCGCGCCGCGCCCCGTCTGGATTTTCTTCACGACTTGCGGCTTGTGCCAGTCCACCACGGCGACGTCGTCTTCGCCCGTCATGCCGATCAACAGATAGCGGTCGCCCGGCGTCATCCAGAGGCCGGCGGGCGTATTGCCGACATGCAGTTTCCAAAGCACCGATTGCGTCGCCAGATCGATCGCGGCCACTTCGCCGGTGTCTTGCAGCGTGACGAACACGATCTTGCTATCGGACGAGAACGTCATGTGGCTCGGCGTTTTCGAAAGCGGAACGCGTTTGGCGAGCGTCATGTTCTGGCCGTCGTAGTGGTACACGTCGACGCGATCCAGCCGCAGGCCGGCGGTGACGAACCATTTGTGGTCGGGCGAGAAACCGAGCTGATAGGGATCTTCGATATCTTCGACCTTACGCTGCACGCGGCCGGTGTGCGGATCGAGAAACATCAAATCGTTCGAAATCGAATCGGCGACGATCAGCGAGTGACCGTCCGGCGTAATCATCAGATGATGCGGTTCCTTGCCGGTCGGCTCCGTGCCGATGACCTTATGCGTCGCCGGATCGACCAGCGTCAATTGGGCTTCGCCGGAGTCGAGCACGATCACGTTGTCGGCTGCATGAGCCGGCATCGCGATGCTGAGCGCGCAATAAGTCAGCGCGGCAAGCGCGCCGGTTTTTTTGATCGAAACGAATGAAAGTGGCATCTGAAGGATAAACGGGCAGGCAAAACAATTTGGGGAAGCATCAAGGCAGTGTGCGCGAGGAGATTGAGCGCGTGCGCGCCGCGCTCAAACCGCCAATGCTGAGCGTTACTGGTGATGGGTTGGTGCGCCGGTTGTTGCCGCTAGGTAACTGCTGCTACAACTGTGCCGCCTTAAATGCGTTAACGCGGCAGATCGCCCGGCCGATGACACGCGGCGCGTTGTTATTTGTCTGAAGGGTTTGGCGTTGGCATGAGGCCACGTCAGCAGGGATCGAGAGGGAAAAACTGAAAGGGCGCGGCTGCTGGATCAGCACGCGCCCTTTCATTCGATACAGCCGCGGGTCCGAATAGTGGTGGACAGGTTCAGTCGAAATCGAACATGTCGAACAGCGAGCGTTTTTTCTTGTGTCCCCGATAGTCCGTGCGGTGACTGTCATACGAGCGGCTGTTGTCATACCCACGATTGCGGTCGTAGCCATGCTCGCTGTTGTGTGAACGGTCGCGATCGTGATGGTCGTTCCTGCTCGGGGGTGCGGCCGCGCTCACCGGCGCTTCGTTGCTGCCGGCATCCTGCGCGATCAGCTTGTCGAGTTCGCCGCGATCGAGCCAGACGCCGCGGCAGACCGGGCAGTAATCGATTTCGATCGAGCGACGCTCGGTCATCAGCAAGTCAGCGGTCTTGCAAACAGGACATTTCATTTCGTTGCTCCTTAAGGATAAAAAGTCGGTGGACGCTCATCGCTCGACGCTAAGCGCCTGCTTCGATTTCGCCCGGCGCACGAGCATGTTCAATGCTTCGACAAACGCGGAGAACGCCATGGCCGCGTAGATGTAAGCCTTCGGCACGTGGGTGCCGAAACCTTCGGCGATGAGCGTCATGCCGATCACCAGCAGGAAGCCGAGGGCGAGCATCACGATGGTCGGATTCCGGTCGATAAAGCGCGACAGCGGGTTGGCCGCGAACAGCATCACGGTGACCGCGGCGATCACGGCAATGAACATGATCGGCATGTGTTCGGTCATGCCGACCGCCGTGATGATGCTGTCGACCGAAAACACGATATCGAGCACCAGGATCTGTCCGATTGCGGCCATTGCGGTTAATTGCACGGTCGTGCTTGCCTTGTCGCGAACCTCCTCGGCATGGACGACGTTGTGGTGAATCTCACTCGTCGCCTTCCAGACAAGGAACAGGCCGCCGCCAAGCAGGATCAGGTCGCGCCACGAAAACGCGTGGCCGAGCAACGTCACGGCGGGCGCGGTCAGCTGCGCGATCCACGCGACGGTGCCGAGCAGGCCGAGCCGCAACACGAGCGCGAGCATGATGCCGAGGCGCTGGGTACGCGCGCGCCGGGCTTCCGGCAGCTTGTTGCTGAGGATCGAGATAAAGATCAGGTTGTCGATGCCGAGCACGATTTCCATCACGACCAGCGTGAGAAGCGCAGCCCATGCGGCGGGGTCGGCAGCGAGAATGAGTAAGGAATCCATGGGGGCCGTAAGTAATAAATGACGAGTGACGGGCAACTTCGGTATGCCGCCATCATCGCCTTCTTCATGGTTCGGATAAATCAGTGATAATCTGATCGATATATCGGTTTTTTCGAACTATTTCCTGCCCATGCTCAACTATCGCCATCTGTACTACTTCTGGATCGTCGTGAAGGAGGGCGGCTTCGCGCGCGCGGCCGAGCGCCTCGACATGGCGGTGCAGACGATCAGCGCGCAGGTGCGCGAACTGGAAAAATCGATCGGCCGCCAGTTGCTGAAACCGGCCGGGCGCGGCGTCACCATGACCGAAGCCGGCGAGGCGGCATTCAATCGCGCGGAGCAGATTTTTCAGATTGGGGAGGCGCTGCTCGACGAGATGCGCGAGACGGGCGGCGAACGTATTGCGCGGCTTGCCGTGGGGCTTTCCGACGGCATCTCCAAGCTCGCGGCGCACGCGCTGCTGGCGCCGGTGCTCGATACGCCGTCGCTCAGGCTGTTATGTCACGAAGGCGAGCACGCGCAACTGTTGTCCGAACTCGCGCTCCATCGGCTCGATCTCGTTCTTGCGTGCCAACCCGCGCCGCACAATGCGGATTTGCGCGTGGTGAGCCAGCGCCTGATCGGCTCGCCGGTCGACTGGTACGGTCCGGCGGCGATTGTCGGCAAGGCCGCCCGTGCCGGCTTTCCGCAGTGCCTCGCCGATGTGCCCGTGCTTCTGCCTACCGGGCACAGCGCGTTGCGCGCGCGGCTCGACCGCTGGTTCGAAGCTACGGGTATCCGGCCGCGGATTGCCGGCGAATTCGAAGACAGCGCGCTGATGGCGGTGTTCGCCGCGCGTGGCCTCGGGGTGTTTCCGCTCGCGGAACTCGGCGCCGGGGACGTCGCGTTGCTGCGCGGACTGCGCCGGCTCGGCCGGGCGGAAGGCGTGGTCGAAGAGATCCACGCGATCCGTTCGCGGCGCGGGCAACATCATGCGCTCGCTTCTCAGGTAGTCGCTGCCGTGCGCGCGTGAGCGCGCGGCGCGCTCAGCAGCGCGACGTGCCGGTTCGTGGGCTGGACCGGCTGAGGTCCCCACGCCCTGAACACGGCGGTGAGCAAGGCGATTTCGCCGTCCGCCAGATAGTTGTCCGCGACCGTGACGGCGAGGCACAGGCGGATCACCTTGCGACGCAAGGCGTCGTCGTCGATCTCGCCGAACAACGTGGTGAGCTGGGCCGCATCGAGCTGGCCGACCGCCGGCGTGTGCGCGACCGACTGGTCTTCGCACATCGTCTGGACGATCTGCGCGAATTGCGCCGGGGCGAGACCCAGCTCGCCGGCGATATCGAGGCTTTCGAGTGCACGCTCTTCCGAGCTGCTGACGTGACCGTCTGAGATGAGCGCCAACGCGACGATACGTGCGGCGGCTTGAGGACTGTTGCGCGGATAGTTACGCATATCGGGGCTCCTTGGCGCGGACAAGGTCCGCAGTGGTGGTGAGCCTCAGTCTGCGTCAGGTTGGGGACCGGATAAATCTGCTAAACCGGGAGCGATAGTTCGAAAAAACCGAAGTTCGCGCGACGCCGGGCCGTGCGGCGCGCCGTGCGTTGAGCGCGATGCGCAGCACCCTATCGGATAAGATACGGCTCGCCGTATTTTTTCGAATAGAAGGAGTGTTTTCAGTGATTCAGCCGAGCAACGTGTTCAAGGACAACCTCGCCCAACTGCCCGCCATTGGTGGCATCGAACGTATCGATCTGCTCGACGGCAAGGGCGCCGTAGTGGCCAGCATCGAGAACAAGCCGGGCAAGCAGGGCTCGCTGGCGGTATACAACTATCTGCAGCAAACCTTCGGCACGTTGGACGCCAAGGCGGCCGAACACGGCCTCGCCGTGTTCGCCGAGCATACGGCCGACGCGCGCAACCGTCCGGGCGCGCACCCGAACGTCGACCATTTGCTGGCGATTGCAGCCGGCGGGGAAGCCTTGCGGATCGAGGTCGTCGCAGCCGGCTGAGCGCGCTGTATCGGCCGGGTTCAAACCGTCACGACAATCTTCCCGAACTGTTGGTTCGACTCCAGAAAGCGATGGGCGTCGACGATCTGGTCGAACGGGAATGTCCTCGCGATGACGGGTTTTAACGCGCCCGAGGCCAATCCGTCGAGGATGAAAGCCTTGGCCGCCGCGAGTCGCGCCGGATCGCCGATGATCTCGTGCACCAGATAGCCGCGCAGCGTCAGCGCCTTGCTCAACACCGTGAATAGCGGGAAAGGTGTCGGCTCAGAACTCAACGCGCCGTACTCCAGCAGGATGCCGCCGTGAGACATGGCGTCCGTGAGCGGCTCGAATATCGGGCCGCCGATTGGGTCCAGCACGACCCTCACACCCTGCGACCCTGCGATTTCCTTCAGGCGGCCCGCCAGGTGTTCCTCCGCGGAAGCGACGACATGGGCGGCGCCCAACTCGAGCAACGCCTGCCGCTTGGCCGAGGTGCGCGTAACCGCAATAGGGGTGGCGCCGACCCGGTTGGCGATCTGTATCGCGGCAAGGCCGACGCTGCTCGATGCCGCGGTCACGGCAACGAAGTCTCCCTTACCCAGTTTGGCGATGTCGATCAACGCGCCGTAAGCGGTGAGATATTGCATCCAGACTGCCGCGGCCGCTTCCCAACTGAGCGAAGGCGGATGCTTGACGACAAACCTGGCGGGAAAATTGACGACCTCACCATAAGCGGGCCAGCGCAGCATGGTCGGCGGCGGCACGACGCTGACGGCGTCGCCTGGCGCGAATTCTTGCACGCCTTCCCCGACCCGATCGACGATACCCGCGGCCTCGTACCCAAGACCGGAAGGCAGCGTAGGCGTTTCGATGTAAATGCCCGCGCGCAGCATGGCCTCGGCGCGGTTAAGACCCAACGCCTTCACGCGGATCTGAACTTCCCCTTGAGCGGGCGGCGGAACGGTGACGTCCTCGATGCGTAGAACCTCGGGGCCGCCATGCTGATGAAAGCGAATAACACGTGTCATAGGATTTCAACTCGAAAGTGATTGGAATGAATGAACTATGACGGCGATGCATGACGGGATAAATAGCGTTATAACTAGAACAGTCGAAACCAACAGTTATCAATATGGACCGTCTCACGAGCATGGCCGTGTTCGTCAAAGCTGTCGATTTGGGCTCGTTCGCGGCCGCGGCAGACGCACTCGCCTTATCCGGACCGATGGTCGGCAAGCACGTGCAGTTTCTCGAGGAGCGTCTTGGCGTGCGCCTGATTACCCGCACCACGCGGCGGCAGAGCCTGACGGAGTTCGGCCGCGCCTACTACGAACGCTGCCGGGCCATACTCGCCGAAGCGGATGCGGCGGATGCTCTCGCTGCCGATCAACTGTCCGAACCGCGTGGCAAGCTGCGCGTCTCGATGCCCGTTCACTTCGGGCGGCGCTGTGTGGCGCCGGTCCTGCTGGCATTTGCGCAACGCCATCCGAGGCTGGAACTGGATCTCTCTTTCAACGACCGTTTAGTCGATCTGGCAGAAGACGACTACGATCTCTCCATCCGGACCGGCGGTCTGGGGGACAAGGCAGGCGTGATCGCGCGTCGCATTGCGCGCCAGCATATGGTGGTCTGTGCCGCACCCGCGTATCTGGCGGCGCACGGGCATCCTCGGCGGATAGAAGAACTCAGCACGCATCAGGCGATTATTTACAGGCGCTCGGGGCGTATTCGCCCGTGGCTGTTTCCGTGCGCCGGGAACTCGCCGGTCGAGGTCACTCCGTCAAACAGGTTGCGGTTCGACGATCTCGATGCAATCGCCGACGCGGCGGTGCTCGGGATGGGGCTTGCGTGGCTGCCATACTGGCTCGTTCGCGAGCGCATTCAGACCGGCAGTCTCGTGCGATTGCTGCCGGATCAGCCGGAATATCTCTACGATGTCTACGCGCTCTGGTTGCAAACTCCGCACTTGCCGCTGAAGGTGCGGCTGGCTGTCGATGCATTGGCGGAGGCGTTGCCGGGGCTCATGCAGTACAACGCGTAGCCCGGCGTATCGCGCCTCGTGTCGCGCCTATGGCTGACTATCCGGGTCGTCGGTGGCGAGAATGAAGTCGACGAATGCCCGCAGCGGCGCCGGCATATGTGCCCGGCTCGGGTAGTACAGAAACGGTCCGCTGAACGATTGACACCATTCGTCGAGTATCGGCACGAGCGTGCCTTGTTCGATTGCCGGCCGCAGAAACTCATCGAACGAATAGACGATCCCCAATCCGTCGACGGCCGCGCCTCTTTGCAATTCGATCACGGAGGCGATCATCGGCCCGTTTGGCTCGATCCGCACAACCTCGTTGCCCCGTTTGAATTCCCAGGTCGCGAGTACGCCGCTGTCGAAGCGGTGGCCGATACATGCGTGGTTCAGCAGTTCGCCCGGATGCCGCGGTACGCCGCGGGCCGCGAGGTAGGCTGGCGAAGCCGCCGCGACGAAATGCTGAACGCGCGGGCCGATCGGCACGGCGATCATGTCGCGCTCGAGGCGTTCGTCGTAGCGGATGCCGGCATCGAAACCCGCGGCGAGGATATCGATGAACGTGTCGTTGGTCCCGACATCGACCGTGATGCCCGGGTGAGCGGCAAGGAAGCGGGACAGGAGCGCGGGCAGGATTTCTCTCGCCGCGATCGACGGAACGTTTAACCGCAACGTTCCGGTAGGACTCTCGCGAAAGAGATTCACCGCATCCAGCGCGATGGCGATTTCCCCGAATGCCGGCGCGAGCCGTTCGAACAGACGCTGCCCGGCTTCCGTGGGTGTGACGCTGCGCGTCGTGCGGTTGAGCAGTCTGACGCCGAGCTGCTGTTCAAGCCTTCGAACCGCTTCGCTAAGCGAGGAGGCCGACACGCCGCTGGTCAGCGCGGCAGGGCGAAATCCGCGGGCCCGCGTGACGGCGACGAAAGCTTTCAAATCGGAAAGATCGGGTTCCTGCATCGTTCGCTATTCCGCACGGGTCATCCAGATTGAAGTGGATTATCGCACGCTGAAATTGGGCCGATACTTCGGGTCGAGCGCCTTTTCTTGCGGCGTCACTTCCAAAGAGGAACGTCATGAAGCAACTTCAACTGGGTAAGACGGGGCCGCTAAGCTCGGCGATCGGTCTTGGCTGCATGGGCATGTCAGGCATGTACGGTCCGTCGGACCGCGCCGAAAGCATTGCGACGATCCACGCCGCGCTCGAAGCCGGCATTACGCTGCTCGATACGGGCGATTTCTACGGCTCCGGCCACAACGAAATGCTGATCGGCGAGGCGCTGAAAAGCGCACCGCCGTCGCGTCGCGACGCGGCGATCGTCAGCGTGAAATTCGGGGCGATGCGCGACCCCGCCGGCGGCTGGTCGCTCTACGACGCACGTCCCGCCGCGGTCAAAAACTTTCTCGCCTATTCGCTGCAGCGGCTGGGCGTGGATCATATCGACATCTACCGTTCCGCGCGGCTCGATCCCAACGTGCCTGTCGAAGATACGGTGGGCGCGATCGCGGACATGATCAAAGCCGGCTATGTACGGCACGTCGGTTTGTCCGAGGTGGGCGCGACGACCATCCGCCGTGCGGCAGCGGTGCATCCGGTGAGCGACTTGCAGATCGAGTACTCGCTGATTTCACGCGGCATTGAAGACGAGATCCTGCCGGTGTGCCGCGAACTCGGGATTGGCGTGACGGCGTATGGCGTGCTGTCCCGCGGTTTGATCAGCGGCCACTGGAGCAAGGAGTCCGCGGGAAAAGGCGATTTTCGCGCGATGAGCCCGCGCTTTCAGGGCGACAACGTCGATCACAATCTTGCATTAGTGGATGCGCTGCGCGAGGTGGCCGATGCCAAAGGCGTTTCGGTTGCGCAGATCGCAATTGCCTGGGTGGCGGCTCAGGGCAACGATATCGTGCCGCTGGTTGGCGCGCGCCGGCGCGATCGCCTTGCCGAAGCGCTGGGGGCGCTTGATGTGACGCTCACCACCGACGATCTGGCTGCGATCGCGCAGGCCGTACCTCTGGGCGCTGCCGCGGGCGAGCGTTACGCAGCGGCACAGATGGCGCATCTCGATAGCGAGCAGGGCAGCCGCGGGCACGCGGGCTGAAGTGTTGCGCGGGGCTTAGCAATCGGATCAGCCACGCGCCGTTGAACGCACGGCGGCGTGGCGTGACCGCGTTGTTTTCACGGATTCGATCTGTCCCGCGAAGGAACGTACCCAGGTATCGGTTCGCTAGTTTTTATCGACGAGCGGAAACACGGCGTCACGGCCCGGAAGTTCCGGCGAAGGCGCCGCCTGTTTGAGCCTCGCGACGAATGGCGCATCCGGTTTCATCAGGAACGTCATCAGCACGCCGCAGGCCATCACAGCGATGGACAGCAGGAAGGTCACGTTCCAGTTCCCCAGTCGGTCGATCAGATAGCCGGCCACAACCGGACTCACGATCGCCGCGGTGAAGCCGGTGCCGCTCATGATGCCGCTGGCTGTGCCCGAGCGGTCATAGGCGACATCCATCGGAATCGCCCACATGGGTCCAATATTCATTTCATTGAAGAACATCGCGGCGGCGAGAAAAATCAGCGAATACATCGGATCGTGTATCAGCACCACAGGGATCAGCGACAGTCCGGTCAGGGTCATGCAGAACGCGACCAGATAGCTGCGCGCGAGTTTCAGATTGCCAGTACGGCGAAGCAGTTTATCGCTGATCAGACCGCCCACCAGATCGCCGAATACACCCGCAACGAACACCCCTGACGTGAAGATAACCGCCTTCTTGATGTTCAGATGGAAGCTATGCATGAAGTAGAGCGGCATCCAGTCCAGCATCAACCAGAGAATCCAGTTGTAGCAGAAGTAGACGCCTGAGACCGGCAGCAGGCGGCGATAAAGCCGTGCCCATGTGCCCGGCATTTCTACTGGACGTACCGTCGGTGGCGGCAGGCTGTTGATTTCATCGGCGGTGATGCGCGGATGATCTGCCGGTTTCTCGGTGTAAGTCACATACCACAGCACGAGCCAGCCGAAACTCAGTGCGCCGAGCAGGTAGAACGAGAATCGCCAGTCGAACGCCGTCATGATCGCCAGAACCAGCATTGGCGCCACGGCGTTTCCAAGGCGTGCTGACGAATGCGTAATACCCTGAGCCATGCCGCGCTTGTCCTTTCTCACCCACGAGGCCATCGCGCTGGTAGAGGCGGGGAACGTGGCGCCTTCGCCCAGGCCCAGTAGCAGTCGCGCCGCGACGAGCGTTGCGAAGCCGCCTGCGAAACCCGTCAACGTGGTCGCCACCGCCCAGATGAACGCGCAGGCGATCAACGTGCGCTTGGCCCCGAAGCGATCGCTGACCCAACCGCCGATGAACTGGAACAGTACATACGGGTAGGCGAATGCCGAAAAGATGAAGCCGAGTTGCGTGTTGCTAAGTCCGAGTTCGGACTTGAATTGCCCGGCGGCCGTGCTGATGTTGACACGGTCGACGTAGGTGATGAAGTACATCAGGCACAACATCAGCAGGACCCATGTTGTTGCCTTAGGCTGTAATCGTTTCATGTCTCACTCCACTTTCTTGTGCTTATTTTTTTGACGCGCCTGAGGTGAAAGCCGCCACGGCGTCCCTGAAGTTGGTGCTGCCGTATACCGTTTCGATCAGATCCTCGTCATCGAGCCGCTGTTCAACGACGATGCGGCGCAGGCTTTCTTTAACGGCCTTCTGCGTGACCGGAGAAAGCGCCATGAGCCGCTGCGCGAGCGTATGAGCGGTTTCCTGTAGCGCGTCTTGCGAGCACACGTCGTAGACATAGCCGCACGCCAGCGCTTCCTCTGCCGTGACATAGTCGGCGAGCAGCAACATCTTCTTGACTCGCGGCACACCGAGTGCGGCTTGCAGGCGCGCGATATTGCGCGACGACAGCGTGTTGGAGAGCGTCTTCGCGATCGGCGCGCCAAAACGCGAGCCGTCGCTGCAGACGCGGAAATCGCAAGCCGTCGCTAGCGCGAGACCGCCACCTACGGCCCAGCCGTCGATCACGGCGACTGTCGGGACCGCAATGCGTTCGACCGCGTCGATCACGCGCTCGACGAACGCCTCGTAACTCACGCCATCGCGACCGTCGCGGAAGTCCTTGAAATAGGCGATGTCGGTGCCGGAAATGAAGGACTTGCCACCCGCGCCTCTAAACAGAATGCAGCGCACGCCGGGGTTCTGCTCACACTGGGCAACGAGCGCCAGTAGAGATTCGTACATGTCGAGCGTCATTGCGTTGTGACGCTCGGGGCGATCGATCACGATCTCTGCTGCACCGGACGGATAGACCGTGAGTTTGACGGGATCGCTCATGGCGCTGTCCCATTGATCTCGGCAAAGATCTCCTCGTTATGCTCGCCCAGCAGCGGCGGATGACGGCGCACCGTTTGCGGCGTACCGAGCATCTTCACAGGAAAGCCGATGTTCTTGACCTTGCCTTCGTTCGGGTGGTCGATCTCCATGCACATCCGCCGGTGCGCGGCATGCTCGCTTTCGAACGCCTCGGGATAGGACAGGATCGGGCCGGCTGGAATGCCGGCGGCGAGCATCGCATCGACCCATGCGTGGCTGTCGCGCTTCGCGAATTCCTGCTCCAGGGTTTCGATCAACGCTTCGCGATTCTTCAGGCGCAGCGACACGCTTGCATAATCCGCGTGCGCGACGAGGTCGGGACGCGCCAGCAGTTCGCACAGTTTCGTCCATAGCTTCTGGTTCGTCGCGCCCATCACGAAGTAGCCGTCCCGCGCCTTCACGGCCTGGTAGGGCGCGCTCATCTTGTTGCTGGTGCCGAGCGGTGTCGGCGGCACGCCGGTGCCCCAGTACTCCGACATGTCCCAGATCGAGAAGGCCATGATCGAATCGAACAACGAGGCGTCAATGTGCTGACCCTCGCCCGTTTTTTGTGCGCCGATGTAGGCCGACAGCAGTCCGTAAACGGCAAACAGCGCGCAGCCGATATCCGCTACCGGCACCCCGGCCTTGACGGGTTTGCCGCCCTTGTAGCCGGTCACGCTCATCACACCCGACATGGCCTGTGCCATGAGGTCGAAGCCAGGTCGCGACGCCCACGGACCGCTTTGTCCGAAGCCGGAAATACTGACGTAGACGATCTTTGGATTGATTGCCCGGATCGACTCGTAATCGATGGCGAGCCGTTGCACCACGCCCGGACGGTAGTTTTCGACGATCACGTCGGCCGTTTTTGCGAGCTCGTAGAAGAACTCACGGCCCGCATCGCTCTTGAGGTCCAGCGTTAGCGAACGCTTGTTGCGGTTCATGTTCAGGAAGCCCATGCTGTCGGGCCCCTTCATCTTGAAGCCCATCGCGCCGCGGGTCTGGTCGCCTTCGGGCGGCTCGACCTTGATCACGTCCGCGCCCATGTCGGCCAGCAGCATGCAGGCGAACGGGCCGGCCATGACCTGGCTCACGTCCAGCACGCGGATGCCTTGCAGCGGCAGATGCTTCGATTCCGTCATTTCCGGTTTCCTCTGTAGAAGATGTGAGTCGAACCGCTCGGCCATCTCGTGCGTGGCCGGCAGGTTTTCTGTCATCACTGTCCGCTACAGACCAGGCTGCCGCAAGAATGCCTGGAGCATGTCTGGTTTCGCGCATTGCGAAACCGGACAGTGCGTGCCGACCGGAAGCTAAGCCGGTGCGGCGAGAAGCTCGGCCACCACGTTGTGCAGGGTTTGCGCCTGTGCGTGCCCCTCGACGCAGGACAGAACGTAGCTGCGCTGGTGCCAGTCACCCGTAAGTGCGGCCGACGCCAGCGTCGCCTCGGGATGAAAGCTGCGCAGAACCTCGGGTGGCATAAGGCCTACGCCGAGGCCATGGCGCACCATCGCCAGCATGGTGTCGAAGCCGCTGACGGTGAAGTTGTTGGCGAATTGCCGCCCGCGACTGCGGTACGCGCGTTGGACGGCGGACAACACTGCGGAACCTTTGCCGAGACTAACGATAGGCAGATCGAGAATGTCGTCGATCCCGATGGGGGCGTCGGGGAACTGGAAATGCGGGCGGCTGTACACCAGCACCAGTTCGTCCTCTCTATAGGGTGATTTGGCAAGATCGAGGAAGCCGCTTTTCTTTTCGTAAATGCCGACGTCGATCACTTTGTCGCGCAGCAGTTGCTGCACGATCTTGCTGTTCTCCTCCACGATCTTCAGCGAGATCCCCGGATACTTGCGTTGAATTTCTGCAATCTCGCGCGCGAGGAACTGGATCACGACGGCCTTTGGCGCGCCGATGATAATGCGGCCTTCGAGCCCCTGGTTGAGCGCTTGCGCATCGCCTTCGAGGCGATCGATCAGATTGTCGATCTGCCGGACGTATTCCAGCAGCTTGGCACCCGATTCGGTGATTGCCACGCCGTGTGGCACGCGCTGGAACAGTTTGGCGCCGAGTTGCGCTTCGAGGTCCGATACACGCCGTGACGCCGCCGCGACTGCGAGGCTGAGTTTGTCGGCAGCGCGGGAGATGCTGCCTTCTTCAGCGATGGCGAGGATCAGCCGGACAGTGGTCGTATCGAATTTCACGCGGGTCTCCAGTTTTTATTGGTGTTGATTAGCGGCGCAAAAGTGCGTGGGGAGAAAGAGGTCTTTCTTGGGCTGCCGCGATCTCACTCATCATAAAGGCTGAAATGTATATCGCGACACTTGAATTGCAATTTGAATTTCTCAGTCATTGCGACGAATTAATTGTCGATTTCGTCGAGTGCCCACGGAAGTGACGCCATGATGACACTTCTCAGGAAGCCGGAAGTGTCGCGCGAATCTCGCCGCCACGCGTTCTCACGTTCAGATGAGATTCGCATGCGCTCGCTCGAGCGCGTTGTTATCGAAGCGTAAGCGACCACGCGCGCTCAAACGGTGCATCGCCCGCCGACCTGATGCCACCTTCGAATGCATCGCGCAAAATGCGAAGCTTTTCTTGGGGTCGAAGTCGGAAAGATGATGACCATCCAATCCTATGATCATCATGAGAAAGCAGGGATCTTTGCGATGCGCCAAGCTAATAGAAATAATCTTACTATTTGTCCGAAAATTACTATTTTTTGTGGGACCGGACAATCATTCCGGGTACGATTTACCCCAGTCGCGACGAGTGAGTGGAAGAAATTGCGGGTAGCGGAAGAAAGGCTATTCGTCTGATCAAACGTTTGCGCGTTGTGTGGTGGCAGAGTTTTGAGTAGCAGCGAAGTAGCGTTGTCAGGTTGTCTCCCATCGGTTTCTAACGCAGTAGGACGCCGCGTACGCCGGATCGCCACCGCGATCGGTGACGCTCGTCCGCTGGATAGCCGCATCTAATCGAGTCTTGCCTCGGACCGTTTAATCAGGCTTTGAACTGCGCCCGGAATACGCAAGAAGATCTTTTTTCATAATTAGGATCGCGAAGTAAACCGCGTTATCTATAAGCATTCTCTGATTCGAAAACTCTAAAAATCACTATTTATATTTTTATCGACAGTGGAAAATATTCGGCCATGGTAAAACGACGTCAATTTATGAGCGGGCTAGCGGCCCTGGGTGGAAGTTATCTTTTGAGCGCCTGCGGCGGCGGTTCGGAAGACGGTAGCAACGGCACGGCCGTATCCGCTGCCAGCAAGGCAACGGCACACGCAAGTGCTGCATCCGCGAGCGGTACGACAATCCCGCCGGCAGCTTCGATCACCGACAGCAGCGGCGCGGTATGGACACTGTCGGGCGGCGTGCTATATCAGAACGGCGCGGTAGCAGGGGTTAACTACAACGTCGTGCTCGCGCTGTGGATCAACGGCAGCATCTACCACGAAAACGCGAGCGGCCAGTTCTATCAATGGAACGGCTCGGCGTGGGGAAGTTGCATCGATCCGCGTCTGGGCACCGTCTCAGCCGACGGTACCACGCTGCCCTCCGCGCCATACATCCTCGATAAGTCGGGTGCGAAATGGACCCTGGTGAACGGCGTCGTCTATAAAAATGGCACGGTGGTAGGCGTCAACTACAACGTGTCGCTCGTACTCTGGTACGGCGGCAAGATCTATCATTGCAACACGAGTGGGCACTTTTACGCGAACGCGGAGGTTTCCTCTCAATGGCTGGCCTGTACCGATCCTCGTATCGCCGTCGCGCCGGCTGCGGGTAGCTTCTTTGGTATCAACGGGCACTACGATTACACCTACACGCCGGCGCAACTGGTCACGACGCTCAAGGCAATGGGTTGCACCAGCTATCGTGTTGGCTGCACGTCCGACCCAACCCAGATCAACGCAGTGGCCAAACTGGCGCAAGCTTTCCAGTCGGCGGGGATCAAGCTGCTGGTGTTGATTAACCAGGGGCTTTACGACAGTACCGGCAAGCTCTTCAGCGGCGAATCGACCGCTTACAGCGCAGGCTACTCAGCGGGCTCGGCGGTTGCCCGTGCGCTGATGGGGTACGGCGTGACCATGTACGAGTGCGGTAACGAACTGACGCGCGATGGCGCAATCATTCTGGACTCCACCAACGCAGGAACGAAGGCGGTCGACTTCAATAATGCGAACTGGCCGGTCTTGCGCGGCGTGATGCGCGGCATGATCGACGGGGTGAAGTCGGTTCAGTCTTCCGCGAAGTGCGGCATCAACTTCTGTGTGAACGACGTTGGCGCGTCCGACGCATTGTGGGAGGGTACTCAACCGGACGGAAGCAGCGGTTATCCGGCGGTGCGCTGGGATATCACGACGTGGCACAACTACGAAGTCTACGGCAATATCTTCAACATCGGCACGGACGGCGCAGGTCCTGGCTTCGATCTGCCGACGTATTGCAAAGCCCGCTACGGCGTGCCTTTCATCATCTCCGAATGGAATACGGGCCCGGAGCAAACGGAGGCTTATCGGGCAAACTACATCACCACGCAACTGGGCCAGTTCTATCCGGCGAGAAAGACTCACAACATCCAGTCTGTGATGTACTACGTGCTTGATAGCGGCAACGAGACGTTCGGCATCATGATGAACGGCTCGCCAATCAACCCGTCGTACAGTGCATTTACGAGCTTCACCTCGGCCAACGCCGACAACTAGGCCGCAAGCGTCGGGTTGCGCAGTGAATCCGGTCTCCTCCTGAATGAGTCGGGGAGACCGGGTATCTTTGGTTTTCCCGTTACTCCAACTGGGGCGCGGTAGAGATCACAAAAGCCGATCGATATCAGTCTCATTGAACTGAGCGATGATCGCTTCCGAATCATTGACACCAAGCCCGACCGCTACGGTTCCATTGTGAACCGCCAGCCCGCAGCAGAATTCCACGCCGTATTGTTTCCAGTAGAACGGTTCGGAAAGCACGGCATTCCAGTTCCGGTCAAAATAAACAAACCGGTGCTTGTAGAGATGCTTTTTCCCTCGACTGCGCTCGTGTACGACGCACAGCCAACCTTCCTTCCATTCGACTAGCTGGGATGATCCCAGCAGGCCCTTCGGCACCTTCAATGGTTTCGTGAGCGATACGGTTGCGCCATATTCGCTGATCTCGACAATGGTCAACGGGTTCATCGTATGTACCGCGTAGAGCTTGCCTTCGGACACGAAAGGCATCCAGTTCTTCTCGCGACTGAAGCCAAATGGCGACTCGATCAGGTAGCTCTCCACAACACGCTCACCGGAGATTTTCTGAAGCGCCATCGTGTTAGTGTCACCCGCGTTGCTGCGCGCGCTACCCAGACACCATAAGGATTTCTTCCAGAAGAAGGTTCGCAGATCTTCGAAGCCGTCGCGTGATTTACCCGGTACATTCCTGAACGCCGTGTCTTCCAGAGCATGCATGCGTACAACATTCAGATCGGCGGATAGCTCGCCGATGTAGTTGACGGTGTCGTAGTCTTGACCATGTAACTTCACGCCACCACTTTCCATCAGTTCGTAGTTAACCGAACGAACAACGACGGTGTAGCCGTTTCCGTTAAAGCACAGTGTCGGATTGCACGGGCGGTATTCGCCCGGAATCCTTACTGAAACGAACGTCGGACGCAGAGCATGGAATAGTCGTTCTTCCCGAGGACGCTCGGTGACGTATCGATACAGAATAGTCCTGAGCCGTCCCGGAACCAGTTGTGAAGTGAGCATTCAGGTTGTTCTCCCGCGCATGGCTTTTAGCTGAGTCTGAAATCGAACGCTTCGACGCTGCCTCGACATCGGATTCGTTGAGCGACGTCCCGCTTAACTTCCTTCGCTAGACAACTGGCTTTTCAACCGCGTTGCGGTGGCCTTCAACGGCCTCAAAGAACTGCTCGTAGCGCCGGCGACAAGCGTTCCAGCCGAATTCGTCGATAGCGAGATTGCCTGCGTTGCGAGCAATCGCCGGCCACGATGCGTTAACCGATTGAACAATGGCAGGGAGTTCGGAGATGTCATTGAACAGAATGACATTGTCGAACTTCCTCGCCGCCCACACCATGAACGGTGTTGCGCGCGAGATCAGCAACGGCACGCGTCCAATGGCTTCGAAGAACGCGCCACTCACCAGCATCGAGTCGGCCGCGTGCGGCAGGATCAGCACATCGCTATCGGTAATGCTCTGCGCAAACTCTGCGTCGGTCAGGAATCTCGCGTCGAGCTGCACGACGTTCCGCAGCGATCGTCTATCGATGATTGCATTCAGTGTCGCGAGGTAGGCCTCGGTGCCGTGGCCGGCAATACGCAGCTTGCACTCGTCGGGCCAGACGTCGAGTAACGCGTCAATCTGCTTGTATGGCCGGATCACGCCGAGCAACGAATACTGTGGCGTCGCGCCGTACTTCCTCGGTGTGATGGGTGCCTGTCCAGGGGCGTCCCAATAGAGTGGATGCGGCAGGTACTGCGCGTTGTACTGCGCCTGAAAGTCTGGCGCGTGGACCACGCGGAAATCCGCCAGGCGGCGCACGAGCGCGATGATTCGCACCGACAAACGCCTGTTGAACCCTATCGTATCGTGGACCGCGTGATCGTGGATGAAGTAAACAGCCTTTGCCCGCCCGATCAGCATGAGCGAACAGTAGAACGCGAACAGCAGGGAGCCCGTCAGATTCAACCGGGCGGTGCCCTTATCCCGCTTAAACGGCCGGTACTCGAGCCAATGAAACGCAAGAATGTTCTCAGGTTTGAACAGTTGGAAGAATCCGCCGTTGAGAAGCCCCTTGATGGACAGCGGCACGACGTCATAACCGATCGAGCGGTAGAGGTCTTTCTGAATCTGTATATAGCGATTCGTGGGGTTGGTGAAGGGGCACATCATCACCGTGGGCCGTGGTTTGTCCGCCGTCCTGGCGTCGGCCGTGCGGGGCACTTCCTCGCTAGCTTGTGTCATCGGTACTGCTCCGGTCGGGGGTGAGGGGGCAGAGACATCGGGTGAAGCAGGTATGCAGGTTGGAAAATACCCGCTCAGCCCAGCAATTTTCCCCACTCGTAGTCGATACTGTCGGGCGTGAAGGGCAGCACGCCCGCGCCCGGTGTGAAGGTCAGCTCGCCGAAGAAGACCTGATTGTCCGGCGCATATAAGTCGACACGGACATAGTCGAAGTCTTCACACAGCGTGGCCGCAATGTCCAGCACGGATGCCAGATTCTTTGGGCGCGGAGCAGGCTTGGCGCTCCGTTTGTAGTAGCCAATGGCTACATCGAGATGGTTCCAGTCGACGTCGTACACGTCGCCGTGCGTCGCTTTCCCGAACCGGTCGGATATCACCAGGATGTAGATGATGGGGCGCCCCGGCCGGCCGCCAAAACAATGCAACTTGTAATCGGCGGGTATCTGGCCCGCCTGGTCCAGAAGGAGCTGTTCAAAGAAGATTCGCGGCTTGATCGTGCGGTAATGCCTCTCGCGCGCTACGTAGTAGAACTCGGTGGAGAGCCACTGCCGGGCAAGAAGTTGCAGTTTCTCGAACGAAGTCTCGGACTTGTCTCTGACGATCTCGACGAAGGTGCTGCCGTGGTTCGCCTTCATGACGAAAGAACCGGGCAGCGCGTCGAAGACCTCGCGCGTGAACACCTCCGGCGCCGAAATCAGCGGTATGAGGTGCTTCTCTCCTATCTTGGCCGCTATGTACTCCCGCACTGACAGTTTGTCGGTCAGGCTAATGTAGCGAGGATCCGGTCTGAGGTTTCGTTGCAGGATCTTTTCGTTGAAGGTAGCCGGGCGGAGAAGATTCGGATAACGGCCAATGCGCTTGTGATGCAGCATACTCAGGAATAGGGAATCAGGGAGCATGCACTTTGCCGCCTCCTTGAGCCGTCTGACTGTGGAAAGTGACTGCGGCGTTGACCGATACGGATCGTCCTGTACGAGGTTCGCGTGTTTGGCCAAGATGGTTTCAGAAGGCGGCGCTTCCTTGTGTGATGGCGTGGACGTGGCGGCTTTCTGGTCGAACTGTGCGGACTTGGTGGTCGTCATGTTTCGATTCATGGCTGATGGCGTCGCAAGGCTGCAGTCCGAAAATCGACGCGCTTATCGCGCGATCTCAGTCGCGGTATTCCAGGCTTCCTCTGGCGTCAGCCATGGTTCCTCGGCGTCGATGTGCTGTTGCGCACGGAATTGCGTGGGCGACACGCCGTAGCGTTCCTTGAATAGCCGCCCGAGTCGATTGCCGTCGCCCATGCCGCATCGTCGCGCGATTTTGTCGACGGGCAGATCGGTATTTCGCAACATTGCGCGTACCACGTCAAAGCGCGTGCGCAACAGATATTCGAGAGGGGTCATGCCGAACTCGCATTTGAAGCGGCGCTGGAAATTGCGCTTGCTCATTGCAGCGAACTCGGCTGCTTTGGCTACAGAGATGGCCTTGCTGTAGTTTTCCTTGATCCAGCGGGCCGATTCGCGAATCTTCTCGGTTGTGGTGACGATGCTTGCGTCGTCGAGTTCAGGCGTGTTTCGTTCAATGTAATTCGGTTGTAGCGCACGAGCGATCTTGCGCGCGGTCTCCGGATCCAGGTCGCGCTCGATCTGCGCGAGTGCCAGGTCGGCGGGCGCGACGCTGCCGCTGCCGCCACCGCCGCCATCGTCAAAGAAAAAGACGGGCACGGTTGACTGCAGTGGATTTCTGCATACCACGGCGAGACTCGCGCCTTGCTGAACGCCGCGGGATGCGATCGATCCGTGGCGCGAGATCCATGAGAGAAAGCGACCGTTGGACTCCGCGGTTCCGGTGGTGTCGCGGCAGGCGACAAAGAAGGCATGGAAATCGGCCAGGCTGTATCGTTCGAGGCTTTGCGTCCAGATCAGAATGCTCGACGAGCTTGTCACGAGTCCACCCTCATCAGACAGCACCGAGAGCCGATACGGAGGCTCGTCGCCGCTTGCTTTCTCGAACTCGTTGGCAAGCCGGAAAGCGTCGCCGACCGCGCCGGTGGTCGACATGGAGCAGCCCTGGAAAATCAGGAGGCCAATGTGTTTCACCGCTTTCATTCCATTCTGACACTCATTGATGCACGACGTAAGAAAACTCCTGGAAGTCATCACGCTAATTTCTCCGAACATGCAATCACGATACGTAAAGAGATTAGCGCATCGAATTTTTCAGAACGAACTTGGCCGATGTTCCAGGTGTTTTGGCGTAATTGTCATGATCGGGGAAATTATTACCTTGAAATTTTCGCAAAAGGCGCTTTAATAGTATTCCCGGTCAGAAACTTTTTCCGTGCGTGGCGACGAGGTTTGCATCATGGCTGTCGTCGGTTGAAGGCCGCGCTGGCATACGTGGAAAGGGAATCAGCCCGTCCCCCCATTTCAAACGTGCGTTTTTCGCCCGTGAACTGTCACTGCACTTTAGTTACAGGGTCGCCCTCGAATTGTGCATTCTGTTACAGCAGTTACAGATAGCAACAACGCTGTCTGAATTTGTTGGATCTGTAATGCATTCAACTTAATCGGCCATTAACACCCGAATTTATGCCTTTGGCGATACGGTCCATTCATTCCGGGCTATGCTTCACCGCAACATGAATAGAAAAATTCGCATGAAGTTTGTGCAGAATTTTTAATCTGTTCGTTGAGTAATTTGCTTGAAGACGCCGTCCAGCCGCTGTGACAAGGGCAGACATATCAATTACCGCTTTACCGGGACCGCCGAAGGCCTTGTATGGTCAGCATGTGCGAAGTGACGAAGCAGGTGTGCGATCGCGCGAAGCTGTACGCATAAGGTTCCAGCGGCATCGCGCTCGTGGTCTCGCGCTCGGCGTCCGCGTCAGCGGGTGCCTGGGACGCCACGCGCACATACAAAAGATTGACCTTGCAAGTCGGGACGGGCAGCAGGCGGGCCCGTCCGTTGCGAGGCTTTCTCACGAGATGTCCGTGCTGCCGGATGCCGGCGTCGTCGATATCAGTGACTCAATATGGCCGTATCCGCCTGTTGTGAAGACGGGCGCGGCCGATTGTTTTCACTTGTTCATGCCTGTTCGCAATATGCAGTCAAAGCGGCTCGTGAACGGTTTAACAATACGCGTAGTAGTACGAATACATGAGGGCTTCGGCTCTTCCACCCAACCTGACCCAGCACGTAACTTCGAGGTGTTGCCGACCGTGTCTCATTCGCGTTCGGCGGCGGTTCCAGATCACGAACTGGTGGTGCAGCAGAGCGGTATCGGATCATTACTCTGCCCATCGAACATGGAAGGATCAAACCGGTGGATTACTACCCTGCAAATTCGTTCTCTCCCGCTCCGAGCACGGAGCGTGGTCAGCTCAGCGCAGGCGCGATGCTCACGCTGATGCGCGATCACATCTGGGAGATCGTGGGCACGGCTGTCGTCGTGCTGGGTCTGGCCGTGGCTTATCTGCTCATCGCAACGCCGATTTACTCAGCGGATGTTCTGTTGCGTGTCGATCCGCCGGAACCTAATGCGCTCGGGCTCGCCTTGCAGAACCAGGAGAGTCTTCCGCCGCCCGCGCCCGCGCCGATGACCGAAATGGCCGTGATACGCAGCCGCGCCGTGCTCGACCCGGTCATTCAGAAATTCCGCTTCGACGTATCGGTGACACCGCACAAGATTCCTTTGCTGGGGGATATCGCCGAAAAATTCGCCACGCCGGGAGAACCGGCGGCACCCTGGTTCGGCTTGAAGTCGTTCGCGTGGGGCGGCGAGCGCGTCGAGATCGGCGCGCTGGACGTACCGCAGGATCTGGAAGAAGAGAAACTCACGCTGGTTGCTCTCGGAAACGGTGCGTACGAGTTGCGTGGTCCGTCGGACCAGCCTCTTCTGAAAGGGGTAGTGGGCGTGCCGGTCAAGAGCAACGGCGTGTCCATGCTCGTGAAGCAACTGGATGCGCGGCCAGGCACGAAGTTTGAAGTTATTCGCTGGAACGAGATCGACGCAATCAAACGGTTTGGAACTCTGGTAAAGGTCGGCGACAAGGTGAAGGACTCCGGCCTCATTCAGATCGAGTACACGGACAAGAGCCGGGATAAGGCCACTGAAGTCGCTAACGCATTGGCAGACCAGTACCTCGCTTATGCGATCGCCGCCCGGCAAGCCAACGACACGAGCACGCTGAAGTTCATTAATGGGGAGTTGCCCAGATTGCTGGCGGACCTCAGAAAGGCCGAAGACGCGCTGAAGCATTTCCGCGGGGCGTCGCAGTCCATGCAGCCGACGAGCGAAGCACAAGCGTATCTCCAGGGCGGCCTCGACATCGACAAGCAGATTGCCAGCCTGCAAATACAGCGTACGCAACTCCTGGATCGCTACACCCCGGATAGCCGCTGGGTGCAGACGGCCGACCGGCAGATTGCGCAGTTGCAGGATGCGAAGGCGCAATTCGACAGTCATTTCAATGGCATGCCGTCGTCCGAGCGTCAGAGTGTCGATCTGATTCGCGCGCAGAAGGTAGCGGAAACAATCTACCTCGGGATGGTGCAGAAAGCCGAGCAATTGCAGGTTCGGCGCGCGAGCACGACAGGTGGCGCGCATATTGTCGACCCCGCAATTAGACCTCACCGTCCGGTCAAGCCGCAGCCGGAAATCGTGCTCGCGGGTGGCGTGATACTCGGGCTCCTGTCCGGCGTCGTGCTGGTCTTCATGCGCCGTCACGTGATGACCGGCGTAACCGATCCGAGGTACGTTGAAAGTCGCATGAGTGTGCCTGTCTTCGGCGAGATTCTGTTCAGTCAGCAGCAATTGCTGCTCGACCGTCGCGGGATGGACCGCAAGGCACTGCCTGCTGCGAGCGGAAGGTCCAGTCAGCCGCTTGCGCGAAGTGCCGCGGACATGCAGTTTGTTGGCGGCGCAGCCGGCATGGGGGGCGCTGCATCCCGGAGCGATGACCACGCCAGAGTGCTTGCCGCTCGGTTTCCGAACGACATGTCGGTCGAAGCGCTTCGCGCTGTGCGTACGTCGGTGGCGCGCGACCTTGCGCACGCGCGCAACAACCTTTTGATGGTTATCGGGCCAACGCCTTCCGCGGGAAAGAGCTTCGTTGCGGCGAACCTGGCAATCCTGCACGCGGAGGTCGGCTCGCGCGTTCTCCTGATAGACGCCGATATGCGCCGAGGTCATCTCGCCTCGTTGTTCGACGGAACCAACCGTGGCGGTCTTTCAGAAGTGCTTTCGGGGCAGCTCGGTTTGCGTAACGCGCTGCGCGCAACCGGTATCGACGGTTTGACGTTTCTGTCCTGCGGCGCGCGGCCGGAGAACCCCGCCGCGTTGCTGATGAAACCCCAGTTCAAGGAGCTGCTGTCGCGACTCGCCAGTCAGTACGACATGGTGATTATCGACACGCCACCGTTTCTTGCCGTCACCGATGCTTCCATCATCGCGAGTGAAGCAGGCTCGGCGCTGCTGGTATTGCGCTCGGGAATGCAAAGCGAGCAGGAAATTGCGGACACGGTCAAGAAGATGGCGCGCGCCGAAGGGCGTATCGCCGGTGCCGTTTTCAATGGCATTCCGCTTCTGCGAAGCACACGGAATTACGACTACGTGACGAACTATGGCAGCGATTTCGGCGATCTCGAAGCAACGCATTGATGAGGTACCGGCCGCGGGAAGCCTGCGGTCAGATGGTTTGTGGCACCGTCAAACGGAGAAGCCGATGGCCTTTGCAATTAACGGAAAGTTCACTTCGCAGGCAGTCACCGGTGTTCAGCGTGTGGCGTACGAACTCACGCGGGCCATGCAGATGAGCGCAACGCCTGGAAACGAACTGGAAGTTTTTGTGCCTCGGAACGTTGTCGAGCCGGGCACGCAGCTCAAGCGGAAACGCTGCTTTCCATGGCTGCGCGGCACGCTTTGGGAGCAGATCACGCTGCCTGTCGCGGCGCGGGGCAGGACGCTTCTCAATCTGTGCAATACCAATCCGCTTCTCAAGCGCGGGCAAATCGTCATGGTTCACGACATGGCGATCTACGACGTGCCACAAGGCTTTTCCCGTAAGTTCCGGCTCTGGTATCGCGTTTGTTTCGGCATGCTGCGGCACATGGAGCCCGTGCTTCTGACGGTCTCTGCCTATTCGAAGATGCGGATCTGCCATCACCTGAAGGTCGATGAATCGCGTGTCACGGTTATCACGCCTGGCGCGGATCATCTGGATCGGATCGTATCGGATCCTGCGGTCATGGCGCGTCTGGAACTTGCGAAAGACGCGTACTGCGTGATCGTGGGCAGCCTCGATCCACGAAAGAATCTGCAACGTGTTCTGGAAGCGATCGATAAGCTCGGGCATCTGAATGACGTGAAGTTCGTCATTGTTGGCGGCCGCAATAAACGTATCTTCAGCAGCGAAGAAAGGGCGCTGCGGACCGATTCCAGCCAGATTGTGTGGGCGGGCTTCGTGTCGGATGGCGAGTTGAAGTCGTTGTATGAGAATGCAGCCTGCCTCGTTTTTCCCTCCCTGTATGAAGGATTCGGACTGCCGCCGCTCGAAGCGATGTATTGCGGCTGCCCGGTGATTGCTTCTTCGCGGACCTCGATTCCGGAAGCATGCGGCGATGCCGCCATGTACTGCGATGCGACATCGGCGGACGATATCGCGGCGAAGATCTCCCAGATGATGGCCGATGCGGATTTGCGGCAGCACTACCGGAACAGAGGCATGGCTCATGCACGCGAGTTCCGCTGGGAACACTCGGCGCGACAGGTGCTGCAGATTCTCTACGGTCACGCCGGCGCACCGTTGCCGGAACTGGCGCCCAGCGCATCGGCGAGCTAGCCCATGGTTGTAGCCAGACGAATCACCCGGGTCACCAGCATCGCCGGCAGACGACGGGCGTTGCGCATACTCGCCGCGCTCGCCGCAACGGGAACGCCGCTCGCGCGTGGCAAGACCGCGCCGCCGTTCTCGCCCGGGTCGCGATCGCAAGGTCTGCGTGGCCGGAGAATGTCGGAGTTGATCGGTTCCAATGGCTGGGCAGGTGCGCCCAGCGACGTGCAGATGTGGCGCGCAATGGGCATCAGTTGGGGGCGAGGTTCGGTAGGTCCGGGGCAGGCGGACGGGCCAGAAGACGTCATGCGCATCGACAAGACCAGTTCGGCGTTCGACGCCGAACTCCCGCCGGCGTTGATCGCCAACGACCGCAACGGGATCGGCTCGCTCCTGCTGCTCGGCTATACGCCGGGATGGAACGCGACCGTGCCGGGCGACGGCAACTCGGCGCCGGTGGATGTGGACGTGTGGGAACGGTATGTCGAAGCCGTAGTTCGCACTTATTCCGCGCCACCTTATAACCTGCGCTATTTTCAGGTCTGGAATGAGGCCGCGGGCAGATTGTCGGGCGGACTGGCACAAGCGACTTTCTGGCATGGCCCGGATGCCGACGGCAACGTAAAGAGTTCGAAGCCGTATGCGCGGGCCATGCAGGATTACGTCGAGCGCATCCATATCCCGGCGGCCCGCATCATCCGCAAGTATCACGCGTACGTGGTTTACGGCGGCTGGCCGGACCAGGGCGGTCTCGACAACTTCAGAACATGGCTCGAGTACAGGAGCCCGGTGTTGAAGGAGCGGATGCTGGATTGGGTCGATTACATCGATACGCATTATCTCCCTGTTGCCGATCTGGATTCGCTGTATCAGCAATACGTCAGGAACGGTCCCGCGCGCGGCATCTGGCAAACGGAGATCGGTGACGAGTACATGAAGGACCCGCACTATTTACCGCGCTATTTCTTCGACTTCGCCGTTTGGGCACTCGATAGAAACTGGGACGACCCGAACAAGTATCTGTCGATGATTTATCACTGGGATGGGTACGAGCCGTTCCGTCTGACGCATCGCGGGCCGCCTAGACGGACATACAACGTATCCGGGCGAAGCCTCGTAGTCCTGAATCAGACAGCGAACGGATCGCTGGCAAGCTTTACCAGGCCGTTGCAATTCGATCCGGGGGCCTCTGGAAGTGCATTGCTCTCCGGCCATGATGTCGTGATGCAGGTCAGTGCGGCACCGGGCTGGCAAAGCGTCGCGGTGGCAGGACTCAAACCGCTTGCTTCACGCAATGCACGGGTGGAGTTCATCGACGCGCTGAGCGGCACGGCGAGTGCTCAGGACAATGTTGCGCTGGCGTGGGACGAGCAGGCCCTGAAGATCCGCTTCAAGGTGCCCGATCGAGTCAACGGGGCTGACAACAAACCACCCAGGCATCTTGCCTATGTCGTTGTTCGCGGGGTCGCTTAACTGAACCGGATCAATACAGGCGATGTTCAACTCGTGCGAATCCGAATACTTGCAGCATGCATCGATCGTTTCACGGTCGTCGAATTTCGGCTGATCGAACCTTTGGGTAGCGTCGACACATCATGAACCATGTCACTGTCGTGATCTGCAACTACAACTACCAGAACTATCTCGCCACGGCGATCGAGTCGGCTCTCGGGCAGGACTATCCGGCGACGCGCGTGCTGGTGATCGACGATGGTTCGACCGACGGGTCGCGCGCGATCATCGAGACGTTCGGGACGCGGATCTCTTCGATACTCAAGGAAAACGGCGGCCAGGTGTCCGCTTACAACCATGCGATTCAGGTGCTCGAAACGGACTATGTGATTTTCCTCGACTCCGACGACGTGCTGTATCCAGGCGCGGTTTCTGAAGTGATGCGGATCTTTGCGACCGGCGATTGGGTCAAGGTGCAGTTTCGTCTGGACGTCATGGACGGCACGGGCGCCTCGACTGGCGCCTATGTGCCGCACGTCGATCCGCCCGCCGATTGCGGGAAGTTGCTGCTGGGCGGCTGGCTATATCCGTCGCCGCCCGCATCCGGCAATGCATACAGCGTGAGCGCGCTCAGACGCATTTTTCCGGTTCCGGAGGCGGGCATCAATCGCTACGGTGCGGACTTCTACGCGATTTACGGTGTGGCGCTGGTGGGTCGTGTCGCCGCGGTGCGAAAGTCTTTGGGGGGATATCGCGTGCACAACGCGGGCGGCGAGACGGTGTCGTTCGCCAACTCGGAGCAGCTCAACAAAGCGCCGGAAGCCGTCAACCTGAGATGGGCAATATTGCGTGATATCGCAAGGGCCCGGCTCCAGGTGGAGCTTGCACCGACATTTTACGACTTCGCACTCGAAAAGACCCGGTTCTGCTCAAGCGTTTACCGGGCGACGCTGCCAACGCGGTGGCGTTGGATGTTGCGCGATTCGGGGCACTATTTGCACACCATCGTCGCGAATCCCTTCTGGAGTCTCAAGAAGAAACTCGGCACGCTTGTTCTGTCAAGCCTGTGTCTGGTCCCTTACTCGCCGCTTTCTGACTTCGTGGTGCGGTATATCGCCAACCCGCTTGCCCGCCGTCGCGCGGTGGGGCGTTGAAGTCCGGAAGCGCCAGCACGGAGAACGGCATGGATAGACGAAAAAGCGTTCGAATTATCGGGTTTGTCTACGGCGGCTATCTGATGAGGTACGTGTACCTCATCATCGTGGTGCCGTTTTACGGGAGGATGCTGGGCGTGGCCGGCTACGGCCGGGTACTGGCGTCGATGTCGTTGATGAACGTGATATGGATGCTCGTCAATTACGGTTTTAGCCCGGTCGGCATGCGTGACGTGTCGAAAGCGCAATCGAATGAAGAATGCAACGAAATCTTCTCGTTGCATGTGAGCGCGCGCATTGTGCATGGTGTGGTGGGAGGGACCATCGGCCTGATTGCGACGATGTGTTCACCGATCCTGTCCGAGCGTCCTCTGATCGGCGTATTGGCTACGCTGCTCGGAATCGTGTCGGGGATGAATCTCGGTTGGCTGTTTCAGGGGCGTCATCAGTTTCGAACGCCGATCATTATCGAAGTGTTCGGCTTTCTCCTGAGCCTTGTACTGGTCTTGAGCCTCGTAAGAGGACCCGATGATGCGGTATGGGTGCTGGCAAGCCTTCTGATTGCAGGTGTGGTGTCCACGATCGTCTCCTACGGTTTGACGATCTACCAGCTGGGTTGGCCGCGTCTCAGGCTGGCAGGCATCGTTCCCCTCGTGCGCAACTCGACGATGCTGTTTCTTTACTCGTCCGGGTCGGTCGTATTCACGGCGTCGTCCACTTACCTGTTGACGCTGTTGTCCACGCCCGACCAGGTCGGCTATTTCGGCGCGGCTGAACGCTTCGCGACGATCGCGCTCGCGCTGATGGGGCCGGCCGCGCAGGTGTTCATTCCCACCATCACGCGGCAGCTCGCACAGGGCGACATGCAAGGCGCGCACGAAACGACCCGGCGCGGCGCGACCTTGCTGATGGGATACGGACTGCTGATCTTCTGCGGCGCGCTAGCGTTGTCGCCCTTTGTGCTGCCTTTGATTCTTGGCGCGTCCTTTGAACCTAGTGCACACGTCCTGCAGATCTTTGCGTGGATGTTCCCATTCGCTGCCTTTAACGAGTTCGTGGCGGGCTATGTGTTCGTGCCGCGCAGGAAGGATCGTCTGCTTGCCGGCGTAGGCATTGCGTCGGGTTTGATCAATCTGGCTGCGGCGCTCATTCTTGCGCCCCGATACGGTGCCACGGGTATCGCGCTTGCCCGCGTGATCGGCGAGGCGATGCTATCGGTCATGTTGATGGTGGTGGTGATTCGCCTCGAGCTGGTTGGGCTCGTACCGGGAGGCGAGCGGGCGTTGGGCATGGTTCGGGTTGCATGCGGTTTTCGACCGCAGACGCGTGCAGCGAAGGACGAGTAAAGCCGGTGGTGGAAAAAGCACAGAGGTCAGTCGCATTCTCACGGGAGGTTGAAGTGAAAGTCGCTATTGTTCACGATTGGTTGGTGGTTTCGGGCGGCGCGGAAAAGGTGCTGAAGAACATCATCGAATGCTTCCCGAAAGCGGATATCTTTTCGGTTGTCGATTTTCTGGAGGACCGCGACTGCGTGAAGGGGAAATCCGTCACAACCTCCTTTATCCAGAGGATGCCTTTGGCGCGCAAACGCTACCGTGCGTACCTGCCGTTGATGCCGATCGCGATCGAACAGATCGACCTGTCTGGCTACGATCTCGTCATTTCCAGCTCGCACGCGGTGGCGAAAGGGGTGCTGACCGGACCGAACCAGATTCACGTCAGTTACGTACATTCGCCGATTCGTTACGCGTGGGACCTGCAACACCAGTACCTCAACGAGTCTCATCTGAACACTGGTATCAAATCCATCATGGCGCGCGTGCTGCTTCACTACATCCGTGGATGGGATTCGCGCTCGGCCAATGGCGTGGATCATCTGTTGGCGAATTCGCATTTCATCGCCCGGCGGATCAAGAAAACTTACCAGCGTGAAGCCACCGTCATTTACCCGCCGGTCGATCTGGCGAACATGACGATATGCACGCAGAAGGACGATTTCTACGTGACGGCCTCGCGCATGGTGCCGTATAAGCGCATCGATCTGATCGTGCGGGCCTTTTCACAGACACCTGAGCGCCGTCTTGTCGTGATTGGCGACGGCCCTGAGATGAAGAAGATCAGGGCAGCGGCCGGCGAGAACGTCACGATCCTGGGTCATCAACCGTTCGATACGCTGGTCGATCATTTAAGGCGCGCGCGTGCGTTCGTGTTTGCTGCAGAAGAAGACTTCGGTATCTCGGTGGTGGAGGCGCAGGCATGCGGAACGCCGGTGATCGCATTCGGCAGAGGCGGTGCGCTCGAATCCGTTATCGGCCTGCCACTTGAACGGCCCACGGGCGTGTTCTTCGGGGAACAGACGCCAGAGTCATTGCTGGCCGCGGTAGGCCGGTTTGAGCGCAACGCCGGCCTGTTCGATCCGCGGGCGTGCCGTAGAAACGCAGAGCGCTTTTCGTCGGAGAACTTCAAGACGGCGCTAACCAGCTTTATCGACTCACGACTCCCATACGGAGGACTCGAACACTTCCTGCCGTATCCGGTGGCGAGCCAGCAACTGCCTGTCAATCAGCGCCAGCATGCTGATGTGGTGTCGTGAGTACGAATGTGTGCGCCGGCGAATCTGATCTAGGACGGAGTTCGCCGACGCCCGCCAGCAATCAGAGCAGCGCGTGCTCTTTTGACTTCTGCTGAAGATGATCGATCGCGGCATTGTTGACTGATCGCGCGGCCAGCAACAGGGAAATGACTAGCGCAAGGATCAGCACATTCGATGGCGAGACCAGACGATGTTCGGTCGCTGCCATGACAAGCAGGCAAACGGATGAAATCTCAACGAACCTGAAGGCGGCGAAGTTCTGTCCGCCACCAAATAGTGCAGCGGCGGCCGCGCCGTGTTTGCACCACTCAATCAGTCTCCAGTAGAAGCCCAGCATCAGGGCAAGTCCCACTACGCCGAGCTCCGCAAGAATGTTCAGGTAGGAGTTGTGAGCGTGCGAGTCGCTATGCTCGATGATCTTGTCTGACGCGATACCCACCAGATGAAAATAATTCGTCACGTTGCCGATATGGTCGTCGAACGAACCGAAACCCAACCCTACGATCGGACTCTGCTCGAAGTACGTCAGCGCCCGCGGCCATAGCCATTCATAGCGGATATCCAGATTGGCGACCTTGGCATCCTGATTCTCGATTGTGAAGGTGTAGCCCATATAGTCGACCCGCGGGTCCGTATGGTAGATCGCCATCCCGATGGAGCCCGCGATAAGGCCGGCGATCAGCGTTGCCAGCATCCAGCGCTTGCGGCCGAAATAGAGGTAGGGAAGAACGACAAGAACGCCCAGCAACGAACCTCGGCTATAGGTGGAGAACAGCATCAGTGCATTGGCGGCTAGCAGGGCCAGCAGCAGCTTGCTGCGCCTGTGCAGATAGCATGCGATGCCGAGGCACAACAGCATGGCGAAGAAGCCTCCTGCCGCATTTCGCGCAATGAAGTAGCTGCCAAAGCTGTTGTCGGGATTTGCAAGGATGCTGAGTAAGCCATTGTGAACGATGTAGTAAGCGTAGGGCGGCAGATTGATCACCACGGCGAACACGAAGAATGTGCGAAGAACTTTATTCAGATCCCAACGGTGCGTGTACAGGCAACCGGCAAAAATGGGCGCATACGAAATGAAGAAATTGCCGTCGCGCCGATAGAAATCAAATTCCAGAAATGAACGCGGATCGTAGAGCAGTGTAGAGACGATGACCAGAAGCGTGAAAGCGGTAAGCGGCGTCATGAACGCGGGGTAGCTGCGTCCAAAAAAACGCCATGGACAAAAAGCGAGTGGCACCAACCCGACCGCGCTCACGGGGACCAGATTGGTGACTGTCAGGAATAGTGCGAGTAACGATATGTAAGCCATTGCGGCTCCAGATAAATGGATGGCGTATAGCGGATGGCGTACCAGAACATCAACTCGTTCGCGTCAAAGGTATCACGGCGATAAGTTGATTTCCAACCTGCTTGTCTCATCAGACACGCAAATCAGCTACTCGTTAGCGTGCTGGCAAAAACAGGTCCAACGACCTGGGCCAAAACCTCAACGGTTCGCGCCAGAAATGCTGTGGTGCAGCGTAGTCTGACTATGATGAAGCTCATCAAGTACTGCTCTGTGGCGCTAGCTGGCCGGTAGGAGTCGGGGCGTGTCGTGATGCTTGAACGACACGCAGTTGCGATCGAACCGCAAGTCTATCCACGCTTTCCGGTCGGGCCAGATTTACGTTCAGCGCGGGCATCTTTACCGCCGCTAACTGAACCACTGGTTTCGTCCGTCTGACACAGTCGTCCTGTCATTGATCACACAAGAAACCAACGGCGCGATTGACGGTGCAACGCGTTGTGCGCGGACGTGAGGATTTCGTCCACCGGCTGGTTTCAATGTAAAGGAGCTTTAAATGAGCAAGGTTACGGTAGTTGCCGGCGAACTGGACAGCGAAGCGATCGATCAGGTTGTGGTGGACTATCCACCGCTCGTGCAAGTGATTCTCGCGGGTGGATCGGGTACTCGCCTGTGGCCGGTGTCGCGCGAGCAGTTTCCGAAGCAGTTGATCGACGTGATCGGTAACCAGACTTTGCTACAGGCCACAATGGGGCGAATGGCGGGTTTCAGTACAACCTGGGAAATCGCTGCGGATCCGCTCATCGTGTGCGGGGCAGAGCACTACTTCGCGACTTACGAACAGGCTCGGGAAATTGGCGTGAACGCGCGCATCATCGTCGAGCCGGCTCGCCGGGATACGGCGCCGGCCCTTACGCTTGCCGCACTGGCGGCGTGTGCCGATGGGCAGGATGCCATCCTGGTCGCCATGCCCGCGGACCATGCCATTGCCAATCTGGATGCGCTCCACCAGTCGATCGACATCGCAGCACGTCATGCGCTGAAGGGCGAGATCGCTACACTGGGCATCCCGCCTGATCGGGCCGATACGGGATTCGGTTATATCCGCCTCGGCGAGGTATTGCCGGATGGCGCGCATCGCATCGAACGTTTTGTCGAGAAGCCAGCCGCCGAACTTGCCGCGCAGTACATTGAATCTGGCAACTACTGGTGGAATAGCGGCATGTTCGTGGTTCGTTCGTCTGTCTGGCTGGCTGTCATCGAGCGGTTCCAGCCGGAGATCCACGCGGCGTGTGTCGAAGCGTATCAGGGCGCCAAAAAAACGGACGAATGCATCATTCCCGATGCGACCGGGTTCCTGCGTTCGCCATCCGATTCGATCGATTACGCGGTGATGGAGCACGTCGCCAAACCCGATTCGCCCTTCAGCGCGATCGTGGTGCCGCTCGACGCGGGCTGGTCGGATCTCGGGTCGTGGGATGCGGTCTGGCAGGCGATGGAAAAGGACGAGTGCGGCAACGCGTCGAACGGGCGCGTGCTGTTCGAAGGCGCAACCGCCACTTATGCGCGATCGCAGGGAGGGCGATTGGTTGCCTGTGTCGGCACGAACAACATGATCGTGGTCGATACCGACGACGCGGTGCTGATCGCGGACCGTTCGCACGTGCAGGACATCAAGGGCCTGGTGTCGCGCATCAAGCGCGAGAAGTCCCCGGAAGCCGACGCGCACAGAAAAGTGCGCCGGCCGTGGGGTTTCTACGATTCGATCGATCACGGCGACCGCTTCCAGGTGAAGCGCATTGTCGTCATGCCCGGTGCGCGACTGTCGTTACAGATGCATCACCACCGCGCGGAGCACTGGGTTGTCGTGAGCGGCACCGCGCTTGTCACGCGCGGCGAGGAGCAATTCCTTCTCGGCGAAAACGAGTCGACCTACATTCCACTCGGCATACGCCATCGCCTGGAAAATCCCGGCTGCGTACCGCTTCAGATCATCGAGGTTCAGTCCGGAACGTATCTCGGCGAAGACGACATCGTCAGATTCGACGACAAGTACGGGCGGTGCGGTTGAATCAGCTCTGGTAACGGGGTACGTGTACTAAGGGGCTGTGATGCGATTGATTACCGGTTTACTGGCAAGACTATTCGACGTGGCGATGATTCTGACCGGCGCACTGGTTGCCTCCAGGATCCGCTTCGACGATGCGTCTCAACGAGGTTTCTATTTTGCGTTCGTGGCTTTCGCCGCCGCCTTTTCACTGGCTGTGTTTCCGGCGCTCGGTGTGTACGAATCGTGGCGCGGACGCTCCAAAAGAGCGCTGGTGGGGCAAGTCGCGCTCGGCTGGCTGGTCGTGCAGGCCTGCGCAATGGCACTGATGTTCTCGTTGCATCGAATCGACTTTGTGTCGCGTCTCTGGTTTGCCTACTGGACCGGCATGTCCGGCGGGCTGATGATTGCCGGCCGCATGATGACGCACATGCTGCTTGGCCGGGCGCGCAACGCGGGTCTGAACTTGCAGCAGGTGGCCGTGGCAGCGTGCGGCGATCATTGCGACGAGATCATTCGCAAGATGGAGATGAATCCGGCTGCGGGGTTTCGGCCCAACGCGCTGTACAACGTGCGCGCTGACACCACCGCGGCGGCCACGACGGCGGTGCGTGTCTTTAAAGACCATGCAAGCTTTGCTCGATACGTTCGGGAACGGCAGATCGGCGAAGTCTGGCTGGCGTTGCCATTGACCGAGGAGCGCACGATTCTCAAGCTGGTCAATGAGTTTCGCAACGATCTGATCAATATACGGTTCATGCCCGATGTGCGCACGTTAGCGTTGTTTGAAGGCAGTGTCACGGACCTGCTGGGCGTGCCGACCATCAATCTCGCCGCGTCGCCATTGCCGCCCAATGCATTGGTGCAGAAGGAGTTGTTCGACCGTCTCTTTGCGCTGGGCGCGTTGATCGCGGTATCGCCTATTCTGCTTGCCTGTGCGATTGCGGTTAAGTTGAGTTCGCCCGGACCGGTATTTTTCAAGCAATGTCGTAAAGGGGCTGATGGCCGCGTCTTCACCATCTTCAAGTTTCGCACCATGCGTCTGCATGAACAGAAGCGTGGTGTGCTCGAACAGGCGACTCGTGGCGACCCACGCATTACCAAAGTGGGTGGATTCCTTAGGCGTACGAGCCTCGATGAATTGCCGCAGTTCTTCAATGTGCTGCGCGGCGATATGTCGGTGGTGGGGCCTCGTCCTCACGCGCTGGAGCACGACGACCTCTACCAGAACATTGTGTCCGGCTACATTCATCGTTACCGCATCAAACCGGGCATTACCGGATGGGCGCAGATTAACGGCTTTCGCGGCGAAACCGATCGCATCGAAAAAATGGAAGGCCGCGTCGCGCACGATTTGTATTACCTCAGGAACTGGTCGTTCAGACTTGATGTAAAGATCATTTTCGCGACTGTATTCAAGGGGCTTCATCATCCTAACGCTTACTGAGCTTAGATCGAGGCCCCAGTAATACGGTACAGGGAGTAGGGATGGTCTCATTCGACGTGGAACGCGTGGTCAGGCGATCGTTAAAGAGGGCGGGGCAATTCAGATTCCACCGGAATCATGGCGCCCAGGCAGGGCGCGTGCTGGAGTTTCTGGAGAGGACGTACGGAAAGGCCGATCCGGCGCATCTGAAGCTCGCCGACACCTACGCGCGCGATGTATTTGGAAGTGCGGTCTACGCGCCGTGGCTGCGCGTTTACACGGCGTTCAACGGAACGTTCAAGGAAGGGTGGATTCCGGATAACTATTACGGCAGCGTGGTCGTGCCCAGCATGAAAGGCTCGTACGGCAAGCTGTCCGCGTTGAAGCCGTTATCGCGGTTGATCTTCGACAGCGATGCGTTTCCGGATATCGCTTACTTCGCTAATGGCCTGTTCTTCACGGACAGAAGTGTTGTGATTCCGGAGCATGCTCTCGAGAGCATGGTATTCGAGCAGTGCGACAGGATCGTATTCAAGCTGGACGGGTCCGGCCAGGGTAAGGGCGTGTACCTCTTCGACAGAGAGAACTTCAACCGCGAAGTGATCAAATCGCTTGGCAATGGTGTGATTCAGAAGTTCATCACTCAGCATCGCGTGTTCAATGCTTTTGCGTCAAAGCCGGTTGCCACGCTGCGCTTCACGACAGTTGTAGACGATGCCGGAGGCATCTCTATTCGAGCCTGCTTTTTCCGGCTCGGAAGAGCGGACGACACACACGTTCAGGGCGATCACGATATCTGCGTGCCGGTCGATCTGGTTACTGGTGAGCTGGGTCGCGTGGGTTACATGAACGATTGGGGTGCGATTGCAGAACATCCCGATTCCGGCGTTCGTTTCTCCGGTGTGACGATCCCGGCATTTGCGCAATGCGTGGCGATGGTCCTCGATCTGCATCGGAAAATTCCCTTTGCTCGATGCATAGGGTGGGATGTGACCGTCGATGCGGACGAGAACGTTCAGGTGATGGAATGGAACGGTGAACACAACGATGTGAAGTTCAGTGAAGCTACCCAAGGCCCGTGCTTTGCAGATTTGAAGTGGGAGCGGCTAGGAGCGGTGGCTTGAATACGGAGACAGGAAGTGAGCGAACGGTTGTGGTGCGTTCATATCGAAGGACTTAACGACTTCATTGTCGCCGACTCCCAGCGAACGGCCGAGCAGGAGGCGTTGGCGATTAATGCGTACATAGACAGCGCCGAAACGGGTCCGCGCGCGGCGGTGTTGAGAGCGGTGGTGGTCGAATGGCCATTCGACGCCGCCGATCACGCGCGCGCGTTGCAGGAGGACTGGGAAGATCTCCAGCGCATGCCGCACAGACGGGCGTCTGCGGGCAAATCCGACAGCCTGTTCGTGAGTATGGCGCGACGTGTAAAAAAGCTGGTCTCGGTGGCGCGTGGGAAATAGAACCGACACTGCGTCGCGCGCAATCTGGCAAGGGCACGGAAATGCGCGTACCTGTCCTCACCGATGCGTTCGCCGATCACAGCAATGAACACCATCCGGAAGATACCCTGCGTATTGCCGCCGGCGAGCGGTCCGCAAACGAGAACTGCTGGAAGAAGAACAGAAATCGCGCTTACAGCTATCGAGACTCATGTTGACTCATGAATCGATACGGGGGACGCTAAATGCGCCTTCGAGCGACTTGAGTTCGGCGCGGTGCATCGCGGCAAGACGGGCAAGCACAAGTTCGCCTGCTTTCAACAAATGAACCTCGACCTGGCGCCGATCCGTCTCACTGATTTTTCTGCGGACCAGATCGAGCGCCTCACAGCGGGACACAAGTGCGACCACGCCGTGGTGCTGTGCCTGGAGTCGTTCCGCAAGCTCGCCGATGGTCGCCCAGTCGCGTTCCGGATACCCCTTGATATGCAGGAGCAGCAGGTACTGCAACGGCGTGATGCCTTCGCCTTGAGCGGCCTGCTCGGAAAAACGCTCGAAGCGCCGCATCTGGTAGCGAAACTCCGACAACTGCTCGAAGTCCGCCTTGGTCAAGTTGCGAGTGAGTGTTTTCATCGGCCTTTGCGAGGAAATGGGTAAAGCGCAGATTATGTCGTCACGTGACATTTATGCCGGCGTTTCGGCGCAGCTGTCCGTGCGTGATCGTGCTACGCCGCCGCGTGTCGTCGCTGGACGTAAGCCTGCCGGTACAAACCCGCAATAAGGTCGGCCTGCGTGATCATTCCGGCAAGCCGCCGATTCACATCCAGAACCGGGATATGGTGGTGCCCGTAGTTCGCGAACACGGGCACGAGTTCGACGATCGGCGTCGTCGCGTCGACCGTATGAACGTCGACGTTCATCAGGGCGCCGACCAGCGGCGGCGGGGTGATGCTGCGCCGGAACCAGCGTTGCAGCGGAGACGACAGACCGGCCGCCTTGCTGAATGCGCGTTTGTCCACAAGGTCGGCGCGGGTCACGATGCCGATCACGTGCTGCTTCTCGTCGGTAACCGGGAGTGCCTTGATGTTGCGTTGTTTCAGCAGGCTCCATGCTGCCGACGCCCTCGTGTTTGCCGACACCGCGACCAGCGACCGCGACATGATGTCGGCGCAACTCAGCTCATTGAACGTGCGGGCATAGGCCTGCAACTGAACGTCGCGCAACAGGGATTCCAGATCGTCGGTGTCGATGTCGAGCAGTTCTCCACGCTTGCTCAGCACGGACTCCAGGTCCGCACGTGTGAAACCTTCGCTCGCCGCTGCCGTCGAGGCCGCCGCGCCTTTGACCGAACGCTGGGCGACGTGCGGGTATCGATGCCCGGTGGCTGCGTGGTAGGCGATGGCCGCGCCCAGCAGGGCGACCGACTGGATTGCGATCGGCTCGAGCACGAAGCGATAGCCCAGAGCATGGACGACCGGGCCGCCCAGAACCGCGGTGAGGGCAACCGCGCCCGACGGCGGGTGCACGCAGCGCAACGCGAACATCGCGCAGATCGCCAGCGCGACGGCCAGCGCGCCGGCGCCCACTGGATCGGCGATCCAGCTTGCACAGGCGACCCCTACCGTCGCTGAAACGAGATTGCCGCCGATGATGGACCATGGTTGCGCCAGCGGACTGGCCGGCACTGCGAATAGCAGTACGGCCGACGCTCCCATGGGCGCTACCAGGAGCGGAATGTTGGCTGCCGACCCGAGAAGGACGTGCATGCTGCCGCCGGTGAACGCGATGCCAAGCAATGCGCCGAGACACGATCTGAAGCGCTCCGGCCACCGGACGGCAACAGGGTGAGGGGCAAAGCTGGAAAACCAGCGAACAAGAGCGTAACGGGACAAGGGGCGACGAGTAGGGACGTGGGTGGGTATCACGTAGGACGGCAGCACGCCTTAAAGCCAAATTCCTACGAGACGAACGAATAGGCCGAGTAATTATATCTCAATATGATATAAAATCGCGTGCCGGATCGGCAGCGTCCGACAGAATCGCATTGATAAGGGAGTTCAGACCGATCCAGCGTCTGACGCCGAAGTGGCCGGATGCCACGCGCCCGCTAGGCCCGATGTCGTGCTGCTCAGACAGGCCGCGCAATATCTGCCGGGTCTGATGGGCAAGCGGTCGGGCCCGCGTGGGATTAACTGCCGTGATGAGTTGCCGCGATGCGGGCCTACGCGCGCACGGACGTTTCCAGTTCCGCGAGACGCTTACGCAGCAGGCGGTCCTCCTGGAAGCGGCTGGTTTCGTCGCGGATCACCGCAACAATGCCGGTGAGTTCGTTTTGCGGCGAATGCAGCAACGCAACCGTAAAGGCAATCGAGAGCGACCGGCCGTCTTTATGAATGGCAGGCACGCGCAGCACGTCGTTGCCGTAACGGGTTTCGCCCGTTGCCATGGTCTTGTGATAACCGTCCCAATGGCGGCCGCGTAGACGTTCCGGAATGATCAGATCCAGCGAATGTCCGAGCGCCTCGCTTTGCGTAAAGCCGAACATGCGTTCTGCCGCGGGGTTCCACAAGGTGATGCTGCCGCCGGCATCTGAAATGATGACCGCGTCGCCGATCACTTTGACGAGTTGCTCGAAGTCGATGCCTGTTTGCATGATCCTCCCCCGAATGTAAAACGCAGATCGCTGGATGGGATACGGCGCCCGCGAAGGACGCCGTATCCGCACGCCCGAGCATACACACGGGCACGCGGGGTGGCACGCTCAAACCGCTTTGATTTCGCGCAGATTGAAAATATCCTGCTGGCTGTAGCCGAGACTTGCCAGCACCTCGTCCGTATGTTCACCGAGCAGCGGCGACGCGGTGACCTCCGGCTTCATGTCCGAGAACTTGATCGGACTGCCAACCGTCAGATAGGCGCCGCGTTTCTTGTGCGGCACTTCGACGATGGTACCGCTTGCGCGCAATGACGGATCGTTGGCCAGTTCCTTCATCGTCAGTACCGGTGCACACGGAATATCGAACTTGCGCAGGATGTCGACCGCTTCGAATTTGGTCTTGTCGGCGAGCCATGCCTCGATGGTGCCGAAGATCTCGAAGATATGCGGCTGACGTGCTTCAGCGGTCTTGTAGGCCGGGTCGTCGATCCACTCAGGTTTGCCGAGCGCCTTGCAGATCGGCTCCCACGCATGGCCCTGGATCGTGAAGTAGATGTACGCATTCGGATCCGTTTCCCAGCCCTTGCACTTGAGCACCCAGCCTGGCTGACCGCCGCCGCCCGCGTTGCCGCCGCGCGGCACCACGTCGCTGAATTCGCCGTGCGGATACTGCGGATACTCCTCGAGATAGCCCACGCGCTCCAGCCGCTGCTGGTCACGCAGTTTCACGCGGCACAGGTTCAACACGCTGTCCTGCATCGATACGGCGACCTTCTGGCCCTTGCCGGTTTTGTCGCGTCCAATCAGTGCAGTCAGAATGCCGATCGCCAGATGCATGCCGGTATTGCTGTCGCCGAGCGCCGCCGCGCTGATGGTCGGCGGACCGTCCCAGAAGCCGGTAGTGGACGCCGCGCCGCCTGCGCATTGCGCGACGTTTTCGTAGACCTTCAGGTCGTCATAGTGGTGGCCGTCGCTGAAACCCTTCACCGAAGCGACGATCATCTTCGGGTTGAGTTCGTTCAGGCGTTCCCATGAAAAACCCATCCGGTCCAAAGCGCCTGGTCCGAAATTCTCGACCAGCACATCGGATTCGCGAACCAGCTTTTCGAGGATTTCCTTGCCTTCGGGCTTCTTCGTGTCCAACGTCAGCGACTTCTTGTTGCTGTTGAGCATGGTGAAGTAGAGCGCGTCGGCGTCGGGAATGTCGCGTAGCTGATTGCGCGTCACGTCGCCGGAGCCCGGCCTTTCGACCTTGATCACGTCGGCGCCGAACCAGGCGAGCAACTGGGTGCACGCAGGACCGGCCTGAACGTGGGTGAAGTCGATGATCTTGATGCCTTCGAGAGGTTTGGTCACTTTGCTATCTCCGTGTTTATGCTGGATTACTTTTTCATCGCCGCGCTTTGCGGATTCAGATTGGTCAGGCGGCCACTTTCGGTGCCGGCCGCTTCGTCGATCACGGCGTTGATCAGGCTGGGTTTGCCCGACGCGATCGCTTCGAGCAATGCGTTGGTCAGTTCTTCCGGGGTGGTGGCGTGGTACCCGATACCGCCGAATGCCTCGATCATCCTGTCGTAGCGCGCGCCCTTCACGAACACGGTCGGCGCGACGTCCTTGCCGCCGGTGGGGTTCACGTCGGTGCCGCGATACACGCCGTTGTTGTTGAACACGATGGTGCACACCGGCAAGTCGTAGCGGCAGATGGTTTCGAGTTCCATGCCGCTGAAACCGAAGGCACTGTCACCTTCGATCGCGACAACCGGCTTGCCGCTCGTCACCGCCGCGCCGATCGCGAAACCCATGCCGATGCCCATGATTCCCCACGTGCCGGAATCGAAGCGCTTGCGCGGCTCGTACATATCGATGATGCTGCGCGCGTAGTCGAGCGTGTTGGCGCCTTCGTTGACGACGTTGATGTCCGGCCGTGTCTTCAGTACATCGCGGATCGCTCGCAACGCACTGTGGAAGTTCATCGGCGACGGATTCTGGTCGAGCGTGGCCGCCATCTTCGCGAGATTCTTGCTCTTGCGCTCGGCGATCGCGCCTGTCCACTCCGCGGCCGGTTTCGGGAAGCCCGCATCGAGGCCGGCGCGCAAGGCCGCCACGCACGAGCCGATATCGCCGATCACCGGCGCGGCAATCGCCACGTTGCTGTCGATCTCGGTCGGCGAGATATCGACCTGAACGAATCGCTTCGGCGCCGCGCCCCAGGTTTTGCCCTTGCCGTGCGAGAGCAGCCAGTTCAGACGCGCGCCGATCAGCACGACGACGTCGGCTTCCTGCAGGACAAACGAGCGCGCTGCCGACGCCGATTGCTCGTGGGTATCGGGCAAGAGCCCCTTGGCCATCGACATCGGCAGATACGGAATGCCGCTTTGCTCGACGAACGCGCGGATCTCCGCGTCGGCCTGCGCGTAGGCGGCGCCCTTGCCTAGCAGGATCAGCGGACGCTTCGCGCTCTTCAGTACGTCGATCGCGCGCTTCACCGATTCCGGCGCCGGCAACTGACGCGGCGCGGCATCGACGACCTTGACCAGCGACTGCTGCGCCTTCACGGCGTCCATCGTTTGCGCGAGCAGCTTGGCCGGCAAGTCCAGATACACACCGCCCGGCCGGCCCGACACCGCGGCACGGATCGCGCGCGCCACGCCGATGCCGATGTCTTCCGCATGCAGCACGCGATATGCGGCCTTCGCATACGGCCTGGCCGCATTCAGCTGATCCATTTCCTCGTAATCGCCCTGCTGCAAATCGACGATCTCGCGCTCGCTCGAGCCGCTGATCAGGATCATCGGGAAGCAGTTGGTGGTCGCGTTGGCGAGCGCGGTCAGGCCGTTGAGAAAACCCGGCGCCGACACGGTCAGGCAGATCCCTGGCTTCTGCGTCATGAACCCGCTGATGGCCGCTGCGTTGCCCGCGTGCTGTTCGTGACGAAAGCCGATGAAACGCATCCCTTCCGCTTGAGCCAGCCGCGCGAGATCGGTGATCGGAATACCGACAAGACCGAAGATGGTGTTGATCTCGTTCAGTTTCAGCGCGTCGATGACGAGATGGAATCCATCGGTCGTCTCGGCTGCCTGCTGATTCTGGGTCGCTTCTGTTGCGGGCCTATCGGCTTCTGCCATGATATGTCTCCTTGGTCACGGGGCTGTGTGGGATTCGTCGTGAGTGGCGCGCTCACGGGGTCGTTTATTCAGGCGAACCGCCAGGCGACGGCTGAAGCCGCGCTTCGGCGATGACCGCGCCGGCCGGCGTGCCCGAGTTCTCGATCCAGCGCTTTCTCATCGGCGCGAGGATGAACTTTGCGGACACGGCCGCAGCGATCGAGATCACCGCCGCGCAGATGAATACGGTGCTCCACCCGCCGTTCGCCGACAGCACCGAGGCGAGCGGCACCAGCATCGACGCGGTGCCCTTCGCGGTGTAGAGCGTTCCCGCGTTGGCGGCGGCGTACTTGCTGCCGAAGGTGTCCGCGCAGGTTGCCGGGAAGATCGAGAAAATTTCGCCCCAGCACAGGAATACGGCGGCGGCGAAGAACATGAATGCGTAGGGGTTATGGCCGAACTGCATGAGCCCGAGCAACGCGACGCCTTCGCCGAGAAAGATCATGAACATCGTGTTCTCACGGCCGATACGGTCCGACAGAAAACCGCACAACGGACGCGTGAAGCCGTTGCACAGATTGTCGATCGACAGCGTCATGGTGAGCAGCGGCAGCGTGACGCCAAGCAGACTCACCGGCAGCTTCGCAAAGCCGTATTCCTTCGCGATCGGCCCAAGCTGCGCGGTCGCAATGATGCCGCCGGCCGCGACGAACACGAACATCAGGTACAGCACCCAGAAGAGCGGCGAACGGATCATCTCGCCGGGCGTGTAGTCGACCTTGCTTGCCACCACGCGCTTCGCCGCGACAACGGTTGCCGGCGGTTTGGGGCGTATCAGCATGGTGGCGAGCAGAAAAATGCAGACGCCCTGGAAGATGCCGAAGAACATGAAGGTGTGCTGGTAGCCCGAGCGCTGGATCATGTTGGCGATCGGAATCACCGTCACGGCCGCGCCGGCGCCGAAACCTGCCGCGGTCAGACCGGCGGCGAGACCGCGTTTGTCCGGAAACCATTTGAGCGCCGTGCCCACACAGGTGCCGTACACGCAGCCCGCGCCGATACCGGCGATCACTGCCGCGACGTACAGTTCAACGAGACTGCTCGCGTGCGCGTCGATGATCCAGCCGAGCGCCGCGCATAGCGAGCCGCCTATCACAACCGGACGCGGTCCGAACTTGTCGACGAGCCAGCCTTCGACCGGCACGAGCCACGTTTCGGTGACGATGAAAACGGTGAAAGCTGTCTGGATGGCTGCCTGGCCCCAGTGGTGGGCGTTGTCCATCGGTACAACGAACAGTGTCCACGCATATTGCAGATTCGCGACCAGTCCCATGCACACGATGCCGATCGCCAGTTGCACCCAGCGGTGATGCCTGAACGCCGTACTGCCGCTCTGGGATACGTTGGAATGTCCCATGTCATTCGTCTCCTATAGCTCCGTCACGCTCGATTGGCGCGTTGGACTGACGTGATCGAATCGCTTCCGCGCCGATTTGTCTGCGGGCAAGAAAGCGCCAGTGGTCGGCCAGGGGAACTGCCCTAACGAAAAGCTTTAGCCGTCGATCGCACGACAACGGGGTAACAGCTGTTTGGCGTGGAGGGGCGTCTGAGGGGATGCTGCGCGAGAACAGCGATAAGTAAAAATTAAAACATTTTATGGTTTGCATTCGGCATAGCTAATAGATGGGCTCGCCACTGCCGCCCGAGCGGCGCCGGGCGCGCGATACGGCCATCCAGCATGCCGGGGTGGGTTTCGCCGCCATAGGGAAATCCATGTATACATAAAACACTATCGTTTTTCGAAAAAACTTTAACTATTGTTTATTGGTTGATCATCCTATTGTTGGTCATGTCAATTTCCTGAGGGAGACGATGATGACCCCGACCCAGTTCGACATGTGCGAAAGCACGCAAGATGGGGAAGTCGAAGCGCAACTGTGTGCGTACAACAGCGCATTCGACGAACTCGGCCTGCGGTTCCGTTGGGATGCGAACATGCTCGCGTCGCTGGCGCTGATCGAAGGCGAGGAAGCGCGGATCGTTGCGTACATCGAAGCGCACCACCCGCATTTGCTGACGGCGTACAGCCCGGGGTTTTTAAGCCGGGCCATTCTCGAGAAGAAAAACGCCCGCTATCCCGTCAGCCTGCCAAAGCGTGCCGGAGGCGCGGTGGATCCAGTCCAGACGGTACGTCAGCGGCGCATTGACAGCCGGCACGAGCGCGCAACGTACGAGATCGATCTGCCCGCGTTGGCAGGTGTCTAGACGCGACGCCCAGGGCCACGATTGCAGCGAACAGCGCGGCGGCGGAGGTTTTGAGTCGGGGGCGCATGTCGACGTCGCTATCAGTGATGAGCATGGCTACGTTGGGACGCCGGTTAGTTTCCGGCTTGTGTTGCCGGAGCGGTTCGGCTGCAATGTTTTGTGTCACGGGAGCACCCAGATACATTGGGATACAAAAGCTCGCGCGGGCTGGGCTATAAAGCAGCCATACCCGCTACGGAGTGCTCCATGAACACTGAATTGCTGAAAGGGTCCTGTCATTGCGGGACCGTGAAATTTGAAGTGCGTACCGATGTGGTTCCGGCTGGGCGTTGCAATTGCAGCCTGTGCCGGCGCAGGGGCGCGCTGATGACACCACCGTTCGCCGCCGGCGAACTGAAGATCCTGCAGGGTGAGGAAGCGCTGACGCTCTATCAGTTCAATACGCGCACTGCCAGGCACTACTTCTGCAAACACTGCGGCATTTATCCGTTTCACCAGACACGTAGGGACCCGCAACTGTGGCGGGTCAACATCGGTTGCCTCGAGGGCATCGATCCGTATACGCTGGAGGCCAGCGTGGCCAATGGCGCCAGCCTGTCCGTCGTGGAGGACGCATGAGACGGCTGATGGCGATGCTTGCCTTCGTGGCGGGCGGATTGGCGGCGGAACTCGCACACCCCGTGCACTGTTCGCTGATCGACGTGAACCGGGTGCGCGTCAATCGTCGAAAGGATTGATCCATTGATGGAAAACATCGACCATGTCCTGATCGTCGACGACGATCGCGGCATCCGCGAATTACTTGCGACCTATCTGGAGAAAAACGGTATGCGCGTTTCGCTGGCCGCCAACGGCCGGCAGATGCGCGCGGTGCTCGAACAGGGGGCGCCGGATCTGATCGTGCTGGACCTGATGCTGCCGGGAGAAGACGGTCTCGTGTTGTGCCGTGAGCTGCGTGCCGGCAAGTTCCGCACGGTGCCGGTACTGATGCTGACCGCCCGAAGCGAAGAAGCGGATCGTATTGTCGGACTGGAAATGGGCGCCGACGATTACCTGTCCAAGCCGTTTGCGGTGCGTGAACTGCTGGCACGCATCCGCTCCGTGCTGCGCCGCGCGCGGATGCTGCCGCCCGGCATGCAAGTGATGGAAACCGCGCCGATGATCGGCTTCGGCGACTGGCGGCTCGATACCACCGCGCGTCATCTGCTCGACGCCGAGGGCACGATGGTCGCCCTGAGCGGCGCGGAATATCGCCTGCTGCGGGTATTTCTCGATCATCCCCAGCGGGTGCTGACGCGGGATCAATTGCTCAATCTGACCCAGGGCCGCCAGGCCGATCCATTCGACCGTTCGATCGATCTGCTGGTCAGCCGTTTGCGGCAACGCCTGCAGGACACCGCGCGCGAACCCCGTTACATCAAGACGCTGCGCAGCGAGGGTTATGTTTTCTCAGCAGCCGTGACCATGAGCGAAGGCAGTCCATGAAGCCGAGCACCCTGCTGCATTGGCCGCGCACCTTGTTCATGCGGCTTGCGCTGATTCTGTTTGTCAGTCTTGCGCTGGTACAAACGCTTTCGGTCTGGCTCACGATGACGGAACGCGACCAGACCATGGCGAACGTGATGATTGGCTACATCGAGCGCGAGGTCACCAGTTCCGTCGCGCTGCTCGATCATCTGCCTGCTAACGAACGCGCCGAATGGCTGCCGAGGCTGGCGCGGCGCACCTATACCTTCAATCTCGGGCCGGGGGTTACCGGCGCGCCTCCGGATGCAGCGCTTTCGGCGCGGGTCGCTCAATCTATCGCGGACGGTATCGGCAAGCGCTATCCGCTCACGGCCAATGCTGTCCCGGGCGACCCGGAGCGCCTGCAGGTTCATTTGCAGTTGAGCGATGGCACGCCGCTGACGATCGACTACCACCCGATGCCAGGCGCGCCGCTGTCGCCCTGGTTGTCGTGGGTGCTGGTGTTGCAACTGGTCGTGCTGGCCGTCTGCTGCTGGCTGGCGGTACGGCTGGCGACGCGTCCGTTGAGCCAGTTGGCGCGAGCGGCCGATACGCTGGGCCCCGACCTGAAAGCGGAGCGCCTGCCCGAAGACGGGCCGGACGAAGTGGCGCGCGCCGCTCGGGCATTTAACGCCATGCAGGACCGCATCAGGCTGTACATGACCGAGCGCCTGCAGATTCTTGCGGCGATTTCGCACGACCTGCAAACACCGATTACCCGCATGCGGTTGCGCGTCGACGTCATGGACGACAGCGCGCAAGGGGCCAGGCTGCAACAGGACCTGCAGGAAATGGAAACGATGGTCAAGGAAGGCGTCACCTACGCGCGCACCATGCATGGCGCCAGCGAGGCGCCGCTTCGTATCGATCCGGACGCGTTGTTCGACAGCCTCGTGTTCGACTATGTCGATGCCGGCAAGGACGTTTCGCTGCACGGGCGAATCGATACGTCATTGGTGACGCGTCCGCAGGCATTGCGCCGGATCGTGGGCAACCTCGTCGACAACGCGCTGAAGTTCGGCGGGTCAGCGGAGATCAGGGTCGCCGCTTCGCCGGAAGGGGAGGTGACGGTGTCGATACTCGATCGCGGGCCGGGTATTCCGGCTGAGTCGCTGGAAGCCGTGTTCGAGCCGTTCTATCGGCTCGAAGGGTCGCGCAATCGCGGCACCGGCGGCACCGGGCTGGGTCTCGCGATTGCGCGGCAGCTCGCGCTGGCGATGGACGCAGTTCTGTCGTTGCATAACCGGCCCGGCGGTGGCCTGGAAGCCAGGCTTTTGCTGAAGAGTCTTAACTAGATTCCGTCGCCTCCCAACTGTCCTTTGTATCTCAATGTATCGACGCTGCCGGCAGATACATAGGATTGCGCTGCTGCTCCTTGCCGACACAAGCCAGATACGTTCGCGGGTTCTAATACTTCCTGGCTAATCTAAAAGGAGAATCAGCGATGCCGGATCAGATCAATACGCGACGTCGTCGTCTGCTGGGGACAACAGTTGCGGGTCTCAGCTTGATGGAGTTGGGTTTGAGCGGACTCGCCCAGGCGCAGTCGAACGGCACGTCACCCAATCCGAAAGCGGGACCCCGCGTTACTTCGTTCGACAACATTCGCCAGGTCAATGCTGGAACACTCAGTATGGGCTATGCGGAAGCCGGTCCGCAGAATGGACCGGTAGTCATCCTGCTGCACGGCTGGCCCTACGATATCTATAGCTTCGCCGAGGTCACGCCAATGTTGGCGGCCGCGGGCTATCGGGTGATCGTGCCGTATTTGCGAGGTTACGGTTCAACGCGGTTCCTGTCCGCGGATACGCCTCGCAACGGTCAACAGGCGGTGGTTGCCGTCGACATCATTGCATTGATGGACGCATTGAAGATCGACCAGGCGATCTTTGGCGGTTTCGATTGGGGTGCGCGCACGGTGAATATCATCGCCGCGCTGTGGCCGCAACGCTGCAAGGCAATGGTGTCGGTGAGCGGCTATCTGATCGGCAGCCAGGAAGCCAACAGGACGCCGCTGCCGCCGAAGGCTGAGCTGGCCTGGTGGTATCAGTTCTATTTCGCCACGGAACGCGGCTACGCGGGGTATGAAGCGAATCGCCACGACTTCAACAAGCTGATCTGGCGTCTCGCATCGCCGAAATGGAACTTCGACGACGCGACGTTCGAGCGTTCGGCTGAGTCGTTCAATAATCCGGACCACGTCGCGGTGGTGATCCACAATTACCGCTGGCGTCTCGGGCTGGTCAAGGGCGAACCGCAATACGACGGACTGGAAGCGATTCTGGCGAAGGCGCCGGCCATCGCGGTGCCGACCATCACGATGGAAGGCGATGCCAATGGCGCGCCGCATCCCGATCCTGCTAGCTACGCGAAGAAGTTCACCGGTAGGTATCAGCACCGGAATATCGACGGTGGCATCGGACATAATCTGCCACAGGAAGCGCCGAAGGCATTTGCCGACGCCATTGTCGATGTCGCTCGTTTTTAAGCGGACGAAAGAACGCCGTCGAGTTGTTGAGCGTGGGTCAAGGTCGCGGTGGGCGCAAGCGTTCCTCCTGAAGCCGTTGTACACGCATGCGGCCCGGTGGTTCGAAGTACGTTCCGAACCGCACCAGTCCCGCTTGCTTCAGGTGACACGTCATTTCGTAACTCACCAGCACACCGGGATCGGGACTGTCGATGTGCGCCACGTCGATTGAGCGGATACGCGGTTCGTACACCAGCAGAGTCGACTCCATCTGTTGCTTGAGCAGATGCGCGGAAGCGGGCAGCGCCTTGTAGATGTTCGTCAGGTCGGGTAGTCCGTAATCGGGCAGGTGTTTGAGTGCGCCTGCCCGTGCGTTGAGAATGCGGCGGACGTTCTGCTGGATGCTCAGGATCTCAAGGGTTCTGTCGTCGTACGCGTCCAGCCGTTCGCCGCCGATCTGGCCAAGCAGTTTGTCGTAGAGGGAAGGGCCCACGGGTATGACGTACTCCTTCAGATGATCGGTGTCAGCCGCCCGGCGAACCTTATGAGCGTTCGTTCCAGCTATCGGCGTGAATGATGTTGCCGTCCTTGTACGACCACGTGATCTTCTCGTAGCGTAGTTCAACGTCTTCGAGATGGTTGTGTTTCTCGTAGGCCGGGTTCTTGATGTCGAGCATCTTGGGTTTAACCGCGACTACTTTCACGTTGTCGAGCCGGGTGTTGAAGTATTCCTTTTCTTTGCCCGCATCGTCGATCTTGTACCACTTGATTTCGATCGACTTCAGCGTCTGGCCGCTTGTCACTGCTTTGTACAAGTAAGGCGTCGCCGCGTCGGTTTCCTTCGTGAAGGTGATCGGAGCATGCACGCGCGTGCCGGTTAGCTTGCCGGTATTCGAATCTGTCGGGATATTGACGCTGTGATCGAGCGCGACCACCTCGACGCTGCCTTCGCGGCCCTGAACCGTGACGGAACCCTTGATGTCGGCGCCGCCATCGTCCTTGATCCACATGTATGCCGGAATTGCCACTTTTTCACTCTCCTTGGTTTTGACTGCAACAAGCGTCCGGGGTCGATCCCGGACCGCGGATTTCCCGAAGCCATGCTCCGGGTTCGAACTGCGTCGAGCGTCGGCCGGTGTTCTACCCTGGTGCGAGGCGGATCGGCCGTCCCAACGGGGCTTCCTTCGGTGCGACTCTCAAAGGGGGCTGCGGGGTGTCCGGTACGAGGATGATCTCGACGCGCCGGTTCCGCGCACGTCCGGCATCGGTATCGTTGCCGGCAATCGGACGGGTGTCGCCATAACCCTGGATCGCGAAGCGCGTGACCGCAATGCCCGATGCGTCCATCAGCCAGTCGCGCACGGCCCCGGCGCGCGCGATCGACAGCTTCAGATTGCTGCCGGCGTCGCCGACGTTATCCGTGTATCCGGCGACCAGAATCCGCTTGTCCGGATGAGCCCCGATTAACTCGAGCGCGCGGACCAGTGCACGGGTAGATCCTGGTTTGAGCTGTGCCTTTCCACTGTCAAATAGCGACATGCTGTCTAATGCGATCAACACTGGTGGCGAAGGTGGTGCTTTGTACGAAGCGATCGCGGTGTTGAGCAAGGGCACGAGCGCCGTTCCGCGATACATACCGAACGACAGGCGCAGCGGTACGCCGAGGCGTGCGTAACGGTCGAGCTGGTCGCGGTCCGCGACGAGTGCCTGCAACGCGTCGCGGCGTGCGGTATCGTGCCCGGGCGGAATCATCGAGAACCGGCCGAGATGGGCCCCGATGTGAGCAAGCAGTGCATGGTTGTTTTCTGCCGAGCCCCAGGTAGCCAGTGCGCCGGCGCAGGTGAGCAGCGCGATTGCATGAGCGAGCGCTGCGAGACGCGGCGACACCCAGCGCCGTCGCGGCGTGGCGTCGATCAGCGGCTGAGGCAGTGGCCACGGTGCGGGCGATGCGGCCATCGGCGGCGGCATGACGCGCGTTTGCGCAAGGACGTGCCGCGCCCACGGTGAGCCGGGCCCGCTCGCCGGGCCGCAATCGATCCACCCGATACCGACGAGCGCACACGGTACAGACGATTGCAGATGACCGGTCAGCGAGCCGATCACAACCTGTCGTGTCCAGCCCACGATCGATGCAAGAGCCGCCGCACGATGTGCCGGAGCAGGATCGTTTCCGGCCTGCGGCACTTGCGCTTCGGCAGCCCGCATCGCTGATTCGAACCGTTGGATGTCTGTCTGCCTGTTTGCCGCCGACACGCCATACCATTGAGGAGCCGTCGCGGGCAATGCGGTGAGCCGCTGGTAGATGGCGATGTTGACGGGTAACGCTGTGCCGAGCATGCGTGAGGCGTCGCTGATCGACTGGCGCGCGCTGCGTAATGCCTGCGTCAGCGCGTCTTCGCCAGCATGCAAGGCGGGTGTGATCGACAGCACGACACCATCGGGTGCGCGGCCGTCGCGCCACCGCTTCACGGCAACACCGACTAGTGCCAGGTCGCGCGGTTTGTCGACCCGCAACCAGATCGCTCCGTCGCTAACGTGTGCCAGTTGTTCCTCGTGGCCGCCACGATTGAACAGTTCGGGCAGCGAATCTCCCATGACCAGCACCAGCGGCATGGGCGCGTGCAGGCCCAAGGGCAGATTGGCTGATGTGGTGCCCAGTGCGGCCAGTGCGAGCAAGCTTTGCTCCGCAGCACGATTGCGATGCAAGATGCACAGGACCACAGCAATCAGTGCCATCAGCATCACGCCCACGGCAGCGATCCAGGCTAGTCCACGGCTGACCGGCAAGATAATAAACAGCACACCAAGCGCTAACACTGTCGCAAGGACGACCATTGCGCGGAACGGATACCCCAGGCGTGGTTCGGACATCACGGTTTCATGGCGCGCGCAGACGCTACCAGACGGGCGAGTTGCGCATCGAGCGTCTGGTCCCAGGTCAGGTAGACGAAAACCGCCGCGAGGCCGCAGATTCCGGCAATTACCCATGGCGAGAGATGACAAAGCCAGTCCGACGCACGCCGTCCGGTGCGATCGGCGATGAAGGTCCGCTCGACGCGGGGCCGAAATTCTTCCAACCGGGCGTTGAGCGTGGCAATCAACGCCGCGCGCTTCGTTTCCCCTTCGCGTGCGTAGCGGCCTTTGAAACCGAGGCCAAGAACAGCGGCGTAGCATTCGAGCAGATCGACGTTGGGCGGTATTTCGCGCAAGCGTTCCGCGAGCCGGTCAAAGACGTGCTCGCCGGCGTCGAGCTTGCCGAATCGCTCGACCTGCAACGGGTGCGCTTCCCAACCGGCTCTATCTTCTATCGACGGGCAGCGCAATACCGCTTCGTCAAGCAGCCCGCACTGAGCATACTGAGCGTCCTCCCGAACGTCGGCCGGAAAACCTCGCTGTTCAAGCGCGGAGGAAAACGTAGCGATTAACTGCACGCAACGCTCGCGTAACTGTTCCAGCGGTTCGGTCGCACCGCCTTGCGTCAGCATGCTGACGAGAAGTGCCGTGTCACGTAGCAGGTCGCGAATTCCCGCCCCGGTTGACCGGTCGCAAGACGGTTGTGCCGCCATCAAGGGGATTGTCTTCGGAGTATCGGCGATCGGTTTCATGAGCGGATCACCGCGTAAAGTTCGAGCGAAGGATCGGCCACCGTTGTCGGCAGATAAATCTGGCAGGCCCGTGCAGCCAGCATCCGGGCGTGCGCAGGATCGCCAGGGTCGAGTGCGAAGTACAGGTTGTCCAGACGCATCGGAATGGCGGCCGGGACGCGCTGGACCGCCTTGAGCGGGATGCCCGCAAGCGCGGAATTGACGAGGTGCCCGAGGTCGTCCGGTGCACCGATCTTGCACACTTTCGGGAACAACTCGGCCAGTTCGAATGGCGCGAGCGCGGCGTTGACTGACAGGTAGTAATCCGCGCCGGCCACGAGCCGCTCGTCCTGAAACTGGCCCATCCACATAGTCGGACTCTTACGTGTCAGACCAATCGAAATCACACGCGACGGAATGATCGAGTCGAGCAGATCGCGGATCATGGTTTCGAGCTTCGCGAAAATCTCGTCGGCCCGTACATGGTCGTACGTCGGGATCTCGTTCAGTTGGGCGCTGGTCGAAAACGTCATCAGCACACTCGCCAATTGGGCCAGCATCGAATAGAGCCGTTCAGGCGGTTGGCTTGGGTGCGTGGCGATGAAGCGAAGTTGTGGCCAGTACGTGTGGATGCAGTGGAGCAGCCAGAACAGCGAGACATCGGCGACGCCGTATTCCACAACGGCCTCGATGCGCTCGCTCTTACGCGCGCCCAACGTCGCGCTTTTCGCCTGCAGAATGTCGGCAAGACGTTTCACCCGCTCGACATGCAAGGGGTGACCGGCCAGTGTCAGACACGGCGGCACGTAATCGCGGTCCAACTGAAAGTGACCGCTGGTGCCACGCGTGAGACGGGCGATTGCGCAGATTGTGTCATCAGCCTGCTGTTCGAAGTCGAACAGCAGGCGCACCGCATGGCGTTCGGCCGCTATTTCGGCCTCGCCCGTGCCGTTCAGATCGGTGACTTTCACAAACTCCCGATACGAGCGGCGCGGCCGCGCGAGTGTCGTCTCGTCGAAGCGGCAGTTGCTGCCCGTGGCATCGATCAGCGGCAGCGCCGCTAGAACCACGACGCTTTGCATCCCGGGCGGAAAGCCTCGCGTCAGATCGCGGGCGGACGGCAGTGCGTCGCTCACGGAGGTGTCGAACACCGTACCGTCAGGAAAACGAAGTTTCAGACGCGTGAGTTTGACGCGTCCATTTGGCAGTGCCTCCTCGTCGATCTCCACGCCAAGCGTGCCCCACGGTTCCACGATTGCGGCCGAGGCGAACTGCCGGTGCACGAAATCCGTCCACCGGTCCTGTTGCTGGAATTGCTGCTGGTTGAGGATCAGGCCTTCGTGCCAGAGCGGTTTGTCGATCCGCATGTGTGGTTTTCTCTCTGATTGTTTTCGGTCTGGATGGCGGATTCTATCCGCGGTAAATCACGTCGGTATATCCCATTGATAGTTGTTTTTATATTCGAAGCCGAAAACCTTTAATCGCTTGGTTTCTTGTTTTTAGTCAATAAATTGATGGGCGATGAATCGCGCTGAATATCTCATTATTATTTTGTTAGATTGAAGTCTTGCCATCTGCCGTGGGTCGTGAGTGGCTTGGCTGTGGCGGAATTGATTTGATGGGTTATTAGGGTTGTTTCTTGAGAAAATCATTGAGAGATTCTGATTTGTTCTTAATTTTGTGATTATTTTTATAGGGCGATTGAAATTAACGTATTTGCATTCAAGCGACAGGTCTTTGACTTGATTGTCGAGTTGCGTGTTTAATTCGGATCGAATTGAAAACAACCGCATAAGTAAGTACGGATCACGTTGCTGCGATACCAACGTGATCCTCCTTTTACAAAGGACTGCATAGTGGACAGCTTCCAGCACGAGATTCCGAAGTCAAGAGTGTCGATCACATTGGACCTGCATACGGGCGGCGCCCGCAAGAAGGTCGAGTTGCCCCTCAAACTGCTCGTCGCCGGTGACTACGGCGCGGGCAAGGAGCAGGCACCGCTTGCGGAGCGCAAGAAGATCAATATCGACAAAACCAACTTCGACGCCGTTCTGTCCGATCTCGCACCAGAACTGAAGGTCAATGCCGGGAACACGCTCGCCGAAGACGGCTCCGAGCTGCCCTTAGCGCTCAGCTTCCGGTCGATGAAAGACTTTGAACCCGAGCAGGTGGCGGCGCAGATTCCCGAACTGCAGCCTCTTTTGGCGATGCGCAATCTGCTGCGGGACCTGAAGTCGAACCTGCTCGACAACGGCACATTCCGTCGCGAGTTCGAGAAGATTCTGAAGGATCACGCACTCTCGCGGCAACTGCGCGGCGAACTTGCACTGATCGCTACGTCGGCAGCGCAGCCAGAAGGTCACGCGTAGGTCGAGGACGGCTTTCACTGTATTCCGGACAACGAGCCACGCGCGTCCCGCTGGGACGGTAGAGATAGGATCCAACATGTCACGTAACGAATCCCCGCAACGCGGCGCGATTGAGACAGTCGTGCTCGACGCCCCTAACGAAATCCCCTTGGGCGATGGCAACAGCGTCTATGAATCCTTGTGCAACAAGATCAACCTGAAGCCGGTGAGCGCGGCTCGCCCGCTTGAGGCGTTCCGCGACAACGACCTGCTTTCCGAGTCGTCGGCCGACGAGCGGCTCGCGCGGGGCATGAGTGCCTTCCTGCAACTGGTGGGTGAAAGCAGCAAGCCGGTCGACCGGCTGGACAAATCGCTACTCGATTTCCACATCGGCCAGCTCGACCGAAGGATCGGCCGTCAACTCGATGCGGTGATGCATACGCCGGAATTCCAGGCACTGGAAGGACGCTGGCGCGGCCTCAAGATGCTCGTGAGCCGCACGGACTTCCGCAAGAATGTGCGCATTGAGGTGCTCGATGTTTCGAAGGATGCGTTGATCCGTGACTTCGAGGATACGCCCGAACTCATCCAGAGTGGCCTGTACCGACTCACGTACATCGAGGAATACGACACGCCTGGGGGGCAGCCGATCAGCGCACTGATTAGCGACTTTGAGTTCGCCAATTCACCGCAGGATATTGGTCTGCTGCGCAACATCTCGAAGGTGGCTGCCGCCGCGCACATGCCGTTCATCGGTTCGGTTGGGCCGGCGTTCTTCGGCAAGCAATCCATGGAGGAAGTGGCCGCGATTCAGGATATCGGCAACTATTTCGACCGCGCCGAGTACATCAAGTGGAAGAGCTTCCGCGACACGGACGACGCCCGTTATGTGGGGCTCACCATGCCTCGTGTGCTGGGTCGTTTGCCGTACGGCAGAGATACGGCACCGGTGCGGGCGTTCAACTACGAAGAGGCGGTGAAGGGTCCGGACCACGATCGCTATCTGTGGATTAGCGCGTCGTTTGCGTTCGCTGCGAATATGGTGCGCAGCTTCACCAGCAACGGCTGGTGCGTACAGATTCGCGGTCCGCAGGCCGGCGGCAAGGTCGAGGATCTGCCGGTTCACCTGTATGACCTGGGCACCGGTTATCAGCCCAAGATTCCGACCGAAGTGTTGATCCCGGAGACGCGGGAGTTCGAGTTCGCCAACCTCGGCTTCATGCCGCTGTCGTTTTACAAGAATCACGACTTTGCGTGCTTCTTCTCGGCCAGCTCGGCGCAGAAGCCTGCACTCTACGAGACTAAAGAAGCGACCGCGAACAGCCGCATCAATGCGCGTCTACCGTACATCTTTCTGCTGTCGCGTGTTGCGCATTACCTGAAGCTGATTCAGCGCGAAAACATTGGCACGACCAAAGACCGGCGTCTGCTCGAACTTGAGTTGAACGGCTGGATCAAGGGTCTCGTGACCGAGATGAAAGATCCGGGTGACGAGCTGCAGGCGTCGCATCCGTTGCGTGAGGCGAAGGTGACGGTCGAAGACATCGAGGACAACCCGGGATTCTTTCGTATCAAGTTGTTCGTTATCCCGCACTTCCAGGTGGAGGGGATGGACATCGGTCTGTCGCTGGTGTCGCAGATGCCGAGGGCGAAAAGCTGATTCGCTGTAGTCAATATAGGCAGCCGACGTATTTCGTCAGGATGCGAATGCCCGCGTCCCGACGTTGTCGTCCTTGAAGTCGTACGTGTTCGAGGGAGTGGTTGATGGGGTCCATGGTTCTGCCGTCGCAGGCTTACGAACTGAAACTCGCGCCGCATCCGGCGCCGTTCTCGGTGCTGAAGTTCGCAGGCGACGAAGGTGTCAGCCGTTTGTACCGCTACGACATCGAGTTCACGAGCCCTGTCGCCGATATCCCAATGGATCAGGTGCTGGGGCGGCCCGCGAAGTTCGTGATCGACCCTATCGATCCAAACGCGGGCTATCTGCGAAAGATGTTCGGCGAGAACGCGTCGAAGTTCGGCGAGATGCCTCCGGCGCGGACGATACACGGCATCGTGACGCAGTTCGATCAGCTCGATACATCTGCGGACGAGACGCGCTACAGACTGCTCGTCGAACCACGTGTTGCCGATCTGGCCCGCACGGTGACCAGCCGTCTGTTCCAGAAGCAGTCGGCGCAGGAAATCGTTACCGACACGTTGCGCCACTACGGATACCGCGAAGGCGTCGACTTCAGGTTCAATCTTCGCGCGAAATACAAGCGGCACGACTATGTCACCCAGTACCACGAGACTAGCCTCGCTTTCATCCAGCGCATCGCCGCGGATGCGGGTATCTGGTTTCGCTTCGAACAGGCGAAGGATCAGGAGGTCATTGTCTTTGGCGACGATCTCGATGCGTATGCTCGCAGCAAGCGCGTCGTACCGTTTCGGCGCCACTCAGGACTGGCCAATGCCGGAGCCGAGTCAGTCAGGTCGATCGAACGCCGCATGCGGCGCGTGCCCGAAGCGATCCAGCTGAACGACTACAACCACCGTCAAGCGGGTGTATCGCTGCTCGTCGAGTGGAACGCGGCGCGCGATGACAGGACCACGAACGCGGTTGACTACCGCTGGGGCGAGCATTACGAGACGCCGAAAGAGGGGCAGCGCGTTGCGCAACTGCGTCACGAAGCGCATCTGGCGCAGCAGATTACCTTCAAAGGCGAGGGCAATGCGTTCGCGCTCGAATCCGGTGAGGTGTTGAACCTCGACGAGCAACTCGCCGATGCACCGCACGGCTTGTTCATTGTCTCTGTCTCGTCCCATGGTGGGCGCAGGCAGGCGTACTCGAATACTTTTACCGCGATCCCGTCTGATCGTGTCTGGCGTACGCCGGTCGTTCCGGCCGCGCGACCGGTGATCAACGGCATCCTGCCTGCACGCATCACGTCGCCCGCGCACTACAAGCGAGCCTATCTGACGGAGGAAGGCTGGTATGTGGTCAAACTACCGTTCGACCTGGACACGTGGAGTCCGGGCGGAACCAGCCGCCCTGTGCGGTTTGCGAAGCCGTACAGCGGCGATAACTACGGTCATCACTTTCCTCTGATTGATGGCGCAGAGGTGGCGATCATTCATACGGACGGCGATCCGGATCGGCCCGTCATTATCGGGGCGATGCACGACAGCCTGCATCCAGACCTCGTCAACAACCTGAACCACACCCGCAACCTGATTCGCACCGCCGCGCAGAATGAAATGCGCATGGAGGACGAGGAAGGCAGGGAACACATCCGCCTGACCACGCCGTTTCGGGCCAGCGAACTCAATCTTGGGCACATGGTCGACGGCGAGAGCAAGGAGCGTGGGCAAGGCGCGGAACTGCGCACTGACGAACATGTCGCCGTGCGGGGCGGCAAGGGCGTGCTAATTACCGCCGAAGCTCAACCTGAAGCGACGGGACCGCAACTCGACATGCAGGACGCCGACGCCACGCTTCGCCAGGCGGTGGACATGATGCGCTCGCTGAACGATTCGGCCAAGGCGGCAAAGGCCTGGCTTGCCGAGATCGATCAGCAGCGCGTGCTTATCGAACAGAAGCTCACGGGCCTTCAGAGGCCGGTGATTGTCGCCAGCGGGCCCGAAGGTGTCGGCGTTGTCAGTGGACGTGAGTTGCAGGTCGCTGCGCGAAAGCAGATGTTCATCACGGCTGGAAACGGTCTGGATATCGGAGCGCTTAAGCGAATTACGGTCGCTGCGGGCGAAGCGGTTTCTCTTTTTGCCGCGAAGCTCGGCATCCGGATTTTCGCCGCGAAGGGCAAGGTCCAGATTCAGGCGCAGGGCGATGCGATGGAATTGATGGCGCTGAACAACGTCGCGCTCAGTTCATCGACCGGCGAAGTCATCATTACCGGTTCGAAGGGCATCACGCTGGGCGATGGTGCGGGTGCGTATCTGAAGATCGCGAACGGCAAGATTGAGATCGCGAGTCCGAACGAGGTGCAGGTGAGGGGCGGATTGAATGTCGAAGGACCGGCGAGTGGCAATTTCACGTTTCCCAATTGGTCTGATGTCCCGCTGAAGGATTTGAAGGGAAAGATGAACTTCGGGTTTTCTGAGTAGGCGCGGTCATGGCAAATACGACGCCGCCTCCGGTCAGTTCTCCATTGAAACAGTTGAGCTTCGCCTTTCCGTTCCGCAGAAAAGGGCAAGGCGCAACGGCTTCGTCCGCGGACTTTACCGACGAGCACGAGTTCTACAAGGTCCTCGAGGCCGAGCCTTCGGGTAATTATTCGGTCAGTGCGAAGGGCATGTGGCACGGTGGAGTTCACGTGACCGAAGCTGGGGCAGGCCGTTCACTCGATCTGAAATACGGGGTGCGCTGCCTTGCTGACGGCGAAGTGATTGGTTATCGCGTGGACCGCGCCTACCCGCTCAGCGAGCTTCCCGCACAGAACGGCACAGGCGCGATTAGCGCACCGTACAGCACGGGATTCACACTGGTGCGTCATTCGATGGAATTCCCGCGCGGCACCACGCTCACGTTCTACAGCCTGTACATGCACCTTCAGGATCTGGCGGACTATGAGCGTGATACGACGCTGAGCCGGCCTGCGTACTGGTCGAAAGAGTTCGAGGTCACGGCATTTGCGCAGGACCGGCCAGACGCCGGGGCAAACGGACAGACGGCGCCCGCTGAACAGATGGGGCTACGGATACGCGCAACCCGACGAACGGGCACGATCCTCGGCATCTTGCCGCAGGGCGCGCGGGTGGTCATCGGGGCGTGCGCGGACGGCTGGGGGCAGATAACCGACTCTCACGGAGCCGACCTGTATCCGAAAGTTGTGGGTGAATTTGTCTCTCCGGATGTCGCGGCCAACGGGTGGATTTTTCTCGGTAAGGAGCACGGTGGTCCGGTCGTGACGGAGGTCATGCCCGAGTCGTCACTGGACCGGGTGGTCGTGCTGACGGAGCCGTTCAGGATCAAGGCAGGCGAACTGATTGGCCATCTCGGCCGCTATGACTCATTGAGTCCGCAGACTTCGAGCCGCATGGTCCACATCGAGGTGTTCTGCGATGACACCGTCAAGACGTTCATCACGCAAGGGCAGGCGTGGATCGCAAGTAACGGGGCACACGAACAGGCCTGGCAGCAGTTAGGGTTGCCCAAGGTCCCCACGATTCTGCGCGTTGACCGTAATACGACGCTGTACCACTTGCCAGGTCAGCAAGGGCAACACGCGAAGCAGACCGGCGTGATCCAGGTGGCTTCGTTTGCCGGATCGGCCCGCCAGGCGAACAGCCCTTCTATGGAGGCAACGGCGGGAACGGATGGCCGGAAACTGAACTGGTGGCACGTGGACAGTGCGGACGCGCTGGGTCGCGACATCAGCGGATGGGTGCGCGAAGATAGTTTCGCGGGCGGCCGGGTGACGCGTGAATTTGCCCAGAAATGGGTGGATTTCAAAACCCTGGAGGATCCACACGACCCAACGCATACGATGTTTGCGACGACTCAGGCATACGTTGACTATTCGACCGGCGCAGACGTGCCGGATGCAGGCTCGCGGGACAAGCTGAGTCAGTTGATGCAGAAGATTTACGACACGCTGCCGCTCACGGGAGACAGTAACCAGGCTGCGGACAGGCTCCACGATGCGGCGGAAAATCCGTGGGTCGCATTGCGTATGTCGCGACTGATCATCAAGCATGAGAGCGAATGGGCTAATCCGGACAAGTGGAAACGGCTCATTGCTGAAATCGAAAAAAAGACCGGGCTCCAGCCGCAGCACAAGGCGGAGCTGGACCGTATCGAGAAGCTTGTCTGGTGGGATGACGTCATGGCCGGCTTGGCTGATCTGCCTGCGCCGGACGTTTTTCATATCCATCCGATTGCGTTGGTGGGGAATTTTCTCGTTGGACAAACTCCTTGCGCGTGCGGATGCTGTCTTCAGGACGAGTTTAAGGTTACCCGCTATGGACACGCTCCGAACACGCACTATGGTCCGGTGTTCTGGGGCGAGAGGGCACTCGACAAATCGAAAGTGCTGACCGAAATGCGAGCTAGCGGCGTGATATCTGAAAGTGAGTATCGAATCATTGTGGCGATGTCGAAAAACGAGGGAATGCTTGACGCCGTTCAGTCTTACGATAGTGAGGCGGTGACCGCGGGGGCGATGCAGAAAACAATCAATTCTATGGGCAAGGGGGAATTTCCGATCCAGGTTGCGGAATTCAAAGCATCCAATGCTTCAGAATACAGCGAATTGTTTGAAAGGTGTGGCTGGACAGTAGAAGGGATAGGACCTGGCGCCCAGATGTTTTATTCGCATTCCGAATTGACTCAAGGTCAAAAAATCACTGGCGCACCTCTAAAAGATTTAATGAGGCGAGGTTGTTCGGCCGCGAACTTCGGGCAGAAGGTGAAAAGCGTCCCACTCGCAGTTATCGCACACGCAATCACTTCCAGGTCATACGAGACAAAGCAACTGATGGACTTCCTGTCTCGTCTCCGGGACAAGGTCCTTCCTGCGACGCCGCGTGGATACCACTACACGATAGCGCAGTACTTTCAGTCTGACCTGGGGCGAGCCGCAGCCCTGGACCAGAGTGTGAATCGACCCGGATATGTGACCCGGGACATCGGCAAGTCGCTGGACGCGCTGTTTTCGCACCATCCTGAGCTTTCGAGAAATCCAGACGAGTGGGGTTCGAACCGCGCTCAATATGAGCGTGAGGTGGTTGGCCACTATGGAAACAGGCGGGAAATGTCTCGTGACAGCAACGGATTGAATTCGGCGCCACGGCGATTTGGAAATTTAACTGGCAACTTGGGCTAATGAGAACTCGTATGTTGAAGTGCAGCTATAAGGGATGGGTCGTCGCGCTCGTATTTTTATCAGGGTCTCCCGTGCAAGCAAGCGCGGATAAAAGTGCCGAGCGAGAAAAGATAGATTTTCGTGGAGGGTCGTCTTTGATTTTTTCTCTACCACTACAAGGCAGAGAGGCGAAGACCTTCGGACCCGGATGGAAGCGCGCGGTCCTGGAAGAAGCGTCTGGACGTGAAACTCCCCTTTTTCCGATGGAATCGTTCGCGTCGATGGGCGGTGTGATATTCGCCCGCGACTATTCCCCGCGAGTTTCTCCGTCGGGCAGGTACGCGGTTCTGGACGTTCTCCGAGCCGGGGTTGTCGACCCGGGCCCCTCGGGTACGGCGGAGGACTCTGGCAGGCAATATTGCCCGGTACTGGATACCGTGTCGGGATGCATAGTCAGTATGCAAACCGGTGAGCTTTGTGGCGGCAATTGGTCCGAGAAGGCCGACGAGTGGATCGTGACCGGATACGAATACGATGCCACCAAGGCGATGATCCAGTATGAGTTTTCTGGGGCAAACGAGCTATGGAATCAATTCCAGAAATCCGTCAAGTTGAATGGCTCAGCATCGATCAGGCAGCACCTCGTTGACAGTGCCGGTTTGATAAACATTATGAAATGCGAGCCACCAAACACGAGCAACAGAGCTTCTTACTCTTCGATTGCCCGTCAGCTAGTCAGGGAAGGTGATAGGAGCGATGCCGCATATATCGAACAAGAACTAGGTTTCAAAAAATATGAACGATGAAGGATTCATCGAAACGAAACAACTTGCATACGAAGGCGATAGCACAAGCCACGGTGGAAAAATTCTCACCGGTTCAGATCGTATCAAGGTCAAGGGTCGTCGCGCGGCACGGGTCGGCGACATGGTGTCCTGTCCGATCCACGGCAACAACGAAATAGCGGAAGGAGGCAGCAGCATGAAAGACGCCGGCATTCCACTCTCAAGGGCTGGCGATCATACCCAGTGCGGCAGCTTCCTTATTGCGACATCCGACGGCGCGACGGTTCGATAGATGCCGATTGATTTTGCGCGGGTACCGCCGCTGGTTGTGGTCCCGGAGCCGCCGCGGCCGTCCACGTTGCTCTGGGCAATGCTGCTCATCGTGGTTATGTGTCTGGGGAGCGCGCTTGCTATTTTCCTGTGGCCTGCGGGACGACTGACCGACACTGCATGGTTCTGGTTGTGCGTCCTCGGCTATCCGGCACTCGTATGGTTTTTTTTGCTGTGCTCCTATCTTGGTTACTCGTATGGCCGGCGCAGCAGTGCAGTTGCTCACAACGTGATGAGCGCATGCGAGGAAGAAAAATGTCACAGACTTGCCAGCAAACCTCTCGTTATTCTCGGTCATGGCTGGTGCTATTCAGCGTATGACAAGGAGAACAGCGTCGAGCACCTGGTCACGGGTGGCGTCAGGATGTTTCCGCGTCCGAGCAGGGCGGTGCCGGGTCTGGATGTCAACGCACGCTGGCTGGAAATTCCTGGCATGACGTTCCATGCGGGCAATGAACTGACCGAACACGCGCGTCATCTCGCTGTATGCGATTGGCTTGCGGAGCGACTGGTCGGTTGTGTGTCCGCCGGACTGGCAGCTCTGCCGGCGCGCACGGCTCTTCACGTGGACCTGACGCTGCAGTCAACTGCCGACCTGCCCTACGTTCATACCCGCTTGCAGGAGTTGCTTCGCGCCGAAGCACCGACGTTGCGCCTGATCGTCAACGCAAGCAACGACCCTCTGTCGCTGTTCGCGACGGACGCATGGCACGACCGCCTCGACCCGCGCGACGCGCAAATGCTGGTCGCGATCGGCTTGCGCAACGCGGTCAGCGAACGACTGCAGGACGGTGCGGCCGAGGCAGGCATAGCGCTACTGCTGGCACGCCCGGGCGTTGCCCGCAGCGCAACGACAGACCTGCTGCACCTGCATCGCCCCGCTATCGGTCCGGCGGGCGACGTGGGCAAGACGCTCCGACTTGCTGCTCGTTGGGGGTGGGCAGAATCAAAGCGGTTGACGACGGTCTGGGCTAGCGGGCTTTCCGAAAAGCTTGCGCTAGCGGTCAGATCGTCCATCCCATCTGGCGGGCAAACGCAATGGGTCGATCTTGACGCGACGGTAGGGAACTGTGCCGGCGCGGGGGGCTGGCTCGCCACCGCGCTCGCTGCCGAGCACGCGAGGCATACCGGCGAAGCGCAACTGGTCCTCACTCAGGAAGGTGACGACATGATCGCCCTCGTCTGCAGAAAACAAACATGAATGAATCCAAGCCCCAACCCACAGCGATCTTCATAGGCATCGCGGTCGCCGTTGTCTTTATTGCGCTGGGCATTGCTGTGTGGTTTGAAGGACCCCGATACGGCTGGTCCCGTAACACAAGGATCATTATCGAGCTGAGCCTGCTGTCCGGGTTGCTTCTGTCACTGCTGTTCGTCAAGTACTTCGAGGCAGTCGTACTCTGGATCGCTTCGATGCGAATTGCCCGGTGGCTTGCGAGCTACGATCGGCACCGCGACATCCATAGCGGAACTGGGCAAACTTCCAGCGCCGCTGCACGAGGATCGGGGTCATTCGTTGGATTGTGCGACGCGCTTCGCGAACGTCATGGATGGCGCTGGCGGTACAGAGATCGATGGGTACTGGTTGCGGGGGATGAACCGATCGTCAGGCGCCTCGCTCCCGATCTCGTGCAGAACGGTTACAGGATCTCCGGCACCACTCTGCTGCTCTACGCAAGGCAGACGGGTGGACAAATGGATGCCACGTGGCTGGATCAGATCCGGCGCTTGCGCCGGAGGCGACCGGTCGACGCCATTGTGGCGGTCTTTCGGGCGCATACCTCCGGCAGCCAGCCGTTCGATGCGGAGCGCACCGCCCAACGGCTCATCCGCCATGCGCGCGCGCTGCGCTGGGCGGCTCCGGCGTACCTGCTGAATGTGACCGACGCTGGCGACGAGACGTCCGGCCCGCACGAAGCGATCGGTTGCACATGGTCGAATGCCAGCGTACGTCGGGAAGAAATCGATGCCTCGCTGCGCGAGCTGTCCGGCGAGTTGGCTGACGCCGGCGTCATGCGTCTTGCGAAGCACCCTTCAGACCGATATGCAGCCGAGCTGTCGCAGCATATTGCCCGTTATGGCAATCTTCTATCGGACTTGGTCGTGCGGATTGGCCAATTCCGCATCTGGCGCAGCGCGATTCACGGCGTGCTTTTCACACCGATCTTCACGGAACGCGTCAGTGAAGCGTCGGACGTTCCGACGGAGGATGCTGAAAGCGATCCCATCCGGCAACAGCTCGTCTGGCAGACCGTTGCCGACCATAGCCGCCGCATCCACGGCCGCCGCGTTGGTTTCTCTCTCCCGACGAGCGCCGCGTGGATTGCGACCACACTGATCGGACTCTGGATCGCGGGCGCCATGCTGTCGGGCTTCACGAACCGGTCGGCAATCCGGATGGCGACCAGCACGGCGACAAGGCTCGCGGCCACTCAAGACCCCACGGAAGCCACCCTGACCCTCGACAGTCTGCAAAAGCAGCTCGACACCCTCGAAATCCGCCAGCACGACGGCGCGCCGTGGCATACCCGTTTCGGCCTGAACCGCGACGCTGCACTCCTTACCACCCTGTGGCCCGTCTACGAAGGCGGGGCCGCCCGCCTGGTGGTCGCGCCTATCCGCGTCAGGCTGGAGGAACGGCTACAACAACTGGCCTCGCTCTCAGACGCGGACATTGCAAGCGGCGGGGACGCACAGATCAAGTCGGCATACGACACACTGAAGACGTACCTGATGCTCGCGAAACCCGAGCGCGCTGACCCGAAATTCCTCACGCAGCAATTGTTCGCAACCGGAGCGCCCGCTCTTCCCGTCAACTCGTCTTTGAGCGAGGGTGCATGGCAGGATCTGCGTGAGCATCTGGCCACTTTCTACGCAAGTCACCTCATACGAGACCCGGCGGCCAGCGGCACGTCGCTCGCGATCGTTCCCGACGCATTGCTAGTCGGTGCGGCACGCCAGACGGTGATCGGCGTGAGAGGCATTCAGAACTCGACCGACACCGTCTACCAGCAGATCGTGGATGACGCAAAACCCAAGTATCCGCCGGTGTCCTTGTCGACCCTGCTGGGCGACACGAGCAGCCGCGGACTGTTCAGCACGACGGCGACCGTGCGAGGGGTTTTCACACGGGCCGCGTGGGACGAACGGATTTCGAAGGCGATTGATGACGCAAACGGACAGGGCAGCGTTGACGGCGACTGGGTACTGTCCGACAGCCGGACCCGTGCCACGCCGACGGCATCGCTCAAGGCCGAGTTACGGCAACGCTATTTCGACGACTACGCTCGCGCGTGGCAGGCATTTCTGAACAGCATCCGCTGGCAACCGACGGCAACACTCTCGGGCACAGTCGACCAGCTGACCCTGCTCGGTGATCCGCAACGCTCGCCGCTCGTCGCATTGATGAATGTCGTCGTGTACCAGGCTGAAACCGGTGCAACGGCACAATCGCTTTCGGACACGCTGCTCAACAAGGCGCAGCAACTGGTCGGTGCCGATGAGAAGGACCCCTCGAAGATTGCCCAGCCGCAAGACGCTGCCCCGCTGGCAACCGCATTCGGCCCCTTGGTGCGGCTGACAGGCAACGATCTGGCCGCGGGAGGCGCCGGTAGCAGCAAGGCGTCCGCGTGGATGGCCGCAGTAGGCGATCTGAGTCTGGCGCGCTTCCTGGAACGCGTCACCGCGATGCGGCTGAAGCTCCAGCAGATCATGATGAGCACTGACCCGGAAGCGATGTCCCGCTCGGCTGCCCAGGCCGTGCTGCAAGGCAAGACCTCGGATATTGCCGACAGTCGCGACTACGCGAGCCGCGTGGCCGCAAGCCTCGGGCAGCAGTGGGCGGGCTTCGGCGAGCTGTTCCAGCAGCCGCTCGAGCAGACGTGGCAGGTCGTCCTGCAGCCTGCGGCATCGAGCCTGAACGACACCTGGCGCAGCGGGATTCTCGCCGACTGGAACCGGAACTTCGGTGGTCGCTATCCGTTCGCCGACTCCGACAACGACGCGTCGCTGCCGGAAATGGCCCGCTTCATGCGACCGGACAGTGGTGTGATTACCCAGTTTGTCAGCACGCAGTTGGCCGGCGTTGTCGAGCGGCAGGGTGATCGCTGGGTTAGCGCACACGGATCGGGTTATAACTTTCTGACGGTCGACCCGGCCTTTCTCGCCGCGTTGAACACGCTGATGCGTGTGTCGACCTCGTTCTTTCCATCGGGCGATGCGCGCGTGCGTTTCGAGCTGCGTGCAGTGTCCACGCCAGGCATCACCGACATGAAGGTCGTGCTCTCAGGCCGCGAGCTGCACTACTTCAATCAGAAGGAAGAGTGGACGCCGTTCATCTGGCCGGGCGATGCGCTGGAGAACATCTCGCGCATCGAATGGCAGACGCAGGAAGGCGGCCTGCGCTCGGGGCTCGACACGCCCGGCCGGTTCGGACTGATTCGCCTCCTTGAACGCGCGAGGGTCACGCCGCAGGACAACGCACGCTATCTGCTTGCGTGGATGCCGGACCCGACTCAGGACATCCCGCTAAAAGTGCAGCTACGCAGCGAAGTCGGGGCGGGACCGCTCGACATGCTCGCGCTCCGGCATTTCTCGCTGCCGCAGCGCATTTTCTTGACGGGGTCGTCGCGTGGTACCCAGAAGAGGGCTCTCGGCGAACTTCCTCCACTGCCGGCATCGATGACGGCGGCAGCGCCTACTTCTAGGGCCACGTCGATGAAATCCAGCGACGACGGCAAACCATCGTCCGATTCGAATCCACCCGTGGCAGGCCGCGTGAAAGCGGGAGTAACCCGCGCGAATCGGCTGCTAGCCGATGCATTTGTTTATTGAGGTCGACGTGTGCTAACTCATTTCGTCAAGAATCTGCTGGGCGCGAACGCGGTTGCTTCGTTGCCGCGTCCATGCGCCGACGTCTGGGCGTCATGGCTCGTGCCATTTCCCGGCGAACATCCCTGTGGCCGCGATCCTGGCTACGAGGATGCGTTCTTCGAACTGAAGGACGAAGCCGCGAAGCTCACGGGTTTCGATGACGCCCTGATTGTGCGTTCCTGTGAGCAACTGATCACGGGAACCGGCAAGGATCTGCGCGTGGCCGGCCACTACACGTTCGCGCGATTGCGCCAGCACGGTCCGGCGGGTTTTGCGGAAGGTCTGGAGCTGATCGCGACGCTGGTTGAGCGCTTCGATGCAGCGCTACTGCCCGCGCGTGCCGAAACGAAGAAAGGGGCGCTTGAAATACTCGCGACCACGCGCATGATCGATCTGCTCGAAAGCCGCGGTGAGTTCGCACTCGCGGATCTTGAACGCGCAATGGCGGCGCTCAACCTGCTTGTCACGCGTACCGGTGAGTGGCCCGAAGCGGCGCGCCCCAATCTGCAACCACTCGTCGCTTGCCTGGAACGCAACCGCGAGTCGACGCGCAGTGCGGATCAGCAGACAGACTCATCTCAGCAGGCACTGCAGGGCGCCACAGGCAAAGCAAGCGGCGCCGTGTCTTCTACGCGCGATCTGCTGGACCAGGCGCGCACGATGGCAACCTGGCTGCGCGATCAGGAAAACGGCTACCTGCCATCGGTGCGGCTCGTGCGCAGCGTTCGCTGGGACACCCTGCACGAGGTGCCACCTGTCGACGCGCTGTTCCGCACGCGTCTCGTCCCGCCGCGCGCCGAACTGCGCCAGCAGTTGACGCGCCTCGTATTGCAGAAGCACTGGCACGAACTGCTCGAACGCGTCGAAGGTGCATTCATGGAAGGTGTGAATCACCTATGGCTCGATCTACAGTACTTCCAGCATAGCGCGCTTGATCGCGTCGGCGCACCGTATAACGCGTGGCGCGAACTTCTGCGTGCGGACTTCGCACTCTTCCTCGAACGTCTGCCCGGACTCGAACGGCTCGCATTCAACGACGGCACGCCGTTCGCCGACGACACCACGCTCGAATGGATCGCCCGTCATGCCGTTGTGCGCGATCTTGAAGCGGGCGAGAGGGTCGCGCCACTATCCGTTTCGGCCGAAAGCGAGGATGGTGTGGCTGGCGATTGGCCCGAGATCGAAGCGCAGGCGAGGGAACTCGCCGCAAGCCAAAGCCTCGAGGCCGCGTTCGCGTGGCTGGAATCGCTGCCCGGCGTCAGGACCGAGCGGCAGCGCTATCTGCAACGTTTCGTCATGGCACGCCTCGCCGATCACGCGGGCCGTATCGAGGCCGCCTTGCCCTTGCTCGTCGAACTGGATGCAGCGACGCAAACTGTGCCGCTCGTGCGCTGGGAGCCCTCGCTCGCCTTCGAGGTGAAGCAGCAACTGATCAAGGCGCTCAGATCGGTGAGTCTTCGCAAGGACGCCGACAAGCCCACGCTCGCCCACCGCATCGACCAACTCGAGGGAGAGCTGACCGTGCTCGACCCTACACGAGCCCTCACGCTATAACAACGAGTTTTCATGGACCAGGACGATTCGATCCTCCGCTACTACGAAGCCGAAATGCGTTACCTGCGCGAGGCAGGCAAGGAATTCGCGCGAGCGCATCCCGACCGCGCGCGCATGCTCAATCTCGATCGCGTGGGGGATCGCGATCCGTCCGTCGAACGGCTTTACGAAGGCTTCGCATTCCTGACGGCGCGCTTGCAGCAGAAACTCGACGACGAACTGCCGGAGCTGACGGAGGGACTGGTGAACCTGCTGTGGCCGCACTATCTGCGCATGATTCCGTCGCTATCGATCGTGGAGTTCTTTCCGCTCGTCGAAAAGTTGCAGAAGACTGAAATAGTGTCCGCCGGCGTACCGGTGCGCTCGGCGCCGATCGTGACCCCGGCGCCACCCGGCATGGAAGGCGCCGCGCCGAAAACCATGCAATGCGTCTATCGCACGACGCAGGCGGTGATGCTCCAGCCGATGCGCCTCACCCATGCAGGGCCGGATGTTCGTCACGATGGCCGATCGGTGATCCGGCTGCGCTTCGAGATCGATCGTTCTGCTCGGCGCGAGGCTACCGATCTGTCGAAACTGCGCCTGTACCTGAACGCGGATCTGCCCACTGCTTTCGCAATGCACCTCGCGCTGACCCGTCAGGTGGACTCTGTCTCGTTGCGGATTCCGGAGTCGCATCAAGGCAACCTGCAGTTGCTTGAGGACGTGCGTATCGAGCCGGCTGGTTTTACGCTCGAAGAGCGCTTGTGGCCGAGGGCCGAGACGGAGTTTTCGGGCTTTCAACTGCTACTCGAGTATTTCGCGTTCCGGGAGAAGTTCCTGTTCGTCGACCTGTGCAATCTGGATATCGCGAAGTTGCCGGCAGATACCTGCAGCTTCGAACTGGAAATCCTGCTCAAGTACGCTTACCCGTCCGACCAGCGCTTCACGGTGGAAAACGTGCGGCTCTTCTGTACGCCGGTTATCAACCTGTTTCCGCTCGACGCCGAACCGATCGACGTCAATCACCACGAGACGGAATACCGGGTTGTCGCTGCGGGCCACGAGGGGGCCAACATCGAAACGTACTCAGTCGACGCGGTCGAGTCGTTCGATCATGCTAATGCGCAGCGTTACGAGTATGTGCCGTTCGCGACGTTCCGGCACCGCGGCGGGATGTTGCGCCATGAGGCACCGGAGCGGTATTTCCACACCCGCGTACGGCGGGGCGTAAGCGGGTTGCATGACACGTGGGTCATCCTCGGCGGCCACGCGTGGGAGACGATGGAGGATCTGCCGGCAGAAAATCTGTCGCTACGGGTGACGGGCACGAACGGCATGCTGCCGGCAAAGGGGCTGCGCGATGCGAACATCGATGAATTGGGCGAGAGCACGCCGAACGTGTCGGCGGTGCGCAATTGGGCAGCGCCAACGCTACCGCTCTATCCGCCCACCGGCGACCGTTTCCAGTGGCGAGTGCTATCTCACCTCGCGCCGAACTTCCTGTCGATGATGGACGCGGAAGTGTTGCGCGGTGCCTTGGCGCTTTACGACTGGACCAACGATGAGCTGAACCGCCGCCGTCTGGCGGGCATCCTGCACGTCTCGGAGGAACTGCTCGAGGAGGTGTCGGGCGGCTCGGTCGAACGGGGCGTGCTGATCGAGGTGACGCTCGACAGTCATGCGTTCGCAGGCGTCGGCGACGTGATGCTATTCGGCGAACTGCTGCACCGTTTCTTCGCGCTTTACGCCGATATCAATCTGTTCACGAAGCTTGCGATTGTGAGCCTGCCGTCGCGGCAACGCAATGAATGGCCGCGCAGCAAAGCGCTACGCTCATCGCTATGAAGTTTAAACCGCAAGCGCCGCCCGACAACCTGGAGCCGCTGGTTGCGTCGCTGCTCGCACGTGCGCCGACGATGAACTTCATGCAGTTGTGTCAATTCCTCGAAGTGTGTTTGCCGGAGCGTCCCGGCTTCGGGACGCGCGACACGCCGGAACATGAACCCGTGCGATTTCGTCCACTCGCGCGCGTCGGTTTTCCGGCTGGCGAAATTGCCTTGATCGAGTTTGACGAGGAGGGTTGCACCCACGGACCGAACACGCCGCCGACCGTGCGCACGACGTTCATGGGGCTGTACGGGGTGGACGCAGCCATACCCTCGCACATGATCGACGATATCGTGCTGCGAACGGAAGGGCACGAAGCGCTCGAAGCTTTTCTCGACCAGTTCAATCACCGGTTCGTCACGCTGCTGTATCGCGCCTGGAAAAAGTATCGTTACCCGATCGGCTTCCGTCCGGGCGGCACCGATGCGCATTCACGCAGGCTATTGTCGCTGGCAGGTTTCGGCTGGGGTGACAAGCCCGCACGCGCCGGCCTACCCGACTCGCGAGTACTCGCGCTGTTGGGGCTGCTGATCCAGCGCACGCGCACGCCTGAAGGTCTTGCCGGCGTCGTGGCACTTGCCGTACCCGGTGTCGATGTACGTGTCGACGAGTTCTTCCCGGTTCTCAGGAGCGCGGGCAAGCCTCAACCGCTCACGTCCGCGAGCAGTGCCGGCTGGGCAAGGAGCGAGGGCAAGCGTTGTGGCCTCGGTGGGGCTTACGTGTTGGGCACGCGTCTGGTGTATCGGAGCCGCGCCGCCCGCGTGACGTTACGGCCGGCAAGCGTGGAACAGGCCCACGACCTGTTGCCCGGTGCGTGGCTGCACCGCGAACTGTTGGCCTTTATCCGTCTGTATGCGGGGACAAAGGCCGACGTGTTCCTGCGCATGGAAGTATCGTCGCGCGTTGCGCCCGCGCCAAGAATCGGCGCGGCGTTTGAACGTCACACGCGCCGGCTTGCGTGGACCACGATTCTGCCTTCAGACGAAGAGCGTTTGATAACCATTGCGCTTGGCGCTTACGACGCATTTCCGGCACCGGGGCCGAATCCGTTCCTCGTGTCGTCTGTCTGAATATGGAGTGCTTATGACTTTCCGCCTGATTACTTCGATCGCCGCCCTCCTTGCCGCAAGTCTGGTGCTCAGCGGATGTGGTGCATGGCAGACGGTGTCGGATTCGACCTCGAGTGCGTACCACGCTGTCTTCTACAAACAGGTCAAGGTGCTGAACGTCGACCTCACCGCGCGCGCATCGATCAATCCCGACGAAGCCATGCGCTCGACGTCAGTCGCCGTGCGCGTGTATCAGCTCAAGGATCGACAGCGCATCGACAAGGCCTCATATGACGATCTGCTGAAAAACGATAAGACTGTCCTTGCGCAGGATCTGCGGGACAACATGGCGACGATAGTCAGCCCCGGTGCTTCTGTCAGCATTTCGCAGCCGATGCAGCCGGATACGCAATATGTAGGCGTGGTCGCGTTCTGCCGGAACCCTGATTCGCGTGGAAGCTGGCGTCGTGTGATTGCCAGGAAGAGACTGTCGGCGGATGCGCCCCTGAAGCTTGAACTGATCGGGCGCGATCTCGTGATGCCTGATGACAGGGCGAAGGTGAGGCCGGAATAGCGACGCGCGCGCCATCTCCGAACGTGTGGCCGCGGTTCTTTGCGTTGAGTCATGTCGGCGCACCGGCATGTGCCGGGCCTGACGTCGCGAGATTGTGATGCCAGTCAGGTCCGGCGGGTTGCTTGCTATCGCACCCAGGAGGTCTCACGCGTGGCGCCCTTGGAGGCACCACGCGCGGCGGGTTAATGCCTGGGTGTGGTCGACGTCTGCGGGATGCTGCCGCCGAGTCCACCTGTGAGGCCACCGAGCAGGTTCGTCAACGGAGCGAGCGGAGACGACCCGCCACTTGTGCCACCGAGTACGCCGGTGATGGTGCCGACGAGGTTGGTCAGTGGTGCAACCGGGCTGGCCGAGGAGCCAGTCGACGAGCCGTGCGGGGTACCGCCTCCCAGGCCGCCGGTTAGTCCGCCGAGCAAGGTGGTCACCGGCGCGAGGGGACCGCTGCTGCCTTGCGAGCCGCCGCCGCCTAGGCCGCCGGTCAGTCCGCCGAGCAAGGTGGTCACCGGTGCGAGCGGGCCGCTGCTGCTTTGCGAGCCGCCGCTCACCGAACCTGCCGACAGTCCGCCGAGCAACGCGGTCACAGGCGCCAGCAGGCCGCCGTTGCTATGTCCGCTCGAGCCGCCTGTCATGCCCTTTGAACCATCGATTGCGCCGTTGCCTACACCATTGCCGTTTCCGCTGCCACTGTTGTTGCCTACGGTGATCGGCAAGATAGGCACGCTAACCGCGCCGACACTGACGACCAGATTCACGATCGGGTCCAGAAGGCCGCTGGTGGCCTGGTTGCCATTGCCGGAGCCGGCTCCTGTGGAACCGCCGGAGCCGCTGGAGCCACCGTGACCACCGGTTCCAGTGCCGCCACCGTTTCCACCGTTCCCACCGGAGCCGCCGTTCCCACCGGAACCGCCGGAGCCACCCGACCCACCGTGGCCGCCGTCTCCGGAACCGCCGCCGTTCCCACCGCCCCAGCCGCCATGGCCTCCGTTTCCAGAGCCACCTGAGCCTCCTGAGCCACCCGAGCCACCCGAGCCACCCGAACCACCCGAACCACCCGAACCACCCGAACCACCCGAACCACCCGAACCACCCGAACCACCCGAACCACCGTGGCCGCCATCCCCAGATCCGCCACCGTTCCCACCACCCGAACCGCCGGATCCGCCGTCTCCAGAACCGCCACCGTACCCGCCGCCGTACCCGCCATAACCACCCATTCCGCCACCTGCAAAACCGCCGCCGTACCCCGAGCCGGAAACCGTCACGCCGCCCCAGGTCGTGCTGCCGCTAAAGCCGGAGCCACTACTCACGCCCGAACCGCTGCCGGTCCATCCGCTGGGCGCGCCGCTGCCTCCTGTCCACGAGAATCCCGATCCCGGTTGCCCGGGGGTTGTCCATCCGCCGCCTTGCGTCATCGAGGGAGGAGTGGGGGCGGTCACATCTCCGGCGTGAACCGGGGTCGCTAGCGACCACCATAGGAGTGCGCTTGCCGACGCAACGAGAGTGCGTTTGAAGGGAGCCATGATTAGTCCTTTCGCGATGAAATCGCGTCCTGATTGGTCAAAGGTGTAATCAGTGCCCCCGGAAAACCGCTGATCGGTCTTGCCTGAACGCTTGCTTTGAGCCCGACACCGCGCGTGTGTGCGCGTCGCCTTCGTATCGTTTTTCTGGAGCTGGCTGCGGTAGCGCCATGCTCGGATATGGCTTGCTCGGGCATTTGGCCGCTGCAAGTTCCGAGCCAATGCATTGTTAGCGCAAAGCGGTACGCTCCGCGTATGGTTCGTGCCGGAATTGAGTGGTGCGTGGCGCAGCGGGGCCTTGCCGGACGAGCTGCACGAGGTGGAGTGCGAAACACCGTGACGGCATAGCGCGGCGCGTGTTACGCCCTGGACGTTACGTGTTCCCACCACGTCGAACGTAACTTGCCGTTACGCTATCCGGCTGCGCGGATAGTTCAGACAAAAATTGCTGTCGTTATGATACGGACTCCGATCTATCAAGCCAGATGTTGGAAACACGCGTTTAGATTTACGCCGACTCCGTGATTCTCTAAAGCTGCAGCGGGACCGGCTGTACCCGGCCGCAGCCGCCGCACTTGAACTGTGTTCGCAGCCGGTTCTCATGGTGCATGGGTAGCGGGTATCGGCCGCTTCATCTTCTCACTGGCGGCCGTGTGATATGCGTTGCATGCATGAAGTGATTTGTTTAATGCATTTGTAAGGATGGGCGGATTAAGGTCGAATGTCGGGCGCTGCGCGCCGGATGCAGTTCCGGCAACGGGCCCCGGCGTGCTTACCGCACGTTTGCGCTTGTTCACTCACGTCGCGCATTTCTTCAAAAGAATGACGAAAGGAAAAACATGAAATCCCTGCTTGCAACCCTGACGATTGCGCTGCTCGCCGTATCGTCCGGCAGCGCCATCGCGAAGGATTGGTCGACCGTGCGCTTCGGTGTCGACGCGAGCTATCCGCCGTTCGAATCGAAATCCGCCGACGGCAAGCTGGTCGGCTTCGACATCGATCTCGGCAATGAGATTTGCCGCCGCCTGAACGCGCAATGCGTGTGGGTCGAGAATGCGTTCGACGGGATGATTCCCGCACTGAAGGGGCGCAAGTTCGACGGCGTGCTATCGACAATGTCGATGACGCCGGCGCGCCAGACACAGATCGCCTTCTCGTCGAAGGTATTCCGTATCCCGACTCGCCTTGTCGCGAAGAAGGGCTCGACGCTCCTGCCGACGCCGCAAGCGCTGGCCGGCAAGCGAATCGGCGTCGAGCAGGGTTCGATCCAGGAAACGTACGCGAAAACCTACTGGGAGCCGGCCGGCGCGGTGATCGCGTCTTACCAGGATCAGGATCTCGTTTACTCGGACCTGATTGCCGGGCGCATCGACGGATCGCTACAAAACGCCGTGCAGGCCGAGGTCGGATTCTTGCACACACCGCGAGGCAAGGATTTCGCATTTGCCGGTAATCCGCTTTACGACGCGAAGACGCTGGGAAGCGGGACCGCGATCGGTTTGCGCAAAGAAGATACCGACCTGAAGGCGAAGATCGACAAGGCGATCGCCGACATTCGCGCGGACGGCACGTACGACAGAATCGCGAAAAAATATTTCGACTTCGACGTCTACGGTCAGTGACAACAGACAGCCCGACGCACGCGCGCGATCGAGCGGTGAGTCGGGTTGTCGTGATTCGCTCGCAGCGGCAGTTTGCGCGGCCCGAACAGCGGCGAAGTTATCGCCCGGACTTGAGTTGCGTCCACAGCCGGTTCTGAAGTCGCAGGATGTCGGCCGGCAACGGCAATGACAGTGTGAGCGATTTCATCTTGTCGCCGCGAGGGTAGACCGCTTCGTTATCGAGAATATCCGGCTTCACGTAGGCACGGGCAGCCGCGTTAGCGTTGGGGTAGAAAACCTGATTGGTGATCGCCGCGCTAACCTTGGGCTGAAGGATGTAGTTGATCCATTGCATGGCGGCTTCGGGATGAGGCGCATCTTTGGGAACCGCCATCAAATCGAACCACAGCACGCCATCGCCTTTGGGAATGACGTAGCGAATCTCGTAGGCGCGATGGGCCTCTTGCGCACGCCGCTTCGCGATCCCGACGTCGCCCGACCACGCCAGCGCAATGCAGACATCGTTATTGGCCAGATCGTTGATGTAGCCGGACGAATTGAATTGCGTGATGTACGGGCGAATCGTTTTGAGCAGCTTGTACACGGCCTGATAATCCGCGGGGTTGGTGCTGTTGGGATCCTTATGCAGGTAGATCAGGCCCACCGAAAACGCATCCTCCGCCGAGTCGAGTATGGAAACGCCGCAGGTCTTCAACTTCGATACGTATTGCGGATCGAACAGCAGGTCCCAGCTATCGTAAGGGGCGTCCTTGCCCAATATCTGCGTCACTTTCGTGACGTTGTAACCGATGCCGTCCGTTCCCCATGACCACGGCACGGTGTACTGATTGCCAGGGTCGGCTGACGCAAGCATCTTCATGAGCGTGGGATCGAGATTAGCCAGATTGGGAATCTTGCTCTTGTCGAGCTTGCGGTACACCCCCGCTTCAATCTGCTTGCCGGCATAGCTGGACGACGGCACCACGATGTCATAACCCGACGAACCGCTGAGCAACTTTGCCTGCAAGGTATCGTCGCCGTCATAGACGTCGTAGCGCGTGTGAATTCCGGTTTCCTTTTCGAAGCCCGCTACGGTGTCGTCGGCGATATTGTCCGACCAGTTGTAGACATTCAGTTCTTCGGCTTTGGCAAGATTGGCCGTCACGGCCAGCAGCCCCGATGCTGCGAGGATTCCAGTGAGGACAGTGAGGAGCGGGCGGGATGTCATAGTGACCTTTCGGTTTTAATGAAGGAGTTCAGGCAACGGGAAGAAGCGTCAGTCAGTCAGCGAACGGGCGGATTGCATGATCGGCGTCGCGGCGCCAGCCAACCTGTTGCAGTGCTTTCAGTAGCCGGTCGACGCCGAGCGCGGGAACATGAACGCCTCGTCCGTGCATATCTTCAGCAGCAACAAGTGCGTTGAGGATGGCCTCTTCGACCGCTTCCGCAGCCGCGACGAATAGCGCAGAGATGAAATCGTGGCTGACGCTGCGCAGGTTGATGACAGGTTCGCCCGGCTTGCCGTAATCCGCCGGCGGTATGCCGTGGTTGCCGACCGAGAACGCGATGAAAATGTCGCCACTGGAGTATTCCGTGCCGCCGCCCACCCGGGCTAATCCAATGCTTGCCCGCCGGGCAAGCTGCGTGCACTGATGGGGAAGCAGCGGCGCGTCGGTCGCAAGCGTCACGACGATCGACCCCATGCCGGGCACGCCCGCCTGACGTTTGTCGAATGGCGACGGCAGATCCCGCAACACCTCCCCAACCGGATAGCCGGCCACACGCAATGCGTCGCGGCGTCCGTAGTTCGCCTGGACCAGCGCCCCGACCGTCCAGCCGCCATCTTCTTGAGCGAGCTTGCGCGAGGCGGTTCCGATACCGCCTTTGAACTCATGACAGATCATGCCGGTGCCGCCACCGACTGACCCCTCGGCCACGGGACCGCTGCGGGCCTTGGACTGCGCCTCGTGGACATGCGCCGCGGTGACGTGCTGGCCCCAGATGTCGTTCAGTACGCCGTCGAAGGTTTCCAGCACCACCGGCATGCACCAGTACTGGCTATCGCCAACCGACGCGCGTTCGGCGGCGACCAGTGCATCGCGAACCACGCCGACGCTGTGCGTATTGGTGTACGCAATGGGCGTGGTCAGCAGGCCGGATTCGCGTATCCACTCGAGACCGGTGGCATCGCCGTTTCCATTGAGCACATGACAGCCGGCAAAACATGGCTCGAACCGGGCGATGCCAGGGCGCGGTTCGATGATCGTCACGCCGGTTCGAATCGACGCTTCTGCGCGATTTTCGACCAGGGTACGATGGCCGACTCTTACGCCTTGCACGTCGGTGATGCCGTTAAACGGACCGGGCGTGCCGTGGCCAACTCGAACGCCAATGTCTCTGATACCCATACTTTTCTCCTGTGTTGCTCGTTGCGAGCAAGCTTGTCGACGCGCATGCGGCGGGGTATGGAGATGGTAGGGTGGCGGGCAACGAGTGAAAATCCGGCCGAAGGGCTAGAACGATAATGCGGCCTACCCTTTAAGGGGTAGTTGGCGGAGACCGGCATGCAGCTTGAAGTATCGGACGTTGCGTTTCATCAGCGGCTTGGACGTCTGGTCGAGAAACTCGACGACAAACAGTTCTGGCAAGCGCTGATCGACCTGTTGCGCAAGGTGGTCCACGTCGACAACTGGGTGGTGATGATTTTCTGGCCCAACGGAACGCCCCAGTTGATCGCGGAAATCCCGGCGCGCGCGCCCCACGACGAACTGTTCAAAGGGTATTTGAATAGCGTCTATTTGCTGGACCCTTTCTATCAATTCAGCCTCGGCGCGATCAGCCCGGGTGTGTATTGTCTCGACGAAGTGGCGCCCGATCATTTCCGCGAAACCGAATACTTTCGCCGTTATTTTTCGGTGAACGTGCTGGAAGACGAGGTGCAGCTTCTGGCGCCACTGCCGGCGGGCGGCACGCTGTCCGTATCGCTGGGTAGCGAACGCCGCTTCAACGCGACTGAAATCGGCACGCTCTGCCTGTACGGCGCATGGTTGCTGCCGTTGATGTGCCATGCGCTGTCGGCGCAGACAGCGCTACTCCCGCCGCCGGTCAGTTCATCCGCGCAAAGCGACCGGCGTCTTCACTTCGAACAGGCGTTGCACAAGCGCTCCAATGCTTCGTTGACCCAGCGTGAGATTGAAGTCGCGCTGATGATTCTGGCCGGTCATTCGACCAAAAATATGGCAAAACTGCTTGGCGTGTCGCCGGCCACCGCCAAGGTGCATCGGCGCAATCTTTACAGGAAGCTGAACATCTCGTCGCAGTCGACGCTATTTCTACTCATCATGGACGGGGAATCGGAGGCAGGCTGAAGCGGATGCTTTGAAACGCGCCCTTTTTTTTATACGCTGTTATCGACAGGCAGGCCGCAGCTCAGCCATGGCAGGAGACGGGCCGCCTGGCGCTCGGGACGGCGCATCGTTCGTTGGCGGGGGTCCTCACTCATAGAGAAGGAGCCATTCATGAAATCGTCTGCGGATCCGCAAACGGGCGTCCAGGCCGGCCACATCGGAGAACGTGGCCACGGGTCGATGGCAAAACTGGCGCTGGCCGCCATCGGCATTGTGTTCGGCGACATCGGCACCAGTCCGCTCTACACCATGAGCACGGTATTCGACTCGAGCCACGGGCTGGTGCTCAACCGCTTCAATGTGCTGGGCGTGGTATCGCTCATCATCTGGTCGCTGATCATCGTGGTGACGCTCAAGTATGTGACGCTGATCATGCGCGCTCACAACCACGGCGAGGGCGGCATCATGGCGCTGCTGGCGCTGGCTTCCAGTTCGGTGATGGACCGCCCGCGGCTGCGTAACGGCCTGCTGCTTGCCGGTGTGTTCGGCGCGGCGCTGTTCTATGGCGACGGCGTCATCACGCCGGCGATCTCGGTGCTGAGCGCGGTGGAAGGTCTGCAAGTGGCGGAGCCGCAGCTCAAACCCTACGTGGTGTCGATCGCGCTGGTCGTGCTGGTCGCCCTGTTTCTGATGCAGCGGCATGGCACGGCCGGGATCGGCGCGGTGTTCGGGCCGGTGATGGTGCTGTGGTTCGGCGTGATCGCGGTGGTGGGACTGCTCAACATTGGTCGCGCGCCGGCCATCCTGGACGCGTTCAACCCGTTCATCGGCCTCGAATTTCTGCTGCGCAACGGCTGGCGGGCCTTTATCTCGCTTGGCGCGGTGGTGCTGGCGCTGACCGGCGCCGAGGCGCTATATGCCGACATGGGCCACTTCGGCGCGCCGCCGATCCGCCTGTCCTGGTTCGCTCTCGTGCTGCCCGCGCTGGCGCTCAACTACCTGGGTCAGGGCGCGCTGCTGTTGTCGGACCCCAAGACCGTGGATAACCCTTTCTTCCACCTGTTCCCGTCGGCGACGCTCTTTCCGATGGTAGTGCTGGCCACGGTGGCGACCGTGATCGCGTCGCAGGCGGTGATCAGCGGCGCGTTTTCCATGACGAGGCAGGCCATGCAACTGGGCTTCATGCCGCGTATGGGCATCATCTATACGTCGGAACGCGAAGTTGGCCAGATCTACGTGCCCGCCATCAACTGGCTGCTGCTGATCGCGGTGGTGGCCGCCGTGCTGGGCTTCGGCTCCTCGACGGCGCTGGGTTCGGCCTACGGCATCGCCGTAACGGGCACCATGATGATCACCACCTTCCTCACGTTCTACGTGGTGCGCTACGCATGGCACTACAACTGGCTACTGTGCGTGTTGGCCACCGGCTTTTTCTTCGTCATCGACCTGGCGTTCTTCTCGTCCAATCTGCTGAAGTTCGTGGATGGCGGGTGGTTCCCGCTGCTGCTGGGCGCGATCATGTTCACCATCATGTCCACCTGGCACCGCGGCCGTGGACTGATGGTCGAAGAGGCCGGCGTCCATGCCGGCGCGCTGCCGCTGGCCAGATACCTCGACAGCCTGTTCGCAAAGGCGGCGACCCGCGTGCCCGGCACCGCGGTGTTCCTGACCATCGACCCCAACACCGTGCCGCACGCACTGGTCAATAACCTGGCGCACAACCACGTGGTGCACGAGCGTGTGCTGTTCGTGCATGTGATCAACCTGGACGTGCCCTATGTGCCGCGTGAGCAACGCGTGACGATCACGTCGCTTGGCCACGACTGCTACACGATTATCGTGGCCTACGGTTTCAAGGACGAGGTCGATCTTCCGCAAGCGCTGCGCGACTGCGAGCCGAAGGGTCTGGTGGTCGATCCGGCACAGGTGTCCTATTTCCTCAGTCATGCCACCGTGGTGGCAACCGGAGGCAAGGGGATGCCGGTGTGGCGCGAACGACTTTTCGGTGTGATGGCGCACAATATCGGCAACCCGGCGGCTTATTTCAAGCTGACCACGAACCGGGTGATCGAACTGGGCTCGCGAGTCGAAATATGAGGTGACGGTTGTTGCACTGCGTGATGAACGTCTCGCAGGACGAGAAGGACCACAAACATGAAAAGACTTTTCGTTTGCTGTGACGGCACCTGGAACTCGGACAGCGACGAGTTTCAGGGGGTGCCTGTTCCAACGAACGTTGTCCGCTTTTTCAACGCGCTGAGCGAGCGCGGCGGCGATGGCATCGAACAGCTTCGGTACTATCACGTCGGCATTGGTGCCAACGAAGGCAGGGTGCGCCGCGTCATCGACGGCGCGCTTGGACTAGGACTCTCCCGGGACATTCGAACCGCCTACAAGTGGCTGTCCGACCACTACGAAGAAGGTTCTGAAATCTTCGTGATCGGTTTCTCCCGTGGCGCGTTCACCGCGCGAAGCCTGGTGGGCATGCTGCATCACTGCGGGTTGCCGCACAGGGCAAGCTGGGCGCTGGTCAAAGAGGCATGGAACCTGTACCGGCTCGACCCAAAAATACCGGCGAACGTCAGCCGGCAGGAACGCTTCCGCGCCGCGCACGGCAAACCGCCGCCCATTCGCTTCCTGGGCGTATGGGAGACGGTGGGCGCGCTCGGCGTCCCTGAAATTGCGCAGTTATTCGGCCTCGGCAGGCAGCGTTTCGAATTTCATGACACGACGCTGTCGCCAGAAGTTGAACGCGCGGTACAAGCCCTCGCGATCGACGAGCAGCGCAACAACTTCTTGCCAACCTTGTGGACGGATGCGGATGGTTGCGACCCGGTGCGCGTGACCCAGTTGTGGTTCCCTGGGGTGCACGCTGACGTCGGCGGCGGCTACAAGGAAACCGGGCTTTCCGACGCCACGCTCAAATGGATGATGGCCGAGGCCGCGCGCTGCGGCGCGGTGTTCGCGCTAGCCATGCTGGAGCAGTTAGCCGATGCGGATCAGTCGTCGCCAGCCGCGGTGCATGGCGTACTGCATAACTCGCTGACGGGCTTCTACAGGAGAATCGGCTTTCGTCCGCGATCCTTTCCGTATCTGGCGAAGGATTCGCGGATATGCGCCGAATCGATCTCGGCGCTGGCCTTGGCGCGGCAGGCCGATCCGCCCATCTTTCAGGCTCCCTATCGACCCAACGTCAACCCCGCGGTCCCGGTTCAGGTACGGGTTTTCGCCAGCTCGTTGTGGAACTGGACAGGTATTTTCATGAAGCAAGGCGTGCGCTACCGGTTCAAGGTGCCTGACGGTCAAACATGGCTGGATGGGGACAGCGCGTCGGGCGCGGAGGGTACGCGGGGTACGTGGCTGCTACGCCTGCTGGCCTGGTCCAAACGGGTCAAGGGGGCGAACTGGTTCGAACTCTGCGGTGCGATTTCATACCCGGGGGACCCAGCGGAGCCGGGGGAGGCGGGCGTGCCGCCGGAACCCTTCTACTTCAGAATCGGTCGAGAGGTGGAGGTCGAGGCACCCCACTCAGGTTATCTATATTGCTTTGCCAACGACGCCAGCTGGGCGTACTGGAATAATCAAGGCAGTCTGCGGGTTGAAATTGTCGAATCGAGCGGTGTGCAGGCCGGCAAGACGGCACACCCGGCTTCAGACGCGGATCTGACAGCGCCCGCAACAGCGCCAGGAGGTTATGGGGCAGGCCAGCCGTCGTGACGCGTCAGGCATTTGTCGGGCGTCGAGGACTTTGCGGGCGTGACCGCCATCACTGAGTCGGCGACTCCGCTCGCCCATGCGATATGGGCAAACCCACGTCCTTTGATCGGCAATACGCTCGAATGCGGTAACGTATTGGGTAGTCTATTTTCTGGCAAGCCATATTGAGCTTTGAGGCACTTATGTTCACGGACGCAGACACCATCACGGACGAACGGGTCGCGGAAATCGCGGATCGCATGGTCGAGGAGGGCCGGAAAGTTTCCCCGGTGACCATTTGGCCGGAGCTTCCCGGCGGGTCGATTGTTGCCATTGCAGCGGCTTTGCAACGCTGGCGCGAAGTGCGGCAGCCCGTTACGCCGCCTATGCAGGTGCAGGCTGCATTGCCGGGGCATATTGCCGAAACCATGATGAACGCCGCGGATCGGCTCTGGATGGCGGCTCAAGGCGAAGCCGACAAAGCGGTCAGTCAGCACCTGAGCGCCGTGAACCAGCAACTCGACGCTCTCCGTGCGGAACGCGATGAGGTGCTAGTCGAGTACCAGAAGTCGGCCGAAGAAGTTGCAGCAGAGCGCGAGCGCCATATTGCGCTGACGAATGCATTAGGTGCTTCCGAGGCCATGTCCGCTCGACTCACAGCGGAACTCGCGGCTGCGACGGGCCGGGCCGAAGCGGGCGAGGCTCGCGCGGCAGAACTGGCGCAGCGAGTGTCGACGGAACAGGCCGCGCTGGAGCACACCAGGGCGGAACTCGACGAGGAGCGCAAGGCGCGCGAAGAACTGGCCGCCGCCGTGTCGACCCAGAACGACGAAATCGCGCGGATGAAGCAGGAGCTCGACGAGGCGCGGCAGGAGATTTCCTCGCTGGGCTTCGATTGTCAGGCGAAGTCGGCCGAAGCGGATAAAGCATTGCAGGAGGCAACTGCGGCGTCGGCTCGCGCGGAAGCGGCCACGGCGCAGGCGAGCGAGAGTCTCGCGCGGGTCGCCGGACTGGAAGCCGAAAGGGATGAGGCGCGTCACGCACTTGAAGCAGAGCGCCAGACAAGCGCAGCGCGTCGTGAGGAAGCCGCGATTCAGTTCGACGAATTGCAGCGTGTGAGCCGGGAATTCGAAGCGGCGCGGGAGCAGGTTGGTGCGATGACCGAAGCGAAAGCGGCGGCGGATGCCGAGCTCGCCCGGATTTCGCAGGAAGCGTCTGCTGCGAAGGAGCGGGCAGAATCGGCGGAACAGCATGCCGCGTCGTTGGCGCAGCGACTTGCGGACGTAGAACAGGCGAAGACGGTCGAAGCGGAGCGCTGGGCTCAGGAATCGAGCGCGGCCTCATCGCGTGCGGACGCCGCCGCGGCGCAGGCGAGCGAGAGCCTGGCGCGGGTCGCCGCATTGGACGCCGAACTGACCGAGGCGCGCAACGCGCTTGCGGCAGAGCAGCAGACGAGCACAGCGCGGCGCGAGGAAGCGTCGGTTCAGCTTGGCGAACTACAGCGCGTGACGAGCGAACTCGAGGCGGCGCGGCAACAGCTTGGCGCCATCACGGAGGCGAAATCCGCTGCGGATGCCGAACTGGCTCAGCTTGCACAGAATGCCTCGGCGACAAGCGCCGAACTGGCGCGGGTTTCACAAGACGCCGCGGCCGCCAAGGAACGGGCGGAGGCTGCCGAGCAGCATGCCGCGGCATTGCAGCAGCAGCTTGCCGACGTCGAGCAGGCGAAATCGGCCGATGCGCAACGATGGGCGCAGGAGGCCGGCGCGGCGTCGTCGCGCGTAGAAGCGGCCACGGCGCAGGCACATGAGAGCCTGGCGCGGATCGCTGCGCTTGAGGCTGAGCTGGGCGAAGCGCGCAGCGCGCTCGCGGCGGAGCGCGACGCAGGCGCAGCGCGGCACGATGAAGCGTCGCTTCAACTGGGCGAACTGCAGCGTGTGACGAGCGAACTCGAGGCGGCGCGGGAACAGGTTCGTACTATCACCGAGGCGAAAACGGTGGCGGAAGCTGAGTTGGCTCGGGTATCGCAGAACGCGTCGGCAACGAGCGAAGAACTGGCCCGGGTTGCACAAGACGGTACCAGCGCAAAGCAAAGGGCCGAGGCCGCCGAGCAGCACGCGACGACGTTGGCGCAACGTCTCGCGGAAGTCGAAAAAATTCGCGCGGAAGAAGCACGACGCCATCTTCAGCTTGCCAATCAAGCGTCCGAATCAGCGTCGGCGGAAGAAGTCGCCGAGTTGCAACGCCAGATTTCGGCTCAGGCCAAAGCGCATGAGAAGGCTTTTAACGATCTTAGGGCAATCGCGGAACAGTGGGTCGCGCACGCGAAGGATCTCAAGGAACGACTCGCTGCTGCAAACGAGAAGCTTCTGTTCCTCGACTCGCGCAGTACAGGAGAAGTGGCGCTCATCCGCAAGCTTTCGTCCGAACTTGAGCGCTTCAAGCCGGATAGCGATCTGATATCCCGGGACACGCAGCAAAAGCTGATCGGCGCGACAATGGCCGAGCGGCTTTCGCAGAAGGGTTACCGGTATGACCCGACGACGGCGGTGATGTCGAAAGTCGAGCGTTGATTGGCGGACTGCACCGATCTAACTTCCCGCCGATAACACCTCAGTGCGTTTGCGCTGCAGAAACCGGCGCGCGGCCGGATCGCGTTCGAGTCCGATCGCGAGGTCGTACGCGCCAAGCGCTTCGGCCGTCGCACCGGCACGCGCGAGCAGATCGGCACGCGCGGCCCAGTACGGCTGGTAGTCGCTCAGCCGTGGATCGTCCGCGTACGGCTCGAGCGCGTCGAGCGCCGCCCGCGGGCCGTCCCGCTCCGCCTGCGCGAGCGCTCGGTTCACGGCGACCACCGGCGAAGCCGAGAGCGCGAGCAGCGCATCGTAGAGTTGCACGATCTCATCCCAGTTCGGGCGATGCGTCCAGCAGCGGTGGACGTGCGCGGACTGCAGCGCGGCCTCGAGCTGAAAGCGCCCGATGGTGTTGAATGCGCTTGCGCGTCTTAACAACGCGCTGGCGGCGTCGATCATCGGTGCGTTCCATGTCGCCGGATCCTGAGCCGACAGCGGCACGTACTCGCCGGCTGCGTCGCGTCGCGAATCGCGCCGCGCCTGCGCGTACAGCATCAGCGAGAGCAGACCAAGCGTCTCCGGTTCCTCGGGCAGCAGCTCGACGAGCAGTTGTGCAAGAAACAGCGCCTCGCCGGCGAGATCGCGCCGCTCGATATCGCTGCCGAGCGGATCGGTCCATCCTTCCGCATACGCCGCATAGACCGCTTCCAGCACCGCGGCGAGCCGCTCGGGCAGCTCCTCGCGCTCCGGTACGCTGAACGGAATGCCGGCTTCGCGGATCTTGTTCTTCGCTCGCACGAGACGCTTGGTCATTGCGGCGGGCGACATCAGGAACGCGGACGCAATCGTCTTCGCTTCGAGCCCCAGCACCACCTGCAGCATCAGCGGCGTGCGAATCGCCGCCTCGAGCGCCGGGTGCGTGCAGGCGAACAGCAGCGCAAGCCGCCGGTCGGGCAACAGGCCGGCTTCGCGTTCGTCGATCTCGTCGGCGAGGATCGCAAGCTGGTTCACCACTTCATCGCCGACCCGGCGGTGACGCGCGCCGTCGAGCGCCCGGCGGCGCGCCACCGTCATCAGCCACGCTTCGGGATTCGCGGGGCAGCCGCGCTTTGGCCAGTCCGCGAGCGCGGCCGCAAACGCGTCGGCGAGCGCGTCCTCGGCCGCGGCGACGTCGCGGGTACGCATCGCCAGCAGCGCGACGAGCTTGCCGTAACTGCGGCGAGCGACCGCCTCCGCAATCGAATGTGTGGCACCGTCAGCGTCACGGTCGCCGCCGGACGGGTTCATGCAACAGACGGCGCGTCGTAGGGGGCAGTCCAGACCGGGCGCACTTCCATCAGGCCGTGCGCCGCGCCGGGACAACGCGACGCCCACGCGATTGCCGCGTCGAGATTGGGCACGTCGATCAGGTAGTAGCCGGCGAGCTGCTCCTTCGAATCGGAAAACGGTCCGTCAAGCACCTGCGGCTTGCCGTCGACAAGCCGTACCGTGGTGGCCGTGCTCGTGTGCTGCAAGCGGTTGGAGCCCAGCAGCACCTCCGCTTTTTTCAACGACTCGGTGTACGCCTGATAGGCGGCAACGCCTTGCTGCCGCTCGCTGGCGGTCATTTTGTTCCAGCCGTTCTCTTCCGAGTAGATCATCAATAGATATTGCATATGAGCCTCCGTCATGGGGTTAGGGCGGGCGAATTGCATTGAGCCGCCACTACAATGACGCGCGGGCCGCATGCTGACGGACAGGTGGCGTCGAAAAAATCGCGAACGGCAGTGGTGTGCCAGGGGAGTGCAGCAGTACCCGGCCAACTCAGGCTACTGGAGGTCGCCATGGGAATTATCGGCCCACAACCTTAAGCGCGTCACGAACTCTTCCGCCAAAAATGCGGCGGCCACGCATTGCGCCAGCCTTTCGTTGCGGCAGGTCTTCCCCGCTACCGATCAGGCCGATGGATTGTGTGCGCCCATGTCGAATTGCTTGTGCATTTGTGGAGATTTGTATAGGGGTGCGCAAGATGTCCAACGCATAAGCTATGCTGCGCGTCGAGCAGGCTGGCGCGGCGTCGTTGCGTGTTGGCCGCGCATCGCGCCATGCCGTTGCCTGCCGCTATTCAAACAACTCGTCGTGAACGATTCGTGCCATGCCATTCCGGATCCTGTTTGTCGAAGACGATGACCGCCTGTCGGCGCTGGTCACCGACTATTTGCGCAAACGCGAATACGACGTCGAGGCGGTGCTGCACGGCAACAACGCCGTGCCGGCCATTCTCGAGCGTCGTCCGGACCTGGCGATCCTCGAAGCGAACCTGTCAGGCAAGGACGGTTTGCAGATTTACCGCGACGCGTGCGAGCAGTTCGACGGGATGATCATCATGGTGCCCGAGCGCAACAAACAGTTCGCCGAAGTACTGGGCCGCGAATTCGGCGCGGACGCCCCCATACATCAATCCGTCGAACCGCGCGTGCTGCTGGCGCGCATCAAGGCGCAATCGCGCCCCGTGACTACGCGTGCGGCGGAGGCTGCCCAACCCGAGCGCTATACCTTCGGCAAGTTCGAGATCTGCCGGGCAAGCCGTACGGTCAAGCTCCCGGATGGCAGCCAGCCCGATCTGACATCGGCCGAGTTCGACTTGTTGTGGGCGTTGGTGAGTTGCGCGGGCGAGGTGGTAAGCCGTGACGAATTGATGCGCCAACTGCGCGGCATCGAATTCGATGGGCTCGACCGCACGATCGACGGCGGCATTTCCAAATTGCGTCGCAAGCTGCACGACCACGCCGGTACGTCGCAGCGCATCAAGACGGTCCGCGGCAAGGGCTATCAGTTCAGCAAGCTGGCCTGGGATTGAAACCGTGTGCCGCGAATGCGGTGTCGAACGCGGTGTTGTTTCAGCAGACAGTCTGCTGCGGACCTGTAGGCGCCACAGGTCCGCTCCTGAGATCGACAGACAGGGTGCGAGGATGCGCTTCAGTAGGCACAGTAATCGAGGTTCAACCGTGGAAGCAAGCAGATGGTTTGCCCCAGGCGATCACCCGCGAGTAGAACGCCAGGGGCAGTTGTGGGCCGTTGCCACACCGGAGGGTTGGCGCAAGGTGCACCCGGGCGACTGGATCTTGACGGATAGCACGGGAAACTCGTGGCCGATGGGGGATCGCGAGTTTCGCTATTGCTACGAGCCGGTTGAAGACCGATTGCCGAATCTTTGAACATGGCCGGTTGTACACCGGTTGTACACCAGTTGCACACGGTTCCGGCACTGGCCCTCGGAGTGGGCCGGAACCCATTTGGCCGGCCCTCATAGGGCCGGCTTTTTTTTAGGCATTTTGCGCAAGGCAGTACGCGTTGCGCGCAGCTTGCGGGATCAGTTCGCCGCTGTTCGCATTGCGCGATATTCGCGCCGCACGATATCCATCAATTCTTCAACCGACGTACTCGCGGCTTCGCGCTGGTACGTGACACGCCCGCGCTGCATCAGCATCACCCGGTCCGCGATATCGAGCGTCTGCGCGTAGTTGTGCATGATCATGATGATCGACAGGCCGCCTTTGTTCTTCAGCCGCAGGATCAGGTCGATGATTAGCCCGGCTTCGCGGGCGCCCATGGCGGCGAGCGGCTCGTCGAGCAGCAGAATTTTCGCATTCGAATTGACCGCGCGGGCCACCGCGATAGCCTGCCGCTGTCCGCCGGACAACTGCTCGACCGGCAGATCGACCGACGGCACATGCACGCCGATTTCTTCCAGACACTCGGCGGCGCGCTCACGCATGGCGCGATTGTTCAACAGCCGGAACGGCCCGCGCCGGATGATCTCGCGGTTCAGAAACATGTTGTGATAGATGCTCAGCGAATTGGCCAGCGCCAGATCCTGGTAGACGCATTCAATGCCGAGCGAACGGGCATGATCGACCGAGCGAAGCAAGGTTTCCTCGCCAGCGACAAAGAGCTTGCCGCCGGTCTGCTGATGAAAGCCCGTCAGGATCTTGATCAAGGTCGATTTGCCGGCGCCGTTGTCGCCGAGCACGCCAAGGATCTCGCCCTGTCGGAGTGTTAGCGACACCCCATCGAGCGCGGTGACCGCACCGAAACGCTTGACGATGTCTTCGCCGCGCAGCGCCTCCGGCACCTCGGACATCACAGCTCTCCCTTGCGTGCGAGACGAACCACGTGGATGTTGAAGATCATGGCCCCGAGGATCGCCGCGCCGAGAATCATGTTGAAAGTGAAGGCGTTGATGCCGATCAGCGTGAAGCCGTCGTTGAGAATGCCGAGCACCGCCGCGCCGATCAGCCCGCCGATGATCGTGCCCGAGCCGCCGGCGAGCGGCGTGCCGCCAATCACGGCCGCGGCAACCGCAAGAAACATGATCTGGTTACCGCCCGCTTGCGGATCGATCGACGTGATACGAAAACCTTCGAGTATCCCGGTTAAACCGGCGAGCACCGCGGCAAGAATGAAGTTGCCGAGTTTCAGGCGTCTGACCTGGATCCCCGCTTCGCTCGCACCCAGTTGATTCGCTCCCGACGCGATCGTATGCAAACCCCAGCGTGTATGACGCAACAACACGTGCATGAAGGCGGCAATGGCAAGCGTCCAGATGATTTCGCTGTAACCCCATTCCCCCATGAACGCAGCCAACGCGGAGTTCTCCGGCGGCGAAACCGGCGTACCTCGCGAGATCGTCAGGGTGAGGCCGTTCACGAAGAACAACGTACCCAGCGTGGTCACGAAAGAGGGAATGCGCAGGTACACCGTCACCGCGCCATTAATCAGACCGACAAGGCCCGCTGCGATCACACCGATAATGATCGCGAGCCATGCGGGCACACCGGCCTCGATGGCGAAATACATGATGAAAGGCGCGAACGCAAAGACCATCCCGGCGGAAAGATCGATTTCCCCGCCGATCATCAGCATGATTTCGCCGAAGGCGATGATCGCCACCGGGGCAATGAACTGCGAGAGATTCTGAAGACTCGCGCTGGTCAGCAGGAAGTCATGGTTGACGCTCTCGAAGTAGATGCTGAGGATCAGCGCGACCGCCAAGATGCGAATTTCGCTGGACCGTCCGAGCGCGCCTGACCAGCGCCTCGGCCGCATCGCGGATTTTTGAACGTCCGTCACGGGAGCGCTCACCCTTTGATCGCACCCGTGCGTGGCACGATCTGGGCTTTCGTGCTCTTGCCTTCATAGCGCGTCGATGTGTTCAGGTACGGATCGACCGTGCCCTTGGTGACGAACTTCAGGCCCGTGTTGACATTGGCGGGCCCTACCAGACCACCGGAGGCGAGAAAGATGAACGCCTCCACGACCGTATAGAAACCCTGTACGTAGGGCTGCTGATCGATCGTGAAATCGAGGAAGCCATCGTGAATCAGATCGACCGTGCGCGGCAACAGATCGAAGCCGCCGCCGTGGACACCTTTGGACGGCAGGTTGGATTCTTTCATCACCTCGGCCACGCCCTGGGTGCTGCCCGCATCCACGGCAAACATGCCCTTGAGATCCTGGTGGCCGAGATAGAAGGACTTGATCTTCGATAGCTCTTCGTTGACGGTCGCGCCGGTTGCGATGGTCTGCACGTCGATTTTCTTGCCCGACTTCTTGATTGCGGCGGCGGCGCCGTCAAGCCGCGGCTGAATGTTGAGTTGCCCTGGCGTGGCGATAAAGAGTGCGACGAGGCCGCTGTCGATCAGGTTCGAGATTCGCTCGCCCATCTGGTAGCCGGAAAGATAGAGATCCTGACCGATATACGCAAGACGCGGATTCGTCGAGCCGGACGGCGCGTCGGCGTTATAGGCGAACACGGGAATGCCTGCGTCGAGCGCGGCCTGGATGGGTTTGTCGAATGCTTTCGGGTCGACGATCGGTACTGCAATCGCGTCGGCTTTCGCAGCGATCGCCGCGTTCACTGCGTTGACCATTTCGCCGATGTCGGCATTGGCCGAGCCGGTCCATTGGTAGTCCATCCCCAGCATGGCCGTCGCATCCTGAATGCCGTATTGCGTGGGAACGAAGAACGGATTTGTCGTGACGTGATTGACGAAGACGATTTTCCACCGCTTGTGGCCGGGGAACGAACCGCCTTCCGCCGCCTGGGCCTGCGTGATCAGGCCACCCATGCCGCCCATCCCACCCATTAACGCGAGTGCCGCGGAGAGTCCCGCGCCTTTTAACAAGCCCCGACGCGTGCCTTGCACTTCGTCTTCGTCTTCCTTCGCTTGCGCCATTTCTATCTCCCGTCTCTCAATTATTGAACACTTCACGGTCCATGACGGCGCAAGCAGGAAAAGCCCCGGCAAGAGCAACACCGGAGCCGGGCATCATTTCGTTCATGAAGCCCACGTGCACGCGCGTACGCATGACTACCCACCAGAAAATGCTATATCACGCTCTTTCGCCTACTAATCGATGTATACCCTTAACTAGTCGGACTAATTAAATTTTTGCGCTGCAGCGCGGCCTTCGATATTGGGTTGAAGCAGTGCGGCGCAACACGATGATGGAGTAGCCCCGCCTCGCTCAGTGCGGATCTCGCGGAGCCGAATTGCTGTGCGTTATAGGGTGCCTGAATAGTATGACTATCGGGTGGCTGCACGAAAGAAGCGCAACGCGCGGGACGTCAGGCGTTCGCTGCGTGCGGATCAGGGGTGCGTCTGAAACTGGCCGCCGGTTTCCAGCACGCTTACGGCGTCTGCACGCGCATTGTCGAGCTGAACGAGGCTTGCCTGCCGGGCACCCAGCGGATCGCGGCTCTGGATCGCGGTGAGAATCGCCTTGTGACGAGGCAGCGACAACGCATGCGTGTCCGGATGGCGACTCGTCAGCTTGATCGATTCGGACAGGGCAAGCGACAGCATGTTGCCGATATAGGCCAGCAGGTCGTTGTGAGTGGCCGCCATGATGGCGCGGTGAAACTCGAGGTCGGGGTCCAGTAGCGCGCTTGCGGTTTCCGCACGTTCCATCTGATCGTAAGCCGATGCGATGCGCGCGAGATCCTCGCTGGTCGCCGCCGTGGCGGCGAGTGCCGCCGCCGCGGGTTCGATCACGCGGCGCACGGTCAGCAGCGAACCGAAGAACTCGCCCTCCGGCACACTGTTGATCGTCCAGAACAGGACGTCGGGGTCCAGCATGTGCCAATCCGCGCGAGGTTTCACCACACTGCCCACACGCGGTTTCGACACCACCAGACCTTTTGCCACCAGTACGCGAGTCGCCTCGCGCAGCACGGGGCGGCTCACGCCATAGCGCTCGCACAGCACAGTCTCGGCAGGCAGGCGCTGGCCTGGCTGTACTTTCCCGCCGACGATATCCATGCCTAGCTCCTGCACAATGCGGCCGTGCAAGCTCTTGCGCTGTTGCAGATGACGGTAGTCCATGGTCGGCGGTCGCGATCGTGTCCGGCTCAGTCTTGTGCCGACCCGTGCAGCGTTCTGAACGGCGCTTACCGTGTTGTCGGCACGGATACGGGTTGGTTTCTTGCAAAAAGGTTACCGATCCAAGCATAGCACGCAGTATCTGGCGTGCCCCCTGGTGCCGATGCCGATGCCGGTCCCGCACACGACCGGCGATACAGTGGCGTCGCCTGGCTGTGGCGTGTGGGTGAGCGTCCGCTCACGGCCTAACGAAGCATGGGTTCAGTTTCAGCTCGCGCCACCTGCATATCCAGTGCCGTGAGGCCGGCAGCGGATCGAATCCGCAGCGTTCCGCCCAGCCGCTGCGCACGCGCCTGCATACTGCGCATGCCGGTTCCCGCATGCTGCTGGAGCGCGGCGGGATCGAAACCGATTCCGTTGTCGCGAACAGCGAGTGCGAGTTCGCGCTCGTCGCTGTGCAGCTCGATCTCCACCTGGCTGGCGCGGCTGTGTTTGAAGACGTTGGTGAGGGCTTCCTGAAGAATCCGCATGACGTCGATGCTTTTCGAGGGCGGCAGGTAGCACCGGTCAAGTCCGGCGATCGACCAGCGGCATTCGATGCCGTGGCTTTCCAGCAGGCTCGTGAGCCGGTGCCGCAGCGGACCGATCTGATCGGCCAGCGGAGATTCGCCGGGCCGCTGCGTCGAGGCCGTATCGATGATGATGCGCAGATCGTCGCGCAGCTCTTTCAGAATCGACAGGAAGCGTCCGGACGGGATACCGTGCGGTGCGTGCTCGAGCGTGGCAATGCTGCTGACAAGCGTGCCGCCCAGCCCGTCATGAAGGTCGTGGGCGAGATTGAGCCGTTCGTTGAGCCTGACGTTGGCGACTTCGAGTTCGTGCTCGCGGTGCAGTGTGTTCGCCAGTTCGGCCCTGGCCGCGTCGACGGTGATGTTCAACTCCTCGTTGAAGCGCTCGATACGGCGCAGACTGGCGACGAAATTCCAGGCGAGCACCAGCGCCATGCCGATCATCTGCAATTGCGACGTGAGTGCGGAGTAGTAGCGATTGTCGTTGAGGATACCGAGGAACGTCAGCAGGTCATGCACGCCGGCGATCAGGAAAATGGCAATGCAGATCGACAGAATGCGATGATCGGTGCGACCGTGACGCAACGCGACGTAGAGAAAGGCAAAGCAGGTCGCGAAGAAACTGCAGGCCTGCGCCACGGTCAGGACGGCGCGCGTCGTGCCCATATGGCTGTGCGGTGTCGCGAGCATGACGATCGTGCCGACGGCCACGAGTAGCCAGAGGACGGTCTCGATACGTGGCAAACGCCGTTCGCAAAAGCGTATGGAGAACATCGTGAATGCCGCGCTATAGATAATCAGCGCGATCGAGTTGGCACTTTCCCACCCGTCAGTACTGGCAAACGGCCATGGGCTCGTCGCCACCTGGTTGAGCGCCACCCACCACCAGGCGAGCGACATCAAACTGAACCAGCCATAGACGGCTTCCTGCCGGCGCATTAGCCATAAGGCGAAAAAGAAGCAGCCGAGCGTGGCCGTGACGGCAAGGCTGGAGAGTTGCAGATCGTGGCGCAGCCAGTATTCGGCTTCGTAGCTGCGCTGGAGTGTGTCGGGATCGCCGATCGATACGTTGCCAAGTCCGGGCTGATACTGCGACAGCCCCGACACGCGTATCAGCAGCGTATTGGTGCCCTCGCGCAGCAAGGGCGGACTCAGGACCTGATAGCGTGGCGCGTTCCAGGCGCGCGTCAACGGTTCAAGCAGATGCCGGTCGCGCATGAGCAAGCTGCCGTTGAGATAAATCGCGCCGGCCATGTTCAGATAGTCGAGCATCAGCGCGGCAGGATGCGCTACGTCTGCCTGTTGCCACGAGAGCCGATACCAGACGACGCCATCGAATTCCGGCCAGCGTGAAGACCAGTCGTCGGGTAGCGATACTGGAACCCAGCCTGCCGATGGCGGGCTGTCAGACTGCCAGTCCGCGCGGGCCGCTTCGATGTGGGGATGCGTGAGGGTGTCGGCGTGCGCCGGCACGGCGGCCGCGGTGCCGGCGTGCAGTGTGGCGAGGGCGCAGATCAGGGCAACAAGCCATGCGTGCGCGCTTCGAACACGGCCTGAGTGCGAGAGTTGACCGCCAGTTTCTTGTAGATGTTCTTGACGTGACATTCGACCGTTAGCCTGGACAGGGATAGCACATCGGAAATCTCGCGATTGGTGAGCCCTTTGTTGACCAGCACCAGGATTTCGATTTCTCTCGGACTGAGCGGCGAGCGCGTCGGCGGCTTTGCGCTGGTTGCGCTGGCGCGCCTCGCGAGACCGGTCAGATCGAGAATGCGTCTGGCAACGAATGGGTCGATGGGCGCGCCGCCGCGCAGTGCGCTGCGGATCGACATCGCGATTTCAACGTCGTCCCGCTCCTTGAGCAGGTAGCCGGTTGCGCCCGCCTGGAGCGCGGTCACGATCACCTGCTCGGTGCTCCAGGCGGAGATTACCAGAAGCGGCAACGCCTCATCCTGCCCATGCAACGCACGTATGAGATCGATGCCGTTGCCGTCCGGCAGGCCGACGTCGATCAGCGCGAGCGCGAACGGCTGGTTGGCCAGCAGCGCGTTGGCTTCGGCAATGCTGCCCGCGAATGACAGGATGTCGTCCGTGTAGCCGAGGGTCGCGAGAATCGCGCGCAGCCGGGCCTGCATCGGTGGCTCGTCCTCGACGATCAGGAGCGGGCCGGGCAGCACGGATTCGAAAGTATCGGACGATAGTTGCGCCATAGGGCCGCGTAGAGGGGAAGAGCCGGTGGGGGGATTGCCGGAACGGCCGGCAACGCTCAACCGGCGGCAGCGGCAATAGTGGCATGGATTCACGACGGTATTCCAGTCGCCGGGTGCTGGCTATACCTGGAATCAAGTATCCGCGGCTGCGCGCTAACGGGACGTTCCGCTCGCCATCGCGTGGATTGTGCGCGCTCATCATTTTGTTACACCTCTTACCGGGACCCTAACCGCCGGGTTACAAAAACCTTTCGCGGGGCGGTTATACTCGGCGCCGTCCCAAAAACCAAAGACCTTTTATGTCGAAGAAAATCCTCCAGATTTTTGCCATTGCAGCGCTTACCACTGCCGTGTCGTTACCGGCGGTAGCCGGCGATATGAACAATGCCCTTGGCGGCGCGCTCGGCGGCGTAGCCGGCGCTGCACTGGGCGGCGCAATAGGCGGCAGCACGGGTTCCGTCATTGGCGGAGCAGTTGGCGGCGGCGCCGGCGGCGCAGTCACGTCAAACCGCAGGGAACGCACGGGCGCCATCATCGGCGGCGCGCTCGGGGGCGGTGCCGGCACAGCGGCGGGCAATGCGATGGGCGGCCGCACCGGTGGGCTCGTCGGCGCGGCCGTGGGTGGCGGCGCGGGCTCGGCGCTCGGCGGGAACATGTCGCGGTCCAATTCGTACGCGGACGACTATTCCCGTGGCTACCGTTCGGGCAAGCGCCATCACAAACATCGCCGCTACGACTGAACGTAGAGCAAAAAACGGCGTGGTTCATTCAAGGGTTAAGCCCGAAACACGAAGCGCCGGCTACCTTTCGCAGCGCTGCTCGGGCGATTCTCATGTGAGCCAGAGCCGGCGCTCGATCGACCACGTCGCGCGAGGTTTATGCAAACTACCCCTGACGCTTCTGCAGCGCCTTGACGAGCCTGGTCCACAGGAACTCGGCAGCGGGTGACAGACGCCTGCCAACCCGGCGTATTCCCTGATGCCCGAGAATTTCCCAAAACATGTCCGCGCCGGTTATCTGGCGAGCGCCTATGCGGTTGCGGTGTCGGTCTTCGGCGGGACCTCGCAACTGGTCGTCGCATGGCTCATCAAGGCGACCGGCAACACGATGGCGCCGGCGTGGTACATGATCGGCTGCGTGATCGTTTCGTTGATTGCCGTGTCGATGCTTGAAGAAACCGGGGGACGTGATCTGGACGCGGGCTGAGCAAGCTGTGTCGGAAGCGGCAGGTTGGGGCGTGCGGTAGCTATCCGCCGGCTTTTAACCTGCTGCACCAGGCTGGCGTCACAGGCGGATCAAGGCATGACGGGGGGATGGAAGGTCAGCGTCCCCGCAAGAATCCACAGCAAGAAGATCACGAGCGGGAGATGCACGATGAACTGGGTAAACGTGAAGCCCACCACGTCACGAGCCCGCAATCCCAGCACGCCGAGCAACGGCAGCATCCAGAAAGGGTTGATCAGATTCGGCAATGCCTCCGCCGCGTTGTAGACGGTCACCGCCCAGCCCAGATGAACCTGGAGTTCCTTCGCGGCCGCGATCACGTACGGTGCTTCGATGATCCATTTCCCGCCGCCCGACGGCACGAAGAATCCAAGGACGGCAGAGTAGATGCCCATCAGCGCCGGAAACGACGCATGCGACGACACGGTGACGAAGAAATGAGAAAGATGATCGGCCAACGGTAGTCCCGACGGCGCGGAGGCTTTCGTCAGCATGTACGCAATGCCCCCATAGAGAGGAAACTGGATCAACACGCCAGCTACAGACGGCACCGATTTCGCCACCGCGTTCAGGAAGCGGCGGGGGCGCCAGTTCAACAACATCCCGGCCAGCAGGAACACGAAGTTGTAGGTATTGAGGTTGGAGATGGCCAACACCGGATTTTTCGTGGTGAATTCGTGCCATGCCCAAACCGAGCCGAGTGCGACGATCAGGATTGTGATCAATGGACTGTACTCGAGCCAGTCGCCGGGGCGTGAAGGCGCGGCGACGTCGAGTTCCGCCTCATCCAGCGAGATGCCCAGGTATTGCGCGGTTTTGGCGCGCTCCGCGCCGGGCGCGGAGAGATACGCAATCAAAAGCGATACGACGGTCAGCGCGGCGACTATCAATAACGATTGGGGCAGAAAAATCGTCTCGGAGAACGGAATGACACCGGTGATCGCCAGCAGCGCTTTCGGCAAACTGTCCGGATTCGCCTGCAATTGCGATGCCGATGAACTCAATCCCAGCGCCCAGGTCGCGCCCATGCCGAGATAGGCGGCGGCACCCGCTGCCCGGTAGTCCATACGGAGCCCGGTACGACGAGCGAGCGCACGAACCAGCAGGCCGCTAAAGATCAGGCTGATCGCCCAGTTGAAAAGCGACGCCGAAATGCTGACCAGCGCGACGAATGCCACCGCGGACTTGCCGTTCGACGGCAGGCGGGCAAGCCATGCGATCAATTTCGCGGCAGGCGGAGAGACCGCGACCACGTAGCCTGAGATGGCCACGATCGCCATCTGCATCGTAAAGGGAATCAGGCTCCAGAATCCATCTCCAAAGGCAATGCCCACACGTTGTACAGGCGCGCCTGCCGCCAAGGCGCCGACCGCGACGACGACAACCGCGATCGCCGCGAATAGGTATGCGTCGGGAAACCACTTTTCCGACCAACGGGTCACGGCTGCGGCCATACGCTCGAGCCCGACTGCAGCGTCGGCTGTCGAGGCTGGCAGGTCTTGCTGACGGTTCAATTCCTTCATCATGGTCTCCGACGCTTCGAGTGATTAAACATGCTTTTCATAAACCTGCGTTGCCGCAGCCAGGTCTTCGAGTGCGGTCCCCACCGCTTTAAATACCGTGCGCTCGCTGCCGTCGAAGCGCCCGCCGACGTCGCCCCGGCACAAGGCGGCGAGCGTGCCGTTCAGGTCCGCCGGCGAAATCACGTTGCGCGACAACGGCCCAATCAGATCGCCGGACTTCCGCAGTGCCTCGTCCGTATCGACAAACACGCGTGCGTTGCGGAAACAATCGTCGTCAGCCTCGCGCATCTGCGGCGTGAAGCTTCCGATAAGATCGAGATGCGTTCCCGGTTTCAGCCATGAGCCGCGTATGATCGGCTCGGTGGCGAGTGTCGCGCAGCTCACGACATCCGCGCGCGCCACGCTGTCCGGCAGACTGGAGACCACTGCCGCATTGAAACCTTCATCTCGCAGTTGCTGTACGAGTCGCGCGGCCGACTCCGGATAGATGTCCCAGACCTCGACGTGCGTGATTGGCAGCTGGCTTCGATACGCAGCCGGCACGAGGCTTGCCACGCGTCCGGCGCCCAACAGCACCATGTGCGAGGAGTCGCCGCGCGCCAGAAGGGTGGCCGCGAGTGCCGAGGCGGCGGCGGTCCGGCGTGAGGTGATTTCATTGCCGTCCATCTGCGCGAGCGGCGCACCCGTGCCGGCGTCGTACAGCACGTAGGTCGAGTGCAAACCGGGCATTCCGCGGCCCTGGTTAGCCGGGAAAATGTTCACGGTCTTGATGCCGAGATATCGGTCCGCTTCCCACGCCGGCATGATCAATACGGTGCCGGTGTTGCCGTCGCCGCTATTGATCGTGTGCGAGTGTCGGAGTGGAACCTCGCACCCCTTGATGAAAGCCTCTTTCAGCGACGGAATCAGCGTGGCGAAGTCCAGCGCCTCGCGTGTCGCCGGCGTGTCGAAAAATTTCATGCTCGATTTGCTCCTCGTGAGTCGTTCACGCTTCAATGGAAATATCGGTGGCCGGGATCGCCTGGCAGGCGAGACACATATCGGCTTCGTCCGGCCCGTGCCCTGTCATATGCGACACCTTGCCCGCGAGGACCTTGACGGTACAGCTCTCACATTGCCCGACCCGGCAGCCGCTGGGCATGCTGATGCCGAGGCTCTCGCCGAAGCTGAGCAGGCTTCCCCGTTCGGGTGCCCATTCGGCCTTGATCCGCGATCGCCGGAATTCGACGGCAAAGCGCTGTGACGGATCGAGGGCCGGTTTTGAAGGAGACCGAAAGGCCTCGCTGAAGATATCGAACGGCGGCACGCCCCGCTCGACGAGGCCCGCCGTGATGGCGTTCATCATCGGCTCTGGGCCGCATAAATAGAATCGCGCGCGGCGCTGTATCAATGCGTCGTCCACGACGTCCGCAGTGAGGTAGCCCTGCATCTCGAAGTCGCGTCCGAGTACTTCGTCGCGCGGCTGGTTATAGCAATTTACGACCTTGAGCGTTGGCAATGCATGCTGCAAATGCGCAATTCGATTCCGGAACGCATGAGTCGAGCTATTGAGATTCGCGTAAAAAAGCTGAGAGTCGGGCGCTTGTGTGCCCAACCGTCCGATCGTTTCCAGCCACGAAACGAAGGGCGTTATTCCGATCCCACCCGCGAATATGACGACCGGTCGCTTCGAAGCCGGGGGTACGATAAAGGTGCCGCTGGGGGCTTGCAGCAAGACCCTGTGTCCGACTGCCAACTCGCGATGAATATACGAGGACATGACGCCCTCGAACTGCTCGCCATCGGCACTTCGGCCCCGCTGATGGCGCACGGAGATCGAGTATGTCCGGCGATCGTTTTCAATCGCATGGCCAGTGAGCGAATAGGCACGCGTCGTTCCCCCTTCGCACAATTCCGGAATGTGGATCGTTACATGCTGTCCGGGCAGATAGTCGGGGAGCGGTCCACCGTCGGCTGCGCTGAACGTAACCGTGCGAACGCCTTCGGCTTCTCCATGTACGGCCGACACGACAAAGTCACGGAATCCTTGCCATGCCCGTCGCGCGGGATCGAACGACGGGTCGAGCGTGACGTCGCACGGTACGGCACGAAGCGGCGACGAACCGCTCAGCGGATCGACGCTGGCGGCGGACACGATGCTGTTGTAGTTACTGTTTGTGCTTCCCAGGGCCGTCGACGATTCCATGCCGATCTCGTCGCACGCCTGCCACCAGCCATACTCCGCGACTACGACATCCGGCGCGAGTTCAGGGACCACTCGCGCACGAAATCGCGCGGTGCCGCTGGTACTGGCGACGCGTATCCAGTCGCCCTCGACAATGCCCTTGATGGCCGCCAGATCGGCGCTCAGTTCCGCGACGGGATACGGGGCGCGGCGACGAAGGCTTGGCAGGCCACGATGCTGGCTGTGGCAGTAGTAGCCGTTCTTGACGGAAGTGAGCGTGTACGGAAAGCGTTGACGGTTGGCTGCGCGTGCTCCTTCTCCGCGGCTCGGCGGTACATACTGCGGGACGGCCGGATAGCCATACCGATGCAGCTTCTCCGAATAGAGCTCGACGCGGCGCGTTTCGGTCGCAAAGCCTCGCGGGCCATTCGGCGTCGTGCGGGCGTATTGCTTTTCCTGCTGCCTGAGCGGGCGGTAAATGCCCTCGGGATGCGAACGCAGTGTCGCGACGTCCACGCCCAACGGTTCGAGAACATGGTTCCATCCTTTCTCGACGTCGCCATCGAAGAATTGATCCCCCATCCCGAGCCTGACCGCCAGATCCAGCACGATGTCGTAGTCTGCCCGACTCTCCCCGCGGGGCGTCACCATCCGCTGCCGCAACTGGACCAATTCGACGGCCCGCTCATTGATCTCGAAGCCGAGACGCAGTCCTTCCCGTTCCCAAGGCGTGTTGACCGGAAGGAGGATATCCGCATAGCGGGCGGAGGGCGTTTCGAACAGATCGCAATGAACATGAAAATCCAGCGCGCACAGCGCGTCGTGCGCCAATGCACTGTCTGCTTGCGACATCACCATGTTGGTGCCGAACGCGACAAGCGCGCGCACCCGGTACGGCTTCGCCTCGAGAATCGCCCGATAAACATCGCGTGCGGTCACCCATCCCTGGGCGGGCGGGCCGAGCGGTCGCTCGTCAAGTCCGAGTGCCTTTGTTCGTTGCTGAGGACTCAGCATGGCGTAGTTGCTGAGGGGGTTTGCCGGCTGTTTCGGCAACTCGCGATTTGAACCCCGCGTATCGAATGCGCCTGTCAGTGCGTACAGCGTAGCGATCGCCCGCTCTGTTTGCGTCGCGTTCGTGTGTTGTCCCACGCCGGACCACGCGTGATAGGCGATGCGCTGGCGTGGGCTGAGCATCGCCGCCACGATTTCGATCGCCGAGGCATCGACACCGGTGATTTTGCTCACGTGTTCGGGCGTGTAATCGGACAGCGCACTGCAGTACAACTCGAAAGCGGGCGTACACGTGACCTCTATTACGCGACCCGTCAGGTCGAATACGGAAATCTGATGCGAGCCTGAAATCGACAGATCGGACGACGACGTGCGCGCCTCTTCGCCGACGAGTTCGAGTCGATTGAGCGCGCCATTCCAGACCGCATATCGATTGTTCGACGACTCCGGATCGATGTCGCGTTCGCGCAAAAAATGCCCGCTATCACGACGAACCAGGAACGCGCCATTCGTCCACGCGCGGATAAATGTATCGTCGATATTTCCCGTCGCGATCATTTGCCGGGCAATGCCCATGGCAAGCGCGCCGTCCGTGCCTGGCTGCACGCGCAGCCAGACATCCGCTTCGCGCGCGAGCGCCGTGGGTCTCGGGTCCACGACAATCAGCCTGGCGCCGTTGCGACGACCCGCTGCAATGCTGTCCGCCTGGGCCAGCCACGTGTTGGCTGGATTCGTACCCCAAAGCACGATGACGTCGGAATTCCGGTAATCGGCCGTTGGCATGCCGCAGCCGAACGTGAACACATGCGCGAAATCCTTGTGCCAGTTGCAGATCTCGGTCGCGTAGCAGATGTTTGGACTTCCGAACGACCAGACGAATCGCTCCACCCAGTCGATACTGTCGCTCATCGGCGTACCGCTCGGGGTGGTCACACCGAACACCACTGATTCGGCGCCGTTTTCCCGTTTGACGTGCGCGAGCGTGGTCGCGATCTCGTCAAGCGCCTCATCCCAGCTGATCCGTTTCCAGCGCGGGTCGGCCGCGCCTTTTGGGGCCGTGCGGCGCATGGGATACAACACCCGGTCGGGGCTGTGTACGAGTTCCGGCGCGGCCTTGCCTTTCATGCACATCGCGTTGCCGGTCGGGTGTGTAGTGTCGGGGCGCACCTTCAGCAACATGTCGCCGCGGACCGTGTTGATCGTGCCGCATCTTGACCGGCATAACGTGCAGTACCCCTTCTTCTCCTGCGTCTCCATCATCGTTCCACGGTTTTCTTTCATGACGGGATGCTATGCAGCCGAAATTGCCCTGCCTAATTCATATTTCAGGCCTCGCGATATATAATTTTTCAATACCTCGGATTGGTCGCCGGTTCGCACCGCCGGATTGCACGGCGCCACATCTCAGCGGAGTACGCCAACGTGGCCACACACATCACGCTTCGCCAGATCGAGTACTTCATCTCGGTGGCCGATACCGGGCAGATTTCCCGATCCGCCAATCTCTGCGCCGTTTCGCAGTCGTCGATGACGATCGCGCTGAAGAATCTCGAAGACACCGTGGGGGTGCCGCTGCTGCAGCGCCACGCGAGGGGCGTCCGGCTGACCCGGGCCGGCGAGCGATTTCTTCGGCATGTGCAGAGCGCGAATGTGTCCATCGGGCGCGCTGTAGTCGCGGCCCAGGAGGAACCTGAACAGATTTCGGGCCACGTTCGGGTCGGCGTCACGGAAACCGTCTCGGCGTATCTGATGCCGTCAATACTGGCTACCGTCGCGCAGCGCTTCGAGCATCTGAGCGTCGAGGTCATCGAAGACGCGCGCGAGGTTATCGAACAACGCCTCGTCGATAATCAGCTGGATATCGGTCTGATGCTTGTGTCCAATACGGCCGACGTGGACGATCTGAAATATGAAACGATTCTGCGCTCCGTGCGCCGGCTTTGGACCCATCCGGATCACCCGTTGCAAGATGCACAACAGGTCACGCTAGAGGATATTGCACAGGAGGACTACCTTTTGCTCGATATGGACGAGCATATCCGCACTGTTCGCAAGTATTGGGGAAAGTACGGCCTCGAACCGCAGGTGCATATACAGAGCAAGTCGATCGAAGCCGTGCGAAGCATGGTCGCGCTCGGGTTGGGCGTCACGATTCTTTCGGACCTCGTCTATCGTCCGTGGTCGCTCGAAGGGAACCGGATCATGAGGCGTGATCTGAGCATTCCGATCCCGACCATGGACGTCGGCGCCGTCTGGCACCGAAAGGGCATCTTGCCAACTCCCGCGAGGGTGTTGTTAGATCTCTTCCGATCCTGGAAGAAGACAGTCCAATAGTCGATCCTGCCTGACGGGCATGGCGGACGTTCGTGATCACCTTCGCAGCCGTGGCTGCTAAGCGACCGTTCCGGCGGAAGAGGCGGCATGCGACATCGGTACGCGAGCGGCCATACGGCTGTGTCCAAAGGGCGCTTCTGTTCATGACCTGTCCCAATACGGCTAATTCGAATCGGGACAATGCAGCGTTCGTTGCCCATGAAAAAAACACCCCAAAGGTCGGACCAATGTCCAACTTTTGGGGTGCAATTCACTACCGGGATTTTTGTGTCTGGGATAGTGCGTTCACTACCCCAGGCTTCTAAGCCTGCGATTAGAACCGGTGGTAGATGCCAACGTTGGCTTGAACCTGGTTGCCGCCCGATGCAGTATTGCCGAAGTCCGCGGCCGAAGCCTGAGCGCCCTGAGCATGAACGTAGGCAGCCATCGCGTATACCGAGGTGAGCTTCGACAGTGCGTACGTAGTACCCAGCGACGCCTGGTTGATCGAAGCCATCGTGCGGCCCTTGGCGGCTTGCGCCTGCGTGGCTGCCGAACCGTAGACGTACGTGTACCCAGCAGCGAGCGACAGCGCCGGGGTTGCCTGGTACTGCAGAAGGGCGCCCACTACGTTGAAGTGGATCGACTGTTGGCCATCGTTACCCTGGTACTGCGCGTTCGAGTAGCGCAGGCCGGCCGTGTACGGACCAAACTCGTATTGGCCGGCGATTTGAGCGATGCCCGCGCTCTTGAACGCATTGCCACCGTAGTAACCCGAGCTCGGATAGCCCAGCGCACCACCGAACGACGGTTGTGCCGTTGCGTTCTGCCAGCCGTTCGCACCCTGGTTTGCCGCATGGAAGTAGCCGCCGGCGACCGTCAGACCGCCTTGAGCGTAGTCCGTAGCCACCGACCATGATTGACCCGAACCCGTAGCACCGGCAACGCCGCCGAACGAGTACGCGCCTTCAGCCTGGAAGCCGTAGAAAACCGGCGAAATGTACTTGATGGCGTTGTTCTGGTTCGTCGTGTTGTCGTTGTTGTCCACGTCGCCCGGGGTCGAGAACGTCGAAGCCGAAATGGCGTCGCCCGTCAGGCCTTGAACCATTTCCGTCACGGCATCGATCTGGCGACCGAGGCGGAGGGTACCGTACTGGTTCGAAGCGAGGCCTACGTAGGCCTGGCGATTGAACAGCGAACGCGAGGAGCCAATGGGGCCCTGGCCGCCGATGCCGCCGGTCGCAATGTTGAAACCATTTTCGAGCTTGAAGACCGCCTTGAGGCCGCCGCCGAGGTCTTCCTGACCCAGGAGGCCCCACTTGTTCGAACCTGAGGCACCGCCAACGAGGGCGTAGTCCGAGTGGCCGTTAACGTTCGAGGTGTAGCTGAGACCTGCGTCTAGCATGCCGTACAGGGTGACCGACGACTGTGCCATTGCTGCCGGGGATGCGGCGAGGGCGGCAACAGCGGTAACCGTTGCCTTGAAGGTGATGTTCTTCATCTTTAATTCAGTGTCCCTGAGTATCTTTTGGATGGTTTATTTATTACTGCGCGCCGGAGGATAAAGCATCTCCTGCAAACTGATGAAAGGAAAAAAGAGACTGTCGCGAAAACGTAACAAAGGGAGCAATGCATTGCGCGGCGGGCGGCCGCTTTCCGGTTGCCGCTGACGGTTGAATGTGCGGCCGAATCAGTTTGTGGCAGACGCTTCATGGCCGCGTGGGGCTCATGCGATTGGCATAGCGGGGCCCGGAGCCGTCATTTGAAAACCTGGATAGTGGGCACTCGGAGATGCGCCACAGACGTCACTTAAGCGCTCGCCGATTCGATATCCGAGCGACGCCTTGTTAGAGTAAGGGCGTGTGACGCCGCTAAGGTTGACTCGTCCAACAATCACTTCTTTTTGCTTGACGAGAAACTGATACGCCGCTGTCAGCGGATGCGTCGCGTTGCGCTGTCGCAATCGCTTGCCGCAGGGAGCTTAGATTGTCGTAGCTGATATCTCTTCCAAGGTCCAGATCGATGGGCGTGGCACTGCATAGTCGCAATAATTTTCTGTGATCTGAGTCGCAGTGTCGACCGACAATTCCTGTCCGAAGTGGGGCCGGCGACGGTCGGCTCAGTTCGACCCATCTCGGTCCTTCAGCACATCGTCCAACATGTGATTGCTTTCGATTGTGCCGCGGTCGTTAGTCCACGCTTCGCTCATTCGAGATCGGCGTCAATGCGTTCGATCAACCCGTAGGAGTTGACGGATATTTCCAGAAGGCCGATCTCGTGGCCAAAGTCCCCAGTAAAATCGACGCGAACGCGAGCACGGCTGTTGCCGAGGCGCTCGATGGACAGCAAGCGGGTCACGGTGTGATAGCCGATAAAGTATTGCTCGATATAGCGCCGAATGCCGGCATGCCCGTCGAAACGATGGCCTGTGGACGAATCGTCAATTACCGCATCCGGGGCAAAAAGGGGAAGCGCGCTTTCAATGTCGAACGCATTGGTTGCCGCGATCAAGGTGTCCGCGGTCTTGCACAGCTTGTCTGTCTGCTCGCTCATCGCATCAATCTCCGTGCTGTCAGCTTTTGTAGACGAATTCCAGGGTGCAGCCATCCATGTCCCTGATCTGAGCGGCGTAGTAGCGCGGAGCGGCGTGAAGCTGCGGCCCGGGGGGCATGGATCTCTGCCGCGCCGATCTCCAACGCCTCGTAGAAGCCTTCGCGCGGTCGGTGTTGCAGACAGTGAGGAAGACGTGATCATTCATCGGTTTGCCCTCTCAAATGACGTAACCGCCGGCGACTTCGATGTTCTGGGCATTGATCCAGCCGCCATCCTCAGTCAGCAGCGAAGCAATCGCGCGTGCGACGTCTTCCGGTTCGCCTACGCGCCCGAGGGCGGTCTGCGAGCTAAGCAGCGCTTCGAACTCAGCGTTCAGACCTCCGCCGAGTTCCGTCCGAATGGGGCCAGGCGATACTGAGTTGACCCGGATGCCGCGTTCGCTGAACTCCTTGGCCATATAACGCGTCAGTACTTCCAGGCCGCCCTTGAAAGTCGCATAGGGCGCAACGCCCGCAGTGGCCACCCGAGTGGTCGCACTGGTCAGGTTGACGATGCTCGCTCCATTGCGCAGCAACGGCATCAACGTTTGGGTAAGGAAGAAAGGGCCTTTCAGATGCACATTCATGAGCCCGTTGAACTCGGACTCAGTGACGGTTTCAATGGGGTTGTAAAGCCCGTAGCCGGCGTTGTTGACCAGACCAGCCAGTCCAGTCGCCCCCCAAGTGGATGCCAGCACCTGCTCCACCGCGTTACGGAAAGCAGGAAAGCTGCTGACGTCGGCGACGTCCAGCGGCAGGGCGACGGCCTTGCCGCTTGCATCTTCGATCTGGCGAACCACGCCCTGCGCGGCATCCGGGTTGCGGTTGTAGGTGAGGATGGTCCCCAGTCCGCGCTGTGCGCATTCGAGGGCGGTACTGGCGCCTATGCCGCGACTGCCTCCCGTGATAACGACGATGTCCATGTGTGGCTCCATTGAAGTTCAATGGCGATACGATAGGTCTCTGCCGCTTTCGCGGCTCGCCTGATCCTCCCTCAATCCTGCCTATTTCTGCTTTTTGCTTGTCCCAAGGCAAGATTCGAAGTCCAATGGAGGTATGGAAGAACAATTAAGCGAACTTCGGAAGTTGGCCGCCCACGCGCAGAACCGGCGGACCGAGACAGGCATCCCACGCGTGGCGATGGTGCGGGGGGCCGTGCCGGAGCACGAGCTGGTAGCTGTCTATGAACCCATGGTCAACCTGATCCTTCAAGGCTGCAAATCCATGACAGTCGGAGGTCGAACCCTGCACTACGATCCCGCTACGTATTTCGTCATGTCCGTCGATCTGCCTGCCGCCGGCATCGTGCGCAGCAGCGAATCGGGTGCCCCATATCTGGCGGTGAGCCTGACCCTCAACCCGGCACTGATCGCCGGCTTGCTCTCGGACCTGCCAAACGCTGCCGGGCCGGTTCGCGGAAACGCGGGGTTTTCGGTCGCCGCAGTGACAGCGGACCTCCTGGATGCATGGGTCCGCATGCTACGTTTGATGACGCATCCTGCCGATATTCCCGCGCTGGCACCGGCCTATGAACGCGAGATTCTCTACCGTGTACTGCAGGGGCCGATGGGCTGGATGTTGCATGACATTGCCACGCCGGATACCGCACTGTCGCGAATCAATCGAATCATCCAGCGTATCCGCCGGGATTACGCGCTCCCCCTGCGGATGCACGAACTCGCCGAAGAGGCGGCGATGAGCGTGTCGGCGTTTCACCGTCATTTCAAAGCTGTGACCGCGCTCAGCCCACTGCAGTATCAGAAACAGATTCGCCTGCTTCAGGCGCGCACACGCCTCATCACCGCCGGCCACAGTGTCACTACAGCGGCGCATGAAGTCGGCTACGAGAGTCCCACCCAGTTCAGTCGCGAATATGCTCGGGCGTTCGGATTGCCGCCTGCGAAGGACGCTGCTCAGATCATTGCAGGCTTGAGGTCCGGACTGCGACGCTAACCGGTTATTGCTACTGCAGCCAGCGGCACTCACCGAATACGGAGGATGCAATGCCTCTGGTCCAGAGAGCGGTCCGTTGACTGACAGCCCCCCTGCATCCCGATCTCCCTCGCGCACCGTCGCGGCGAGCTGCTGCTCGAGGCGTTGCTCGATCAGGGGCCACGGCAAACGGCATAACCGCCGTGCTGTCATCGAGCATCGCATAGCGCTCGCTGGCAAGTGCCACGTTGCGCCAGTAGATGCCCGGCATTGCAGCGGCGGGCGTCGCCATATTTCGATGCTCGTGGCCGTGGCCGTGGCCGTTGCCGGCGGCAATATCCTTGGCGACTTTCGGTACCCCATGCCTTGGCCACTGCACCACTGATATGCAGGCTGATCAAATGCTCGCCATCGTCACTCGCTACATGGACCAGCACCCTGCCGAATGGGACAGTGCCATGAACACTATCGTCTTCCGGGCCTTCGTTGAGGCCTGCAGATCCCTAGGCTATCCGCTATTTGTTCAATGATTCGCGGGTGGCTTCGGCGATCGGCACGTCGCGACCCAGAGGGGACTGCCGGCGCCTCGACGCATCTGCGGCTCTTCGCAAAGTAAAGCGGACGTTCGTCGCGAGTAGATTACAGGCGGGTCAACGGCCGTAGCGAACGCTCGCCGTTCGGACGCCGTCCAGCTCCACGGCATGAGCCAGTGAGCCGAATGGCTGGTCGATGCGAAAGCATCCCACACTGGAATATCAACCCGTTAGCGATCGAACCGCCAGTCGCGTCGCGCCTGCCCCGTAGCGTAGCCAGGTCTCAGGCGCGTCCCCTCGCAAAAAGTTGGGATCGCTCCCGCATCGAGAACGGCCACTGCCTATTGCGCGGTCAGTGCTACATCCCGACGCTCGTTCCTCCGCTCGTGCTTGTGCCAGTGCTCGCACCCGAACCCGCATTCGTTCCAGAGCTCGACGTCGTATTCAAATCAATTCGTCCGTAGACGCCATTGGCTTCGTCGTTCGGCCCCGCCGCCAGGAACAGCGTATTGGAAGGCTGATTGTTGAGGTCGTTACCGAACGCGATGCCCCATACGCCATGTTCGACGATCGGACCACCGTTCGGTCCATTAAGCGGCCCCATCGACTGGCCGCTCGATGCATTGAACGCGTTGATCGTGCCGTCGCCGAAATTGCCGATCAGTATCGCGCCGCTCATCGAACCGAAGCTACCGGGTGCTTGCGCTATACCCCACGGCGCGTTCAGCGGTCCGCCCGTCGCGAAGCGCTGCTTCAAGTTGCCCGCCGTGTCGTACACATCGACCATGCCGAGTCCCGCACCCGCGACATCGTCGTGCCTCGCCGCATCCTGCATCGCGTAAGTGACGAAAAGATTCGAGCCGATCGCCTGAATTCCGAACGGCGCGAAGCCGGCCGGAATCGCCGGGTCCGTGAAGGCACCCGGCATCGCGACCTTGGTGAAGCTCGTATCGAAGATATCGATCTTGTTGTTATGGAAGTCCGTCGCGTAAAGGAAGTTGTTACCGTTCACCGTGGCGAGCGCGAGACCCTTGTACACGGCGCCGCCCGTTCCGTCGTCGTACATCACGAACGCATTGGTCGGTCCGACGGTGGGCGCCCAGGCAGTGATGGTGCCGCCTTCGCCCGCGAAGATGAAGGCAGCGACACCGGACTTGCCGTTTTCCGTGACGGTGAAGCTTTGTGTGCTGTTGAAGACGATGCCCGTGGGCGAAGCTGAACCGTTCTTGCCATCGGGTATCGTGACGACCAGCGATTGCGGCAGGCCGTTGCCGTCATAGAGCGTCGCAACATTGGTGCCGTTGTCCGCCACCCAAACAAAGCCTTTCGGATTGAAGGCGACGCCCCATGGGTTTTTCAGGTTAGCGTCAGTGTGCGCGCTAGACACCACGCCATCCGATACAAGGGGCGTCACAGTGAACGACGACCGCATAGGTGGGGTTGAATTATTGGAACCGGCGCCGCCGCATGATACGAGAGTGGCAATGGCCGCTCCGCATGCCAGGAGGCAGAACGTTTCGATAAGAGACTTCATGACCATACCCCTTGTTCGATTCAAAGACCGTAACGGTCATAGAACGAGGAGGACCCGGCGTTTATTCCCGCGACGAAGGGGTTATTTCGTGCGCGACTCCGTGCAATTGCAATGACTGAACTGGCTAGATAAAAGCGAATGGTGTGCAACGAACAACACGCGCGACTATTCCATTCGTCCGGTCGAAAAAGTTGTGAACGCGCGTGACGTGCTGCACGCCATCGACAAATAGCCGCAATGACGTTGCAGGATCGCCTTGCCGAGAGGACCCGCGATGCCGTCTGCGATGCATGCGGACGGAAAAGTTTCTGCATGACGGAGGCGGACTATCTCTTGTCGGCGGGGTTGTTGGTGTTGATATGGTGCTGGCACCAGTCCCGCCTCTATCTGCAGCATCGCCCACGGCGTCCGGAAACCGACGGGTTGACAGGTTCCCTGCGCCAAGGTGCGCTACCTCGTGCGGTGCCGACGCTCGAGCGTCCCCTGAGCCCGTGGGCGAATGGCCGGAGATGGCCGAACCGAGCCCGACCACGACCGGCTCAGGTCGACCCACAGGGGACAATTACGGCGCATGGCTTGACCGTCCGCTTCATGCGGGACTGCTGACAATGGATCAGCAACGATTGATGCCCGGCGGACCATCCGCCCAGACCAGATGCGCCCCGCCATTGTGAAACTGCGAATGTGTACCGCTCCTTCCACTCCAGTCGGTCGGTTTAGTTAGTTAAACAGAGACGCGTGCCGTCGAATAAAAGCCTCCACCGTCATAGGAGCCGTTCCAGTGAGGTCCACAACAAACGTATTCGTTCCTGCGAACACGCCATTCTGATAATCGACTGCGACAGACATCAGGTGCTGCGAGAACGTGTCGCTGAACTTTGCATCGCTGTCCAAGCGCTTCTTGAACAGTTCGAGGTCGATCGGCCGATATGTCACTTCGCGCCCCAGGGCTTTGCTCATTTCCGCAGCAATCTCGTGGTGATTCATCTCTACGGGGCCATGCAGCGGATATATCTTTCCTGAATGCGGGACAGGGTCTCTGAGGATAGCGGCAATAACACGACCTTGGTCTTCCGCCGCAATAGGCGCGTGTCGCCCCTCACCAAAGGGAAGTTGCAGCACACCATCCTTCCTGATGCTCGCCACCTGTCCGGGATAGGTCAGCCATTGCGCGAAGAAGGTAGGGCGAACATGTGTGACCGGCGTGCCAGACCAGTCAAAGATCCTCTCGGAAATCCAGTGGTCGCGTGCGGCGTGGCTCTTCGCCTCGCGACGCGCGGAAATCTGTGACATGTTGACGATTGCACGGATTCCCGTCTCGCGCGCAGCCTGCGCAAAGTAGGCGGTGGCCGAGACGCCACCTGCCTCGATAGGGAACACAAAATAGGCCGAATAGATTCCTTCAAGCGCAACGCAGACGTCGTCGATATCCGAAAGATTTCCAACGACTACCTCGACACCCCGCGCCTTTAGCCGCTCGGACCGGTGATCTTCCTTCCGGACCAATGTTCGCACTTGCTCACCCGCATCTAGTAGCGCATCTGTAGCCGCTCCGCCGGTATCGCCTGTCGCCCCGGCTACAAAGATTGTCCGATCAGTCATGCAACGTCTCCCAAAAAATCCTTCGAATTGGTGAGCATCCCTCTCGCAAATTTCCCCGACAGCTCGCGCTATAGCGCCTTCGCCTCTAGCCACGCACGGATCGACTCGACAAGCTCGGTTTTGCGCTCGAGTGGGAGCCAATGTCCAGCCGGAAGGTTCGCGACGGAAAGGTCCGTACAACTGCCACGCATGGGCTCTCCAAGCCGGCTGCGGTTGATGTCGCAGATCGCATCCCAATCGCCGTTCACGAACAGCACGGGTTGATGCAGACGCCCGTTGTCGGGTGCAGTTGAAGCGTAGGCGATGTTGGCTGAGTCGTTCAGGTACCACGCATTGGCTGGGTGGAATCCACTGCCGCGAAACGTCTGGACCAAAACATCGAAGTCAGCAAGTGGCCACATTGTCGGGTCAGGAGGCGTGGCCGGGGCGCGACGAGCCGAGCCATAGCGGCCTCCGTTATTTGTGATCAAGGCTGACGGAGAGACCATGCCGGCAGACGCAGGATTTCCTGGCCGGTAAAGTGACGCCAGCGCCGCTGGGATGTCTGCCTCGAAGTCGCTTACCGTCTGTTCAAAGTGGGTCAGGTAAAAGCGATAGTAATCCCACTGTCCATCGGGATGAAGGTGGAATGGGTATAGTTGTCGATCGACTAGCGGCAAAAGATTTGGCAGCGCGAAGCCTTCTGGGAAATATGGCACCGAAATCAGCACCTGGCCGCGACTGCGGCCGCTTTGCTGTGCGGCCAATGCCCCGACCACCGGGCTTCCCCAGTCATGCCCAATCCAGATTGCCGGACGCCCTCCCAGATGATCGTGGAACTCGACCATGTCCTGAACGATCTCGCTCAGGGCGTAGGCTTCGGAAGCGGTCGGGCTCGATGAACCACCGTAGCCGCGCATGTCTGGCGCGACGCAACGCCAGCCTTCGGCCGAAAATGCCTCGAGCTGGGCGCGCCACATCAGGCCTATTTCCGGCCAGCCATGAATGAAAAGCATAAGCGGCCCATCGGCCGGGCCGCACTCCCAGTAATGTGTCGTGTGACGCGGCGATGTGAAGGTGCGCGCTCTCAGTTCAGTCATGGGTGGGTGGTCACCGGAAAGGTTTGAGGACTTACAAGTTCCGGGTCCGGGCCGCCACGTTCTCCGGTGTCGAGCGCGCTGATTGCCTGGACCTCGTTGGCCGCAAGCGCGAAGTTGAAAATATCGATGTTTTCGGCGATTCGTTCCGGACGCACGGATTTCGGAATCGGACAGGTGCCTATCTGGATCTGCCAGCGCAAGACGATCTGTGCGGGACTCTTGCCGTACTTCGTGGCGAGTTGAACCACGCTCGGATGGGACAGCGGATCGAGCACATTCCCCGAAGTCTTTGCTTTCTCCCCGTCACGCTTGATACCGCCTATCGGAGACCAAGCCTGCGTGATGATTCCTAGCGCCTCGTCGGCTTCGCGAAGATCACTTTGAATGAAGAACGGGTGTACCTCTATCTGATTCACAGCCGGAATATGACCGGTTTGCTCGATGAGATTGCGCATATGACTGGAGCTGAAGTTGCACACGCCGATCGCCCGGACGCGCCCGTCCGCCAGAAGCTTCATCGAGGCTTTGTAGGAAGCTACCGTTTCATCAAAGGCCGAAGGGACAGGCCAATGAGTCAGATACAGATCCAGATAGTCGAGTTCAAGCTTGCGCAGACTTCTATCGAAGGCACGGAGCGTCTGGCCGTAACCGTAATCTGTCATCCACACCTTGGTCGTAACGAAAACGTCCTCGCGAGGTACGCCGGATGCGCGGATGCCCTCGCCCACTTGCTGCTCATTCATGTAGGCCGCAGCCGTATCGATAAGACGGTACCCGTGAGCAAGTGCGGACTGCACGGCAGCAACGGTCTTTTCCGGTTCACTGCGAAACACCCCGAGTCCAAAGCCAGGCATCTCGATTCCATTGTTCAACTTGATAGCAGGGCCTTTAAATGTCGCCATCGTCGATTCCAATTCAATTGAATGTCGTGTGCGCCGCTGTGTCTATTTGAACGAACGTAGTTTGAATGGTCGCAACAAGAGCGCAGGTTGATGTCACGCGGGGCTGACGGTCCGCAAAAACTTGACGAGCTGGTCATTGACCACGTCCGTGGCTTCGTGTTGTACCCAATGGCCCACGTTGTCGAGATCAAGGCTCCCCATGAGACCAGGAAGACCGGCACGCATCTGGGTCGCCGTAATCGGATAAAGCTCGTGCAATCCATCCGCTTTCCCCCAGATGAGAAATGAGGGTTGGCTGATCCTTGCGCCCTTCCATGGAGCGGACAGATAGAAATACGGTTCAGCGGCCCGGTAGTAATTCAAGCCGCCATGGAAGCCAGTGCGCTGAAATTCAGCGATGTTGTAAGCGACATAATCAGGCTCCGCCCACGACGGTATCGGTGTGGGCGCAGCGCGGTGGAGACTTCGGGCAGGATCCATGGGACTCCAACGCTTGTCGGCCGGAGCGGAACCTGAGGCCCAATACAGAATTCCGGGAATGGTGACCGAGGCGTCAGCCCAGATCTGATCAGCGTCAGGCCGGATCTGTTCGAACATATAAAAGCTGTTCTGGTGGTCCGATTTCCGCATGCGCTCAAATACGCTCACGTCCCCACGCGGAACGTAGGGTACGCTCAGGCAGAACACCGCTGCAAATCGATCGGGACGCAGCAGCGCGGCGTTCCATGCATGGGTCGCCCCCCAGTCATGGCCCACCAGTACTGCACTGGAGATATTCAGCGAGTCGAGCAGCCCAATCAGGTCGCCTGTCGTGTGCAGCGGCGTGTACAACGCAGCGTCCGTGGGAGCCGAGCTGCGGCCATAGCCGCGCATGTCCGGAGCAATTGCCCGGTATCCGGCTGCCGATATCGCTTCCATCTGTCGGCGCCACGTATAGGACGTATCCGGAAATCCGTGAACAAAGAGAACGACCGGTCCATCACCTTGCTCGGTTACGTGCAAGGTGATGCCATTAGTGCTGATGTCATACTCCTTGAACGTATGACCTCCGCCGGTCGGGGGATTTTGCGCGTGCGCCCTGCGATCCAGTAGCAGACTTGCGCCCAATGCCGTCCCACTGGCGAGAAACGTGCGACGGTTAATAGAGGGTGGCGGTGTTGAAGCAGATGCAGGTGCGGTGATATTGCTATCCATAGAGTAGTCTCGATTAGTCACGCGTCAGTTCGGAGGGACCCGCAAATAGTAGAAGCCCGGACCCGGTACGACGCGTCGTATATCCGACAATTCTGGCCATACTTGCGCAGGGACCTGCATGACGTCAGTACCGGCAGTTAGAATCGCAGGCCGTGTCAAACTGAGCCGCAAAGGCAGATACAGGCAGGACAATGGTTGGAACATCCGCGCACCTCGCCCGCATGTAGAAGCATGTTCGGCTACCGAACTTTCCCAAGAGGACCTGCCATGCTACGTATTGGCTATATCGTCGTCCCGAATTTCCAGGTGATGATCTTTGGTGGCCTGACAGTGTTTGAGATGGCAAACCGTCTGACGAAAGAACCGCAGTACGAAATACATCTGATATCCGAAAGCGGTGGGCCGGTCCAAAGCTCTCTCGGCTACTCCGTCATGACGGACCGTTTCGATGAGGGCAGCTTTGATACGGTGATCATTGGCGGCGTTATCGACGGCGTGTATGAGCCGAGCCCAGCATTGGTCGACTTTCTGAAGAGCGCGGTGAAAAACACTCGTCGCGTAGCCTCAATGTGCACGGGAGCATTCTTCCTGGCAGAAGCCGGCGTTCTTGACGATCGGCGCGCCACGACCCATTGGGCGCACGCACGCGCGTTGCAGACTGGTTACCCGAGAATCAATGTTGAAGAAGATCGCATCTTCATTGTCGATGGCCCCGTATGGACATCCGCGGGCATGACAGCGGGGACCGATCTGGCGATTTCCATGGTAGAACGCGACCTCGGCGTAAAGGTAGCCAGCACCATCGCGAAGCGGATGGTCATGTTCCACCGACGTGCCGGCGGACAGCTTCAACACTCGACATTGCTGGAACTCGATGCCAAAAGTGATCGAATCCAGACCGCGTTGGTATTCGCAAAGAGTAATTTGCACACTCAATTGACGGTCGACCGACTTGCCGAAGCCGCCAATTTGAGCGTGCGACAGTTCACCCGGGCGTTCCGTGAGGAGACAGGACAATCGCCCGCGAAGGCTGTGCAAAATTTGCGGCTGGAAGCAGCGCGACTCATGGTTGAGCAAGGCCGTTTGCCTATCGACGTTATTGCGCGAGAGACCGGTTTTGCTGATCCAGACAGGATGCGTCGTGCGTTTTTGCGGGCGTTCGGTCAGCCGCCTCAAGCTGTTCGGCGTGCTGCGCGGAGTCAGGCGAACGGCTAAGGCGTAACCGGGTGTCGTCGTCGCCTCAGCCGAGTTTCAGCATCGGGTCAAGCGAGGTCGTCGCCCGATATATGCGAACTCCGGTTTGGGAAAATGTGCTGATGTTTCCTGTCTCTGCACTGGGACGCACGTTTGGTTCGAATCAAGCAAAAGCGGGCCGTATTTCGAACCGTCGCGCCCCCTTTCTCGACGCTGAGAAAGCGACCATGAACACCGTCGAACAAATGCGGCACCTTTGGTGTCGTTATCGGCCATTCGTATCCGACTGCGTGACTGTCGCTTGTTGGCCGGGTGCCGACTCATGCGCATCGCATATGGTGGCGCACATCGAGTTGAGGCGAGAGTCCGCGTGCGACCCAATGCAGTCTCTCAGACCACGCCGGCAAACGTCCGCGCCATGCGTTAATGTCCTCGCGGAGAGCGAGATGTTGACTGAGGCCGTTAGAGGAACTGGTTATGAACCAGGTCGTTGTTACGTTGAGCCTCTTGTTCAGTTGGGTTTTTCCGTGTTCTCGACCAGCCACCTCAACACCGGCACCAGTGCATCATCCGAGTTCTTTTCGTAGATGAGCCCGTGGCCGTTTCCGAACACACCGTGGTCGGGAAGATGCAACACTTCCGCCCGGCTGCCAGCCGCCTTCAGTTGCTCAATAGCGGGTCGACTGGCCGCGGCGAAGGCTGACGCTTCCGCGGTGACGGCGACGATCGGCAAACCGGCGAGCGCAGGCAGTCGGTGTGTGCCAGGAAGAGCCGCCCGCAGCTCTTCAGGCGTCGCGACGGGCGGCTCCCAGCTAAGCGGGGCCGCCGCGAGGCCCCACGCGAGCGACCCGATATTGGGAATATGTGCGAATGGCGGGCCCATCGGCTCAACGGCGACGATCCCTTTAACCAGCCCGGGCCGGCGGTCTGCTACAAGCCAACCAACTGGTCCCGACGCTGAGTGCGTCAGGAGGATCGCCGGACCGATCCTGTCCAGCAGCTTTGCGATCCTGTCCGCCTCCATGTCCTCGGAAAACGCGAGGTCTGCAGGAAGCGGCCCATAGCCGGCAATGAACTCGTCCATCGCTGCCTCGTCGTCCCGGGCAAATGGCCATTGGGTGTGTTGAGATTCATATTTTGTCGGGAAGTAGATGTCGCGGCCGTGCTCATAGGAAAACCCGGGCCCCATTGGCCCCATCGTCTCGACGTGGTACGGCGATCGTCCTTGTCCAGGACGATCGACCACCAGCACCGCGTAGCCCGCTTCCACCAGACGTTGTGCCCAGCCCGGACGGCCATCCGGCGTGTCAAACCACTCGGTTCCCTGGTAGCCACCGCCATGCACGAGCACAATCGGCCAAGGGCGCGTGACCTCCTCCGGCGCCTCCCACTCAACGAAAAGCGGTCCGCATTGGTGGGTCTGTCCGTCTCGTTCGATGCGGTCGCCCGAAATCCACATATGTCCGCGACGCACGGTGCGGAGGGCAGAATTTTTCCAGAAGGCCAAGTTGTTTCTCCAGTGTTTGCAAGTGAGAGGCGTGTAGCGCCGATATGGAATTGCCTCCTCAGAGCGAAGTGAGGCGCAAGCGTGTGGGTGCGAGGTCCGTAAAACTCGGCACGTCGGCCATGACCTCCTGGGTTTCCGGAGATCCGAAGGCGGTTGCAATAGCCGCCTCGTCCCGAAAGCGGCATTCGCAAATCACAAGCGTGCCGACATGCGTCAACGGCGGAAAGAAAGCCGCGATGCTCTCAAGGCCGTAGCGCTGCCACGCCTGCGTCACCAGCGGCAGGTGACGCTCGATGTAATAGCTCCGATCAAAACGGTCGTCTGGCGCACCTTGGTAGGTGACGTACACAGTCGGCGATTCAGGTTGCGACATGAGAATTTCCCTTTTGCCAATGTCTCCCGAGCTGTCCCGGCCCGGCATCTGGAACCCCAATCAGGCGAGCCACGAGGGCGTTTTGACGTAGGACGGAGCGAAGTTTCGCGCATTCACTATTGTTCGGCAATCCAATATAATGAACAATCGTCGTTCATTTTTGTGGGTGGTGGATATGGAGTGGAGCGACGTCCGGATTTTCCTTGCCGTAGCGCGCACTGGAACATTGGGCGCGGCTGCACGGCTGTTGCACCTTAGCCATCCAACCATTGGACGACGGCTTCGCGCGCTGGAAGATGCCACCGGACAAGTGCTGTTTCAGCGAACAACTGAGGGTTTTGTGCTGACGGAGGAGGGCACCGCGATCCTGCCTCTCGCCGAGCAGATGGAAGACAGCGCGCTAACCATGGAGCGGCGGCTAGCCGGTGAACAGCAACAACTGGAAGGAACGCTCAGGGTGTCATCGGCCGACTGGTTTGGCGCCTATGTCCTGCCACCCGTGATCGTTGAATACTCGCGCGAGTATCCGCATGTTGAGATCGAGGTCCTTACGGGAACACGCCTGTTCAACCTCGCGCAGCGTGAAGCGGACGTTGCCTTCCGTATTGTTCCGTTCGAAGGGCCGGACATCGTGCAGAGACGGTTGACCCAGATGCGATATGGCGTCTACGTGGATCACGCGAGCGCCGATCCGACGGAAGGTGACGGCACGGGGAACCGTTTAATTGCAATGGATACGTCGACGGGCAGCTTTCCTGATATCGAATGGCTAAAAAACCGGTTTCCAAACGCTGGCGTCGTATTGCAGTCGAACAACCGTAATGTGCAAGCTCAGATGTGTGGGATAGGTTTGGGCATTGCTGTACTGCCGCGGCCTGTTGGAGATCAGATCGGTACAATTCGCAGGCTCGAGCTTAGCGAAGAGCCACCGCATCGCGAGATGTGGATGGGCTATCACCGCGATCTAAGGCGGTTACACCGCCTGCGCGCATTCGTGGATATTGTCATCAAACACCTGGCCAATTAGGTACACCCACGTTCTCGGTCATGTCAGCATCGTCGTGAATCGCGGCGTTGACCGCGGGTTTTGCAAGAGGCTCGAACGGCGCCAATGACCCGAGGTCTCCCTGATTGCGCCGGTCTGGTTCGCGGGGCGGGCCGATCTGATGGGGCATACCGCAATCGCCCGTTGACGAATCTCGCTGCCATCGCTGGAATGGCGGCTGTACTGGCATTGAATGTCTTGCTGTTGCTGCAGACGGCGGGGATGTCGTTATGACCTGGGGCTAAGACGAAATCGCAACGAGCGGGACATTCCTCCCTGTTTCTGCATCCGTCGGCAAGCGACGCACGTAGATAGCCCTGGACACATCACCGGACCAATCCGATCGCTTATGCCTCGACGCCTGCTCACGTTGGCCGCCACGCTGGCGTTCACCGCCCTCGGCGGCTGCAGCGGAACCGCCGCGCTCAACGCCGCGGTACCGCATCACACGTTCCGCGCCAGCACCGCCATTTCCTACGGCGACGCCCCCCGGCAAAAACTCGACGTGTACCAACCCGACGACACAAGCGCCACGGCGGCTTCTCGCGGACGGCCCGTGGTGGTGTTCTTCTATGGCGGGAGCTGGCAGAACGGCGCGCGCAGCGACTATCTGTTCGTCGGTCAGGCGCTGACTTCGCGTGGCTTCGTTGCCGTGCTGCCCGACTATCGAACCTATCCGGACACCCGGTTCCCCGGCTTCATGGAAGACGCCGCTGCTGCAGTGCGCTGGGCACGCGACCACGCCGCTGAATTCGGCGGCGATCCGTCGCGGATTTTCCTGATGGGACATTCGGCGGGCGCGCATATCGTCGCTTTGCTGGCCACCGACGGTCATTACCTCGCCGCGCAACATATGAGCAAACGCGACATCAGCGGCGTGATCGGTCTCGCGGGACCCTACGACTTCCTGCCGCTTACCGATCCGGTCTTGAAGGACGTGTTTCCGGCCTCGCTGCGTGCGGCGAGCCAGCCGATCAACTTCGTGAGCGGCGACGAGCCGCCGATGTTCCTTGCCGCCGGCAAGCGCGATAGCACGGTAGACCCCGGCAATACCGACCGGCTGGCCGCGAAACTGCGGGCAGCGGGCGATAACGTCGAAGTGAAGCACTACCCGTTTATCGGGCATGTGCTGTTGGTGGCGTCCCTCGCTGCCCCGCTGCGAGTATTCGCGCCTGTACTGGCAGACAGCGCTAAATTTATCGATGCCCAAGTGGGCAGGCAGCAAACCGTATCACGTGAGGACGCCGTCGAATCGCCTTAGGCAGGGGCGTCTGCCCGCGATCCCTATCTGCTGCCCCCGCCAGCGTGAGCGTGCTCCAGACGATGCCCGGCAATCGCATCGATACGGGCAACGTTGCAACGCGCCAGACGCCTCAAAAGCGTGTGACGTTGATGAACTCATTCAACACCTCATGCCGGCTGCGCTCAATCCGCTTCACAGGGCAGATGTCTCAGCAAAGACGGCGCGCGCGTCGACGGATCGCGCCAGATACTAACGAACGCACGGACGAAAGCGGATCGTCGAACTCTGCAGTCCCACCTTCTCCTGAATAAAGTCGCTTGATGATTGTTGACCGTTGTTTTGCGAATGGTCGGTGCGTCAACCGCAGGCAAGCAGACAGTTGCAACAAAGCAATCCGTGTGGTCTGCGAGAGCGCCGGTCTTCGACCCGAAGCTGCCATCGGCTTGGCCGGACCGAGCGCCTGGAAGCGGACGCTCATCCGGTCGAGCAGCGGATGGCTTCCAACCGATTCATCGTGAAAGTCTCGTCTGGCGACGCGTGCGGCTTGTACCCCGCTCAGAATTGCGACCAACCGCCGTCGACCGGTAGTTCAGCGCCGGTCGTGAAGGTCGCATCGAACGCGAGGAAGAGGACGGCCCTGGCGATTTCCTCCGACGTCCCGAAGCGCTTCATGGGAATAATGCCGACGGTGTGTTCCTTCACCTGTGTACGCATCTCTTCCGTAGGGAACACCTTTTCGAGGATGCCCGTGTCGATGGGACCGGGCGACACCGCGTTTACGCGAATCTCCTGAGGAAGCAGCTCGGTGGCGAGCACCCGGGCGAATGACCGCAGCGCAGCCTTGGCGGCGCCGTATGTGGCTTGGCCTGGCAGTCCCTTGACGTTGGCGACAGAGGTCGTGAGGACGACAGAGCCTCCCCGAGTGATCAGCGGCGCGAACTTCTGGACCGCGAAAAAGGGACCCTTGGCGTTCAGATTGAACATCTCGTCATAGATGGCTTCGGTCACGCTTCCGAGAGGCGTTGGAATGCTGAACCCGGCGTTGACGAAAAGCAGGTCGATGGTGTCGAACTCGGTCTTAACCTGAGCGGCGAGGGTGTCGATGTCGGTTAGCGACCGCGCGTCGCTCGAAACCACGATCGCGCCGTCCCCAAGGTCTTGCTGCGCCGACTCCAAGCCCGCCTGCGAGCGGCCGGTCACCAAAACGCGCGCGCCTCCGTCGAGGAGCATCTTGGCTGTTGCGAGCCCCATGCCGCTCGTGCCGCCGATAATCACCACCTTTTTATCCTGGTACCGGTTCATAGGTATGCTCCTCGAGAGAGTTAGGGTTGCTTTGCCGACATTTAACTACTTGGTACTACTATTAATTTAAAAAATACCGTATGTCCTGTGGGCGATCATGTAACTCCGCAATCGCCTGCCGATTCTGATCACGCGACCGATTTCGCCGCGACAGCCGCTCCTTCAGGACACCGCGCGCAAGGATTCCGCGTACGACCAGTTGACGCCAGAGACGTTGACGACGGCCTGCCACGCGGCTTCCTGATTAGCGCCATCGAGGAGGTGTGGCTGGAGCTGCGCCTCAATTGGGCCTGAGAACTTCCCTTGAGCGGAGGCGAAGAATTGCCCTGAGACCTCGGTTCCGAACTTCGAGGCCTGGATATACCGGCCCGCTGCCGTCTCCGGCGTCTGATTCATGCCGGGAATGAGGTTCGCGATTGGGATAAACAGATACTTCACGGCCAGGCTGGCTTGTCGCGAAACGTTGGTCGCAGTCGCCGCACCGGGCGAGACAGCGTACACGGCCATGCCTGCGGGTAGCCGGCGCGCCAGCGCTGCGGCCCACCAGGCAACGAAGAGCTTCGCGTCGGCATACGCATTGTTGGGCACGTACTTCACGTTCGGCCCGTTGCGAATCAGGGCTTCCATCGCAGCGGTCAGGTCGCCGTGGTGGTATTTGGCAGCGAGTGCATCCACGTCGGTGTACTTGAACATGGGTACACCCCCTCGGGCAGGTTCCGCGCTGGCAATAACAATCCGCGCGTTGGGACTCAGCAGGTTCGCGCGGAGCAATCCGACAGTCAATTGATGATGACCGATGAGCGGGGCCTGAGAAGCCTCGACGCCCGCCGAAGTGATCACCCGCTGCTTACCTGGGACCATCCCGGCATTGAGCAGTAGGAAATCAATTGGCCGACCTCGCTTGACCAGTTCGGCGAGCGCGGACTGGACGCTGGCCGGCGTGTCCAACTCCAGCTCCAGCGGCGTGAAGGCCTGTCTTTTAGTTTCCGCTGCGAGTTGAGTGGCCGCTTCCTTGGCCCGAGCCAGGCTGCGTCCGGTGATAATGATCTCGCGCCAGCCCTCTCCGGCAAGAATGCGGGCAGCCGCATAACCGAGCCCGGAGGTGGCGCCGGTGACGAGCGCAATCGAATGTTCCATGGGCGTCTCAGTGGTGAAGGGTGAAGGCCGAGTCGTGAGGCCCCGCAGGGCCAGAAACGGCTTGTTAATTTAGAACTATTCGGTTATATATTGGTACCGCAAAAGTTGTCAAGGAGTTTTGAACCAAATGATTCAAAATACTGCCAGGCCAGTGGGTCGACCGCGCAGCTTCGACGAGGCGGGAGCGCTGGAAAAGGCAACTCAGGTGTTTTGGTCGAAAGGCTACGACGGAGTGACGATTGACGATCTCGTCGCCGGGATGGGTGTGGGACGGCCGAGCCTGTATGCCGTCTTTGGGGACAAGCGGGCGATATTCTTGCGGGTCCTCAAGGCGTACGCAGAACGGAAAGGCGCATCAGCTGCGAAGGCACTCCTCTCACCGCAGGGTCTTCGCGACTCGATCACGGGCTTTCTAAGGTACGCCGTCGAAAGTGCGACCGAGAAGGGGTCCGCCCGGGGCTGTCTTCTGATATGCGTCGCGCCGCTTGTGGACGACCCTGAAGTCCGGCAGTTCCTGCAAAACGCGGCCGCCGGTGGCACCGCGCTGGTGGAAGGTCGTTTCCGGGACGCAATCAGCGCGGGAGAAATCCCATCTGACTTTCCCGTCGCCGCGCGCGCAACCCAGGTCACGGATTTAGCGCGTGGGCTGACCATGCGTGCGCAGCTAGGCATGCCGCGCAAGGCGCTCCTAAAAGATGCTGAGGAAGCGGCCGATTTGGTGCTCCAACCGCTGCGTGGAAACGCGGGGCCAGAAAGTTGACACCGGCGTTAAGGGGCGTTACGGGGCAGTAGGCTTTGATAGTTGCCGCTTCGCGCGATTTTCGTCCCAACGTCCGTTTGATGCGGCCGCCCGATCGCCTATCGCGCTTCACGCACCTCATGGTCGGCGCTTTTGTCGCGTTTCTCCGCAAGCCGTCGACGACCGGACGCGGGAATGATCTGCGGCAGCATCGAAGCGCCGGCAAAGACGAGCCCAACGCCACACACCCCAGCCCAATGCCACACGCTCCACGCATAGTTGCCAAGCGCCGCGCCGATCGCCCCGCCTGCGAAGCGGCATGTCATGTAGAGCGTGTTGGCACGGCTCATCGCAATGCTCTTAACCGCCAGGCTGCGCGCCATGTTCGAGACATGGGAGCTTTGCATGCCGAGGTCGAGCAGGATCACCCCGACGATCAGTCCGCCGATGCTCGAGCCTTTCCACGCAAGCACCACGTACGAGGCAACGAGGACAATGCTGGCGGCCAAGATGATTCGACGCGGATCGCGCGTATCGGTGAGCTTCCCCGCAGCATAGGACGCGCTCGCGCCGGCGACGCCGACAAGGCCGAACAACCCCGCCGTCTCGCTGCCGTAATGGGGGTCGAGGGCGTGCAGATGAAACGCGAGCGTCGTCCAGAAGGCGCTGAATACCGCGAATTGCAACGCCGCGATCAAAGCGGTCTGCCGTACGACGGGTTCCTCGCACAGCAACGCAAACAGCGAACGCATCAACGCACCATAGCTACCCGAGAAGGTAGGCTCGATACGCGGGAGCACGCGCGCAAGCATGATGGCAACGCCGACCATCGCGACTGCCGCGAACGCGTAGACCGCACGCCATCCGCAATACGCGCCGATCACGCCCGATACCGTGCGAGAGACGAGGATGCCGCAAAGTAGACCGAACATCACGATTCCGACGGCCTTGCCGCGGTTTTGGGGCCCCGCAATCTTCGCTGCATAAGGTGTGAGCAGTTGCGGCGCGACACTCGCCATGCCCGCGGCAAAGCTTGCCGCTACGGCCCAGGGCAGCGTCGGCGCCGCCGCCATCGCGACAAGCGCGACAACGGCCGCCGCCAATGTGAGCACGAAGAGCTTGCGAAGCTCGACCTTGTCCCCGAGCGGAATGAACAGGAGCAGGCCGAGCGCATAACCAGCCTGCGCAGCGATGGAAACCCCGCCGGCCTGTCCTTCAGCAACCCTGAACGTATGCGCGAAATCGACCAGCAGCGGCTGGTTGTAGTAGTTGTTGGCGACGACGAGCCCGGCTGCGAGTGCCATGACCCAGTAGATCGACTGTTTCATCTGCATCCATCCTTTGCCGGAAAATGTTCGAAGTGCTCGTGTGCTCGACCCAAGGCGCGGCGCGAGGGTTTTCGCGGTTTGCTCAAGGGGAAATCTAGACTATTTCTAAAATCGGGAGTAGCGTCATCCAGCGGTAATGACTCTTGCGATTTGAGGAAGGGTGACCGATGGACCGATTCGACGCGATGAACGTGTTTGTCCGAGTGGTGGAAACCGGCAGTCTGTCTGCCGCCGCGCGTGCGATTCCGATGTCGCTGACTTCGGTGAGCCGCCACTTATCGGCGCTCGAGAAGCAATTCGGCATGCAACTGCTGCGGCGCACGACACGGCACATTGCGCTGACGAACGAGGGGCGCCTATTTTTTGAGCGCGCGAAGTCGATCCTCGCAGATCTGGACGAAGTGGGTACGTTGCTTAGCGCGGGCCAGAGCGAGCCGGCGGGCCGTTTGCGCATCGCCGCGCCCACGTTGCTCGGCCGCACCGTCATCGCACCGCTCCTGCCGTTCTTCCTTGCACGCCACACCGCAGTTTCAGTCGAGCTGCTGTTGATCGACCGCGCCGTGAATCTCGTCGAGGAGGACATCCACCTCGCGATTCGCGTGGGCCGCCTGCCCGACTCGGCGCTTGTGGCACGCAAGCTCGGTGAGGTGCGCATGGTCGTTTGCGCCGCGCCGTCTTATATCGAACGCTGCGGCGCGCCTCGCTCGCCTGACGAGCTGCGCCAGCACGACTGCCTCGTTTTCTCCGACCAGCCTGGCCCCGTCGATTGGCGCTTCAGGTCCGCGGGCACTCGCCATTCCGCCCGCATCACAGGCCGCCTCTGGGCCAACGCGCTTGACGTGCTCGCGGCCGCGGCGATCGATGGAGCGGGTATCGTGCGCGCCCCGTCGTGGCAAGTAGCGGCCGACATCGAATGCGGCCGGCTGCGGCGTATCCTGCAGGACTACGAGACTATGCCTGCGCCTGTGAATGTGCTCTTCGAACGCGCTCGACGCACATCGCCCTCTGTGCGGGCCTTCCTCGACTACCTGATCGAATCGACGGAAACGGGCCCGCTCGCGGGCATGCCCCGCTTCGGCGAAGCGCTGGGCGCGGCAAACGGGTGATACCGCATTGCGCCGCGCGCCTACGCGACATGTCCGTTTGTGAGTCTCAGCTCCCACGCCTTGGCGCCCTGAGCGCGCGCAAGCGTCAACGCTTGCTGCAAGACCAACGCCCGGGGCGCTCGCCGGGATGACGTCTTCTCCGATAGCGTTCGAGCCTTGACTCTCATCAGTTCAGGGGCGTTCCAAAACTGTCCAGTAGCGTCGCCGGCCAGCCGGGCATTAATGAGGCTGACTGCCTCTCGCATACGGCCCTGTTCCAGCATTGCGCTCGCAAAGTCGGATAAGAATACGGAATAAGCCGGATCGAATCCGCGGGCTTGCAGCGTCTCCAGTGTCGATCGAAGCTCGACGAAAGAGACAGCGTTCGGGTCCTGGAATACTTTCGCCCAAAGTGAAAATGCCGAACCATAGAGTGCCCAAAAGTCCAGGCCGTGAGTTCCTGCCACCTGGATAAGCTGCTGGGACGCACCCTCGACGCCTTCTACGTCTCCTGAAAGTGCGCCCACGTTACAGCTTCCCTCCGCAAGGGCGCAGCATAGGGTGCAGGCGTGGTCCAGTGCCATCGCCTCGTCAATCGCTATCTGGGCAGCCCGTCGCGCTTTGGTCGTGTTTCCCATTACCCACAGAATGCGCGAAAAAAAGGCCCAACCTGCCACGCGCTGGTCCATTCCAAATCTGAAATGGGAGCCATAACGTTCGTCGCGCGTATAACTGTCGAGCATGCACTCAATTTCAGATAAAGCTTCTGCGTGATTTCCCAGAAAATGATGAGATGTCCCAATCAAACGACGTGCCGTCAGAAGTGCCGCTTGATCGCGATGTTTCACGGCTAGCGCTGCCATGTTTTTCCCGTGCTGGAGGGCCTGTGCGTAGTAGCCGCTGCGCAGATGATAAAGCCATAGACCGTATTCAGCCTGCAGTTGCGTTTCCGCGTCGTCCAGCCGGAGCGCGAGATCGCCGGCCCTGGTCCAGGCCCGCCCATTAGCCGGAACCGGTCCACGTGACCAGGTCAGCGAAGTGGCCAGTGCGGTCTGGATCATCATCTCCTGGCGCTCTTCAACGGGAGGAATTTTCGTTTCTTCCAGTACGTTCGTAATCCGCTGGCGACACTCGTCGTAGAGTGATAGTTGTATCCAGAATGGGGCGGAGTTCGCGAGAATGAGCAGACCCAAGGCACGGCGCCTACTATCTGACAATGACCAGTCAAGAGCGGCCCTGATATCGTCAATGTGGTGTTCGTATTGCCGCTTCCATTGCGTCGTGGGTAGCGACGTCCAATCCCGTTGGGCTTGGGAAGTCAATTGCTCAACGAAGCGAGCATGCTTTTCAGTCATGGCCGCCGTGCGGTTCGCAAGCTGCTCCAGGGCGTACGCCCGCAGCATGGTTAGATAGCGATAGCGAATCGGCTGGGTTCCGGCCTGCAACGTGATCAGCGACTTGTCAACGAGGCTGCAAAGCACATCAACCAGTCGGGTGGGCTTTTCCAGATTGGTGGATACGACGCGTTCTGCTGCAGCGACGGTGAAATCGGCAGGGAAAATAGCCAACTCCTGGAACACCGCTTGTTCCACGGAGTCGAGCAATTGGTAACTCCACTGCAGCGCGTCACCAAGCGTCCGATGGCGACCTGGGGCCTGGCGTTTCCGAGCGGCAAGCAATCCGGACGAAAGGGCTAAATCCTCGGTGACCGCTGCGAGACCCAACGATGGCACGCGAGCTGCAGCGATTTCCAATGCCAGTGGAACCCCATCGAGCGCCCTGCATAACGTCGTAACCTGCTCTACGTTCGTTTCCGTAAGCTCGAAGTGATAGTCCGCGGAAGTTACACGGCGGACAAACAGTTCAACCGCACTATAGCTTCTTGCGTTTGCTGCGTTGATGGTGCGCGGAGGTAACGTGAGAGGACGGAGCCGGTAGACCTGCTCACCGTCCAGGCCCAATGGGGTCTGGCTGGTGAGCAGCACGCTAAGTTGCGGATCAGATTCCAGAACCCGCTCAAGGGCCGCTGCACAGGCCGCCGTAACGTGCTCGCAGTTATCAACGACCAGTAGTGCCCTTCCCGGGTGAGACGCCAACTGTTGTGTGCTTGTCCCAGCAAGCCCCGCCAACGCGCTCGAAATAGCTGGCGATACTGAGGCTGCGCTGAGTTGCGACAGGTCGGCGAAGTAAACCCCGTCCGGAAAACAGGGACTGGATTCTGACGCGGCCTCTATCGCGAGGCGAGTCTTACCTATGCCGGCAGGGCCTGTGAGCGTGCATAACGTTTGGGTAGCCAGCAGCCGGTTTAATTCCAATAGCTCCTCAACGCGGCCGATCAAAGGAGACCGTGGGCCCGGCAGGCCAACTCGTGCTTGAGGTGCGCCTATGGACGACGTGACAGCCCGATGCGCCTGCACTGAACCTGTAAAACGATAGCCTCGACCGAATTCCGTCGCGATAAGGTCCCGATCATCCCCCAGTATTTTTCGCAACGACGAAATCTGCGCCTGCAAGCTGTTTTCCTCGATGACCTCCTTCGACCAAATCCGGGAAAGTAGCGAATCTTTGGATACGACCTGGCCTGCCGTACTGACAAGCTGGACTAGGACGTCCAGCGCACGCTCACCTACGTCCAGTCGTACACCGTCTCTCAATAGCAGCCGCAAACCTGGGAACAACTGGTAGCGGCCGAACGCAACCATATCGTCGTCGCGGGCGTCAGGGCCCTTCGACGGCCTTGCATGGCGAGTCTTTGTACCTGTAGGCATTTGTCAATGTCACACAGCAAGATTGCAGGGATCAAACCGGAATTTCAGACGTCTGAAATTGTAGGCCAAAGACTTCTTGTGTGCGCTGCATCACGATGAAGGTCCCTGTACTACGTCGTGAGTCTGGACATGTCACCCAATACAGCTGGTAGCGAATCTCCGGCGCAGTCCGCCGCCCTTGAAGAGCCCGGGTTAATACATCACCTCGACCGTTCATTGCTGATGGTGATGGCGGTTGCCTGCGGTGTCTTCGTCGCTAATATCTACTACAACCAGCCGATCCTGGAACTGTTGCAGCAGGCTTTCCCACGATCGCCTGGCCTCGTCAATCTGGTTCCGACGGCGACACAACTGGGTTTCGCCTGCGGTCTGTTTTTTCTGGTACCTCTGGGAGACCGGATTGATCGGAGAAAATTGATTCTCGGGCAAACGGCACTGCTAATCGTGGCGTTGGTCTGTCTTGCTGCAGCCCCGAATGCCTGGTTGCTGGTCGTCGCTTCAGCAGTAGTCGGTATCGCGGGGTCTGTTGCCCAACAAGTCGTACCGTTCGCGGCAGAATTAGCGGGGGCCAAGCGCCGTGGCCAGGTGGTCGGTACCGTGATGAGCGGCCTGCTTTGCGGCATTCTGCTGGGAAGGGCCGTCGGCGGATTTACCGCCGATCATTGGGGCTGGCGTGCCACGTTCTGGCTAGGGGCCGCGATGACCGCCATTGTCTGGGTCACGCTGCTAGTCAAACTCCCACACAGTGAACCCAAGACAAGCCACAGCTACTTTCGTCTTATGAAGTCACTCATCGAGTTGTGGCGAGAAGAGCCGTCACTGCGCCGTGCGACATGTATTCAAGCCGCGATGTTCGGTTCCTTCATTGGGCTATGGACGATTCTGGCATTGCGTCTGCATGAGGCCTTCGGCTTGGGGGCTGATGTGGCAGGCCTCATGGGGATCGTTGGTGCAGCGGGTATTCTGGTTGCCCCACTTGCTGGCCGTGTCGCCGATCGTCGTGGACCCCATGCCGTTATCGGGCTTGGTTGTCTGATCATGCTGCTGTCGTACGCGGTGCTTGGCCTTTGGGGCAGCCTCGTTGGCCTGATCGTCGGCATTATCCTGTTGGACTTCGGCGAGCAGTCGGCTCTCGTCTCCAACCAACACGTGGTGTACGCACTTCGCCCCGAGGCAAGAAGCCGACTTAACACGCTATTCATGAGCGGCATGTTCGTAGGCGGCGCCGCGGGTTCCTGGGGAGCAAGTCTCAGTTGGCGGCTAGGCGGATGGCATGCAGCATGCGTATTTGGTGGCGCGTTGGCGTTGCTCGGTTTTGTTCTCCATTTCTCAGGGAGACTGGCTGCTTACGCCACCACCAGGGGTTGAAGCGTCGATAGTGGCCGAAAGCAACCGGAAATAGAGCGAATGGTCGCAGCGTGCTCCTGGTTGCACTAGATATTCGCAAGCCCGGCAGCCAGCGGGAATGGCGTGTCGAAATTACGCCCGAAGAGCTTATCGCACTGATTCACGCGCACGGTACTGAAGTATCGGGATATCTCGTCGATTTCGAAATTCAGGTGCGATAGGCAGGCACGATCCATCAAGTCAATGGGCTTGGACCATTGTCGAGGGCGAATCGCCATGTCTGTCCTTCCGCTGATGTATCGAAGTGCCAGAGTGTTACTCAAAAACGACCCTCTCAGGTGGGCGCCCGTGGAGATCAGGCCGTCAAGAGTGCGTTGTCAGCGTGGCTGATCAGGGGCGGGCTTGCTGCCCCCGAAACGACCTAAAATCTTCAGCCTGCAGCGTGGGCAGCGAGGACATGCAATCACGAGTCGGCTGTGCGTGAGTCTCACGCAGCAGTGCGTCCTCCGTTGACCCGAAGCACTTCTCCGGTCATAAAACTCGCTTTATCCGACGCCACAAAAACGATTGCATCCGCAATCTCCGCAGGCGTTCCCGCACGTTTAAGTGGCACGGTGGCGAGCATCGCAGCCTTGCCCGATTCGGAACCCGTTATGCGGTCAAGCATTTCTGTCTGTATGGGCCCAGGCGCTACCGCGTTGACTCGAATATTGAGCGCCGCCGCCTCGAGTGCGGCGGATTTCGTCAGACCCTCGACCGCATGCTTGCTGGCGACATAAAGCGCGTTACGGGCGGCGCCGCGAATACCCATCGTTGACGATACATTGACAATGCTTCCGCCGCCCTGGGCTGTCATGACGCGGATTTCGTGCTTGAGCGCCAGCCACGTGCCGAGAACATTCGTATCGAAAACGAGGGCATATTGATCGACGTTCTGCTCGACTATCGGTGCCGGGTCGCCCTCGTAACCGGCGCTGTTCACCGCGATATCCAGACGACCAAAACGGGAAACGACGCGATCGACCAGGCCTTGGACCTGATCCTCGAAACGCACGTCTGCCTGCACAAATTCCACATCGGCGCCAGACGAACGCAATTGCTCTGCGAGCTTCCGGCCTTCTTCGAGCCGACGGCCCGAAATCACGAGCCGAGCTTTCTCTTTAGCGAAGGCAATTGCTGTCGCGCGACCAATTCCAGAAAGCGCTCCCGTCACAAGTACTACAGGCGAATCACTCATGTTCCGACTCCTTCGGTAACCAGTTACAAAAACGATTCAAAGTTATCCGGGCCACGAAACGCGAAAATCGCGTCACGTGCCTCGTATTGCGTCACGCGCTATAGCCTCCGTCAACGGGAATGATTGCGCCGGTAATGAAGCTCGCCGCCGGGCTGGCGACGAAGGCGACCACGGAAGCGATCTCTTCAGGCCGGCCGAAGCGTCCAAGCGCAGTGGCGGCTGCCTGCGCCTCGGCAAAGGGACTGTTATCGGGATTCATCTCGGTGTTGGTCGAACCGGTGCCGATAACGTTCACCGTAATGCCCTTCGGGCCCAGATCCCGTGCAGCACCTTTGCTGTAGCCCTCAATCGCGCGCTTCGTTGCGCTGTAATCAGCGAGGCCCGGCCAGGTTGATCGCCACGCGAGGGCCGACGAGATTGAGATAATCCTGCCGCCGCTTTCCATCACCCGCGAGGCTTCCCGAATTGCGGTTAGCACGGCTTCGTAATTGATCTTCTGTTGTCGCTCAAAGCCCGATGTGTCGGTGGTGTCGGCCACCGTGCCCGTCACGAAAACGGCGGCGTTGTTGACCAGAATGTCGATGCGGCCAAATCGCTCGACAACTTCCGCAATCAATGCTTTAACCGCTGTTGCGTCCGCCTGGTCGGCTTTCAGTGCAATAGCCTTACCACCCGCCGCTTCGATCGTTGCAATGACCTCTCTGGCTGCGGTCTCGCTGCTGGAATAACTTAGCGCTACGGTGGCGCCTTCGGCAGCGAGCTGGATGGCGGTTGCGGCGCCGATACCGCGTGAGCCGCCCGTCACAAGAGCGATCTTTCCTTGAAGAGTATTTGCCATGATTCTGTCCATTAAGTAGAGGGTGAGTCACGGGCATATAAAGCGCCCGAATGCTTTTTCAAACGCTGGCAGTGCGAGTTGAAAGTTCGTTGCGCGGGCATTCGTCACAGACGACTGCCGCAAATTACAGAGTGACTACGATCCTGCCGATATGCTGGTTCTTCTCCAGCTCGCGATGCGCTTCGACGATTTGTTCGAACCGGAAGTACTTCGAGATGGTTGCCTTCAGCTTGCCCGCTTCGAGATTTTCATAAACGAATCTGGCAACCTTGGCCTGACGGGCTGGGGTGGTCGTAATCGAGAACAGGTTATAGCCCCGGATCACGACCTCCTTTGCGAGCGTCCGGAGCATCGGGAGCGGTGTCACGTCGTCGCTCAACGCGCCATAGATCATTACCGTGCCACCCGGCGCCAGGGCGTCGATAAGCTTGGGGAAAGTGGGACCACCGACCGGATCGAACGCGACGGTTGCACCCGCGCCCTGGGTTATCCGCTCGACCTCGACCACCAGATCCTCGTCGTCGGTGACGATGACATGGTCCGCACCGGCCGCTCTGATTTGCGCGACCTTCTCCCGGGTGCGCGTTGTTGCGATCACCTTCGCGCCTGCAAGCTTCGCCACCTGGATTGCACCGATGCCCACGCTGCTCGAACCGGCAGTGATGATCACGGTATCTTTATCCGTCACGATGCCGCTTTCGATGAACGCTCCCCACGGCGTGATGAAGGGATTCCAGATTGAAACCGCTTCTTCGAACGAGATTGACGATGGCTTCTTCACCGCGGCACTTGCCGGAGCCAACACATGATCGCCATACAGGCCGTAATCGTTCATCGAGAAAGCCGGCATGGTGGTAACCTCATCGCCCACCGCGAGGTGCGTGACGTTTTCTCCGACGGCCTCGACAACGCCTGCGGACTCATAGCCCAGCCGGCCGGGAAGATTGACCGGTTCAACATAGACGCCTGTGCGCCACATCGATTCCGCACGATTCAAACCGATCGCCTTGACGGCGATGCGGATCTCATTCGGTCCCGGTTCCGGCAATGCGACGTCCTCGATCTTCAGAACATCGGGTGCGCCATATTCAGCAAATGTGACGATGCGTGCCATGGTGAAATCCTTTATCGGAAAATGAAATCAGACGACCGCGGGGGGCTCGTGCGGAAAGAAACGGTTGGAAGGCCGTGCAAGCCCGAGATGCTCGCGCAATGTGCGCCCTTCATATTCGCGTCTGAACAAACCGCGCCGCTGAAGCTCCGGGACAAGCTTGTCGACCACCTCGTCGAGGCCGCCCGGAATCCAGGGAAACATGACGTTGAAGCCATCGGAGGCTTCAGTCTCCAGCCATTCCTGCATCTCGTCGGCGATCGAGGTTGCGGTGCCGACGAAGGCGAAGCCCGAATAACTGCCCGCGGCGCGCGCCAGTTCCCGGATCGTCAGACCCTTCTCCCGGGCGAGATTGACCATCCGCTCGCGCTGCGAGCGACCGGCTTCAGTCTCCGGGATCTCCGGTAGTGGTCCATCGGGATCATGGCCGGAGACATCGAATCCAAGCATCGCGTTCAGAGAACCGATGCCACTGTCATAGTGGATGAGACTGTCGAGCGTCGCGCGGCGCTCGAGAGCCTCATCCTTGCTGTCAGCTACGACGACGAAAGCGCCCGGCAAGTAACGCAGCGCGTCGGGTGTGCGGCCGATCGCCGCCATGCGGGAACGGACATCGGCGTTAAAGCTGCGTGCGGCCTCTATCGTCGGCGGAGCGCCGAAAATGACCTCGGCGGTTTCGGCCGCGAACTGACGGCCTGCCGGTGACGCCCCGGCCTGCACAAGCACAGGCCAGCCCTGCGGAGGCCGGGCGATGTTAAGCGGGCCACGCACTTTCAGCGAGGGCCCCGTATGACCGATCGTATGAATTCGTGCGGGGTCGACGAAGACCCCGCTTTCGGTATTCCTGACGAAGGCGTCATCGGCGAAGCTGTCCCAGAGGCCGGTGACGACGTCGACAAATTCCCGTGCAAGCTCGTAGCGATCGTCATGACCCATCTGGGACTCGTAGCCGAAATTGAGGGCCGCGTCGGGGTTAGCCGTTGTCACCACGTTCCAGCCGGCCCGACCGCCGCTGATGTGGTCCAGCGACGCGAACCGTCTGGCAATGTGGTAGGGCGCATCGAAGGTTGTCGAGGCTGTTGCGATGAGCCCGATCCGCTCAGTCACCGCCGACAGCGCCGAGAGCAACGTGAACGGTTCGAATGACGTCACCGTGTGGCTCCTCATGAGAGCCGCGATCGGCATGTTCAATAACGCCAGGTGGTCGGCCATGAAGAAGGCGTCGAACTTCGCCTCTTCCAGTCGCCGGATCGAGCGACGCATCTGGTCGAGGCTGAAATTCGCATGCGGGTCGGCGCCCGGATAGCGCCACGCACCCGTGTGGATGGCCGCCGGCCGCATGAATGCGCCGAGGTGAAGTTGGCGATGTCTGGCCATCTGTTGCTCCGTCGCGTCAGGTGCCGCTGGCTCGCTTGACGAGTCAGCGGCGGGCTTCAGGCGTCGAGGAAGGTCGTCGCGTTGGCGACGAACGTCTCCGGATACTGATAGATCGACCCGTGATTGGAGTCCGGATAGACGATCAGTTGCGCGTTCGGCAGATGCTGCTGGAGCGTGAACGAATGCCTCGTCGGAATAATGACGTCGTTGCTGCCCTGAACGATCAGCACGGGCTGCCGGATCTCTTTCAGATACTCCAACGCGCTATCGTTCGGCACATGCCATTTGCCGATCGCCTCGCCTTGGGCGGCCATGGTTTGCTCGCTCACTTGCGGATCGCGATCCTGACGACGCAGCTTGCGCTCGAGAAAGGCGAGGCCGGCCTTCTGGCTGGCTTCGGAAGGTCCGAAATGGACAGCAAGCCACAGATGTTCGGGCGGATCGTAGCTGCCGGCGAAGATTTCCGCGGAGCGGCTTTCCGACATGTCCTGCGAACGATGCCCAGTGCCGACGAGGATGATCTTGCGGACAAGGTCGCCGCCCTGCAGCGCGATCTCCTGTGCCACGAAGCCTCCGATCGAAATGCCGAGCACGTCGACCTGGGTCAGACCCAGCGCGCGAATGAAGGCGATCGCATTGGCACCCATCTCCTGGAAACTTGTCGGGGTCTCGCCCGAAGAGCTGGCGACGCCGGCATTGTTGAACAGGATCACCTCGCGATCCTTTGCAAGACCATCGGTTACCGCCGGATCCCAGTGGTCCAGGGTGCCGGTGTAGTGCTGATTGAAGACAAGTGGCACGCCGCCCTTCTTGCCGAAACGGCGGTAGGCGAAACGAATGCCGTTAGCCTCGACGAATTGGGTCGGTGCTGTATCGTGACTGATGCTGTTCATGGTTTGATCCTCTGTGGGCTGGTGTGAAATGCTCTAACTCGTGCATGCAGAGTAGCGTTTCAGCTTGCAGCGGAAAAAGACTTTCTAGGCTCCCCGGCATGCCTGGGAAGCATGACCCCGAAGTCGGGAAGAGTGGGAAAGCATGACTACGCGTTCACGCTGACGCGCTGCATGCCTTTATTTGAAAGTGCGCGCAGAGTCTTACGTGTCAGTTTCGGCGGTGCCGAGTGGGTCTATGTGACTGGGACTTGAGTGCGCCCCAACGGCGTAAACGGGTCGAGGCTGTCGCGCAGGCAACCGTGTGCCGTGAAAAAGGGGAAAGGTCACCGGCCAGAAGCCGCCGTTGACGCTTCCGGAAATCTGGGCGATTCACACCCGGCTCCAGATGTCTTCGAACAGTCGCGGCACGACCTGCAAAGCAGCCTGCCGTGACCGATGCCGCGCGCTCAGTATCTGCGCGGCCGGCCTCTGCGATTCGCCTCACGGCCGGTAAGCGTCGGACGTGCCGCGCCAATGTCACTCGCATCCACTGACTGCTCCGTCACGGGAAAGATGGCATCGAGCGCGGCTTTCGCGTCGCCTTTCATGTGTCCGAGCCGGGCAAGGCTCATTGAGCAACGCGTCTGCCACGCCCGGAATCCGTAAGTCCGAGCCATCTGAAGGGCTTCGACCAGGATCGATTCGGCAGCAGGTATCGCTTCGTCGCCGTCGCTCGCGACCAGTACCTCCGCCTTCGCTCGCCATAGCTCCGGCAGAGCGCACTTGTCGTCGGTTCGTGTCGCGCGGGCAACCGACGCGTCGATGACCTCCGCCGCCTCGGAAATCATGCCTCGCCGACATAGCGCCTCGGCCAGCGCCGTCACGTAGGGCGACAGCGACACATAGAAGCGTTTCGAATCAATACTCGTCATGGCCGGGGAAATCGTCCGAGCGAACACGGTCGTGTCGCCCGCGCGCAGATCGAGCAGCCCTTGCCACATTTGCGCCCGGGCGCACTACGTCGAAATACTGTGACGCCGGGTTTCGGCGGCGAGCGACGAGACGGCCTCCTCGAGCGCGGCGGCGTCGTCACGCAACAAGGCAAGCGTGCAAACGGCCTCGCTCAGTGCATAGCAGATCGAGACCGGATGGTCGAACTCTCGGGCATCGGCGAGCGACTGTTGCGCAGCCTGCCGTGCCAGTTCCGTCTCTCCCATGAACCACAGCGTGAGCGCAAGCGATGCGTGGGACAGCATCTTCTCGTCGTACAAGAAGCGCATCCGCTGTGCGCGCGGGAGCGGCTCGGTATCGTTCGCTGCTCGTTGCAGGTCTGCAAGCGCGCCGGGAAGATCGCTGGCGAAAAGACGCGACATGCCGCTCAGCCGAAGGGCGGCCAGATGATCGCATTTGCGTGACGACGTCGACGCGAGCTCGTTAAAGTGGTGAGCGAGCGGGATGGCTTGCGCGTATTCACCGTTCAGGTAGTGGCACATCCAGCGCCCCCACATGCCCAACAGTTGGAAGTCCAGGGCTTCGACGGCATTGCTTTCGACGACCCGGTCATGCCACACCCTCGCGACGATCTGCTGCTTGCTCAGAACGCAGCCGTGCGATTCCGCGAACAGAAGAAGCAGGTCGAACGCCCGATCTCCTATGTCGACTCTGATTCCGCGATGCCGTACCTCGCGGCGTCGCGGCGCGACGACCGCTTCTCCGAAAGCGAAGTCACCGTGATGCAGCATGCACGCGTCCATTCGGACCTCCTCGTGACGAGCAAAAACAGCGGGGGCTTCTCTGCTATTCAATACCAGGAAAGAGGGTGCCCGGTTCGAGCGTGCATCGGATTGTACCGCCGGGCCGCGACGGAACGACGGGTCACACTGGACGCAGCTTATTAGTCTCACATGAACCTTGGCTTACTTGCAGCCAGTAAGCAGGAGCTAGGAGCTAGGGGCTGGTTTCACGAGTGCCGCCGGAATTATCGGGGACCCGGAAAGCCGCGAGCACCGGCGAGAATCAGCTTATTTCAGTACGTTTCAGCGCGCAGGACCGCATCCCGTGCAGATTGCAATTTTTTTGCGTACTACCTAGGTAGTCGTCCAACTTATTGCTTTATCTGGTCGAGGCGCGACAGAAAAGTCGACAGGATCGGCGAGCGGTTGTTCCGGTTATAGCCGACCACAAGCTCAATTCTCGGCGGTTCGCCCTTGAGTGGTCGGCTTGTCACCGACCAGGGTAACAGCTTCTCGGCATAGGCGGGCAGCAGTGCAACACCTCTCGTCGAGGCGATCAGCGACATCGCCATCGTCAGGTTGTGGACGCGATGCGCGGGTTCGATGGCGAGACCGTTTGTCGTCAGATAGTTTTCGATCGCGCCGCGCATAGGACCGGCTACGTCCGAGCCGCTGATGAAAAGCTCACTCGCCAGTTCGTGCACGTCGATTTCATCGAAGGCCGCAAGGCGATGGTCGCTCGGCATCAGCACGACGAAAGGCTCGCGCGCGACCGTCACGTACTCGAGGTCGGGTCGGTTGGCTTCGGCACGCATGAAGGCGACGTCCAGCCGTCCCGTCGACAATCCCTCCGCTAGATCAGGGGAGTATTCGCTCGATACCGTCATTTCGATGTTCTGCAGATCGCTCGCGAGCGCACGAGTCGCTTCGGCGAGCCAGGTCACTTCCTGCCCGCTCAGGAAGCCCACGGCAAACGTCGGCTTCAATGGCCGCGCCGCACGCCGTGCCGCCTCGCATGCCGCATCGACCTGCGCCAGGGCCAGGCGTGCATGGTCAAGAAATGCCTTGCCAGCATCGGTCAGCTCGATGCCGCGCGCGCTGCGCACGAAAAGTTGCGCACCTACTTCGTACTCCAGGTCCCTGATCTGCCGGCTCAAAGACGGCTGGGACGTGTACAGCCGACGTTCCGCCGCGACGGTCAGGCTGCCCTCTTCAGCCACAGCGACGAAATAACGAAGATGACGCAGTTCCATACGCGCGTTCCTTTTAGTCATGCCTGACAGGTATGGGGGTCAGCTTACAAAGTCTTTTTCGCGCGGACAAGTGCTAGCTATCGTTCGATTACATCAGCCGGACGAAACCTCATTCGCCTCAACGTCAGTTATCTGCTGGAAGGACGATCATGAACACCCTGACAGGAAAGACCGCGCTCGTCACCGGCGCTTCCCGCGGCATCGGGCGCGCCATTGCACTTGCGCTCGCTCAGGCTGGCGCTCAGATCATCGTTCACTATGGCCGCAGTGCGTCTGAGGCCAAGGCCGTTGTCGCCGAAATCACCGCGGCGGGCAGCCGTGCCCGATGCCTTCAGGCCGATCTGGCCGAACCCGATGGGCCGCACCGTCTTGCGCGCCATGTCCGGGCAATTGTCGGCGAACGGCTCGACATCCTCGTTGCCAACGCAGCCATCGCGAAGGCAGCCACGCTCGAAGAAACAGGCGTGGAGGATTTCGATGACCTGGTCGCAGTCAACGTGCGCGCTCCGTATTTCCTCATTCAGCAATTGCTGCCGATCATGTGCAAGGGCAGCAGCGTCACGCTGCTTTCCTCGCTCTCGGCACACGTAGCCATCGGTGAGCTGTCGGCCTACTCCGCGACGAAAGGTGCCGTCGATACGCTCGTACGCCATTTGGCGGCGGACCTCGGACCGCGCGGCATCCGCGTGAACGCGGTCGCGCCAGGTGTGGTGAAAACCGACATGTCGAGCTTCGCCCGCACCGATGAGGGTCGCCACATGACGCTCAGCCTGCAGGCCATCAAGCGCGTTGCCGAACCGGACGACATCGCCGCTGCCATTACCTTTCTCGTCTCCGACCAGGCCAGATGGACAACTGGCGCGACGCTGCATGTCGACGGCGGCTCGAAGCTGTAGGCGCGTTGGGCGCAATGCAGTCATTTCGGCAGCCCAGCACGGCTCACGCACAGGAACACATCATGATGCAAATCACCTTGATCGATCCCCCGCGGACGCGATGCTGGCGGCTTAGGTCTCTTCAGCGCAATGTACTTCGGCGTGGGACTCGCGATGGTTTCGATCCTGACGCTCTCGCTGACCGGTGGGCATCCTCGCAGGGTCGACGAACCCGCGACCACCTGAATGCAATCCGGCGGGCTGCCTTTCACGCGGCCCGCTGCCCTTCGCTATTCCACCAGGAGTTGATCATGTCCACCACGCATCCACACGACAAACCCGTCAAGGTTCCGGGCCCCGACCATCCGATCACCATTGAACGCCATCCGTCGAGGATTGTCGTCAAGGCCGGCGGCAAGTTGGTCGCCGATACCCGCAAGGCGCTGACGCTGCGCGAGGCACGCTACCCGGCTGTGATCTACGTCCCGCGCGAAGACGTCGACATGACCCTGCTTGAGCGCACCGACCACGCCACTTATTGCCCATACAAGGGCGACTGCGCGTATTTCTCGATCCCTTCCGCCGGCGAACGAGGCGTCAATGCTGTCTGGACGTATGAGCAGCCTTACGCGGCCGTTGCACCGATCCGCGAGCATCTGGCTTTCTACCCCGACCGGATCGACGCGATCGAGGAACTGCCCGCCGACGCGATTTCCGGTTAATTCCATTTCCTGCGCGGAACTGCACCCGACAGGAGAAGCAGCATGAATAACGCACCCGTCGTACTGATCACCGGCGCACCGTCCGGTATTGGCCGCGCTACCGCCTTCGCCTTTGCCCGCGACATGGCCCGGGGATCGGGCAAGGCCAGCTACATGACCGGCAAACTCCTGCGCGTCAACGACAGCACGACAGCCTGAATTCTGTGGAGCAGCGTATTCGAAGTGCTCCGATAGCCACTGGAGAACGACATGACCACCCCCGCACAAAACAAGGCGCTACTCCTCGAAGCCTTCAATACGCTCTTCAACCGGCGCGACTATGCCGCAGCAGAGCGCTTCTGGTCCGACAACTATATCCAGCACAGCGCGCACATTGCGCCCGGACGTGAAGGCCTGTTTGACCTGATCCGCACCTTGCCCGACACGTTGCGTTACGACAATCAGCTCGTGGTGGCAGAAGGCGATTACGTGATCGCGCATGGCCGGTTTTCCGGTAATGGCAGGCCCGATGCCTGGATTGCTGCCGACATCGTGCGTTTCGAGAATGGCAAGCTGGCAGAGCATTGGGACGTGCTCCAGGACGAGGCCCGCGCGTCGCAGTCCGTCAGCGGGCTGCCGATGTTCGGCGAACGTTTTCCGTCCTGATTCGCGTAGGTAACCGGCATGCAAAGCTCATATCTGCAAGGCATGGCCGCGTGCCTACAAAGTCTTTTTCCTGATGGCGGGCAGGGCATACATTACTCATCACATTTATCCGGATGCGAATCACGGTTCGCTCTACCAACATCCGGAGCGCTTCGTGAAAGACGTTTCCAGATTCGTGTCCTGAACCGTTGATCGCCACATCCGCATTTTCACCACACAAGCCACGGAGAATTAATTGTGAATACTAATCTTAATGGCAAGACCGCCCTTGTCACAGGCGCTTCGCGCGGCATAGGCCGTGCAACCGCTCTGGCCCTGGCCGCAGCAGGCGCGCGCGTGCTGGTGCATTTCGGCAGCGACGAACAGGCTGCGAATTCCGTGGTCGAGACGATCCGTGCAGCGGGCGGTGTGGCCGACAAGGTCGCTGCCGACCTGAGCATTGCAAACGGCCCCCACGAACTGGCCCGCCAGGTGCGCACGCTGGTCGGCGACCGCCTCGACATTCTCGTAGCGAACGCCGGTATTTCCAAGAACGCGCCCATCGATGAAACGACGGTCGAAGATTTCGACCGCCTGTTCGCCGTCAACGTACGCGCACCGTACTTCCTCGTCCAGCAACTGCTGCCTGTCCTGGGCGAAGGCAGCAGCGTGGTCCTGCTGTCTTCGCTTGCTGCCCGCAGCGCGGTCGGCAACCTGTCCGCATACGCCGCGACCAAGGGCGCGATCGACACGCTAGTCACGCACTTTGCCGCGCTGCTCGGCGAGCGCGGTATCCGCGTGAATGCCATCGCGCCGGGTGTGGTCGAGACCGATATGTCGAATTTCGCCAAAACCGACGCCGGACGCGAGTTCACACTGGGCTTGCAAGCGCTCAAGCGCGTGGCGCAACCCGACGATATCGCAAGCGCGGCGCTGTTCCTTGCTTCCGACGCAGCGCGCTGGGTGACAGGCGACACGCTGCGTGTCGACGGCGGCTCGAAGCTTTAACGCACCGGCAGACGACGATGCCCCGTGCAGCTTGCCAGACCGTTCGCGCGAATCAGGGTGGGGGCTTGCGCCGGTACACGAGCGTCGTGCTCGACCGCCGGGCCAGCTTCTGGGTTTCGGCCGGCGTGGTCACGTATACGCTTTGGACCAGCGCAGCGGCCGCCATGACGTACCGGCTGTACGCAAGCGAATGGCATCTCACTTCGACGACCACGGCCGAGATTTTCGCCATCTACCCGATCGTGGTCGTCGGCGTGCTCGTCCTGTTCGGCGGGCTGTCCGACCAGATCGGCCGGCGCGCGACGATGTTGCTGGGCCACGTACGTGGTGAGCGAATCGAATGGCTGCTTTCAGCCGGGGAGTGGTCGGCCGAATGTGGAAGCAGGAGTGCCGACGAATGACGCCTGCTGGCCGACCTCTGCCTCACGCGATCCGCATGTGCAGCACGAGCCCGGCGGATCGGCACCGCGCCCCCCAAAAAAAAGGGACAATCTGGCGAGACCCGCTACAATTTTTTCAGTAGATTGTCGATTTTCGGTCATCAGCTTCGTCGTCAGGTTATTCACACCGAAAGGATCTCCCATGAAATACCTCGGCTTGGCCTACTTCACCCCCGATAAATTCGCCGCGATGGCGCCAGACGACGTCAAGAACCTGGTAAGCCAATGCCCCGCATTGGACGACAAGATGCGGGCAACCGGCAAAGTATTGATTTCCGCATCGCTTGGCGATCTGGACAATTGGCGGACGCTGCGCCCGCGCAGTGGCAAGACGCACGTCACCGATGGGCCCTATACCGAGTCGAAGGAAGTCGTGGGCGGCCTGTTCATCATCGAGGCGGATACCCACGACGAGGCGTTGCGCATCGCCTCCATGCACCCGGCGGCCGCGCTGGGCGAAGAAGGGGGATGGGCCGTCGAGCTTATCCCCGTGGATTTCTTCTGGGCCCGATGAGGGCCTGGGCGCGTGTCTCAACTATGCGTTGGCGCTCGCCTATGTTCGTGACGGAGGGCAGGCATCCTGCGAATCTGATCGACTGAAGCCGCTCACCTTCTCGATGGCTAGCGCTGCGCGGGAACCGGTTGATGGGCCACCGCGTCTGTTTCTGCGCGCGTCTTGGGTTTGGCTGACGTTGGCTTGCTCGGGCTCGGCTTCGCGGCTGCCGGCGTTTCCTTCGCCGCTATTTGTGATGCCTCTGCAAGAAGGCGCATTGCACGGTTCGCGGTAGTGCGGCTTTGCGGGATGCCTTTCGCATCGAGTGCGATCACCTGATACAGCTCACGGTCACATTCCAGCTCCCGCTGATATTGCTCTGCTGTGTCGACGAGCAATTCGAGCATGGTCTGCTGACGTCGTCTTTCGTCACTCGTGATGGCAGGATTCCTACATATTGAGGACCCAAGTGTGATCAATGTGTTGAGTTGGCTCAACTGCCGGTTGCATAGATCGAAGGTGGAGAGCGCAAGTTTTTCGTACTGGAGTGCGTCGACAGGCGGGCGTGAAGCGGGTTGAGACTGTTTTGTAGGTTTGCTGCTCATGGTGCGACCTCCCTGGTACTTCCTGGATCGCCCGACACTCGCTTGCTTTAAGGAAGTGGGTGAGCGGGCACGTGGCGGGTTTGGAAGACCGGCGCTAAACCAAACCGGCGAGCCTCGCGGCTCCCCCACCACAGCCCGCCCATTGGAAAACAACAGACGTGCAGAGGTAGACGCACGCCCGCCTGAGCGGGTGTGCGGGTTTAGCTAGCAGGCTTCCACACCTGACCGCCGGGTGTTTCCCGATGGCTTGATGATTATAAGTCATGGCAGCGGTGCAGCGATCAACCACGCGGGCTAAGAGTTTGCGTTTGGCTGATTGGATAAGGCTTCGGCATGATGGCAGGCACACCCGGCGACAGCGTTCTCGCTGAGGATTCTCTGCTTCCGCGATTAAAGATTCGGAACCGACCGCCGATATGAAGAGGCGCGTAAAACAGTCAAAAATAGTGAAAATCCACCGAACCTTACTCTTCTCACTGTGGGCAGTTAGTCTTTCTGCATACGCAAACTTCAGCTATGCGAAGCAGACGCTTATCTCGGAGAGTGGCGGTTGGCTCAAGGCGATGCGCTCGGCGCAAAGCAGAGGTTTGAGGCGGCGAGCGCGGAGTGTCCGGTTGATTTCATTGAGAGGGCCTTGGCGAGGCGGGAATTAGCGAGGATGGGTGTGAAGGAGTAGGGGATTTGCGACTCGATGCGCGCCCTCGTTCAGCCGGCCAGCCGGAGACGTTCTACACTGTGCGATAGATCGTCGACAATCGGAGACAGCGCCCCCGAAAGAAGGCGACTCGAATCGTCCGCTAGTCGGATTGCTTAGAGAAACCTATCCGTTGTCGAACCAGTAACTTTCGAATTGAATCAACAGAATGTATTCCTCCACGTTTATCTTTGCGACCAAGCAGTTCGACGATGAGTTTCATCGGCTCGACCAAACAATCGCAGAAGCTGCCAGGACAATCCCGGGCTACCTGGGCGAAGAAGCTTGGGAAAACGCTTCCACCGGTTTGACGTCCAACGTGTACTACTGGGAGTCGCTCGAAGCGCTTCAAATGCTGATCCAACATCCTGCTCATATCGAGGCGAAGGCCGCGCAGTCAAATTGGTTGGCCGGCTATCAGGTGATTATTTCTGAGGTCATACGAACGTATGGAGACGGCGCGCTGGCCCACGTTCTCGGGTCGCCGGTATAACGCTGATACGCTGATAGCCACCGCACGGGTAGCGGGCGTCATGAAGGAGGGGCCGCACTGCTGTCGCCTGGGGCGGATGCTTGATCGGCGACCTCTCTCCCTGCTGATCCAGACCTGAAACCGACGATAACTCGCGCCTAGATATGCACGTCCGGCGCCTTTGAGGGCGCGGCGGGGGCAGGCGGTACCGGCGCACGACTTTGGTCGACGACGATTACCGGTCCGGGCACCGCCCATGCGGGCACGGCGAATAGCACCGGCATCGGCTGTTGCAGCGCAAATTGGCTGTCAAACGCAGCGTGCTGAAGTTGCTGCATCTGGATCTGCATTGCCTGCATTTGCGTGTTCATGGCGCGCATTTGCGCGAGCACCCAGGCTGGCGGCGCGCCACCGTTACTCGACTGCACCACGATGCTGCTGGCGCCGTTTGGGCTATGCCAACTCCACGTGCTGACCTTCACCGGGCCGGCCGAGGTCTGAATCAGGCGGGTCTCACTTTTGGCCTGAACAACGTGACCGTCGACATTGACGAAAAGCGGCTGGGCCGCCAAGGTGACGGCCGGTGCGATCACCAGGGCGGCCGCTGCAATAAGACTGCGAAAACGCATCTGATCCTCCGTTGATTGAGCCTTGCACGCGGATGCGTGAAGGCTCGATAAATATGTCGGGGAAAACTTAAAAATACCTTAAATTGGCTGGGCGGCGGACGTGTCGTTGCCGGCTGCCGGGCGACGCGGCATTGCTTGAAACAGCGAATGGCATAGACAAAAAAAACCGCGCCGGAAGCCGGCGCGGCTACGACGGCAGCTTCGCCGCGAGTACATCGAGGTTCATGATTTCCGGCGGGCTAGCGAAGAGATCCGGAGCCCTCGCCATCAACGCCTCGGCCACTTTGCCCGCCAGGTGCGCCTGGCGTCCGGCGTCGTCGGGGAACGCGTCGAATATGCCGTACACCGATGGCGCGATTTTCAGCCCGAACCACGCGATCGTTGCGGGCTCCTGCTCGACGAGCGGCAGCCCGCCCATCAGGAAGCTTTCGACTTCCTGTTCCTTGCCCGGCTTCGCTTCGAGCCGGACGAACAACGCTTTCTTGACCATGCCTGCCTCCATATTGATGCCGCCTGCGGGTATCGACGGGAACGCCCCGATGATCTCTTCACGCGTGCGTGGCACGCGCCCAAACTGTCGCCAACAGCGCATTGATTACAAGCACCGTCGCACCAGGATGTAACGATGAGCCTACTACTACTTGACGCTGTAGCCTAGCGATTAAGAACAACAGGCCTTACAAGGGCGACCGAGTTTCGTCGGAGTTTTCCGCGAGGCGTGGACCGCATCCAGCCGGGCGCTCGAGCCGAGGTCCGCAGGCGAACCTCTGTCTGAGGCTCAACGTCAGCGTAGGGCGGCCGCTTTTCGGCAGCCAGAGTCGGAGTGAATGACTTTTCGGTCGGCTGCGTTGCGTTCGGCCCGGTTGACTTCAGGGAGACGGCTTCGCTTCTCGAGGTGCGTGGCCGAAGTAGGCCTTGTAGGCACGACTGAAAGCGGCCTCCGACTCATAACCAACCGACCTTCCAACCTCGCCGACGCGCGCGTCACCTTTCGTCAGCATGTCCCGGGCGACGCTCAAGCGCCATTCGTTGCGGTAACGCACCGGAGACTTGCCAACGAGCGCATGGAAACGTTCGCAAAAGTTGGAGCGGGACATGCCGGCGACGGAAGCGAGACTATCGATTGTCAAACCACGTGGCGACTGCTCATGGATTGCCTTCAAAGCGCGGGCAATACGCTGATCTGCCAATCCGCCCAACCAGTTCGATGCATGACCATGATGAACGCACGCACCACCACGAGATCAATCATGCGGGAGACCATCAAGGCGGATCCCGCCTCGTCATTGTCCGCCTCATGCAGAAGAAACTGCATGATGTGCGGTAGCCAGTCACATGTCTCCGCCTCGCGGAGGTGGATCATGACGGGTAGCGTCAGAAGCAGCTCCGGCTGGCTGGCCGGATCAAACCAGAAGTGGCAGGCGACGACGTTCGCCGGTTGGTCCAGGGCGGCAATGCGCAGGCTGCCAGGTCCGCGCGGCAACAAGAGCAGTTCGCCGGCTCGAATCTCGCAAGCGTCTGCCTCATTGCCGGCAATTCGCACCGCGCCTTCCATGACTGCGTACGCGTGCGCTGCCTGCGCTGACGTGTCCAACTGCGCGAATGGCAGCAGCATCGACGAAAAGACGCGGTCGCCTGTCATGCGCATGCGCGCAAGAACCTGAGACAGGAGATCGCCGTTAGCCAGACCTGCAAGCGTCCGATCCGGAAAAATGGTCAAGTTTT
>Ga0310811_10000029_pt1 | contig 266782 bp, 233 predicted proteins | sample YCmetagenome_FD_207642 | JGI IMG/M metagenome (GOLD analysis project Ga0310811, IMG submission 207642) | Soil microbial communities from experimental microcosm in Duke University, North Carolina, United States - YC | ecosystem: Engineered > Artificial ecosystem > Soil microcosm > Unclassified... | reverse complement strand
TAAACGGTGGCTCCGCCGATGATGAACACATGCAGGATGATGCTGATGAGCATCGAGCCTGCGCCCGCGCGCTTGATATAACGGAGAAACCGTTTTTTGAAATCACTCATGGGGTGTGGCGGGATGGTTGTGGCAACAGCGAGTCGACGTGTCCGGATGGTATGACTCGGGTGTTCATCGAAATAATCGCCGGGCGAAAGACCAAGCGTGAAACGATGTTAGTCCTTGGGGGCCGGAAGAGCCTTCCAGATGGGGCCGTTGGGCATGAAGGGCGGGGCGGCGTTTGATGGCTCGGTATTACCGGGGGCGACGCGGAAGATCGGCAAGATGGGAGACCCATCGCTGGTCGTATCGTATTTTACGCCCTCCTGTTCAAATAAGATAAACGCGTTGAACACGCCGCCGGGTGCTTCTGAAATCGCAATGTTGATGTCGTAAAACTGGCCGGCCCTGAGCTGCATGGACTTGCCAATCATAAAGCCTTTGGGGAAGACACCGCTGCCACTGAACGGAGGGTATTTATAACGCGGCGCGTCGGGCTCCACTTTGGTGACAGGGTGAATGCCGCCATCCAGGACGATGCGGCCATCCATGCGCACGACCAGCATGTCATCAGCACCTCCCACGAAGCGATAGGTGCCGGTGACAGGTGGGGATACTTTTCCCCGATAGAGAACCATCCATGCTTTGCCTTTGGCCACCTTGTCCACGTTGAACGCAGCAGGAGCGGCATCCGCGTTCATGGACGGGACGAAAACCTGGGTCGTATACAGCGGATCGGGAGCGACGAAAAACTTGTAGAGCGAGGAACGGGAGAAGTTTTTATCAACAAAGTTCTTAACCTCTACGCCGGCCAAGTGGCCGGCCCCGCCATCCAAAGTGGACCCTTTTTTCACATCGGGCACGTAGTCCGGATTGGGTTTGCCGGTTCGCAGTTGCTTAAAGTCGTAGAAGTTGCCGACGAGGGTGCCGCCGGTCTGGGCTTCCTTGAAGCCGAAGATGGGCATGAGGGGGCCCTTGAGGCTGCCGTTGCCGGTGCCGGCGCCGTTGAGGCTGGCATCCAAAGTGGGGCTGCTGATGCCGGAGTCGGTGTTGGTGGGCAGATCGGGAAGGCTGACAGCGGACTCGGGGGTATCGACGGAGATGCGCCGGGTGAGGGTGTCGAGGTTTGGCTGGGTGTTCGACATCTTGACCGGATGCTGGACGGAAGCGGCGGCGCTATCGTCGCCCTTGAAGAGGGCCTTGCGCTGGGGGTGGACGGAGCTGACGACGTAAACGGTGGCTCCGCCGATGATGAACACATGCAGGATGATGCTGATGAGCATCGAGCCTGCGCCCGCGCGCTTGATATAACGGAGAAACCGTTTTTTGAAATCACTCATGGCGCGGCAGAGAGATCAGAAGCCGTCGTCGACGGTGAAGGTTACATTATCAACCGCTGCGTCCGCCAAGGCATTCAGGACGTCAATGGTCCTGTAATAGGGTGCCTTGGGATCGCTGGAGATGGTGATGAGCAGCTTTGTCTGGGCGTTGTCGGAATTTTGTTTCAGCCGTTTCAACGTGTCGGTGAGGTTCGGCATCGCGGGGTCATTCGGTGCGTCGAAAGGCGCGTCGTTGAGCAATACCTGGCCGTTGGAATCGATGCTGATGGTTTGTTCATCAGGGAAATCGACCGCCACACTGGTGGAGGCGCTGCCGGGCAGCTTGGTGTTAAGCTCCGCTTCGACCTTGATCGCGGCGCACAGCGACATGAAGAACACGAGCACGACGAAGACGACGTCGATCATCGGGGCTATTTGAAAGCCCAGATCCGGGCTTCCTTCGGGGGAGTGTCTTCGGCGGCGGTGACGGCTCATGGGGGATTAACGGGGGGAGACGGCGAAGGTGATGTCGGATATACCGGCCGAGGCGGCGGCGGCCATGGCAAGCGATATCTGTTCGGCGGGGACGAACCGGTCGCCACGGATGACGAGACGGTGTTTCTTGGATGCGTTCTGGAGGTGGGTCAACAAGGGCACGATGGGATCGAGCTTCTCGTAGCCAACATCCTCAAAAACGAAGAGAGCGTGTTTTTTCTCGGGGTCCCAACGAACGTTGACGATGGATTCGTCACGGGCGTTGTCCCGCTTGGACGCGTGGGAGGCCACGGGAAGGACGATGGCTTTGTCCACGCGGGCGACCTGCTTCGTGATGGTGCTCATGAAAAAGATGAGCAGCACCAAAAGCACGTCGATCATCGGTGCGATTTGGAATTCCGGCTCTTCGCCGTCTCCTGTGCCTCCTCCGGCCATGGTCGTGCGGGTTGAGGGTTAGGCGGAGGCCTCGGCGGTGTCACCGGAGGGGGCCTGGGCACGGGGAGGAGCGGGGATGAACGCATCGGCTTCCAAGCGGAGGCCTTGCAGGTGTTCGTAGGGCAGGTGGTGGAAGATCGCGTTGATCTCGAGCTGCAGGTGGCGGAAACCGGCGGAAATGCGGTTGCGCAACACGTAGTAGAAGGCGAAGGCCGGGATGGCGACCACGAGGCCGCCGCCGGTGCAGACAAGCACTTCACCGATAGCGGCGGAAAGCTTGGTGGGGTCGCCGACACCGGAAGAGCCAAGGGTGTCGAAGGCATGAATCATACCGAACACCGTGCCGGTAAGACCGACCATGGGGGTGATGACACCAATGACGGAGAGATAGCTGATGCGGGCGGTGAAGCTGGCGCGGCTGCGTTCCATCTCCTCGAAGATGGCGTCGTCAGTCGCTTCCTTGCCGAGGCCGACCTTGCCGAAAGCGGAGGAGGCGATGTCGGCGAACACCGAGTCGCCGTTGGTGACCGACTGGGTTGCGGTTTCGTAATCGCCGTCGAGCAGATTCTGACGAAGGCCGGCGATGACGGCCGGGGGAGCGAGCTTGGCTTTTGATGTGCGCATGATGCCGTCGATCACGAGCCAAAACATGAAGATCGATGAGAGGAACAGGGCGCCCATGAAAATGGGGCCGGCGGCGACGAGGCGCTGGAAAAGCGTTTTCTCGATGACGAGGGGTGTTCCAGCGGTGGACGAGGCATCTTGGGCGAAGGCCGGGTGCGCGAGAACCAGCACAACGAGGCCGGTGAAGAGCGCGGTCACGACGGCGCTCGTTTTGAGGGACGGAGTGGGGCTGGCGGGCAGTGATTTCATGGTATAAATGTGAGGAGAGTTGGATTATCCCTTGGCCTGGGCGGCCTCGGGGGATTTGGGAAAACGGGTGGTAAGGGTCTCGATGGTGCTGGTGGCGCGGGCGTAGTCTCCGAGTTGTTTATAAGCGCGGGCCGCGCCGAGGAGAGCGGCGGGCATTTGCTCTTCTTCAGTGGGATAAAATACGGGCACGCGAAGGTAGGAGAGAAGGGCGTCCTCGGCCTGTCCCGCTTTTTCGAGGATTTTACCCTTGGTCACGGCAATGGCGGCGAGACTGGCGTCGTCGGTCGCGGTGGCTTCGATTTTTTCCATGCGGATCTTGGCGGCGTCGATTTTGCCGGCCGACATGAGCTGGGTGACGATGGCCATTTCTCCGCGGGAGACATCGTCCGAAGGGGCTTTGGAACGGCGCATACGCTCAAGCATGACGTCGGCATCGACGGTCTTGCCGAGGCGTGCGAGCGCGACGGCTTTTACGACCGCTCCCTGGTTCCACCATGAACCGGGTATTTCGCGAAAGGGTTCCTGTTCGGTGAGAATGGCGTCGATTTTCTTAAGGGCGTCGGCAGGTTTGCCGGCCTTTAGGTCGGCTTCCGCTTCCGCGATGACGGGAGGCGTGGGCCATTCGATATGGTTAAGGCTGGAAATCGAGAGGGTGATTTCAGCGGAGCCGCCATCCGTGCCGGCGAGCTTCAGGGGCACGATGATATTGTTTCCCTGAACGCGCGCCTCGGGCATGGAAGCCTTGCGGCCGTCGTTGAAATAAAAGGTCTGGCTGCGCGCGACTCCAAATGAGATCGCATGGATCAAAGCGAAGGAGAGAATGAAGGAAAGACGGCGGCTCATGCGGAGGTGGGGTCGATGGCTTGGAGGCGGGTGCGCGCGACGGAGAGCTCGGGGCGGTCTTTAAGGCGCTTGTTGTTCAGCATCTCCCGATAGGTGTTGGCTGCCTCGGGTTTTTTGCCGAGGGCTTCGAAGGCTTGGCCGCTGGCAAGGTAGGATTTGGCAACCCATTCGGTGTAACGAACCTGACTGACGAAGACGCGCTGGAAAAATGCGATGCCCTTGGGCAGGTCGCCTTGTTTCACGGCGATTTCTCCGAGGTAGTAAAGACTCAGGGCGGTGGCCTCGCCGCGCCATTCCTTGGCCGAAGCGATGTATTCGAAGAGTTTGGCCGCCTTGTCGAGATTGCCGAGGGCAAGTTGACTGCGGGCTTGGCCGACCGTTGCCTCGCGCTGGCGGTGCACGCCGCCGGCCTTGTTGATGGCGTCGCCGAAGAATGTGAGCGCGGTTTCGGCTTCACCACGATCAAGGGCGAGATTGCCTAGGCCGACATAAGCGTAATCGCGGTAATCGGAAAGCGGGAAGCGATCAAGGAGTGCGTTGAAAAAGGAGGAAGCCTGAGCGCCTTCACCGTCCTTGTAGAGCGCTTCACCGGCGACCGCCAGGAGAGCGGCGCTCATTTGATCGGCGGGCATCTCGCGGCCGATGGTGAGAAGGACTTTTTCGGCGTCGTCCGTTTTACGGCTGAGACTCAAAACGCGGGCTTGGTAATACTGAAGCCGGGCACGGACGAGGGGTTTGGAGCCGCTTCCTGCGTGGATGCGTTCGGTCAGTTGATCCAAGGGTGAGGGGCCGGCCGGTGCACCCGCAGGGGTGTGTTGGCGGGCGCGGATCTGCGCCATGAGCTCGAGGATTTTCTCGACGTCTTCATTGGTGGGATTGTCCATTTGCAGGCCTACGCGGTCGGCCAGGAAGTTCCAGGCGTCTTCGGCTTCGCCGGCGCGGGCCTTGGCGCGGGCAACCCAGTAATACCAGCCCATGATGAGCTTGCTGTCGGGTTGGCGGTCGATCTGGGTGGTGAAAACAGAAGCGAGGCGGGCCCAGTCTTTTTTCTCTTCGAGGAGGCGGGCGGCTTCGTTAAGAGTATAAGCGATGACTTGATCGCTGGAGGCGGCGCTCGCGGCCCTCAGGTAGGTGTCGATGGCGGCATCTTTGTATGCCTGCACTTTTTTCGGATTGGTGTTGTTTGACGCCAGGGTTTTTTGGACGTCGCCTTTGAGCGAAAGCACTTCGGCGAGAAGGCCGTCATTGGGGAAACGCTTTTCCCAGTCCTCGCAGGCCGAGATGGTGTCGTCGTATTCCTGAAAGGCGAATTTGCAGACGGCCAGACGGTAATAGGCGTCGGAGAGGTAGGTGCTTGAGGAGTGGCTGTCGACGAAGGCCTTGATCGCTTTTTCCGCCTTGGAGTAGCGGTCGCGATCGGAGTTATCGAGGATCCAGCTGATGGCTGAGCGATAAGCGGCATTGTCGGCCCATTCGCCCTTGGGGTATTCGCTGACGTAACGATCAAACATCTCGCGGGCACCGGCCCAGTCTCTCAAGGCAAAGCGTGCGCTGCCGAGTTGGAAAATGGCGCGTTCGTGAAGATTGCCCTGACTGTTTTCCACCGCGGATCCGAAGAATCCGGCGGCCTTCTCATTGTTGTTTAACTGAAGGGAAACTTGTCCGCCTACCGAGGCCACTTCGGGGGCAAAGGGGCTGGTGGGGAATTCGTCAAGGAAGCGCTGACTAAGAGTTTGGCATTCGACGAGACGACCGGCGGCCTGTTTCGCAAAAACCAAGCCGCGCAGGGCGTAAACCCGGTCCGGTGCGGTGGGGAAGCGGGTGAGGATCTCGTTGTAAACGACGGTGGCCTCCCACGGCTGCTCGAGCACCATGTAGCACTGGGCCTGACGCAGTAGACGGGGGATGTCGAAGGCGGTGTTTTCCTCCACGCTTTTAAGGGCTTCACGGGCATCCTTGAGACGGGTGGCGAGGGCGTCGCGATTGGCCGCGAGAGAGGAGTCGGCGCTGGCGGATCCGCTGGTGGCCACGGCTTGCTTGTAAATGCGGTCGAGCTCGACGATGCGACGGCGCTGGCGTTCGATGATCTGATCGCGACGGAGTGCTGTCTGGATCAGGTCGAGCGCCTCGGCGGTCTTCTTTTCCGCTAGAAGAGAGTCGGAGATTTCCAAGGTGAGGCCGAGCACGGCCGCGTAGTTGTCGATTCCTTGGGAACCCCTGCTGCTGCGAAGATCACGAAGGGAATCGATGGCGGCCAAGGCTTCGGGCATGCGCTTGGCGGCGATCAGGGCCTTGGTCATGCCGGCCCGGGCATCATTGATTTGGGAGCCGTTGGGATAAGTCTGGAGATAGACACGGAAGGCGGCGATGGCGCCATCATTGTCGCCTTTTTTCAGCTTGGCCGTGGCGAGCGAATAATAGATCGGCTCCAGCACGGGGCCGGGTTTGGCGAGCTTCAGGATTTTCTCAAAATCCGTGATGCTGGTATCGTAGTCGCCACGATTGTAGGCCTCGGCGCCCTCCTTGAAAATGTCGTTAAGGGACGGCGGTGGAGTCTCGGCGGGCAGGGAGTTGCAGAGAAGTGCGACCAAGGCAACGGCTCCGCCAAAACGAAGAAGCCGCGAGAGGGCGCGCGGGACTTGGCAATCAGGGGAATGCGGGGGGCAAAGCTCTGGCATTGGAAACAAAGGGGAGGGGCGGACAGGGGGCGTGCTTCTTAGGGAAGTCCATGAGCTTGCCAAGACTCCGCTTCACTTGGCAAGCGTTTCTGCGGAATAAAGCCATGCCAGCGCATGGCTTTAACAGGTTTCATGACCTGTTCGGACGGTATTTGATCCGTGGATTTACGGTCATGAAGTCGGAAAACCGAGGGGATCAGAGTTTGTCGACGATCTTGTCGGCAAGGCCGTAGGCAATGGCTTCCGAGGCATTAAGGTAGAAATCGCGGTCGGTATCACGATTGATGATCTCGATGGGTTGGCCCGAGGCGTTGGCGAGAATTTGATTCAGCTCTGCACGGAGCTTTTCCATTTCCTTCGCCTGAATATTGATGTCGGTGGCGGGGCCGACCATGCGGCCGGAGATGAGCGGCTGGTGAATGAGGACGCGCGAGTGGGGGTAGAGCAGACGGCGGCCTTTTTTCGCACCGGAGAGAAGAATGGAGCCCATGGAGGCGGCCATGCCGGTGACGATCACGGTGATGGGAGAGGTGATCATCTGCATGGTGTCGTAGACGGCCATGCCGGCGGTGATGGAGCCGCCGGGGGTGTTGATGTAAAAGTAGATTTCCTTACCCGGGGCGATGGCTTCGAGGTAAAGGAGTTTTTCGGTGATGTCCTTGGCGGTTTCGTCGGTCACGGCGCCCCAGAGGAAAATTTTACGGGCATCGAGAAATTTCTTCTGGATGAGCATGGCGACGGGTGCGCTGGATTTTTTGGCGACGGCGTCGGCTTCCTTGTCGTCGTCATCTTCATCGTCATCGAGGCGTGGGAGGGGGGCGCTCAGACCGGGCTGGAGATTATCGAAATGCATGGTGAAAACACGTTGTGCGCCTGCCGGCTCTTGGCAAGTGCTCAGGCAAATCCAAGGGCTGCGGGGCGAAATTTGCTTTGCGCGTGATGCTGGAGAAGCCTTGCGGCATGCCGCCTTGCAGGTTCCTCATGGAGGCATGTCGGCTTCTTCCGCCAAACTGGCCAATCGCATTCTGGGTGGCCTTGTCGTCGGTTTGATCGCTGGTCTGGCGACTTTGGGTTTGGGAAGTGTATTTCCCGGTTTTCTTACCAAGGCTCAGTGGGTATCGAGGGAGTTTTTTGATCCGGCGGGCCAGGTGTTCCTGCGATTGCTGTTTTTTGTGATCATTCCGCTGGTGTTTGCATCGCTCGCGTCGGGCATCGTGCAACTTGGCCGGCTGGACAAGCTGGGGCCGATGGCAGGGAAAACCTTTGCATTGTTCGGGCTGAACATGGCTATCGGCGTGGCGTTGGGACTTTTTATGATGGATGTGGTGAGGCCGGGACGCGCCCTGAGCCCGGAGACGAGGGAGCAGTTGCGGGCCGACTACAGTTCGACCGCGACCAAACACATCGAGACGCATCAGACGCAGCAGGCGATGAACTTGAACACGATCGTCGAGATGTTCATGCCGCGGAACTTGCTCGGGGCGATCACGGGACAAAGCCGCGGCTCCATCGGCGAAGTGTTGCCGTTGATTCTTTTTGCGCTGCTGGTCGGCGCGGTGGGGGTGGGGCTGGCGGAGGAGAAGCGACGGCAGTTGATCGGCGCACTGGAGCTGACGAACGAATTGATGACGGGAATCGTTCATTATGCGCTGCGCCTGGCGCCCTACGCGGTGCCGATGATGATCTACAGCGTGGTCGTGAAGACCGGCGTCGAGATTCTGTTGGCGCTGAGTTTGTTCGTCGCGGGCACGCTGGCCGTGATGGGCCTGCACCTCTTCGGGACGATGTCGCTTTGGCTGAAGTTCATGGCGAAGCGTTCGCCGCTGGAGTTTTTTCGGACGGTGAAGCCGGTGTTAATCACGGCGTTTTCGACGAGCTCGAGCGCGGCGACGATGGCGACTTCGCTGACGGCGTGTAAAGAAGACCTAAAGGTGTCGCCGAGTGTGAGCGGGTTTGTGATTCCGCTGGGGGCGACGATGAACATGAGCGGCACGGCGCTCTATGAGGGATGCGTGGTGTTGTTCGTCGCGCAGGTGTTCGGCCCTGAGCTGGCGTTTTCGCAGCAGGCCACATTGCTGCTGCTGGCGGTGTTGAGCGCGGTGGCGGTGGCGGGGATTCCGGGCGGCTCTCTTCCGTTGATCGCGGGGCTGTGTATGACGTTCGGCATTCCGCCGGAGGGGATCGGCATCGTGCTAGGAATCGACCGGCTGCTGGACATGGCGCGCACGACGGTGAACGTGGGCGCGGATTTGGTGACCACCGTGGTGGTGGACCGGATGACACCAAAGGACGGCGTTCCGTCTGCCGGCGAAGTGATTGATGGGGTATAAAAAGACCCGACGGCAAGGTCGGGTCTGGTTGGTTCAGATGAGGCCGAGCTTCATCTTCCCTTCTTCGGAAATCATGGACTGGTTCCACGCGGGTTCCCAAGTGATGCGGACGTCGGCGGTGGAGACTCCGGGAACGAGGAGGATTTTGCCTCTTGCATCTTCAGCAATGGCCGGGCCCATGCCGCAGCCGGGTGCGGTGAGGGTCATGGCTACGGAGACTTTGTAACCACCTTCAGCGGCTTCGATTTTTTCGATGTCCATCGAGTAAACGAGTCCGAGGTCGACGATGTTTACGGGGATCTCGGGGTCGTAGACTTTCTTGAGCTGGTCCCAGACGGCGACAGGATCGGGGGCGCCGTCGGCGAGGGTTGCGGCGGCGACGGCGTGATCGGCGATGGTCTCGCCGATGGCGTCGCCGTCCTTGCCGTCGATGCGGTAAAGGCCGGTGTCCCCCTGCACGGTGTAGGTTCCGCCGAGCACTTGGTGAATGAACACTTTGTCACCGGCGAAAAGGGTGTGTTTGTCGCCGGATGGGATCTGGGTGACGACAACGTCGCGGGAGAGGATGCGTTCTTTGGTGCTCATGGAGCGTTACTTTTTGAACTTGGATTTGATGAGTTCGATCAAGGAGGCGTGGAGGTCTTCGTTTTCGAGTTTGCCGAGGACTTCCTCGAAGAAACCGAAGACGAGGAGTTCATGGGCCTTGGCCGGGTCGATGCCGCGGGCCTGGAGGTAGAACTTTTGCTCGGGTTCGATGCGGCTGGTGGTGGAGCCGTGGGAACACTTCACGTCGTTGGCCTGGATCTCCAGACCGGGGAGGCTGTTGGCCTCGGCGGTGTCGGAGAGCATGAGATTGCGGTTTTTCTGGTAGGCGTCGGTCTTCTGCGCGTCGGGTTCGACGATGATGAGGCCGGAGAAGATGGTTTTCGCGGTGTCGAGAAGGACGTTTTTGTAGAGGAGATCCGACGTGGTGTTCGGCGAGACGTGGGTCTGGAGCGTGCGCTGGTCGAATTCCTGGGTGCCTTCGGCGATGGTGAGGGAGAGCATTTCGGAATGCGCGCCGGAGCCGAGGAGGCGGGAGTGGGATTCGTGGCGCGCCTGGCGTCCGCCGAGGTTGACGTTGAGCGAGAGGACGCGGGCGTCGCGCTCGGCGACGATGGAGTTGGTCTGGAAGGCGAGGGTGTCGCGGGACCAGTTTTGCAGGCCGACGTAGGTGAGCTGGGAGCCGGGGCCGGCATGGAGATCGTTGACTCCGGAGACGAGCTGACGGGCGGTTTTCCCAGCGCTCACGAAGAACTCGACGAGGGTGGCCTTGGCCTGTTCACCGAGGACGACGATGGTGTGCGGGAAGGTGGCCATGTTTTCCCCCGAGAGAGTGTGTTGCACCACGAAGGGGAGGGCGATTTCGACGCCCTTGGGGACGTAGAGGAAGGCACCGGCGGCGGTGAAGGCGGTGTTGAGTGCGACGAATTTCTCGCTGCCGAGGTTGGCGGGGAGTTTTTGGAAGTAGGTTTTGACGAGGTTTTCGTGGTCGCGGAGGGCTTCGTCGAGCGGGCAGAAAATCACGCCCTTAGCAAGGAGGTCGGCGGGGACGGTGCTGCGGGCGACTACCTGGCGGTTGGAGAAGATGATCTCGGCCGGATGCGGAAAGGCGGAGAGGTTCGGGATGTGTGACGACGGGTCTTCGGGAAGGTCGAAGCCGGAAATGTCGAGGGAGCCAAGGCTGCTGAAGCGCCAAGTCTCGTCGGTGCGCGAGGGCATCGGCAGGGCGTTGAACTGGTTCCACGCGGCCTTCTTGGCTTCAAGCCACCAAGCGGGCAGGTAGCTGCGCTGCGAGAGATGCTGGGCGAAGCGGGCGGAATCGAGGCCGGGAGCGGCGAGGGAGGAAAGGGCGGGAGCGGACATTTTCTAAATCAGATTTTTTGAACCATGAAGGGCACGAAGATCACGAAGGACGGAAAGGTGTGATTGGATGGAGCCTTCGCGTTCTTCGTGAGCTTCGTGGTTAATTTAATTGAATAAGGTCAGCCGACGGAGCCTTCCATTTCGAGGTCGATGAGGCGCTTGAGCTCGACCGAGTATTCCATGGGGAACTGGCGGACGAGGTCGTTGACGAAGCCGTTCACGGCGAGGCTCATCGCCTGCGCCTCGGTGAGGCCGCGCTGCTGCATGTAGAAGATCTGCTCTTCGGATACTTTGGAGACGGATGCCTCGTGCTGCACCGCGTGGGTATCGCCGCGCACGGTGATGGCGGGATAGGTGTCGGTGCGGCTGTTGGTGTTGATCAGCAGCGCGTCGCACTCGGTGTTGTTTTTGCAACCCTTGAGGTGCTTCGGCATGTGGACCTGTCCACGGTAGGTGGAGCGGCCCTGGCCCACGGAGATCGACTTGGCGACGATGACCGAGGTGGTGTCGTCGGCGGCGTGGATCATCTTGGCGCCGGTGTCCTGATGCTGGCCGTCATTGGCGAGGGCGATGGAGATGACTTCGCCGCGGGCGCGTTTGCCCTTCAGGATGACGCCGGGGTATTTCATGGTGAGGCGGCTGCCGATGTTGCAGTCGATCCATTTGATTTCGGCGTCCTCGTGGGCGACGCCACGCTTGGTGACGAGGTTGAAGACGTTGTTGGCCCAGTTCTGGACGGTGATGTATTGGATCTTGGCGCCTTTGAGCGCGACGAGTTCGACGACCGCGCTGTGGAGCGTGGAGGTGGAGAACTTGGGCGCGGTGCAGCCTTCCATGTAAACGACCTCAGAGCCTTCGTCGGCGATGATGAGGGTGCGCTCAAACTGGCCGAAGTTTTCGGCGTTGATGCGGAAGTAGGCTTGGAGCGGCTGGGCGACTTTCACGCCGGGCGGCACGTAGATGAAGGAACCGCCGGAGAACACGGCGGAGTTCAATGCCGAGAACTTGTTGTCACCGGTGGGGATGACCTTGCCGAAGAATTTCTTGAAAATCTCTGGGTGCTCGCGGAGGGCCTCGGTGGAGTTGCAGAAGATGACGCCCTGCTTGGAGACGATTTCCTTGATGTTGGAGTAGGCGGCCTCGGAGTCGAACTGGGCCTCGACGCCGGCGAGGAACTTGCGCTCCTGCTCGGGGATGCCGAGGCGCTCGAAGGTCTTCTTGATGTCATCGGGCACCTCGTCCCACGTGCGCTTGGGTTTCTGGCCTTGCGAGAGGTAGTAGCGGATTTTCGAGAAATCGATGTTGTTGAGATCCGTCGTCGCCCAGTGCGTGGGCATGGGTTTCGCGAGGAAGGTCTTCAGCGCGTTGAGGCGGAATTCGAGAATCCACGGGGCCTCTTTTTTGACGGAGCTGATGTAGCGGACAGTCTCTTCGGAAAGGCCGGTGCCGGCGTCGAACTCGTAGTTGACGTTGTATTGAAAGTCACCGACGGCTTGGTCGATGCCACCGACGGGATTGACGTCGGCTTCTTCGGCGGAGGGAAGTGTATCGGTGTCGGCCATGGTGGTGTCCTTGGTTTAGGCGGTGACGAGTTCGGTTTTGACCCAGTCGTAGCCCTTGGCCTCGAGTTCGAGGGCGAGGGACTTGTCGCCGGACTTCACGATGCGGCCGTCATACATGACGTGCACGAAGTCGGGGACGATGTGGTCGAGGAGGCGCTGGTAGTGGGTGATGAGCATGACGCCGAGCTTGTCGCCGCGCATGGCTTGGACGCCTTCGGCGACGACCTTGAGGGCGTCGATATCGAGGCCGGAATCGGTCTCGTCCATGAGGGCGAAGGTGGGTTCGAGCATGGCCATCTGGAGGATCTCGCAGCGTTTCTTTTCGCCGCCGGAGAAGCCTTCGTTGACCGAGCGGGAGGTGAACTTCCGGTCGATCTTGAGCATGTCCATCTTGGAGTAGAGGCGCTTGTAGTAGCCGGTGGCATCGAGCTCTTCACCTTCGGCGAGGCGGGCCTGAACGGCGGCGCGGAGGAAGTTGGCGATGGAAACGCCGGGGATTTCGGACGGGTATTGGAAGGCGAGGAAGATGCCTGCGCGGGCGCGTTCATCGGGTTCCATTTCGAGGATCGACTTGCCGTCGATGAGGACGTCACCGGAGGTGATGACGTAGTCGGGGTGGCCGGCGATGGCCTTGGAGAGGGTGGATTTGCCGGTGCCGTTGGGCCCCATGATGGCGTGAACTTCGCCGGTTTTGATCGTGAGGGAGAAGCCTTTCACGATGGGTTTGTCAGGAGTCGCGGCGAGGGCGACGACGAGGTCGCGGATTTCGAGGGATGAGGACATGGGAAGATTTATGATTTCAGTTTTGGAAAATCAGCGGGTCGCGGTCGTTTTGCCGCGGAAGATGATGTCAACGGCGTCGGCATCGTAGCCGGGGGGGAGAATGGAGGTGACCTTGGTGATAAGGTCGGAGGGCAGGTCGATGTCGAAAGTCGCACCGGTGGCCTCGTCGTGAAAATGCGCGTGCGGGGCCAGATTGGGGCAGTAACGGGTGGGGCCGCGCTCGAAATTGACGGCACGGACGAGATTGCACTGCACGAGCGTCTCCAGGCAGTTATAAACCGTCGCCAGTGAAATGGTTGGCAGATCCGTGCGGACGCGGGCGTGGACGTCGTCAGCCGTGGGGTGGTCGCGTTTCGTGAGAAGGGCGTTGTAAACCACCTCGCGTTGGGGCGTGTTTCGCAATCCGCTGTGGGCGAGTTTTTGCGCGAGGGCCTCGGAATTGGTGGCGTGTGACGACATGGCGAAGAGCCAACCAATTGGAATGGTTCTAAATCGCAAGTGGGATTTAGAACTATTCTAAGCCTTAATAGTATCTCTTAGGAATGCAGTATGTTGTGCAGCGCTGTGAGTAATATTTCGGCAGTATAAGGCTTGGGGAGGAAGTGCTTCACGCCTGCTCCCGCCACTTTGGCTACCCCGCCGTTGGCGTTCAGGCCGCTGGCGGCGATGATGAGCACTTGCGGGTTGATACGCATGAGGGCGTTGATGGTGGCTGGGCCGTCCATGATGGGCATCACCATGTCGGTGATCACGGCGGCGATAATATCGCGATGTTGGGCATACTCGGCGATGGCCTCGGCGCCGTCGTGGGCAACGAGCACGCGGTAGCCAAAGGCTTCCAGGGTCTGCTGGGTGATTGTAAGGATGGCGACCTCGTCATCGACCACGAGAATGGTTTCACCCCGGCCTCGGGCGACTGCCGACTCACTGGCGACGGATGATGGTGCTTGCAGGCTGGGGTCTGCGGGCAGGTAAACCTTGAACATCGATCCCTTGCCAATCTCGCTGTAGACGGTGACGAATCCAGAGTGACTTTTCACAATGGCATGCACGGTGGAAAGACCGAGACCGGTGCCTTGACCTACATCCTTGGTGGTAAAGAAAGGCTCGAAAATATTTTCAAGCAGCTCGGAGGGAATGCCGCAGCCGGTGTCACTGACGCTCAGGCAAATGTGGGGACCCGGGCGGGCATCGCGACTGGTGCCGGCGTATTGGGCGTCGATGGTGACGTTTTCCGCGCCAAAAGCGAGCGTGCCGCCGCCGGGCATGGCGTCGCGGGCGTTGACGGCGAGGTTGAGCAATACTTGGTGCAGCTGTGTGGCGTCGCCGTTGATGGCCCAGAGGTCGCGGCTGAAGCTCACCTGGGTTTTGATGGAGCGGTTGAAGGTTTCTTCGGCAATGCGGGCGACGTCTTTGATGAGGTGATCGATCTTGATGGCAACGCGGCTGCCTTCGATGCCCCGGGCAAAGGTGAGGACCTGACGCACAAGATCGGCGCCACGCCGGGCGCTTTTTTCGATGGTTGTCAGGAGGCGCTTTGAGGCTTCGTCGGTGGCGGACATGCCGAGCAGTTCGATCGACATGAGGATCGGCGCGAGCACGTTGTTGAGATCGTGGGCGACACCGCCGGCGAGGGTTCCGATGCTCTCCATGCGTTGGGCGCGGAGATATTGCGAGAGGAGCTTTTTGTGTTCGGTGACATCAGTCATGCCGCCCACCATGCGGATGCCCTTGCCCGAGGCGTCGCGCAGGATGTGGCCGCGGTCCTGAACGACCGCGTAGGAGCCGTCTTTTCTTTGATATTCGTATTCGGCAGTCCAGTCGGTCGCGTCGCCTGCGATGGCTTTGTCGAAACTTTCGGTGATGCGTGCGCGGTCTTTGGAGTGGATGCGCTTGCTCCAGTCGGGAAGAGCAGGAGCGGTGTCGGTGCGATCATAACCGAAGAGAGTGTAATAGCCTTCGCTCCACCAAAGCTCGCCGGTGACAATGTTGAGATCCCACACGGCATCGTTGGTTGCACGTGAGACCAAATGGAAACGTTCCTCGCTGAGGCGAAGGGCTTCCTCGGCCTGCAGTCGCTCCGTCACGTCTACGATGACGACGAGCCGCGCATCGTGACTTTCGTGGGTGATATCGTCGGAGAAGACGTCAACAATGATGGGAGTGCCGTCTTTTTTATAATGCCGCCAACGCTGGGACTTCGAGTAACCGGCCGGAATGGATTTCAGGTGGGCGTCAAAGGAGGGGAGTTCCTCGGGGCTGCGAATGTCGCGGATGGTCATCGCGGCGAACTCTTCACGGCTGTAACCGTAATTGCGGATCGCAGATTCGTTTACATCGAGAAAACGCAGCGACTGTTTGTCGTAGACCCACATCGGGAGCGGGTTGTGTTCAAAGCGAACCCGGCGATGGCTTGCGTCAGAGGCCCTCTCGTCGCGGAGACGCTGACACTCAGCCTTCAAAGCGGCCAATTCAGCCCGAAGGGTTTCGACATCGTCGGCCATCGTTAAGACAGCCAAACGTGCATGTTCTCAGGACAGAAGCCTAAATATGCCGGTTTCTGTCAAAAGAGCCTGTCTTAGGCGTTATGTTCGCTCAACCAACGCTCTGCTTCGATGGCGGCCTGGCAACCCATGCCGGCGGCGGTGATCGCCTGACGATAAACGTGGTCGGAGCAATCGCCCGCGACGTAGACGCCGGGGACGTTGGTCTGCACCTGCGAGCCGGCGACGGGCTTGAAGTATCCGCCCTCGTCGACATCGATCGCGGGAGTGAACGGGCCGGTGTTGGGAATGTGGCCGATGGCTACGAAGATGCCTTTGACGGGCAGCACGGACTCGGCGCCGGTTTTCACGTTCTTGACCTTGAGTCCGCTGACGGAACCTTCGGGCACGCCGAGCACCTCGACGGGGACGCTGTCCCAGACCATCTGGATTTTTTCGTGGGCGACGGCGCGGTCGGCCATGATTTTCGAGGCGCGCAGCGAATCACGGCGGTGAACGAGATAAACTTTGCTGGCGAAACGGGTGAGGAAGAGCGCCTCTTCGGCCGCGCTGTCCCCGCCGCCGAGCACGGCGACTTCCATCTTGCGATAGAAAGCGCCGTCGCAGGTCGCGCAGGTGGTCACGCCCTTGCCGCCGTAGAGCTGCTTTTCGCCGGGGATGCCGGTCATGCGCGGCGAGGCGCCGGTGGCGATGATGACGGACTTCGCGAGAATCTCGCGGCCGTCGAGGACGAGCTTGCGGGGGAATGAGGTGAAGTCGACCGACTGCACGAGCGCCTGCTCGAAGCGCGTGCCGAAGCGCGTGGCTTGCTCGCGCATGTTCTGGGTGAGCTGGAAGCCGTCCACGCCGTGGGGGAATCCGGGGAAGTTTTCCACTTCGGAGGTCGTCGTGAGCTGTCCGCCGGGGAGAGGCCCTTCGAGGACCAGGGGGTTGAGGTTGGCGCGGGCGGTGTAGATGGCGGCGGTGAGGCCGGCGCAACCGGTGCCTATGATGACGACGTTTTCGACGGTGGAAGACATGGAGAAGTTGAAGATGGGAAACTTACACGAAGCGTCAAATACGCGGGGCGGACAAGGCGGATTTCCGGGTGGAAGAAACGTTTACCAGCCGAACTGGCGTTTGATGCGCAGGGGTTCGTAGAGGGACGGGTCGAGCTCGGTGAGGAAGCGGCTCGGGGTGAGCAGCATGCCGCCGGGGCCGGCGCGGGTGGCGACCTTGGGATAACAAATGTAGAGCTCGTTTTTGGCGCGGGTCACCGCGACGTAAAAGAGGCGGCGCTCTTCCTCGACGTCGTCGGCCTCGATGGCGCGGCGGCCGGGAAACATGCCGTCGGCCACGCCGATCACGAAGACAACGTCGAACTCCAGACCTTTCGATTGGTGGACGGTGGTGAGTTTCACGGTGTCGGGCGGCACATCGACGTGCTTCTCGCTGGTCTCGCCGTTCATGAGGGAAATCTGCGAGAGCATTTCGGCGAGGTCGTCGAAGCGGGACGCGAAACCGATGAGCGCTTTCAACTCCTCCATGCGGTCGATGTAGTCGGCGTATTCGCCCTTCATGTAGTCGCCATACCAGCCGTCGATGGCGGTGGAGACGACCGACTCGGGTTTGCCGGTGCGCATGACGTCGGAGATCTGTTTCAACGAGGCGCAGAAGCTCGTCCATTCGTCCTTCGCGTCTTTGGAGACCTTGGTCTTCACGTCGTCGGTCGCGAGGGCGTCGATGAAGTCGCGCTGCATCAACTTGGCGTGGTCGTAGGCGGCGGCGTGGATTTTTTGCGCGCCCTTTTCGCCGACTTTGGGGAGGAGGACGGCGATGCGTTGCCAGGCGGATTCGTTGCGCGGGTTGGCGACGAACTGGATGAAGGCGACGAGGTCGCGCACATGCTGCCGCTCGAAGAATTTCACGCCGCTGGTGATCTGGTAAGGGATGCCGGCGCGGGAGAAGGCGAGCTGAATTTCGAGGGCGTGGAAATGCGAGCGGTAGAGGACGGCGATCTCACCGGGTGAGACACCGTCATCCTCGATGAGCGAGCGGGTGCGCTTGAGGATGAAGTCGGCCTGTTCGCGGTCGTCGATGGCCTGGACGACGAGGGGTTTCTGACCGTTTTTGCGGGCGGCGCGGAGTTCTTTGTCGAAGTGGCGACCCTTGGGCTGGGCGTCGAGGACGCCGTTGGCGAGTTGGAGAATCTGCGGGGTGGAACGGTAGTTGGTCTCGATACGATGGATGACCGTGCCGGGATGACGGTCTTCGAACGTCATGAGATTTTCGAAGTCGGCGCCGCGCCAAGAGTAGATGCATTGGGCGTCATCGCCGACGGCCATGACCTGGTGGTGCGCGGCGAGGGCGTCGACGATCTGGGACTGAATGGTGTTGGTGTCCTGATATTCGTCGACGAGGACGTGGCGGAAGCGGTTGGCGAAGTAGGCGGCGACGTCGGGGGCTTTGCGCAGGAGATCGAGCCAGAGTTCGAGCAGGTCGTCGTAGTCGAGGACGTCCTGGGCACGCTTTTTTTCCGTGTAGGCGGCGGCGAAGGGCGGAAGCATGTGCTTGATCTCGGAGTATTGCGGAAAGTAGCGCTCGATCGTTTCGTCGATGGGTTTCTGGGTGTTGCGCGCGAGGGAGAGGACGTTGAAGAGCGGACCGGGCTTGGGGTTGGTCTTATCTTTGAAGAACAACTTGTTTTCGGTTTCGACGACTTGCTTGAGGAGCGATTCGGATTCGTCGGCGTCGAGGATGGTGAAGTTTTTCTTGAGGCCGATGGCGTCGCCGTAGATGCGGAGGGCGCGGTTGCCGATGGAGTGAAAGGTGCCGCCCCAGAAGCGGCCCGGCTCGATGCCGGTGAGATCCTGCACGCGGTGGAGCATTTCCTTGGACGCCTTGTTGGTGAAGGTGAGGAGAAGAATCTCGGAGGGGCGAACGCCCTTGGACAAGAGATAGGCAACGCGGTAGGTGAGCGTGCGGGTCTTGCCGGAGCCGGCGCCGGCGAGGATGAGGAGCGGGCCGGGCTCGGCGGTGACAGCGGCGTATTGCTCGTCGTTGAGGGCCGCGCGGAAGTCGATGGGCGGGACGCCGGAGTGGGAAGGGCGGTCGTTGTTATCGAGGGAAATCTCCATGCGCAGACCTCGGACGCTTTAGGAAACGACGGAGGAGGCAAAGCAGATTTAACAATCTTCTAAGAAACTCGCGCCCGGTTCGTTGTTCTGATGAAACCAATCACCCTCGTTACCATGAAAACCCATCCCTTGCTTGGCGCGGTTGCGGCGCTGCTTCCCCTGTCTTTGTCGGCGGCCCCGGCGCTAACGATTTACAATCAGGATTTTGCCGTCGTGCGTGAGACGATCCCCCTTGATCTCAAGGACGGGGTGAACCTCGTGAACTTCTCCGGCGTGACCAATCAGGTCGAGCCTGACTCGGTGGTTCTGCGCGATGCAGCCGGCAAGGTTGACCTGCGTGTCCTTGAACAAAGCTACCGCTCCGATGCGGCTTCGCAGGGACTGCTCCTGTCGCTCAATGAGGGCAAGACGCTCGACTTTATCGTGACCGACCGCGACGGGAAGGAATACGTCGTCAAAGGGCGGGTCATTCGCAGCGGTTACAAGTCGGGCGGCGAGGCGGCTACGCCGATCATCGAGGTGGATGGAAAGCTGCGTTTTTCGCTGCCAGGCCAGCCGGTGTTTCCTTCACTCGGAGACGATACGATCCTGCAACCGACGCTTTCGTGGCAGTTAAATGCGCCCCAAAAAGTCAAGGTGGATGCCGAACTCGGCTACATCACGGGCGGTATGAGCTGGCAGGCCGCCTACAACTTCATCGCGCCGGAGAAGGGCGACCAAGTGGACGTCGTCGGCTGGGTGACGTTGACGAACAACACGGGCAAGACCTTCACGGACGCGACCGTGAAACTCATGGCGGGTGATGTGAACAAGGTTCAGCCCGAGACGAACTATGCCATGGCGCGAGGCGGCATCGTCGCGAAAGCGATGATGGCGACCGATGCTGTGGTCACGGAGAAGGCCTTCGACGAATTTCACCTCTATTCGCTGCCTCGGCCGGTGACGCTGCGCGACCAGGAAACCAAGCAGGTGGAGTTTCTGCGCGCGACGGGGGTGACGGCTCCGCAGCTCTACATCTACGACCAGCAGAAATACGGAGCCAAGGTGGCGACCGTGCGCGAATTTAAGAACACAAAGGAAAACGGTCTCGGCCTGGCGCTGCCCAAGGGCCGGACGCGGTTCTACCGCCAGGATTCGGCCGACGGGCGCCTGGAGTTTGTCGGGGAAAACACCATCGACCATACGGCCAAGGACGAAACGGTGCGCATTTACACCGGCGATGTGTTTGACATTGCGGTGGAGCGGAAGGCCGTCGACTCCATGCTGAGCAGTTTTAAGGACCAGCGCGAGGAGGCCTACGAGATCACGTTGCGCAACCACAAGGCCGAGACCGTGGAGGTGCGCGTGACCGAGCATTTTTATCGTTGGCCCAACTGGACGCTTATCCAGCAGTCCGATCCTTCTGATAAAACCGATGCGCACACGGCCGAATTCCGGGTTAAGCTGAAGCCGGACGAAGAAAAGAAGATCACCTACCGCGTGCGCTACGATTGGAAGTAACCGCAGGTTTTATGATTAAAATACCGCCGGACGCTTGCCAGTAGTGTCCGGTCGGGCACGCTGTCGCCCATGAAAATCGCGCTTCTCGCCGGCACGAATCGTCCCGGCAGCAACACCCGCAAGGTGGTCGCCCAGTTGGAAACAATCTACGCTGACCTCGGCCATACGCCGGTGGTCGTCGATCTGGCCCAGTTGCCCGCCGAGATTTTCCTGCCGTCTTCCTACGCGGAGAAGCCCGCGTCGTTCGCCCCTTTCAATGATGCGATTCTTGCGGCCGACGGCATTCATGTGGTCACGCCGGAATACAACGGGGGGATGCCGGGCGTGCTGAAATACTTCATCGATATGCTGAAGTTTCCCGAGAGCTTTGAGCGCCGGCCGGTGGCATTCACCGGCATCGCGGCGGGAGTGTGGGGCGCGCTGCGTCCGGTCGAGCAGTTGCAGGCGATTTTTGGCTATCGCAACGCCTACATCTATCCTGAGCGCGTTTTCATCCCGGCGGTGCACGGGCATTTCGGTGCGGACGGCGGTATCTCGACGCCCGAAATGCTGGCGCGGCTCAAGTCTCAGGCGGCCGGGTTTGCCGTGTTCGTGCAGGCAGTAGGTCCGAAAAACTAAGGGTCTGTCGAAGTCTGCCGCGAGGAGCGGCAGAGCTTCAGATATACTCGCGGCGCAGGTTGCTCGGCAGCAGGCCGAGTTCCTCGCGGTATTTGGCGACGGTGCGGCGGGCGATGTTGATGCCCTTTTCCTGGAGTTTCACGACGATCTCCTGGTCGCTCAACGGATGACTGCGGTCTTCGATGCCGATGAGGTCGTTGATCATTTCCTTCACACTGGTGTTGGAAACGGAGGCGCCGCTGTCGTTCTGGTAGCCGGGCGTGAAGAAAAACTTGAAGTCGAAGACGCCGTGGGGGGTCTTGATATATTTGTTGGCGATGGCGCGGCTGACGGTGGTCTCGTGCACGCCCACGACGTCGGCGATCTGTGTCATGGTGAGCGGACGAAGTTTGGAAACGCCCTCTTCGAAGAACTCCCCCTGGACCTTGATGATCTCGCGGGTGATGCGCTCGATGGTCTGCTGGCGCTGCTCGATGGAGTTGATGAGGAACTTGCCGGAGCGGATGCGTTCGCGGAGATAGTCGCGCTCGCCTTTCGACAGCGAGCCTTTGGCGATGAGATCCTTGTAGGTGCTGGAGATGCGCAGGCGGGGGATATAATCGCTATTGAGGTGGATCTTCCACTCGTTGTCGTCTTTTACGACGGTGACATCGGGCACGACCACGCGGTTGCTGTCCTCGGCGAAGCGGCGGCCGGGCGCGGGATCAAGGGCGCCGATTTCCTCGATGGCTTCCTGCACATCGTCGGTATGGACGCCTAGTTTGCGGGCAATCTCCGGGATGCGTCGGCGGGTGAGCAGGACGAAGTGGTCTTTGATGATACGGGCGGCCAGCCCCTCTCCATTGCCCTTGGCTTGAAGCTGAAGGAGGAGGCATTCCTCAAGGTTTGATGCACCGATGCCGGCGGGCTCGAAGGTTTTCAGCTGGCGAACGGCTTCCTGGACGGAAGACAACGAGAGGCCGGCTTGAAGGGCTACATCCGCGGGGCTTTGAGTGAGAAAACCACGGTCGTCGATGCTGCCCACAAGGTAGCTCATGGCCTTGAGCACGTCATCGGGCGTGTCGGCCAGCTCGGCCTGGCGAATGAGGTGTTCTTGAAGTGATGTCTCCGTGACGAGTGAATCAAAGAAGTGCTGACGCCGTTCGGCGTCTTCGGCCGTGTAGGGCTGGGTGCCGCCGGCCTGCGACATGTAGTCCTTCCAGTCGTCGTCCAGCTTGGTGAGGATGTCGTATTCCTTGGAGAAATCCATCTCCTCCCGGTTGTCGGCCCCTTCGCCGCTTTCATTGTTTTCGTTGGCGCTGTCTTGCTGCTCCTTGTCGAGGCTCACGCCTTCCATGGGCAACTCTTCAAGGGTGGGATTGCTCTGCAGTTCTTCCTGGATGACCGAGCGCAGATCGAGGGCGGCGACTTGAAGGATTTTAAGCGAATGCCGCAGCTGGGGCGCGAGAACCAGCGACTGGTTCTGGCGCTGACGCAGGTCTTGGCTGAATCCTGGGCCGCTCATGGAGTCGCGCGGGGAAGGATCTCAGGGGTGGGGGTGCCGGCGACGTCCTCATAGCCCATGATTTCCTTGAGGTAGACGCCGAGCTTTTCGTTGGTGGGGCCGTAACCGTCGCTGTAAAGGTAGACTTCGAGATCGTTCAACATGTCATAGGCGCAGGCGTAGCGCTTTTCGCGATCACGCTGCAGTGCCTTTTGGATGATCGCCTCGAGCTTGGGAGGAATATCGGGTCGAAGGACGGAGAACTGCGGGATCGCCAGCTTCAGGATGTTCTCCCGTGAAACCAGCCGGTCGTTGTTTCGGAAAATATTTTTGCCGAGGAGCAGTTCGGTAAGGACAATGCCGAGGGGGAAAAGATCGGCGCGGGCATCAGTCACGGCGTAGCTGGCTTGTTCAGGCGAAAGATACTCGTCCTTGCCCGCGATGACCTGGCCTTCCTCGTTGTGCATGAGGTCAAGGGCCTTCGCTATGCCGAAGTCGGTGAGTTTCACATCGCCTTCGTGGGCGATCATCACGTTTTTCGGGCCGATATCGCGATGAACGATACCCAGGAGACGGCCTTCTTTGTCGCACTTTTGATGGGCATAGGTGAGGCCGCGGGCGATGCGCGATACGATGAAGGCGGCGATGTCCACCGGCATCTGGCGTCCAAGCGCGGTGTGACGCTCAAGGAACTGCTCGAGATTAACGCCCTGCACGAACTCCATCACCATGAAATACTGTCCGCCAATCTGGCCCAGATGGTAGGTCTGGACGATGTTGGTATGAATAAGATTCGCGACGAGACGGGCTTCTCCGATGAAATTTTTTTGAAACTCGGGGATCGTCGAATACTCTTCGCGGATGAGTTTAACCGCCACGGTCTTGGTGAATCCGCCGGCTCCACGTTGGACCGCTTCATAAACCACCCCCATACCGCCTTCTGCGATAGTGCGGATCATCTCATAATGCAGCTCGTTAAAGATGTGTTTGATGGCAGCCACGGGGAGGAAGAGAAGGTGAGAGCAGGGATTCTGGCAAGAGGCGAAATCCGGCCTAGCATGGAAAGTGCTACACCCATTGACAGAAGGCTGAGGGAGTCTAGTTTGCTTGGTCATGATTACGCTCAGTCCCCGCGCCGCCACTCAAGTCAGGACGATGCAGTCGGAGCTTCCGGCTGAAGGGAAATCCCTGCGGGTCTTGATGGAAACCGGCGGGTGTTCCGGTTTCCAATACGGCATGTCTTTCGACGAACCGAAGCCCGACGACCAAACTTTTGACAGTGAAGGAGTGAGGATTCTCGTCGATCCCACGAGCCTTGCCTATCTGGACGGCTCACACATCGATTTTGACGACGGTCTGCACGGCAAGGGGTTTGAAATCAAGAATCCCAACGCCCAGAGCACCTGCGGTTGCGGCAAATCCTTCAACTGAAATTTCCGCAGGTCAGACTTCGGCTGGTCAGGCAGGCTTTACGGCGGAGTGAAGCGCGACGATTCCGAAGGTCATGCGTGTGACTTTGACCCAGGTGAAACCCGCTTGGGTGACTTCGTCCGACATCGCCTGAAAATCAGGATAACGCTCGATCGACGCGTTCAGGTAATCATAAGCCGCGCGATCACCTGTCACGAGGCCGGCAAAAACCGGCAGTATGCGCCGCAGGTAAAAATAATAAATCGGCTTAAACCAGCGTTGGGGTTGGGAAAATTCGAGAACGTAAAGTCGCCCGCCGGGGCGTAACACGCGGTGCATCTCGCGAAGAGCTTGGATGCGGTCGGCCATGTTCCGAAGGCCGAACGAAATGGTGACTGCATCGAAAGTCGTATCGGCCAGCGGCAGCGCCATGCCGTCGCCTTGGCGGAAGGTGATATTGGGATAATGTCCGCTGGCCCGTTGTTTTACGACGGCCTCGTCGAGCATTGGCTGGCAGAAATCCATGCCGGTGATTTGAACGCTCTTTGCCAAGCCACGGCTCAAGGCGAAGGCGACGTCGCCGCTGCCGGTGGCCAGATCAAGAATGTCATTTGGCTCATGGCGGCTCACTGCCTTGACCAGTCGACGTCTCCAACAAGTATCCACGCCGCCACTCAAAAGGCGGTTAGCCACATCATAACGACGGGCAATGCGGGCAAACATGGAATTGACGGCGATGGGATCAGGCATGGCGAAAGGGACCAAACCCGAATGCTCTAAGGCTTCCGCCCGTATCGGCACGAGCATAAAGGGGAGGTGGGCGGGTAACTTTGTATGGCAGTATTATTGCATTAACAATGCATTGAGAGGGGCGTGCTGAGGGACGGAAGGGGTTTGGGATCCCTGGAAATCCGTTGGTGTAGAAAAGGCTGTGGTTTGGTGTTTTGCGTTAGAAAAAATAGAAATCAGGTAAAAATAGCGGAACTTTTTGAAATAAAATCAATCTGCTAGCCAGTTGATTGAATGCCCCTTGCGTGCTTTTTAGCGCTTTTTTTAAATAAAAAATGACCTGATGAGTTGACGTAATTCGACACCGGAAAATAACTTAAGCCACTCTCTACCCACACCAATAAAGGAAATTACCATGTCCACTAACCTGACCAAACGCGAAATCGTTCTCGAAATCTACGAAAAGACCGGCTTTCCACAAAAGGAAGTCGTTGCCACTGTGCAGATGACTTTAGACATTATCCAGAAAGCCCTTGCGGATGGTCGTAACGTTGAGCTGCGCAACTTTGGCGTTTTGGAAGTCCAAAAACGCAAATCCCGCATCGGTCGTAATCCGAACAAGCCCGAGGCCGAGGTTGTCATTCCTGAGCGCGCCGTCGTGAAGTTCAAATCCGGCAAGATTCTCAAGCAGCTGCTCAAGAAGCTCGATATCACCAAGCTCTAATCAGCTTTTTCGGATCAGTCTTTTTGCAAGGCCGGCGTTTACGCCGGCTTTTTTGTGTCCGGACACGGTGGTGTTTTTGTATTCGCCCTAGGCGGCAGCGTTTTCCAACGTCCTTTTTCCCATGGCCCAGTTTCAGTCCCTGCCCGGTTTCCGAGAGTTCTACCCCGATGCGTTGGCGCGTCGGAATCATATCTTCCGTCTCTGGCGGCAGACGGCGAGCTCGTTTGGCTTCCAGGAATACGACGCGCCCGTGCTTGAGCCGCTCGAGCTCTACAAGACGAAGTCCGGCGACGAGATTGAGGCGCAGCTTTTCAGTTTCACCGATAAAGGCGGACGTGAGGTTGCGTTGCGTCCGGAGATGACTCCCACCGTGTGCCGTCTCGTGGGCGAGAAGGCCAGCGCGTTGAAGCGTCCGATCAAGTGGTTCAGCATCGCAGAATTCTACCGTTACGAGCGGATGCAGAAAGGGCGTGGGCGTTGTTTTTTCCAGTTGAACGCCGACATTTTTGGCGAGCCCGGGGTTGAGGCGGAAACCGAGTTGATCGCGCTTTTGGTGCAGTGTTTCGCGGGGTTCGGACTTACATCGGAAGATTTTTATGTGCGGCTGAGCGACCGGAACCTCTGGTTCTATTATCTGGAGGCGCTGGGGCTGGACGAAGTGCGCGTGCGCGGAATTTTGAGCGCAGTGGATCGCTTCGAGAAACTGGGCGACGATGCCTTTAAGGATTACGTCGCGCAGTTTGGCGCGCTCGACGACGGCCTGAAAGCCAAGGTGCTGGCGTTTCTGCAGATCAAGTCGCTTGCGGCGTTGGAGTCGGCGGTGGCCGGTATTCCAGGGGACAAGCTGAGCTCGCGTCTGGCTGACTGGCGCAAGCTGCTCGGCAATCTTCAGGCGATGGGTTTGGGCGGTTTCGTCGAGGTTGATCTCGGCGTGGTGCGCGGTCTGGCCTACTATACGGGTTTTGTTTTCGAGGCGTTTGACCGCAAGGGTGAGCTGCGTGCGCTGGCGGGCGGCGGTCGTTACGACAGTCTTGTCGGCAAGCTCGGCTATAGTGAGATGCCGGCGGTCGGTTTCGGTGTGGGCGACATGACGTTTGCCTTGTTGCTGGAGCAACGAGGGCTCACGCCGGCTTTTGTGCCGACGACGGACATCTATGTGGTGATCGGCGGCGAGGCGGAGCGCACGGCGGCGTTTGGCGATATTTTCGCGCTGCGCGCGGCGGGCTTCCGTGTGGAATATCCGATGAAGGACGTGGCGTTCGGAAAGCAGTTCAAAATTGCAGCCGAGTCGGGTGCGAAGCTCGCGCTTATTTACGGCACGGATGAACTTGCCAAGGGCGTCGTGAAAATCCGTGTGCTCGGCGATCGCAGCGAACACGAGGTGCCGAAGGACCATCTGGCCGAGGCGGTGCGGGATTTCTTTGCGGGTGGCGCGGAGTGAGGGGGCGGCTTCGGCCAACCCCGCAGTGGCGGGGCAAGTGGCTTTTGCGATTGGGCGCAGGAGCGACTGATGTCGCTGGAAGGATTCTCCCTTTTTAACCGAGGTTGCCCGGGCCGAAGGCGCCGGGGAGCAACGTGTCGAGCGACAGGTCGAGCCGGTCTTTGGAGTCGCAAATGGAAACGACGCGGGCTTGCGGGCCGAATTCGTTGATGACCTGGCGGCAGGCGCCGCAGGGCGGGGTGGCGGAGGGCGTGGGCGTATAGACCACGACGCATTTTATTTTTTGTTCGCCGGCGGCGACGGCGGTGAAAATCGCGGTGCGCTCGGCGCAGTTGCAAAGGCCGAAGGAGGCATTTTCCACGTTGGCGCCGGTGTAGGTTTTTCCCGAACCGGCCAGCACGGCGGCACCCACGGCGAACTGCGAGTAGGGTGAGTAGGACGATTTGGCGGCGGTGCGGGCGGCTTTTTCGAGGCGGCGGAGGGTGGCGGTGGTCATGTGATGGACGGAGAGATTGTCAGGTGCCCGGAGTCTTTTTTGATGAGTCGTCCGGAGGATGCACAATGGGTTGGGCGGGATCGCCGATGAAACGCTGGAAAAACTCGTCGAAGCGCACGAATCTGTCGATGCGTTGCGCCGGGTCGCCACTGCGGCTGAGTTCGTGGGTGGCGCCGGGGTAGGAAATTAATTCCACGGGGCGGTTGAGAATTTTCAAGCTGCGGTAGAGCAGTTCCGATTGGGCGGTGCCGACGCGGTTGTCCGCGTCGTCTTGCTCGATGAGCAAGGGCGTGTGGATGTTTTCGACGCGGGTGAGGGGGGATTGGGCGTCGAGGAGTTTGCGGACGTCGGGTTGCCACGGATAGCCGCCGAATTGCCACGGGACGAGTTCCCAGGCGCTGCCTTCGCCGAGGAAAGTCGTGAGGTCGTAGACGCCGCGGGCGGCGATGGCGGCCTTGAAACGCTGGTCTTGTGAAACCAACCAAGCGGTGAGGTAGCCGCCGTAGCTGCCGCCGGTGACAACCTGGCGATCAGCGTCGATCCATGGTTCCTTGGAGGTGACGGCGGTGGCGACGGCGAGCACGTCGGCTCCGGGCCCGGGGCCCCAGTTTTGGAAATTCGCATGAAGGAAGGCGTGGCCGTAGCCGTCGGATCCGCGAGGGTTACAGAAGACAACCGCGTAGCCGCGGGCGGCGAAGAACTGTAATTCGTGCCATATCGAGGGATCGCCGGGACCCCACATGGAGCCGGGGCCACCGTGTATTTCCATCAGCAGGGGGTAGTGCAGGCCGGTTTCCATGTAGGGCGGGCGTATGAGCCAATAGTCGATCTCCGTGCCGTCGGGTTGCTTCAACTTGCGGCGTTCCATCGCGGCGACCTGCTTGTCGCGCAACCAGTCGTTGTTGTGGCCGGTGAGAATGCGCTGGTTGCGACCGGTCAGGCTGGAGCGGTAGAGTTCCCCGGGGTTGGAGGACTTGGCGACGACGAGCGCGAGGTCTTCCTTGGAGGTGTCGTAATCGCAGATGCCGGCATCAAGCGATGTGAGGCGATCCATCCGACCTCCCGCCGCCGGCATGCGGTGAAGAACAACGGCGCCATTGGTCGCGGCAGTGAAGTAGAGGTATTTGCCATCGACGGACCAACGGGGGTTGAAGGCGGCGCGATCCAGTTTTTCGGTGAGGATTTTTGTTTTGCCGTCGGTGATGTCCAGGGTGGCGATGCAGGCGAGGCCGTAGGTGAGATCGCCAGGATTTTTGTCGGGCTGGGCGACCCATGCCAGGGTCTTGCCGTCAGGTGAGGGTTGCGGGGTGAAGGCCGAATAACCTTCGGGCAACAGTATGGGTTTGATCGCGGAACCGTCGGTGGTGAGCGCATAGAGTCCGCGGCTGTGATTACGGTCGGGGTTGAGAGAACGGTCGGCGGGGCCGACGCAAAAAATGGTGCTTCCGTCGTGAGACCAAACAGGTTCGTCGTAAGACGCGTAACCCGGCGTGAGATCGGCCGGAGTCGCATCGACGGCGGCCGCCACGCTATAAACATGGGTGAAAACGGATGAGGGGGCGCCGTTGTCTTCGTCGTGGAGATTGAGCTGCCATGCGACGCGCGGGTTGTTTTCGGTTTCGTTGTCGAGAAGCCATGCACGGCGTTCGGCCATCGTGCCGTCGGGCTCGGCCGAGATTTTTACGGGCTTGGCGGGCGCGGCGGGTTTGCCGCCTGGCTTTTGGGGTTCCCGGGATGATTCAGGCGCGGCGGTGGCGGTTGGTCGAAGCCGTTCGGACGGCCAAGGGGGAGAGGGGTCAGCCACCTTGTTTTTCGCGAAGGTGGAACGCACGTCATCGTAACCAAGGGTGGCGGTGAAGAGCAGGTGAAGACCGTCGGGAGACCAATGGGGTGAGGAGAGATTGGGCAGGCCCGGCGTGACCGGGTAGGGGGAGCCGCCTGTCAGCGGAAGAACCCAAAGGCGGGACTCCGATCCGGAACCCGTTTGAATGTATGCGATGCGATCTCCCGTCGGGCTCCAGACAGGGAAGCTTGCCGAGTTGTTGCCCTGTGTGAGGGCATGGGGACCGCCCATGCCGTCGAGGGAGACGAGCCATATCTGGGTGTGGTAGGTGTAGGTATTAGGGGCGTCCGTTCGGGTTTCGATTCCCCGAACGGTGTAGGCGACCTGTTTCCCATCCGGAGAGATGGCAAGCGTGCCGAGGGATTTGACCTTCAGGAGATCGCTGGCGGTGATGAGGCTGTCGGCTGATTGGCTGCGCAGGGGAAGCAGGCAAAGAAATCCCAGTGCGCACAGGGTAATGGCGGGGTGACGCATATTGAAGGAGTCAGACTGGCGATCCCGGGAAACGTTTCCATCCTCAAACCAGATTCAATTGGTTTTAGCGCGATTTTGAGTTGGAGATATGAATATGGAGGTGGGCAAAGCCGACCACCACATAGCGTCTCAAGTGGAATGATCCGGAACCGGACTCGGTCTGTGATCTGAGTTAAGAGGGCAGGTGGCCCGCGGCGACGGCCTGCTCGATCATGCGGGCGGCGTAGGCCCAGACTTCGGGGGCGCCTTCGACGATGTGACCGTTGCGTGCGAGCACGCGGTCGCTGGTCACGCCGTGCATGCGCCACGCGGCGCCTTCGGTGAGGCAGTTGAGCAACATCGGTTGAAAGCGGTCCATGGCGGCGGCAAATTTCGCCTCGGGGGTTGCCCGCGCCTCGAATTCATCCCAGAGCGCGCGAAACTCGGCCGTCTGATCCGGGGGAAGCAGGCCGAAGAGGCGGTCGGCGGCGCGCGCTTCGCGCTCGTGCTGGTCGGCCATGCGCGCGGTGTCATAGGCAAAGGTATCGCCGGCGTCTATCTCCACGATGTCGTGGATGAGGAGCATTTTCAGGACGCGAAGCACGTCGATCTGTGGAGTGTTGGCGTGCTCGGCGAGCACGATCACCATGAGGCAGAGATGCCAGGAATGCTCGGCGTCGTTTTCGTGCCGGCGGCTGCGGATGACTAACGTCTGGCGAAAGATGTCCTTGAGCTTGTCGACCTCAACGATGAACCGGATCTGCTGCGCCAACCGTGCGTTTTCCATGCGGCAGGAATGCCTGTGTGATCAGGGGCTGGCGAGCAGGGAGTGCCTCGTTCGCATCACGCAGGCGGGACCGTGAATTGGCGAAGGCTGCGGCTGCATACATGCCACCCAGCAGGATCACGGTCGCGAGCCAGCGGCCTCCGACCGTCTCTCCAAACGCGGATGGGAATGCGAGCAGCACGGTGGCGATGACCACATGGATCGAAAATACGGGCAGGGAGTGGCGGCCGAGAAAGGCGAGCGGGCGCCAGCGCATGATCGCAGGGAAACGCGAGACACTCAGATAGACCAGATAGGCGAGCAGCGAGAAATCGATGAGCCGGACAGGGGCGAGATTGTTTTTGTTGGTGAGGGCGTCCAGCCAACCGAAAGACCACGGCACCGGCAGGAAGGCATGGCGCACGGAGTAAAGGAAGGCGGTTGTCGCCAGCATCAGCGCAATGATCGCCGCGCGCGGCTTTGGCAGGATGATCTGGCGCCGCGCGTGCGCGTGGCCGAACACCACCCCGGTTACGAAGAGCAGTTGCCAGGCGATGATATCAAACGCACCGGTGTTGAATGCGCCGGAGATAAACGGGTGTTGTGGAATGAATGCGTTGCAGAGTCCCCAGAGTGCGAAGCTCCCCAGTAGCACGCGTGACCGGTGTCCGGCTTCCAGCCAGCGCAGCAGAAACGGCAGCGCGAAGATGAAGACGCAATACATGGGAAGGATGTCGAGCATGCCCGGCTGATAAAGAAACAGCGGGCCGGTGATGAGCGCCTGCCAAGGGGCATCATGCATGAGAATAGGAGCACAAGCGGGCGTGGTGCCGATGAAGTAGGCGGAGCCGATCACCCATGCGAAGACCGCTAGGTAGGCGGCCAGATGATAGCGATAAATCGTGGCCGCGCGGCGAAAGCCCGCGTTGCGCATTTCCATGAAGGAGCCCCGGTCCAGTTTGCGCGTGTAGACCATGCCGGCGAGCAGGCCGGCGAGAAAAACAAACCCTTCCGCGGCGCTCACAAACCCGAAGATGTGGTTGGTCGAAACCTGCAGCTCTGTAGGGATATGGTTCACCGCCATGAAAACCAGCATGAGGCCTCGCAGGGCATCGAGATGCACCAAGCGTGAGGATTTCTCCTTCTGCGAAATAACCGCTGAACTCATTTCTAAGATTAAAGCGGGAAACACGCCAGCCGGCAAGGCGGGTGAGGATACCGAGACGGCGGCTTTCTCAAGCAATTGGCAGGCTTTTGCTTAATTTATATTTGGGCGGATCACCGGCCTGATTTGCCTGTGGGCAAGGAGTGCAGGCCAATAAGCAGCTTTTCCTTGCTTGCCGGGGTGCCGCGCTCTTCGCTTGACCGCTCATTCCCATGAAAATCCTCGTTGCCGATAAGATCTCGCCCAAGGGAGTCGCCTTTCTGCGTCAGCAGACGGGCTTTGAAGTCATTGAGGCCTACGGCTCCTCTCCGGAGAAGGTGCTCGAACTCGTGAAGGATGTTCACGCCATCGCCGTGCGCTCCGAGACGAAGGTTTCCCGCGCCGTCATCGAGGCCGCTCCTTTGTTGAAAGTCGTGGGCCGCGCCGGCGTCGGCGTGGACAACGTCGATGTCGATGCCGCCACCGAGCGCGGTGTAGTCGTCATGAACACTCCCGGTGGCAACACCATCTCGACTGCCGAGCTTACTTTCACTCACATCCTCTGTGGCGCGCGTCCCATCGCCCAGGCCGCCGCCTCCATGAAGGCCGGCAACTGGGATCGCAAGACCCTTAGCGGCATCGAACTTTACAAGAAGACCATCGGTGTCGTCGGCCTCGGCCGCATCGGCAGTGAGGTTGCCAAGAGGGCCCAGGCCTTCGGCATGCGCGTGCTCGCCTACGATCCCTATCTCTCGGCCAGCCGTGCCTCAGCCATGCAGGTCGAGGCTGTCACGCTCGACGCGCTCCTCGCCGGCTCGGACTACATCACGGTCCACATGCCGCTCACCGATGACACGCTCAATATGATCGACGCGGCCGCCATCGCGAAGTGCAAGAAGGGCGTCCGCCTCTTCAACTGCGCCCGCGGCGGCATCATCAACGAAAAGGACCTCATCGCCGCCCTCAAGAGCGGCCACGTGGCCGGCGCCGGCCTCGACGTCTATGAGACCGAACCTCTCGCCAAGGACAGCGAGCTGCGCACCCTGCCCAACGTCGTCCTTACCCCCCATATCGCCGCCTCCACCACCGAGGCCCAGGAATCGGTCGGCATCGAGATTGCCGAACAGATCGCCGACGTCCTCCTCCACGGTGCTGTGCGCAACGCCGTCAATATGCCTTCCATGGACGCCGCCGCCGCCAAGGTCGTCGCGCCCTACCTCGATCTCGCCGCCAAGCTCGGCACCCTCGTGCAGCAGATCTCTCCCAAACAGATCTCCAAGCTCCGCGTGCTCTTCCAGGGCAAGGTCGCCGATCTCGACGTCAACGCCATCACCCGCTCCCTCCAGTGCGGCTACCTGCGCCGTATCAGCGGCGACGGCGTGAACAGCGTCAACGCCCCCAGCCAGATCCAGCGCCTCGGCCTCGCCTTCGAGGTCGTCAAGTCGTCGGACGCCGTTGAATACACCGACCTCATCGAGGTCGAGGCCACCGCCGGCGACGGTTCCGTGCACAGCGCCCGCGGCACCCTGATCGGCAAGGCAAATCTTCCCCGCATCGTCGGCATCAACGGCCGCGAGGTCGAAGTCGCCGCCGAGGGCAAGCTCCTCGTCCTCGAAAACATCGACCAGCCCGGCATGGTCGGCATGGTCGGAACGCTGCTCGGCAAGGACAAGGTCAACATCGCCGACATGTCGCTCTCCCGCCTCACTCCCGGCAGCACCGCCTATATGGTGGTGCGCGTCGACACCGAGCCCAGCGAGGCGGCCCGTGCCGAGATCAAGGGCAACCCCGCGATCAAGCAGGCCAAGTTCATCCAGCTCTGATGAGCGGGTAGGGGGCGGATTATTTGCTTAATCCGCCTCTTTCGCTCCTCGCGGGCCCGGCGCGTTAGAGATAACGCGCCTCACCTTTTCCTCCTCCATGTTGATCCCCCTCACCATCGCCGCAATCGCCGGCTATTTTCTGGGCGCGATTCCCTTCGGCTACATCGTGGCCCGCGCCTATGGGATCAATATTTTCGAGCACGGCAGCAAGAGTCCCGGCGCGACCAACGTGAAACGCGTCCTCGGCAAGAAGGCGGGTAACACCGTCTTCGCGCTCGATGCGGTCAAAGGTGCGGTGGCGGCCGGCTGGCCGTTGGTGGTGTTCCCGGCGTTTTCCGTGGGAACGATCGATATCATGTATGCCGCCGTCACCGGCCTTCTCTTCGCCGTCCTCGGTCACAGCTTCTCCTGTTTCACCCGCTTCAAGGGCGGCAAGGGCGTCGCCACCTCCGCCGGTGGCTTCATCGTCCTCATGCCTGTCGTCACGTTGATCGCACTCGGTGTGTGGCTCGTCACGTTTTACGCGTCCCGCTACGTCTCGCTCGCCTCGATCCTTGCGGCCGTCGCCATTCCGGTCGGCGCGATCGTGCTCGGCAAACCACCGCTTCTCATCGGTCTGGCCGTTCTGATCGGCGGTTTCGTGATCGTCCTGCACCGCGCCAACATCGGCCGCCTTCTCAAGGGCACGGAAAATAAATTCGTCAAAAAACCGGCGGACGGCCCTTCTGTGAACCCATGAGCACACTCGCAACCGTCAACATCGGTATCTGCGGCCTCGGCACCGTCGGCCAAGGCGTATGGAAACACATCGAGTCCAACCGCGCCGCGCTTGAGTCGCGCCTCGGCGTAAAGCTCAATCTGGCCCGCGCCTCCGTCCGCGACCTCGACAAGAAGCGCGCCGTTCGTCTTCCCGCTTCCAAGCTCACCACCGACCCGCTCGCCATCGCCACCGATCCGGCGGTCCACATCGTCTGTGAATTGATCGGCGGCACCACGCTTGCCCGCGAGGTCACGCTTGCCGCGCTCAAGGCCGGCAAGACTGTTGTCTCCGCCAACAAGGCCCTCCTTTGCAAACACGGTCCCGAGCTCTTCGCCGTCGCCCGCAAGCACGGCGGTCATTTCTTCTTTGAGGCGTCTGTGGCCGGCGGCATCCCCATCATCAAGGCCCTCCGCGAAGGCTTGGTCGCCAACCGTTTCAAGCTCATCTACGGCATCCTCAACGGCACCTGTAACTACATCCTCACGCGCATGGATCGCGAGGGATTGTCGTATCCGGAGATCCTCAAGGAAGCCAAGGAGCTTGGCTACGCCGAGGCCGACGAATCCCTCGATGTCGATGGCTGGGACACCGCGCACAAAGCCTCCATTCTCACCTTCCTCGCGCACGGCACCTGGGTTCCGACCGGCAAGATGCTCATCGAGGGCATCACCAAGATCACCCAGGCCGACCTCTCCTTCGCCCGGGAAAACGGCTACGCGATCAAACTTCTCGCCGTCATCACCCGCGATGCCGACACCGGCGAAGTCTTCGTCCGTGTGCATCCCACCCTCATTCCGAGCACCAAGGTTTTGGCCAACGTCAACGAGGTCTACAACGGCATCTCCGTGACCGGCGACGTCGTCGGTGAGACCGTTTACATCGGCCGCGGCGCCGGTCAGGATCCGACCGCGAGCGCCGTCATCAGCGACATTGCCGATGCCGTCATTCTCCTTAATCGCGGCAATTCCCATCTTCCCGAGCTTGCCGAGACCCGCGCCCGTCTCGCTCCGTTGCAAAACATCTCCGGTCGCTACTACCTGCGCCTTGAGGTGAAGGACGAGCCCGGCGTGCTGGCCAAGGTCGCCGGAGCCACCGCCAAGCTCGACGTGAGCATCGCCAGTGTTCTTCAGCGCCCCAGCGAACGCCCCGGCGCCGCCTCGCTCATCCTCACGACCCACGACAGCAACGAAAAGGCCATCCGCGCCACCGTCTCACGCCTTGGCAAGCTCTCCAGTGTCCTCGGCGAACCGGTGCTCCTGCGCATCGCCACCTTCGCCTGATCCCCTTCCAGCTTCCAACTCAAACCCATGGCCAGAATTGTCCAAAAATACGGCGGCACCTCGGTCGGTGACGTCGAACGCATCCGCAAGGTCGCCGAGCGCGTCAAGGCGATCCGCGACGAAGGCAACGAGCTCGTCATCGTCGTTTCCGCCCGCGCCGGCGTGACCAACGAGCTCATCGCACGGGCCAAGGCCCTTTGCGCCAATCCCAGTGACCGCGAGCTCGACCAGCTCCTCGCCGTCGGCGAGCAGGAAACCATCGCGCTCACCGCGATGGCTCTCCACGGCGTCGGCGTCGATGCGGTTTCCTACACCGGCGCCCAGGCCGGCATCTTCACCGACAAGGTCCACACCAAGGCCAAGATCAAAACGATCAACGCCAAGCCCATCGAGAAAGACCTCGTCGCCGGCAAGGTCGTGATCGTCGCCGGCTTCCAGGGCATCAACGAGGAAGGCCAGATCACCACGCTCGGCCGCGGCGGCTCCGACCTTACCGCCATCGCGCTTGCCGCCGCCCTCAAGGCTGACAAGTGCGAGATCTACACCGACGTCGACGGCGTCTACACCGCCGACCCGCGCGTCGTGAAAAACGCCAAGAAACTCAACGAAATCTCCTATGACGAAATGCTCGAGCTGGCCTCATCCGGCTCGAAGGTCATGCAGTCCCGCTCGGTCGAATTCGCCGCCAAATACGGCGTCGTTTTCGAAGTCCGCTCCTCCTTTAATTACAACCCAGGAACCATCGTGAAACAAGAAGTCGCCTACATGGAAAAGGTCGTCGTCCGCGGCGTCGCCGTCGACAAGGACCAGGCAAAAATCATCGTCTCCAACATTCTCGACAAGCCCGGCTCCGCCGCGAAGGTCTTCCGTGCGCTCGCCGACGCCAGCATCGTGGTCGACATGATCGTGCAGAACGTGGGCCGCAACGGCATCGCCAATCTCACCTTCACCGTGCCGCTCACCGAGACCGCGAAGGCTCAACGCACGCTCGAACCGGTCCTCGACGCCATCGGCGGCGGCCAGGTGGCCATCCACGAAAACATCGCCAAGCTCTCCGTCGTCGGCGTCGGCATGAAGACGCACTCCGGCGTCGCCGCCACGCTCTTCCAGGCGCTGGCCGATGCGGGCGTGAACATTGAACTCATCAGCACCTCCGAGATCAAAATCTCCGTCGTGATCGACAAGGACAAGGCCGACGAGGCCGCCCGTGTCGCCCACACCGCCTTCGAATTGGACAAGCTTTGATTCAATAATCGTTCTCGTTCTTCGTTCTCTTTCTCGTTCTCGGTTTGGCGGGATGAAGGGAGTCGGAGGAGAACGAGTAAGAGAACGAAAACGATGAAATTCGTAAGCACCCGCGGTCAGACTCCCGCCCTCGGCTTTTCCGACGCCGTCGCCACCGGCCTTGCGCCCGATGGCGGGCTCTACCTGCCCGAGACGCTGCCTCAGTTCACCGCCGCCGGCCTCGCGCGTTTTGAACCGCTGCCTTACGCAGAGCTCTGCTTCGAGTTTCTGAAACTTTTCGCGACCGACATCGAGCCGTCCGTCCTCCGTGCGATCATAGCCAAAAGCTATACGAAGTTCGCGCATCATGACATCGCACCCATCGTCAAACTCGACGGGCGCACCTCCGTCCTCGAACTTTTTCACGGGCCCACGCTCGCGTTCAAAGACTTCGCCCTTCAGCTCCTCGGCAATCTTTACGAACACCAGTGCGCCACACGCGGGCAGACGATCAACGTCCTCGGCGCCACCTCCGGCGACACCGGCTCAGCCGCCATCCACGGTCTTCTCGGAAAACCCGGCGCCGCGATTTTCATTCTTTATCCGGACGGCCGCACTTCGCCGCTTCAGGAGCGCCAGATGGCCTGCACCGGTGCGGACAATGTCTACGCGATCGCGATCGACGGTTCGTTCGATGACGCCCAGGCCGCGCTGAAGGATATTTTCGCGGACCAGACTTTTCGCACACAACACCGGCTTTCGGCGGTCAACTCCATCAACCTCGCCCGCGTCCTCGCGCAGTGCGTCTACTATCTTTACGCCTACCTGCGTCTGCCCCTCGCGACGCGCGCCGAGACTGAGTTTGTCGTTCCGACGGGCAATTTTGGCAACGTGCTCGCCGGCTGGATGCTCCAGAAAATGGGCGTGCCGATCCACAGCTTCAAGGTCGCCACCAATCAGAACGATATCCTGCACCGCCTCTTCACGACGGGTGATTACCGCGTGTCTGCGGTCACGCCGTCTCTCGCGCCGTCGATGGATATTCAGGTATCGAGCAACTTCGAGCGCTTCCTCTACCTGAGCGTGGGTCGTGACGCCGCGAAAGTCCGCGAGGTGATGCACGCCTTCAAGACGACCGGCGCCTACAAATTCGAGAACTTCAACCGCGACACCTTCAGCGCCTCACGCTGCACGGACGCGGAGATCCCCGGCATCATCAAGTCGGTCTACGGACGCTACGGCTACATTGTCGATCCGCACACGGCGTGCGCCTTTGCCGATCTGTCCAAGGATCGTCCGAGTTTGGTGCTGTCGACGGCGAGTCCGGCGAAGTTTCCGGACACGATCAAGGCCGCCATCGGCATCGAGCCGACGGACCCGAGTCTCGAAGCGCTCAAACAACGCCCGCTCCAAAAGCATCTCTTGAAAGCCGACGCCGGCGAAATTCGCGCCTTCATCGACAAGCACGCGGTGTGATGGAAGACAGCCGGGAAAGACCGGCGTTTTTATAAACTATACGCGCCGACGGACTGGAGGCGGCCGCGGACTTTCAGGACTCCTCTGTCGGTGAGACCATCCAGAAGTTCGTTGGGCAGGCGGACTTTTACCTGGTCACTCACCAGAATCGAAGTGGAGAATTCCTTGTTCAGTGTCTCCAGCCGGGCGGCGACGTTCACGGTGTCGCCCATCACGCAGTATTTCATGCGCGAGGCGCAGCCGATGTTGCCCGCCACCAGCGGGCCGGTGTGGATGCCGATGCGCATTTCCACGCGATCAATGCCGACTTCCTGCCAGCGGGCGGCGAGGCCTCGTGCCTCCCATTCGCCGTTCAGGCGGTTGAGCTGCTGGCGCATTTTGAGCGCGCATTGCACGGCGTGATTGGCGTGGTCGGGCAATGCCAGCGGGGTGCCGAAGGCCGCGATGATGCCGTTGCCGGTAAAGTCGAGCAGGCAGCCCTGATGGGCCTCCACGATCGCGCTCATGGTGGCGAGGTATTCGTTGATCAAGGCGATCACCTCGGTCGCGCCCAGGTTTTCGCTGATGCGTGTGTAGTTGGTGAGATCGCAGAAGATTACGGTGGCGAGACACTCGACGCCGCCGAGCTCGGGAAGCTTGCCTCCTTTCATGAGGGAGTCGGCGAGCTCGCGGCTGACATAGATGCCGAACGTCTCGCGCAGGCGTTCACGGTCGCGGAGGTGCTGGGCCATGGCGTCGAACTGGTCGGCGAGAAGACCGAATTCATCGTGGCGGCGCGTGTGCAATTGTTGATGCGGCCGGCCGGAGGCGATGTCGGAGACGGCGTGCAGCACGCGGGCCAAGGGTTGCTGAACCTGATGACGCACGAAGGCGGCCAGGAGGAAGATGGCGGCGGCGGCCACGCCGAAGACGATCAGACAAAAGCGGATAACCTGCCAGCGGGTGGCATTCAGACGAATGGCGAGGACATCGATGCCGACGATGCCGACCACGGTGCCATCTTTGCGACGCAGCGGTGCGTAGGAGGATTGAGTCTGGCCGAAATCGTCGCCGTAGACGCGGTCCTCCACGGAGACATGTTCAAAGCCCTGCAGCATGAAGGGCAGTTCGGTGGCGTCGTAGAGTTCGTATTTTTTGGCCACCCGGCTGACCTTGGAGGCATCGATAAGAAAACGCAGCTGGCCTGGTTTTTCGGTGGGGAGAAGGATGTAGATGGAGTCGATGTCCGGCTCGCTATCCACGATCTGCTTGAAGTGGTCGCGCATCGACTGAATGGCGGGCGTAAAGACGGCGGGATCGGGAGAGGCGTGGACGATGTCCTCGGCATCGATGGTCTGGGAAAGTGCGACGGCGAGGCTTTGCAGGCGGCTTTCAAAGGCACTCAGTTTTGCGGCGGCGATGGATTGGTAGGTGAACAGACCGCAAATACCGATGATAACCAGCGCGGCGCCCCCAAAGACCGTTGCCACCCTGAAATCAAACCGCTGCCACCACGGTAGGCGAAAGAGCGCGGTTTCATTGAGAAGTGGCGCTTGGACAGCCGGGTTGGGTGAGGTGGGATTGGATGGCATGGAAGGGTCGATTGCGTAGCTTGTTGAATGCCAGTTGCAATCAAGGACGCTTGGCAAAGTCGGACGGAGAATTCCAATTGGCCAGCAAGGGCTGTTCGTCGGAGGCGACAAACCGGCGGCACATGAAGCCGGAGTGTTCGGCCTGATCAAGAAAGGGTTGAAGCGAATAGCGGCCGTCGCGAAGCGCGGCTTCAGCCTCGGGCAGCAAGGTTCGAGGGTAGAGCGCGGCGAGAGGTTCCCAGCCTTCAGTGATGCGGGGCGCAATACCGGTGCGTCCCGCGCCTTGATCGAGGAGGCTTTGGAGAAACGGTCGCGTAATATGGGGTAGATCCACCGCGAGCACGAGCACCCATGGGTGGCGGGCGGCGGCAAGCACGGCGGCCAGGCCGGCGAGTGGGCCGGAGTCGGCGACGGAGTCGTAAACCATGCGCGCAGAGGGCACGCCGTAGTCGGTGTCGGGTCGGCCGGAGAGCAGCAGCTCGGCGCAGCCAAGCTCGTTGAGCAGCGCGGCCTGACGCGAAACCAGTGTGCGGCCATCGAGCGTGAGAAACGCCTTGTCGCGGCCCATGCGCGAGGAGCGGCCGCCGGCGAGGATGGCCCCGCTGAAGGTGAACTCAGCCATGGGCGGTGTGCGCGGGAGTCTGCGCGCGCACGGTGCGCAGCCAGCCGTCGGAGAGGATGCGCGCGCGCAGGCCTCCGCGGCCCTTCAGATGATCGTTGGCGCCGGGAGCGAAAGCCTGGTCCATCCAGTAACACGGGGAACACTCGCTCACGCCTTGGAAACGCACGCCTTGGATTTCAAATGTTTTGCCGACGAGGGTGTTTAGATCGACGCCTTGGGTGATGACATTCCGGCGTGCATCGGCGGGGGAGGCGTCGGCGAGTTGAAAACGGGCGCAGAGGTCGTCGTAGACCTCGATGGCGAAAAAGGTGACCTGGCCTTTGTAGTCTTCCTTGTGGTCGAAATAACGGTCGCCGCGCAGGCCGCGGCCGGCGACGCATTCAACGGCATCCACTTCGACCGTGGGATTTTGACCGGCGGGCTGGCCGTGGTGGCCGAAGTAGTTGTGTCCGGTAGAAATGAAGAGCCGGAGGACTTCGATAGTCATCGTCGGTGTTTATGGCGGGCTGGACAGTCGCTGTCGATACAGCCGGATTCGCGTGCACCGGAACCTTCTCATTGGAACGATGAAAGAGGCTCATCTGTTTGAGTGAAATAAGTCAGCGAGCGGCTGGCACCAGGGGCATGTTCTCTGCTAAATTATTTTCATGAGTGAAACCCCCTCTGAGTCCGCGCATGTGCGCACGGTCTGCCCCTACTGCGGGGTGGGCTGCGGCATGGTGCTGGAGGTGAAGCAGGGCAAGATCGTCAAAGTCACCGGGGATAAACTGCATCCGGCGAATTTTGGACGGTTGTGCACAAAGGGGATCACCGTCGCGCAGACATTGTCCGGCGGGGGGCGGTTGGATCGTGCGTGGATGCGCGCCCGGAGGGAAGAGGCCGTGCTTCCGGTGGGCATCGACGAAGCGATCACGGAGACCGCGCGGCGGTTGCAGGCGATCATCGCGGTGCACGGGCCCGACGCGGTGGCGCTGTATGTTTCAGGCCAGCTTTCGACTGAGGCGCAGTATCTGGCGAACAAGCTCTGCAAGGGGTTTCTCGGCACCAACAACATCGAGTCCAACTCGCGGTTGTGCATGGCCAGCGCGGCCAGCGGCTACAAACTCTCGCTTGGGGCCGACGGTCCGCCGGGAGCTTATACGGACATCGACAAGACCGACCTCATGATCGTGATCGGCGGGAATGTCTCCGACTGTCACCCGATTCTTTATACGCGCATGCTGGACCGCCAGAAGCAGGGTGCGAAGCTGGTGGTGATCGATCCGCGCCGGATTCCGGCGGCGGAGAAAGCCGATCTTTATCTGCCCATCGCGCCGGGCACCGATCTGGCGTTGCTCAACGGCCTGCTGCACCTGCTCGTGAAGGCGGGGAAAGTGGACCGTGCGTTTATCGCCAGCCACACCGAGGACTGGGAGACGACCGAGGCAATGTTGGCCGAGTATCCGCCGGAAAAAGTCGCGACGCTCACCGGACTCGACGAGGCGGCGATCCGCACGCTGGCCCAGTGGCTGGGCGATGCGCCCGAGGCGATGACGTTTTGGACGATGGGGCTCAATCAAAGCACCCACGGGACCTGGCATACCAACGCGATTTGCAACCTGCACCTCGCGACCGGCAAGATCGGCCGGCCCGGGAGCGGTCCGTTTTCTCTGACCGGCCAGCCCAATGCGATGGGCGGGCGCGAAGTCGGCTACATGGGACATGCGCTGCCGGGGCAACGTGCCGTTGTGAGTGCGGATGACCGTGTTTTCATCGAGCGTTTGTGGGGTCTGCCGTCGGGCGCGATCCGCCCCGAGCCGGGCGACGACGCGGTGGCGTTGTTCAAAAAAATGCAGGCCGGGCACGTGAAGGCGTTGTGGGTGATCGGCTCGAATCCGGCGGTCACGATGCCGGCGCGCAACGGCGTGCTCGCGGCGCTCGAAAAGGCCGAGCTCGTGATCGTGCAGGATGCTTACCACCCGACGGAGACGACGCGCTACGCCGACATCCTGCTGCCGGGCGCCGTCTGGGCCGAGGCCGAGGGCACGATGGTCAACTCGGAGCGCAACGTGACGCTCATGCAAAAGGCGGTCGAGCCGCCCGGCGATACGCTGCCGGATTGGGAAATCATCACGCGCGTCGCGCGGGCGATGGGGTTTGGCGAAGCGTTTCCCTATCGGAGCGCGAGCGATGTCTTTGAAGAGATCAAACTCACGGCGAATCCGGTGAGCGGCTACGATCTGCGCGGCATGAGTTATGAACGGCTGCGCGAAGGTTCGCTGCAATGGCCGTGCGGTCCGGGCGAAACACAAGGACATCCGCTGCGTTACCTGCCGTCCGGAGGCACGACGCCGGAAGGCGTGCGCATGGTGTTTCCGACCTCGACAGGCAAGGCGCGTTTTTTTGCGCGGCCCGCGCTGCCGCCGGCGGAAATGCCTGACGGCGAATTCCCCTTTGTGCTGACGACCGGCCGGTGCGCGCACCAGTGGCATACGATGACGAAGACCGGCAAGGTGCCGCAGCTCAACAAACTCAACCCGAGGCCGTTTCTTGAACTGAATCCCGAGGATGCCGGCATGCTGGGCGTGGCAACCGGTGATGCGGTCGAGGTGAAGTCGCGTCGCGGCCGCGCGGTCTTGCCCGCGCGGGTGACGGATGCGATTCGCGCCGGCTGTTGTTTTTCTCCCTTTCACTGGAACGACGAAGCGGGGCCTGATCTGGCGATCAACGCGACCACGAGCGAGGAAGTGGATCCGGTTTCGAAACAGCCGGAATTCAAGTTCTGCGCGGTGAAGCTCACGCGTGTGCAGGCCGATCCGCAGCCATTCAGCCTTGAGCAGAAGGAGTTTTTGCAGGCGCTGTTCGCCGGCGTGATGCGCTAAAAAGACGGCCCAACCGGGGCCGTCTTTTCAGTGGCGGAAGGCCCTCGCGATGCGTCGAGGGCGGATTTGAGTCGCGATCAATACACGTCGCGTTGGTAGCGCTTGGCCGCCTTGAGCGCCTGAATGTAGGCGGCGGCTTCGTCGGCGGATTTTTTGCCGGCGGTCTCGATGACTTTGTGCAGCGCGGCATCCACGTCCTTGGCCATGCGGCTGGCGTCGCCGCACACGTAGAAACAGCCGCCCTCTTCGAGCCAGGCGTAGAGCTCGGCGGCGGCGTCGAGCATGCGGTTTTGAACGTAGATTTTTTCCTTTTGATCGCGGGAGAACGCGAGATCGAGGCGGGTGAGGATGCCGGATTTCTTAAGGCCTTCCAATTCGTCGCGGTAGAGGAAATCAGTGTCGGCTTTCTGGTCGCCGAAGAAGAGCCAGTTTTTGCCTTTGGCGCCGTGGGCGGCGCGCTCGTGCAGAAAGGCGCGGAACGGAGCGATGCCGGTGCCGGGGCCGACCATGATCATGGGCGTATCGCCGGAGGAAGGAGGGCGGAAGGCTTTGTTGCTGTGGACGAAAACTCCGGCGGTGCCGTGGGCGAGGGCGCGTTCGGCCAGAAAAGTGGAGGCGACGCCTTTGCGGGGCCGACCGTGGAGATCGTAGCGAACGGCGCCGACCGTGAGATGAACCTGTCCGGCGTGGGCTTTGGGCGAAGAGGAGATCGAGTAGAGGCGCGGCTGGAGTTTTTTGAGCGCGGCGACGAAGGAGGCGGGCGAGGGATGTTTATCCGGATGTGCGAGAATCACGTCGATGACGTGGTGGAGTTCAGGACGGGCGGTCGCACCGAAGAGGGCCAGTAAATCGGCACCGGGTTTGCCGAGATCGAACTGGGTGGTGAGGGCGGCGCGCAGTGAAAGCTCGCCGGCGGGCGTCGGCACGGCCTCCTCGCCATCGCATCCGAGGGCGGCGATGACATCGGAGACGAGCGAGGAGCAGTTCTGGGCGAAGACGCCCAGCGCGTCGCCGGCTTCATAGACGAGGCCGGAGCCTTCGAGGGAAAACTCGACGTGGTTGACCTCTTTGACGGAGCCGGGGGCGTTGAGGTTGCGCACGGTCAGGACGGGCGCTGGAAACGGGTTTTTCTTGGAATAGCCTTCGGCGGCGGGTGAAGCGGGCTTGGCTTCTGCGGTGGTGGTCGATGGCGCGGCCGAGCCCAGCGCGGAGAGCGCGGAGTCGAGCCATGCGGTGAACGCGGCTTCATAATCGAGCTCGCAGTCGACGCGGGCGGAAACCCGCTTGGCGCCGAGTTTTTCGAGTCCGAGATCGAAGTCTTTTCCGCACTGGCAGAAGAGCGTGTAGTTGGTGTCGCCGAGGGCGCAGACGCTGAATTGGAGTCCGCCGAGGGAGGGCGCGGTCGGACCACCGAGGGCGGCGTGGAGGGCCTTGGCGTTGTCGGGCGGTTCGCCGTCGCCGTAGGTGCTGGTGATGACGAGGAGATTTTTTTCCTGGGCGAGCTGGGGCAGCGTGGCGGCGGACATGTCGAGCACGGTGGCGGCGAATCCGCGCTTGCCGGCTTCCTTGGCGGCCTGCTTGGCGAGCGTCTCGGCGGTGCCGGTCTGGGTGCCGAAGAGGATGGTGAGTGGCGTGAGCGTGGCGACCGGTGCGACGGCACCGGTCGCGGGGGCGGCGGTGCGATTGTAGAAACCGGCGAGGAAGCCGTTGAGCCACGCGCGTTGCTCGGGCGAGAAGGGGGCGTTTTCGGGAATCAGGGGGACGGCGGACATGGAGAAAGAGAACGATTAGGAGAACGGGAACGGTCAGGAGGAGAGGAACTCTTGGAGTTCTTTGATGGAGTGGCGGCGGGACCACTGGACGAAGCTTTCGCCGCGTGCGCGGCGGGTGTCGTAGGTGCGCAGGATTTTCTCGACGAGGGCGGGGACTTCGGTGGCGCGGACACCGCGGAAGATTTCCTTCGCGACGCCTTGTTCCTGGTCCATGCCGCCGCCGATCACGACGTGGAAGCCCTCGGTATTGTCGGACAGTTTGGCGCCGACGAAACCGAGATCGCCGCAGTAGTGCTGGGCGCAGCTGTTGGGACAGCCGGTGAAGTGGAGATTGACGGGCTGTTCGAGGATGAGGCCGCAGGAGGCGAGGTGTTTGGAGAGCGCGAGGGCGTGGCCTTTGGTGTCGGCGGCGGCGTATTTGCAGCCCTTGTTGCCGGTGCAGGCGACGATGCCGCCGGTCGTGCTGGGGGCCTCGGTGAAAAAGCCGATGCGCTCAACCTGCCGGGTGACGGCGTTGACGAGCGGGTTGGCGACGTGGGGAATGATGAGGCTCTGCCAGACGGTGAGGCGAATCTCGCCTTTGCCGTAGTGCTCGGCGAGGTCGGCGATCTGGTGCATCTGGCCGGGCTTCATGCGGCCGACGGGGACGCCGACACCGATGGAGTTGAATCCGCGCTGGGATTGGCGGGCGACGCCGAGCCAGCCGTGCTTGATGACATGCCGGCGGGGTTCGCAGGCGGCGAGAGGCAGGCGGCCGAGCGGGAAGGCGAGTTTCTTCCGGGTTTCGGCGATGAATTTTTCAAAGCCCCAGCTGTCGAGGAGGTATTTGAGGCGGGCTTTCTTGCGGTTGGTGCGGTCGCCGTGCTCGGCGAAGACTCGTATCATCGCCGCGGTGACGGCGACGGCCTCGGAGGGGCGGATGAGCAGGCCGGTATCGCGGGCGAAATCCTGATGGCCGGTGATGCCGCCGAGTTGAACGCGGAAATAGATTCCCGGCTCGACGCCGGAAGCGCCGGCGGCGGCGAGAGTCTTCTCGGTGACGCGGACGGCGAAGAAGCCGATGTCGTTGGTGTCGGCGGCGGCGGTGAGACTGCCGCCGTTGTCGAAGGCGACATTGAACTTGCGCGGGAGGCCGTAGAGATCGCGATGATTCAGGATGTAGTGGTGGACGCCTTTGGCAAAGGGGCGCACGTCGATAAGCTCGTCGGGATCGAAGCCGCTGTTGGGCGAGGCGGTGACGTTGCGGATGTTGTCGGCGCCGGAGCCGCGTGAAGTGAGACCGAGATCCTGCACGCGGGTGAGCACCTGCACGAGGTCGCGAGGCTTGAATTCGCGGATCTGGATGTTGCCGCGCGTGGTGAGATCGGCATAGCCACCGCCGAGATCGGCGGCGAGATCAGCGAGGCCGTGGAGCTGGTGCGAGGTGAGTTCGCAGGCCGGGATGCGCAGGCGGATCATGAAACTGTCCTGCGCGGGCGCGACGTAGAAGAGGCCGTGGGTTTTGAAACGGTAGGTGTTTTCTGCGTCGGGGAACTTGTCGGCGTCGGCGTGGGCGATGAGGCGCTCCCAAGCGTCGAGGGGGTTTTCGTCGTATTTCCAGCGCTCTTCCTTGCAGAGATCCGCGAGCGGGGTGCCGAAGACGGTGTCTTCAGGCGGAGGGGCGGCGAGGTTGCCGGTGACGGCACCGGCGGCGGAAGTGGTCAGCTGACCGGCGGCGGTGTGCCCGGTGAAAGGGAATTGCCCGGACGCGGCCACGCCGGCCATGAAGCCTTGCAGGTATTCCTTCTGCACAGGGTTGAAGGACGGGTTTTCGGAGGAAATGGGCGCGGACGAGGACATGCCCTTTAGTCAGCACCTGTGATGCCGTGGGCGGGTTTTTGCCAATTAACCATTTGAATAGTTTTATCTAAAATCATTTATAGTTTTAATGATAAAAACGCGCACGTATTGGCTGAAAACCCAGACGCAAGTGTGACCTCCACCGGTTGGGGAGCACGGTGGAGGTTCACTGTCAGGGTGTTGGCGTGCTTAGACGCGATCAGGCGGCGGCGCCGGCTTTCATGGTATCGGCAAGGACGGTGTAAACGGCGACCCATGCTTCCTTGACCTCCGGGGTGAAGGCATCGCCGAGCCCCTTTTCAAGGGTCCAGAGAAGGGCTGAGCCGACGATGGCATAGTGTTCGTCTTTCACGCCGTAGCCGACATGGCCTTTGCCGAGCTTGTGGAGAACGGGCACGAGGGCGCCGAGGTTGTTGAGGCCGCGCACGGCGACGGTGATCGTCGCCATGAGTTTTTTCTTCTGCTCGGCCATGTCGGTGGGGAACATGGGCTTCACCTGCGGAGCGATGGTGAAGAGCTGGCCGTAGAAGAGGTCGGCGGCGGTGTCGGCGATGGGAACAACCTGTTCCCAGGTGGTCTGGACGAGTTCGATCTGACGAGGTGTGACGCTCATGGTGGTGATGGTGGACGGTTGTGAGTCTTACTTGGTGTCGACAGGGATGCGGATGACGACGCCGCCCATGACGTCACCGAGCTTGAAGTCGGTGCGCGGCGAATCCTCGTGGCTGTTGTGGCACTTGATGCAGGCGGGGGCGCTGCCGACGTCCGCATAGACTGCGGTGAAGTATTTTTTATCACCGAGGGTTTCCTCGGCGTAGTAGTTTTCCTTGCCCTGTTTTTCGGCGACGAACTTCAGGCCGGCGATTTCGACGTCGGTCTTCGGGGCGTTTTGTTTGTTGATGGGCCATTCGGAGAGGAGGGCGTAGGAGAAGCCGGGGTCCTTGGACGCGACCATCTCGGCACCCATGCGGAACATCTGGGCGGGGAGCGGGAGGGCCTTGTCGTCGACGTAGTGCTCGCTGGCGGTGATGACGTGCTCCTGGTTTTGGAGACGGTTGACGACGTTCTTGGTGTAGACCGTGCGGTCGGCATTCATGACGGCGTGGAGGGCGTCGGCCATGGTCTTCGGCGTGATGCTGGGCGTGCTGGCGGCGTCGGCGGCGCGGCTGACGTTGGCGAGGAAAACAGCGACTCCGGCGGTGAGCAGGAGGCTGGCGATGATGGTCTGGATCGTTTTCATTGTGGCTGTGTATTGTTGGTTTTCTGGCTTCGTTTGGCGGCCTTCCGTTGGAGGATCATGTCGATGCTTTCGACGTGAGCGGAGGGGAGGCTGTCAAAATTGCGGTCGATGAGCGCGCGGTCGGCGAGGGCGTCGAGAACCATGGGCATGCCATGGCAATCGAGGCAGACGGTGCGGATCATCTTTTCGTTGGGACGGAGATTGGCGTTCTGGTTGTGCTCGACGGTGACGATGGTGGTGTCGGTGTTTTCGTCATACCGTGACTTGCGGGGAAGGTGGCAGGTGGCGCAGGAGACGCCGCTGCCGGCGGGCGCCGTGCCGGCGAGCTCGGCCTGCCAGAGCTTGAAGTGGGGAGAGTTTTTATAGGCGAGGGTGTGACTGTCGTCGTGGCACTGCATGCAGGCCTCGGCGGCGGCGAAGCGGGTGTCGGTGCGGTGCGCGGCATGGCAGGAGTTGCAGCTCAACTCGCGGTGGGCGGCCGAAGGCTTCATGGGGATCTGCGCCATGGCGGGCGTCATGGGCGAGAGGCCGGCGGCGATGCGCATGCCGTGGAAACCGGCTTTGAAACCGGCGGTCTCGGCGGCGTGGCAACGTGCGCAACTTTCGACACCGGGCTTCGGTATCCACATGACGGATGTCTTGCCGGCTTGATGACAGTCGATGCAGGAGACGCCGGCGCGTGCGTGGGCGGAGGCGGCCCAGTCGTGGACGACATCGGCCGGGCCGGCGGGAAGGGGATCGGGCAGAGGAACGGCCTTGGCGACGAGCACACGGACCGGAACGAGCGGCTTGGGCCGGACGGCGGACTCCTTCATGTGTTTGGTGATGAAGTCCTCGTAGATGGCGGTATTGTCGTGGAAGTTGTGGCAGCCCGAGGCGGCGCAGGAGTTGAATGGGAGGCCCTTGTGGGTGGGCCGCTCCTTGGCGATGTCGGCGTGGCAGTGGAAGCAGTAGTCCTGTGGCTGGGTGACGCCCATCTCGTGGGTGACGTGGGGTTCGTGCTCGGCGTGGCAGGTGACGCAGTGGAGGGCGTCGAGGGATTTGAGGCGGTCGGCGTTGCGGGGATCGGTAAACTTGGAAACAGGGTGGGAGTCGCGCGCGGCGGTGAGTTCGGCGCCGTGACACTGGTTGCAGGCGTCGTTTTTCACGCCGCCAAACGGGGTGTGGCAGACGGAGCATTTGAGCTCGATCTGGTGGTGGCCGTGAGTGGTGGGACCGGGGAGGAAGAACTTCCGGCCGGTGTCGTTGTAGAAAAGCGAGGCGGCGAGGCCGGCACTCCCCCAGAAGACGGCGGCCCAGAGCGCCCATGGTTTCCATTTGAAGCGGAGTTTCATGGGGCGTCAGTAGTAGTAGGCCGCCAGCACGTGAAATCCCACGAGCACGGGGAGCGGCCAGACGAGGAGGATGTGCGCCCAGGTCCAGCCGCGGCGGAGACGGAGGGCGGACTGTGGCGCGAGGTTTTTTTCCCAGGCGGTGACGAGGCCGGCACCCGTGCCGAGGAGGATCAGCCCGAGAAAATCGAGCATGAGAACGAGATTGAAATTCGAGCCGAGGCGCAGGCCGGTGTGGGCGATGAGGGTTACGATGCCCAGCGTGCCGAGCGTGGAATGAATGACGCGCCACCAGCCAAAATCACCGAGCGTAAACCGCTTGATGCGCTTGCGCAGCGAGAGCACGAGGCTGAACACGGCGACACCCAGCATGGTGAAGCCGGTGACCTGCCGCCAAAAAGTGTCCAGCAAGATGAATTCCCACGGATGCCGGTGCTCGACGCTTTGGCCGATGGCGAGTGGATGGATGGACGCAATGGACGCGGCGACGAGTGCGGCGGCGAGACTGATGAGAAGGAGAAGGAGTGCTCCGGCCGCGGGGCGACTCACGGCGGTGCCGCCGGCGAGCTGGGCGACAAGCGGCTGGCATGAGCCGCAGACGGTGGATGCGCCGGTGGTTTCGGCGAGAGCGTCTGCTGTTGTGCAGCCGGAGCGACAGGCGGCGGTGAGTGCGCCGCGCGTGATGCCCTTGCAACTGCAGACAATGGCCTCGGCGGGCCACAGCGAAGGATCGGACGAAGCGGCTTCCGACCAAAGGCGGCCGGTGCGGATGAAATGTTCGCGACGCCAGCGCCAGAAAAACTGGCGTCGCTCAACGGCGTCCTGACAGCGGGCGGCTTCGGGATTGGGACCGACGCTGAGCGCGCCGACGAGGCGGCTGCCTTCGAAGATGAGTTCGCGGTAGGTGTCGGCGGTGCGGTGGACGAGCGAGGTGGCGGACTCCTGGAATTCGCCGCTGGAGCATACGTCGACACCGAGAAGCTTGAGCCGGGCCGCGAGCGAGCCGCCGGTGAAGCGGCGGGGTTTGCCGGCAAGAGTGTCGGCGAGGGCCTCGGCCATGAGGTAGCCGGGAGTAACCAGGCCGTAGATCATGCCGTGATGGGAGGCGCATTCGCCGAGGGCATGGATGCGCGGATCGGACGTGGTGAGGAAATCGTCCACCTCCACACCGCCGCGTTTGCCGATGACGAGATCGCAGGCGCGGGCGAGTTCATCACGGGGTTTTATGCCGGCGGCGATGATCAGAAAATCAGTGAGCAGATCGGTGCCGTTGGAGAAAAGCAGACGCAGGCCGCCGACGGCGGGTTCGACGGCGCGGGTGTCTTCTCCGGAGATAATGCGCACACCGATGGCCTCGATTTTTTCGCGAAGAAGGGTGGAGGCGTCGGGTGTAAGTTGGCGGGCCATCAGGCCGGAGCCGCGTTCGATGACGGTCGCCTCGACGCCGAGATCGAGCAGGGCCTTGGCGGCTTCGAGTCCGAGTAGGCCGCCACCGATCACTGCGGCCCGGCGACCGTGGACGGCAAGAGCTTGGATCGCCTCGAGGTCCTCGATGGTGCGATAGACGTGAACAAGCGGATGATCGCGTCCAGCGATGGGTGGAACAAAGGGGTGCGAGCCGGTGGCCAGAACCAGTCGATCATAGGCGATAATGTCGCCGGAAGAGAGGGTGACGGTGCGGGCCTTGCGATCAATCGCCGTGGCGGTGACGCCGGTGCGAAGATCAAGATCGTTGCTTTCATACCACGAGCGCGGGGCCAGCAGGAGATCGTCGGCGCGGCGATGGTTGAAGTAATCGGTGAGACGGACGCGATCGTAAGCGGGACGTGGCTCGTCGCCGATGATGGTGATCCGGGAAGTGCGGTGAACACCGCGTGCGACAAGGGCCTGGCAGAGTTTCCATCCGACCATGCCGTTGCCGATGATCAGGAGACGGGAACGGACAACCGGCGAAGCCTTGGAGGGCTTCGCCGGGGTGTTTTGACGAAGAGGGCTTTTAAGCCTGCTGAGCACGAGGCTTAGAACTTGTAGTCAGCCTCGAGCCAGAATTTCTGGACGTCGGCGTTGCCGGCGGTGGCCTTGGGTCCGTTCTGATCGCTCCAGTATTTTCCGAATTTGGCGAGGAAGCTGATCTGCTTGTTCAGCTTGTAGACCGCGGCGATGTCGGCTTCCTGGCCGAGGTCGGATGCGCCGCGATCGGTGCCGAAGAAGTGGTAGAACGCGGTCAGTGCGACGGGACCGGGAATCTTGGCGGTTGCCTTGATGTAGGTGTCAGTCAGGCCGGTGGCGGGGGTGACGAGGAATACATCGTCCCAGCCATCGAAGGCGTGAAGCGTGGCGAGCGGGGTGCGGAAACCCTGGCCGCTGTCGGAACCGAGCACTTCATAGCCGGCGGCCAAGGAGTAATTCTTCGTGGCTCCGCCGAGCTCGGCGGTGTAGTAGTCGGCGTTGTAGTGAACGAGGCTGTTGCCGTATTCGGACTGGGTGGCGTATTCGAGACGATAGGTGGCCTTGAACTCTTTGCCGACAGGATAGGCGCCCACGTAGCTCAGGCCGTAGGTCTGGGTCGAATTGTTGCGAGCGGCGGTTTGGGCGGCGGGTGTGCCGTCATGGGCTTTGAAATCGAGCAGGTAGGCGTAGGCCGTGAGGGTGCCGAAGGGCACGCCGGCGTAGCTGACGTTCACCAGGTGGGAATTGGAGTGGTAGTCGGGCTGGGCGCCGGAATCGTCGAACACGCGGTTGATGCGTTCGAGGTAGGCGTAGTTCAGCGTGAGTTTTTTGAAGGTGGTGTCCTTGATGGAGAACGCGTCGAAGGTCTGGTCGTTCTGGCGCCAGCCGACATCGCCGATGAAGCGTGCGTTGTCGTAGATGATCTTCTGGCGGCCGAGGGTGGCCTTGGTTTTCTCGTAGGTGTAGGCGAGCCAGGCTTGATTGATGTGGGTGATTTCCGGATCGGCGACGGTGGCATACTTGGAGCCGTTGGTGCCGGTGCCATCGAAGTAGTTTTTCTCAAGCGGTTCGATGTTTTCGCCTTCGATGTAGGCTTGGAAACCCTTGTAGGGGGCGGTGCCGTAGCCGAGGCGGGTGCGGGCGGTGATGGCGTCGGCGGTCTTGAGCGCGTCCTGCTGGACTTGCTCGAAGCGGATGCGGACGTCGATGACGGGTTTGCCCTCAATGAGGGAGTCGAGGAAGGTCGCGGGGGCCTTCGGAGTTTCGGCGGCGATGGCCGCGGTCGAGAGCGCGGTGAGGAGAAGTAAGCGCTGGAGGTGGTCTTTCATGGTGTGTGGTGTGGTGTGCGAACGACGAACGGATCGTCTTTCTTGCCTGTTGAACCAGCACCCGTAATGCCTCCGTAACATTTCAGGACATAAACGGCTTGAATCATATTGCTTAGAATCATGAGAGATGTTCACGGGTGAGGATTCAGTCTGGTAAACGCAAAAAAGCCGCGCCCTCGCGGGCGCGGCTGCAAACACACAAGCAAAGGGAAAGAGAATCAGGCGGTTTTGACGGCCTTCGCGGCTTCCTTGGCGTGGCCGCAGTCGTCGAGGAAGCGGAGCAGGCGCTCGCGGTAGCCGTAGAAGCGTTCGTCGGCCATCATGCTCAGGCGTTCTCGGGGCTTGGGGAAGTCGATGGTCATGATCTCGCCGACCTTGGCGCCGGGGCCATTGGTCATCATGACGATGCGGTCGGACATGTAGACGGCTTCGTCGACGTCGTGGGTGATGAGAAGCGTGGTGATTTTCTGGACGTTGAGAATGTTGAGAATCACATCCTGCAGTTCCATGCGGGTGAGGCTGTCGAGGCGGCCGAAGGGTTCGTCGAGGAGGAGGACCTTGGGCTTGAGTGCGATGGCGCGGGCGATACCGACGCGTTGCTGCATGCCGCCGGACATTTCGCGCGGGTATTTGTCGAGCGACGAGCCGAGGCCGACGAGGGAGAGGGCGTGGGCGGCGAGGTCGTGCTGGTCTTTTTTGGAAGCGTGGGGGTAGACGGATTTGACGCCGATAAGGACGTTGCCGAGGGAGGTCATCCAGGGGAGCAGGCAGGGTGCTTGAAAGACGACGGCGCGGTCGGGGGCGGGGCCTTCGACTTCGCGACCGTCGACGATGATGCCGCCGCTGGTGACATCATTGAGGCCGGCGATCATGGTGAGCACGGTGGACTTGCCGCAGCCGGAGTGACCGATGATGGAGACAAGCTCGCCTTGGGGGACGATGAGGTCGAAGCCGTCCACGACCTTGATGGCTGCTCCGAAGGGATTGGGGTAGGCTTTGACGAGCTGGAAGATTTCCAGGAAACGGAGATTTTTCATGGGCAGGAATCTTAGGCGGCAAAGGGTCTGGCGGGGCGTCCGGGGCCGGCGGAGAAGTCGACGGGCTGGATGTCGGGCGGAGGCGGAAGCGTGGCGGTGCTGCTGAGTTTTTCCTTTTTGAAGGAGAGCAGGAGCTGGGTGGTGTGCGTCTTGAGTTCGCGGAAGGCGGGGAGGTGGTTGAGCTCGGTGCGATTGCGCGGACGGGGGATGTTGACGGTGATCGGGGCGGCGAGTGTGGCGGCAGGGCCGACGGTGAGCGGGATGATGCGGTCGGCGAGGAGGACGGCTTCGTCCACGTCGTTGGTGATGAGGACGACGGTTTTTTTGTCCTGCTCCCAGATGCGGAGAATCTCGTCCTGAAGGTTCGAGCGGGTGAGCGCGTCGAGGGCGGAGAGCGGTTCGTCGAGGAGGAGGACGTCGGGCTTGATGGCGAGCGTGCGGGCGAGCGATACGCGCTGGCGCATGCCACCGGAGAGCGCGGCGGGGCGGCGGTCGACGGCGTGGGAGAGGCCGACCATCTTGATGTAGTGCATCACATGGTCGTGGCGCTCGGTCTTGGACATCTTGGGGAAGACGCGGGCGACGGAGAGCTCGATGTTGCCGAAGACCGTGAGCCAGGGGAGCAGGGAATAGTTTTGAAAAACGATGCCTTTGTCGGGGCCGGGGCCGGTGACTTTTTTGCCGTGGATGCGAACTTCTCCGGAGTCGGGCGTGGCGAGGCCGGCCATGAGGTTGACGAGGGTGGACTTGCCGCTGCCGGAGAAGCCGATGATGGCGACGAATTCGTTTTCATCGACGGAGAGGTTGACGTTGCGCAGCACCTCGGTGCGGCGGCCGGCGGGGCCGTAGCCGAGGGAGACGTTTTCTAGCTCAAGGTATGCGGGCATCGTAGAGAGAAGTAAGAAGTTTGAAGTGAGAAGTAAGAAGGTTTCAGAATCCGGCATCATGCCGAATGAACTGTGTGAGCGACTGATGGTGTTTGCGTTGCGGGTGGCCAAGATGGCTGAGGCGCTTCCCAAGGGGCTGGCGGCTCGGAACGCGGCGGATCAGGTGATTCGCAGCTCCAGCTCCGCGGCGTCGAACTACCGGGCTTCGCAACGCGGGCGTTCCACGCGGGACTTCAGCAACAAGGTAGGCATTGCGCTGGAGGAGGCGGATGAGACTGCGTTTTGGTTGGAGTATGTGGAGCGGTTGGAAGTCCTGCCGGCGAAGCGTTTGGAGAAACTCAGGATCGAGGCCGACGAACTCGTGAGGATCTTGGCGACTATCCGCAAGGGTTCGGGCGGTTGATTGAACTTCTTCCTTCATACTTCGTCCTTCTTACCTAAAGGGATGTCGGTGCGCCGTCGAAGGAGACGAGGCGCTGGAAGACGATCATGATGCGGTCGAGGATGAGACCGATGATGCCGACCACGAAGACGACGACGAACATCTGGGCGAAGGTCTGGGAGGAGCCGTTGTTAAACATGTCCCAGACGAACTTGCCGATGCCTTCGCTGGAGGAGAGGAGTTCGGCGGCGATGAGCACCATCCAGCCCACGCCGAGCGAGATGCGCAGACCGGCGAAGATGAGCGGAAGCGCGGAGGGAATGATGATTTTGAAGAGGCGGGCGACGACGCCGAGGCGGAGAACCTTGGCGACGTTCATATGGTCCTTGTCCACGGCGGCGACACCGAGGGCGGTGTTGACGAGGGTGGGCCACAGCGAGCAGAGAGCGACGGTGACGGCGGAGGCGAGGAAGGCGGGGTTGACGCTGATGCCGGTGAAGCCGGGGACGGCGTTGAAGAAATTCAGAATCGCCGAATTGGACGGATCGGGGATGAAGCCGCCGACGATGATGAAGATGATCGGGAGCCAGACGATGGGGGAAACCGGCTTGAAGAGCGAGATGAGCGGGGTGAGCGCGGCCATGACCACGCGGCTGAGTCCGCAGAGAAGGCCGAGGGGAATCGCCACGCACGAGGCGATGATGAAGCCGAGAAACATACAGCGCAGGGAGCGGCCGATCTGATCGGGGAGCGTCCACGGACGCGAATAGGTGGTGGCTTTCGCCTGTGTAAGGGCGTCTTCCTGGGCGATGATGCTTTGGGAGAGCGCGAGGCGCTCGGCCGGAGTTGCGGCGGAGGCGAGGACGGTTTTGGTTTCGGCGAGCTTGGTGGCGAGTTCGTCGAGACGCAGGGTGTTGTTGCCGGTGGAGAGAAGGTCGTGTCGCTTGCGCAGGAACTGAAGCTCTTCCTCAAGGGCGTTGCTGGTGGCGCGGGCTTGGGCGAGAGCAGGATCTTTGTGGTCTTCGACGGCCTTCCGTTTTTCGCGGAGCTGCTGGATTTCGGCGGCTTCGGCGGCGCTCTGGGTGGCGTTGGCGGTGACGGCTTCGAGAAGTTTCTTCGCACCGGTGGTGTCGCCGGGCTGGACGGATTGCGAGAGTTCGAGAAGGGACGTCTGGCGGGCCTTGACGGCATCGGCGAACTCGCGGCGTTTGGCGCTGTAAGCTTTATTGAGGGGAGCTAGCGCCTCGGCGAGGTGAGTGCGGGATGCAGTCTCGGCGGCATCGGCGGCCGTGTTGGCGGCCTGGGCCTGAGGTTCGAGTTCGCCGATACGCTTGTCCACGGCGGCGAGGGCGTCGATGCGGGCCTGGCCACCGAGGGAGAAGTCGTCGCTCTTGGTGTTTTCGCGTTCATGGAAGCGCCAGATGCCTTTGGCGGCCTGCCAGACGACCTTGGGTGTGGGGACTTCGCCGGCCTTGGTGGTGTGAAGGGGTGCAAGCCAGGCCCAGAGGCCGATGAAGGCGATGAAGGTGAGTGTGGGGATGACGATGAACAGTCCGATGCGCTTCAACTGGACCTTGGGTTCCTCTCGGTAGGCGAGCCGGACGACCGGATCGAGAATTTGAAGGCCGGCGATGTCGATGGCCTTGAGGAGTCTGTATTTGAATTGCATGGACGGTTCGTAAAGAGGGGAAGCCGGCGGCCCGGAAGAGGGCCGCCGGCGCGTGGTGGATCAGTGGGTGCGGAGGCGTGTCTGTCTGGCGGACGATTAGAGCGGGTCTTTGTTGCCGATCTTGAAGCTGTTCAGATAACCGACCGGGTCGTGGGCATCGAAGGTCTTGCCGTCGATGAAGGCGGACGTCGCGGGTTTGTAGCCGTCGGTGGTGGCAGGTATGTCGTCCTTGCTGATCTTGCCTTCGGCGAGGAGGAGCTTGGCGGCGGCGAGATAGACGTCGGGGAGGTAGATCTTCTTGACGGTCTCGGCATACCAGGAGGCGGGCTTGGCTTCGGGAATCTGGCCCCAGCGGCGCATCTGCGTGAGGAACCAGATGCCGTCGCTATACCAAGGATAGGTGGCCTGGTATTTGAAGAAGACGTTGAAGTCGGGCATGGATTGCACGTCGGTCTTCTGGAAGACGAAGGTGCCGGTCATGGAATTCTTGATGACGTTGTAGTCGGCGCCGACGTAGTTGGGCTGGGCGAGGAGGCGGCAGGCTTCCTCGCGGTTCACGAGTTTGCCGGAGGCGTCGGTCTCATCGAGCCACTTGCCGGCGCGGATGAGGGCCTTGATGACGGCGATGTGGGTGTTGGGGTTGGCGTCGGCCCAGGCCTTGGTCACGCCGAAGACTTTCTCGGCCTTGTTCTTGAAAATTTCGTAGTTGGTGACGACGGGAACGCCGATGCCCTTGGTGACGGCCTGCTGGTTCCACGGTTCGCCGACGCAGTAGCCTTGGATGTTACCGGCTTCGAGCACGGTGGGCATCATCGGGGGAGGCGTGACGGAAAGCTCGACCTCGGCACCGGTGCGGCCGCCGACGTCGGTGGAGGAGTAGAATCCGGGGTTGATGCCGGCGGCGGCGAGCCAGTAACGGATCTCGTAGTTGTGCGTGGAGACGGGGAACACCATGCCCATCTGTAGTTTTTTACCGGCGGCGGTGTATTCGTCGACGATCGGGCGGAGGGCTTTGGCGGAGATGGGGTGCTTGGGCGTGGGGGTGTCGAGGTCGGGATCGGCGAGTTGCATTTTTTCCCAGACGCCGTTCGAGACGGTGATGCCGTTTCCGTTGAGATCGAGGGTGTAGGCGGTGACGATGTCGGCCTTGGTGCCGATACCGATGGTGGCGGCGATGGGCTGGCCGGAGAGCATGTGGGCGCCGTCGAGGTTGCCGCTGATGACGTTGTCGAGGAGCGTCTTCCAATTGGGCTGGGCGACTACATTGACGGAGAGGCCTTCGTCGGCGAAGAAGCCTTTTTCCTTGGCGATGACGAGCGGGGCGCAGTCGGTGAGCTTGATGAAGCCGAACTTGAGCTCGGTTTTTTCAAGCGCCAGCGGGGCGGCGTGGGCGAGCGAGGCGCCGAAGCCGGCGGCGAGGAGCCAGCGGGTGAGGCCGGCGGTTTTCCGGAGAAGTCCGGCATTTGAACTGCCGGAGGTGCGAGGAGCGGTTTGTTTCATGCTGCGTATGATGGCGGGTTTGCGTGAGGAAGGAGGGTCATTGCACCGCGGCGGTCTCGGCGAGGAGGGTGGCTTTGCGCTTGGAAGCCTGGCGGTAGAGATCGGAGCGGAAAATTTTGCGGGCGAAATTGGGCGGAATGACCACGCCGGCCGGGATGATTTTATGGCGGGTGAGGCCGTCGATGATCCACTGGGCCTTGGCTTCGGTCGGGTCGTTGGCCCCGTCGGCAAAAAAGTGAACCAAAGGCTCGGGCGTAGTCTGGCCGTGACCGTGGTCGTAGGGGCCGATGAGGCTGGCCGAGATGACCTTTACGGGGACGTTGAGGTATTCGCGGTGGGCAAGCAGGCGGACCAGTTCGGGGCGAAACTCCGGGGAGTCGCACAGTTCGGCGGCTTCCTTGATGGCGGAGATCATGGCGAGGTGTTCCTCGGAATGCTGGGTGGCGAAATCGCTGCGAACCATGAGCACTTTTTCGGGATGTCCGGGAGCGAGGTCGGCGCTCGTGGCGACGCACCATCCGGCTTGCTCGCGAACGGCGAGGGAGTTCCACGGATCGCCGACGCAATAGCCATCGATCGTGCCGGCGACGAGGTTGCGGAAAACCTGCGGTGGCGGGACGACGACGATGCGCACGTCGCGGTCGGGATCGACGCCGGCCGAACGCAGCCAGTCACAAAGATGAATGCGGTGCGACGACTGGGCGAAAACCACGCCGAGGATGAAGATGCGTTCGTGGCGCGAGCGGATGATCTCGTCGCGCATTGTCTGGGCGTCGCGCACACCGCGCTGCCAGAGCTCTTCGGAAAGGGTGATGCTGTTGCCGTTGGTATTGATGACCAGGCCGGTGAGGCAGTCGCAGGGGAGGCAGTTGAGCCCGAGGGTCGTGCTGACGAGCATGGTCCCGAGGGCGTGGGCGGCGTCGAGCTCGCGGTAGATTATCTTGTCGCGGATGGTGGCCCAGCCGACCTCACGGCTCAGCTCGACATTCAGACCGTGCTTGCGAAACAAACCGTGCTCATGCGCCACGATGATCGGGGCCGCATCATTGAGCGCGATGAATCCGATGCGGAGAGCTCGGCTGAGTCGGGCGGCGTTGCGGGCCTTGGGCGTGGACGTTGGCATTTGTTGCCCTGTGTATCAGCCTCCGACGTGCCATTTGGTCGGGATGGCGCGAGAAATGCTTTTCAAACATTTAATCCTTTTGATGAGCTTTCCTCATTCATGACTTCCACTTTAGACAGCCGCCAGCTCCTGGCTTTCGCCACTTTGGCACGCCGGGAAAGCTTCACCCAGACCGCCAAGGACATGTTTCTCACCCAGTCCGCGGTGAGTCATGCCATCAAGGCGCTCGAGACCGAAATCGGCGTAAAGCTCTTTGATCGCATGGGCAAAACCGTGCGTCTCACCCAGGCGGGCGAGCAACTCCTCCAGCGCACCGAGCGCATCCTGCGCGAGATGCACGATGCGCGCACCGAGATGGAGGAGCTGCAAAACTGGGGGCACAGCCGCCTGCGCGTCGGGGCCAGCCCGACCGCCTGCCAATACCTCCTGCCCACCGTGCTGCGTGAATTCAAACAAAGCTTCAACAACTGCGTCATCCGCATCGAGCCGGGCGACGGTCCGGAGATGGTCGAGCTGCTGCGAAGCAATCAGATCGATCTGGCCCTGATGCTGGAGCCTGAAGGCCGCGAAGAGACGCATTTCCGCCCGCTCTTCGAGGACGAGCTACGTATTCTCGTCGCGCCGATGCATCCGTGGGCGCAACTGGGCAAAGTGCCGCGCGACGAAATCAGCAAGGAGACCTTCATCCTCTACAACAAGGGCAGTTACACTTTCCGCATGGTGACGGAGTATTTTCAGCGGGATAAAATCACGCTGAACAACTTCATCGAGCTGGGCAGCATGGAGGCGATCAAGGAGCTCGTGAAAATCGGGCTCGGCGCGGGCATCCTCGCCCCGTGGATCGCGCAAAAAGAACTCGCCGAAAAATCCCTCGTGTCGTTCCCGCTGGGCGCTCGCAAGCTGCGCCGGTCGTGGGGCGTGGCTTACCTGAAGGGCCGCAAGCTTCCGCTCGCCGAGGAGACTTTCGTGGGTCTGTGCGAATCGGTGACCGAAAACCTGATGAACCGCGACTGATGCGCCCGGCTGGACGCGAGCGCGGCTCAGTAGCTGGTTTTGTGTAGTTTCACCTTGCCGCGGAAAATGTAGTAGATGCTCGCGGTGTAGGCGATGACGACGGGCACGCCGATCAGCGCGATGGTGAGCATCACGCCGAGGGTTTTTTGCGAGGAGGCCGAGTTGAAGGCGGTGAGGCTGTTCTCGGGATTCGGCAGACTGTAAACGAGATTGGGATACATCCCCAGTCCGAAGACCGCCATCAGGCCGACCATGGAAAAGCACGACGAGAGAAACGCAGAAAACGGTTTCTTGCGGCTGATTTCACGCGGGATGTTGGCGATGGCGAGGATCAGCGGAATCACGAGCACAAAGAACCACGGTTCACGACGGAATGCCTCGGTGATGTGAGGAACATAGAGCAGCGTCGCCAGCGTGGTGAGCGCGTAGCACAGAATGAAGGCGATGATGAGCGGATTCACCCAGCGCTCGATTCGCGCCTGCACCTCGCCTTCGGTTTTCATGACGAGATAGATCGCGCCGTGCATCGCGAAAAGCGCGACCGTGGTGACGCCCATGAGCAGAGCATACGGATGCAACAGTCCGATGAAGCTGCCGGCGAATTCACCGTCGGCCGCGACAGGGACGCCCCAGGCGAGATTACCCATGGCCACGCCGATCAATAGCGACGAAAACAGACTGCCTCCGGCAAAACTGAAATCCCAGAAGCGTCGCCAGAGTTTCGACGGATGTTTGCTGCGGAACTCGATGGCGACTGCGCGGAAGATGAGTGCACACAGCAGGGCCATGAATGCGATGTAGAAACCGGAGAAGACGGTCGCATAGACCGCCGGGAACGCCGCAAAAAGCGCACCACCTCCGGTCACGAGCCAGACCTCGTTGCCGTCCCACACGGGACCGATGGCGTTGAGCAGAATGCGCCGGTCGTCGTCCTTGTGCACGGCAAAGAGATGCAGCACGCCGACGCCGAGATCGAAGCCGTCGAGGATCACATAGCCGGTGAACAATACGCCCACGATGACGAACCACACGGTGTTAAGGTCGAGATGTCCGTAGCTCATGACGCGTCTCCTTTCTTGGCTTTGAAGCCTTGTGAGAGTTTTTCGTAGGGATCGATGAGGTCTTCGTCGTCGGGGCCGTGCTGGATTTTTGAGTTAAGCAGGAAGATGAACACCGCGAACAGAAGCGCATACACGGTCATGAACATCACCATGGATGCGACGACCTGGTTGGCGGTGACGACCTTGGATAACGCGTCCGAGGTGCGCAGGAGTTTGTAGACGATCCACGGTTGGCGGCCCACTTCGGCGGCCCACCAGCCGGCTTGGTTGGCGATCTGCGGACCGAGGACTCCAAGGGTCAGGAGCCACAGTAGAAGTGGCGACTCGGCGAGGGTGCCGCGCCGCCATGCCCAAAGTCCCCAGGCTGCGAGCACGAGCAGTGCGCTGCCGACCGCGACCATGATATGGAAAAGCTGGAAGGAGAAATTGATCGGCGGACGTTCGTCGGCGGGGATGTCGTGGAGACCGGTGACGGACGCTTTCGTGTCACCATAAGCGAGCCAGCTGAGCATGCCGGGGAGGCTGATGCCGCGGGTGGTTTCGGTTTTGGTGTCCACCCAGCCCATCAGGAAGAGCGGCGCATCGGGCTCGGTATTCCAGTGGCCCTCGAAGGCGGCGAGTTTGGCGGGTTGATTTTTGGCGACGCCTTGAGCACTGCTGTGCCCGGAGAGCGCGGTGAACAGTCCGGCGGCCATGGCGACGATCAAACCGATTTTTACCGAGCGCAGGGCGAATTCCTTGTGCTTGCGCCGGATCAGGTAGAACGCGCCGACACTTATCATCAGCCATGCGCCGGCCTGCCAACAGCCAGCCAGTGTGTGCGCGAGACGATCCATAGAAGAGGGATTGAAAACCATCGCCCAGAAATCGGTGATTTCGGCGCGGGCGGTCATGCCTTCACCGACGATGTGGTAGCCGGCGGGCGTCTGCATCCAGGAGTTGGCCACCACAATCCACACCGCGCTGAAGTGCGCACCCAGCGCGACCATGCAGGTCGCGAAGAAATGAAGCTTCGGGCCGACCTTGTTCCAGCCGAACAGCAGGATGGCGAGAAAGCCGGATTCCAGGAAAAAGGCAAAAATGCCCTCGGCGGCGAGCGCGCTGCCGAAGACGTCGCCCACATAGCGCGAATAGGTGGCCCAGTTGGTGCCAAACTCGAATTCCATCACGAGCCCCGTGGCCACGCCGATGGCGAAGGTGAGGGCGAAGACCTTGGTCCAGAAGTGCGCCATCTGGTGGTAAACGGGATTGCGCGTTTTCAGCCAAAGCCCTTCGACGATCACCAAAAGCAGGCCGAGCCCGATACTCAGCGGCGGATACAGATAGTGGAAAGTCACCGTGAAGGCGAACTGCAGGCGGGACAAGATGAGCACGTCCATGATGAGATTTTATGATTATAGGTGGGGACGTCCGGACACGATTGAAAACCCTATCTGATTCGCGGGGTGGCGACACGTTTAAGTGGTTTGTTTTAAGGTTATCAGGTTTGCTTGTAGACACTGCCCAAAGGCGGGAAGCGCCCCTAAACCACCGCTTGCCAGCGGGCGTCAGACACGCAAGCCTCGACCCCTTCCATGAGCAACGCGGTCAAAATCTACGACACCACCCTGCGCGACGGCACGCAGGGCGAAGGCATCAGCTTCTCGGTCACCGACAAACTTCTCATTACCGAGAAGCTCGACCAGTTTGGCGTGGACTACATCGAGGGCGGATTCCCGGGCTCCAACCCGCGCGACATCACCTACTTCCAAGAGGTGCGCAAACTGAAGCTCAAGCACGCCAAGCTTGCCGCCTTCGGTTCCACCCGCCGCGCCGGCACCAAGGCTTCCGAGGACGCCCAGCTCAAGACCCTCCTGGACAGCGGTATGCCTGTCATGACGATCGTGGGAAAAACCTGGACTCTTCACGTCACCGAGATCCTGCGCACCACATTGGAAGAGAACCTCGCGATGATCGAGGATTCCGCCCGCTACCTCACCGCCCAGGGCCGCGAGGTGATCTACGACGCAGAACATTTCTTTGATGGTTACCGGGCTGATCCCGACTACGCGATCCGCACGCTGGCGGCCGCGATCAAGGGCGGCGTGACCAATCTTTCCCTGTGCGATACCAACGGCGGCACCCTGGTCGATGATTTCAAGACCATCGTGGCACGCGTCGTTTCCGAGTTCGGCGCCGACAAGGTCGGCGTGCATTGCCACAACGACAGCGGCCTCGGCGTCGCGTTGTCCCTCGCCGGTGTCGGCGCGGGTGCGACCCTCGTTCAAGGCACGGCCAACGGTTATGGCGAACGCACCGGCAACGCCAACCTGTTCACCATTCTGCCCAGTCTCTTCCTGAAGATGGGCCGCACCGCGCGTTGCGCCGAAAATCTCGGCCAACTGCGCGATCTATCCCTTTATTTCGACGAGCTCGCCAATCTGAAGCCCGACACCAAGGCGCCCTACATCGGTGCGTCGGCCTTCGCGCACAAAGGCGGTCTGCACGCCAACGCCGCTCAAAAAGTAAAGTCGTCCTACGAGCACATCGATCCGTCGCTGGTGGGCAATCGCACCCGCGTGCTCGTCTCCGACATGGCCGGTCGCTCCAGCATCGCGATGAAGGCGAAGGAACTCGGCTTCACGCTGGATGAGAAAGATGCCGCGATGAAGACCCTCATCGACGAGTTGAAGGACTTGGAATTCCGCGGCTATGAATTCGAGGCGGCCGACGCGTCGCTCAAGCTCCTCATCGCCCGCGCACTCGGGCAGACGAAGACATTTTTTGAAGTGGAGAGCTACCGCGTGATCGTGGAGCGCCGCGCCGGTTCGCTGGTCGCGGAAGCCACCGTGAAACTCAAGGTGGGCGACCAATCCCTGCATACGGTGGCCGAGTGCACCGGTCCGGTCGGCGCGCTCGACAAGGCGCTCCGCGTCGCGCTCGAATCGGCCTATCCGCAGCTCAAGCAAATCGAACTTCGTGACTACAAGGTCCGCATCCTTGACAGCCGTTCGGGGGCCAATGCCCGCACACGCGTGTTCATCGAGTCCGGCGACGGTCGCGAGGTCTGGGGCACGGTGGGTGTGAGCGACAACATCATCGACGCCTCGTGGGAGGCGCTCACCGACGCGATCAATTACAAGCTGCTGCAAGGCTGAGCAGAGAAAGCGCCGGCGGGCTGAGCAGTCTCCGGCCTTCTTTTAAAGCAGCGGCGCAAGCAGGCGGCTGAGATCCTCGGCGAGATTGCCGATGATGCGGAAGCGGCGGACTTTTTCCGGCTTGGGCTCGACGCAGGAACGCAGGAGTTCTCCCGCCCAGGCGCGCATGGCGAGCACATCGGACGGAGAGTAGATCATCACGCCGATCTCGAAATTGACGAAGAGACTGCGGAGATCGAAATTGGCCGAGCCGATCAAAGCCATGCGATCGTCCACGATGATCGCCTTGGAGTGCATCATGCCGCGGTTGTAGTGGAGAATGCGCGCGCCGGCAAAGCGGAGCTGGCGCAGGTAGTGGCGGCGGGCGTAGTCGGTGACGGGGTGGTTGGAGCGGGCGGGGACGATGAGCGTCACGTCCTTGCCTGCGCGGGCCTTCACGATGAGCGAGCGCAACAACACCTCGTCGGGGATGAAATAGGGCGTGACGATCCAGATGCTTTGCTCTGCTTCCTGGATCATCGAGACAATGCCCTCGTAGAGCGGGTCACCGGCCACGTCGGGACCGCTGGCGATGACCTGCAGTTCGCCTTCGCCTTCGGCGCGCACCGCCGCGGGATCCAGCTGCTCGTGCAGTGTATCGAGTGACTGGCCGCTGGCGAAGGCCCAGTCGGCGAGAAACACCTCGTTTAGCAACGCGGCGCCGGGACCGCAGATGACCGCGCCAAAATCGGCCCAACGTTTTTTCCAGAACTGCGGGCCCATGTATTCTCGGGCGAGGTTGTGGCCGCCGATGATCGCGGTGTGTTGGTCAAAAATGGCGATTTTGCGGTGATTACGCAGATTGGCGGAGCCGCGGCTGGACAGCGGCACCACGGGCATGAATCGCACGACCTCGCCGCCCGCCTTGCGGATAGGATCGACGAACCGGCGGCTGGAAATGAGACAGCCGACCGCATCGAGCAGCAGGCGCACCTTGACACCCTCGCGCGCGCGTTTGGCCAGAAGCTTCACAAGCCGCCGGCCGGTGTCATCGCGGCTCAGAATAAAGGTGGTTATGTGAATCGAGTGACGTGCGGCCAAGATGCACGCCTCCAGTTCTTCGTAGGCCTGTTCCCCCGTGGTGATGAGCCGCATGGCGTTGCCGCCGGCGGGAGGACTGCCGCCGGTGCCGCAGATCGCGTGAACGGTGGGAAGCGCGGCAGTGGAGGCGCAGACTTCGAGCACGCCGGGCAGGTGGGGGGCGACGCGGCGCTTGCGCGCGGCGATCCGCCGGAGTTTTCGTCCGCCAAGCAGCAGGAAGAGCGGGACGCCAACATAAGGCACGAGGACGATGCCGAACAGCCAGGCGAGGGTGTTGCTGGGCTGGCGTTTTTCGCTGACGAGGCGGGCGATGGCAAAAAGCGCGAGCACGAAGCCGCCCACGGTGAGAAGGTGGGAGAGGTAGCTGGTGCTTACGGCTTCGGTGACTTCCTCGGTCATGGGTGTCGGTTGGAGGCTTACAGTGTCGGTTGCAAAGCGTTAAGCAAGGCGCGCGGGCAATCCTAAATTAGGCAAATTGGGACTTGAACTAACCTTGGGGAAACGCCTTTTTGTCCCTTCTGTTTTGGTGGAATATCCAAGTGGCCAAAGGATGGGGACTGTAAATCCTCCCGCTCACGCGTTCGCTGGTTCGACTCCGGCTTCCACCACCACTTAACCTCCCTAGGCCAGGGAGGTTTTTTTGTAAATAACAAGTCCATCTGCGACTTGTCGCTGATGCGCCCGCTAGATCAAGCCGCCTTCGCGGAAGCTGTAATAGCCGCGGCCCAGCGGATCGGCGACTTCGGTGCCCAGGATGACGTGATCGAGAAGGGTGATATCAACGGCCTGGCCGGCTTCGCGGAGCTGGCGGGTGATTTTTATATCGGCGGAACTGGGGGCGGGATCGCCCGACGGGTGGTTGTGGGCGCAGATGACCGCCGTGGCTGACTCGCGGATGGCTTCGCGGAAAACTTCGCGCGGATGCGCCAACGAACCGGTGGCGGTGCCGGAGGTGACTTCGACGCATTTGATGAGGCGGTTTTTCCGGTTGAGGCAGAGCACCCAAAATTTCTCCACATTCAGGCCGTGGGTTAGAGGTCTCAGATGTTTGGCGGCGATCGCGGCATCGTTGATGAGCGGGTCCAGCCGGGTGCCTTGGCTGAGCACACGGCGGGCGATTTCCATGACGGTGATGAGCTGAAGGGCTTTTACGCGGCCTATCCCTTTGAGCTTTTTAAAATCGGTTTCCTTCCAGCTGATCAGGCCGGCGAGGGAGCCGGCGTCGGCGATCAGACGTCCGGCGAGGGTGAGCACGTCGTGGCCGCGCGTGCCACTGCGCAGAAGCATCGCGAGGAGTTCGGTGTCGCTGAGAGCGCCGGCGCCAAATTTAACCAGTCGCTCCTGCGGGCGTTCGGAGACGGCGGTGGTTTTCAGGCGGTTGTCGGGCAGATAGGCGGATGGCGGCTGGGTGCTCATGAACGACGTCGCCGAGGATTGTTTCTGGCCCCCGGCCGGCCGGCGTGTCACGATGCAGCTGTCATACCACCATGAACTTTCTTCGCGTTGTTGTCTGGGGGGAAAACGTGCACGAGCACAAGAATGCCAGGGTCGGAGCCCTTTACCCCAAGGGCATGCACACGGTGATCGCGGAGGGTATCCGCGAGTTTTTGCCGCAGGCGGAGATATCCACGGCGACGTTGCAGGAACCGGAACACGGGTTGACGGAGGAGCGACTGGCGCGCACCGATGTGCTTACATGGTGGGGGCATATGGCGCACGGGGAGGTAAGCGACGCGGTGGTCGAGCGTGTCCATAAACGCGTGCTTGAAGGCATGGGGCTGATCGTCCTGCACTCGGCGCACTACTCCAAGATTTTCAAACGTCTGCTGGGCACAACGTGTTCCCTCACATGGCGCGAGGCCGGTGAAAAAGAGCGCCTGTGGGTGTGCAATCCGGGGCATCCGATCGTGGCTGGCATCGACCGGTATTTTGAACTGCCGCAGGAGGAAATGTATGGGGAGCCGTTTGCCATTCCGACGCCGGACGAGCAGGTATTCATCTCGTGGTTCGAGGGCGGGGAGGTGTTTCGCAGCGGCTGCACCTGGCAGCGTGGCAACGGGCGGATTTTTTATTTCCGGCCGGGGCATGAAACCTACCCGACCTATCACGATAAAAACGTGCGCCGGGTGATTGCCAATGCGGTGGCGTGGGCCCGTCCGCAGGGCGTGTGGGTTGACAGCTGTCCGAATGTCCCGAAGTCGCCCGAGCCGATCAGGGCGAAGCCGTGAGCTGCTTTTGTTGAGAACAAAAAGGCCGGCCCTTGGCGGGCCGGCCTTTTAAAAGGAGCAGGGAGGGGAGGCTCAGTAGATGCGGATGTAGGCGTTGCGGCGAAGGCGTTCCAGCCACTTGTTTTCCGATTCCTGAGCCATCTGGTTGGCGAGGATTTTTTCGATCTGGTCGCGCACGTCGGCGAGAGGCTGGACGCCGGCGAGTTTACGGTCTTCCACGTAGAGAATGTAGGCGGCCTCGGGGGTGAGGATCGGCGCGGTGACCTGATTCTTGTCGAGTTTGAAGAGCGGATCGCTGAACTCGGTTTTGAGGTCGGTCTTGCGCTGCCAGCCCCAGTCGCCGCCCTTGGTGCGCTTGGCATCTTGGCTGACTTCGCGGGCGAGATCCTCGAATTTTTCACCGGCTTTGAAGCGGGTTTCGATTTTTTCGGCGCGGGCCTTGAGTTGTTCGTCCGTCTCACCATCGGCGCGGTTGAGGGCGATCATGCGCATGTGGACCTGGTCGTCCTGATAGAAGCGGTCCTTGTTTTCGTCGTAGAAGGTTTCCACGCGGGCCGGGCTGACGATGGCCTGGTTTCTGCGCTGTTGGCCGCGCATGTAATCGTAGATGATATCGTCTTCGATCTTCTTGCGGTATTCGCGGAAGGTCATGCCGATGGCCTTGAGATAACCGAGAAACTTGGAGCGGTCGCCGTCGAAGCGGCGGATCTGCTCATCGGCGATGGCGTTGTCGATGATACTTTCCGGGATGTGGCGTTTGTCGTCCTTCTTGAAGTCCTTAACGATGAGGACGCGGTCGATCATCTCCTGGATGATGTCATCCTGGAGGGCTTCCATCTTGTCGTTGAAATCCTTTTCGCTGGTCGCGGAGCGTTGGATGCCGGCGACACGAGGGGCGATCTCACGGCGCAAGTCATCGACGGTGATGACCTTGTCCTCGACCACGGCGACGATGCCGTTGGCGAAACGCAGATCGAGATTGTCGGCGGGCTTTTTGGCCGGCTGGGCCGATGCAGGAGCCAGCGCGGGAGGCGTTTGGGCAAAAACAGCGGGGTATAGCAGGGCAAGGAGGAGGCCGAAGGACCGGAAACGACTCAGCGTCATGGATTGGGCAAATTGTTCAGAAACGAGATAATCTGTTCTAACCGTAGGAGGGGCTCGGGGGTGGTCAACCTTGGAAACCATCACGGGAAAGGCGGGGAAATAATGAAAGCGGATGGTTTTTATCCATGGGCGGCATGAATTTGCGACGCGGGCTACGGTGATAAGTTCCTGAAAGTCCGCCCAAACGCAGTTCGCATTGAAAGGATCTGGCGATCAGCCGGGCGCTGACAGGTTGCCAAGGAAGGTAAGGATCTCCTTGAGGCGGGCGAGGGGTTTGGGCGCGACGAGTCGGGGGAAGCGGGCGCCGAGCATCACGAAGTCGTCGCGCCGGCCGGTGTTTCGCTGGCATTTCAAGCGGGAGGAGTCGGTCTCCACACTGACGATGCCCTTTTGCTCGGCTCGGATTCGAATCTCGGTGATGAGCAGGAGGGAGCGCACTTCGTCGCCAAACTTGCCGAAACGATCGCGCAAGTCGGACTCGATTTCTTTTAGCTTTAACGGCGTATCAGCCATCGCAAGGCGTCGGTAGAGATCAATGCGCAGACGGGTTTCGGTGATGTAGTCGGCGGGGATGCGGGCTTGGATTTTCGCAACCTCTACGGCGCCGTCGGCGGCGTGTTCTGCGTCTTTGATGGCTTGGTAGGAGGTGGCGGAAGGCTGAGAGCTGAGAGCTGAGAGTCTAGAGCCAGAGTCGGAAGGGGACTCGCCTACGAAGACGAAATCGAGTTTCACGTTGGCTCGAATGGCGGAGGCTTGTTTTTCGCCTTTGAGGCGGGCGACGGATTGGCGGAGCAACTGACAGTATAACTCGAAGCCGACGCCGATGATGTGGCCGCTTTGTTGAGAGCCGAGAAGATTGCCGGCGCCGCGCAGCTCCAGATCGCGCATGGCGATGCGGAAACCGGCGCCGAGCTGGTTGTGCGTGCGCAGGGCGTTGAGACGTTCGCGGGTGATCTCGACGAGGCGCGTGTGACGGTGAAGGAGAAGATAAGCGTAGGCTTGGTGTTTGAAGCGGCCGACGCGCCCGCGGAGTTGGTAGAGTTGCGAGAGGCCGAAGCGGTCTGCCCCTTCGATGATGATCGTGTTGCAGTTGGGGATATCGAGGCCCGTCTCGATGATGGTGGTGCAGACGAGGACCTGGTAAGTGCCGGCGACGAATTCGGTCATCACGCGTTCGAGTTCGTGTTCGTCCATCTGGCCGTGGCCGACGCCGACGGTGACGTCGGGCAGGAGTTCGCGGATGCGGGCGGCGACGAGATCGATCGTCTGGACGCGGTTGTGGAGATAGAACACCTGGCCGCCGCGACGGAGTTCGTGACGCACGGCGTCCACCACGATCTTATCGTCGTAGGTTTTGACGATGGTCTGGATCGGATGGCGGTTGACGGGTGCGGTCTCAATCACGCTCATGTCGCGCGCGCCGGTCATCGCCATGTAGAGCGTGCGCGGGATGGGCGTGGCGGACATCGAGAGGACGTCCACGGTGGCGCGCATGGCCTTGAGACGCTCCTTGTGCTTCACGCCGAAGCGCTGTTCTTCGTCCACGATGACGAGGCCGAGGTCTTTAAAAGCGACGGAATCGGCGAGGAGCTTGTGCGTGCCGATGAGAATATCGACCTGGCCGGCGGCGGTGGCGGCGAGGATGCGCGTGCTCTCGGCTTTGGTGCGGAACCGGCTGACCATCTCGACGGCGATGGGATAGCCGGCCATGCGCTCGCGAAAAGTGTTGAGATGTTGCTGGGCGAGGATCGTGGTGGGCACGAGGATGGCGACCTGTTTGCCGCCTTGGACGGCCTTGAAGGCGGCGCGGATGGCGACCTCGGTTTTGCCGAAGCCGACGTCGCCGCAGATGAGGCGGTCCATGGGGCGGGAGCGTTCCATGTCGGCCTTGGTTTCCTCGATGGCCTTGAGCTGGTCCTTGGTTTCGGTGAAAGGAAACGAGCCCTCGAACTCCTTTTGCCAGGTGTTGTCGGGGTCGAAGACGTGGCCGGGCTGGGCCTCGCGCATGGCGTGGATTTTCAACAACTCGGCGGCGAGATCGATGGTCGCCCGCTCGGCGGCCTGGCGGGTTTTTTCCCAGCGACCGGAACCGACTTTGCCGAGCTGGGGTTTGGTTTTCCCAAGGCCGACGTAGCGGCTGATGAGATGCGATTCCTGAAGAGGGACGTGGAGGGTGACGCCGTCGTCGAACTCGATGGAGATGACTTCGCGCTGGCCGTCGCGCGTGTCGAGTTTTGTGAGACCGCGGTAAAGCGCGATGCCGTGCTGGAGGTGGACAACAAAATCGCCTTCGACCAGTTCGGAGAAATCGAGGAGCTGGTCCACCTGCGCGCGCTGGACGAGGGCGCGTTGAGGGCCGGAGACGCGCCGGGTGCGCTGACGGCCGAAGAGTTCGGTCTCGGTGACGAGAACGAGACCGCCGATTTCGCCGAGTTTGCGTTTCGGAAGGGTTGACCAGAGCAGGCCGGCATCGGCGCGGTAGGTGCAACGGAAACCTTCGTTGAGCGAGCCGCGCAGCCAGAGCGGTTGCAGGCCCTTAAATCGGGAGTCTTCAGCGAGAATTTCGCGGACGCGTTGTTCTTCGCCTTCCTTGGAGACGACGAAGGCGAGCCCATAACCGTCTTTTTTCCAGGCAACGAGTTGTTGGAGGAAGGCACGGCGGGCTTCCTCCTCGGCGGCGAGACGTTCCTGCGCGACAAGTTCGTCGGAGGGGTAAACACGGTGGTGGTGCAGACTCTCGGTGTCCCAAGTGGAGTCGTTTACGCCCTCGCCGTCGAAGAGCGCGGAGGCTTCGTCGAGATCGCCGAGGCCGAAGGCGGCGGCGCACCGGGACAGAATCGGGGCAAGGCCGTCGAAGCCTTCGCGCGCAAACGCGCTGAACTCTTCGTCAAGCGCGGCCGGTTCGACAAAGACGAGATGGGTGGCGGGCGAGAGGTAGTCGGCGAGGCCGGTCTTGGACGAGTCGAGCTTGAGGCGTGGTGATGCCGAGAGTGTGATCGACTCGACCGTTTCGCCGGAACGCTGGGTGACAGGATCGAAGGCGCGGATATCTTCGATCTCGTCGCCGAAGAAATCGAGGCGGTAGGGCTGATTGGCAGTGATCGGATAGACGTCGATGATGCCGCCGCGAATGGCGTAGTGGCCTGGGGATTCACAGACGGCCTCGGAGTCATAGTCGAGGGATTGGAGGGTTTCCAGGAGAGCGTGGAATGGCTGGGTCTGGCCGCGTTTGAGCGTGAGTTCTCGGGTGGAAAATGCTTCGAGGGCCGGGACCGGTTGGAGCAGGGCGGCGGGAGTGGTGAAAACGAAGAGTTGGGAACCGGGGGTCGAGAGTTGGGGAACCGGACGCGTCGTGCGGGTGGCGCGAAGACGGGACAGGACGGTCATGCGGTCGGACGAGGCGGCGAAGGCCTCGCGCATGTCGCGGGTGTCGGGTATCGACTCGGGGAAGACGACCACATCAAGCGCGGAGGGATTGCCGCCGGCGGAACGGTGAAAAAACGTGATGTCCTCGGCGAGTTGTTCGGCATGTTTCAGCTCCTCGGCGATCACCAGCCAGACAGGCGCGGGGCGTCCGCGTGCAAGCTCGGCCAACACGGCGCCCCGCGCGGGCGGGCATACGCCGGTGAGCTTGAGACGAGGGAGTTGGTTGAGGACGGACATTAATCGCGGAAATGCGGAAGGACGTAAGGCGCGTAAAAGATAAACAGGTAGCACATTTCGGTGCTTCCGCCATGTCGTGTTTCCACGATTGGGTTTAGCTCAGACTGGAGAGTGCGGCGCGGGCGGCTTCTTCTTCGGCAAGCTTTTTGGAAGTGCCTCGGCCGGTGCCGAGCAGGCGGTCGGCGAGGAAGACGCTCGAGGCGTATTCCTTGGCGTGCTCGGCGCCGCCGGACTGGATGGTTTCGTAGCGAAGGGCGCCCGTGCCGTGAAGGGGTTGGATGCGTTCCTGCAGGCGTCCTTTGGGGTTGGCGTCTTCGATCTTGAGGCTGGCGAGGCGTTCTTCGAGGGCGCCGTAGCTGCGCTCGATAAACGCCTGGGCGGCGGGCAGGCCGCCATCGAGAAAGAGCGCGCCAACCACGGCTTCATAGGCGTCGCCGGCGGCGGTGGGCGAGCCGCCGGTTTTGCGTTCGGCGGTGCAGAGACGCAGGTGTGCGGGCAGGTCGAGCTCGCGGGCGAGACCGGCGAGGAAAACCCCGTTGGTGAGGGCGACGCGGAGGCGGCTGAGTTCGCCTTCACGCTCGTGGGGATGCAGATGAAAGAGCGCTGCGGTGACGACAAACTGGATGACGGCGTCGCCGAGGAATTCGAGTCGTTGGTAATGTTCACCGTCTTCCGGGTGCTCGTTGGCGTAGCCCGGATGGGTGAGAGCCTGAAGCAGCAGCGCGGGATCACGAAAAACGTGACCGAGCCGGGCTTGAAGCGATGCAAGGGAATCGTTCATGAGCTGGCGCTGGCGTAGCGGCGCAGGCCGCGATTGAAGACCGCGACGCCGAGCCCGAGCCAAAGGACGGTCGTCGCGACGAGCCAAAGAGCGTTCATCGGATCGAAGCCATGCAGGAGAGCGCGGGCGGGGACGTTGCTCACGATGACGGCGGGAAGAATCCAGACAAAGATAACGTTGGCCGCACCGCGAAACGTTTCACGGGGCAGGCGGGAAAACTCCATCATCGTGAAATAGCTGCCTTCGATGCCCTGGCTGGCGCCGAGCCAGAAGGTGAGCGACACGATCATGAGAAGGGCTCCGTAGTTGATGAGGACGCCGCAGAGCACCATGAGCGCATAGAGCGCGAGATCGGGGAACGACGGCGTGAGGCCCAGTTTGTCGACCGCGTAGGCGACCACGCCCATGGCGAGAAAGGCGTTGGCGATGCCGTCGAGGTCGAGCTTGCGCGTCGAGACCATGAACAGCGGACTGCCCGGCTGGGCGAGGAAGAAGTCGAAGTGGCCGGTGCGGATGTTGCGGCCCATTTCGAAGAGGTTGCTCCAGAAAAATCCCATGATGAACCGCTGCACGAGCATCGATGTGCCGACGAGGAGGAGCATCTCGTATTTGGTCCAGCCTGCGATGTCCTGCGTGTGGCGGTAGATCACGGCGATCAGCAGGAGGTTGACGGCCATCCAGCAGAACTCGACGAGCGCCCACATGATGAAATCGAAACGGAACATCATCGTGCGCACGACCGAGTAGCGTGCACACGCGAGCCAGATGCGGAAGTAGGCGAGAAGTTTCATCGCGGATCAGCCGCCGACGGCGGTGTGGCGACGCAGGCCGCGGTTCCAGAGCAAGCGGGCGATGCCGAGGAGCGCGACCACCCAGAAGGCCTGAAGCACAAGTCCTGACAGTGCGGAGACCTGGTCAACGCGGCCGGTGAAAATGGCCGTGGGGAAATACATCTGGTAGTAATACGGCAGCCATTGCGACAGGTGGAAAAACCACGAAGGCATCAGGTCGAGCGGAAACATCTGCCCGCCGAGCACCGTTTCGACGGCGAGCGACAGGATGATGAACGATTGGATTTCCAGAAACCAGAACGAGAGCAGCCCGAAGCAGTAGGCGATGGTGAACTGAATCATCGCGGCCATGAACATGGCGGGAATCCCGAGGGCGAGGCGCCAGCCGTCGTGCGGGAGCACGAGATGGTCCTTCAGCAACGGCAGGGCGATAATGATGGGAAGAAGGGCGAGCAGTCCCGAGACCGCGCGGGCGGCGACGAAGATGCTGAAGCGGTAGGCGTAGTAGTTGATCGGCTTCAGCAGGAACTGGTTGATCAGGCCGTTGCGGATTTCCTCGCTGATCTGGTAGTCCTCGTTGAAAGCGCCGATGAAGAACTGCATCACCAGCAGGAGGACGAAGTAGGTGAGCGTCTGATCGAGATCGAAACCGCCGATCTGGGTCTGCCCCTTGTAGGCCGCGCCCCAGAGGATAAACACGAATGCCAGATGGAAGAGCGAGAAGACCGCGCGGATCGCGAAGTTCCACCGGTAAACGATATTGCTTTGAATCCCTAGAAGGAAGGCGTGCCGGTATTTGGCGAGGACAGACATGGCGGCGGATGCTGGGCGCGGGATTCTCTGCGCAGGTCTACTTCAGTCCGAAGCGTTTGATGACTTCCTTGGCGAGGTTCGTGTAGGCGGTGGCGCCGGGTGACAACGGATCGTAGGCGAAGATGGTCTTGCCGAAGCTGGGCGCCTCACTGAGCCGCACGGTGCGGGGGATGACCGTGTCGAAGATTTTGTCGGGCAGGTGCTTTTTGACTTCATCGACGACCTGACGGGAGAGGTTGGTGCGGATATCGAACATCGTCATCACGATGCCGCCCAGTTCGAGGCCGCTGTTCACGCCGGCTGCTTTGATACGATCGACGTTGCGCAGGATCTGGCCGAGGCCTTCGAGGGCCATGTATTCGCACTGGAGGGCAATGAACAGGTAATCGGCGGCGGCCAGACTGTTCATGGAAAGCATGCCCATCGACGGCGGGCAATCGATGATGATGACACGAAAGCCTCCCGAGGATTTGATGGGCTCGAGCACGTTGCGCAGGCGGGAGAGATAGTTTTCCGTCTGCGCCAGCTCGATTTCCGCCGCGGCGAGATCCTCTTCGGAGGGAATCAACGCTAGATGTTCGATGCTGGTGGGAACGACCATTTCCAAGGCGGTGCCTTCGCCATGGAGGGGGCCGTAGAGACTGCGGCCCGCCTGTTTTTCGACGCCGACCGCGCTGGTGGCGTTCGCCTGGGGGTCGAGGTCGATGAGCAGGGTGTGGATTTTTTTGGCGGCAAGGGCGGCGGCCAGATTGACGGCCGTGGTGGTTTTGCCGACGCCCCCCTTCTGGTTGGCGATGGTGAAGACGAGGGATGGCATGGGTGGTTTAACCAACGAGTAAGCGGCTGCGCGCGGGATCGGCAAGCGCGGGAACCGTAAAGAAAACAAAAACCGCCGGTCTGGATGGACCGGCGGCGTGACTTAAATTGGAGGCGCGAGCCGGAATCGAACCGGCGGTAGAGCTTTTGCAGAGCTCGGCCTTACCACTTGGCTATCGCGCCTTGAAGGAGGCCGCGGACGTTGCAGGAAAAAAAATGCATCCGCAAGACCGGAAAATGATCACGACGGCGAGCCGGTGGAATTCATGTTGGCGGTGGTGAATGGATCACGGCTGTCGCCCACCACATAGTCGGCCTGAATGGAGAAATAGAAGGTGGAGCCTTCGTCGATGCGGCTTTCGACGGAGATGGCGCCACCCATGCGTTCGCAGAGACGTTTGGCGATGATAAGGCCAAGGCCGGTGCCGCCCCGGCGTCGTTTGGCGGAGGTGTCCACCTGGCTGAACGGGCGGAAGAGTTGGTCGAGTTTGTCGGCGGGAATGCCGATGCCGGTGTCGCGCACGGTGAAGTGAATGCGCACGTCGCGGTGGATTCCATCCGCGTGCGGTGTGCCGGGGCTGCATTCCACGGAGACGTCGATGCCACCGCGTTCGGTGAACTTGATGGCATTGCCGACCAGATTGTTGAGGATCTGGCGGAGCCGGCCGTGGTCGCTGTTGATGATGATAGGGACGCCGGGCGCCACACTGGTTTTGATGGAAAGGCCGGCGGCGCGGGCACGGGGCCCGAAAAGATGGACAACCTCTTCGATGCAGTCGCGAAGGGCGAAGGGCGCGTGCTCGAGCTCGATTTTTCCAGCCTCTATCTTGGAGAGATCAAGGATGTCGCTGATCAGGGTTTCCAGCGTCTGGCCGCTGGTGGTGATCATATCGACAAAAGTGCGTTGCTCCGCGGTGAGCGGGGTGTCGTGCAGAAGTTTGCCGAAGCCGATGACGCCATTTATCGGCGTGCGGATCTCGTGGCTGACGATGGCGAGAAACTCGCTTTTTGCGCGGTCGGCGGATTCGGCGGCTTCCTTGGCGGTGAGAAGAGCACTTTCGGCTTCCTTGCGCGTGGTGACGTCATGTCCGACGGCTTGGTATTCGATGACGTTGCCGGACGAGTCCTTGATGGCGCGATGCGTCCAGGCATGGATCACGTGTGTGTTTTCCGAATCGAGCCATGCATGTTCAAAGGTCGCTGCATCGGGGAGGGTGCCATTCGCGGACATCAATCCCTCGGAAAAAAGCGCGCAAGGTTGCCCCAGCAACTCCTGGCGTTTGCGACCGAGGAAACGGGAATAGGCGCCGTTTACGAAAGTGAGCCGTCCGTCGGAGGCATAGCGGCAGATGAGATCAACCTGATCTTCGACCACGGCGCGATAGCTGGCTTCAAGTTTTTGCAGGGCTTGAGCCATACGCTCGATCTGTCTGGCGAGACCGATGACCTCGTCGTGCACTTCATCGGTGTCTTGCAGGGGACTGATGGTCGGAGCGTGGGATTTTTTGTTCAACTCCCGCAACCGGAGCATCATGGAGCGATCCCAAGCATAACCTGTCAGGATAAGCAGGATGCATCCGATAAGAGACAGGCACAAAACGAAATACTGTGGGCTGATGCGTTCCTGGTCGGAAGCTTGCACAATAATGGCAACTGCCGAGGCCAACAACGCGAACACCAAGGAGAAAAGAAGAAAGGTCTTTCTGCGTTGCGGTGCAGTCATCGTGCAATGGTTACTGACTGAACTAACGGCATGAGTCCATGCTTAAACATAGGGTGATCACCCTGGTTTGTTTGAGTCTGAGCGGCCCTTGAAGGTAAGCTCGGCGATGGCGGATTTGTCCAACCCGCCCCGTCCGATGGCGACCAGCCGGTCATATTGGAGTTTGGTGGCAGCACTCAGCGGAAGATGCAGGCCGGCCTCGCAGCCCAGAACCCATGCGATGGTCGAATCCTTGGCCGCGTGAGTGGAGGAGAAGTAGCAGTCGTGGGCGCGGTTTTGCATGTCCTCGCCATCGGTCTTTAGCACCTGGGAAGCTGCACCGGTCTGGGCGAAGACCTCGCGTAACATATCCATATCCAATCCGAGGGCCGAGCCGAGGCCGAGACCTTCGGCCAGCGCGCCGGTGTTGATGTTCATGACCATGTTGACGAGCGCCTTCACTTGCGCCGCCTGTCCGCTCACGCCGATGTAGCGCAATGCATTGCTGAGGTCCGCGAGGAGCGGCTGAACGCGGTCGAAGATCGCGCGGTCTCCGGCGCACATGAGATAGAGGGTGCCGTTGCGGGCCTGGGGAATGGAGGAGGCCATGCAGGCTTCAAGACTCGCGGCGCCGACCGCCCGGGTGCGTTGCGCAATCTCAACATGGATGCGGGGCGTGAGCGTGGCGCAGTTGATGAAGATTTTGCCTGCCGCTCCGGTGAGCAACGAGTCTCCTTCGCTGCCGAACACGGCGAGTTGGGCGGCGTCATCGGTGACAACCGTGAAAATCACATCGGCCGCGGCGGTAACATCAGCGAGGGCGGCGGCATGAGGCACGCCGAGTTCTCCGGCGAGAGCAGAGGCCGCCGGCATGTGGACGTCGTAAAGAGCGGCGAGCATATGGCCGCGATCTTTGAGGCGGCGGGCCATGTTGGCTCCCATGCGGCCGACTCCCACAAAAGCGATTTTGAGCGGGGGCATATGCGGTGGTGTGCGACGGATTTATTACTGCGCAAAAAATGGATTATGCTTTTTTTCCAAAGCGAGCGTGGTGAGCGGACCGTGGCCGGGGGCGATCACCGAGTCTCGGGGCAAGGAAAAGATTTTGTCGCGGTCGTTGCGCAGCTGGTCGGCGTAATGGGTGGGGCTGCCGCCCATCGAGCAGGAAAAAACGGAATCGCCCACAATGGCCAGTGGCCAGCTCAGGCCGGTGACGAAGAATGTCGTCATGCCCGGGGAATGGCCGCAGGTGAGCAGGGTCTTGATCGCCAGCTCGCCGAGGTGGAAATGGGCGTTTTCCTTGAAGGTTTTGGCGCCGGGATGATCGACCGGCTCGAGTTCGCTGGACCATACCTCGGCTTTGGGCGCGGCGGCGGTGAGGGCGGGCAGTGCGGCGATGTGGTCGTCGTGGGTGTGCGTGATGAAAATATGACGCAGGGTGAGGCGTTCCGCGTTTATAGTGTCCAGTATCGCTGTGCAGTCGGCGCCCGTATCGAAAACGGCCGCGAGCCGGCTGCCGGAGTCCCAGATGAGGTAGCTGTTCACCGTCATGTTTTCATGGGGGGTGTTGAACATCGTAAACCCGCGTGAGAAAACAGGAGCCACCGGATAAAAACGCTTGTGGGCGAGTTCCTCCAATGCGTCGGGACTCAGCCGCAAACTGCGCGCGATTCGGCGGATGACTGCGTCGATGGGATCGCCCGCTTTGATCGCGGCAAGTTCATCGGGCGAAATCTCGGCCCGCTTGGCCAGTTGTTCGTCGGATATTTTCAGCCCGCGCTGGGCTTTGTTGATGACATCGGTGAAATTATCCTCGAGCGGAATGCGGGCCATGAGCTGCAATAACAGGCGGGTTGAAAGGCTTCGCAAGGTAGAATGGCGGATTGATACAAACCTGATCCGCCGGGACTTTCCTTGTTTATAGAATCCATGCGGAGATTTGAGCCGGGTAAATTTTACCCTGTTCTTGAAAGCGGCGGTCCGCTTGGGTGATGGCGCGTAATATGAATACAACCGATTATCTGTCTTCGTTTTTTTCCCTTAGCGGCAAGGTCGCCGTGGTTATTGGCGGCACGGGCGAACTGTGCGGCGCGATGGCCGAGGGACTGGCCGGTGCGGGGGCGGAAGTCGTGCTGGTGGGGCGCAACGCCGACAAAGCGCAGGTCCGCCTTGATAAAATCACGGCTGCCGGAGGAAAGGCTTGGTTTGCGCCGGCCGAGGCCAGCGACAAGGCCGAGCTCCAGAAGCTGCTCGATACGGTGGTCCAGCGTTCGGGCCGTATTGATATTGTGATCAACGGTGCAGGCGTAAACTCGGCGACGCCCTTTATAGAGATTGGCGAAGACGAGTATGACAGAATAATGAAGATCAACGTAAAGAGCGTGTTTTTGGGGTGCCAGATCTTTGGGAAATACCTGCTGGAACGCGGGGAAGGCGGCTCCATTATCAATCTGGGCTCGATGTCCGGCCTCGTGCCGCTTTCGCGTGTATTTACCTATTCCGCCAGCAAGGCCGCGGTACATAATCTTTCCAAGAATCTTGCCCGTGAATGGGCGCCGAAAAACGTGCGCGTCAATGTGCTCGTGCCCGGTTTCTTTCCGGCCGAGCAAAATCGCAGTGTGCTGACTCCCGAGAGAGTGGCTTCCATCATGGGACACACTCCGATGAAACGGTTTGGAGAGGCTCGCGAGTTGATCGGGGCGACCTTGTTGCTGGCGGGGGCGGGAGGCAGCTTTATCACCGGCGCGGAAATCGTCGTGGATGGCGGCTATCATGCGATGACAATTTGATTTGGAATCAAACGGGCGTATATATCGTTGGTATTATCTTATACTATAGGCTTGATAAAGGCCTGTTGTGACTTAATAAACCATCTCTATGTCATTCACCGACCAAATTGCAGAACTTGAAAAGGCCAAAGCCAAGATCGCCCAGGCTGAAGCCAAACTCTCCGCTGATCGCGTTTCGGCTCTTGCCAAACTTCCTGCCGATTACGGCTACGCCAGCCTCAATGATTTTATCAAGGCCTTGAAGGCCGCCGCCGGCAAAGCCGGCAAGGGCAGGAAAGCCAAGGGTGCCAAGAAGGCCAAAGCTCCCAAGGCTGCCAAAGCCGGCAAGCGCACCCGCGCCAAGATCACTCCCGAACTGAAGCAGCAGGTCATCGCCGCCGTCCAGGCTGGTGATGCCGGTGCGAAGATCGCCAAAACCTTTGGCATCTCCCTTCCCAGCGTGCAGAATATCAAGAAGGAAGCCGGTCTTGTTAAGGCGCGTGGAGCCGCTCCGGCCCCCGCCGCTTCGTAAGCTTCATTCCTGTCATTGTTTTTCAAAGCCTGCGTGGGAAAACCACGCGGGCTTTTTTATTTTGCCGCTTGGCGACATGACACGGGAGTGGTGAGATGGTTCTCCCGATATGTCCGCGTCCTATATACAGGCCAATACGAACGGTCGTCTGCATCCGGCTCACGAACCGTCAATCGCTCCGCTTAATCGCGGGTTTCTTTATGGTGACGCCATTTATGAGGTCTGGCGCACTTACCATGGTATTGTGTTTGCATGGGATGAGCATTGGGCGCGGCTGGAGCGGTCGGCGGCTTCATTATATATGACGTTGCCCTGGACGCGGGCGGAAATGCTGGATGAGGTGCGGAAAACCACCGCGGCCTATCGCCAGGCGGCGGGATTTTCGGGGGATGTTTATATTCGGCTGCAGATCACGCGCGGGGGCGGTGCCATCGGATTGGATATAGCGCTGGCTGACCGGCCTGATTTTGTGCTGCTCGTGCAGCCGTGCCCGGCGCTCACGCCGGCGCAATTGGAAACGGGCATCACACTGTCGCTCGCGCGCACGTTGCATCGCAATCATCCCGAAACCCTGAACCCGGCGTGGAAAACGGGCAATTATCTCAACAACTTGCTGTGCCTGCGCGAGGCGAAGTCGCGCGGGGCGGACGAAGTGGTCATCACCAATCTAGCCGGCGAAATCACCGAGGCGGCGGTGAGCAACATCGGCTTTATATGCGATGGAGTCATTATGCTTCCTCCCTTGGAGGCGGGGATTTTGGCGGGCATCACACGGCGCCTGTTGATTGATCAGGTGGCGCCGGTCGCCGGAGTGAAAATCGTGGAGCAAACCGTCCGTCCCGAGGAACTCGGCGGCATGCAGGAGTGTTTTCTCACGTCGACGACCAAGGATCTTGTGCCTGTGCGCGCGATTGATGCGACCGCATTTAAAACCGGTGCGGGCACGGTGACGATGCGGGTAAAACAGGCGTTTGCCAATTACGCTTCGGCTTACGCAAAGGCGCATCCGCAGCAGGCGGCATGATTCAATACCGGGGAACCGCCGGATCAATGGTGAGAGACCACGCGTCGATCCCGCCGGCGACATTGGTCACGGCGTCGTAGCCGTTTGCGCGTAGATACTGTGTCACCCGCAGGCTGCGTCCGCCATGGTGGCAATGGATGAGGAGGTGCTTGTCCTTCGGTAGCGTGCCGATGTGTTCGGGAATCTGGCGCATGGGGATGGGCTGGGCGCCGGCGATGGTGCAGATTTCGAATTCGTGCGGCTCACGCACATCGATGAGCATCACCTTGCCGGGCTGCGTATCGAGCAGGTGTTTGGTTTCTTCGACGGAGAGTTCGAGCGGGTAGTTGTCGGCCATGATTTGATGGGAACAAGAGACGGCGAAGAGGGGGGCTCGCAAATGGAAATTGCGCTGGGTGCGCACGGGAACCTAAAATCCAAGGATGTCTCATCGTTTCATTGTTATTATCGCCGGTGGCAAGGGGGAGCGTTTCTGGCCCCAGAGTCGTGCCGCCAGGCCCAAGCACCTTTTGCCCGTCGTCGGTTCGAAGCCTCTGCTCACCCAGACCATCGAGCGTGTGAAGCCGCTCGCGCCTGCCAAAAATATTTACGTCATCACCAGCGCGGTGCAGGAGAAGGCTGTGCGTGCGGTGTGCAGGGGCATCCCCGCCGCCAATATCATCGCCGAGCCGGTCGGCCGCGACACGGCGGCGGCGGTCGGTCTCGCGGCGGCCGTGGTGGCGGCGCGTGATCCGCAGGGCGTGTTTGCGGTACTGCCCGCCGATCATGTGATCCACGACAACAAGGCCTATGCGGGCGATCTGGCGGCGGCGTTGGCGGCGGCGGAAGCGGAGCCGGTCATGGTGACCATAGGCATTCCTCCGACCGAACCGGCGACCGGTTTCGGTTATATTCAGAAGGGCGATAAGTGGGAGAGCTTTAACCGTCGTGCAGTTTTCCGCGTGAAGCGCTTCGTTGAAAAGCCCAAGCGGACGGTCGCCGAGAAATACCTGGCTTCAGGTGATTACCTTTGGAATGCCGGCATGTTCGTCTGGAGTGTGCCTGTGGTGGAGGCGGCGCTCGCCGAGCATGCACCCAAGCTCGACGCCGGGTTGAAATTGATCCGCGCGGCGCTTGCGAAGAAACGCCCGTTGGCGGCCGTGATGAAGAAGGTCTATCCGACCTTGGAAAAAATCTCCGTGGACTATGCGCTGCTCGAGAAGTCGACGAATGTCGTGGTCCTGCCATCCACCTTTGACTGGGACGATGTCGGCGCATGGCCGGCGGTCTGCAAACACTTCAAGGCGGACAAGGCGGGCAATGTCTCGCGCGGTCTTGCCGTCGTGGAACAGGGCGGCGGCAATCTGGTATTTTCCGAGGGGGGGCATCTCGTCACGGTGATCGGGGTTGACGATCTGATCGTGGTGCATACGCCCGACGCCACGATGATCTGCCCGAAGTCCAAGGCTCAGGATATCAAGGCCCTGCTCAAGCGGGTCGAGGCGCTGAAAGGGGGCGCGAAGTGGCTGTGAGCGCGCGATAATCCATGCGGTTTCTCGGCATAGACTATGGCACGCGGCGCATCGGTCTCGCCCAAGGTGACGAACTCGGGCTGGCCACGCCGTTGCCTGCGTTGACCGATGCCGATCCGGCGAAGCGCCGCGCTGGTCTCGCTGCTGTCGTGAAGCAGCGCCGTATCGATGAAATTGTGCTTGGTTATCCGTATAACATGGACGGCACCGCCGGTTTTAAGGCGAAGGAGGTCGATGCGTTTGCCGAAAGCCTGCGCAAGGAATTCGGCCTGCCGGTGCATCTGGTCGACGAGCGGCTCACTTCGCACATGGCGGAGGCTGGCATGACGCAGTTGCAGCTCCGGGAAATCCGCGCGCAGGGCATCATCGATTCCCGTGCGGCGGCGATCGTGTTACAGGATTACCTTGATCAGCGTTTTCCTCCGCCATTGCCGGAGGAGATGTCATGAGGGGCACGGCCAAGCACGAGCTACAGCGTTGGAAATGTGTGGTCGCCTACGACGGCACGCACTTTTCCGGATGGCAGTCGCAGCCGGACAACAACGCCGTGCAGGACTTTCTGGAGCGGCGGCTGGAGGAGATTTTCAAAGGACCGATCAACATCCAGGGAAGCGGACGCACCGACTCGGGCGTGCATGCGCGCGGTCAGGTCTTTCACTTCGACGCGCACTGGCCGCACGATCCGGCGAAACTGCTCGCCGCGCTTAGGATCGGGCTGCCGCCGACGATCCAGGTGCAGTCGGCGCGCCGGATCGCCTCCACGTTTCACGCGCGATTTTCGGCCAAGGGGAAAATCTATCATTATCACCTGCATCACCGCGGGTATGCGGACCCGTTTGACCATCCCTATTGCTGGTCGCTTCCGCAGACGTTGGACATCGCCGCGATGCGGGCGGCGGCGGCGAGACTGGTCGGCAAAAATGATTTTCGCGCCTACAGCGCCGCCGGCAGCGTGGAAAAGGAAGACACCGTTCGCACGTTGCGCGAGCTGAGCATCAAGGAGCGGGGCAACCACCTGCGCATCGTGGCGGAAGGCGACGGATTTCTCTATAAAATGGTGCGCAGCCTGGTCGGAGCATTGGTCGATGTCGGTCTGGGGCGGCTCAAGCCCGAGGACATGACGACGATCCTAGCCACCAAAACCCGCACCCACCGCGTGGTGACGGCGCCTCCCGAGGGATTGTTTTTGATCAAGGTTTTCTACTGATGAAAGCCGCGCTGCGTCAGCTCGTCCATGGACTGGGTGACGTGGTTTTTCCGCCGGTGTGCGTGCAGTGCGGCGAAGTGGTGGAGGGCGGGTCGCTGCGTCATGTGTGCGTGCGGTGCGAGCCGATGATCCACCGCGTCGAGGCGCCGCATTGCACGACTTGTGGCAGCCCGTTTTTCGGTGAGGTCGAGGGAGAGCGGTTGTGTCCGCATTGCGACGGAATGCGGCCGGCCTACCACGAGGGGCGCACCGTCACCCTTTTCAAAGGGCCGTCGCGCGCGTTGATCCACGAGCTCAAATACCACCATGGGCTGCATGTGCTGGCCGATATCGAGGTGGTGGTCCGCACATCGCCGCATGTGGCGGATTTTATCAGGGATGCGATTCTCGTCCCGGTGCCGCTGCATCCGCGCAAGGAACGGGAGCGCGGCTATAACCAGACGGGGTTGCTTGCCGAGGCCTTTGCGAAGGCCGCCGGAGGAACGACACGCGTCGAGTCGTTGTTAAAGAGGGTGATAGACACCCCATCGCAAACGACTTTCGACCGGGAGGCCCGGCGGACGAACCTGAAAAATGCCTTTGCACTCCGTTCCGGGGCGACCATAACTCCTGCCTCACCTTATATCCTCATCGATGACGTCTTTACCACGGGCTCTACACTCAATTCCTGCGCTGGCGTTCTCCGCCGTGCGGGCGCTTTGAACCTGTGCGTTGTAACGTTTGGTCACGGCTAACCCTCCGCCATGTCGCTTTTTAGTAAACCGAAGTATTCCACGGTCGTTGTAAAAAAGAAGGATATCCCCAAGGGGATGTGGACCAAGTGTCCACTCTCCGGGGAAGTCGTCTTCAACAAGGAGCTGGAGGACAACCAGATGGTCGTCCCCAAATCCGGTTACCATTTCCCGATCGGGGCGCGTCAACGCATCACCGCGCTGTTTGACGCGGACACATTCAAGGAGATTGACGCGAGCATCCGCTCGGCCGACCCGCTGCAGTTCGTCGATTCCCAGAAATATCCCGACCGTATCAAAAAATACGAGAAGGACAGCGGCCTGACCGAGGCCGTGGTATGCGGCACTGGCGAGATTCACGGGATCGTAGTCTCGGTGGCCGTGATGGATTTCCGTTTCTGCGGCGGCGCGATGGGCTCGGCGGTGGGTGAGAAGATCACCCGCGCCATCGAAGTCGCCCTCAAGAAGAAGATTCCCTGCCTCATCTTCAGTGCTTCGGGTGGCGCGCGCATGCAGGAGGGTATTTTCTCTCTCATGCAGATGGCGAAAACCAGCGCCGCGCTGGGGCGTCTGGCGGAGGCGAAGCTCCCCTACATTTCCATCCTTACTCACCCGACAATGGGCGGAGTGACCGCCAGCTTTGCAGTGTTGGGCGACGTCAACATCGCCGAACCGGGCGCTCTGATCGGCTTCGCCGGTGCGCGCGTCATCAAAGACACCGTGAAGCAGACCCTGCCTCCCGGTTTCCAGACGGCCGAGTTTTTACAGACCCACGGTTTGATCGATCTGATCGTGAGCCGCCTTGAGATGCGCGACCAACTGCGCGACATCCTGCTGGCCTTGCATGTGAAAAAACTGCCCGCGGCCGCCAAGTAAGACCGCCCCCAAGGCAGTCCCCGTCATTCCCGCGATGCTCACCGATTATGAGGCGACGCAGGACTACCTCTTTTCCCTCAAGGCGAAGGGGGTAAAGTTCGGCATCGACCGCATGCGTGCGCTGGTCGATGTCCTCGGTCATCCCGAGCGTTCCGTGCCGTGCATCCACATCGCGGGCACCAATGGCAAGGGTTCCGTCGCCGCCATGCTGGATGCGATTTTTCACGAGGCCGGCTGGCGCACGGGACTCTACACCTCTCCGCATCTGGTGAAACTCGGCGAGCGCGTGCAGGTGGACCGGCAGATTTTGAGCGAGACGGAAATCCTCGCCTATGCAAAGGAGCTGGAGCCGGTGGCGGCCCAAATCGGCCACGGTTGCACCGATGATCATCCGAGTTTCTTCGAGTTCATGACGGCGATGGCCTTCCTCCAGTTTTCCAGAAAAAACTGTGATATCGCCCTGATCGAAACCGGGCTGGGGGGCCGGCTTGATGCGACGAATGTCGTAATGCCCGAGGTCTCGGTGATCACATCCATCGGCCTCGATCATTGCGAAATGCTGGGCTATTCCTTCGAGGAAATCGCCACGGAGAAAGCCGGCATCATCAAGCCTGGACATCCTGTGGTCATGGGGCGCGTGCCGCCCGAAGCCGAGGCGGTCATCCGCCGGATCGCTGCCGAGCACGGCTCGTTGCTGTATTCCGTGCGCGATGTTTTTGGAGAAGATATCGCGAACTATCCGACCACGGCATTTGAGGGCGACTACCAGCGATGGAACGCAGCGACGGCGGTGTTGGCGGCACGTTGCATGGATGAGAAATGGAAACTTACGCCGGAAGTAATCACGCGCGGGCTCAACGCGGTGCATTGGCCGGGACGCTGGCAGCGGACGATGATCGGCGGACGTCCGTTGATCTTGGATTCATCACATAATCCCGAAGGTGCCGGTGTGTTGGAGGCACATTTGCGGAAGCTCGTGGCCGATACGGGCCGCAAGCCCGTGGTGGTGACCGGCGTATTGGGATCGGCGCGGGCGAAGCCGTTGTTGGAGACGATCAGCCGCTATGCGGCGGAGATTCACCTCGTCATGCCGCAACAGTCGCGGGCGAGTCGGTTTGAGGAATTGGAGGAGTTGATTCCGAATACGTTTCACGGGCGGGTCGTGCGTTCGTCGGTCGCCGCGATTTTCCCCGATGCGAAGATCTGCACGGTGGGCGGTCCGGCGGACACAGTGGTCGTGACCGGATCGATTTATCTGCTCGGAGAAGTGATGGCTCGCATCGAGCCGCAGCGCGGCGCGATCGAGAGCCGGCTGCAGGATTTTTAAGCCAGCTTGATCAGCTCGGACGTCGCGGGGACGTCTTTGATGATCTGGGACGGCTCGGGGCCTACGCCGAGGTAGCGCAGGTTGGGGAGCTTGTTCGCGGCGGGCAGCGGCTCGCCATGATAGGCGACATCGAGGAGTGATTTTACCATCGCGGCGACGTAGCGCTGGGCGTTGACCGGCAAGCCGGCGAAGGTGCGAACTTGGGAAACATCTTCGGTCCAACCGGGGTGCTTCGTGTAAACGGGCTTCAGCGTCTTGCGGATGGCGTCGTTGCGGGGGACGTGGTGATAACGTTTGCCGGCGGCATCTTCGTAGGCGGTGGCGATGAGGAGGTCGCCGTTCCACTCGCCGCGATGAGTGAGGGCGTCGAGCTTGTTGATCATCACGTCCTGAAAACCGCCGTAGCGGAGGGCGTCGCCTTTTTCCACGGCGTCATACCAGCCGACCATGCGCTGGCGACCGGTGCTCGTGCCGAATTCGAGGCGCTTCAGGAGCACGCTGAGCGGGTGGGCGTCATCCATCTGGGTGAGGAAGACGTGCGTGCCGACCTTGGTGTCGTAGGCCTTGGCCACGCCGAAGGTGTGGATGGCCTGCACGGGAATGCCGGCGCTCTCGAAGAACTCGGGCGTGAAGGTGTGCGAGGCGGTGACGTTGGGCGAGTAGCCGTGGCGTTTGTCGAGCCAGTAGGCCTGGCCGAATTCGCCGATGATGGTGTGGCCGGCGAGGACTTCGCGGAGGATGAGCTCGCGGACTTCGCCAATGTTTTTGGCGAGGCGCTGGCCGGCTTCCCAGTAGACGGCGGTGAGTTTGTCGAGATTGAGTGTGAAGGGCTCGGTGCCGCGGAAGGGGGTGAAGTCGAATTCGTCTTTGGTAAACACGCCGAGTTCGATGGCCTCGGTGTTGGCGCGGAGTTCGGCGGCGGAGAGTTTGTCGAAGAATCCGGCGAAGGTTTCGGGGGAAACGCGGCAGACGTGCTGGATCGTGCGCAGGGCGCGGTCGGCGCGTTGGGCGAGCTTGCGGGCGAAGAAATTCGGGCCGCCGAGGAAATCGGCGTAGGTGATCTGCCACTGGCCGACCTCGTCGGCGTATGCGGGAGTGATGCCGCGGCCGGTGGAGCCGCGGGGCTCTTCGGCGAGGACTTTCTCGCGGTAATCTTCCCACGCGAGATCGAGCAGGCGGTGGGTGAAATCGGAAACCATCGTGCGCTCGTCGATCACGAGACGGGCGAGGACGCCGTAGCCTTTTTTCTCAAGGGGTTGGGCTTCCCACCAGACCTTGCGCGGATCGGCGACGACGCCGGCGCCGATGGCGAGGTGACCGATGCATTTCTCGACCACACCGGAGGGGAGGAGGTTGAGCTTGATGCCGGCGGCGGTGTGGCCGGAGTTGGCGCCGCCGTTGACCTTGAGGACGACGGTGACGGGAGAGGCCGAGCCGCGCAGCTCGTGCACGACTTCGGGGATCAGGCGGCCTTTGCCCTCATCACCAAGGGAGATGCCGACGTCGGCGATGAGCTGGCTGGAAAAAGGGAGGAGGGACATGGCAAACCGCCAAAGGAAAAGCCTTTGGCGGTCCGATTCAACGTCCAACTTTCACCGCTCGCGGCGGGCGAGGGCGGGCAGATCTTCCCCGCCGTGCAGCACTTGCAGGCGATAGGCGTAGGCATAAGGCATCGCTTTGAGCTGGAACGGAGTGTGTGGCATGGCGCCCCAACTGGTGTCGCCGCCCAGGCCGCGTTGTTGCAGGTCGAGGTTGAGCGTGACGGTGTCGCGGATCGGGAGTTGGTAGGGATAACAATTCTCATGCTGCGTGGCGCAAAAGAGGTCGTCGGTCGTGTAGTTGAGGGCGTTGGCGCTCAGCAGGGGATCGCCGATGGCGAGGAGGCCGCGGCCTTTGGGATCGGTGAGGGCGATCCAACGGACACCCTCTTTGTTGCCAGTTTCACCGGGCTTGATGTACGGGAAGGCCTGATCGCGCACGCTGCCGGAATAGAGGCCGACGCGGGCATCCTGACGGTCCCAGTAGGTTTCCTGCGGACCCTTGCCCAGCCAAGTGAGGTGCTCATAGCCGGCGCGCAGCGTCGTCTGCATGCCGAAACGGGGAAGCTCGGGAAGTTTGGAATCGGGCGCAGGCGTGAAACTGGCGGAAACCCCGATGCTGCCGTCACCGGTGATCGTCCAGACGAGCTGGTAGGGGCTGTCAGAAGCGGCGGCGATCACTCCGTCCACGGTAACCTTGAGGGTGCCGGCATCGACGGATGCGACGGTGACTTGGCGGGCTTGGAAGGTCTCATGGGCTTTCCGCCAGAGGCCGAGACGTTCGGGCATTTTGTTGCCGCGATCATTGTCCACCGGCGCGCGCCAAAAATCAGGACGAAGCGGAGCGTCGAGAAGTTCTTGGCCGGCGGTTTTCAGGGATGAAAGCAGGCCGGAGGAGCGATCAATCACACCCTCGAAGCCGGGGCCGGCGAACGTGATGCTGCCGTTGGCATCGGTGATCTTGAGCGCGGGCGGTCGTTTGGCGGAGGCGGCGACCGGAGCGGAGACGGGCAACAAAAACTGTTCCCATGCGACCTCGTGGCCGGCCTTGGCCCACGCGGTGTCCGTCTTGAGGGTGAAGCTCAGTTCGAGGAAATACTCGGCGCCGGGTATCGGCGTGAACGACTTGACGGGCACGTGAATCTTTTTGTGTTCGCGGGGCGCGAGGGCGAGGTCGGCGAGGGCGCCGGACTGAAGCGTGCGGCCTTCGCAGACGAGGCTCCAGCGGGCGTTCAACCAAGCCTCGGCGGGAAGGAAATCGTTCCAGTTTTGGAGTTCCACTTCATCCGCGGCCAAGTTGGCGGCGGCGATCTGGATTGGTTGGTAGATGTGCTTCACTTCGGCGAGCCCGGGGTGAGGAACACGGTCGGCGTTGACGAGGCCGTTGGCGCAGAAATTTCCATCGGAGGCGATGTCCTTGGGGCCGAAGGTGCCGCCGTAGGCGAAGAAGGTGCCGAGCTTGGGATCAAGCGGGATGGAGCGGGGGTTTTCTAACGGCTCGACTTTCAACGAAGCGGGGACGGGCGTGCGCAGGCCCTGGTCAACCCAGTCCCAGATGTAGCCGCCTTGGAGATGCTTGGCGCCGGCGTAGATCGGGCGCCAGTAGGACCACATGTCGCCGGTGCTGTTGCCCATGGCGTGCGCGTATTCGCACTGGATGAAGGGGCGGTTTTTTGAAGGGTCTTTGTCGTAACGGATGGCGCTTTCGGGCGAGGCATACATGTGCGTCACGATGTCGGTGAAGGCATTTTCGCCGGCCGGTTCGTATTGGACGGGGCGGGACGGATCGCGCTGTTTGATCCACGTGTAGTCCTGCTCGAAGTTGACGCCGAAGCCGGCTTCGTTGCCGAGCGACCAGACGATGACGGAGGGGTGGTTTTTATCGCGCTCGACCATGCGGACGGTGCGGTCGAGGTGGGCGGGCCCCCAGGCGGGTTTTTTCGAGAGGGAGTTGTCGCCGAAGCCCATGCCGTGCGATTCGATGTTGGCTTCGTCGACGAGGTAGAGGCCGTATTCGTCGCAGAGGGCATACCATTCGGGAACGTTGGGATAATGGCAGGTGCGGACGGCGTTGATGTTGTTCTGCTTCATCAGGACGATATCCTCGATCATGAGTTCGCGGGTCATGACCTGGCCGAGATCGGGGTTCCACTCGTGGCGGTTGACGCCGCGGATCAGGACCGGCTTGCCGTTGACGAGCAGCTGGCCGTCTTTGATTTCGGAAGTGCGGAAGCCGATGCGCGAGGGGACGGCTTCAATCACGCGGCCAGACGCATCGCGCTGGATGAGAACCAGCGTGTAAAGGTTGGGAGTCTCGGCGGACCATTTGAGGGGATTGGCGACGGGCTGGGTGACGTGCAGTTCGGCTTCACCGTTTGCGTCGAGGAGGGCATGGCCGACGGGACCGAGCCAGACACGGTTGCCGGACGGATCGAGCAATGCGGCCTCGACCGAGATATCGCGCGGCTGGGTGGAGTAGTTTTTAACCCAGGCGGTGAGGTCGAGGATGGCGTCGTGGTAGGCGGCATCCAGCGGCGTGCGCACCTGGAAATCGCGCACATGGGTGGCCGGCGCGGACCAGAGGGTGACATCGCGGAAGATGCCGCTGAGCCGCCAGAAATCCTGGTCTTCGAGGTAAGAGCCGTCGTTCCAGCGGAAAACCTGGGCGGCGATCACGTTGTCACCGGGCTTTAGATACGAAGTGATGCGGAAAGTGGCTGGCGTGCGGCTGTCTTTGCTGAAGCCGACTTTGGTGCCGTTGATCCACAGATAGAAAAAGGAATTTACGCCGTCGAAGGTGAGGAAGACTTCACGGCCGGCCCAATTTTTGGGAACGGTGAAGGTTTTTCGGTAGGAGGAGACGGCGTTGAAGTCGTCGGGGATCAGCGGAGGCTCGGCCTTTTTCCACGGGTAGCGGATATTTGTATAAATGGGGATGCCGTAGCCCTGCACCTCGACGTTGGACGGAACGGGGATGGTTTTCCAATCGGTGTCGTTGAAATCAACGCGCCAGAAATCGAGCGGACGATCGGCGGGTTTGGAAACCCATTGGAATTTCCACTCGCCGTTGAGCGAGCGGTAGAAAGGAGAGGTGGCGTCTTTGGCGACGGCGGCACGGGCGTCGGGGAAGGTGTTTCCCGTGGCGAACGGCAGTTCGGTGCCCTCATGGAGCGCGGCCGGATTCTGCCACTCGGGAGTGGAGGAGGGGGTTGTCGTGGACTCGGCGAAAAGTGAGCCCGCGGAAAAGGTAGCGAGAAGAGTGAGCGCCGCGGACAGAGGGTAGTTCATAAAGGGGGTGGCGACATCATAACCCATCCTCGGCACGGAGCCTAGGGGATGGACCGAATATTTAATTGAACGAATCGAATGTCATCAGTTTCGTTTAATGCATGCCCGCCCTTTGGGAATACCGGCCGAAACTCACCAATGCCTACACATTCAGTCGGGCGTTTCGTCCGCCGTTTGTGATGCGCGACATGCACTCGCATCCATTTTACGAGGTGGGGTTGGTGCTGGAAGGCGGGGCTGAGTGGATAATGGGCCGGAGGCGCCGCCAACTGCTGCGGGCGGGGGATTTGATTTTGATTCCTCCGTATAAAGAACACCGGGAGGAGTTGGTCAAAAACGTCTTCACGCGGCTTGCCTGGGTTGGCTTCACTCTGGAAGAAAAGCCGTCGTTGCCGGGGTGGAGTTTGCGGGCGATCACCGGCGGGCCTTACACACGCGATTTCGAGCGGTTGTTTCAGACCGTGTTGATGGAGAGCCAATCAAAAGAGATCGGTTCGCCGCTGCGGGCAGAGTTGGCGTTGCAGGAGATCGTGGTGTTGCTGTATCGCTGTGCCGGCGGACTGAAGAGGCGGAAAACGGGCGGTGTGGCGAAGACGTCGGAAGGCAGTCGTCAGACGGCGGTGGCGGATTCCGCGGCGCGCCAGCTTACGGAAAATCTGCCGGTCAGCGTCAACGTGGCCTCGGTGGCGCGTGACCATGGGTTGTGCACGCCGTATTTCACGGTGTTGTTCCGGCGGCGTTTTGGCGTGCCGCCACGCGAGTTTGTGACACGGGCAAGGGTGGCGCGCGCGAAGGAACTGATCCTTGACGGAAAACATGGAACCAAGGAAATCGCGGCGTTGTGCGGCTTCGCCGACGTGTCGCATTTCGCCCGCCGATTCAAGGCGGCGACGGGTGTCACGCCCGGGCAGTTCCGGGCGCGGCCGATCAAGGCCACGAGGGGTGAACTCGCGGCCTTGGGCGGTTAGCCCTTCGTCTGGGTCTTGATCTCGACCACGTCGTGCGGCGCGGCCTCTTTCTGACCGGCGGGCGATACGCGGATGTAGCGGGCTTTTTTGCGGAGTTCGGCGAGGTTCTTCGCGCCGAGGTAGCCCATGCCGCTTTGCACGCCACCGACGAGAGTGCCGAGGACATCGTCGGCGGATCCGGAGACTTCCTTGAGGGCTTCGATGCCTTCGGCGGTGAGCTTACGGGAGTTGTCGGTTTTATCGTGACCGTAGCGGGCGGCGCTGCCGGCTTTCATCGCGCTGAGCGAGCCCATGCCGCGATACTGTTTATAGAGTTTTCCGTTGATCTCCATGATCTCGCCGGGCGCCTCGCGACAGCCGGCGAGGAGACCTCCGAGGATGACAGCGTCGGCGAGGGTGAGGGCCTTGACGATGTCACCGGACTTGGTGATGCCGCCGTCGGCGATGATCTTGACGCCGCGGGCCTTGGCGCCTTGCGCGGCGACGTAGAGGGCGGTGAGCTGGGGAATGCCGACGCCGGCGACCACGCGGGTTGTGCAGATGGAGCCGGGGCCTTGGCCGACCTTGATGGCGCTGGCGCCGCAAGTCGCGAGGTAATCGACACCGGATGCGCTGGTGACATTGCCGGCGATGATAGTGAGATGGGGGAATGCCTCACGGACGAGTTTGACGATGTCCCCGACGCCGGCGGTGTGACCGTGGGCGGTGGAGACGGCGACGGCGTCGATGTGCTCGTCGACGAGTTGGCCGACGTGGGTGATGATCTTGTCTCGGTCAAGCGAACCATCCGGCAGGCGGACGGGAGCGATCGCGGCGCCTACGACGAGCCGGAAATCTCCGTCGCGGGCGGGTTTGCGGCGGGACTTTGATTCGGTGAGGATGCGGTCGATGTCGGAGAACGTGGCAAGACCGCGGAGGTGGTCGTGGTTGTCGACGACGAGCATTTTATGAATGCCCACATGCTCGGTGAAGAAAGCGTCGGCCGCCTTGATCGGATCGGATTTGAGGGTGCGTTCGTGGAGGGTGAGGATGGCACTGCGGGGTGTCATGGCCTCGGCGACGGTCTTCGACTTGTAGCGTTCGCGCACGGTGCTGCCGGGCAGGAGGCCGACGAGGCGGCCTTGGTCGTCCACCACGGGGAATGTGCGGAAATCGTAACGCTTGGCCTCGATGAGGGCGAGCACGTCACCGACGAGTTGGTCGGGCGTGACGGTGATGGGGTCTTGGATGAGGCCGTGGATGTGGCGCTTCACGCGGGCCACTTCCTTAACCTGATCCTTGGCCGGCATGTTGTAGTGAATGAGACCGAGGCCGCCGTTGAGCGCCATGGCGATGGCCATGCGAGCCTCGGTGACGGTGTCCATGTCCGACGAGATGATCGGAATGGATAGTTTCAGCGCGTCGGAGAGCGTAGTGGACGTGTCGGCGTCCTTGGGAAGGATCTCCGAGTAGAGCGTGGCGAGAGACACGTCATCGAACGTGAGCGCCACCGGAAGATTGGCGCGGAAGAAGGCGTCGGCCGTCTGATAAAAATCGGCGTCGGACGCCGAAGCGAAATTCGAGGCAACCTTGGTCATGAGTTGCCATGAACGTAGTAGGCCGGTCGGGCAAAAGGGCAAATGGATTTTCGATTTTCCGTTGGCGGGGACGGTGAGTTCCCCTTGTTATGCCTCGAATGGCATTGCACCTCACCTATCGTCGCTACGCGTTGCCGTTTCGCGCGCCGGTGCGCACGGCGCATGGCATATGGGCTGAGCGCACGGGGCTGATCGTGAAACTGGAGGGTGCGGCGGGGCGTGTTGGCTACGGAGAAGTCGCGCCGATTCCGTGGTTTGGCACCGAGACGGTAGAAGAGTCTGAGGCGGCGCTGAAAATACTCGGCGAATGGATGACGCCGGAGCAGATCGCGGCGGTGCCGGCGAAGTTGGGGTGCCTGCGGTTTGCGCTGGCGGGTGCATGTGCTGGACTGGACGAGGGGGTGGGGGCGAAGAGCGAAAGGCCGGATTATCTTCCGGTGGCGGCCTTGCTGCCGGTGGGTCGCGCGGCGCTCACGCAGATCGCGCCGAAGGCCGAGCTGGGATTCCGCACGTTTAAATGGAAGGTCGGCGTGGGCGATATCGCCGATGAACTTTCGCTGCTCGACGATGTGATCGCGGAGTTGCCGATGGGCGCTAAATTGCGGCTCGACGCCAATGGCGCGTGGGATCGCCGTCAGGCTGCCCGTTGGCTGGAACGTGCGGCGGAGCGACCGGTTGAGTTTGTCGAGCAGCCCATCGCCCATGATGCGCGCGGGGCCGACGATGCGCTGCGCGGATTGGCGGGAGATTTCCCCACGCCGATCGCGCTGGATGAATCGTTGGTGGGGGCACGCGATGTGGAGCGCTGGCTCGCGGCGGATTGGCCGGGGATTTTTGTGATCAAGCCTTCGTTGCTGGGGGAACCGGCGCCGGTGATGGCGCGGCTTGCGACGGCGAAGGCCGACGTGGTGTTTTCATCGGCGCTTGAAACGGTCGTGGGGGCAAAGTCTGCCTTGCAATTGGCATTTGCATGGAAGGGGAAGCGGCGCGCACTGGGTTTCGGGGTGTGGCCGTTGTTTGCGGACAACGTTTTTGACGGTCCGTTTCCGGCACCTTTTATTCGCCCTGAAGATGTTTCGCGACTCAACCCGGAGGCCGCATGGACCGCGCTGAGCTAGTCCGTTTGTTGGGAGCGCATCCTGTCGTCGCCGAGCCTCGCGATGTTGTCGTGGAAGAACGCGATCCGGCGCGCTTCATGGCGGCTTTCACCGATGCGGTTGCGGCGGGTGGTAACGTTTTTATCGCCGACCCCGCCTGGGGGCAAATCGAGCGGGCGCAGTTCAATGCGCTTTCCGCGCGTGCATCGAACTCGACCATGGAGGGGGTGGCTTCCGGTTTCGGGTGGCTCTGTCTGCCGACGGGCGGGTCCTCCGGGGCGATCAAGCTGGCACGGCATGACGAGGAAACACTTTCGTCCGCGGTCAACGGCTTCTGTGAGCATTTTGGCGTTCGAAAGATCAATGCGGTGGGTCTGCTGCCGCTCAACCATGTGAGTGGATTGATGGCGTGGATGCGCACAGTGCTTACGGGCGGCGAATATCGTGCATGCGACTGGAAAGTTCTCGCGGCGGGTGGGCGTCCGGCGTTGCCCGTGGATGCGGGTGATTGGTTTTTGTCGTTGGTGCCGACGCAGCTCCAGCGAATGCTGGCCGATCCCGAGGCGGTGGATTGGCTGCGCGGATTTCGTGCGGTGTTTGTCGGAGGAGGTCCGTCATGGCCGGAATTGATCGAGGCCGGCGCGCGGGCGCAGCTGCCGCTGGCGTTTTCATACGGGATGACGGAAACGGCCGCGATGGTGGCGGCTCTGCGACCATCGGAGTTTCTTGAAGGCAGACGGGGCAGCGGCACGCCTCTGCCGCATGCACGGATCACCCTTGATGGCGAAAGCGGCGTGGTGATTGAAGCCGGGTCACTGTTTCGTGGATACTGGCCGGAGTTTCGCGCCGCCGGCCCTTGGTCGGCCGATGACACGGGGGTTTTTGACGAGCATGGTTCCATTCACCTGCTTGGCCGGCGTGACGCCCTCATCATCACCGGAGGCAAGAAGGTCGATCCGTTCGAGATTGAAGCGGTGTTGCGGGCCACGGGGGAATTTGCCGACATCGTGGTGGTTGGTGTGCCGGATCGGGAGTGGGGAGAGGTGGTGGTGGCCTGTTATCCACCGGTGGGAACAGGGCCGTATTTTGACCGGGTTAGCCGTGAGATCGGAGCCCGTCTCGCGGCTTACAAGCACCCCAAACGCTACATCGCCGTCCCCGTCTGGCCGCGCAATGCGCAGGGCAAGGTTAACCGGGCCGAATTGATCCGACTCGCTTTAGGCTGAGCGCACCCACGCCGCGAGATGCGCGGGAAGGGGGAGGCGTTCGCGGGTTTTGGAACTGATGCAGACGTGCTCGGTGCGCACGACCGCCGCGCGTTTTTCCGCCGCGCCCTGCTTCCAGATCACACAGTCGAGGGCGTAACTGTTTTCGGAGAGGAGCGAGGGGATGATTTCCACGCGCACCTTGTCGCCGCACGCGAGCGGCCGCAGGTAAGTGGCTTCGCTTTTTGACACCGGGACCACTACGCCGTGATCCGTGAAAAAAGTTCCGAGGAGCACTCCCGCAGCGGCGAGCGATTCTTCGTAGGCCTCGTGGCAGATCGCGAGGTAGTTGGCGAAAAACACGACTCCGGCGGCATCGGTGTCGGGGAAATGAATCGTGCGCGTATAGGAGAAGGGCATGGTGGATGGCTTGGTTCGGACTATTAACCGCTAATGAACGCTAATGAACGCTAAAATTCAGACATGAACGGATTGGGTTATGAATTAGCGTCGATCAGCGTTCATTAGCGGTTAATAAATCCGTTTTCTTAACCATGACCAAAAACGAGATCGCCGACGTGCTTGTCGAAATCGGCACGCTGCTGGAGTTGAAAGGGGAGAATCCGTTCAAGATCCGCGCCTATCAGGCCGGCGCGCGCGCGCTCGAATCCATCGAGGATGAGGAACTCGCCACGCTGATCCGCGAGGAGCGATTGAAGTCGGTCAAGGGCATCGGCGATGCCTTGGCGCAGAAAATCGGCGAACTGCACGCCACGGGGAAACTGGAGTTTTTTGAAAAGCTTCAGGCGTCCATCGAACCGGGGCTGATCGAAATGCTGGAGGTGCCCGGTCTCGGCCCGAAAAAGATCCGCGCGCTGCACGACAAGCTCGGGCTCGCCACGCTGGCCGATCTCGCCGCCGCTTGCACCGATGGCCGCGTGGCCGCGCTGGATGGCTTCGGGGAGAAATCGCAGCAGAAGATCCTCGAAGGCATCCGTAATCGCGAGGCCTACGGGAAGCGCCATCTGTGGTGGGATGCGCACGAGGTGGCGTCGCCGATCGTCGCGGGGTTGCGGGCACTGCCGCAGGTCTTTCAGGCGGAGGCGGCGGGCAGTCTCCGGCGTGGATTGGAGACGGTGGGCGATCTCGATTTCATCGTGGCGGCGACCGAAGTGGCGCCCGTCGTGGAGTGGTTTGCGACGCAGGCCGACGTGAAGGAAGTGACCGCACGGGGTGAGACCAAGGCCAGCGTGCGTTTTGAAAGCGGTCTTCAGGCCGATCTTCGGCTGGTGCCGCCGGAGCAGTTCGCGTTTGCGCTCCATCATTTCACAGGGTCGAAAGATCACAACGTCGCCATGCGCCAGCGGGCGCTCGCCCGAGGGCTCTCGTTGAGCGAATGGGGACTCGTGCCGGCGGAAGGCGAGGGCACCGCGAAGGAGAAAGCCGGCGGCGGCGCGCATGGCGTGCAGGCGAAGGACGAGACCTCGCTGTTTGCCGCGTTGGGACTCGCGTTCATTCCCCCTGAGCTGCGCGAAGGGTTGGGGGAAATCGAAGCGGCTGAAAAAGGCGAACTGCCCCGGCTCGTCGAAGCGGGCGATTTGCGAGGCGCGTTTCACAACCACACGACGGCGTCCGATGGCCGGAATACCCTCGCGGAGATGACCGCCGCCGCCGAGGCGCTTGGTTGGGAATATCTCGGGGTCGCGGATCATTCGAAATCCAGTTTTCAAGCCAAGGGATTGAGCGAGGAACGTTTGGCCGCGCAGGTGGCGGAGATTCAGGCGCTCAACGCTTCGGGCCGTTTCAAGACCCGGGTGTTGACCGGCACCGAGTGCGACATCCTGCCCGATGGGCGGCTGGACTACGCCGACGAGGTGTTGGCGCAGTTGGATTACGTGGTGGCGTCCGTTCACAGCTCGTTTTCCCAATCCGCGGAGGAAATGACGGCGCGCATCATTCGCGCGATCGAGCATCCGCGCACCACCATGCTCGGGCATGCGACCGGGAGGCTTTTGCTGCGACGCGAAGGCTATGCGGTCAACCTGTCCAAGATCATCGACGCGGCCATTGCCCATCGCGTCATCATCGAGCTCAACGCGAGTCCGTGGCGGCTTGATCTGGATTGGCGTCAGTGGCGGAAGGCCGCCGCGCGAGGCCTGCTCTGCGCGATCAATCCCGATGCGCACGAAACCTCCGGACTCGAGCATGTGCGGGCCGGTATCAACGCTGCGCGCAAGGGCTGGCTCATGCGCGAAAATGTGCTCAACACCCGCTCACTGGCCGATGTGCGCCGATGGTTTTCGGAGCGATCCTGAAGAATGGCTCCGAGCCGCCAGCTTCAAATAAATGCGATAACCGGCATTTTTTGGGGTTGGCGGGGAATCGCTTAAATACTGGGTGAAGGATAGTCCCTATTAATGTAATAAATTTACATCAATCCAGTCATTTCGCCTTAAGTATGCATTAGAGCTGCTATGTATTTGGGCTTATGGCGCTCAATTGGTTCATGTTTTTTCCTTCCTTGCTGTTTTTATTCATCCCTCTGGAGATTTTTCTCCCTGGCAATATCAGGCTTAAGGAGCTGGCCTATATCGATTTTCTTGATGCCACTGTTTATCGGCGCGGGCCTTGGCGTCTGCCAATCGTGTGGGTGGATGGCATCAGGTCGTATTTAGGAGCTCTTTTATTATGCAATGCATGGGAGATCGAACCGATAGCAGGAACGTGGGGTTATATTCTCCCGGTTGCATGTCTCTTTGTTCTTACGCTTTCTATTACAGTTCAGATGCATACACGATATAATAAAGGTCATTTTTTGGCGCCTGTGATCTATGTTGTAGGTGTCTGGTTGGCGCTGATGCCTTTGCCTCTGGCGATGGTGGCGGTGGCTGCGGGAGGAGTTTGTATGGTGGCATTCCGTTCCCTGACGGCGTTCTTTTTTTGCGCGGCGGCTATGATGGGGGTGTTTGGCGGGATCGTGTTGCGGGCCGGCTCTTTGACGATGGTGGCGGCGGCGTTGGGATTGTTGCCTTGCCTGCTTAGTCTGCTGTTTGGCCGTTCATTGGCCGTGCCCATGCGTGTCGAGTTTGTTCAAGACCGTAGCCGCGATATAACCAAGATGCATTCCGTTCCGGCATGTGAAGCGACCGAGGTGGAGGTTTGAAACCTCTGTGTTCATTTTAAATTGAACTGAATGAAGCTTCTGTCATTGGATTGAGGCTGTGCCGCGTCTTTCGCCCCAAGCCCGTCGTGATTCCGACGAAGTCGGAACTTCATCGTCTCCGTCTTCCGCGGCAGGTTTGTCCAAAGGAGAGAGTGAGGTCATAGCGATTTTTGTGCACATGGCGCAGGCGCTGGGTATTCCCCGTTCGCTCGGGGAAATCTATGGCCTGCTTTTTGCCACGCCCCGGCCGCTTGCGTTTCAGGACATTGTTGACCGTCTCGGCATGAGCAAGGGCTCGGTGAGTCAGGGACTGCGCTTTTTGCGCACGGTTGCGGCGATCAAACCGGTCGTGGTGTCGGGGGATCGCCGGGAGTTTTTCGAGCCGGTCGTTGAGCTGCGCCAGCTGGTTGCGGGGTTTTTACGTGAAAGGCTTAATCCTCAGATCGAAACTTGGGGGGCGAGGGCGAAAGAACTCAAGCCCGCCGATTTTTCACCGGATACATTGGCCGGGGATGACCGTAAGATCCTGGATAACCGCATCGATAAATTAAAAGCCTGGCAGAAGCGCGCCGGCATGGTGCTGCCCATGGTCAGCAAGTTGTTGGGCTAGTGTCTTGGCGCTGGTCGCAAGCGATCAGCCATCCGTTTTGTCCGCGAAAAGTTCAGTTTTTTCATTCGGTTGCTTCCAGTGGAAGTGACGGGGCGAAGCTCGGTTAAATCCCTCGGTTTTTGCCACTGGCGACTGTCGCCTGACTCCTTATTTATCCCATGATCCGTGTCTTTGTTTCCGGCTGTTACGACATCATCCATGCGGGCCACGTGCAATTTTTCCGTGAAGCGCGCGCCTTGGGGGATCATCTCACGGTGTCGTTTGCTTCGAGCGACGTCCTCTGGCTGCACAAGCAACGCCGCAGTTCCCTGCCTGATGAACACAAGCAGGCTTTAATGGCGTCGCTGAAGATGGTGGACGAGGTGGTCATCGGTCGCGGACTCGACGAGGGCATTGATTTCCGCGAAGATTTCCTGCGCATTCGTCCGCAGATACTGGCAGTCACCGACGATGATAAATACGGTCCTCTCAAGCGTGCGCTTTGCGCCGAAGTCGGTGCGCGTTACGTCGTGCTCGAAAAAACGCCTCCCGATTTCAAGCCCATCTCGACCTCTGAAATCGTGCGCACTATCCGCGCTCCGCAGGAATCGCCCTTGCGGGTGGATTTTGCGGGCGGCTGGCTTGATGTGCCCTCTCAGGCGCGTCCCGGCGCCTATGTGGTCAACTGCGCGATTTCTCCGGTCGTGTCGCTCCGCTCGTGGCCCTATGAACGCAATGCCGGCCTCGGCGGTAGCGGGGCATGGGCATTGTTGAACGGACGTCCGGGGGTTGATGCAGAGCTGGGGCTGGGTGTTGGATGGCAGGATCCCGCGGTCATCACCGAAACCGGTCTTTGCGTATGGCGCAGCGGCCTGCGTCCCGAGCTGGAGGTGAAGGTGGACGGGCAATTCTTAAAAGGCTGCATGGCTCTTTATTGGACGGGCGCTCCGCACGACACGCCCGGGATGGTCGGGCAAAAAAGAGATTACGACGCCATCGAGTCCGCCGGCCGGACGGCGCGTGATGCCGTATGGGCCCAAAGCCTCGTCAATTTGGCCGCGGCGGTGCGGCAATCTTATGCCGCGCAGCGTGGCGAGGGCATGGAGCCGCTGCCGGGCGATCCGGCGTCTGCCGTAAACCTTGCCGGAGTCACTCCGCTGGCATGGAAATACTGTGGCGGCGGGTTCGGTGGTTATGCGCTCTATCTTTGTAAAACACCGTCCGACCGCGACCGGCTGTGCACCCTGTCAAATTTCCGCCCCATCGAACCTTTTGTCCGCTTTCCAGCCTGAATTTTGGCGGCTGGTGGTAATTCAAAATGAAAACCCTCCTCGTTACCGGTTCTTCCGGTCTGATTGGCTCCGAAGTGTGCGTTCACTTTGCCCGTGAACACGGCTACACCGTTCATGGTGTCGATAACAACCAGCGGGCGGTTTTTTTCGGCCCTCAGGGCGATACCCGCTGGAACCAGCAGCGTCTCGCTGCCGAACTGCCCGGGTTTGTCCATCATGAGCTCGATATACGGGACCGTGCCGGTGTTCTCGCGCTCGTCAAGGCGGTGAAGCCCTCCGTGATCGTGCACACGGCCGCACAGCCCTCGCACGACCGTGCCGCGGCGATCCCCTTTGACGATTTCGACACCAACGCCGTTGGCACGCTCAACTTGCTCGAAGCCGCCCGTCAGGCCGCGCCCGAATCCCCCTTCGTGCACATGTCGACCAACAAGGTCTATGGCGACGCGCCCAACCGCATCGCGTTGCGGGAGCTGGAAACCCGCTGGGACTACGCCGATCCCGTCTATGAGCATGGCATCGCGGAGACCTTTACCATCGACCAGTCGAAGCACTCTCTCTTTGGTGCGTCGAAAGTCGCCGCCGATGTGATGGTGCAGGAATACGGCCGCTACTTCGGCCTGCCTACCTGTGCGCTGCGCGGCGGGTGTCTCACCGGTCCCAATCACTCCGGTGTCGAGCTGCACGGCTTCCTATCCTACCTCGTGAAGTGCAATCTCGAAGGTCGCGAATACAAGATCTTCGGTTACAAGGGCAAGCAGGTGCGCGACAACATCCACTCGCTCGACGTCGCCCGCTTTATGGCTGCGTTTGTGTCCGCCCCCCGCGCCGGCGAAGTTTACAACCTCGGCGGCGGCAAGGCCAACAGCACCTCAATCCTTGAAGCCTTCAAGATCGTGGAAAAATTCACCGGCAAGGCGCAGGTCCACACCTACGTCGATCAAAACCGTGCCGGCGACCATATCTGCTACTACTCGGATCTGCGCAAGATGCGCGCCCACTATCCTCAGTGGGACATCACTCAGTCTCTGGAAGAAACGATCCGGCAGATCGTCGAGGCGTCGAAAAAAAGAACCGGGAATTGATAGCGAACGATGGTCATTTGGCCTAATTTTTGAAATAGATGTCGTATTCGGGAGACTGAAATCAACCGCCTGAGAGCCCGTAGTTATAGTGAAAAATAGATCACATAAATTTTTGTATATAACCGCAGGAGCATTGCTGCTCATATGCATTGGAATACAGTGCATAACACCGCATGACCGTTACCATTTTAAGCTTCCGACTTCATTAAAAGACTATTTTCCGGAGAAAATAGACGGATGGGTGGGGACGGACCAAGTATTGGGGGACACCGAGTTGGTGCGCGATCAAGTGAAAAACGTTCTTCAATATGATGATATCTTGTGGCGTGTATATAAAAAAGGGGCGACTGAACTGGGAGTCTATGTTGTATATTGGAAACCTGAAAACCAGATGCAGGTTGAGATCGGGCACCATACTCCGGATATTTGCTGGGTGAATGCCGGATGGCGAATCCTCTCGGCCGATTACAATTACCAATTGTCAATCCCCGGGATAAGCTGCACGCCTGCCCAATACCGGTATTTTGAAACTGGCGGCACGCGCCTGCATGTTGCTTTTTGGCATTTGGTAGGCGGGCGTCTCTCAGGGTATGGTCTTGCCCAGCAAACCAACCTGAGGGCTCGTCTGCCCGAGCGATTTGGGGTGCTCTGGGCCGATCGGTTTGGGTTTTATCGCTCGGAGCAATACTTTATCCGCCTGTCGTCCAATATGCCATTTGAACAGTTGGAAAAAGATAAGGGATTTCAGACGTTGTATCGGTCACTCATGCCGATGGGGGTGGGGGAAGTCGGTCGAAATCAACAGATGGCGAGGCGGGGTGGTGAATAATAATTTATTCTAGATTTTAATTTATATATGCCGCAAATAGCTTTTATCACTGGCATAACCGGACAGGACGGTTCCTATCTTGCAGAACTTTTTTGGGTAAAGGTTGTGAAATTTATGGTATTGTGGGGCGCTCTGAAACTATCTCGGCTCACGGTAGAAGTGGATTTGTATTTGGCTGAGGAAGAAGAGGGAACTGTATTTAGGGTTAATGGGGCTTCTGTGGTTGCTCACCATTAATGTGCATTTTCCCAATTATAAAAAGTGGTATGCGCCTTACAGGGTTCGGAATGTCCCGGCATGTTCGGTGTCAGTGACATAGCAGGTTTATAATACGAAATGATATATAAATTTTTTGATCTTATTCGACGTTGTTTGAAGCTCGCGCTGCCTTATGGTCGCGGGCGTTTGATGCTAATCGCATTTGTGGTGTTCCTCAATGGTTTTATCCAAGTCATCGGGGTTGTTTCAGTCTTTCCGTTCTTTGCCCTTGCGGCAAATCCCGGACTGTTTCGCCAGTCGTACTGGGGGCAGATTGTGCTTGGCTGGTGGCCGGTGATGACCGACAGGCAATTATTGATAGCCTGTGGCGTCGTCGCGCTCGTTTCGCTGCTCGCTGCCAATCTAACAGCCCTTTTTGGAGAAATTATACGCAGCCATTATGTTTTTTCGTTCGGTCATTGGTTGAGGTGTCGCATGGTGGCCGGAATAACCGCTCAACCCTATGGGTATTTTCTCACGCAAAATTCCAGCGGATTGCTTCAAAAAGTTCTGAATGATACGCTTAATTTTATACAAAATGTCTTCATGCCCCTTACGGACGTTTTGTCGCGCTTTGTCACGTTGGTTTTTCTGGTAGGCATTGTCTGCTTTTTACAGCCGGGTATCGCCCTTGTTGCAGTCATGATTCTTGGAGGGGTGTATGCGTTGATCTTTTTTTGGATTAGACCCAAAGCACAATCCATTGGTCGCGATTTACAGGCCCATAACCGGGGACAATTCATAACGGCCCAGCAATTGATGTCGGGTATAAAACCTATTTTGATCCATGGAAAAAAAGATCATTTTATCGGGGAAATCCAGCAGCACTCGGCCAAGCTTGTTCCGTTGTATGCATGGCAGCCGGTTTACAGTAGCGGGCCGAAATATATCATCGAGCCCCTGCTTTTTGGATCAATGATAGGCTGTGTTCTTTTGCTGGCCTTGCAGGGCAAGCCTTTGAGCACGGTTCTGCCTACACTGGTAGTATTGGCTTTTGCCGGTTACCGTATCATGCCTACCATCCAATTGCTTTATATGCAACTGGCTCAAATTACAACGTGGGCCTACACGCTTGCCGAAATCGAAAAGGAACTGTGCACTTTGTCGTTGATGAAAAAATCCACACCGGAGGTCCTCATAAAAGATTCGGTCGAGCCCTTGCTTTTTAAGCAAAAAATAACACTGGAAAACATATATTTTTCGTATCCCGGGGCCAAAAATCCCGTGCTCACTGAATTTAATTTAACCATATTCCAAAACCGGTCGATCGGGATTGTGGGAACCACCGGCTCTGGAAAGTCCACGCTGGTCGACTTAATCCTCGGTTTGCACCGGCCGCAGGGTGGCAAAATGCTTGTGGATGGAGTTGAATTAACTCCCCCGCGCTTGGCTGCTTGGCGCGCCCAAATCGGGTATGTGCCCCAGGATATTTTTTTATTGGATGATACCATCGCTGCCAATATAGCCTTTGGTGTTCCGTTGGAAAAGATTGACAAGGTGCAGCTTCGTAATGCGGCGGACGCGGCTAAAATTCTTTATTTTATAGAAAATGAATTGCCGCTTGGTTTCGATGCGGTTGTAGGTGAGCGTGGCGTCAGGCTCAGTGGGGGGCAGCGTCAGCGCATAGGGCTGGCCCGCGCTTTATATCATAAACCAAAAATCTTGATTTTAGACGAAGCGACAAGCGCATTGGATCAAGAGACGGAAGCGGAGGTGATGAAGACCATCAAATCCCTGCATGGTAATTTGACCATGCTGATTATAGCCCATCGCCTGAGCACAATTGAAGGGTGTGATGAAATCATTAAACTGCATTCGCAAGTGTTGCCAGCATGAGAACTGCTATTTTATAGATGATTCCGGTGCTCAAATCATCCATGAATATAATATATGCGGCGCACGGGGAGTTTTATTTCAAGGAGGCGGTTAAATCAGCGAAATCGCTTCTGAGGTTTCAAACGGCGAATATTTATATATACACAAATATTCGGGTTGATGTTTGGAAGGGTGATTCATCTATAAAAATTCGCCCGCTGCCTGAATTTGTTAGGCCCACAATATCAAAGGTCTATGCTTTGTGTGATTTTGAAAAGCAATCAGCGATTTATTTGGATACCGATACCAAAATATTGGGCTCTCTTGAAGGGCTTTGGATGGCCCTGGAGCAATACGATTTTATCATTGCCAACGAGCCTGCAAACTTAGCGGGATTTCCGTTTATCCATCCTTATGTGAAATATAAATGCGTTTATACTTACAACGCAGGGGTCTTTGCATTTAGAAGGTCGGATTCACTAACGGTCGTCTTTAAAAAATGGAGCCATATTCTATCGTTGGCATCCGATGAAGATATTAAAATCGCGGCAAACCGAAATGATCAGCAAGTTTTGAATGAACTTATTGTGGATGAAAAATTATTTGAGAAATTAAACATTCTTGTTGTTGATAATTTAAAATACAACGTGCGTGGTGGAATGTTTAGACAAATGAGACGAGATGGTTTGTGGGGTGGGGCAATTATTCTTCACTGCCACAGCTTATATAGCCCGCTTCGTGTAAAACTTTGGCATAAACTGATTGCGGGGTTCAGACTTATTAAATCTCGCTTTTAATATTCAAGTGCGAGTGGGCGGTGTTTTTCAGATCCATGAAATTCAGTGTGATATTTATTGTGAGTAGCAAGTGCCGGGAAGTTTACATGAAGTGCATGGGCAGTTTTGCCTTAAATTGCATGGATGAGTATGACGTTTTTTTGTTGGATGATGGAACTTGTAATCCGGCGATTCTGGCGGAATACGCAAAACTTTTTAAGAGTCCGGCAGTGTGTTATACCAATAACCAGCAAGAAGAGTTGGTTTATTCAATATTGAAGCGATTCCCAAATTGTTTGGAGTTCTGGGGAAAGCATATTTTGGCGAGAAAATTATTAGTTCCTGCATTGGTTGGGGGAGAGGATATTGTTTTCATTGATGCGGACATTTTTTTCATCACTAAATTTTCTCTTAAGAATGCCATTCAAGCTGTGGGTAACGGGTATGCTTTCATGTTCGACACATCGGATTACGCCAGAACATTGATATGGCCTCATACGTGGATTTTCCGTTTTTTTTGGCCTCAATTAAAATTTGTCAGACGTGCGAATACGGGAATCATAATATTTAAAAAAACGTCATGGAATGCTCAATTCATTGAGCATATTTTGGGGAGAAGATATTATAAGTGGCACTGTAAAAAACTGATCGGGAGTATTTTTTATTGGATGTGCGAGCAGACTCTTTATGCGATGTTGGCCGCCCGTGGACGGGCGTATTACATTAATCCAAAACAATGCAGACTGGCAAACGAAGGTTTTACGTCTGACACGACATTAAATTACACGGCCCTGCATTTTGTGACAGGGACGCGAAATTTGATAAGCAAATGCGCGGAAATTTCGGCAAAAAATGAGAATCGGGAACATGTGGTCAACATTGAATTGATAGATGCCCAGTTACAACCAATCGCCGCACCGGCTTGGGAGGAGATAAAACTTGGAATACGGCAATTGATTAGATCTTAATATATGCTCCATATATGAAATGGCTAATTGTTGAAGATGCTTTGCGCGACAATCACGGCCATTGGATTGAGTATATTTCTACATTTAAAAAGGGTCTGCTGGATGCAGGCGATTCCGTGGAAATTTTATGTGATGAAAAAGCGGAACCATGGGTGATTGAGCGATTTGCCGCTCAAGCCGTGTTGCCAGAATCTATTTGGCATCGTATCGGCGATGGTGCAGGAAAATTAACGCGTCTTTTTCGCATTCCAATTCATGCCGTAAAAACATGGCTCACGATGCGCAAATGGCTTACGGCGCATCCAGCTCCAGATATTATTTTTGTTCCTACAGTTTTGGTTCACCACTTGCTGGGCTGGTATTTATTAACCACTGGACCGTTGCGGAAATGTCCAACAAGGATCCTGTTGTTTTTCCCAAATACTCCGGTAAATTTGGTGAAAGGAACGCGGCGTGGAATGTTTTCAGATGATCCTACGGCACGATTGTTTAAATGGCTTATTCGACGACTCGCACCCGCTGTTCAAGAAGGGAAAGTCATTTTGGGGGTGGAAACGATTGCCATGCGTAATGTGTTGATGGACCTCACGGCAGCGCCATTTACCTATTTACCGCATCCGGTTCCTGTTTTTGCTAACATTGATTTGGCGCCGCGTGTTTTGACTTTTGCCGCATATGGTCCCGGCAGACACGAAAAAGGTAGTGATCTCTTGCAGCAGGCGATTTCATTGCATTTGGAGGCAAACCCCAAAAGTCCAGTTCGGTTTAAAATACAATGGTTGACCGATTTTGTGGGAGCTGACGGGAGTATGATAAGCAAACTTAAAACTCTGTTGGATGCTCCTCAAGTAGAGTTTATCACCCATTATTTTCAACCTGGTGAATATGCCAGACGTCTTGCTGAAACCGATGTGCTAGTGCTTCCCTATCGCATAGAATCCTACGGTTTAAGAGTTTCCCGGGTTGTTATTGAAGCCATGGTGCATGGTATCCCTATCATTGCCACAGCTGGCACTACTTTGACGGAACAAGCGGAAATGTATGGTGCTTGTGTGGAATGTTCCGACGGCTCGATAGACAGTCTTTTATCTGCGATTCAGCAAGTCGAAGAAAACTACGCCGCTTTACGGGCAAAAGCGGGCAAGCAGGCGACACTGGCGATCGATCATTTTTCCGTGAAAAATTTTAGAAAATTACTAATGAATCGTTTGAAAAATAAAATGGCCCATGAACTTTAGATTGTTGGCCGGCGGGTTTATGTCCTATTTTTATAATGCGTGGATTGGCAGAATACCATCGCGCACAGCACGCCACTTTTTCTTAAAATATTATCTCGGTGCGTGCGGGAAAGGCACTGGAATCCAATTGAACAATCGTTTTCTGAATGGGCGAAAAATTCGCTTTGGTGAACGCAATGTTATCAATTTTGGCTGCCTATTCGACGGACGTCGTTACTCCATCACCACAGGAAATGATGTTTCGATCGGACCGGAAGCCACGATTTTGACTTTGGGGCACGACCCGCAGTCGCCGATATTTGCGGATCGCGGCGGTGATGTTGTTATTGGCGATCGCGTATGGATTGCTTACGGTGCGTTAATCATGCCAGGTGTCACCATTGGAGAGGGGGCTGTAGTCGCGGCCGGCGCAGTGGTAACTCGCGACGTGGAACCGTATTCAATCGTGGCGGGGATTCCCGCGCGAGTAATTGGGTCTCGCGCTAAAGGGCTTCACTATAGGTTGAATTATCATCCTGTTTTGTCATAAATAAATATTTATCCCTAAAATCATTTTTTAGCCCTTCACATGTGCTAATCTAATGGCTGAAAAGTTTTTAATTTATAATCCAGGTGTTGAGGGTGGAATACCCCGGTATGCTTATTATCAGGGATTCGCATTAAAAAAAGCTGGTTGTCATGTTATTATGGTTTGCGCTCGCGAATCGATTAATCCGCTTAACGGAGTTATCCAAGTCAGTAAAGTTTTGGCGTATGTTCCTCCAAAAAAGGTAAAAATTATATATTTTAAGCGGCTGGCCAAATTTTTAAGAGGTTTGGGGATAGTATCGGTAATACTTTATAACCAAATTCAGCTGGCCGTGCAAATCATCCGCTCGCGGCCCAATGCAGTGCTTCTTGCAAGTTACGAAGAGTATTTATCGCCGGTATGGGTGTGGTGGCATATTATAATCAAGCGTTGTCTAGGTGTAACCTATCTGGCGAATCTCCATGATCCCGTGCGTGATTTTGTGGTGGGTCCGTTGTGGTGGCACAGACTGTCGGTTCGTATGGCTTATGGGCCAATTTCATGTGTCTTTGTTCATCAACAAGTATCGGCCAATGCCGGCGTTCCGAAAGAAGTGCGAATAAAAGAAGTTCCACACGGTCTTTTTGACACAGGAGGCAAATTAATTTCCACGGAAAAAATAAGAGCAGAGTGGCATATTCCTGAGGACGCCGTGGCTTTTTTAGCGTTTGGTTTTATTCGCGACGGAAAGAATCTGGATCTTTTGATCAAAGCCCTGGTTTTTAATCCGGATGCCTATTTGATAGTAATAGGCCGAGTGCAGTCTGCGGCCAGAGACAAGCCTGTGAGTTTTTATTGCAACCTCGCCGATTCTCTTGGAGTTTCGTCGAGGGTGCGGTTCAAGGAAGAATTTATACAGGATCAATATATTGGAAGTTATATTGCGGCCGCTGATGTCGTAGCCATGACATACGGGGAGACCTTTCATTCACAAAGTGGTGTCCTAAATACGGTTGCCAAGGCAATGCGACCTCTGTTGGTTTCCGCAGGCGAGAGTCCTCTCAAGGATGTGGTTTTACGGTATAATTTGGGGGTTTTCGTAAAACCCGACAGTGTTGAGGAATTGAGCGGTGGTATATCCCAATTAACGCAACTAATCAAAGCGCAACGTAAACAGCGGACTGAAATAGACAGTCTGGCTCGTGCCGGGTGGAATGCCTACCTCCAGTATGCTTCATGGGACGTGAATGCCGCGACGGTACTCGATGCCTTCAAAGAAGTAAAAAATTAGATTTAGGTGCATATTTTAAATATTTAGATGTATGAAGAGAATAAATTTTTTCCCCTGGACTGATGACTCCTCTGTTTTAGGTTATGGAACAACGAGTTTTATGTCGGCGGATAGCACAAAAGAGCGTTTGGCGCTTTTAGCCGCCGCTTTTGACCAAGGGATCAATCATTTTGATACGGCCGCTTATTATGGTTATGGAGAAGCTGAACGGCTTTTGGGAAAATTTTTGGTTGGGAAGCGTGATAAGGTAACAGTCACCACAAAATTTGGCATTGAGCCGACTGGTATTGTAAAACTAAGGTGGGCTAATTTATTAGTTCGCAAAGCCTTTAAAGTTATCCCATCATTACGAAAAATTGTTGTGCGCCGGCCCGGGGTTGCGGCTGTATCGAATGTATTTGATCCTATAAAAGCCGAGCAAAGTTTGGATCGGAGTCTTACCGCTCTACGAACTGATTATGTTGATCTTTTTTTACTTCATGAGCCCAGTTTGGAATCGGTGGCGTCCGGATCACTTATGGAGTATCTTGAACGGGAAATTGGCCGCGGGCGAATAAGGGCATTTGGGTGTGGTGGGGCTGAAACTGTTTTGGAGGTGGTTGCAAAAAAAAATCTTTCCAGCGGGCGTTGGCTGCAATTTGAGGATAATGTTATTCATAAGCGCATTGAAAGTATTGCGGGCGGCGATAGGCGATGCATCACTTATGCTCCTTTTAATTCATCTTTGAAGATGGTGATGACTTGGCTTAGGGCTGAACCGGCGAGAATATTGGCGTGGAGCAAGCAATTGGATATTGATTGCAGCCTTGCGGATAATATAGCTGCCCTCTTGCAGGCGACCTCTCATGGTCGCAATGCAAGTGGAATTGTTTTATTTTCAACCCGTAAAGTTGAACATATTAAATCAGCGGTAAAAGTAGCGAGTGGCAATTATGTCACCAACGATCAATGCGATAAATTTATAAAATTGACCGCCGCAATTCGGTGGTAGCTTGCTGCATGAGTATAATCAAAAGAAGACAGGTCGAGCCATCCGTAATTCGTGCAACAGCTTGTCGAATCAGTTCACAGTCCTTTTATTTGAGCCAATGATATTAACCGAAATTTCCGCACTTAGCGCTGATTTACAGCAAAATAAAGTTATAATCATTGGCGGAGGGACAGTTGGATTGTATATGGCTAACGAATTGAGAAAGTCCGGCCGGCCTGTCGTTGTCATTGAGTCTGGAAATAGAAACTTAGGTGGTTTTTCTTCCGATACTTACAAATCCATTGGTTTGGCCAATCAAGGATTGAAAATCGGGCGTAGCCGCAGCCTTGGAGGAACAAGCAATCTTTGGGGTGGGCAGTTGGTTGAGTTTCAAGAAGCCGATTTTACCGGCAGGAGTTGGATGCCGAACTCGACGTGGCCTGTTGATTACAAGGAGATATCAGCTTATTATTGTTCTACATATGAAAATCTAGGTTTACCTAAAAAAATATGCGATGATCGGGAGGTTTTTCGAGGATTAAAAATGGAATACCCGTGTCTGGAAGGTGGAGTTGAAGTCTTTTTGACACGTTGGCTGAAAACCCCCAGTATGGCGGTGGCTTTTGAAAAAGAAATAAAGACCGATCCCTGTTTTGAAGTTCTATTAAATCATACGGTTGTAGGTTTTAATGGAGCGGATGGTTTGATCACCGGAGTTAAAATTATCGATCGGCATGGCGCTTGTCATCTAATCAAAGGCGGCCAATTTGTGCTGGCGGCTGGCACCATTGAAATCATTCGGCTTATGCTACATGCAGCGAATGATACAACCTGGCGTTGCCCGTGGAAAAATAATACCAATGTGGGCGCCTATTTTCAGGATCATACCGGAGGGCGTGTCGCTCTGTTGCGAATGCGCGATAAAAAGCGTTTTTATGCTTTGTTCTCGACGATTGTATATTCGGGTTTTAAATTTCATCCCAAGCTTCGATTAACCACTAAAGTAATAGAAAGTGAACGTATTCATAACATGCAAGGCATGTTTTCTTTCGAAAGTTCAATTGGTGAAAATTTAATTTATTTAAAACAATTTGTTAAGAGTGCCATATATAGCAGAAAGATTTCGGGGGTGATGGATTTTGGAAGGAATTTATTGGCCTGCGGAAAACATTTAATTCCATTGATATGGACTTATTTTTTGAGGAATCGCATCCTTATTCCAAGTGAATCAAAAATATCGATGATGATTCAGACCGAGCATACCCCCTTGGCACAAAGTTGCGTCAGAATTGATCCAAGTGTTGTTGATGAACATGGATTACCCAAGGTTATACTGGACTGGCGAATTGATGATGCGGAAATCAAATCGATCCGCGATTTCACTTTACGTTGCAAGTATGCGCTTGAAGCTGCGGGGTTAGCCGATGTTTGCGTGCTCGATGATTTGCTTGAACTCAAACCATCGTTTATGGCTAAACTCCGCGACAATTATCACCATGCGGGTGGTGTCTGTATGGGAACATCGCAAGCCGATGGAGTTGTAGATTCGAATCTGCGTGTTTTTGGAACAAAAAATCTTTATGTGGCCGGTGCGGCAACATTCAGAACCGGGGGCAATGCCAACACCACGTTTTTGGCGCTAGTATTTTCAACTCGATTGGTTCATCACTTATCACTCAATTGCCCAAAGAGTAATCTATCGACTCCAATACAGTAATTCTAATTATACCTAACCCGAATAGGTGGCATTCGGAGCACAACGATTCTCTTATTTCTATATTTAATTAAATATACTGCATATTGTGCATGTAAACTTTGGGCGTAAAATCATGAATTCGTGCTATCGACTTTTTAGGCGTTACTGGAGCGCCCGAGAACTGGGTTTTAGTTTTCGGGGAACATCTTATTCTCGGGCTCCTCGCATGGCATTGCTTAACGGAATGAAAATATCTATTTTATACCCAGAAGATCGTGGGTATTTAGATGATATCACCAATGTTTGGCTTGATGATGAATATGGATTAAAATCTCTCGTGGAAGCCCCAAATACAATTGTTGATATTGGCGGTAATATTGGGCTATTTTCTCTTATAGCATGGCATAGATTTCCAAGCTCGAAAATATTTTGTTATGAACCAAATAATAGGGTGCATAAATATACAAAATTAAATCTTAAGGTTACATCAGCGATCATCTTTGAATGTGGAGTAAGTAATCATGATGGAAAATGCTTCATGATTGACAACTCTGACTCGCGGCTCGCAGCTACCAAGAATGACGCGACTGGCAATTGCGAGCTTCGTTCCATTCGCCGTGTAATCCAAGAGGCTGGAGGGCAAATTGACCTCCTGAAGTTGGATTGCGAAGGGGCAGAGTGGAATATCTTTCAAGACAAAGATGCCCTAAGAAATGTAAAAACTATAAGGATGGAGTATCATTTAGCCGAGGGACGGACTATACATGATTTCGTATCTACAGTTAAATCAATCGGCTTTACAATACGACACATTTCTCCACATGGAGTCTATGGGATAGCTTGGTTGGATAGAAATTAAATACCAATATTTAGCCTAATTGAGGCTTTGAGCTTATAATTTAATGATCGTTATGTTTATCGGATGAAAAGTGCCAATTGGACATGTATCCAGTTGGGCTCTCGTGAGCATTATGCAATTCCCATGGCCTTGCATAAGAGTGGTTTTTTGGATAGGCTCATAACGGATAGTTGGATTCCTCGTTTTTTGAAAACACCGGTGGGTGCTTTGCACAAAAATTTAGGGCAGCGCCGCCATGATGCTATTCCTGATAAGTTAGTCGCTTCTATAACACTTGGCCGGGTTGCGTGTGATGTATTAAACACGATGCATCGTAAGGCGGGGTGGGATGCAATCTTGGCGAGAAATCGCTGGTTCCAAGCTTGGTCGGCTAAAAAACTTTCCAGGTTACTAGTTCAAGGTGAGGAGTCTTCAGTTTGTTTTTCCTACAGTTACACGGCTCGATTGCCATTTCGTGAAGCCAAAAAACGGGGGCTCCGTTGTATTTTAGGCCAGATCGATCCGGGGCCACAAGAGGCCGTGGTCGTCGAGGAAGCTTCATCGGCTTATGCCGCATCGTTGGGCGAGTTGGAGACCTCGCCGCCAGAAAGCTATTGGCGGGAGTGGCAAGAGGAAGTTGAACTCGCCGATGCAATTCTTGTAAATTCGAATTGGTCGATGGAGCTATTGGCCCGAGCAGGTGTTCCGCGGACTAAAATGATAGAAGTGCCACTCGCTTTTGAGTCGTCAGCGCCTTCCAAAAGACGAAGGCAAGCTGCGGGTGCATTTAGTGCCGCCCGTCCTCTTACCGTGCTTTTTCTTGGGCAAGTAATCTTGAGGAAAGGAATCGGCCAACTTTTTGACGCAATCCGCCTACTGGATGACGCCCCTATTCGTTTTATAGTAGCGGGGCCTGTTGGAATTCGCATTCCACCGTGGATAAGTGGCCGTGCCAATGTGCAGATCCTTGGTGCAGTGGATCGGGAGTCGGGGGCCGCTCTTTATGCAGCCAGCGATATTTTTATCCTGCCAACATTATCGGACGGGTTTGCGATCACTCAATTGGAGGCACAGGCTCAAGGAGTGCCGGTTATTGCTTCGAAATGCTGTGGAGCGGTTGTTTGCGACGGGATTAATGGTATGATCTTGGACGAAGTCACACCCGAAGCGATTGTCGATCGACTGCAGTATTTACTGCAAAATCCAGAGGTCTTGGCTGGCATGGCGTCACGCTCAAAGGTAGATGATCGTTTTTCGCTGGAAACATTGGCGGGTAATTTGTTCCGAGTGTAAAATCTAAATTTTTTTGAAGTGATCTTCTTGTAATATATATGTATTTGCTTGTTTCCTTTGTTATATTAATCCTTGGCGCATTTTCATTTTCCGATTGGCCGGGCACATTGCTCCTTGTGGCAACCCAGCTGGTGTTATTGATCGGCTTTATAAGGGAACGCCATGTGACATCGGTTGGGGCTTTTGTTTTCATGTCTTTCCTGTTTTTCGGCATGAGGCCACTCTACATAGTTGGTAATAATGATACGAACTTAATCATCGGACTGTTTGGGGCCGATGCGAGTGCAGATGCCAGGCATGTTGCATTAACGTGGGCCGCATCGGGTCTATGGGTTTTTGTATTGGGATGCGCAGCGCAGCGCATGCAAGGCAACTGGAAGATTGGGCAATTGCAATTTGCGTCGTATAGCCAAACGCGGCAGTTGGACGTGTTGAGTCTGCCTCCGTCTGGTTACCTGGTCGCGTTGCTGCTACAAGGAATAGCCCTTACGGCGATGATTTTCCTTAGTAAATCGGGACTTGGGATTTATGGAAGTTCATTGGGTGCCTATGCCTATGATTTTCCTATGATTCTGCAAGGGGTGCAATTATTTGGAATTGTAGTGTTTGTTGAGCGCTGGGTGCGAGAGCGATCAATGGGTGCGGTCGCTTTGATGGGAGTCTCTTTCATATTACTGGCGCTTACTTCATGGTTTGCACATGATGTGACCTTATTTCGTGGAGCATACATAACCCCCTTAATGGCGGCAGGATTTGCCCTACTGTTTCGCTACAAAGGGCGGGTCGGTTATCTGTGGCTGATCTTGCCGCTGATTGTGTTGTTGCCGATATTTCGTATTCTGGGTGAGACCCGAGGTTTGGAAAATAAGGATTTTGCATACGAAATGGGAGTAAAAGCGGGAAAGCTCGTAAATCCTGTCAGTTATTGGAACTTTTTTGATTCGGGCGGGGACATGAATATTTATGATACATTTGTGGCTGCCGATCAATATAAGCCGGCATTTCATCCGTATATTCTTTCCTGGCTTTATGCTCCCGCCCACGTTATTCCGAGAAAAATTTGGCCAAGTAAACCGGAAAGAGGGGTTTTGCAGGATTTAACATACCTCAATGGATATCCTTATTGTCCAGGAATCATGGGGTTCTTCCTGGGTGATGGAGGTCATTTATGGATGTTGGGCAGTATGTTTATACTTGGGTTTATTTTATCATGGATGGATATGAAGGTGCTGCGCATGAAGCCGGGTTATTTCAAAATTTGCATTTATGCCATTTTAACCGTGAATGCATTATATCTCACCCGTTTTTTCCTTTGGCAATATACATGGCAGGTTTTGTATTTCCTGCTACCGTGTTGGTTCTTGGCCCGTTACATTGTTAAATATAAAGGGAGTTTTCGCAACCGACAGCTGGGACAGCCTGGTGGCATTCAAAAAATCGGGTGAACCGCATTCCGTGAACCACGTTTAATCTGCATGGCGCATATTGCGAAATTAATTCAATGTTCGAATCTTGGTGGCATGGAGAAGTGTGCCTGTGATTCCATGTTGCACCTACAACCACTTGGCCATCGGTTTGAAATTTTAACACCACGCCCTTTTGGGCTTGGGCGGAAATTGTTGGAAGGCATCGACCCTCATGTGCAGGATCATGTATATTGCGGGAAATATGGCTGGCGCTCCCACAAGAGCTTTGTCTCGCAAGTAGCCCGAAAGACCGAGAGGTGCAGTCATGCTTGGATAACCGGCACCGACATTGCGTCCCTGCGTGCCTGCGCAACGTTAAAATTGCCAACCGTGCTTGCGCATCATTTCACGCATGGCGAGGGCTTCCATAATGTGGCTCGCTGGAAATTATTTTATAAATTGGGGTGCAGGAATGTCCGTTTGATCACCTATCCCACTCAATTTACTCGTAATGAAGCGGCACGTTTGGCCCCCTCGTTGCGTTCAAAAATGGAAGTAGTGAGATATCACTTTGATACTCCCATATCACCGGATGAAAAGGACACGGAAAAAATGGCTGCCCGTAAATACTTGGGGTTACCGCAAGACCGGTTGATTATTGGCAACGCCGGCTGGCTTGTTAAGCGCAAGCGCTGGGATGTCTTTCTTGCGGTCGCGGCCGCCGTTGTCGCAAAAAGGAAGGATGCGCTTTTTGTCGTGTGTGGTGGTGGACCGGAAGAGGCAGCATTGCGGGCTTTTGTTAAAAACTCCGGTCTTGAAGAGCATGTGATCTTTACTGGATGGAAGGAGAATGTTTCTGATTACCTGACCGCGTTTGATATCATGCTATTTAATTCTGACGCCGATACGATGCCTCGGGCGCCGTGCGAAGCCGCAGGGCATGGCTGTGTGGTGGTGGCATCTCTGCTGCAGGGGGGACTTGATGAATTTATTACTCATGAGGAGAATGGATTTCTCATTCGAAATCATGATGTGAATAAACTCGCGGATGCCATACACAGGGTGGCGGGCGACGCAGATCTTCGTGAAAAATGGCGCAGTGCCGCGGCCATAACCTTGAAAGATAAATTCTCGATCGGGAAATCCATTGAGTTGTATAATGCGTTTTTCTCTTCTTGATGGATTCTTTTTTGATAGTGATTGTTTGGGGGAAGTGGGGGCCTTATCATTTTTCACGATACCGGGCGTTTGAAGATCATGCAAAGACCCGCAGGAGCAGGGTAATCGGGGTGCAGTATTCTGATTGCAGTAATGATTACGCGTGGAAATCGATTGATAATATCAGCGGCACAGGATCTTTAAACCTTAAGCTGGCTTCAACGGAAACATCGTTTAATGTTAAACGAATTCTTTGGATATGGACGTTGTTTTTATTAAGGAACCGTCCCGATGTGGTTGTGCTTCCATCCTATTGGAATTGGTCGCTCCTGATGAATGTCATAGCACGTTGCCTAGGGGCGCGCACCGTGATGATGAATGAAAGCCATGCCGGAACCGCCCGTGCGGCTGGATTGATGCAGGTTATAAAAAGACAAATCCTGCGTTTATTTGACGCCGCTTTGGTCGGAGGGAGTCCGCATCAACGGCATTTTTCGGGATTGGGCATGAAAAAAGAGCGTATTTTTATAGGCTACGATACCATAGATAATAAGTATTTTTCCGAAGCGGTGGAGAAAGTCCGTCTATCTGCCGAGCATACTCGTGCCCGCCATGGATTGCCGGGTCGTTATATTCTTAGTATAGGCCGCATGGTTCCCAAAAAAAACCTGGAATCATTGGTTTTGGCCTATGCGCAATTATTGCGCATTGTCCCGGAAGCCCCGGCCCTTGTATTTGTCGGCTCCGGGGAAACGGAGGCGGCTTTGCTGGCGCTTAGCCGGAAAATGGGACTTAAGGTTGTCCAGCATTTGCCTGATTCCGAAATGAGGGATGCCGCGACGCAATTGAAGAAGCCGGACGGGGATGCAGGATATGTTTATTTCCATGGGTTTCGGCAAATTGATGAGACGCCGGATTTTTATGCCTTGGCCGATTGTTTTGTGCTGCCAAGCATTCAGGAAGAATGGGGGCTGGTCGTTAATGAGGCCATGGCGTGCGGGTTGCCGGTGATTGTCTCCAAAACCGCGGGTTGCGCGGAGGATCTCGTGGAGGATGGTGGCAACGGTTTTACCTTTGATCCCACCAAGGTTGAGGAACTTGTGGAGGCATTGGCGGCCATTATATCCAATCAGGATTTGCGAGAGCGCATGGGGCGACGTTCCAGCGAAATCATCAATAAATGGGGCTGTGATTATTTTGCCCGACAAGCCTTTAACGCGGCAATGACCGCCTGTGCCGTCTGATGAACCATTCAAAACAATGGAGTGAATGGCGATTGGTTCTTCAGCCAAGATCATGAAGCACCTCCATTTTGTTCAATCGATCGAACCCCTGGAGGGTGGAGGACTTGGGCGGGCGGCATTGGAATTGAGTGCTGCCATGAGGATGACGGGCTGCGGTTCGCACCTGGTCACCACGGGACATGCCTCGTGTGCGCCGCAGGAAGGGGTGGATGTCTTTGAGCGGAGCGGTCCGACGCGGGCTTTTTATGCGCGAGGTTTACATGTGAAAGGCGGCTGCCTGGTCGCAGAGAGCGACGTCGTTCACGGGCATGGATTTTATGTGGCTACGAATTGGCTGCTGGGCCGTGAAGCCCGGAAGCGGCGCAAGCCGCTGGTGTATCATCCACATGGCATGTTCGACCCTTGGATAGTGGCTCGTTCACGCGGGAAGAAGAGGCTGGCCCATTGGTTGTTTGAAAACGCCAATTTCCGTCATGCTGGGGTTTGGCGGGCTTTGACCTTAGTAGAGGCTGACCAGATCCGGGCTCAAGGCATCACGGCGCCGATCATAGTATGCCCGAATGGCATTGATCTGGAGACTTTCACGCCGGTGGCCGCGCTCAAGGCTTCGCTGAACGGGCAAAAACGCGTGCGCTCACTCCTGTTTTTGGCGCGGCTGCATCCCAAAAAAGGATTGGACATGCTCATTCAGGCTTGGGCCCGTTTGCCGCAAACCAAGCGCGATGCATGGCAACTGGTGATCGCCGGACCGGACGAACTCGGGCATCGCAAAGAGATAGAGGCGCTGGCGGTTAGACTGGGGGTGGCCGCGCAGGTGCAATTTACTGGGCTGGTGACGGCGGGCGCCAAATTGCGATGTCTGGCCGAGGCCGATGCGTTTGTGCTGCCTTCGAGAAGCGAGGGCTTTCCCGTGGCAATCCTTGAGGCAATGGCGTGTGAACTCCCGGTGCTGGCGACCACGGCCTGCAATTTTCCGACTCTAGGATCCGAAGGGGGAGGCTGGGTGGTGGATGCGACGGTCGATGGGATAAGCGAAGGATTGGAGGGTTTGTTGTCGGCAAGCGCAGGAGAACTGGCGCAGAGGGGAGCGGCGGGGCGCGCCTTGGTCGAGCGTGCCTATCTATGGCCAAAGATTGCCAAGCAGATTGCTTTCGAGTGTGAAAGGTTCGCCAAATGAAAACCACGCGCGTGCGAAATGATTTGTTTGATGCCAGCCAAGGATTTGATCGCGGGCGGCCGGTTTGGGTTTTTGCCCTTTGGCAACTCATCAAATGGATGTTTTTCAGGACGATCTTCCCCTGGCCGTCGGCTTTGAAGGTCTGGCTGTTGCGAGTTTTCGGAGCAGAGGTTGGAGCCGGGGTGTGCATCAAACCGCAGGTTAATATCCACCTGCCGTGGAAACTGGAGTTGGGAGATCATGCCTGGATCGGCGAAGAAGCATTCATCCTTAATTTTGAACCGGTAAAAATCGGGGCGCATGCGTGCATTTCCCAGCGGGCTTTCCTCTGCGGTGGTAATCATGATTTTCGCGATCCGGCGATGTGCTATCGCAACGCGCCCATCGTGATCGGAGCGGGGGCGTGGATCGGGGCCCAGGTGTTTGTCGCGTCGGGGGTGACGATAGGCGACGAGGCAGTGGTGACCGCAGGCAGTGTGGTTACTCAAAATATGCCGGCCGGTATGATTTGCGGGGGCAATCCTTGTGTGCCGATCAAGGCCAGGTGGCCAGCGGATAGATAAGGGATTCACCCTCGAAACACGCGAAACAAGCAATCGCGCCTGCCAATACCCTATTTCCATTTTTAGAAATTCCACCTCTCGTTGTTTAATTTAATGAAGATCAAAGATATTATTAAGTCACTGATTCCGCCTTTGGGGCTGGCGACTTATCATCATCTGGTGCATGGAGACACTTCAAAAGAATCCCCGGGCTTAAAAAAGCGGCACGAGGCATTTGATAAATGGAACAATGGGTGTGCAGGGGATGAAATTGTAATCCGCCCTGATTTGAAAATCAAAGCGTCCCCAGACGCGCTCGATACATTTAGATATTTTAGTTATATCAGTGAGGAAATGATTGTTGAGTTGGATCTTTTCCTAAGGTTGACGAAAAATTGCCGTTGTTTGTTGGACGTCGGGGCATTGCATGCTATTTTTTCCCTGGCTTTTACGAAGAGAAATTCTGCGTGCCGCGCCTTGGCATTGGAGCCATCACCTCGATCTTTTCAGGTGATTCTCTATAACATTTATAAAAATCCAGACTGCAAAGTTACGGCGGTTGAAAAAGCACTCGGGGCACGTAAAGGAAAGATTGCGTTCCACGCAGAAGACTTTGGCGTGGCGCATCATTTTGTTGCCGACTCCTTGGATTCTATAAACAAGGGAGCTGAAATTGAGGTTGATACTGGGGATTCCATAACCGGCGAATATGGGTTTATTCCTGATGTCATAAAAATTGATGTTGAGGGCTTTGAGTATGAGTGCCTGGTGGGGCTCGGAGGTGTTCTCAAAGCTCACAGGCCTTTATTGTTCATAGAAATACATCCTGATTTCATTAAAGGACACGGGCATTCCCTTGCGTCCATATGGGAGCTATTGAGTGAGGTTGGTTATACCTTATATGATTCAAATGAACTGAAAATTGATAAGGAGGCATTTGTCCGTTTTGATGATGTTGAACGGATAGTCTGTTCGTGTTCAGAGAACATCGGGGAGCATTAAAAGCCTCTCATAAACCTAGCAGGCGGAGGGGCTTTTGATGGAGCTGAATTGGTCTTCTTCCAGTCCTCTTTGAAATAATAAAATTGAGCTGCCGGGTCAGCAACCAAGCTTGCGCGCCACGATAGCGTCGATGACCGTTACGGTCATGCGGCGCTTTTTTTGTGCACTTATCCTGACACTGGGTTTCGTCCAAGGCGCTCGGGCGGAACCGTCGGATAAAACGACCGGGGATTGGGGAATCGACGGCTGTCTGACCTGCCACGTGCCCGGTGAAGAGGATTTTCTGGCTTATGTTCGTCTGTTACAGAAGTCGGGGGTGAAGTGGGTGAGGGAACGGCAGGTCGCTGGTAACAGCAATAAGGACGACAAGGGACAGGTAAGCGGGCCACTCGTGAGCCGTCTGAGGGCGATGCAGGCGGCGGGTTTGCATGTAGTGGCGTTTGCCTCGGCCCCGGATGCGCATGTGGATCAGCCCGGCAACCAATTGCCGGAGGACTTGCGGGCTGTCTATGCCAGTTCATTCCGACAGGGGCGTGATTATGCCGGGCTCGTGGACGTGTGGGAGATGCAAGGAGAACCGGACGTGGGGTATTGCCGTGACCTGCCGGACCGACTGGCGGCTTATAACAAGGCGGTGTATCTGGGGCTGCATGACGGCGCGGCTTCGGCGGGGAAGCGCACAATAGTGGTGATGGGTGCGCTCGCGTTGCCTCCCGGCCCGTGGCTGGAGAGGGCGATGGCCAACGGGCTGCTGGACTACACCGATGCCTACAACTTCCATTTTTACGGTTATGCATCCGATTTGGCCGGGGTCATCGCCGCGCACCGGGTCGTGGTGAAGAGGGCTTTCCCTTCGTCCGTTTCTTCTGTCCGTCGTCATGGCCGGCCGGGGGCGATGTTTTCCGAAAACCTTAAAACGGACAGTCCCCTTGCATTGCCGTTATGGATCACGGAGTGCGGTATCAATGCGGTGACTCCCGCTGATTTTTATAATCCGCAACGGCGGAACCTGCAGGCGGATTTTACCCGTGAAACTGCGAAGACGGCGTGGGAAAGCCCCGATGTGGCCATGTTCATGCCCTTCATCCTTGTTCATGCGGGAGATCCTCATGCCATGACGGTCCGTCCCGACTTTGTTCTGCCGGCCTGGGATGCGTATGAGGACTATGTGCGGAGGCACCCGTGGCCCGAACGTCCGCTGACGAAGGCGGAGGTGTCTCCCGAGCGGATGGTGATGCAGTGGCTGCCGGACAACACCACCACGGCGCCGCACAAGGTGGCGGGCGCGTATCAATTTATCACTGGCACGCCGATGCGCGGTGTTTTGCGGGTTTATAATTTTGGGGCCAAGCCTTTCCGCGGGCGAATCGAGGCGCAGAGTCCGCCACATGTGCGGATAGAGTCCGTGTCACTCGTCATGACCGATGGCGGCTCAATCAAATCTCCCGAATTGGTCGTGCCCGCGGGCGGACAAATTGAGTTGCCGATCGTTTTCGCCCCGGTTTCCAGAGGGTATTTTCGCGACAAGTGGCCGGCGACTTTCGTTTCGGAAGACGGTCATCGTTCACAAGTGGTCTTTGGTTTGGAGAGCCGGTTTGAGGCGGGGGATTTCATGGAAACTCCACTGAGTTTGAAGTCCGCGGGAGATTATTTTCCGGAGAAGAAAGAGGCGGTCTTGGGAAACCCTTCGGGGCCGTGGATGCCGATAAACGGGCTTGAGGTGACCTCTTCCGGAGATGAAGCGATTTTTCAAATCCAACACATCAGCCAAGATCCGTTGAAGCCGACGATGGCGGTCGCGGCGTTGGATGGATTGCCGGCGAAAGGGTTCGTGCGCTTGCAACTGAGCCGGCCGATGACCTCGGAAATGCAGGTGCGGGTGGATCTCGTCGATACGAAGGGACAGTGTTTTAACATCTGGGAAAACTTTGGGATGAGCCACGGGCATCCTTCCACGGACGTGTGGCTGAATCTGGCGGACTTTAATGTGTTCTTTTGGGGGCGGTGTTCAGCCGATCCCCGTCTGCATCCCTCGCGCATCCGCGAGGTGCAACTGCGCTTTTATTTAAAACAAGAGGACAATCCGGTGATGGCACGGCTGTCGTTCATGACGGCGAAATCCGTGCCGCCGCCGACCGCCGGGCCGTGAGCCAATCGGAGTCGGGAAACTTTCGGATTACCGCATTGCGGGAAGGCATTCCCGACAGCGCCAGAGAAGCGGGGCGAGACGAAGCGCTTGCCAGTAACGCCGCCAGAATTTGCGCGGGTTGGACAGGAGGCGTAGCAACCAGCCGAGAATCATCCGGTCCGCCCATGGCGGGATGCCGGTCTGTCCGCCGGTGAGAAAAGCGATCGCCGCGCCAAGGCAAAGAAGCGTGGACTCGCAGGACAGTTGTGACCGCAAGGCCACGCCCAGACGTTCCTGCACGCCGCCTCCGATGGCGAGCATCACCACCCGAGGCCGGCGGGCTTCCAAGCGAGCCACCAACCCGGGATCAATCAGCTCCCCGGTGGCGGGATAGACCGGGGCAATGTAAACATCATCGGGTGTGACGGGAAAACCCTGTGCCCTGAGCCAAGCTTGGTTGCGGGCATCTTCCGCCGCGGAGGGCATGATCCAGAAAACGGCGCCGGGTTGCTTTAATTCAGGTCGTTCCAACACGGCGCGAAGAAACTTGAGGCCGGAGTGGCGTGGCAGCCGCTCGCCTGTAAAAAACCGCCAGAGCAGCACCATGAAACCGGAGTCGGTCAGCACAAGATCGGCGGTTTGCAACGCGTGCCGATAGGCCGGTGAATGCACGAGATCCACCGCCAGACCGGGAGCGGAGGGGGCGACGACCAGCCGGGAGCCGGGAGTGCATGGTTTGGCTGATGAAACAGCAGGCAGTGACAGATCCACGGCCTCGTCCAGTGTGCCGACAAAAAAATCCACACCGAGAATGCGGCGGGTGGAAGGGGCGACACTGGCTTGGCTGAAAGTCACTGCGCCACTCAAGGCCGCCGCGCGGTGACGTCAAAGCTGGAAGCGGATATCAGGCTCCGGAACCCAATGATTGGAGAGGGTGACTACAGGCTAGGTGCTTTAATCTGCCAATCATTTCGTTGTGCAGATGCGGTTGAGTGTGCAACTTTCCGTTTTACTTCTCCATGATCGCCTACCGACAACGCGGCTTTGTTAATGTCTATGCTTTCATTGCCACCGGTGTTTCAGTCGGCCTGCTCCTGTTTTATGCCCAGCTCATCCGGTTTTTACCGCATATCGCCCTTTCCTCGAGCGTGAACCTGCTGGCCTATTGTCTGGCGGTTGTGGTGGGAATGACGGCGAGCATGGGGCATGTGCGCCAGCGTGGATATACCCTGCATATCTTGGGCTGGTTTGGAGGAATCGCGCTGGCCTTTAGGCAGGTTTTGTTTGTGGCGGCGTGTATCTTTACCCTGATGTTTGTGACCAAGGATCGGGAGATCAGCCGCCTTTTTCTTGGCAGTTATCTGGTGATTTTGGGCGGTGTGCTGACAGTGTGTCATGCAAAATTCCCTCCCATTCTGGTCCGTGTGCTCTTCGGTGAAAACGCACAGTCGCCCACGCTTTTTATAGGCAGGGGAGGCGACATGGAGGATCTTGATGACTGGATCAGCAACCGGGGGTATCTGGGTATTCGCCCGGTGGGGTTTCTTTCGGAAGAAAAACCCACTCGTGCCCAACGGGCCATCGCCCCATATCTGGGGCGGATCGATAACCTCGAAGCAGCCATCAAAGAGCATCAGGTGCGACAGGTCGTGCTGCTGGAATGGATGACGGACAGCCGTATGGCGGAGCGTATCGTAGAGCTTTGCGAGCAGGAGGGGTGTCGGTTTCTCATACACAACAATCTGGACGCCCGCTTTGCCCGTCCGCTCATCCCGGTGCAAGAAGGCGGCCGGCATTTTCTGGCCTTGCAGGACGAACCGCTGGAAGACCCTTTCAACAGGCTGGCCAAGCGATCGCTGGATATCGCCATTTCCCTGCCGGTGGTGGTGTTCATTATTCCGCCGCTGTGCGTGTGGGTATGGCTCATGCAGCGATGGCAGGCACCCGGACCGGTGTTTTTTGTGCGTCCCCGCGGCGGGAAAAATCGCCAGGAGTTCAAGATGTTCAAGTTCCGCTCCATGTATTCGGCGGAGCATGATATCAACCGCCAGGCGACTTCGGCGGATGGGCGGATTTACTCTTTTGGAAAGTTTCTCAGACGCAGCAGCCTCGACGAATTCCCCCAGTTTATCAATGTGCTCAACGGCAGCATGAGCGTGGTGGGTCCCAGGCCGCACCTGCCGCAACATGATGCCGATTTCAGCCTGATAAACCGGGCCTACCGGGTGCGCTCACTGGTCAAGCCGGGCATCACAGGACTGGCTCAAATCAACGGGTTCCGCGGGGAAATCACCGAGCCGGAAAAGCTGCACCAACGGGTCTATTGGGACCTTTATTACGTCACGAACTGGTCGGTGTGGATGGACGTCCAGATTATCATCAAGACGGCGGTTCACGTCCTGTTCCCTCCATCGTCGGCGTATTGAGCGACGGAAAGACGGGGGCTCTTCGCGGGTATGTTAGCGACTGGCGTCCCGCCGGGCTTCCAGCTCGGCCCAGCGGCCGAGCAGAGCGGCCGAGGTGCCCCAAAGCAGGAGGATGGCGGGGTTGTGCGAGGGGAAATCAACAAAGGCGTGCGCCATGGTGATCGCCAGCGCCAGCGCAATGACAAGGAGATGAGGCCGCACATGAATACGTTGCTTCCACAGGTGGCGGACCCCGCAGGCCAACATCGCCAGAATCAAGGTTGCTCCGATGAGCCCGAGCTCGTCGAGCAGCTGCACATAGTCGTTGTGCGCGTATTCCCAGCCCAGCATGCGTTCCGGGTGGTTCGGATCCAGATAGATCTCCGGATGAAACCGTTGATAGGCCGGGAACATAAAACGGAAGCTGCCCGCACCCCAGCCGGTCACGAGATTGTCATTGGCCATTTCCATGGCGGCTTCGCGGACCACAAGCCGGCTGCTTACCGAATAGTCGGTTTTCCCGTCCTCGATGAGTTTCCCTACGCGATTAAAGGTATTGTTGAGATTGAGGAAATACGCCCCCAGCCCGATGAAAAAAGCGAAGAACACGCAGAGGAGCCCGATGGCGAAAGGGCTGCGTCCCTCGCCGCGGGTCAAAGCACAACGCACGATGAAGCCTATGAAAGCGACCAGGATGAACCCAACCAACAGGATGGTGGCGGCGCGTGATGACGTGAGTAATACGGCCATGCCGAGCAGGGCGCACAGAAAGGCGAAAATGGGGGCGGGGCTGGCGCGCTCCAGGCGGCGTTCGCCACGGGAAAAATACCAGTAGAACAGGGTGGCGCCGAGCATGAACACAAGGTTGAAGTAGGCTCCGGCGTGGTTCTTGTAGATGATCGTGGAGAAGAAATTGCGAAAATCATAATTCGGCACAATCCACAGGATTTTATCCGTCCGGGTGACGCGTTCTAGAATGCCGACAATGGCAAGCACGGCGCCGTTGGCCACCACGACGGTGAGCAAATGTTGGATGGCGGTCCGGCGGGTGAAGCCTACCCATATGGCGCATACGACCATCCAAGGGGTGGCATAGAGCATCAGGGCGCGCCAAACATTCATCTCTTTGAACGGACTTTCGATGCTCGAAGGCAGCCAGGTGATGTGTTCGAGCGGAACCAACCACCACTGATGACCGTTGATGGCGTAAGCCCAGGCGGGATTGAGCGCTTGGATGGCAATGTAGCCGAATAGGGCGAGCCCCAGCCAAAACAGAGGGAAGCGAATGAGCTTCGGCCACATGACGAGTTTGAACGAGCCTTCTTGAGAGTGGTTGTCCGAGTAGTGGCGGTTGACGAGTGCCACGCAGAAAGCCGCCACGGCAAGCGCCAGACTGATGAACTGACTCCAGGGATGCATCGTTCCCAAGGCCCAAGGGGTAAAGCACAGGTTGATGGCAACAATGACCAGCAAGGTCATTTCCAAGGAATGCAGGCTGGCGGAAACCCGGGCTTCACCCCGAAAAGCCTGCAACGTTGGATCGGGGCGAAAGGGTGCGTGGGGGCGTGGGGGCATGAGAAACTGGGAAAGCGAGAGGGGGATTACAGGTCTTTGGTGTATTCGAAGCCGGATGAATCGGTGAAGCCGAGACTGGTCTGGGTAATCTTCGTGAGACGAAGTCCGAGGGAGCGGTCGACGTAGTCATTGAGACGCACGATGCGGTCGTTGAGGATGACCTTCGAATCCTGGCCGGATATCCGCACACCCGTAACACGAATCGCGTCGACAAAAGTGTTAACCGCGGGGTTGGCCACCGGCTTGGCCGGTGCGACTGGTTGCGGCGGAGTGATGACCGCAGGGCGTGGAACGACGATCTCAGGGACGGGTGCGACAACCGGGGCTGGAGCGGTCGCAACTTCGACCGGCTTGACCGGAGCGGGGACGGGAGGGGCAACGGGAGAGGGGGCCGGCGGAGGAATTGTGGCCACGACAGGCTGGACCTTGTCCGGATGAACAGCGGGCGCCGCATGCGCCACAACGGGAGCAGGGGAATCGATGGTGAGCAGCACGAAGGTGAGAATTCCTCCTGTGACCAGCACCAGGCCTCCGCCGACGAGCAGCAGAACCAAGGTGCGCGCCGGCATGGGCGGACGGCGCTTGGCGATGCGGGGAGCAGGCGAGCCGGCGGTGGTTGACGGGGCCGATGAGAGATCAGCCGGGGCGATATCAGTTCGCTGCCGCTGGGCTTTTTTGAGGGCTTCGTTGATGAGACTCATGGGCGGATGGGAGCAGATAGGTGGCTGGAGCGGCGGCCGGTGTTTTCAATGAAAATCAATCCGTGAGATTTCTCATGTCACGATGGGCGCGCCGGACATCCCACCAAGTGACCTCGTCTGAATCGCGGATGTAGGCCGCGAGAATGGATTTGTCACAAAGATTGTTGATGATGCGGGGGATTCCCCGGCTGTAGCGGTGCACGGCGCGCATCGCCCAATGGGTGAAGGCCGGACGGCCCAACCCTCCGGCGAGCGAAAGACGATGATGCACATAGTGGGCCACGTCCGCCAGGTTCAGCGGATGGAGTTCGTAATGGATGAGAATGCGCTGGCGGAGTTGCCGCAGCTCTTCGCGGGCGAGCACGGCCTTGAGTTCGGGTTGCCCCATCAGAACGATTTGGAGAAGTTTTTGCTGGTCGGTCTCCAGGTTGGAGAGAAGGCGAATCTGTTCGAGGACCTCAAAGGAAAGATTTTGCGCCTCGTCGATGATCAGGACGATGTCGCGGCCGAGGGCGATGCGTTCGAGCAGCACGCGGTTCATCTGGGCGACGAGATCATTCTGGCTTCGTGAAAGCTTGGTTTCACCGAGCTCGGTGAGGATGGCCTTGAGCATCTGCGTCTCGGTAACGCGTGGATTGAGGATGAGCGCGGTGTCGTAGCGTGCGGGATCGAGCTCGTTGAGAAACCGCCGGCAAAGGGTGGTCTTGCCGCAGCCGACCTCGCCGATGAGCACGATGAACCCCTTGCGCTCCTGCACCCCGAATTTCAGGTGTTGCAGCGCCTCTTGGTGGGTCGGACTGAGATAAAGAAACTTCGGGTCGGGCGTGATGTTGAACGGCATCTCGCTCAACCCGTAGAAGCTCTGATACATGGCCTCATGGCAGTAGGCGGCTCGCGACCCGAACGCACGCCAAAAGCGGGCGTCGATCATGTTTAGGGGAATATTTACCGAAATCTTTCCGCTTATTTTGAGAGCAGAATCGAGCCGTCTGGATGATGCAGGCCATGATCCTGCGCTTGGGTTGCCTCTGGAAAATCCTGTTCATCGCGTCGGCCAGGCTCCATTCTGGGTTCCCAATCATGCATCTGCGTCGGATCATCGTCACCTTTTACCTGCTGCTCTTTTTGAGCGTGGGCGCGGGTTCGTCGGTGTTTTTTTGGCAGACTCGGCAGGAATATAACCAGCTGAAATCGGTCGAGGCGTCGACCCAGCGACGTCTCAACGAAGCCGAACAGCGATTGAGCGAGCAGGAATCCACCCTCAAGAAACTGCGCACCGATCCCGACTATGTGGCGATGATCATTCGCAAGCGCCTTGGATATGCGAAGCCGGACGAGTTTGTCTTCCGCTTCGAAGCGGATCAGTGAGCCAGGAGGCTTGAAAACTACGAGTCGAGAGCGGCAAACTCGTCCAAAAAGACGTTGCTCCGTGTCGGGTCGGTCCGCTCAATCCGAAGCTTTAATCATGGCAAAACCCCCGCTTATCGAAGCCTTTGAACGTGCCGGTCAGGCCCATGTTTTCTCATTTTTCGATCAGCTGCCGCCCGAGGAGCAGAAGCAGCTTCTTGCCGATGCGACCGAGATCGACTTGGGCGAGATCGCCCAGCTAACCCGAACGCTTCTGTCGAAGAGCGCCATGACCGGCCTGAATCTCGATGGTCTGTCTCCCGCGCCTTATGAGCGCCGTCCTGAGAACGGCGGCGACGCCAAAGCTTGGGCGGAGGCCAAGACGGCCGGTGAGGCTGCACTGCATGCCGGCCGCGTGGCGGCATTCACCGTCGCCGGAGGCCAAGGCACCCGGCTTGGTTACGACGGACCCAAGGGCACGTTTCCCGTAACCCCGATCAAACAGAAGACGCTCTTTCAGGTGTTTGCCGAAAAAATCCGCGCGGCGGGCGTGCGCTATGGCAAGCCGCTTCACTGGTTCATCATGACCAGCCACGCCAACCACGCGGCGACCGAGGCTTTCTTTGCCGAGCACGGTTTTTTCGGACTCGATTCCAAGCGGGTTCATTTTTTCCGACAGGGGCGCATGCCGGCGGTCGATCTCGACGGCAAAATCCTTCTCGAAAGCAAAAGCACCATCGCGATGTCGCCCGACGGTCATGGCGGCTCGCTTCGTGCGCTCGACCGCAGCGGTGCGCTCGATCTCATGGAGCGGGAGGGCATCGACATCCTGAGCTATTTCCAAGTGGACAACCCCCTTGTGCGAGGGATCGATCCGGCCTTCATCGGCTGGCACGTGCTGCGCGGCTCCGAGATGTCCAGCAAGATGGTCCCCAAGGCCTATGCGGGTGAAAAGGTCGGCCTCTTCTGTGCGCAAAACGGGCAGTCGATCGTCATCGAATACTCCGATTTGCCGAAGTCCTATCAGGAAGAAATCGATCCGGTGACGGGTGGACTGCGCTATCTGGCAGGCAGCATCGCCATCCATATTTTCGACACCAAATTCATCCGCCGCATGGCCAAGGGAGGCGAGGGCGTGGCCCTGCCGTTTCACCGTGCGGACAAAAAGATCCCGACCATCGACTCGGCGGGCAACGCGGTGAAACCGGAAAAACCCAATGGCGTGAAGTTTGAGATGTTTGTGTTCGATGCACTGCCCTTCGCAAAAAATCCGGTCATCATCGAGACACGCCGCGAGGACGATTTCTCGCCGGTCAAAAACGCCGAGGGCGTCGATTCGCCGGCGACCTGCCGCGACGACCAGCTCCGTCAGTTTGTGCGTTGGTTCAAGGCCAATGGAGCCGCTGTTTCAACCGATGGCTCGGGCTTGCCACCCTTTGCGGTCGAGGTGTCTCCGCTGTTCGGTTACGACGAAGATTCCTTTGCGGACGCTTGGAAAAAACTGTCATCCAAGCCGGTGATTCAGACCGGTCTTTATCTCGAATAATCCCAACTTCATCCACTCCTTGTTTTCCCACTCATGAGCACCCTCGCCAAAATCCAAGCGGCCGGTCAGGCCGGTAATCTTCTTCCCTCCACCGTCCAAAATATCTCCGATTGGCTGGCGGCCGGGCTGCCGTCGTGGGCCGAGGCAAGCATCGACGAACTTGCAACCAAGGCCGCGTGGGCCGAGCTCAACGACCGTTTCTATCGTTACCTCGAATTCGGCACGGGCGGCATTCGCGGACGCACCATCGGCACCGTCACAACGACGGCGGAAACCGGCACCCTGGGGGCCATGGGCACGCCGGCGCACGCCGCCATCGGTTGCAACATTCTCAACGACTTTACGCTCACCCGCGCCACCATCGGGCTTTACCGCTACACGAAGGCCTGGCTCGTGAAGTCCGGCCGGGCCGATGTGCCCGCGTTGGTGATTGCCCACGATGTGCGTCATTTCTCGCGTCACTTCTGCGAGCTCGCGGCCTCGACTTGGACAAAACTCGGTGGCAACGCCTACATTTTTGAAGGCCCGCGCTCGACGCCACAGTTGAGCTTCTCGGTGCGTTTGCTCCGGGCGCACGCCGGTGTCGTCATCACCGCCAGCCACAATCCTCCCCATGACAACGGCTTCAAGGCCTACTTCGAGGACGGCGCGCAGCTGGTTCCTCCTCATGACACCGGCACCGTGGCCGAAGTGAACGCCGTGCCGCTCGCCGAACTGGGCGCGTTCTTGGAAAAAGATCTTTCACGCGTGATCACGCTGGGCCGAGCCGAGGACGATGCCTACCTCGCGGCGGCGGCGAAGGCGGCGATTGATCCGTCTGTTTTCAAGAAGACCAAGCTCAAGGTCATATTCACAAACATCCATGGCACGGGCGGCGTGATGTCGGTGCCGTTGCTGATCCACGCCGGCTGCGAGGTTCATGAGGTTCAATCGCAGGTGGCCTTTGATCCGCGTTTTCCAACGGTCAAATCGCCGAATCCCGAGAACGCCGAGGCGCTGTCGCTGGCCGTCGCGCTCGCCGAAAAAGAAAATGCCGACGTGGTCGTGGCGACCGATCCCGACTGCGACCGCATGGGCGTGGCCGTGCGCGGCAAGGACGGCAAGCAGCAACTGCTCACCGGTAATCAGATCGGCGCGTTGCTGGCGGAATACCGTCTGACCAAATTCAAGGAACTCGGGGTTGTCCCGACGGCCGGTTCGAAGAGCGTGGCGATCATCAAGACCTTTGTGACCACGCAGCTGCAAGACGCCATCGGTCACGGTCACGGTGTGAAAGTCATCAACACGCTCACGGGTTTCAAGTGGATCGCGGCGAAGATCGCCGGCTACGAGGCGCAGTTGAAGGCGGCTTTGTTGAAGGAGTCGGGCATCGCGCTCGACTACGATGCGACGACCTTCGAGGCGCGCGCCAAGCTGCTCCAGAAGCACAGCACGTTCTATGCGTTCGGCTGCGAGGAAAGTTACGGTTACCTACCCAACGATTCTGTGCGCGACAAGGACGGCAACGCGGCCTGCCTCATGTTTGCCGAACTGTGCGCGGCGGTGAAACTCCAGGGCAAGACGGTGCCGGAGTATCTCGACGAGGTTTATCTCAAATACGGCTTCTATCTCGAAGGCGTGGTCAACATCTACTACGAGGGCGCGAGCGGTGCGGCCAAGATCAAGCGCATCCTTGAAACCTACCGTTCGGCTCCGCCCAAGGCGTTTGGCGATGTGGCGGTGACGCGTTTCCAGGACTTCGGCGTGGAGGTGTTCAAGGATGCCGACGGCGAGGCGATTCCGAAGCAGGATCTCTATCTCGTGACGCTGGCCAACGGCTACAGCTTCGCCGCGCGCGGCAGTGGCACGGAGCCGAAGATGAAGTTCTACGTCTTCGCGAGTGCGAAGGCCGGCGGTGCGTCCGAGCTGGCAACAGTGAAGACGCAGGTAAAAGCCGAACTCGATCGCGTGAAGGCGCTGATCGAGGCCGACGCAAAGACGCGCGCGGAAGGCTGAGTTTCCAAGCGAAAATCAACCGACACAAAAAAGGCCGCCGGAGTTTTCCGGCGGCCTTTTTGTTTTTGACGGAATTTCCCGATCAGACGAGCAACAGCGCGGGGCTTTCCAGCACGGCCTTGAGGGCGGCGAGGAACTGCGCGCCGACCGCACCATCGACGACACGGTGGTCGGCGGAGAGGGTGAGGGTGAGCGTCTGGCCGACGACGATCTGGCCGTTTTTAACGACGGGCTTTGTCACCGTCGTGCCGACGCCGAGGATGGCGGCGTTGGGCGGGTTGATGATCGGATAGAACTTCGGGATGCCCATCATGCCGAGATTGGACACGCAGAAGGTTCCGCCGGTGAACTGGTCGGGCTTGAGCTTCTTGTCCTTGGCGAGCTTGCCGAGGGACTTGGCTTCGGCGCTGACCTGGAAGATCGACTTGTCGTGGGCGTCTTTCACCACGGGGGTGATGAGACCATCAGGCAGGGCGACCGCGAAGGAAACGTGGGCGGCGGCCAGGTAGCGAATCTGGGTGCCTTCCCAAGCGGCGTTGACGTCGGGCACGCGACGGAGGGCTTCGGCGCTGCCCTTGAGGATGAAGTCGTTGACGGAGAGTTTAACACCGGCTTTTTCGAGGCCTTTGTTGAGCTGCTCGCGGAGGGCGAGGAGAGGCTCGGCGTCGATTTCGATATCGAGGTAGAAGTGCGGGATGGTGGTCTTCGACTCGAGCAGGCGTTTGGCGATGACGCCGCGCATGGTGGAGACGGCGACGGTGCGTTCCTGCTGAATCGGTCCTTTGGCGCCGACCGCGCCACCGGCGAAAGAGGAGGCTCCACCGGATTTGGATGTGGAGCCCGCTTTGGCGGAGCCGGATTTTTCGGCGGCGAGAATGTCTTCGCGGACGATGCGGCCGTGCGGGCCGGAGCCGGTCACGAGGGAAGCGTCGATGCCTTTCTCGGTGGCGAGCTTTTTGGCGAGAGGGGAGATTTTGATGCGATCACCAAAACTGGCAGGCGCGGACGGAGCGGCGGTAGGTTGCGCAGCCACGGGAGCTGGGGTGGAAGCGGGAGGAGCCTCCTGCCTGGGGGCATCGGCCTTGGGGGCTTCAGCGGCAGGGGCAGCCTTGGGGGCGGGAGTTTCGACGGTCTCGCCGGGTTTGCCGACGGCACAAAGGGCGGCGCCAAGCGCGACCTGCGAACCGGCAGGAGAGAATATTTTCAGCAAGGTGCCGTCAAAGAAGCACTCGAGCTCCATGGTCGCCTTGTCGGTTTCGACCTCGGCGAGCATGTCGCCGGATTTAACGACGTCGCCTTCTTTTTTGAGCCATTTGACCAGCGTGCCCACCGTCATGGTGTCGCTGAGTTTCGGCATTTCGATGATGTTGGCCATTCGGAGTAGTCTTTAGAGCGGTGAGCTGAGAGTTGAGAAGCGGGCTGGATGATCAGGCGACGGCGGCGAGGGCAGCCTTGAGGACGCGCTGAGGATTCGGGAGCTGTTCGACCTCGACGGGAGGGCTGTAGAAAGCGGGGGCGTCGATGGTCGCGAGGCGATGGATGGGACCGTCGAGTTCGTCGAAGGCTTCGCGTTGGATCATGAACGCGAGCTGCGAGCCGACGCTGGCGAAGGGCTTCTGCTCCTCGACGATGAGAACGCGGTGGGTCTTCTTGACCGAGGCCAACACGGTATCGAAATCGAGGGGGCGGATGGTGCGCAGATCAACCACTTCGACGGAGACGTCATGTTCCTTTTCGAGAATGTCGGCGGCGACGAGGGAGTGGAGGACGGAACGTCCGTAGGTGATGATCGTGAGATCGGTGCCTTGGCGTTTCACGTCGGCGAGACCGAGGGGGATGAGCAGGTTCGGATCATCGGAGACTTCGCCTTTTTCGCCGTAGAGGATGGTGTTCTCAAGGAACATGACCGGATCGTTGTCGCGAATGGCCGACTTGAGCAGGCCCTTGGCATCGGCGGCGGTGGCGGGAACGACGACTTTGATGCCGGGGTGATTGGCGAGGACGTTCTCCGGAGTGTGGGAGTGGGTGGCGCCGACATTGGTGCCGCCGTTGGCCGGGCCGCGGATGACGATGGGGCAGTTGATGAGACCGCCGGACATGTAGCGGACGTTGGCGGCGTTGTTCAGAATCTGGTCGAATGCGACCGAGTAGAACGACCAGAACATGAGCTCCATGACCGGGCGAATGCCGAGCATGGAGGCGCCGACGCCCATGCCGATGAAGCCGGCTTCGGAGATGGGCGTGTCAACGATGCGCTTGGGGCCGAATTTTTCGAGGAGGCCGTCGGAGACCTTGTAGGCGCCGTGGAAATTGGCGACTTCCTCGCCCAGGAGGACGACGTTTTCGTCGCGCTCGATTTCCTCGGAGAGGGCGGCGCGGATGGCTTCGCGGTAGGTGATGACTGGCATGAGGACGAAAGTTGAGAGTCTTTAAAACGGTGAGTGGTGAGCAGCGGGGCGCGGGCTTATTCGAAGAAGAGGCGGCCTTTGGAGGTGCGTTGGTCGGGATTGTCGCTTTCCCAATAGACGTCCTTTTGGATGTCATCCGGGGTGGGATAGGGGCTCGCTTCGGCAAAGTCGGCGGCAAGGTCGGCCTCGGCGCGGGCTTCGGCGTCGATCTGTTCGGCATCGGCTTCGGTGAAGACGCCTTCGGCGAGGAGCTTTTGCTGGAAGACTTGGATTGGATCCTTGGTGCGACGGTATTCTTCGGTCTGCTCTTTGGTGCGGTAAGTGTTGTCCGGATCGGCGACGGAGTGGCCTCGGTAGCGGTAGGTGTCGATCTCGACGACGGCGGGCTTGGACTGCTCGTGGGCGAGCTTGATGAACCTGTCCATGGTCGCGCGGACTTCGTAGATATCGTGACCGAAGCAAGTGGCCCAGTTCATGCCGTAAGCTTCGGCGCGCTGTGCGAGGCCGGGGCCGGCAGAGGAGCGGTCTTGGCTGGTGCCCATCGAGTAGCCGTTGTTTTCAACGACGAAGATGACAGGGAGATTCCAGAGGGCGGCGAGATTGTAGGCTTCGTGCACGGCACCTTGGTTAACTGCGCCGTCGCCCATGAAGGCCATGGCCGCACCTTTGAGGCCCTTGTATTTAAGAGCATAGGCCAAGCCCGCGCCGAGGGGGATCTGGCCGCCGACGATACCGTGGCCTCCCCAGTAGTTAAGAGAAGGAGCGAAGTAGTGCATGGAGCCGCCCTTGCCTTTGGAGCAACCGGTGATCTTGCCGTAGAGCTCGGCCATGAGAGGCTTCGTGTCCATGCCGACGGCGATGGCGTGGCCATGATCGCGGTAGGCGGTGATGACGTGATCGTTGGGGCCCATCAGCGAACAGCAGCCGACGGCGACCGCTTCCTGGCCGATGTAGAGATGCAGAAATCCACCGATCTTCTTGCCTTGATAAGCGCGCAGACTGCGCTCCTCAAAACGACGGATGCGCACCATCTTGCGGTAGAGCTCGATTTTTTCGGGCTTGGAGAGGTTGGCGTTGATCGGGGCTTGGGCGGACAAGGTCGCGGGGACTTCGTCTTTTTTCTCAACGGTGGAGGTGGCTTTTTTACTCACAGGAAATGCGTTTTGAGTGTTTAAAAGATAAGTCTTCGTCAGAAGCCTAAGAAATCAAGTGTTTACTAGGCGATCCGTGCGGTGGGCGGAGGAGTGATTTGCTCCACGATAATATCCAGTGGTTGATCAGGTGCGCAGTTCGCACGGAGTGCGACAAAGCGGTCGCGATAACGGTCATAGATCGGCCAAAGTGCGGTCCGGTCTGTTTCCGGCAAGGGGAGGGCGTTAATGGCGTCCCTCGCGAAAAAACCGAAACGCCCCTCCTGCATCGCCGGCGGTAACGCGGGGATGGGCCGGTTGCATTTGAATAAAAAAAGAAGCCAGTGGGATTCCCCCTCATAGGCTTTTTCAGCAATCATGGCGAAGAGATGGAGGTCGGCCGGCGTGATGATCAGGCCGGTTTCCTCGCGTGTTTCCCGCACGGCGCATTCAAAGGGTGACTCGCCGGAAACCATTTCCAATTTGCCTCCGATGGGGCTCCACGAACCGAGATTGGGAGGTTTCGCCCGAAGTAAAAGAAGGTGTTCGCCTCTGTCGTTTTCGATGAATACGAGGACGGCGATTTTGTAGCTGAGGTGCGAATCCATGACTTAAAGACGGTGATCGAAAATATTATGTGATGCTTGGACTTTGAGCGTGACGGCACGCATGTGATGCTCAATGATTTTGAGGATATCCCCTGTATGAAGCCCCTAATTTGTCGTTCTCTGGTGTGGTCCGCCATGCTTGCCGCCGTGGCGATCCTTCCCTCTTTTGCTGAAACTACGGCTCCGGCCGAAGTGGAGGTCGCAGGTGTCAAGTTCAGTGCGATCCGCCAGCCGAACAGCCAGTCTGTCTGGTATGAAACCGAAATTGAACTTACCGCAAAACCCACGCCGGAAAACGGCAAGTTTACCGGTCGGGTAAAGGTTTCGCTGAGTCTCGGTATTGAGTCATCCGCGACCGGAGGAAAAAAACAGATCAACCTTTACCGTTCTTCAGCCGAGCTGGTGGCGCTTGAGGCGGGTAAATCCGACGTGCGCTTTTATCTGCCCCCTGAGATTGTCAAGCGGGACACGATTCGCGGCGACGCCAAGTTTTACTATGTCGAGTTGAGCGTTGACGGGAAAACACTCCCGACAACCAAGACCAATGTTTCGTTCAGCACGCTCAGCAATGCGACGATACTCGAGAGTTTCCGCTCGAAAGTCGCTTCCGATGCCCCAGCCAACGACGGCATTCTCCTGCCGCAATACCTTACCGTTTACGCCTTCGATTCCTCTCGTCCCACTCCTTCATTTGTTCGGTTGGAAAACAATCATTAACTCAGCCGAATGAGATTCGGCTTGCCCGTATCGGGCGGTTCTGAAATCGACTCACTCTTACCCTATGTCCTCTCCCCGCGTCCTTGCTGTTGACAGTGGCGCCGGCCATGTTGCTTGCGGCGTATTTGCTTCCGCCAAAGCCGGCCGGCTCGTGCTGGAGCAATTTGCCCTTGATTCATTCAATCCCGATGCAGCCATGGAGGCCCAATGGCCCGAGTTGGTTGCCAGCTCCCTTGGCTCCCTTGTTAAACAGTCCAATCTTTCGGGGCCGGCGGTTCTTTGTGTTCCGGGTCACCATACCCTGACGAAGTTCGTCAAAACACCGGCAGTTGAAAAGTCCAAGCGCGCCAAGGTTGTTCAATTTGAGGCCCAGCAAAACATCCCTTATCCGCTGGGTGAAGTTGTATGGGATTACCTCGCGGTAAGCGAAGACGGTCTCGATCTCGAGGTGATGCTTGCGGCGGTGAAGCTCGATGTGATGGACGCGCTTTGCGCTGCCGTCGACGGGACGGGAGTGGCGGTCAAGTCCATCTCGCCCTCCGCCTTGGCCCTTTACCGGTCGTTCAAATACAACTACCCCGAGATATCCGAGCCGGTTCTGGTGGTTAATATCGGGGCGCGCTCGACCAATCTGCTGTTCATCGACGACAAACGTTTCTTTGTCCGCACGATCGCTCAGGCGGGCAACAGTGTCACCCAGATCATCGCTGATGAACTCAAGCAGGATTTTGCCCATGCGGAATCCTTGAAGGTTGATGTGTTGGGCGGCCGCAGCGATCTGCCTGAAGCCTCCCCCGGTCGCGCTGCCGTTTTAAACGCCGCCCATACCTTTGCTTCTCGCCTGCATCTCGAAATCACGCGCTCCACGGTTAATTACCGTCGCCAAAGCGGTGCCGAACAACCCACCTGCATTTATCTTACGGGTGGTGGTTCGCTTATCCCTGATATCATCCCGACGCTGGCCGAGAAACTGAAAATCAAGGTCGAGCGTTTTGACGCCCTTCGGAATGTGGAAATATCCCCTGCCGCGGCGGGGGCCCGCGAGCATGTCGCCGTATTGGCTGATCTTGTGGGTCTTGCCACGCGGCTCGCGGATAAAAACGAACCGGCTTTCACTCTTCTCCCCCCTGCGCTTGTCCAAGGCATCGCGTTTGCCAAGCAACAGCCCTTTTACGTGGGAGCCGCCGCCATGGTCGCCGTTGCCCTTGTTCTTCCCATCTGGGGGCTCAATCGTCGCGCGGAAGTTGCCTCGCACCAGTCCAAGATATTGGAGGCACAGATGCAGCCCCTCCGTCAGTTGAAGTCTGCGAATCTGGCCAATCTTGAAAAAATCGAGACGACCAAGAAAGAGGTCACGGCTATCCAAAGTCTCGTGGAATCAAAGTCCAATTGGATCAACTTCTTCACGGATCTTCAGGAACGTTTGGTGAAGGTCGAGGATGTCTGGCTGGAGAAACTTCAGGTTCTGCGGCCCAGTGAGACGGCTTCTTCACCCACGCCGGTCGCTTCCAATGGCCTTTTTGGCGGCGCGCCCGCCGACCAGTCAAGCGGTCCTGCGGCGGCTCCCGAGCCTGTGCTGCGTCTTAATGTCAGCGGCCGCCTGCTCGACAAAAACAATCCCGTGTCAAAGGTCAGCCAGGATTCTTACAACCGGGTCAAGTCCCTGTTGGCGAGCTTTGCCGGCTCACAGTTTATCTCCTCGGTGGAGAAGGAAAATTTCAACCCCAACCAGCCCGGTATCCTTGGCTTTGACTTCATCCTTGTGGTCAATCCCAAGAAGCCGCTCTGACCCCTGACCCTCCATGGCCAGCTTCAAGTCTAATCCTGTTTTTTATTCCATCCTTGTTGTCATCGGCGTGATCGCCGTTGGCGAAGGCTGGTGCATTTTTGATCGCAGCAAGGCGGCCAAGAAAAGCCAGGCGGTTCTGGTGCAAAAGCGCCGTGAACTTGCGGCCCTTGAATCCGTCGAGCCATTCCCCAGCGAAGCCAACAAGGCTGCGGTGGAAGCGGATTTGCTCCGCACTCAAGCCGCCCTTGCTACGATGCATGAAGAGCTCAAGGGCCGCGGTCCGATGGCTGAAGAACTTCGCAATGCAAAGGTTCCGTCCGAACCGACCGACATATTTTTCGACATCACCAACTTTGTTGAGAAAACCCGCGCCAAGGCAAAAGAAGCCGAAGTTAAGATCAAGGCGGACGAAAGGTTCGGCTTTTCCGCCTACGCCAATGCCGGCCCTGATCGTGATTTGATTCCTCAGGTCTTTCGTCAGCGTCAGGTTGCCCAATACTTGATCGAATCGTTGTTCGCCGCCCATCCCGCAGAAATGGTTTCGTTCCAGCGTGAACGTCCTCTCACCAAGGCGCAGATCGCGTTGATCGCCTCGGGGCAGCCATTGCCTCCTGTGGTTCGCGATGGCAGTGGCACGGATGCGGATTTGTTTGAAATTGATCCGCGGATTTCCGCCCGGGTCCCCGGGTTTGTGAGTGCCACCGCCTTTCGCATGACCTTTTTGGGCGAGACTGAGTCCCTTCGCACGTTGTTGAACAAGCTGGCGGCCTTTGAGCTTCCTCTGGTGGTGCGCAGTGTCGAAGTTGAGCCGGCCTCCGGTGTGACTGCGGTCAACGCACCTGCTCCCTCCGCCTCTGAGGCGAATTCGTTGAGCGCCATTTTTGGAAACGTGGCGGCAACGCCGGCCTCGTCCACGGAGCCGGTGAAGCCAAAACCTCTCGTCGAAAAAGTTCTTTCGAAATTCACAGTGACGGTCGAGCTCATTGATCTCGTTCCTTCCACTCCGTCCGAAGCCACCCCGACTTCCTGATATGGCCGCCAAATCACAAGAAAAAATCATTTTTGGTGCCGCGTTGCTTGTTTTGCTTTCATCCGCGACCTGGTTGGTCCTGCAGCAATCCAAAATAGCGGCCTTGCGCAAGGCACCCGCCTCGGTTGGTGCGGGCGCGGCCTATGTGCCGGCGGGCATTGATGCTCCCAAGGTGAGCACAAGCACTTGGCCCACCCCGCCCGCGCAAACGCGTGGTCCGGATTGGATCTACGATGTCTTTACGCCGCCCGAGATCTATTACAACACGAGCACCAAGGAATTCAGTGTTACTCCTCCCGCTGGTCCCGAAGCCGTGAAGGTTGTGGAAATCCCATTTGGTTTGGACATGGTGCAGGTCAAACCGGATGTTTTCCGTCTGCAGTTGGTTGGTTACGTGGGTAACGCAGGGGCTTATCAAGGCACTTTTGAAAACACGGTTACCGGTGACACCTTTTTGGCTAAGGCAGGCAAAAAAATCACCTCACTTGGCCTCACGATTCGGGATTTCGAAGTTAAGCGTAATCGCGTTCCGGCACCGGACAGCATGCCCATTTACGAGACTGTGGCTACTGCCGTCGTGGTAGACGACAAGACCGGCGATGAGGTCACCTTGACCAACAAAGAACGACGCACAAAGGGGACGCCCATCGCGGTTTTAAAGTCCGCTGAAGGCGACCAACTGTTCGAGCAAAAAGCCGGCACCTCATTCATGGTTGGCACTGTTAAATATACGGTGAATTCAGTAACGCTTGATCCTGCGTCGGCTGAAGTGACCAAAGAATCTCCCGATCTGAAGGAACCTGTCACCAAGACGCTTCTGGTTCCTGTGCCAACTGTGGCGCCGGTTTCGCCAGCAACGCCGGAAGCGCCGAAGCCCGATCAGGCGTCCCCGACACCTGCGCCTTCCATCGCATTTCCATAAAACGCTATTTTACCATCGCATCCTGCTTTACCAATCTACACCTAAGAGAATCCCCTAATGAAAAAGATCACGATCCCCAAAACGCTCCTTGCACTGCTGGTCGCTCCGGCATTCCTGGCGCTCGTGCTACCCGCAAGCCGTCTCATGGCACAAAGCCAGACCGAGACAAAAATTCGCCTCATGGCCGATGCTCTTCGTGCCCGTGACAGCGGTGATCTTGATACCGCCAAAAAAGATCTCGAGGATCTGCTGGCCATCGCTCCCAACGACGCGACGGTGGAACGTCTGCTGGGTGGGGTGAATACGGCCCTTGCCGCCAAGACTGCGGGTGCTTCTCCTGCGGTGGACGCGACTTCTGCCGCTCCTGTAGTCGCAGCTGCCGAGCCGGTTGAAGTCAGTTTCCCCAAACCCGAGGCGCCTAAGCCGGTTTTGACTCCCGAACAGGCCGCCGCCGCCCAAGCGGATGCGCTGGCCAAGCAAGAAAATGAACGCATCAAAGGCCTGATCAATGCGGTTGATGCCAAGCGCTCGGAAGCCCGTAGCATGGCCAAGCAAGGGCGTTTTGATGACGCCGCCGTTACACTTGACGTTGCGGCCAAGACGCTCCCGGACAATCCCGCCACCAAGGATGTGCTCGCCGATCTCCAAGCCGAGAAGAACGCACTCCTCCTTGAGAAAGCCCAGTATTTGTTGAAGCAGGGCGATACGGACGGCGCACGCACCGCACTTGATGCCTATGCACAAGCTTCACCCGAAAGCAAAAAGACTGCTCGCGTTGCGAAGTCCATCAACCGTGTGGAACTGAATCCCCCGCTGCAGTCCATTGAAAAAGTCGACCCCAAGTTTATCGCCGATCAGAAGGAAATAGCCAAATTGGCCGCCAAGGGTCGCAGTCAATATATCGCTGCTGATATCGACGGTGCTCAGGAAACCTTTCGTTTGATTGAGTCCATCGACGCCAGCAATGCCGAGGCCAAGAGCTTTTTGACCCGTATCGCGAGTGAAAAGGCCCGTGTCGGTGAGCTGAATCGCGACAAGACTCGTTCTCAAATGGTCGAAGAGGTCACCAATGCTTGGCAGCGTCCCAGTGTTTATATTGATCATAGTCTTGATAACACCAAAACTCAGGGTGGTGTGACGCCTTTGGCTCAGAAGCTTAATGCTATTCAGATCCCGAGCGTTAATTTTCAAGGAGTTGAGTTAAGCAAAGTTGTTAGCACACTCACTGCGATTTCCGAGGAATATGATAAGAGCGAGGGAGCCAAGGGCGTGAACATTGTTTTGATCGATCCCAGTAATAAAAATCCAAGCGTTAGTATCACGCTCAGGAATCTTTCCCTTAAGCGCATTCTTGATTTTATCACCGATGCGACCGGCTACCAATATGAGATTCAGGCGGATGCTATCGTTGTCCGTCCAGGCGGTGAGGGTGGCAACGTCCTTGATACTGCATTCTTCCCGGTCACCCGCTCGACTGTGATTCGCATGACGGGTGTCAGTTCTTCTGCCGCTTCGACTCCGGCCGCCGCCGCCGATCCGTTTGCCCCCGCCCCTGCTGCTAGCAGCGGCGGTGGCGGCGGAAGTGGTGATGCTGCTTCTCTGAAGGCTTTCCTTCAGCAGGCAGGTGTTAATTTTGATGGCACCCCGGGCTCCAGTCTGGCCTACGACGGCGCGGCGATTATCGTTACTCAATCCACGCGCAACATTGAGCGCATTCGTAATATTCTGAATCGCTACAACGACGTCCGCCAAGTCGAGATCGAAGCCAAGTTTATGGATGTGCAGGAAGGCGCTCTTGAAGAATTGGGCGTCAACTGGACCGCCGCGAGCACCCATGGTGGCACAACGCAGTCATACTCCACTGCAAACCGCTCATTGTCTGGAGCGTTGAGCGTTTCCTCTACGGCCAATGCGGGACAAATTATTCAAAGTGGTGGTGTAACTACACCGATCATTAATACAGCCCCGAGCATCCCGGGTTCTGCTTACCTTGCCACTGCCGGTTCTGTGAGTGGCAGCTACATCAATCCTACCAACGATTTTGCCCTTTTGACGGGCGTTCTTGGCAGCTTTGATGTTTCCGCAACCATCCGCGCGCTTTCACAAAAGACCGGCACTGATTTGCTGAGCGCTCCAAAGGTTACGGTGCTCTCTGGCAATCCTGCCAATATCGTGGTTGCTCAAGAACTGCGCTATCCACAGAGCTACGGTGAAGTGCAGAGTCAGGTCGGCACTTCCACCAGCACGACCGGTGGTTCCGCCGGTGTGACGATTACGGCGGGCACTCCGCAGGAATTCACGATGCGTAATGTGGGTGTTGAACTCAAAGTGACCCCCACTGTCGAAGAAGACGATTACAGCATTAGTTTGGATCTCGATCCCAAGGTGACCGAATTCGAAGGATTTGTCGAATACGGCGGCCAAAGCGTGGCTATCTCGGGTGGCACCACGGTTACGGTTCCATCTGGATTCTACCAACCGATTTTCTCGGTTCGTGAAGTGACCACCAAGGTTACGGTTTGGGATGGAGCTACGCTCGTTATGGGTGGATTGACCCGTGAGGAAGTTAAAAAGACCAACGACAAAGTTCCTATTCTTGGCGACATTCCTTTCATCGGTCGCGCCTTCCGCTCCAAGGGTGAAACCAGCCAGAAGCGCAACTTGCTTATATTCGTGACCGCCAATCTCGTCAGCCCTGGCGGTTCGCCCAAGAAGCAGCAATTGAAGAGCGTTGCGCCTTCTTCAATCTTTCAGAATCCGACCATCGTGACCCCGGGCAGCGCCGAGGCCCGGGTTCGCGGCAAGTAATCCGGATTTGCTTGGGCTTTAGTTTCTCACACGCCGCCACCTTAACGGGTGGCGGCGTTTTTGTTGAATGTCGCCGGGTTTGGCATTTGCCAAGCGGCTCGGCTGCGCTTGGGTGTGCACATGGCTAAATGGCTTCTCGTCGATGGATTTAATCTGGCCTATCGCTGCTTTTTTGCGGTGCCCGAGCTTACGCGTGCGGACGGATTTCCGACCAACGCACTGCATGGTTGGGTGAAATCACTTTGGCGCCTTTCGGATCAGGAAAAGCCAACTGCGACGTTGGTTTTTTTCGATTTGGGCGGGGCTCAGGATCGTTTGATCCTGCACCCAGAATACAAAGCACAACGCGATGAAATGCCGGAAGCTCTCCAAAAACAGATCGAGCCGCTCAAGGCCATTACCCGCGCCATGGGTTACGTGGGCATTGAGCAGCACGGAGTGGAAAGTGACGATTTGCTGGCGTCTCAAGCGGTAGCCTTGGCTGCACAAGGGCATGATGTGCTTATTGTGAGTGCCGATAAGGATTTCGCCCAGATAGTGGGTGAGCGTATCAAGATTCTGCTCCCTCCACCTTCCGCCAACCCCAAGCTGGGATGGCGACTTTTGGATGCGGCTGGAGTGGTTGAGAAATTCGGTGTGCCGCCATCACAAATTGCCGACTATCTGGCCTTGGTGGGCGACACCTCTGACAATATTCCAGGGGTGTCTGGAGTCGGTCCAAAAACCGCGGCTAAATGGCTGCTTGAATTCGGCAATATCGAGGGGGTGATTTCCCATTCATCCCAAATCAAACCGGAACGTTTTCAGGAAATCGTGCGGATGGCGGCGGATAATCTTCGCCGCAATCTCAAGCTGACGATGCTCAACCTGGCTTTGCCCGTTGTGAAAATGGAAAAAACCGAGGTTCGCCCCAGTGAGCTATTCGAGTTGCTGGAATTGATGGAAATGAAGTCCAGTCTTGCGGAGGCGCGGGCTCGTTATGAGCAGCCCGAGCTTTTATTTTAAAAAACCAAGCCGCAGGGATTATCCAGGATGGATCGACGACACTCTCCTTGCCGGCCATGCCACGGCGTCAGGCCTTGGTCGACAATGGATCTTCTGCTTCGAAGATGTAACCGACGCCGTGGACGGTGCGGAAGCTGTCGAGGCTGAGTCGGTGGCGTTTGAAAAGCTCGCGGACTTTAACGATGTATTGATCTAGGGAACGGCTTTTAACGTCAGCATGAATACCCCACACTGCATGAATGAGGGCTTTGCGTGTGATGACCGCGCCACGGTTTTCGTGAATATGAGCGAGAATTCCTAATTCCTTGCGGCCGATTTTTTCGCTTTTTCCGCCGGGAAACTCGATTTCCAATCGGATCGGAATCACGCGTGCGCCACATAGCTCAAAGGGTTCATCCACGACCCGCACATTTTTTGTGAGGTTCATGTCCGTGGTGGATTCAGCCCGGCGCAGCACCGCCCGGATGCGGGCTACGAGTTCGGGAAATCCAAATGGTTTGGTGATGTAATCGTCACCGCCCAGCTCAAAGCCACGAACTTTGTTAACCTCCAACGCATTGCCAGTAAGAAAGATAGTGGGGATCGGAATGTCTGCGTTTTTCAACTCTTCGAGCAAAGCAAAGCCTGATTGATCGGGCAGGTTGACATCGAGCAACAGGAGGTTGGCAAAATTCTTTTTTAAGAAACGCAGGGCAAGAGCGCATCGATTATACACCTGAGTCTGCATGCCGGCTTCTTCCAGGTGCAGGCAGATCAACTTGGCCAGTTCTTCTTCATCCTCTACGACGAGGATCAATGGCTTGGGTTCAGCGCGCATGTGTTACTGATGTGATGGATGCAATGCTTTCAATAAAAGGGCGACGGAGGCATTTTTTACAAATGGAACGCTCTTGTCAAAAGAAACGTCAGACGGGTTTACGGTTCGCTGATGAGGAGAATAGACTTGAAGGCGATTCGCGTGGCGTGTCCCTTGGCCGACGTGTCTGCCAATGCTCCCCTGCTCATGCTCGGTCTGCCGAAAGGCAGTCTGGAGGAATCAACCAAAAACCTGTTCGCCAAGGCAGGTTGGAAAATAACCACGAGTTCACGCTCCTACAAGCCGTCGATCGATGATCCGGAATTGGACGGACGGTTCGTCCGGGCCCAAGAAGTGAGTCGTTATGTGGAACACGGGTTCTTCGACTGTGGCCTCACCGGTTATGACTGGGTGCAGGAAAACAACTCCGATGTAGTCGAGGTGTGCGATCTTATCTACAGCCGCGCGTCCACTTTGAAGTCGCGTTGGGTGCTCTGCGTGCCCGAATCCTCGTCTGTTCAAAAACCCGAGGATCTCGCTGGCAAACGCGTGGCGACCGAGTTGATGAATACGACGAAGCGCTACTTTGCCGAGAAGGGTATCGCGGCCGAGGTCGAGTTTTCGTGGGGTGCCACTGAGGTGAAAGTGCCCGATCTCGTCGATGCCATTGTGGACATCACCGAGACCGGCTCATCGCTGCGAGCCAACAAGCTTCGCATCGTTGATACATTGCTCTACACCAATACAAAGCTGATCGCCAACAAGGCCAGCTGGGCCAATCCGGCGAAACGCAAGAAGATCGAGACGATCGCCCTTCTCCTGCAAGGTGCGCTCGAAGCCGGTAGCAAAGTGGGTCTCAAGCTCAACCTCCCGAAGGCATCACTCGATGCACTTATCAAGGCGCTTCCCGCGCTTCGCAATCCGACCATTTCGCCGCTCAGCAATCCCGATTGGATCGCGGTTGAAACCATCATCGACGAAAGTGTTGTTAGGGAAATCATCCCGCAGCTCAAAGAAATGGGCGCCGAGGGTATCGTCGAATATCCGCTCAACAAAGTTGTTTATTAAGCGCGACGCGCTTTTTTGACCCATGTCCAAAGTCACCCTCGGTCTCCTTCAGCATGCCTGCGGCGCCGATCCAAAGGCTAATCTAAAGAAAACCCTCGCGCTGGCTGAAAAGGCCGCGAAGAAGGGTGCCCAGATTATTTGCACGCAGGAACTGTTTCGCTCCCAATATTTCTGCCAGAGTGAAGAGCATAAATATTTTGATTTGGCCGAGCCGATTCCCGGTCCGAGCACGGCGGCCTTCCAGAAGATTGCCAAGAAATACAAGGTGGTGATCGTCGCGTCGCTTTTCGAGAAGCGTGCCTCCGGCCTCTACCACAACACGGCTGTAATCATCGACGCCGATGGCAAGCTGCTCGGCATTTACCGGAAGATGCACATTCCGGACGATCCTCTCTTCTACGAGAAGTTCTACTTCACGCCGGGCGATACTGGTTTCAAGGCCTGGGATACGAAATACGGAAAGATCGGCGTGCTCATCTGTTGGGATCAGTGGTATCCCGAGGGTGCCCGCCTCACCGCCATGCAGGGAGCGGAAATCCTTTTTTATCCGACTGCCATCGGCTGGCACCCATCCGAGAAAAAAGAATACGGCGTCAACCAGCACGGTGCATGGGAAACCATTCAGCGGTCCCATGCCGTGGCGAATGGCTGCTATGTCGCTGGCATCAATCGTATCGGCCTTGAGCAGCCCATCGGTGGCGACGGTCTTGAGTTCTGGGGCCAGAGTTTCGTGGCGGGCACCAGCGGACAGATCATTGCCAAGGCCAGTGTGGACAAAGAGGAAATTCTCATCGTTCCCATCGAGCTCGGCAAAGTCGATGTCACCCGCACGCACTGGCCGTTCCTCCGTGACCGCCGCATCGACGCTTACGGTGATCTGACCAAGCGCTTTATCGACTGAGCATCGCATGGCCGCCAAAAAAACGCAGGAGACTCCCTCGGCGCTTGGTTTTCGCATGCCGGCGGAGTGGGCGCCCCAGACGGCCATCTGGTTGTCGTGGCCCCACAAACACGCCTCGTGGCCCGGGCAGTTTCGCCCGATCCCGTATGTGTTTGCCGGTATCGTCGCACAGATCAGTCGATTCGAGGAAGTGCGCATCAACATCGCTGCGCCGCTGCAGAAACGTGCATGGTCGCTGATCACCAAGGCGGGCGCCGATCTTTCCAAGGTCACTTTCTATGATCATCCGACCAACGATGCGTGGTGCCGCGATCACGGCCCGATCTTCGTTAAAAACAAAAAAACAGGCGAACTTGCCGTGACCGACTGGGTGCACACCGCTTGGGGCGGAAAGTATCCGCCATACGATCTCGACAATACCATTCCTCCGCTCGTCGCCAAAAAGCTCAAGCTGCGGCGCTTTGAAAACGACATGGTGCTTGAGGGTGGCTCCATCGAGGTAAACGGCGAAGGCCTGCTGCTCACCAGCGAACAATGCCTGCTTAATAAAAACCGCAATCCACACCTTGCTCGCGAGCAGATCGAGCAAAACCTGAAAGATTATCTGGGCATCAAGCAGGTGCTCTGGGTGGGCGACGGAATCATCGGCGATGACACCGATGGACACATCGACGACATCACGCGTTTCTACAAACCGGACGGCTTCATCACCGTGGTCGAGTCGAACAAGCGCGATCCCAACCACAAGATCCTCGCGGAAAACCTGGAGCGCCTGAAAGCCTTTCGCACGCCGAAGGGGAAGAAATTCGACATCGTCGAACTGCCGATGCCGAAGCCGTTTGCGTTTCAGGGACAGCAAGTGCCTGCCAGCTATGCGAATTTTCTCATCATCAACGGCGCGGTTCTTGTGCCGAATTTCCGGCAAAAGAAACGCGACGCCGAGGCCAATGCAATTATCGCATCCTGCTTTCCAAGTCGTGAAGTCATCCCCGTTGATTGCTACGATCTTATCTGGGGGCTCGGCACGTTGCATTGCATCTCTCAGCAGCAGCCGGCTTGATACGTCGATTCTCATGAAAACATTTTTTGCCGTCGTGCTTTCCACTCTGGTGCTTGCGTTGACGGGCTGCGGCACGGTCGGAAGCGATTTCACGGCGAATGTCCGCGAGAAATTTGCAGGACCGACCTACCGGACCAAAGTTGTCACGGGTGACAGCAAGGCGGTTTACGAGGCTGCCTTGGTGTCAGTTGATAAACTGGGTTTTCGTGTCGTGGGCGGTGGCGCCGCGCAGGGTCGTATCGAGGCGCTGAGCGGGCTGTCGGCCAGTGATTCGCTGAAGGGGACACGGCAGTTGGCCATGAAGGTCAAACTGAGTCCGGTGGCGTCTGGCGGCATCGAAGCGGCTGTGCTGATCACCGAGCAGGTTGAAGATGATTTCAACAAGGGAGCCGGGCAGGCGACGGAGACCACGTTGCGCAACACCCCGCTTTACGACGTCTTTTTTCGCAGCTTCGAAGAGGCTTTGGCGGCCAAATAAGCGGGTTTTGGCATCCTCGGGCGGGTGGTTCAGGCATGATTTTGCGCTTGCGGGCGGGGGAGGCTTTCGGCGACTCTGACCGTTCGCGGCATTCAGTCGGTTCCGGTCGGTGTCGCCGCGACGCTCCCATCGACCCTCAACGTAAGTAACAACCTTCAACCCACGGCGCCTTCACCGGCGTCATCACGGAAGACCGGTGCTCTGGAGCAAAGCGACGGTGTTTCGTCTGTTCACATGAGTTCAGTAATGCAAGAGCTGCTCGCTCAATCCGCCTTCGATAAACTTAAGGAAGGCGCAATCGTCCCCGGTATCATCACCGAAATTCGCCAGAACGACGTCGTCGTTGACATCGGCGGCAAATCCGAGGGCGTCATCCCCGCCAACGAGTTCATCGACATTGGCGAACTTCAGATCGGCTCCACCATCGACGTCTACGTCGAAAAGCTCGAAGACAAGAGCGGCGCGCCCGTCCTTTCCTACGACAAGGCCGAGCAAAAGAAGAACTGGGATAACATCCTCACCAAGTTCCCCGAAGGCTCCATCGCCGCGGGTCGCGTGAAGGCCAAGGTCAAGGGTGGCCTGATCGTCTCGATCGGCGTCGATTCCTTCCTGCCTGCCTCGCACATCGACATTCAGCCCCCCAAGAACCTCGATCAATACGTCGGCCAGACCTACGATTTCAAGGTTCTCAAAATCAATCTCGACCGGAAGAACATCGTTCTTTCCCGCCGCGAACTCATCGAGGAACAGCGCGCCAACAAGCGCAAGAGCCTCCTCGACTCCATCCAGCCCGGCCAGGTCCGCAAGGGCGTCGTCAAGAACATCACCGACTTCGGTGCGTTCATCGACCTCGACGGCATGGACGGTCTCCTGCACATCACCGACATGAGCTGGGGCCGCATCACGCACCCCTCCGAAATGCTCAAGCAGGGTGAAGAGATCCAGGTCATGATCATCGAAGTGAACCGCGAGAAAGAGCGCGTTTCCCTCGGCCTCAAGCAGACCACCAAGAATCCTTGGGATGAGATCGAGCACAAGTTCCCCGTCGGCGCGAAGGTTCACGGCAAAGTCGTCAACCTCGTTCCCTACGGTGCTTTCATCGAAATCGAGCCCGGCGTCGAAGGACTCGTGCACATCACCGAGATGTCCTGGACCAAGCGCATCTCCAAACCCTCCGAACTGCTCAAGGTCGGTCAGGAGCTGGACGCGGTTGTTCTCGGCATTCAGAAGGACGATCAGAAGATCTCCCTCGGTCTCCGCCAGCTCGAGCCCAACCCGTGGGACATGGTCCGCCACAACTACCCGCAGGGCGCCCGCGTCCACGGCAAGGTGCGCAACATGACCACCTACGGCGCCTTCATCGAACTCGAAGAAGGCATCGACGGTATGGTTCACGTTTCCGACATGAGCTGGACCCGCAAGGTCAACCACCCGTCCGAAGTCCTCAAGAAGGGCGACGAAGTGGATGCCATTGTTCTCGATGTCGATGCTTCCCAGCAGCGCATCAGCCTCGGCATGAAGCAGCTCGCCGTCGATCCTTGGACCGACATCGACTCCTTCTTCAAGATCGGCGACGTCGTCACCGGCACCATCTCGAAGATCACCTCCTTCGGTGCCTTCGTGGAGCTCAAGGACGGTATCGACGGTCTCGTGCACATCTCGCAGATCAGCGAAGACCGCATCGAGAAGGTGAAGGACGTGCTCAAGCCCGGCCAGGAAGTGACCGCCCGCGTCATCAAGATCGATCGCGAAGAGCGTCGCCTTGGTCTCTCGGTCAAGGCCGCCAACTACTCCGAGCAACAGCTCGCCGCCGAGACCGCCTCCTTCGAGGCGCTCAACCGCGACAGCTCCGGCGACATGATGAACCTCGGCGACATCCTCGATGCCGCCTCGGACAAGAAGGACTAATCCCTTCGTATCAACGTCATCGTCGTTCTGACGATCCGTTTAATCTCAAAGCGCCCGGCCGAAAAGCCGGGCGCTTTTTTGTGTCCGTATAAAACGACGGAATTTTATGCGCATAAAAAAGCCGGCCGTTGCCGGCCGGCTTTTAAAACACACACAACCTTGAAACTTAATTGCGTTCGGTCTTGGTCGATTTCGTCTGCATGAATTCGCGGATCACCTCGTGGCGGGCGCGGATTTGCTCTTCGACTTCGATCTCTTCGACCGAGCGCTGGTGCTCATGGCTGGCCATGGCCTTGCGCATCTTCGAGAGGGCGATGTTCTGGAGCTGGCGGACACGCTCGCGGGTGACGCGGAATTTCTGGCCGACTTCTTCAAGCGTGAGCTCGTCGTAGCCGTCGAGACCGAAGCGCAGCTTGATGATCTCGGCTTCACGAGGCTCCAAGGTGGAGATCATGGAATAGAGATCAGAGTTGCGGGTTTTTTCACGCAGCGCCTCAAACGGACTGGTGGCGTTTTCATCGCCGACCATCTCGCCGAAAGTTGAAGAATCGCCGTCCTGCCCGACGGGAGCGTCGAGTGAGGCGGGACGGACGCTCACCGATTTGAGGTGGGCGACCTTGGCCGTCGGAATCTGGAGCTCGATGGCGATTTCCTCGTCGGTGGGTTCCCGGCCGAGTTCTTCGGTCAATGCCATCGCGGTGCGGCGCAGCTTGGAGATCTTGTCGACCAAGTGAACGGGCAGACGGATGGTCTTGGACTGGTTGGCGAGTGCGCGCTTGATCGACTGTTTGATCCACCAAGCTGCGTAGGTGGAGAGCTTGCCACCCTTGCGCGGGTCAAAACGCTCCACGGCCTTGATGAGGCCGATGTTGCCCTCGGAAATGAGGTCGAGCAGGGGAAGGCCAAAGTCTTTGTAATCCATCGCGATTTTCACGACGAGACGCAGGTTGGCAGAGATCATGTGATCGCGGGCCGCCTTGTCGCCCTTGCGGATACGACGGGCTAGCTTCACTTCTTCTTCAATGGTCAGAAGGGCGGTCTTGCCGATCTCCTGCAGGTAAAGCTGCAGATTGCTGCGTTCAAGCGGGCCCGTGTCTTTTTCGCGTGCGGCCGGCTCGGTTTTTTCTAAAAACGAAGGAGGGGCGTCGAGTTCGACGGCAACCATGGGGGCCGGAGCGGGACGCGATTGATTGTCGTCGGCATCAGAGAACTTCCGGGCTGATTTCGTGTAGGCGGCCATGACAGTAGGAGGTTAACGGTTGATCTAATATTCCGGTAAAACCGGTTGGGCGGTTTCTAACTACGACAGAGTCGAGCTTGAATCGTTCCATGTTAGACAAACGGTCAACTACTAGGAGTGGATGCCAAAAACGGGTAAATGAGTGGGACAGTGTGGCTCACGGAGCCGTAATGACGTCGGCTTACTGTCTCACTTTAGTGCGCCGGATGGCGCACGCTCATGTCACGTGGGGTTAGAACCGTAGCAGGAGAGGGGTTCGGGGTGAGCCGAACACAGCCTGTCCGGTCAGAATTGTTCGGCCATGGCGACCGCCTTGAAGAGTGCGGAGGCCTTGTTGACCGTTTCCTGATATTCCGAGGTGGGCACAGAATCGGCGACCACGCCTGCGCCGGCCTGGATGTGAATCAGGCCGTCCTTGATGAGCGAGGTGCGCAGCATGATGCAGGTGTCGCTGTTGCCATCGTAACCGAAGTAGCCGAGGGCGCCGGCGTAGAAGCCACGTTGGGAAGGCTCGTTGGCCGCAATGATCTGCATGGCGCGGATCTTCGGGGCGCCGCTCACGGTGCCGGCGGGGAACGTGGCGCGCATGAGGTCGTAGGCGGTCTTGTCCTTGGCGATCTTGCCCTCGACCTGCGAGACGATGTGCATGACGTGCGAGTAGCGTTCGATGACGAAACTCTCGGGCACGGTGACGCTGCCAAACTCGCATACGCGGCCGATGTCGTTGCGGGCGAGGTCGACGAGCATGAGATGTTCGGCGCGTTCTTTTTCGTCGGCAAGGAGGTCTTTTTCGAGGGTGAGATCGTCGGCGTGGGTCGCGCCGCGCTTGCGGGTGCCGGCGATGGGACGGATTTCCACGAGGCCGTCGGTGAGACGCACATGAACTTCTGGAGATGCGCCGACGATGGAGAAGTCGCCCGTTTCCAAAATAAACATGTAGGGCGACGGGTTGACCGTGCGCAGCGCGCGGTAGAGGTCGAGGGGCGTTTTGGTGAAAGGTTTCGTGAAACGCTGCGACGGCACGAACTGGATGATGTCACCGGCGCGGATGAACTCCTTGGAGTCTTCGACGACTTTTTCAAACGCAGGCTGGGTGAAGTTGCCCGCCGGCACGGTGATTTTCGAAGGTTCGACAAGCGGTGCCGGTGCTAGGGCGCGTGGCTCGCGAAGGAGGGCGTAAAGCGAATTAAGTTCGGCGACGGCGGCTTCGTAGGCGTCGGCGGGCGTGGTGTCGCGCAGGTGGGCGTTGACGCAGAGGCGCAGGGTTTGCTTCGCGCGATCGAAAATCAACAGCGAGTCCGACAGCATGAAGTAGAGCAGGGGAACGCCGAGTTCGTCGAGCTTCGCGGCGGGCACGGTGGGTTCGATGCGGGTGACGTATTCGTAGCCGATGAAGCCGACGGCGCCGCCGGTGAAGCGGGGCAGGCCGGGGAGATTCACGGGATGGTAGCCGCTCATCTCGGTCTCGATCAAAGTAAGCGGGTCCTGCGGCGTCGGCACGGTTTGCACGGGCTGGCCGGGAACGCGGATCTCGGTGGTTTGCTGGCCGCAGACGAAGACTTTGCGTGGACGGCAGCCGATGAAGCTATAACGGGAGAGCGTTTCTCCGCCTTCGACGGATTCGAGCAGGTAGGATGGGCCGGCGACCTTGAGCTTGGCGTAGGCGGAGACGGGCGTCTCGAAGTCCGCCATGAGATCCGTGTAAACCGGGATGACGTTGCCTTGGGCGGCGAGCTTCAGGAAGTCCTCGCGACGGGGGAAGATGTTCATGGCGGTGGCGCTGTGCAAGACGCGTTGGGAGAAGTGCGCGGTCGTTTTATTCGACTGTGACGGACTTCGCGAGGTTGCGGGGTTTGTCCACGTCGCAACCGCGCTCGCAGGCGATGTAGTAGCTGAGGAGCTGCACGGGAATGGTCGCGACGATTGGCAGGACCGCTTCGTGGCAGTCGGGGATGGTGATGATCTCATCGGCGAGGCCGGGCGGAAGTTCGCAGCCTTCGGTGACGATGGCGATGACCGGGCCTTTGCGCGCCTTAACCTCCTGCATGGAGGAGACGACCTTGTTGAAAATCTCGCCTTTCGGCGCGAAGAACACGCTCGGGCACTCTTCGTTTATAAGGGCGATGGGGCCGTGCTTCATCTCGGCGGCGGGGTAACCCTCGGCGTGAATGTAGGAAATCTCCTTCAACTTGAGCGCACCTTCGAGGGCGATGGGGAAGAGAGACAGGCGGCCGAGGAACAGCATGTCGTTATACTTCGCGAAGCGTTTGGCGATGGCTTTGATGTGGTCGGCCTGCTTGAGGGCTTCGCGCACGAGATCGGGCGCCTTCTTCAGGGCGGTGACGTATTCGACGCCGTCGGCGAAACTCATGTCGCGCATGCGAGCGACATGAAGGGCGAGCATCGCACCGATGAGCAATTGCGAGGTGAATGCCTTGGTGGAGGCAACGCCGATTTCGGGGCCGACGTGCTGGTAAATGCCGCCGTCGGCTTCGCGGGCGATGGTGGAGCCTACGGTGTTGTTGATGGCGAAGACTTGATAGCCCTTGCGCTTGGCCTCGCGGAGAGCGCCGAGCGTGTCGATCGTCTCGCCGGACTGGCTCATGACGAAGAACAGCGGGTTGCCGGAGAGCGGCGCGTTGCGATAACGGAACTCCGAGGCGTAATCGACTTCGACCGGCACGCGGGCGAAGCGCTCAATGAGATGCTCGGCGACGAGACATGAGTGCCAGGCGGTGCCGCAGCCGAGAAATGCGAAGCGGTCGATCTGGCGGAAGTCTACCGGGCCGAGGTTGAGGCCGCCGAATTTCGAGGTGCTGCCGTCTTCCGAAAAACGACCGCGCATGGAGTTTTCGAGCGCGGCGGGTTGCTCGAAAATCTCCTTTTCCATGAAGTGGGTGTAGCCGTTTAGCTCGGCGGCATCGATAGTCCAGGTGACCTTGTCGACGACGGGCGAGACGTCCTCTTGGTCGAGCGTCGAGATGGAAAACTGCTTGGGCGTGACATGGACGACCTCGCCGTCTTTGAGGTAAACCACATTTTGCGTGCGGCTGATGAGGGCGGACACGTCGGACGCGAGGATGTATTCGTTGTCGCCCACACCCAGGATGAGCGGGGAACCTTTGCGGGCGGCGACGATCTCGCCGACGCTGTCGCTGCAGAGAACGGCGATGCCGTAGGTGCCTTCAACGTGACGGAGAGCCCTGCGCACGCTTTCAAGAAAACGGCTTTGTTCGGCGACAGCCGGCTCTTTGGCGTAGTGATAGGCGATAAGGTTACTGAGCACTTCGGTGTCAGTTTCCGAATGGAAGGTGTAACCTTTGCCCGCGAGGAATTTTTTTATCGAGGTGTAGTTTTCGATGACGCCGTTGTGCACGAGGGCGATCTTGCCGTCGCTGCTGAGATGAGGGTGGGCGTTGGCTTCGGTCACGCCGCCGTGTGTGGCCCAGCGGGTGTGGCAGATGCCGGTCGTGCCGGTGAAGCGGTGCTTGGCGGCTTCCTTGACGAGGTTTTCCACGCGACCGACTTTACGCGCGAGCTCAAGGTGGCCTCCTTGTTGCACGGCCAAGCCGGCGGAGTCGTATCCGCGATACTCCAGACGTTTCAATCCCTCGAGAAGGATGGTTGCTGCTTTTTGACTGCCGACGTAGCCGACGATTCCACACATAATTTTTTACCTCTTTTGGCTCGCGAATTTACGGGGTGCTTCAAGCCTTGAGCAAGGCAATAGGTCCCCAATCCAAAATCAATATCCCCTTCGTTATATGAGTATGCAGAAAAGTGTCCTCGCAGTGATCATGGGAGGCGGTCGTGGCAGCCGCCTTTATCCCCTTACGGCGGAGCGGTGCAAACCGGCCGTGCCGCTCGCGGGTAAATACCGTCTGGTCGATATTCCGATCAGCAACTGCATCAATTCGGATATCAACCGCATTTTCCTGCTCACGCAGTTTCATACGGCATCGCTTCACCGGCATATCCAGAATACCTACCATTTCGATCCTTTCGGGGGCGGTTTCGTGGATATTCTCTCCGCGGAGCAGACCGAAAAAAATGCCGATTGGTATCAAGGCACCGCCGATGCGGTGCGCCGGAATCTTCAGCATTTCCGCAGCTTTCCTCACGATCTCGTGCTCATTCTGTCGGGCGATCAGCTCTATCGGATGGATTTCCGAAAGATCTGCGAACAGCACATTGCCAGCAAATCGGATGTCACCATCGCGGCGATTCCGTTCCCGGTGTCGAAGGTTGAAGGTCTTGGCCTGATGAAGGTGGCCAATGATCTCACGATTACGCAGTTTGCCGAAAAACCCAAGGATCCGGCGGTCATCCAAAGTCTTACGCTCAGCCCCGAGGTCGAAGCCAAGCTGCATTCGACCGATGGGGAGAAGCACTGCCTGGCTTCGATGGGCATCTATGTTTTCAACCGCCAGGTGCTCGCCGACGCTTTGGCGAACAACATGACGGATTTCGGCAAGGAGATCATTCCCGGTCTGCTCGGGAAAAAGAAACTCAGCGCCTATGTTTTCGAAGGTTACTGGGAAGATATTGGAACGGTGCACGCGTTCTTCGAGACGAATCTGGCGCTCTCGGATCCGTTGCCTCCTTTCAATTTCTTTGATCAGGAATCGCCGATTTACACGCAGGATCGCTACCTGCCCGCCTCGAAGCTCAACAAGTGCGATATCGATCATGTCGTCATCGGGGACGGTTCCATCATTACCGACTCGAAGCTCAAGCGGTGTGTGCTGGGTATTCGCTCGTTCGTCGGAGAGAAATCAGAATTGGACAATGTCGTGATGATGGGGGCTGACTACTACGAGCCGGTTGAAAAGCAGGCTGAAAATTCCCGCAACGGCGTGCCGAGCATGGGTGTCGGCCGCGACTGCCACATCTTCCATACGATCATCGACAAAAACGCGCGCATCGGCGACGGCGTGAAGTTGTCTCCTGTCGGCAAGGCCGATGGGAATTATCCGCACGGCGTGATCATTCGCGATGGTGTGCTCGTCGTGCCCAAGGGCGCGGTGGTTCCCGGCGGCACCGTGATCTGACGCACGGCTCGTCCTTAAATTCCAATAAAAAAACGCGGCCCGTCAGGACCGCGTTTTTTTTTGCGCGCATACCAGAACAGGATGCAGCGGCCGGTTGCTCAGTTGTTAAATCTGAACAACGCGACGTCGCCGTCCTGGAAAATGTATTCTTTGCCTTCGATACGGTATTTGCCGGCATCACGCGCGGCTGCCGTGCTTCCGAGGCGGGTGAGATCGTCGTAGGCGACGACTTCAGCCTTGATGAAACCCTTCTCGAAATCGGTGTGGATCACGCCGGCGGCCTGCGGAGCCTTCCAGCCTTTCTTGATCGTCCAGCAGCGCACTTCTTTTTCGCCGGCGGTGAAGTAGGTCTGCAGGCCGAGCAGGTTGTAGGTGCCCTTGATGAGCTGCGAGACGCCGGAATCGGTCACGCCGAGATCCTTGAGGAATTCCTTCGCTTCTTCCGGTGAAAGGTCGATGAGCTCGGCCTCGATGCGTGCGCTGATCGGCACATAGGCGGCGTCGTGGTGGGCCTTCACGAATTCGGCGACTTTTTGCACGAAGGGATTTTCCTCGGCAGTGGCGAGATCGCCCTCGGCGACGTTGCAGGCATAGAGCACCGGCTTGGCACTCAGCAGCTGGAAAAACTGGAGCAGCTTTTTTTCGTCGTCGTTGGCGGGGAGAACGTTGGCCGGTTTGCCGGCGTTGAGGTGGGGGGCCAGGCGCTCGAGCAGCGCGAACTCGGCCTGGGCGTCCTTGTCGCCGGCTTTCGCGAGCTTCTGGGTTTTGTTCAGACGTTTTTCCACCGCGTCGAGGTCGGCGAGCACGAGTTCCGTGGTGATGACCTCGATGTCGCGCACGGGATCGACCGCGCCCATCGTGTGGATGATGTCGTCGTCCACGAAGCAACGGACGACATGCACGATGGCATCGGTCTCGCGGATGTTGGCGAGAAACTGGTTGCCCAGGCCTTCGCCCTTGCTGGCGCCGGCGACGAGACCGGCGATGTCCACGAACTCGATGGCGGCGGGGACGACGACGTTGGTCTTGGCGATGCCCTTTAATACATAAGCGCGCTCATCGGGCACGATCACGACGCCCACGTTGGGATCGATGGTGCAAAACGGGTAGTTGGCCGCCTCCGCCTTGCGGGAGCGGGTGAGGGCGTTGAAGAGAGTGGATTTGCCCACATTGGGCAGACCGACGATGCCAGCTTTGAGCATAAGAGGGCGGACGTTCGCAGCCGAGTGGGGGAGCGGTCAAGGTCCGTCTTCCCCTGAACCGGAGAAATGGCAGCTTGACAACGCCAGCCGCGTTCGGTGGATTCCACGGCTTTTCAACTCAAGAAACAGTTCGTAATACCACTCTCATGGCACTCAAAATCCGTCTTTCCCGCATCGGTTCCACGCACAATCCCGTCTATCACGTGGTTGTCGCCGAAGCCCGCTCGCGTCGTGACGGCGCGGCGACCGAAGTTCTCGGCACTTATAACCCCCGCGCCAAGAACGACTCCCTGAAGCTCGACACTGTTCGTGCCGACTACTGGGTCAGCAAAGGTGCCATCCCGACCGACACCGCCCTGTCTTTGATCAAGAAGGCCAAAAAGGCCGTGGTCGCCGCCTAAAACGCCCTTAGTTTCTCTTTTCAAATCGCCCCGGCCCTCGTGCTTGGGCGATTTTTTATTTTAAGCCTCCGGTCATGCCTCTCCATATTGACGTTCTCACGCTTTTCCCGCGCATGCTCGATGGGTTCTTGGCTGAAAGCATGCTGGGCAAGGCGTTGGAAAACCAGTTGCTCTCCGTCAAAGTCCACGACACCCGCGATTGGTCCACCGATAAGCACCGCGCGGCCGATGACCGGCCTTTTGGCGGCGGCGCCGGCATGGTGATGACTCCGGAGCCCGTCTTTGCCGCTATTGAACAACTCCAAACCCCCGGTTGCCGGCGCATTTACCTTACGCCCGATGGCGTGCCTTTTTCCCAGAAGATTGCCGAGGAGCTTTCGCAGGAGAAGCATTTGGTCCTCTTGAGCGGTCATTATGAAGGCATCGACCAACGCATTCGCGACAACATCATCGATCAAGAGATCAGCATCGGCGATTATGTGCTGACCAATGGCACGCTGCCGGCGGCGGTTTTGATCGATGCGCTGGCGCGTTTTATCCCCGGCGTTTTGGGGGAAGAAAAGTCATTGACGCACGAATCCTTCACCGGCAAGTTGCTCGACTTTCCTCAATACACGCGTCCCGCCGAATTTCGGGGCATGTCCGTTCCGAAAGTGCTCCTTTCTGGTAACCATGCCGAAATCGAAAAATGGCGAAACGCACAACGTATCGAGAAAACCCGCCAAGTCCGACCCGATTTACTCAAATAACACACTGCCATGAGCACCCATCCGATCCTCCAAGAAATCACCGCCCATCAGGTGAAAAAAGATACGCCCGCTTTCAAAGTCGGCGACGGCGTCCGCGTCCACACGAAGGTTCGTGAAGGTGACAAAGAGCGCACCCAGATTTTCGCCGGCATCGTGATCGCCATCAAGGGCAGCGGTATCCACGAGACGTTCACCGTCCGTCGCATCAGCTACGGCGAGGGCGTCGAGCGCGTGTTCCCCGTCAACTCTCCCAACATCGAGAAGATCGAGATCGAGCGCACCTCCGAGCCCGTTCGCGCCCGTCTCTATTATCTCCGCACCCGCCTTGGTAAGGCCGCCATGGCGATCAAGGAAAAGCGCGTCGAGAAAGCCGTCGCCACCAAGTAATTCGCCCTGCGAAATTCTTCATGAAAAAAGCGAGTCTTCCCGACTCGCTTTTTTCATGTCCGTTTGGGCTTCCACGAGACGCGTTCAGCGCTTAATTCGTCATCTTTCGTTTCTCTAAACTCAATTTCACGCATGAAACTCCAAACCGATATCCTTGCTCTTGCTGCCAACCAGGCCCGCGGCCTCGCCATGGACGCCGTCCACAAGTGTTCTTCCGGGCACCTCGGCCTTCCGCTTGGCTGTGCCGAGATTGGCGCGGTGCTTTATGGCAACGCCCTCGTGCACAATCCCGACGCTCCCCGTTGGCTTAACCGCGACCGCTTCGTTCTCTCCGCCGGTCACGGCAGCATGTTCCTTTATAGCTGGCTCCATCTGAGCGGCTATGATCTCTCGCTTGAAGAAGTTAAGAATTTCCGCGCCCTTCACAGCAAGACGCCCGGACATCCTGAGTTCCACGAGACCCCTGGTGTCGAGGCCACCACCGGCCCTCTCGGCCAAGGTATTGCCAATGCCGTCGGCCTCGCCGTTTCCGGCCAGATGGCCGCCGCCCGTTTCAACACTGCCGAACACGCGATTTTCGACAGTCACGTGATCGCGCTTGCTGGTGATGGTTGCATGCAGGAAGGCGTCGCCCTCGAGGCCGTTTCCTTCGCCGGTCACCAGAAATTGGACAACCTCATCCTCATCTACGATTCCAACGACGTCACCCTCGACGCGATGGCCGACAAATCGCAGAGCGGAAATACCGTCCAGCGCTTCAAGGCTCTGGAGTGGGACGTGCAGACCATCGATGGTCACGACCTCGCCGCCATCCTGAAGGCCGTCAACAAGGCCAAGAAAGCCAAGAGCGGGAAACCCCAGCTCATCATTGCCAAGACGACCATCGCCAAGGGTATTCCCGAAGTCGCCGGAACCGCCAAGGGCCATGGCGAAGGCGGCGCCAAGTTTGTCGACTCCGCCCGCGCCGGTCTCGGCCTGCCAGCCGACCAGCATTTCTTCGTGAGCGAGGACGTTCGCGCCTACTTCGCCAAGCACAAGAAATCCCTCGTCCGTGCCTATAAGAAGTGGGGCAAGACCTTCGAGGCTTGGAAGGCCGCCAATCCCGAGAAGGCCGCCCTTCTCGAGAGCCGCAACAGCAAGCCCAGCGCCGCGCATCTCCTCGAAAAGATTCCTCTCTTCCCGGCTGATGCGAAGCTCGCTACCCGTGCTGCCGGCCAGCAGATCCTCCAGCCTCTCACGGCCGAGCTCCCGCTTGTCATCGGTGGCAGTGCCGACCTCTACGGTTCTACGCTCAACTACATCGCCGCGGACAAAGATTTCGACAACACGAACCGCGCCGGCCGCAACATCCGTTTTGGTATTCGTGAGCATGCCATGGCCGCCATCGCCAACGGTATCGCTTATGACGGCATCTTCCATCCGTCCGTCGCCACGTTCCTCGTGTTCGCGGATTACTCCCGTCCGTCGATGCGTATCGCCGCGCTCGCGAAACTTCCCGTGGTTTACATCTACACGCACGATTCCGTCGGCGTGGGTGAAGACGGCCCGACGCATCAGCCGGTTGAAACGGTTTCCGGCCTTCGCGTCATCCCGAATCTCGATGTGATCCGCCCCGGCGATCCCGAGGAAGCTGCCGGTGCCTACGCCGCCGCCTTCGAGCGCGCCGACGGACCCACGTTGCTGTCGCTCTCCCGTCAGGCCATGCCTATCCTCAATGAAATCCCCCCGCACATCCGTCGCGCGGGCGTGCTCAAGGGTGGTTACGTTGCCGTGCAGGAAACCGCTCCGCTCACCTGTATTCTGCTGGCCTCGGGCACCGAACTGCAGCACGCAGTCGCCGCCGCCAAGACCTTGGGCGAAGGCACACGCGTGGTCTCGATGCCGTCGTTTGAACGCTTCAACCGCCAGTCTGCCGAATACCGCGAGGCCATCCTGCCTTCCGCCGTGCGCAAGCGCGTCGCGATCGAAGCCGGTGTCACCGGTCTCTGGTATCAATACGTCGGTCTCGACGGCAAAGTCATCGGTATCGATCGCTTTGGTATCAGCGCCCCCGGTGGCGTGGTGATGAAGGAACTCGGCATCACCGCCGAGGCCGTGGTTGCCGCTGCCAACGCCCTATAAAGTAAAGGACGATTCCAACTGTAAGTTTTCAAAGGCGTGCCCTCGGGCGCGCCTTTTTTTGTCAAATTTGATTGTCATGTAGAATCTTACGAAGGCCGCGATGTATGGTGGCAAGTCGGGGTTGCTTTTTTAGTTAGGCTCCTAATTATAAGCCTCCTTATGGTTTGGACGCCTAGGCGCGCGAACTGTTTACGGGGATGCCTTTATTAATGCTAAAAGACCTGCCGCGCTACGAGTGCCTGCTCGAAGCAGCGAAACAGTTTCCCGACTTGGATCCGTCGGCATCGGAGGCTTATTTGCATCTGCTGCGCACCAGTGATGAGGCGTTCAACGTATTGACGACGCACCTTCATCAAGCAGGGCTTTCACAAGGTCGTTTCACGGTGTTGATGTTGTTGATCGACAAAGGCACCGGCACTCCATGCGCCTCCACTCCGGCGGAACTGGCGGACAAGGCGGGCGTGACTCGCGCGACCATGACGGGGCTGATCGACACACTTGAACGCGATGGCATGGTGAGCCGTGATTCGGATCGGGACGACCGGCGTATGTTATCGGTAAAACTCACACCGAAGGGCGAGGCGTTGATCCACGGCTATCTTCCCGGACATTTCAAACTCACGGCATCGCTTGTTCAGCCGCTTACGGAAAACGAACGTAAAACCCTTGTGCGGCTTTTGGGGAAAATCATGCAGCAAGCCGCCATCATGGCTGATACCAATCCTATTGCTCCGGCCGTTTTGTCGGAATCGTAACCGGTCCTTTGCCTTTTCGCCCGCTTCTCTAACTTTCAAGCAACATTTTATCACGCAAATCATATGGCTAAACGAATGATTCTCATGCTGGTGTTCATGGTCGCCGTCTTCGGCGGCATTTTTGGCTTTTGGGCCTACAAAGTCATCAAAATGGGCAAGATGATGGCCGCGATGAAGCCGCCGCCAGTGACCGTTTCCGCGATCAAGGCCACCGAGGAAACCTGGCAGCCGGCGATGCATGCGGTGGGTTCTTTAGTCGCGGTTCATGGAGTGGTTTTGGCCAATGAACTGAGCGGTGTGGTCGACAAGATCGACTTCGAGTCCGGTTCACTGGTCGAAAAGGGCGCCGTGCTCGTGCATCTCAATACCTCCAGCGAAGAAGCCCAGTTGCGCAGTCTTGAGGCAACCACTGAGCTGGCTCGTCAGACGCTTGATCGCGCGAAGCAGTTGCGTGAAGCCAACGTCAACGCGCAGTCGGACCTCGATTCCGCCACCGCTCAATACGATCAGGCCGTCGCCAATGCGGATAATGTCCGCGCGACCATCGCCAAGAAAACCATCACGGCGCCTTTTGCCGGGCGCGTGGGGATCCGTCAGGTTGATCTCGGCCAGTTTCTCGCGGTGGGCACGCCCGTGGTTTCGCTTCAGTCGCTCGATCCCATCTACGTCAATTTTACACTCCCTCAGCAGGATATCAAAAACATCGAAACCGGTCAGAAGGTGGAGATATCCATCGACGCCTATCCCGGTGCGAAGTTTTCGGGTGAGATCACGGCGAGCGACACCAAGCTGGATGACGCTACTCGCAGCGTGCAAATCCAAGCTACGCTTTCCAACGCCGACGGGCGTTTGCGTCCGGGCATGTTCTGCTCGGTGGACGTTCTCCTGCCGGTGCAGGACAAGACGGTCACCCTGCCTCAGAGCGCGATCATCTACAATCCCTACGGAGATGCGGTTTATGTCATCGAGCCGGCCATGGACAAGGACGGCAAGCCGCTCGAAGATGCCAAGGGCAATGTCGAGCTCGTCACCCACCAGCAATTCGTGATCATCGGCACGACGCGGGGCGATCAGGTCTCGATCATCAAAGGCGTGAAGGCCGGAGACATGATTGTGACGGCGGGCCAGTTGAAACTGCGCAACGGAACCGGTGTTGTGATCGATAATCAGGTGCCGGTTTCGAACAGCCCTGCGCCCACGCCGCCCAACACCTGAAGTCACCATGAAGTTCACGGATCTCTTTATCAAACGGCCTGTCCTCGCGACGGTTGTCAGTCTGCTCATCTTCCTGGTCGGTCTGCAGTCGATGCTGTCGCTCAATGTGCGGCAGTATCCGGTGAGCAACAGCGCCATTGTCACCGTCACCACGGTTTATACCGGGGCGAGCGCCGACCTTATCCGCGGCTTCATCACGACTCCGCTTGAGAAGGAAATCGCGAGCGCCGACGGCATCGACTACATCGAGTCCAACAGTGCGCCGAGCTCCAGCACGATCACCGTGCATTTGCGGCTTAATTACGATCCCAACGCCGCGCTCACGCAGATTACCTCCAAGGTGAATCGCGTGCGCAACCAGCTTCCGTCTGGTGCGCTTGATCCCACGATCGACGTCCAAGTGGGTGATAGCACCGCCTCGATGTATCTGAGTTTTACGAGCGACGATCTTCAAACCAATCAGATCACCGATTATCTGACCCGTGTCGTGCAGCCCAAACTGGTGTCGGTTCCGGGCGTGCAGAGCGCCGAACTCCTCGGCGGACGCACTTTTGCCATGCGTATCTGGCTGAAGCCCGACCGTATGGCTGCGCTCGGGATCAGTCCTTCCGAGGTTTATGCCGCGTTGGGTAAGAACAACGCCTTGTCCGCCGTTGGTTCGACCAAAGGCGACATGGTCTCAATCAATCTCAACGCCTCGACCGATCTGCACACCGCCGATCAATTCCGCGATCTGGTGGTGCGGAATACGGACGGAACCATCATTCGCATACGGGATATCGCCGACGTCGTGCTCGGGGCCGAGACCTATGACAGCGTGGTCAGTTTCAACGGCAAGAACGCCACGTTCTTCGGCATCAATGTGCTGCCCACCGCCAATGCGCTCACCGTCATCAAGGATGTGCGCAAGGTTCTTCCCGGGATCGAAGCGCAGCTTCCGCGCGGCATGCATCTCACGATTCCTTACGACGCCACGGCCTACATCAACGACTCCATTCACGAGGTGGTGGACACGCTCGTCGAGGCGCTGGTCATCGTCGTGATCGTGATCTTCCTCTTTTTGGGATCGGTTCGCTCGGTGCTGATTCCGGTCGTCGCCATGCCGCTGTCGCTGGTGGGCGCGTTTACGATGATGCTCGCCCTGGGCTTCACCATTAATTTGCTCACGCTGCTGGCCATGGTGCTCGCCATCGGCCTCGTGGTGGACGATGCCATCGTCGTCGTTGAGAACATCCACCGCCATATCGAGGAGGGATTGTCGCCCTTTGACGCCGCTCTCAAGGGTGCGGGCGAGTTGGCAGGGCCGGTTGTCGCCATGACGATCACGCTCGCGGCGGTTTACGCCCCCATCGGGTTTCTGGGCGGTCTTACGGGCAGCTTGTTCAAAGAGTTCGCCTTTACGCTGGCCGGCGCGGTTGTGGTATCCGGTATCGTCGCGCTGACGCTGTCGCCGATGATGTCGTCCCGCATCCTCAAGCATAACCCCCAAAAAACGGGCTTCGCTCACTGGCTCGACACGACCTTCGACAAGCTCCGGGGCCGCTATGAACATGTCTTGCATGGTGCGCTTAATTACAAGCCGGTCACGGTGGTCTTTGCGCTCCTGATTCTGCTGGTTTGTATTCCGTTTCTGAAGTTCTCCAAAAGCGAACTCGCTCCCGATGAAGACCAGGGAATCATCATCTCGGTTGCAAGCGCTGCCGCCAACGCGAACATCGACCAGTCCTCTGCCTACGCCAATCAGGTCATTGGCATCTACCAGGGATTTCCGGAGACGCAGAACATCTTCACGATCGTCGGACGGGGCTCTCCCAACAGCGTCCTCTCCGGCATGGTGTTCAAACCATGGAGCGAGCGTGATCGCTCCACCATGCAGATCCTGCCCGAGGTCACCGCCAAGCTCGGCGGCGTCGCGGGGCTCAAGGCATTCGCGTTCCAGCGCCCTCCCTTGCCCGGTGGTGGCGCCGGCACGCCGGTGCAGTTTGTCATCAAGTCCACCGATGATCCCCAACGTATTTCCGAGGTGGCTGACGAACTCGTCGGTCGTGCCATGAAGAGCGGCCTGTTTTACTTCGCCGATTCCGACCTCAAGTTTGACCAGTCGCAGGTGAATCTCCTGATCGACCGCGACAAGGCGGCCGATCTCGGCGTGAATATGCAGCAGCTGTCTGGCGACGTCGGCGCCATGCTGGGCGGCGGCTACGTCAACTTTTTCGACATCCAGGGCAACAGCTACAAGGTTATCCCCCAGGTCGTGCGCACGGAACGCCTGAATCCCGAGCAGGTCTTGGACTATCATGTTGCCACCGGCAGCGGTGCCTTGGTGCCGTTGTCCACTTTCGCGAAACTTGAACACGTCGTGCAGCCGCAGACCTTGAAACGCTTCCAGCAGCTTAACTCGGCGACGATCTCGGCGGTTCCGCGCTTTGGCGTTACGCTCGGCCAGGCGCTGGATTGGTTCAAGCAGCAGGCGTCTGAAGTGGCGCCCTCGGATTACCAGGCTGATTACGCCGGCCAGTCCCGCCAGTTCATTCAGGAAAGCAGCGCCCTGCTGATCACCTTCGGCTTTGCGGTTATCATCATCTTCCTCGTGCTTTCGGCGCAGTTTGAAAGTTTCCGTGATCCCTTTGTGGTTATGCTGACGGTGCCACTGGCTATAAGCGGCGCTCTGGTCTTCATCTTCCTCGGGTTTGCCTCGTTGAACATCTATACGGAGGTCGGTCTCATCACCCTCGTGGGCCTGATCACCAAGCACGGCATCCTGATCGTGCAGTTCGCAAACCAACTCCAAGAAGAAGGCCTGGACAAACTCGTCGCCATCGAGAGGGCCTGCGGCGTCCGCCTACGGCCCATTCTAATGACCACCGCCGCCATGGTGTTGGGTGTCATGCCGCTGGTCTTCGCAACCGGTGCCGGTGCCGCCAGTCGCTACAACATGGGTCTGGTCATCGCCACGGGTATGACCATCGGCACGCTCTTCACCTTGTTCGTCGTGCCGACGGCCTATCTGCTCATCGCGCCCGATTACAAAAAAAACAAAGCCCCCGTGGCCGACGCCCATGTCTGATCAATACATAGATTTCCTTCCCATGAAGACGCCTAGATTCCTGTCTCTTATCATCGCTTTGCTGACGATCGCCGGTGCACTGCATGCCGCAGGCGATTCCCGGAAGGCTGAGCAACCGCTGCCCAATCCCATCGACCTCAAGAGCGCGATTTCCTACGCGCTGCAGCATAACTACAACATCCGCCTTGCCCGCGAGGCCATCCGCGAGCAGGAGGGGCTCATCGTTGAAGTGGAGGCGCAGATTCTCCCGAATGTGTCCGCCAATGCGAGTTACTCCAAGAAGGATGACGACCTCGTTCAAGGTCCCACGCCCAGCACCCAGGACTGGACCATCGCCATTCAGGTGAGGCAGGCAATCTATGCCGGCGGAGGCATCAAGGCCGCCATCGACGCCCAGGGGTTGGTGCGCGACGCCTCACTGCTCAACCTGAAGGCCACGATCAACAACGCGCTTCTCGATGTGCGCACGAAGTTCTTCAACATCCTCCTCGCCCGCGACCAGATCAAGGTGCAGGAGGAGAACATCGCCCTTCTGAACGAACAGCTGCGCAATGTGACCAACCGCTTCAAGGCCGGCACCGTTTCCAACTTCGACGTGCTCCAGGCCGAGGTTCAACTGGCCAACGCGCAGCCCACGTTGATCACCGCTCGCAACACCTACCGCACATCGCTCGACCAGCTGCGTCAGTCCCTCGGCGCGCCTGCGAGTCTCACGGCGGATTCGAGCAAAACCTTCGAAGTCGAGGGGACGCTGCAATTCACCCCCGCCCAATACGACCTGAACTCGGCTCTTGAGTCGGCCCGGGCCAACCGGCCTGAACTGTTGGCATTATCGAAGACCGAGCAGGCCCAGCAGCGCAACATCCGCCTGCAAAAGGCGGGGTATCTGCCGACGGTCGATCTCGTCGGCGGTTATGAATGGATCAAGAAATCCTCGTCCAACCGCTTCCGCGATTCTCTGGACGGCTGGACCATCGGAGCCGAAGCCAACTGGGCGATTTTCGATGGACGCGCCACCGCCGGCCGCGTGATGCAGGCGCGCTCTCAATACGAACAGGCCCGCCTGAACACTGAATCACAAACCCTCGGCATTGATGTCGAAGTGCGTCAGGCCTACTCATCGCTGCAGGAGGCCGATGAACTCGTGCAGGCCACGCTCAAGACCGTCGACCAAGCCAAGGAAAGCCTGCGCCTCGCCACCGCCCGTTTCAACGCAGGCACCGCCACCCAGCTCGACGTGCTCACCTCGCAGGTTGCGCTCAGCCAGGCCCGCCTCAACGAGCTTCAGGCCAACTATAATTACAACGTCGCACTCGCCAGCATGCGCAAGGCCATCGGCCAGGGTGATGTGTATGCCCCTGTGAACTAACCCGGCTTTACCCGTCTTTTCCGGCGCGGCGCTTTCCGAATGGGTTCGGGATGCCGCGCCGCTTGCTTTGTTCCTTGGCGCTGGCACAACTGAAACTCCTTCCCCCTCCCGTTACGTTCCTATGAAACCCATCCGTTTTGTCCTCATCGGCGTCGTTGTCGTCACGGTGCTTTTGGCGGTGGTTATTGCGCTGGCGTTTACGCCCGGCATCCAAACATGGGCGGCCCGGAAGGCGATCGCCGGACAACCCGGTCTTGATCTGAAAATAGGCGGAGTAAATGCAGGTCTCAATGTCACGCGCGTTGAAAATATCCATTTGATGCAGCCCGGGATGGAACTGACCTTGCCGTCGGCCGAGGTCGAAGTGTCGCTTGTCGATGCCGCCCGCAGTCGCGCGGCCGTCAAGCGGGTGGAAGCGAAGGGCTGGACGCTCGACCTCAGTCTGCCTGTTGCCACGGCGACAACCACCACGGCTTCGTCGTTGGCTCCCGCAAAAAACGCCACCGCGTCTTCGCCGGTGCCGCCGGCCGAAACCGTGCGCCAGGCGTTTGCGGGGATTTTCCAGCAACTCCAACTGCCGGTTGATTTCTCGCTTGATGGAATCGACATCGAAGGCGACGTGATCCTGCCCGCCAAGCAGGGAACGGTTCATGTGGTGATCACCGGCGGCAATCTGGCCGCCGGACAGGACGGAAAAATCACAATCAAGGCCACTCTGACCTCCGGCAAAAAAGACGCGCCCGTCAGTAAACTGGTTTTGCAGAGTGACATTACGGTGCGCATGGACACGCCTCGCTCCTTCGACCACCTGGCGGTAGTCACGAATGCGACCGCCACCGGTGAGCAGTTTCCCGATGGAGCGGCGGTTCATGTCACCCTCGACGCCGCACGCGCCGCCGAGGGGGCCGAGGCTTACTCGCTGGTTTTCCAAGCCGGAAAAAAAGAACTCGTGAACCTCGCGGTGAAGCTCCCTGCCGGAACCAAGCCGTTTACCGGCACCTGGGCGGTGGATGTTCACGACACGGACTTGGCCCCATTTGCAATGGGGCGGACCTTGCCTGCATTCATTATGACAGGGAAGGGGTCTTTTATTGCGTATCGCACTGCCGCTGAAATCCACACGGTCGGACAACTCAACGCCACCGTGGACCGGCTGTCGGTGCTGGCGCCGGAGTTTTCCGCCATCGGCCGGGTGGTTTTTGAAACGGATTTTGATGTGACCAAGCAGGAGGATACCATCCGTATCGACCGGTTCAGCTCACAGATTTCGGGGGCCAAACCGGTTCTCAGTGTCTCGGCGAAACAGGTTTTGAAGTTTAACACCGCGACACGGGTGCTGGAGGCCGAGCGTCCCGCCGACGATCTCTTCGGCATCAGTTTGCAAGGATTGCCGTTGGCGTGGGCCAAACCGTTTCTGTCCGGCTTTGATATAACCGGCAACGACCTGAAGGGTGAGTTTGCCGCGACTGCGCGCGATGGAGGCTTTACCCTGCGTTCGGTCAGCCCGCTGATTCTGACGCAGCTCAACGTGGCGCAGGCCGGCAAACCGCTGGTGCGCGCCTTGGATATTTCCGTGGGCATCGGCGGGGATTATACGCCGAAGGGCTGGCAGGCGGAGGTTTCCAATCTCACCGTGGCCAGCGACAGCGGCCCTGCGCCTTTGCTTACGGTTAACGCCCGCGCGGGGCAGTCGGCCGGTGCCAATCAGCCGGTCAAAGCCACCGCCTCCTTCGAGGCCGATCTGTATGCGTTGCTGCGGCAGCCTGTCGCGCCTGCCGGTATTTCACTCAGCCACGGGGTTGCGCGTGGTGACGTGACTGCGAGCATCGATGACAAGCAGTCGGTCGCTCTTACGCTTCAGCTGGCGGATTTGCTCACGGGGGACAGTCGGACATTGCCCGGTGTCGCCCTTTATGTGCGTGCAGACCGTGATTCCGCCGGTCGCATCGACGCGCAGGCTCCGATCGTCATCACCCAAGCTGGAAGAAAATCAGACCTCACCTTTGGTGCGGTGGTTATACCCGGAAAAACGGGCACGCAGATTGATGCCCAGTTGGCGAGCGATACGCTCTACGTCGAGGATCTTCAACGTTTCTCGGGTCTGACCCAACCAGCACCGGTTTCTGCGGCACCCGAGACGAAGTCACCCCCATCGAAACCCGCCGGCACACCTGCCGGTCCTTTGTGGGCCGGCCTGACCGGCGAACTCAAATTGGCTTTGAAGAAGGTCGTGTATTCTCCGGCGATCGAGGTCGCCGACATCGGCGGCTCGGTGAAGATCACGCCTGACGCGGTGTCGCTCGATGCCTTCCGGGCTGCGCTTGGTGGTGAGGCCACGTTGAAGGCGGGTGGCAGCCTCAGCTACGATGCCAAGCAAGCCGCTGCACCTTATGGTCTCAAGGCCGACTTGGCGGTGGCCAATTTTGATCCTGCGCCGATGCTGCGCGGCCTGAATCCCTCGAAGCCTGCGCAGGTTGAGGGCAAGTTTGATGTTTCCACGCATCTCTCCGGCCGCGCCTTCGATCCAGCCGGTTTCAAGGACACGGCTTTGGGTGATGTTACGCTCATGAGCCGTGGCGGCACGTTGCGTGTGTTGAGTGTCAAGACTGGGAAAACGGTTTCAAATGCTTCGAAGGCTGCCGCTGTCATCGGCTTCCTGGGAGCTTTGTCGGGTAACAGCCAGGCTGCCCGCATCGGACAGCAGAGCGAAGCGGCGGCTTCCATTACCCAGCAACTGGGCACCATCAATTTTGATCAACTCAGCATCGTGCTCTCTCGTGATTCCGAGCGCGATGTGCTGATCAAGGACATCACGCTTATCTCGCCGCAGATGCGCATGGCCGGTTCCGGTAAGATCACTTTTGTGCCCGATGTGCCGATTCGTCTGCAACCGCTGCAGATCGACTTGCAGGTCGGCGCACGCGACCAGCTTGCCGCCAGCTTCCGTCAACTGCGGCTGCTCGGCGCCGGCGGTGCCGATACGCTTGGCTATGTGCCGTTGTCCGAGCCCATTCATTTGGACGGCACGTTGCAGTCCATCGGCACGGAGCAACTCCAGCGGATGATTGTTAACGCGATCACGAACTAAAGCGCACCGTGCGCTTGGCGTTGAGTTTCACGGCTTGGCCGTCAGGCTGGACGTGTGATTGCTTCCGTCGCTTTCCGGAACTTCAAGGCCCTGCGAGGCACGAGCCTTGTCTTGGCTCCGTGTAATCTCGTGATCGGGCCCAACGGCTCGGGGAAAACCAGCCTGATCCAGGCAATCCTGCAGCTGCGAACGCTGGCGCGTCTGCCGCTGCGTGACCCGATCCCCGAGACTGATCGGCGCCCGGAAAGCGCGGAAATCATGTTTCGGTTCTCACCGCCTTTCGATGGCCTGGAGGCGTCCCTGAGTTGCGTGTCCGAATCGCTGTGCGATTTTCTTCAAGTCACTCCGTTGCCAAAAGGCGAAGGGGTGGACGACTGGCCCGTCCTGCGCACGCGGCTCCTGAGTCTTCGCAGTTATACGCTCGATCACGAGGCGATCGCGTCCAAGCCGGCAATCAAGGAAGGTGCCGAACTGGCGTCCGACGGGGCCAATCTTGCCGCCGTGCTCTTGGCGCGCAAAAAAGAACAGCCGGATGCCTTCGCCCGGTTTCGCGAGGAGTTGCTCCGTATTCAGCCCGAGTATGAAGACGTCGAGCTGATCGAGCGTGACGATCACACGGTCGCGCTGGGCCTGCGTCTGAGCGAAGCGGGGGAGCTTGTCCCCGCCGACAGTCTTTCCCAAGGCACGCTTTATTTGATGGCGATTCTGGCGCTCGCGTATGATCCCGCACCACCGGCCATCGTGTGCATCGAGGAAATCGACCGCGGTATTCATCCGCGTCTTCTTCGGGAGATTCGCGATTTGCTTTACCGGCTGAGCTATCCCGAATCCGCCGGCGAGAAACGTGAGCCGGTGCAGGTCATCGCGACCACGCATTCGCCTTACCTGCTGGATCTCTTTCGAGATCATCCCGAAGAGGTTGTCATCACCGAAAAACGAGGCCGCGCCGCGCATTTCACGCGATTGAGTGACCGTGACGATCTCGCCGCGCTCCTCGAAGAAGGCTCGCTCGGCGACCTGTGGTTTTCCGGAATTCTCGGCGGTGTCCCCGACGAACGATGAAACTTGCCGTTCTCAGCGAGTCTCCCGCCGATGAGGCGGCGATCACCGAGTTGGTAGCCGCGGTGTTGGGCGGACCGTTTCACCGTGTGCAACCGAACTTGCGCGCCCGCGGTTGGCCTTCGGTGGCGCAGGTGCTGCCATCCATCATCCGGCATCTTCATTTTAACACCGATGCCGACGGTTTGGTGGTCGTGGTCGATAGTGACGATTCGGTGGTGCACACCGCGGCTCATGATGCGCCTGACTATTTTCATCCGCAGTGTCGGATGTGCAGGTTGCGGGCGGTTTTCCGGCAGACGGCAAAACGGTTTCCGCCCGCGCACGGGAGGCATCGCGTGTTACGTGGGGTGGGGATTGCGGTGCCGGCCATTGAGGCGTGGTATCTTTGCGGACGAGACGAGCAGGTGAGCGAAGCGGCATGGGTCGCCGGCCAGGAAACCTTGCGCGCACCTTATACCCGCGCGGAACTAAAGGTCCGTGTTTATGGCACCGATCGGCCTAGTCTTCAATGGGAGACGAAGCGGGCACTGGAGGAAGTCTGCCGCCAGCGCCGGGATCTGCGCAGGCTTGAAAACGACTTTCCCAGTTTTTCCGCACTCGCCCGGGATTTGCGAGGATGGCCAAAATAATAGTTGACATATCAACAATTGAATAAGCAACTGGTCACATGCAAAACGCGCCGGGTTACGAGTTGACCAAGGAGGTGATGGCCACGGCTGACGTCTTTTTGCGCGAGAGTCAGCGGCTGTTCCGGCCGCATGGATTGACGGCGGCGCAATACAATGTGCTGCATGCGCTTTCCGATGCCGCCGACGGGCTCAGCCAGCGTGAGCTGGGCGATATCCTGGTGGTGGACCGGTCCAATGTGACCGGTCTTTTGGACCGCTTGGAAAAGGCCGGCTGGGTGAAGCGCTCCGATCATCCCACGGATCGTCGGGTTTATCGCGTTTCCCTGACACCGTCGGGGCGCAAGCTTTGGGCCAAGGTCGAGCCGCGCTATCTGGAGGTAACGGAGCAGGTCACCGCCGGACTCACCGGGAAACAGGTGCGTGATGCGATCTCCGTTTTGAAATCTTTGCAAACCGGCGCCGCTTCCTGGCGGCTGCCCGGATAAACAACCGTTTTTCGTTCATCCATTTCGCCATGTCTGCCTCCACTTTTCGCGGCCGCACTTACACGCCTTGGTTGATTGCGCTTCCGGTCATTTGGCTGGCGCGCCTGCTTTATCGCGTTCGTTCGCGTGGCGCGGAACGCATTCCGGAGGGCGGCGCGTTGCTCGTGCCGAACCATCTTTCGTATGTGGACGGCATCGTGTTGCAGCTGGCATGTCCGCGTCCGATCCGCTTTGTGGGGTCCGAGGCGTTTATGAATCTGAACTGGTTCTGCCGGCTCATGTTCAAGTTGACGGGCACGATTCCCGTTTCGCCGGCCAACGCACTGGAGACCATGCGGCGCGTATCGAAGGCGCTGGAGGCGGGCGAACTCGTGATGATTTTCCCGGAAGGGGCGATTTCACGCACGGGACAATTGATGAAGTTGCAGCGGGGATTCGAGCTGATGGCGCGCAAGGCCGGCGTGCCGGTCGTGCCGGTGGCGCATGACGGCCTGTGGGGATCGGTGTTCTCGTTTTCCGAAAACAAATATCTCTTCAAATCACCACGGATTATGCGCACGGCGGTCTTTGTCGCCTGGGGAAATCCAATTCCGGCGAAAGACGCCAACGCGGCGAGCGTGCGGCAGGCGTTGCTTGACCTCGGATGCGAAGCCTTCGAGGAGCGTCCACAACTCAAACGGCACCTCGGTCGCGAAATCGTGCGCGGGTTGGTGCGCCGTCCCTGGCATGTGCCATTGGTGGATCGCACCGGTGCGCGCCGGCCGCTGACGGGCGCGCAGTTGCTGGCGGCGGCGGCGGCGTTGTCGCGGCATCTGAAACGCACCGTGCCCGAGCCGCGCGTGGGTATCGTGCTGCCGCCCGGCGCAGGAGCGACCATCGCCAATCTCGCGGTGGTCTGCGCGGGCAAGGTGCCGGTGAATTTCAATTTCACCGCCGGTCGCGCCGCGAGCGAGTCCAGCCTGCGGGTGTCGGGTGTGAAGACGGTGATATCGGCCGAAGTGGTGAAAGCCAAAGTGCCTGATTTTCCCTGGCCCGAGCGCACGCTGGATCTTGGAAAAACGATTGCGGAGATCGGCGGGAAGCGCGCCCTGTTACCCTGGCTGCTGGCGGCGTGGCTGTTGCCCAATCAGATGGTTGCGCGGCTGCTGGGTCTGCCCAAGCACGGCGACAAACTTGAGGCCGGGCTGCTGTTCACCAGTGGCAGTTCGGGAGAGCCAAAAGGCGTGGCACTCTCGCATCGCAATATCCTGGCCAACTGCTGGCAGTTCTCGTCGCTCTCCATCCTGCCTCCATCGACGATCATGTTGAGCTGCCTGCCGGTGTTTCACAGCTTCGGATTCACGGTGAACATGTGGTATCCGTTGATCCGTGGCTGCCGCTCGGTCACGGTGCCGAGCCCGCTGGACACGCGCAAAATCATCGACGCCATCCGCGACGAGCAGGTGAGTGTGATGGTGGGCGCGCCGACCTTCATGCGCCCCATCCTTAAAAAGGCCGAGCCGGCCGAGCTGCGCACGTTGAAGATTCTGGTCTCCGGCGCGGAGAAGATGCCGATGGATCTCTACGGGGGCGTGTTGGAAAAATTCAAATTGGAGGTCATGCAGGGCTACGGCATGACCGAGGCCTCGCCTGCGACCAACGTCAACCAGCCGGATCCGCTTGTGACGACCGAGACGGCGGAGCATCAGGCCGGAAAAAAACTGGGCACGGTCGGTCGCATGATGGTGGGCATGACTGCCCGGGTGCTCGATCCGGAGACGAAAGAGTTTCTGCCGGCCGATCAGACAGGTATGATCGCCTTTCGCGGGGCGAATATTTTCAGCGGTTACCTCGGCGACGAGGAGAAGACGCGCGCGTCGTTTCACGACGGCTGGTATCTCACGGGAGACTTGGGGCGTTTTGACGAAGACGGGTTTCTTACGATTGAGGGACGTCTCTCGCGGTTTTCGAAGATCGCGGGCGAGATGGTGCCGCATGGCACGGTGGAGCAAAAACTGTTGGAGGCGTTTTCTATCGATCAATCGGAAGGCTATGCGCTCGCGGTCGTCGGTGTGCCCGATCCAGGCAAGGGCGAGCAGATCGTGCTGCTCAGTGCGCGCGATGACCTGACGGCGGAATCGGTGAAGGAAAAACTGTCGGCGGCGGGTGTGCCCAACCTTTGGATTCCGCGCACAGTGATTCGCGTAGAAAAAATCCCCGTGCTCGGCACCGGTAAACTCGACCTCAAAGCGTGCAAAGACATCGCGGTGAAGCCCTCCGCATGAACAACCGGATTGATTCCCATGTTCATGTCGTTGGCACGGGAACCGGCGGCACGGGCTGCTGGTATCGTCCGAAAGGACTGACGAAGATCGGCGCGCCGTGGATGGTGCGGTGCGTAGGCCTGACGCCCTGTGATCTGGCGGGGCCGGATTTCGACCGGCTCTATGTTGAGCGGTTGCTCACCTATGTGCGGACGTCGTCACTCGGGCGTGCGTTGTTGCTCGCGCATGAGCTGGCGTATCGCGAGGATGGGACACCGCTGCCGGAGCTGGCGTCGTTTTACGTGCCCAACGCCTATGTGCTTCAGCTGGCGAAGGAGCACCCGGAGTTTCTCGCGGCGGTTTCAATACATCCATCGCGGCGCGATGCGATGGAGGAATTGGAGCGTTGTCTTGCGGGTGGAGCGGCGGCGCTTAAATGCCTGCCGAATGTGCAGGGCATCGACTGGAACGACCGGCGGCATACGCGGTTTCTCGAACGCATGGCCGAGGCCGGGCTGCCCATACTGGCGCATACGGGCAGCGAGCGCACGATGCCGGTGATGGATCACAAGCTGGCCGACCCGCGTGTGCTGACGCGTCCGCTGGAGATTGGCGTGAAGTGCATCGCGGCGCATTGCGGCACGGGCACGATGCTGCTTGATACCGATTATCTCGACGTGTTCGCGGAGATGACGACGCGGTTTCCGAATCTTTACGGGGACAACAGTGCGCTGGCGGCAGTGAACTTCAGGCTGCGGCCTTCGGCTTTGCGGAAACTGACGACGGGAACGCTTGCGACACGCATCCTGCACGGAAGTGATCTGCCGGTGCCCATCAGCGGATTGCTCGGGTGGGCGGGCGGGATGCTGGGTTGGCGCGAGTTTCGGCGGACGGCGAAGATCGCCAATCCGCTGGAGCGCGATGCGGAGTTAAAACGTGCGCTCGGTTTTGACGAAGCGACGTTTACGCGGGCGGCCGGGGTGCTGCGAGTCGCCTGACCTTACAGCAACACGAGGTTGTCGCGGTGGACGACTTCGAGGCGCTTGCGGCCGGGGTAGAGCGGCTTGAGCTCGTCGCTGTTTTTGCCAGCGATGAGCTTCACTTCGTGGCTGTCGAAAGCGGCGACGCCGCGGGCGAGGATTTTGCCGTCGGGGTCGAGGATGTTGACGATGTCGCCTTCGGCAAAGGTTCCGGTGACACCGGTGATGCCGATGGCGAGGAGGCTGCCGCCTTTGTCGCGAAGGACGGGCACGGCGCAGGGGTTGATCTGGATGCCGCCGTGCGGACGCTGGAAGTAGGCGAGCCAGCGTTTTTTGGCGTCGAGGGGAATGCCGCTGGGGACGAAGAACGTGCCGGGGCCGGTGCCGCCGAGGAGGCGGGCGATGATGTCGGGCTCGGCGCCGCTGGCGATGAACACGCCGCAGCCGGCGCGCACGGCGAGCTTGGCGGCGGTGATTTTTGAAATCATGCCGCCGGTGGCGGTGATGTCGGTGGTGCCGCCGGCCATCGCCTCGATCTCGGGGGTGATCTTCTCGACGACGGGCACAATCCGACCGGTGCCCTTCATGTCGATGAGTCCGGGAGCGGTGGAAAGAATCAACAGGTGCTGGGCGCCGGTGAGGCTGGCGACCATCGCGGAGAGCGTGTCGTTGTCACCGAATTTGATTTCGGCGGCGCTGACGGTGTCGTTCTCGTTGATGATGGGAATCGTGCCGTAGGCGATGAGCTCTTCGAGGCAGGCTTTTACGCCGAGGTGGCGGTCGCGACCACGCATGTCTTCATGCGTCAGGAGCACCTGTGCGGCGGTGAGACCATGGGGATCGAGGCCGCGCTGCCACGTCTGCATGAGGAGCGATTGGCCGATGGCGGCGCAGGCCTGTTTCTTGGAAACATCGGCGGGCTTTTTCTTGAGGCCGAGGCGGCCCATGCCGAGGCCGACGGCGCCGGAGGAAACCACGATGACTTCGGTTCCTTGCGCACGCAGGCCGGCGACACCGGCGGCGAGGGCGTCGATACGAACGGTGTTGAGCTGGCCGATGCCGGACGTGAGCACGCCGGTGCCAAGCTTGATGACGACGCGGCGGGGAAGGGTGTTTTTAGCCACGGGAGGAAGACGGGATCATCGTTCTCATTCTCGTAATCGTTCTTTTTGGGTTTAGGCGGCGGGAAAAGGGTTTCCAGAGGAGAACGAGAAAGAGCAAGAGAACGCTGGCGGGTGCTCAGACCGTAAGCAGATCCTTTTCCTTGGCGGCGAGGTGCTTGTTGATGTCCTCGATGGATTTGTCGGTGAGCGTTTGAATATCTTTCTCGGTGCGCTTGGCTTCGTCCTCGGGGAGCTTGGCTTTTTTGACGGCTTCGAGGGCGTCGCGACGGATGTTGCGCACGCCGACGCGGCCTTCTTCGGCGAGGCGGTTGGCGACCTTCACGAATTCCTGACGGCGCTCACGGCTCATGTCGGCGAGGGGAATGCGAACAATGGAGGAATCGACGGAGGGGTTGAAACCGAGGTTGGCAATCTGGATGGCTTTGGCGATGGCTTGGGTGAGGCCTTTGTCCCAGGGCTGGATGACGATCTGGCGGGCGTCGGGCGTGGAGATGGCGGCGCAATCCTTGATGCGCATCATCGAGCCATAAGCCTCGACCATGATGCTTTCGACCATGGAAGGGTTGGCCTTGCCGGTGTGAATGTTGGAAAACTCGTGGAGGGTGTGATCCACGGCTTTGTTCATCTTGGTCTGGGCTTCGGAGAGAATGGTTTGGGACATGGGACGAAATACGGAAGAGAACGAGAACGATTAAGAGAACGAGAAAGATCGCGGCGCCGATTAACCGTGGACGAGAGTGCCGACCTTTTCGCCGGAGACGGCCTTCTGGATGGCGTGGGGATCGTTGAGATCGAACACGAGGATGGGCACGTTGTTGTCCAGACAAAGGGAGAACGCGGTCGAGTCCATGACGTTGAGGCGCTGGCGGAGGGCGTCGATGAAGGTGAGCTGGTCGTATTTGACGGCGTCGGCGTGCTTCTTCGGGTCCTTGTCGTAGATGCCGTCGACCTTCGTCGCCTTCATGAGGATGTCGGCGTGCATCTCGGAGGCGCGAAGGGCGGCGGTGGTGTCGGTCGAGAAATAGGGGTTGCCGGTGCCGGCGGCAAAGATGACGACGCGGCCTTTTTCGAGGTGGCGAATGGCGCGGCGGAGGATGAAGGGCTCGGCGACCTGATTCATCGGGATGGCGCTCTGCACGCGGGTGGAGACGCCCATTTTTTCGAGGCAGTCCATGAGCGCGAGGGAGTTGATCACGGTGGCGAGCATACCCATGTAATCGCCGGTGGTGCGGTCGACGCCACGCTTCTCGCCCTGCAGGCCGCGGAAGATGTTGCCGCCGCCGATCACGACGCACACTTGCACGCCGAGATCCTGGATTTCCTTAACCTGGGAGCATATGCGCTCCAGAACACCCGCGTCGATCGGGTTGTTGGATTTACCGCTCAACACTTCGCCGCTCAGCTTGAGGACGATGCGTTTGTATTTGGTGGCCGGAGAGGCTGCCGAGGAGTCACTCATGCCACGCAGAAAACGGGGCCGTATGAAGGGCGTCAATGCACGAGATTTTTACCCTGCACGGACCCCGTCAAAGGACCGGAGATTTTTCGGCGAAATCGACGTCGCGGGTTTCGCGACTCAGCCAGAGGGCGAGCAGCGTGAGAAGAGCGGCGGTGACGAGGTAATAACCGACAGCCGACAGGCCGTGGTTGGTCGCCAGCCAGGTGGCGGCATAAGGCGCCAGGGAGCCGCCGAAAATGCCACCGAGATTGAAGCTCATGGACGAACCGGTGTAACGCACCGAGGTGGGGAACAGTTCGGAGAGCAGGGTGCCCAGAGGTCCGTAGGTCATGCCCATCAGCGAGAAGCCGAAGATCATGGTGAGGACCACGCCGAGCTCTCCGGCGCTGAACAAGGGTCCGAGAATCAATCCAAAGGCGGCGATGCCGGCCGTGACCAGAAGCAGCACGCAGCGGCGGCCGTAACGGTCGGCGAGAAGGGCGGACACCGGAATAGTCAGCGCAAAAAACACCACGCCGATCATTTGAATCATGAGGAAATTATCACGCGTGTAGCCGAGTTTGGCCGTGCCCCAGCTCAAGCAAAAAACCACCAGCAGGTAGAACAGCACGAAGGTCGTCAGGGCAATGACGGTGCCGAGAGCCACGGCGGCGGCATGGTCGCGGCACACGGTCATGATCGGGACATCGACGCGTTCCTTTTTATCGATGGTTTTTTGGAAAACGGGAGTCTCGGTGATTTTCAGCCGCACATAGAGGCCGACGAGAACGAGCAGGCTGCTCGCGATGAAGGGAATCCGCCAGCCGTAGTCGAGGAACTGGGCGTTGGTGAGGCTCTTTGACAGCACGATAAAAATTCCACCTGAGAAGAGAAATCCCAAGGGGGCGCCGAGTTGGGGGAACATTCCATACCAGGCGCGTTTGCCTGGCGGGGCGTTTTCCGTGGCGAGAAGGACGGCGCCGCCCCATTCGCCGCCGAGACCGAAACCCTGACCAAAGCGGCACAGGGCGAGGAGGATCGGCGCGAGCACACCGATCGAGGCGTAGGTGGGCAGCAGGCCGATGATCACGGTTGACAGGCCCATCGTGAGCAATGCGGCGACAAGCGTGGCTTTGCGCCCGATGCGATCGCCGAAATGTCCGAACACCGCCGAGCCCACCGGACGCGCGAAAAACGCGAGGGCGAACGTGGCGAGCGATTGCAACTTGGCCGACGCCGGATCGGTCGCGGGGAAAAACAACTGGGGGAAAACCAGCACCGCCGCCGTCGCGTAGATGTAGAAATCGAAAAACTCGATGGTGGTGCCCGCGAGGCTGGCGAAAAGCACGCGACCGGTCGAGTTGGAGGAGGGAGACGGAAGGGGAGGGGTTTGGCTCATGCAGGTCTTTATGGGGGAACGATGTGGCGAATTGGGTTATGGGTTCTGCTTGATTGGCGTCAAAACCGCAAATGCAGCCATATCCGTTTAGGTAGGGTATTACCCCATCGCTATTCTTTGATGTCAGGCGTTTAATGAAGGCGGGGTTGATTCCTCGTTCTTTCCGACGAGGTCTCACTTTAACTCATTCACGCAAGAACGGGTGTCGTCTGACATGCCGGCCCGAAGCGACGGATAACCGCACCATTCATGAAGACCGTCTGCTTAGACTTACACTACTGCCCTCTATTTTTGTGCCCGGAGACGCGGTCGTGAGGCTCTGATCTTCTTCATTTTTAAAAACAAGAAGTCATGGCCGCTTTAAAACAAATCACCGTTCTGCTCGCCGACGATCATGCGATTGTGCGACAGGGCCTGTCGGCGCTGCTAAATGCAGACGGCGCTTTTTCGATTGTGGGAGAAGCCAAGACCGGCCGCGAAGCGGTGGACATGGCGGCGATGCTAAGGCCCAACGTCATCCTGATGGACATCGCCATGCCGGTTCTTAACGGCTTGGAGGCGACGCGGCAGATTCTCACCGCCAATCCCGCCGCCAAGGTGATCGTGCTTTCCGCGCATAGTGACGACGAATACATCAAGCGCATGTGCTCCGTGGGAGTGTCCGGTTTTCTGGAAAAACAGACTTCGGCCGACATCCTCGCCAAGGCGATCCGCGAAGTGGCGGAAGGCCGGGTCTTTTTCAGTCCGGCCATCGCCAAGCGTATCCGTGCCGATAAAACAGGACCGCGCAACCGGGATGGCTTGCTCAAGGCCGACGGCGTCCGCTTGACCGCCCGCGAGTCCGAGGTGTTGCAACTGGTCGCCGAGGGTTCGGCCAACAAGCAGGTCGCGGTGGCCCTTGGCATCAGCATCAAGACGGTCGAGAAGCACCGCCAGCATCTCATGGACAAGCTCAAGATCCACGACACCGCCGGCCTCACCCGCTACGCGATCGCCGAGGGGGTTGTCGAAAGCAGCGTCCGGTTAAAAATAGTCTAGGTCCGATGGTGGTTCCTTATTCCAAATATCAACCTCACACGCTCTTGGATGAAAAACAATGTCGCCAAATTATCCTTTTCGGCGACGCGGCTACCGAAGTGCCGCACGGGCATTCAGGGCCTCGATGAAATCACCGGCGGCGGATTGCCCAAAGGCCGTCCCACGCTTATCTGTGGCGGCGCGGGTTGTGGCAAAACGCTCATGGCCGCGGAATTTCTCGTGCGCGGCGCCGTGCAGTTCGACGAGCCAGGCGTGTTCATGGCCTTCGAGGAGACCGAAGCTGAATTGACGGCCAACGTCGCCTCGCTCGGTTTCGATCTGGCGGGGCTGGTCCGCCGCAAAAAAATCGCCTTCGACTACGTCCACGTCGAACGCAGCGAAGTCCAGGAAAGCGGCGAGTATGATTTGGAGGGACTGTTTGTCCGTCTCGGTCACGCGATCGATTCCATCGGCGCCAAGCGCGTGGTGCTCGATACGCTGGAAGTGCTGTTCGCCAGTCTGCCCAACGAGGGCGTCCTGCGCGCCGAGTTGCAGCGGCTCTTCCGCTGGCTCAAGGAAAAGGGCGTGACCGCCGTCATCACCGCCGAGCGCGGTCGCGAAAATCTCACGCGCCATGGCTTGGAGGAATATGTTTCCGACTGCGTCATCCTGCTCGATCATCGCGTGGACGATCAGATTGCCACGCGCCATCTTCGGGTGGTCAAATATCGCGGCGCCCTGCACGGCACCAACGAGTTTCCCTTTCTTATCGATGCCGAGGGTATCAGCGTCCTGCCCATCACCTCGCTGGCGTTGAACCATCAGGTGTCCACCAAGCGTATCGCCACCGGCATCCACCGGCTCGACGCGATGCTCGGCGGCAAGGGATTTTTTCGCGGCAGCAGCATTTTGCTCACCGGCACGTCCGGCACCGGCAAGACGATCATCGCCTCCAACTTTGCCCAGGCCGCCGGCCGGCGCGGCGAGCGCGTGTTGTTCTTTTCGTTCGAGGAGTCCCCCAACCAGATCATCCGCAACATGCACTCCATCGGCCTGCGTCTGGAGCCGCTGGTCAAAAAAGACCTTCTGCGGTTTCACTCGGCGCGGCCTTCGCTCTACGGCCTGGAGATGCATCTGGCCACGATGTTCAAGGAGATCGCCACCTTTAAACCGCATGTCGTCATAATTGATCCGATCACCAGTTTGATGGACCTCGGCACCGAATCAGAAGGGAAGGGCATGGTGACGCGATTGATCGACTATCTGAAGGCCGGCCAGATCACCTCGCTGTTCACCAGTCTGACTCAGGGTGGGAAAGCGCCGCAGGAAAGCGAAGCCGCCATGTCCTCCCTGATGGACGCCTGGATTTTGCTTCAGGACTTCGAAGGCAACGGCGAACGCAACCGGGTGCTCTACGTGCTCAAGGCGCGCGGCATGAAGCACTCGAACCAGGTCCGCGAGTTCCTCATCTCTGATCACGGCATCGACGTGGTGGACGCTTACATCGGCGCCAGCGGCGTGCTGACCGGTTCCGCCCGCGCCGCGCAAAACGCACTCGAAAAAGCCGCCGTGCTCGCCGGCCAGCAGGAAGCCGCGCAGCTCAAGCGCGAAGTGGGTCGCAAACGTGCGGCGCTCGAACGGAGAATCAGCGGCTTGCGCGCCGATTACGAAACGGAGGCGGCGGAACTGCGTCGCATCGCCGAGCAAGTCGGCACGCGCACCCTGATGCTTGGCACCGAACAGGCCGCCTCGGGTATCCTGCGTCAGGCGGATGCCAAGGTCGCGGCCATCCCGCAGGCCAAACCCAAGAACAGGAGGAAATTCGGATGACCGCTCAATCCGCCAGGCGCCGTGCGGCCAAGCCCGCCCCTCCGGTTGGAAAAAAAGCCGCCCGCCTGAAACCGTCCGCCGGTTACAGCCTGCGGCTTTTTGTGGCAGGCGCCACGGTGCGCTCCAGTCAGGCCGTCCTGCGCGTCCGCGAGTTGTGCGCGACGGAACTGAAGGGTGCAGCAAAGCTTGAGGTGATCGATATCTACCAGCAGCCCGCCCTCGCGCGCGCCAACCAGATCGTCGCCACCCCGACGCTCATCATCGAGTTTCCCCGGCCGATGCGCCGGTTCATCGGCAACCTGTCCAATACCACCGGCTTCTTCGTCCAGCTCGCGGTGAGCACAAAAGGTAAAATCAAAATTTGAAAGCCGCCGGCCGCCCAAGCACCGTGAGCGTCGCGTCATCCCGCGAGCTCGCGAAGCTCCGGACGCGACTGGCCGTGGCCGACGAGACTCTCCACGCCATCCGCAACGGGGAAGTGGACGCGGTCGTGGGCACGGGGAAAAAAGGCACTCACGTGTTCACGTTGGAAGGTGCCGAGCACGCCTATCGTGTGCTCATCGAATCCATGAACGAAGGGGCGCTCACGCTTTCGGCCAACAAGATGGTTCTCTACGCCAACCAGAGTTTTGCCCGGATGGTCCAGTGTCCGCTGGAGCAGGTGACGGGCAGCTCCTTTCGTCGTTTTCTTTCTTTCAAAGACCGCGCTTCGCTCCGGCCGCTGATGAAAAAAGCCGCCAAAACCGGTGCCAAGATGCAGCTGCAGCTTATCGTTGCCGACGGTTCGCGTCTGCCCGTGCAAATATCAGTCCGGGAACTGGCCAAGGTCGGTTTTGAGCGGGTCACCATCAGCATGGTGGTTACCGACATGACGGAGCCTCGACGCAACGAGACGCAGTTGCGCTCCTTGACGCATCGCGTGGTGCAGGTGCAGGAGGCCGAGCGTGCGAGCGTGGCCCTCGAATTACACGATAACATCACCCAGCTGCTGGCCGCCGTGCTTTTTCGCAGCCAGACGCTCGTCAACAAGCTTTCCTCCCACGATGGGCCGGCGAAGATCGAGGCGATAAAACTCCGCGAATTGCTCGGTCAGGCGGGCGAAGAAGTGGAGCGTATCTCGCGCAATCTTCGCCCCAGTGTATTGGGGCACATGGGACTGGATGCCGTTTTGCGCAGCACGGGCATGGAGTTTACAGAGCGGACGGATGTGCCGGTTGAGCTTGTGTGCGTCCAGTTGGCCGAGCGACTTCCAGCAGACACCGAACTCGCACTCTATCGCATTCTTCAGGAAGCGTTGAAGAACGTGGAGCACTACGCCCACGCCCGTCATGTGACTATTACTCTCTCCCGGTCGGGTGCCGACCATGTGCAGTTGACAATCAAGGACGACGGAATCGGTTTTTCCGTGGATCGGCGAAAGACCGGCCGAAAAGGAAAGATCAGTCTCGGACTGCTTGGCATGCGTGAGCGGGCGATCTACGTGGGCGGAGAGTTAACGGTCATATCCGTTCTCCTCGCCGGCACGGAAATCAAGGTGCGCGTTCCTCTGCGTTCCGGTGTCATCGCGGATTGATCTGATCCGCATCGGCTAATTGGAGGAAAGGTAGGTTAGTGCCCCATATCCGTGGATATGGCCGCCGTGTAAGGTTCTACGGTAGTTCTTATGAAATTCAAAAACCTGTCAGCCCTGCTCATCATCGCCACCAGCCCTTTAGCGCTGCTCGCCTCTTCCGAAACCGATCGCAAGATCGAGGATGCCGCCACTGCCTCCTACAACTACAAGACCGTCCTTGAGGACCACGTGAAGGTAAAGTCCACCGACGGCATCGTGACCCTCACCGGCACCGTGCAGGACAAGGACGACAAGGCCCTCGCCGAAGACACTGTGGAAAACCTGCCCGGCGTCCAAGTCGTCAACAACGAGATCGTTGTGAAGCCCACCTATCCCGAGCATTCCGATGCTTGGATGGCCTTCAAGATTCGCAGCCGTCTCCTCGTTAAAGCCAACGTCAGCGCCACCGACACCAAGGTCGCGGTGCAAGACTGCATGGTCACCCTCACCGGCACGGCTGACAATATCGCCCAAAAGGATCTCACCGCGGTTTATGCCGCTGAAATTGACGGCGTGAAATCCGTCAAAAACGACATCGTAGTAAAAGATGCGCCCAGCACGACCATTGGCGAAAAAATCGATGATGCCTCCATCACCAGCCAGTTGAAATACGCGCTGCTCAGCCACAAGGCTACCAGTGCCCTGAAGACGAAGGTCACCACCACTGACGGCGTGGTTGTCATCACCGGTGAAGCTGCTTCCGATGCCGAGAAAACCCTCGTGACGAAGCTCGCTGAAGGCGTCCGCGGTGTGAAGTCGGTCACGAATGACATGACCGTGAAGGGCTAGTTTTTAAACGCCTCTTCCCTCGAACGACGCGATCGCCTGTGGCGGCCGCGTCGTTTTTTCGGCGAAAAACCGCCCTGTTCCAATCGTTAGCTTCCGCCAGCCAGGGCGGGTTATGCCCCATTACGTCCATGCGTGATCGGTGGTAAATTTCCGCTTCTGCAAATCCTGAATCCATAAAATGAAACTCAATCCTCTCCTGTCATCTTCGATCGCCGCGCTTGTCCTGCTTATGGCCGGCTGCGCTTCCACCACCGGTTATGAAAAAGCCGGTGATACCTCGACCACGATCGAGAAAACCGCGCGCAATATCCACAAGGGAAACGGGCAGATTGATGCCGTGCTCTTCGCGCTCACCAGCTTGGTCAACAGCCCCGAGGCGGACATCAAACCGCAGTTCGATAAATTCGACTCGGCGGTGGACAAACTCGATGCGCTCGCCAAAGACGTGAACACACAGGACGCCGAGATGCAGGCGCAAGGTGCCGACTACTTCCGTAACTGGGATCTGGAACTGGCGAAGATCCAAAATGAAGACATCCGCGAGCGCAGCACCCTTCGTAAGGCCGCCGTCGCCGCCCGCTTCAACAAAGTGCGCGTCAGCTACGTGCATACCAAGGCTGCCTTCGCCCCGTTCATGTCCGATCTCAAAGACATCCGCACCGCTCTGGCCACCGATCTCACTGCCGGCGGAGTCGCCTCCATCAAGGGCATCGCCAACAAGGCCAACGAAAACGTGACCCCGCTGCGTGAATCCCTGACGGACTTGGAAGCCGATTTCAAAGCCCTCGGAGTCGCCCTCTCCACCACCACTCCGGCCAAATAAAATCCCGGTTCTCCGCACACCGTCATGAATAAAATCATCTCACTCGTCCTCATCGCCGGAGGCGCCGTTCTGATCGTCTATGGCCTCAACGCCTCGGATTCGATCGGCTCCAGTTTCTCCCGGTTTTTCACCGGATCGCCCACCGACAAGGCGATGTGGATGCTGATCGGCGGCATCGTCGCCGTTGCCGCTGGTCTTGGCGGGTTGTTCCGCGGCTCAAAATCATAATCTGATCCCTCATCTCCATGCTCTATTACAGCATCGTATTCCTGATCATCGCGATCCTTGCGGGTGCACTCGGCTTCGGCGGCATCGCCGGCACGGCCGCCGTCATAGCCAAGGTTCTCTTCGTCATCTTTCTCGTGCTCTTCGTTGCCATGCTCTTGCGAGGCCGAAGGACCTGAGTATCTCAAACCAATCCAAACCCACGTTTATTATCACTATGAAATCCAGCAAAGACGCCTCCCATACGCCCAACGAACTTCTTGGCGACCTGCAGGCGCTCGTCGTCGAGGCTGAAGCCATGATGGCCGACTCCGTTTCCGAGCATTCCTCCGAGGCTATCGAAAACCTGCGCGCGCGTTTCAACGCCGCCCAGGAACGTCTTTCGGGCCTTTACGAAGGCGCCAAGAAACGAGTCATGGCAGGAGCCAAATGCACCGACGAAACGATCCGTGCGAATCCCTACCAGTCTATCGCCATCGCTGCCGGCGCCGGCCTGCTTGTCGGTGTGCTCGTGGGTCGTCGCAGCAAGTAAGCTCGACCGTCATGGGGAAACCCACGCCGGGTTAACGCAGGCCTATCGGCGCACTGCGTGAAACCCGGCGACACTCGCTTGCTCAATCTACGGGGATCAGGGCCTGGATGACCACGCCCATTCCGGGTTTTGATGTGACCGTGAATCGCCCGCCGACCATTTCGACGCGCTCGCGCATACCGATCATGCCGAGGCGCTGACGACCTTTGGCGGACAATGGACGTTTTTCGCAAAAACCTTTGCCGTTGTCGGAGATTTCAAGGCATACGCCGTCCTTGGCTTTGGTTATGGTCACTTTGATCAGGCTGGCACCCGCATGTTTGGCGGCGTTGACGAGGGCTTCCTGCGCGACGCGGTAGAGGATCGTCCGCTTGTCATTATTCAGCACCTCGACGCCTTCGACGGCGATGAGCTCGATCTTCCGGCCCTTTCTTTCTTGAAAATCGTCGATGTAGGAGCGCAACGCCGGGATCAACCCGAGATCGTCCAGTGCCGACGGTCGCAGATCCCGGGCGAACTTGTGCACGATTTTCACCCCTTCCTCCACCAAGCGCCGCAAGGGCACGATCATCCGCCCGATCTGCTTCGGTTTGCGAGTGGCGGTCTCGGCGAAGATCGCAAGATGCACATTGATGCCCACCAAGAGCTGGCAGATTTTATCGTGCAGTTCACGGCTGATCTCTTTTCTTTGCGCTTCCTCCACCATCAGCAACTGATGGGTCATCCGCCGTAACCGCTCCTGCAAATCGCGCGCTGCTTTCAATGATTTGAGGGCGCGTTGTTCGCTCTTTTTCAGGATAGTTTCCGCGGCATGACGCCGGGTGATTTCTTTCGCCAAATGCCGGTTGGTCGCGGCCAGCAGATCTATGCGATGTTGCGCCGCCTCCGCCTGCTTGCGGGCGGAAACGTCGATGACGGCCAGCCGGCACCACTTCCGCGCCCCCTTGAGCGCGTAGGCGGACATCGCTTGGAGATCCGCCCAGAAAACAGGCCGGTCCACCCGAAGGAGAGTCGCTTCGCAGACCTGTTTTTTATGGCCGGCAAAAATCCGTTTCATGAAATCGGCGAACGGCGCGCGGTTCTGCGGTGCCATAAACAGCTGAAAGCGACGTTTCACCAAGTGCGACCGGTCCACTCCAAGCAGGGCGGCTCCGGTCAGATTTACCTCCAGAATCAAACTCTCTTCATCGATGGAAAAATAACCGACGGGTGCAAAATCGTAGAGATCCGTGTATTTTTCCAGATTGGCGTCCACCTCGGCCTTGGCTTGCTGGAGTTCCTCGTTTTGCAGCTCCAGCTCGATTTGATGGACCTGCAATTCATGCAGCATGTGTTTTGTGCCGGCACGGGTTTCAACGAGAAGATCTTTGGCCGGCTGCTTGCGCAGGCTGGTTTCTGCCCGACGGCGCAACTCGCTGCCGACTGCGGGGGTGGGACGCTTTTTCATGCCTTGGATTTGCGGGCGCCGGCGGATTTGGATTCACCCTTGGACTGCAAACGAAGGAGAGTGGCCTCCTGCGTCGCCGAGTGTTTGACCAGAGTGCCGTGCTCCGCGCGCAAATCGGCCTCCACTTTTTTGGCGGCGGTGATGTCAGCGTAGGTGATGACCACGCCGTCGATCCGGTTGTCCGTCGTGCGATAGGGCATGACGCGCACGGTGAACCAGCGGCCGTCTTTGGAAGCGATCGCCCGCTCCGAGAAGACGAGCGTGCGCAGCACTTCCTGCGCGTCCGCGACCAGGGTGGGGTAGAGCAGATCGGAGGCGAGGTCGGTGATCGGCCGGCCCACGTCGCTCGGGATGAACTTGATGATTGTCTTCGCCTGCAAGGTGAAGCGACGCACGTGGAGATCGTTGTCCAAAAACACGGTCGCGATGTCCGTGCTGTTGAGCAGGTTCTTCATGTCGTTGTTGGCACCCGACAGTTCGTCGAGTTTGGCCTGCAGCTCGGCGTTGACCGTCTGCAACTCTTCGTTGAGCGACTGCATTTCTTCCTTAGAAGTCATGAGTTCCTCGTTGGTGGACTGGAGTTCCTCGTTGGTGGACTGGAGTTCCTCGTTCATCGACTTGAGCTCCTCCTGGGAGGTCTGCATCTCCTCGCGTCCGGCTTGGACTTCCTCACGGGCGCGCTGCAATTCCAGTTCCAGATGTTTCTGCGCATGACTGGGGGAGGGCTGCTTCCCTCCCTGGCCGGCGGTGGGGACCTCAACCGGAACGGCTGAGTCGGAAAACACGATCAGCACCATGCCGAACAATTCCCTGGGCTCTTCGAGCGACTGGACCATGAGGTCCACGCAACGCTCGTCCGGCCTGCCATCGGGTTTGATGCCGCGCACATGGATCACGCCTTTTTTGCGGTGGATTTTCTGAAGGGCGCTGGTGAGGTCGTAGCGCAGGCCTTCGCGGGCCATCGCGATGACGTTCCAGTTGGCCTTGCCCGCCGCCGGTTCCAGGTATTTTCCGGTGCGGCCGCTGATGTAGAGAATGTCGCCTTCGCTGTTTACGAGCACCGCCGGCGGCGCAAAACGCGTCTGGAGCAACTGGTCCGCCAGCGATTGGAGGCTAGGCGGAGGATTGACCGTCGCGAGCAGCGAGTGGGTCCGGTCCGTGCGGCTCGGCACGAACACGGCGGGGAAATCCACCGCTGTGCTCGGGATGCCCACGTCGGTGCGCTGGAAAATCCGTTCTTTGAGGGCGCGCGGCGCGAACAGATTTGAAAAGCTGCCGATGCTCTCCGCGCTGCCGAGAAACAACACGCCGCGGGGGTTGAGGCTGTAGTGAAAGAGCGGGAACAGTTTTTTCTGCAGCTCGGGCGTCAGGTAGATGAGCAGGTTCCGGCACGACAGGATGTCGAGCTTGGTGAACGGCGGATCCATGATCAGATTCTGCGGCGCGAAAACCACCATCGAGCGGATCTCCTTGTTCACGCGGTAGCCGTTGTCCTCCTTCACGAAAAAACGCGTGAGCCGGGCGGGTGACACTTCGGAGACGATCGCTTTTGGGAAAAAACCGTGGCGTGCCTTGTCGATCGCATCCTTGTCCAGGTCGGTGGCGTAGATCTGAAGCGAGAGATTGTGTCCCTTCAGTAGCTTCACGGTTTCCACGAACGCCATGGCCAGCGAGTAGGCTTCCTCGCCGGTCGAGCACCCGGCCACCCAGGCGCGCAACACGCCGCCTGAGGGCCGGTCGGCCAGCAGCGCAGGCAGCACGTTTTTGGTGAGCTCTTTCCAAGCCGGCGTATCGCGGAAAAACGCGGTCACACCGATGAGCAGTTCCTTAAAGAGGATGTCCAACTCCTGGGGGTTCTCCTGAAGATAGCGGACATAATCGCCGATGCGTGCGAGCTGATGGATGCCCATGCGACGCTCGACGCGACGATGAAGCGTGCTCCGGCGATAAAGCGTAAAATCGTGACCGGTGCGGGAACGCAGCAGGATGACGATTTTTTCCAACGCACCCTGGGTCTTGCCCTCCAGCGGCAACTCCGTCTTGTCGATTTTCGGAACATGTTTCCGGTAGGCGATGAGTTTTACCGCCAACTGGTCCGCGGGAGCGACGATGTCCGCCAGCCCCGCATCGACCACGCTGCTGGGCATGGCGTCGAATTTCGCCGTGGACGGATCCTGCACCAACACCAAGCCGGCCTGCTCTTTGATGGCCTTGAGGCCAAGCGTGCCGTCGCTTCCCATGCCCGACAACACGACGCCGATGCTGCGTTCGCGCTGATCATCGGCCAGAGAACGAAAAAAGGAATCGATCGGCAGACGCAGTCCACGGGCCGCGACCGGTGTGAGCAGGTGCAGCGTGCCGTGCAGGACCGAAAGGTCGTGATTGGGCGGGATCACATACACGCGGTCCGGGCGGATGCGGATGCGATCCGTCACCTGCACGACCTTCATGGCCGTCGCGCGCTGGAGCAGATCGGGCAGCATGCCCTTGTGCGTGGGGTCGAGGTGTTGCACGATCACAAACGCCATGCCGCAGTTCACCGGCACGTGTTCAAGAAACTGGGTCAGCGCCTCCAAGCCTCCGGCTGAAGCGCCGATCCCCACGATGGGACACGCGTGCTCCGCAGTCCGCTTGCCCTTGGGCGAAGAATGAGAGGCGGACTTGGCCGCGGCCGCAGACACCGACCGACGTTTCTGCGGCTTGGGGGATTTGGAGTTTTTCAAAGTGCGGGAAAAACCGTTTCCCGAAAACATCGGATCCGGCTTCGCCCTCAGGAAACCGAATGATCCGAGAAGAGTCGAGCCTCCCAAGCGTCTGACCCTAAATGCAGCCTACACTCGGGCGGTGGGCTGGTTGACTGAGAAGCACATCCTGGGGTTTATCGCTGTTAGGGTTAAACCCCATTTTTATAGCGAGTTGACGTAAGTATTCTGGGCTATGGGAAATCTGCGCCGCGCAGCGGAAGTAAAGCTGACCGAGGATCATGCGCTCCATCCGCCTCAAACCGAGGCCGAGTCTCAACGTCTTCAGCACGAACTGGAAGTTCATCAAATAGAGTTGGAGCTTCAAAATCAGGAACTCCGGTCGGCCCAGAGTGTGGCGGCCGCGGCGCTGGAGCGTTACACCGATCTTTTTGATTTTGCGCCGGTGGGATATTTCAATCTTGGCCCCGACGGAATCATCCAGCTCGTCAATCTCACGGGGGCGAAATTTACGGGAATCGAACGCACCAAGTTAATCGGTCGGCGCCTCGGGCTTTTCGTGGTCGCAGACGACCGCAGGGCATTCAGTGATTTTTTGGCGCAGGTCTTTTCAGCCGGAATCAAACAGATCTGCGAACTGGCGTTGGAAACGGAGGGGCGTCCGGCGCTGATCGTTCATCTTGAGGCCACCGTTACTCCGGACGGAAAAGTATGTCGTGCCGTCATGGCTGATATTACCGACCGTAGGCAGGCCGAGAAAGCGCTGCTCGCCAACGCCACGCTTACGGACGATGTGCTCAATTCACTCACGGACCACGTGGTCGTCCTGGATGGGAAGGGGACGATCATCGCGGTCAACGAGGCCTGGCGCCGCTTCGCATGGAAAAACGGCGCGGCCACCGATTTTTTGGGCGAAAACTATCTCGCGGTTTGTCACCGGAGCGTCATGCGCAGTCATGTGATCGGCGCGGCGCAGACGGAAGCGGGCATCCTCGCTATCCTGGAAGGAAAGAAAGCTTATTTCACCCTCGAATACCCCTGCGATTCGCCCGACGAGGCACGTTGGTTTCGCATGCGCGTGGCACCCCTCAGCGGGGAACACCACGGTGTTGTGATTTCCCATCACGATATTTCCGAATCAAGAAAAGCGGATCAAACCGTCCGAAAGAGCATGGAGGCGCTGCAAGCGAGCAAGCGGCAGTTTAAAGCATTGTTCGACCAAGCGGCTGTGGGCGTGGCGCTGGCCGATGTTGCCACCATGAAATTTGTGCAGGTAAACCGGAGGTATTGCGAAATAACCGGCTACAGCGCGGCGGAGTTGGAGCAGTTGAGATTTGCCGACATCACGCACGCGAAGGATGCCGCTTATGACATTGAAATGGCGGATAGGCTAAAGGGCGGAACCCTGCGTGAATACACCCGGGAGAAACGGTATCTTCGAAAAGACCACACGGAGATATGGGTGAGTCTCACGGTTTCGGCGATGTGGGCGACGGGCGACCCCCCCGATTTGTTCATCGCCGTCGTCCAGGACATCACCGAAAGAAAACTGTTGGAGGAGCAGGTTCGGCAGGCGCAAAAAATGGAGGCCATCGGCACTCTGGCGGGCGGCATCGCCCATGATTTTAACAACATCCTCGCGGCGATCAACGGCTACACCGAGCTCTCGCTGATGACACTGGATGAAAATCCGAAAGTGCGTGAACACCTCAGGGCCGTTCTGAAGGCATCGGGGCGCGCCACCGCTCTGGTTCGCCAGATACTCGCCTTCAGCCGCCAGCAGGAAGCCGCGCGCCATCCCATCATCCTGGGCCCGATCGTCGCTGAGTGCATCGCACTGTTGCGCGCGACTATTCCCGCCACCATCGAGTTCGACACTTTGTTGGCACCGGATGCGCCCCTGGTGCTCGCCGATGCCACCCAGATCCACCAAATCCTTATGAATCTCGGGACCAATGCCTGGCACTCGATGAAGGGAAACAACGGCCGCCTGGAAGTGAAACTGGAGCGGTGCGTGGTGGATGAGGCTCATGCCGCCAGACAGGCTCGGCTCCACCCCGGCATCTATGCGCTCATATCGGTCAGCGATAACGGCTGCGGCATGGATCAGGCGACCGTTTTACGCATCTTTGAACCGTTTTTCACGACCAAGCCGGTCGGTGAAGGCACGGGTCTGGGTTTGGCGGTGGTCCATGGCATCATGGACAATCACGAAGGCGCCATCACGGTTGATAGCACCCTGGGCAAAGGCACGGTGTTTCAGCTCTATTTTCCCGAGACGGTCAGCAAGCAGACGATTTCGGCAGCCCCCGAGAAATCCGTGCCACGCGGTCACGGAGAAAGGCTTCTGGTCGTCGACGACGAGAAAATACTCATTCAGTTGACGCAGATGGCGCTCAACGAACTCGGCTACGAGGTTGAGATCACCACAAAGCCTGCGGATGCAGCCGCCATGGTGCGTGCCGATCCCGGGCGCTTTGCGCTCGTATTGACGGACCAGACGATGCCCGGAATGACCGGACTGGTGCTTGCCGTCCAACTTCAAGCGATTCGCCCCGGGCTCCCCGTCATTCTGACAACCGGTTATATCGCCTCGCTAACCCGAGAACAAATTCAAGCGGCCGGCATCTGCCAGCTCTTGCCCAAGCCCGCCAGTCTTCACGCACTGGCAACCGCCATCCAAGCCGCGCTTTCTCCTTCAACCGAACCCTAACCATGGCCCGCATCCTTCTTATCGACGACGATGATGATTTCCGCGCCATGCTGCGGCTGACCCTCACGCACTTTGGACATACGGTGATTGAAGCGTGCGATGGCAAGGAGGGGTTGACTCTGTTTCCCGGTGCCAACTCCGATCTCGTGATCACTGACATCGTCATGCCCGAAAAGGAGGGACTTGAGGTTGTGATGGAGCTCAGGAAACGGCGACCATCCGTAAAAATCATCGTGATGTCGGGTGGAGCACGAAATCGCTCTGCGGGGTATCTCCAGACCGCCAAAGCCTTGGGCGCTTCAACGGTGCTTGAAAAACCGTTTTCCAACGGGGATCTGCTGACGGCAATCAACCAACTGCTGCCCGCCGTAGAACAAGAAGCCGCCGGTATCTGATCCGCGTGAATTTTTCATGGCAGTGAAATTTCAAGACTACTACGTCACGCTCGGCGTGGCCCGCACCGCCTCCGCCGAGGAGATCAAGCTGGCCTTCCGCAAGCTCGCGCGCATCCACCATCCCGATGTCGCCAAGGACAAGGTCGCAGGCGAGGTGAAGTTCAAGGAAATCAACGAGGCCTACGAGGTCCTCGGCGATCCCGAGAAACGCCGGCGCTACGACGAGCTCGGTCCCGATTGGCAGGATTCCGGCAACTCATCCGCGGCCGGCGGCAGCCCGCGCGGACGGACGCACGCGCCGCAAGGCGGACAAGGCTTCGAGTTCAACGGCAGCACCGGCTTCAGCGATTTTTTTGAATCCTTCTTCGGCGGCGGGCGCGACGGGTTTGGCTCCCGTCATCATGCGCAGGAACGCGCCGGAGGAGACGGGGAGGCGTTTGCTCAACCCGGACAGGATGTCGAAGCCGACCTGCTCGTCGCCCTTGAAGAGATTTTACGCGGAGCGCGGCGCAAGGTAAGCCTGCGCCGTCCGGGCCTGGACGGTGAAGTTGCGCGCACCAACACCTACCAAGTGCGTATCCCGGCCGGCATACGGGAAGGTCAGCGCATCCGGCTCGCGGGGCAGGGGAGCGCGGGGCATGGCGGCGCTCAGGCGGGCGATCTCTATCTGCGGGTGCGTCTCGCGCGGCATCCCGATTTCAACGTGCAAGGAGCCGATCTTCACTACGATCTCGACCTCGCGCCATGGGAAGCAGTGCTCGGTGTGAAGGTGAAGATTCCCATGCTCGACGGCGCCACGTCGCTCACCGTCCCACCCGGCACCGCCGCCGGCAGCCAGCTCCGCCTGCGCGGACTTGGTTTGCCCAAGGGAGGTGGCGTGCGCGGCGACCTTTACGCTTCGGTGCGAATTCAAACCCCGCACTCCGTGCCGCCGGAAGAACGTGCCGCATGGGAAAACCTCGCCGCTGTCTCCACCTTCAAACCAAGGAATCCATCATGAGTGATCCCGAATCTTCCTCTGAATACTCTCTGATTCTTGTCCGATCGGGCGAAACCGGACCGGCGATACATTCCCTCGAAACCGCCGCCGCGCTGGCCGGTGTGCATCCGGAGATGCTCCGGCATTACTGCCGGCTAGGGCTTTTCGGCGAGGCGCGGGCACAACCGGATACCGAACCGGTTTTTGACGACGACGCGCTCTACGAGCTCCGGCGCTTCGAGCACTATCGGTTGAAACAAGGCGTGAACCGCAAGACCCTCCGCCTGATCTGCGGCCTGTGGCACGAGGTTGACCGCCTGCAAACGGAGCTCCGCTTCCTCCGCGGACGCTAGGAAGATTTAAGTTTTCCCTCTTCTCCGCGCAGCCGCTCGCGATAGCGGCGGGGCGCCTCGCCGGCGACGCGAAGAAATACGCGGTTAAATTGAGACAGCGACTGGAAGCCGGAGGCGTAGGCCGCCTCGCTCACGCGCATGTGGGCGTCGAGCAGCAGGTGCTTCACGGATTCGATGCGCGCGCGGGCGAGATAGTGGGTGAAGGTAAGGCCGGTGGATTTCTTGAAGACCTTGCAGAAATAAAACGGGCTCATGTTCACCGCCTGCGCCGCGTCTTCCAGACCGAGCGCCTCGTCCTGATGCAAGGCGATGAACGCGCGCGCCTTCGTGATCAAGGGCGATTCGGTCGTGATCCGACTGGTCAGCAACTGATTGCTTACCGCCGCGAGATGCTCGGCAAAAATAACCAGCAGCCGGATGATCGCCTGATACTGCGTTTTGCCGAGAACGCGGGTTTGAAAGTAGGAGGCTTCCATGTGGCGACGCCCGACGGCCGATTCAGCTCCGGGAATCACCCGGACCATGGCGTTAAAACGCCTCCTCGACGGGGCGCCTAGAAACACCTGCCCCGTCTGGAGGTAACCAAGCACGTCGCGGCCTACGCGCACCGGCACCGCGGATTCGCTCAATCCCGCGTAACATTTGAGGGTTTTCGCCTCCATCAATGCATCGGTCTCGACGCGTTGCTGCAATTGGAGGCAGGACGCGCAGGTCGTGTTCGATCCGATCATGAGTGCGCAAAACGGGTTCGTCAGCTTCGAGCCTTGGAGCGGCGCCTGAAACGATCCGGCCGCCCGTAACACCAGTGGTAACCCCGTGGTGGTTTCAAATGCCTGCTTGTAATCGCGAAAGAGCTTCGATTGTTGCAGACACAACACCATGGCTGCCCGGATGGCCTGATCGGCTTGCGCCGGCCTGTCCGTGATGTCAGCGCGTGCTGACATGGGCGATTTCGATGATTTTTTGGGCGATGTCTTCAGGGGACAGCACGAAGTCCACGCAGCCGCTGGCGATGGCGCTTTCGGGCATGTCGGGTTGCACCGCCGTTTCGAGTTTCTGCGCGATGGTGATGCCTCCCACTTCCTTGATGCCGCAGAGGGCGGCGGCTCCATCCCCGTCATACCCGGAGACAATGACCGCGATCAGTTTTCCGTCCCAATGTTTGGTGAGAGAGCGCAGGAAAATAGTAATCACATCCGGCCAACCTTGTGGTTTGGAAACCGGTAAGAGACGGAATTCACCGTCGCGAACATGCAAATCGTGCTGGGTCGGAATGATGAACACATGATTGGGCTGGATATCCAATTTCTCGGAAATCAGCTCGACCGGCATGGACGTAAACCGGGGGAGGATTTCGTGGAGTTGCGTCACCACGTTTCTCACATGGTTCACGATGACGATGGCCACGCCCATGTCTGCCGGCAGATTTTTAAGCAGCCGGGTGAAAGCATCGAGCCCACCGGCCGAACCACCCACGCAGACGACAGGAAAGTCTTTCGAAGTTGGCTTGGTTTTCATGTGATGGTTTACCGCGCATTTTCTGTGATCGTAGCGGAAATCATCTCTTGGAGAGTTTCATGATCACTACGACGATGAGGATTATTACGAGGATACCGACCACCGGCCATAGCCACATGCCGCCGTTCTCCCATCCACTCATCCAGCCCTCAGAATGGTTCATCATAAATTGAGTTGGGATCGCGGCGCGAGTTCGTGAACGCACGCTTCATTTCTTCGACGGGGTTTCCAGGCAGAAGCCGACCTTGAGGGTGACCTGCCAGTGGTGCACTTTGCCTTTTTCAATGTTGCCGCGCGTGTCGGTCACTTGGAACCAGCACAGGTGTTTGACGGTTTGATGGGCGCGGTGGATCGCCGTGTTGACCGCATCTTCGATGGACGTGGATGAAGTGCCGGTGAGCTCGATGGTTTTGTAGACGGTCGGGGATCTCATAAATGGATTTGTCCGGGATGCGCTCCGTCGCGATCCCGGACAGGTTGTGATTACTTTTTGCAGCCGCAGTCAGACGAGGCGTCCTTGATGGCTTGTTCCACCGCCTCGCGGGTTTCGCCGGTGCGTTTCTGGATGCGGCCCAGAAGCTCCTCCTGCAGACCGTCAGCATAGTGAAGGTCATCGTCGGTGAGCTTGGCCCATTTCTGCTTCAACTTGCCCTTGGCGATGTTCCAGTCGCCCTTGATTTCGAGTGTGTTCATAATCGGTCGTTTTCGGGCCGTCAGCGTGACGGCCAACGTTTTCCCTCATTGGGGATACGGACGGATGCTACGCGCATGGGGCCGGCGGTTCTATGGGGTGTGCGACCCACGGGGGATCGCGGAGGCTTTAATAAAAAAACGGGAATAGCGTCTGCCGATAACCGCAAGGGTCACCAAAGCGGAGAAGATCAAGACCGTGACGCCGGGCTCGGGGATGGCGGTGATTGTGTTGGTGTCGAGAGTCACCGTGGCGTTGAGGGCGATGACGCGGCCCAGCACGCTGACGCCGGTGATGAGATTGTCGCTATCGTGAGCGATGATGGTTCCTTCAAAAGCTGTGCCTGCGCCAAGCGTGGACGAACTGCCGACTTGGAACCACACGTTATCGGCGGTCGCGCCGTTGATTAAATTGAACGCCGACACTCCGGTCGTAAGCGTGCTGCCGATCTGAAAAACGAAGAGAGTGTCCGCCTGGTTCAGGCCGTCGAGGGTGAGCGTTCCGGTTAATCCGGCGGCCGCCGAGTAAAAATAAACTCCGGGCGTCAGAGTGAGGCCGCCGAGATCCTGACCGGTCAAGTCGTCCGTAGGGGTGAGACCGACGAGCTGGTCGTAGGCAGTCGTGGCGTCGTTGTGGGCCTGAATCGCGACCGTGTCGTTGATGTAGATGGAGCCGCCGACCACGATGCCCGGGGTGAAGCCCGAAATGGTGGCACCAGGACTCACGCCGAGGTCGCCAAACAGGACGGTGTTGCCGGTGTTGACCACCGAGGCGCCGCCGAGGACCGCGAAGCTTTCAGCCGTGCCCAAGTTGATCACGGTTTGGGCCGCGAGCTGATTGCCTGCGCAGGCGACTGCCGCCGCGAGGAACAATGCGGTGCAGAACGAACGACCGGATTTTTCGGGATGCAAGGTCATGGTCATGGGGGAGAATGGTGATACGGACAGGTGGTCCCCATCCGTGTGGGAGTATCCTCCGTTCACGCGCCGCCCGCCATGGGCTGTTACCCTACCTTGCGAGCCATCGCCCAGCCGCCCCCGGCGAGCAAAAGCCCGGATGCGAGGAAGAGCATGTCGAAAAGAAACTGGTGAGGGTGACCGGGCAAAACGTGGTGGAGGCCGAGGATCTGATGATCGATGAGGCCTTCCACGAAGTTGAACGTTCCCCAGCCGCCGAGAATGGATCCGAGGAAAACTTTGGGAGACCAAAGGGTCGGTTGCAGGCGGGTGGCGCGGAACAGAAGCATGATGCCGATGAGCGTGATTATCCAAACGGTGAAATCAAAAAAGCCGTCCTGCGTGATCTGCTTTTCGAGCGCGGCGACGGAGTCCGGCTGGCACGTCGCGGTGATGCAGATCATGTGATGCCAGCCAAGAATCTGATGGAGAACGATGCCGTCGAAGAGGCCGCCCAGACCAATGCCAAGGACAATACCGGCGCGACAGAGAGGGGGAATGGTCATGGGTTTTGAATGAGCGGAGACGGGCCGGTTTGCGTCACAGAGTGAGGAGGAATGCTACGAGGTCCTGTTTCTCCGGAGCGGTGAGTTTGGTCGCCAGCACGAGGTTGAAGAACTCGACGGTATCATCGAGGGTCAGCAGGCGATCGTCGTGGAAGTAGGGCGGAGAATCTTTGATACCACGCAGAGGGAATGTCTTGATGGGACCGTCTGCGCTGGCGATGACGCCGTTGATCACGCGCTCGGTGTAGAAGCGTTCGAGGCGCAGGTTGTGCATCGAATTGTCGGTGTAATAGGGCGGCGCGTGGCACTCGATGCAGCGGGCCTTGCCGGAGAAAAGCGCCTGTCCACGCAACTCGGCGGGCGTGGCGAGGGCGGGGTCGAGTTTGCCGAAGACATCGAGTTTCGGAGCAGGCGGAAAATCGATCAGCTCCTGAAACTCAGCCATCGCCTGAATCTGGCTGCCGCGCTCAAGAATGTTCACGCCCTTTTTTTGAGCCAGCACGGGATCGCCGTCGAAATAGGCGCCGCGCTGCTCGAACTCGGTGAAGTCTTCGACGCTCTTCATCGCGCGCTGCGAGCCGAAGAGCCGTTGGATATTCACGCCGCGCAAGGTCGTCGTATCGACGCGGTGGCGGTATTCGTTGGGGCGGACGTCGCCCACGGTGTGGGTGGAGCCGTTGGTATGGCCGTTGGCGTGACAGTCGAGGCAGGCCACGCCGAGGTGCGCGTGAAGACTGCGCCGGTCCTCGGTGGAGTTAAACTGCTGTTGCGAGAAGGGCGTGACGAGCAGGCGCAGGCCTTCGAGTTGCTTCGGGTTGAGGATGTTTACGAACAGCTCGTAGTAGTTGTCCAAGGTCACGAGACGGCCTTTTGAAACGTCGCCGAGGTCGGGCCGCGTGGTGAGATACATCGGCGCGGGAAACTCCGGCAGCAGATGCTGGGGCAAATCGAAATCGAGATCGAAGCGCGTGAGGTCACGTCCGGTTTGTCGTTTCGTTTCGTCGATGAGCGGCTGCGGGAAAATCATGCCGCCGATCTCGTGGTGCGGGTGAGGCAGAGGGTAGAAGCCGGCCGGCCAGAGGTTTTGGGCTTTGATCTCGGCGGGCGAGAGAGTGGCAAGCTGTTCCCAAGTGATGCCGTTGGGGAGTTTGACGCGCACGCCGGCCTGCACGGGTTTTCCGGCGGACATGACGACACCCGGAGACGGACGGTCGGCTAGGTCGTAACGCTCGGTGAGAAGCTTCTGCTGGCGGTCGGCGAAGGCGGGCTTTTCCGCTTCGAGGCGTTTCACGAGCGCGGTGAAATCGTCAGAAGAGGCCGAAGCAGAGAGCGTGGCGCAGGTAAATAACGCCATGCCGGAGATCGTCAGGAAGCTTGGGATGGTCGGTATCGGTTTCATGGGGATGTCAGCTATGAGCGGACTACGGTTGGAGCCGGGACCATTTTTCCTTGGAGTCGGCGATGGCTTGGGACCATCCGGCGAGGTCGTTGCCGTGATCCGCACCCGTGAGAAACCCGAGGTGTTCGCGGGCTTTGTCCTTGAGCTCTTTGCTCGAGCGATGGGAGAGCGCGGCGAGGGAAGCGTCGGCCTGCCAGGCGAGGGAGTCGTTGAGAGAATCGTCGAGAATCTTTTCGCACAACGAATCGGGCAGGTGTGCGTCACCGATCAACGGCAGGAGAACGGCGGAGGGTTCCTCGACGGAGAGGTTGAGCAGATGGCCCATTGCTTCGGTGCGTTCTTCGATCGGGCGATCGGCATCGAGCGTCATCTTGGACAGAGCGGCCATCACGGCTTTGTTATCGAGTGACGAGTCGGCCAGAAGATTGCCGATGGCGAGTGAGTCGGAGCTTTCCGTATGGATCGTCCGGTTGGGGAAAGCGACGGCGCCAGGCGCCGCTGTTTTGGCGGTGTTGGCGGCTGATGAAGATGGAGACGGTTTTTGGTCTCCGGGAACAGGGATGGTTTGGGCAACCGAGACGGATGTGGTCACGGCACTTTCGGAGCGGGGCCACAACCAGAGGCTGATCCCAATCAAAAGGAGGAGCGCGAGGGCGGATAAAAAAATGCGGGATTTATTCATAAATGGATTTTAAAGACTCGGTGAATGCCGGGTGATGCGCTGACAAAAAAGACCCCCCGAATAGATTCGGAGGGTCTTTGACTGCATCAGAACAAGGTAACCTTAAGGAGCGGTAAACTGGACCTTTCCGGAAACGCTTTCCCCGCCGCGGGCCTCGGGAGGAATGATGAAGAAGCCTTCACCGATGACGGAGCCGGAGACAACCGAGGGCTGCTGCACGAAGACACCCGTGATATAAACCGTTCTCGAGTCTTCGAGCGTCAGGTGGCCTTTGAACAGACCGGTAGCTGTGGTGATGGCCCCGTCGAAGGTGCGCGCACGGCCACCGAAACCGCTGGAAGGAACCGGAGCGGTGATCACCAGATGGTTGTTATCGGCCAACGTGGCGGCCGTCGGCATAAGGGGGAGGTCCGCCAAGGGCAGATCCGCACTGGTGAACGATGCGACGAGCAGGCCTGAGGACAGTTGCAACGAGGTGTTCATGGACGTGCCGCGGTCGGGCGTAGCCCAGCGCTGTGCAGTGGCGACAATTGCCACGGGGCCGAAGCCGGCGCGGTAACTGACATCACGTGAAGACGAGGCGTCCTTTGACCAGTAGAGTTCGCTGTTGGCAGCGCCGACGACTTGATAAGGAGCACCGAGTCCCGCGACCGGCACGAACTGGATCCAGCCGGCAAAGGAGCCGCCGGTCTTGTAGGGCTTAACATACCAGCGGTAGGAACCGTCAGCGCTGGGAGCGAGCGAGGCGGTCAGGCGAGTGCCATCGCCCAATTGCCCCTTGCACACCATGGTGCCGCCGACGGCCTTGATCGTGATCATGCCGTAGCCCGTGCCTTCAGGAATGACCGTGAGGCCCAGATTGGAGGGAGCGGTCATCGGGTCATCCAAGACCAGCGAGTAGTTACCTTCCCAAGGCGTGGGGGATGCCTTCGTGTAATCGGCGAGTTGGACACCGGTGTCCGACTGGCTGATGGTGACATTCGACTGAGTGAGTGTTCCCAAGAGCACATGGGTGGCGTCTGTGGTCGAATCGATCACGAGGTCGAGCTGATAGGGGACGTTTCCGTTGCCACGATTGATTGTCACGCTGGCAGTGGCGACATCGTAGGTTCCATTGAGAACGAGCGTTCCCTTGAGCGAATAGACCTTCGCTTCGGTCGCGTAAGTCAGTTTACCCGTGAAGGCGCCTTTTTTGTCGTTTACGAGGAGCTCGATCTTGCCGGCAGGAACACCGGGGAGGGGAAGCACTTCGAGAATCGATTCGAAACCACCGCTGAGGTCGGAGGGGAAGGGATCAATGACGATTACCAGGCTCATGAGGGGTCCTTTGACGCCGTTGGTGACGGTCCAATAGGTCACGTGATAGGTGCCGGGCTTGGTGGCCGTTCCACTGATCAGACCGGTGGCCGGATCGAGGACGAGACCCTTCGGCAGACCCTTGACATCGTAAACCGTGCCGGAAGGAGTAGCGCCGGCTCCGTTGGTGAGATCGATGGCGACAGGTCCCTGGACGGGGGCATGAAGGGTGGATGCAACCACCGTGATCGTGAGAGTGGCGTTTGCAGTGCCGCCGCCGTTCACCGCGCCGAGCGTCACGACAACCGTTGACGCCGTGGTGGGCGTGCCGGAAATGATTCCGGTGACCGTATCAATGCTCAAGCCGGCGGGAAGCGGGCTGGCCGTGTAGCTCGTAACCGTGCCCGTTGCGATGATCGCATAGCTAAACGGCGTGCCGACGATGCCACCCGCGCTGAGCGGATCATTGGGGATAACCGGAGCAGCCATGGGGGCGGCTACGATATCAATCGTCAGGGTTGCCGTTCCTGTGCCGAAGGCATTGGTGGCGCCTATCGTCACAACCGTGTTGCTCACGGTCGTAGGAACACCGGTGATCGCACCGGTGGTAAGACCGATGGACAAGCCGGCGGGAAGCGGGCTGGCCGTGTAGCGGGTGGGTGTGCCGGTCGCTGCAACGGTGAAGTTGAAGGCGGTGCCGACCGTGCCACTTGCGCTAAGCGTGGTGTTGAGGATGACCGGGGCGACGCTCGTGGTTGCGATCGTGATTGTGAGCGTGGCGTTGCCGGTGCCGGTGCCGTTGGTGGCGCCGAGGGTGACCGTCGTCGTGCCGACCGTGGTGGGCGTGCCGGAGATGATTCCGGTGACCGTATCAATGCTCAAGCCGGCGGGAAGCGGGCTGGCCGTGTAGCTCACGGGCGAACCTGAGGCGGTGACCGTGAAGTTGAAGGCATCGCCGACGGTGCCGCCCGCAACGAGAGGATCGTTTACGATGACCGGGATGGTGGCGACGTCTGCGATCGTGATGGTGACCGTGGAATTACCCGTGGTCACACCATCGGTCGCACCGAGAAGAACCTGCGTGGTTCCTGCGGTGGTCGGCACGCCGGAGATGATTCCAGTGTTGGCATCAAAAACCAGACCCGCAGGAAGCGAGGTGGCGGTATAGCTCGTGGGCGAGCCTGCCGCGGCGATCGTGAAGCTGTAAGCCACGCCGACGGTGCCGCCCGAAGTGAGCGGGCTGTTGATGATGATCGGGCTATCGGTCGTCACGGTGAGGGTGACGGCGTCGCTCTGGATGGAACCCGAGAGATTGGTCACAACGACATCATAGGTGTCGGAGTCCGCGACCTGCACATTATCGAGCGAAAGCGTGTCGGTGGTGGCGGAGGCGTTGAGCATGGCGTCGATGTTCACACCGGCCTTGCGCCATTGATAGCTCACAGGGGAAGAGCCGTTGGTGACCACCGAGAAGGTGGTGGTGGTTCCGGCAACCGCGTTGTGCGAGACGGGCTGGGTCGTGATGGAGAGATTGCTCACTCCGGTGATCGTGAAACTCTGGCGCAGCATGTTGTATTCGTAAACGGGAGCGGCGGGCGCGGGCTGACCGACCTGGGTGGCCTGCAGCGTGATAAGACCGGGAGCGGTCGGAGTGACGGTGAAGACACCGCCGCCGGCATCGACGATCGAGGCCGCACCGACTGAACCTTTGACCACAGTGAGGGTCACCGCGAGGCCGGAGCTGGCCGTGGGGTTGACGTCGAAAGGACCCGCGCTTGTGTCACGATCGTCGATGGCGGCGAAGCTGACCGATTGGGCGGTCACATTGACGGAGCCGGTTGCGTAGAACTGACCGGAGCCGAAGCCCACGTCGCCAGGGACAAAGTCCAGCGTCGAGTAGACGCTGCCGAGATTGGCGATGTCCGCGGTGTGCCGTCCGTTGGCGGGAGCGAGAGCCGGATTGAGCATGCCGAGAATAGTGAAGCCGGTGACCGGATCCAGACGCAGATAATACATCTTGTCCGTGCCGTAGCCGACGTCGGTGCCCGTGAAGGTGAGCGTTTTGAAACCTCCGGCACCGATGTCGAATTGATCGGCGGATGAGGCGAGGAGAGCCGGAGCCAGCGTGCCGAACATGGTGTTGCCGGTGGTTGGGTCGCTGCGCAAATAGTAGAAGTTATTGAGACCATAGCCCAAGTTGGAGGCGGCGAAGGTCAGGCCAAAGTAACCGCTCACTCCCGTGACCGTGGCGGGACCGCCTGGTCCGGACATGGGCTTTTCATCGGTAACGGCCGAAGACGTGCCGGAACCCGGGATGATCGCGCTAAAGTAATCGGTGGTTCCCTTGTGATGGATAAGATAGAAATTAACTGCGCCATAGCCCACATCGGGATCGGCCGAAGTCAGCGCGGAGTAAGAGTCAGGGGTGAGCTTGCTGCCCACGTCGGCCAAGTCGGTCGCGGCGCCGGAGGCGGCGATGTAATACGTAAACGCGGCGATATCTCCTCCGGCAGGGATGGTGGTGTCCTTGATCGAGTAGAAGTTGTTAGCCCCCACACTGAATCCGATATCCTGCGACATCAGATGAAAGCCGGCGAGGTTCCCACCGATTCCCCAATGCGTGGTGAGAGCGACCGCCCCGGTCGCGGGGGTTATGGCAATGGATGCCATGTTGTCGGCCCGGACTTGGATGCCGGAGAAAACCGCGAGGGCCGTTAAGGCCGAAGATGCTAGGGTGCTGTATTTCATAGGAGACTGCTGTCGCTGGAACCGTTCTCCCGGAGGAGAGCGGCGCATGGGATTTTGGTTTTAAGCGAAAACGTCCCGGCCTCGATTGATTGAGTGAGGCCAACCACGGGCAGTGGTTTTGGACGTGTTCATTTTGAGCAGTCTCCAGAATGCCGTTTTTGGCGGCGGCCAGATATGGGTTGTTACCCTACGGGCCTATTCATACCTGCCCGCTGATGGGGTCTTTCCGTCCATGAATGACTTCCGTTCCGTTGCTCGGCTTGGGAAGCGCAAAGCAATTTCCCGGTTTTTGCTCGGGAAATTCGGTGGGGGAAAAATTTCGTGCCGGGAGAGCCTTGTTAACTGGCTGTGTTTTATATCACCACGAGAGCCAGCCCCGCCGATCATGTGCTCCACGAATAATCGAAGCGTCTGAGATTTCCCGTCCTCAAGTGGCTGCCCGACATGGATTCGAACCATGACTAGGTGAGTCAAAGTCACCTGTGCTGCCATTACACCATCAGGCAAAGAGGAAGGGGAAATGTGCCCCGCACACGCGGTGCGTCAAGGCCTGAGATTCTGCCCGAAACCCCGTAAATGTCGTCGTTCAGGATTCTTTTGCTTCAGCCTCGATAATATAGGGAGCAAACGGAGAGGACTGCGCGGGGGGGATGCGCACATGCAGGTGCACGCCATCGTCGGTGATCTCCTCGCTTTGGACATGGCCAATGGCGTGCAGGCGGGCGATGAGGTCGTGGCGGCTGTGCGGGATAAAGAGCTCGGTGGAGCCGAATTCGTCGGCGATGAGTTCGATGAAATGATCGACGAGGCCTTCGAGATTTTGCCCGGAATGTGCGCTCACGAGCAGGCCGTCGGGAGCGAGCAGGCGGGCGCGATGGATGTGCGCCTCCGTGGCGGCGTCGACCTTGTTGAAGACGGTGAGGATACGTTTGTCGTCCGCTCCGAGTTCCTTCAGCACGCCGAGGGTCGTCGCGTGGTGAGCGGCGAGGTTGGGCGTCGTGATGTCGAGGACGTGGACGAGAAAATCGGCGACCAACGCCTCTTCGAGCGTGGCTTTGAACGCCTCGACGAGTCCGTGCGGCAGGCGGCGGATGAAGCCGACGGTATCGGTGACGAGGAGCTTTTGATTGCCGCGCAACTGGAGTTGGCGGGTGGTCGGGTCGAGCGTGGCGAAGAGCTTGTCCTCGGCGAGGACGTGCGCGCCGGTGAGCGCGTTGAGGAGCGAGGATTTGCCGGCGTTGGTGTAGCCGACGATGGCGGCGGTGGGGACGGGCACGCGCTGGCGTTTGTGGCGCTGCACGCCGCGTTGTTTGCGCACATCGACCAGTTCGCGTTTGAGCCGGGTGATGCGGTCGTTGACGAGACGGCGGTCCTGTTCGAGCTGGGTTTCGCCTTCACCGCCCATGCCGGCGCCGCCACCACCGCCGCGTTGACGCGACAAGTGGGTCCATGCGCGCGTGAGGCGGGGCAACGAATACTGCATGCGCGCGAGCGCGACTTGGAGCACGGCTTCGCGGGTGCTGGCGCGGTCGGCGAAGATATCGAGGATCACTTCCTCCCTGTCGATCACGGCGATCTCGGAGGCTTTTTCCCAGTTGCGCTGCTGGGCGGGGGAAAGGCTGTCGTCGAAAACGATGAGGTCGGCGTTGAGAGCCTTGGCCTCGGCGATGATTTCCTCGGTCTTGCCGCTGCCGAGAAGGGTGGCGGGCGTGGGGGTGCGGAGTTTGACGAGGACCTTGCCGACGACGGCGATGCGGAGGTTCTCGACCAGTTCGACCAGCTCGGTGAGGAGTTCGTCCCCTTCGCCGTCGGCCATGTCGTGAGTCTGGATGCCTACGAGAAAAGCGCGTTCGCAGCGTTTGGAGTCGGAGGGCGTGTTGTCGAGGAAGTCTGCCATTAAAGGGGAGGCAGAGGGTTAGCCCGAGGCGGCCGAAGGTCAACTATGCGGGCGCGATGAGTTTTCGGTTGCACCGGGCGCCATCCGCCATGCACTAACGCGCAGTGTCTTCGTCCTACCAAGTCATCGCACGCAAGTGGCGCCCCCAGACGTTCAACGACGTCGTCGGGCAAGACCACGTGATGCGCACGCTTAAGAACGCCATCGCGCGCAACCGCATCGCCCACGCCTACTTGTTCGTGGGACCGCGCGGCACCGGCAAGACCTCGACCGCGCGCATTTTTGCCAAGGCGCTCAATTGCACCGACGGACCCAACGCCGATTTCGATCCGAAAGATCCCGCCGTGCAGTCCATCACCGAGGGCACGTCGATGGACGTGATCGAGATCGACGGTGCGTCCAACAACTCCGTCGACCAGATCCGTGATCTGCGCGACGACGTGCGCTACGCCCCGACCCAGGGGAAATACAAAATCTACATCATCGACGAGGTGCACATGCTCTCCAACCAGGCGTTCAACGCCTTGTTGAAGACCCTCGAAGAACCGCCCGAGCACGTGAAGTTCGTCTTCGCGACGACCGACGTGCAGAAGGTGCTGCCGACTATCCTCTCGCGCTGCCAGCGCTTCGACCTGAAGCCGATTCCCGACAACCTGATCGTGGGTCGTCTGAAGCAAATCGCGACCGACGAAAAAATCAAAGTCACCGACGAGGCGCTGGCCTGCATCGCCCGCATGGCCGACGGCGGCATGCGCGATGCGCAGTCGATTTTTGACCAGATGATTTCGTTTTGCGGCACGGAGATTTCCGAGCCTGACGTGCTGGATGTCTACGGTCTCGTCTCAGCCGAAAAGATCGCCGCGCTGGCCGGAGCCGTCGCCGCGGGCGACCATAAAAAAATCATCGAGATCGTGGACGAGTGCGACGAAAGCGGCCGCGACCTCGTGCGCCTGCTCACCGATTTGCAGGCGCTCGTGCGCCAGGCGTTGCTTGATGCCATCGCTAAAAATGGCCGCACCGATATGCTCGGCGGCATCGTGCTTACGACGGAGCAACTCACGCGTCTGCTCGACGGTCTGCGTGAAGGCGAGGGCGGCGTGAAGCTCGGACTTTCCGAGAAAATTAATTTCGAGGTGACGTTGCTCAAAGCCGTCGACGCGAGCCGCTCACGGGCGATTGATTCGCTCATCAAGGAACTCGCCGCGCTCGCGGACGAATCTCCCTCCGTTGCAGCGTCAACCGACGCGGACGGCCAAAAAAAAAAGGGCTGATTGACCGGTTGGAGTCGCGGCTGGCCGGGTCGCTTCAGGCGGATCGCGAGGCACAGCCTTTGATGGTGAACGCCACGGGCGATTCAGACACGCCCGATGAAGAGGCCGGCGTCGAGATTCAGCCGCACATGCCGGCGGTCGAAGTGGCGGCCATCGCCGCCGCGACGGCGACCACGGGAGTGACCGGTGCGCCGACGTTTGACGAAGAAGGACCGGTGTGGCCGGACGAGGCGTCGGAGTCCGCCATGCGTGCCGAGGCGGTCGAACGTGGTGAGACGTTGAACTCCAAGGCGGCGCGTGAATTGGCCGAGGCAGCGGCCGAAGCGGCGGCGGAGAAGAAGGGCCTGCCTTCGCTGGATGCGTTGATCGGGCAGATCCCCGCCGATGTGCGCGATACACTCGAAGACTTGTTTCGCGTTAAATTTGTGAAGGTTGCGCGAGTGCCGAAAAAAGCCCTGAAGGAGTAGGCGTGCCGCCGGGCTATTCTTTCCAGGTAGGGCCGAGCGGGGGCAGTCCGGAAATACTCCGAGCGTAGAGGTAAGTGAAGGCCGCAGTGCAGTCCGAAGAATTTGCGATGGGCACCGAAACTCGTTGGTAGAGTCCCTCGTCCACGCCTTCAAAATCGTCCAAGTGGGCAAGGGCAGGGGCGTCCACATCCCAGAGTTCGCCGGTTACGCCGTCGAGGTCGGACGGATCGGCGACCATGCCGGGGTAGCTGCCGAGATCATAGAGACGAAAGCCCGGTGCGGTGCGGGCATCGCCGACATAAGTCTGGCCGGCGATGTGCGGGTGGTTTTTGCAACCACGCTTGAGGGTGCCGTAAACGAAGAGGCGGTGCATCGCGGATAAGCGGCGTTGCAGGCGACGTGCCTTCAGGGCGTGCCGGGAAAAATCTCCACGACGACAGTCGTGATGTTGTCTTGGCCGGAGTTTTCGAGGGCCGCGTTGATCAGGCGTTGGGCGTTGGAGAGAGGAACGGAGCCAGCCGGCACGGGCGTGCGGATGATTTCCTCGATGTGATGATCCCACAAGCCGTCGACGAGGCCGTCGGAGCAGATGACAAAGCGGTCGCCCGGCCGGTAGCCGACTGCGCCGATGTGCGGGTCGATAAACTGGTTGCCGCCCCCGAGAACCTGATTGAGGACGTTGCGACGGGGATGAGAGCGGGCTTGGCGTTCGTTGAGCTGACCTTCGCGCTGCATCCAGCCCACCTGACTGTGATCATGAGTGATCTGGGTCATGCCGCCTTCCTTGGGCAGGTAGTAGATGCGGCTGTCGCCGATGTGGGCGAAATACATCCACTCCGGGGAAAACCAGCACAGGCTGAGCGTGGCGCCCATGCCGGCGCATTCCTCGTAGGCTTGGCCGAGTTTGAGCAACTCGCGATGAATGGCGGAGAACAACTCCGCCAGCAAATCCTGGAAACCGCTCTTCATGCCTTGGGCGGAGAGCCGGTAGCCCTTGGGTAGCAGTTTGGTGATTTTTTCGATGGCGATGCGGCTGGCGAATTCGCCGGATTTGGCTCCACCCATGCCGTCGCTCACGGCGAACACGAAGTCCGAGGAGGCCGTCGATGAGTCGCCGGTTTTTCCCAGATAACGGACCTCGTGGCCGTCGAAGGCGAGGCCGAGGAAGGCATCTTCGTTATTGAGGCGGACGTGGCCTTGATCGGTGAGACCGGACCAGTTGATGCGATGAACGGGGGGATTCAAAAGAGAGGGCGGGGCCATTTGAGGCGTGAACGGAAAAAGGAGTTCTATCGACTGGATTTAAATGGGATCAAAAAAGGAAGTTACAAAAGTTTGGCCGAGGGTGAAAGCGCTGGAATTAAAATTGCTCATATTTGATCACGACGGGCTGTTGGGTGACCAAAATTAAGCACAATTCATTCGATCTGGGGAGGCGGATGGTTGCTGCCATCGAGGAGGGTGGCGAATTCGAAATCAATGATGCAAAACCGGCCGTCTGAGCTGCGGTAGGTGATGTTGCGCATGAACGCGTCGTCGTGGCGCACGCCGTAGGTTTCCAATTCGGCGAAGATCTCCTTCATCCGATCTTTACCCAGGTGCTCCACGCGGGTGCCGCAGTTGGTGGTGATGAACTTGAGATTTGCGGTGTCGATCTCCAGCAATTTGGGCACAAACGTGCAGCCTTGTTTCTCAAGATGTTTAAGAACAAGCACCTCGTTCTCAAAACGTTCCTTGGCCTGATGGCCGCGGAAGGTTTTGTGAACCCGGCCGTCGTAGCCGATTCGCACCAAGGCGCGGGCAGTATCTTTGACTTCGTGCATGGCTGATTCGGTGAGACCATCCGCCTGAGCCCGGGTTCTGGCAAGTGGGAGTTTTCCCCTCTCATTGGCATCTGGGATGTATTTTGAAAAATACGGGGAATTGGTCCCAAGTTCAGATTGCCTCTGGCATGTAAGGTGCTCATGTGAGACCCACGTTTATGGTCGTGTTTCACAGGGCCCATCTGCCTTCACGGAGCACATCGTAAAACCTCACCCAAACGACCTAACTCTATGGCTAAATACAAACTGGAATACATCTGGCTCGACGGCTACAAACCCGTTGCCGGCCTCCGTGGCAAAACTCAGATCAAGGAATTCGCCAGCTTTCCGAAGCTCGAAGAACTTCCCCTCTGGGGCTTTGACGGCAGCTCGACCAAGCAGGCTGAAGGCCGCAGCTCCGATTGCGTGCTGAAGCCCGTCTCCGTTTATCCCGACACGACCCGTAAGAACGGCGTGTTGGTGATGTGCGAAGTCATGATGCCAGACGGAAAGACCCCGCATCCTTCCAATTCCCGTGCCACCATCGTGGACGATCCGGACACCTGGTTCGGCTTCGAGCAGGAATATTTCCTTTATCAGGACGGTCGCCCCCTCGGTTTCCCCGAAGGCGGTTTCCCCTCTCCCCAAGGCCCCTACTACACGGGCGTGGGTTACAAGTATGTGGGCGACATCGCCCGCCAGATCGTCGAAGAGCATCTCGACCTTTGCTTGGATGCCGGCATCAACCACGAAGGCATCAACGCCGAAGTGGCCAAGGGCCAGTGGGAATTCCAGATCTTTGGCAAGGGCTCCAAGAAGGCCGCCGACGAAGTCTGGATGGCCCGCTACCTCCTTCTCCGTCTTTGCGAGAAATATCAGGTCGACGTCGAGTTCCACTGCAAACCCATCCTCGGTGCTTATGACGAGCCCTTGGACTGGAACGGTTCCGGCATGCACGCCAACTTCTCCACGAAGTATATGCGCGAAGTCGGCGGCAAGGACTACTTCGAGAAGCTCATGGCTGCGTTCTCCAAGTTCACCGCCGAGCACATCGCGGTTTACGGACCGGACAACCACCTGCGTCTCACCGGTCTCCACGAGACCCAATCGATCGACAAGTTCTCCTACGGTATCGCCGACCGTGGCGCCTCCATCCGCGTGCCGCACAGCTTCGCCAACAACGGTTACAAGGGTTACCTTGAAGACCGTCGTCCGAACTCTGCCGGAAATCCCTACGAGATCGCGTCCCGTATCCTCAAGACGATCCAGAGCGTTCCGACGGCCTAAGGCCTGCGCGAACTCCCTTCGCTTACACAAGACCGCGTCACCTTTGGGTGGCGCGGTTTTTTTGTGCCTGTGTTGCGAGGAGGGGGCGCGAAAAAGCCCGGAGCGTTTCCGCCCCGGGCTTCAAGACTGGCGTCGTGCCCGATGTCCCTTACTTGAGGATCATGTCCTTCACCGTCTTGCCGGCCGGGATCATAGGCAGCACGTGTTCGGTGTAGGGCACGATGATGTCGAGGACGTAGGGACCGTCGTGATCAAGCATCTCCTGGATGGCTTCGCGAAGTTCGCTCTTCTTGATGACGCGGCGGCCCTTCACGCCGAAGCCTTCGGCGATCTTCACGAAGTCGGGATACAGGCCGGAGGGATTGTCGGGGCTGCCGATGTTGTCGTGGTGACCCAGGACGGTGTTGCCGCGCACGCTGCCGTAGAAACGATCTTCCCACTGCACGACCATGCCGAGGTGCTGGTTGTTCAGGATCATCGCCTTGGCGGCGATCTTCTCGACGCACGCGGTGGCGAGTTCCTGAATGTTCATCAGGAAGGAGCCGTCGCCGTCGATGTCGATGACCTGCTTGTCGGGGCAGGCAACCTTCGCGCCCATCGCCGCCGGATATCCGTAGCCCATCGCGCCGAGACCGAGCGAGCTGATGTAGCGGCGGGGTTCGTCAAACTGATAGAACTGTGCGGCCCACATCTGGTGCTGGCCCACGCCGGTGGCGATGATGGCCTCGCCTTTGGTGAGTTCGTAGAGGGTCTTGATCGCCTCCTGAGGAATGATGTGTCGGCTCTCTTCGAAGCCGAAAGGATAATCGCGCTTCCAAGCGTTGATCTGGGTGTGCCAGGGCTTGGTGTCGGGTGCGGAGAACTTGGCGGCGGCGATCAGCTCGTTGAGGCGTTGGAGCGCGTATTTGATGTCGCTGACGATCGGGAACTGGACGCGCTTGTTCTTGTTGTGCTCGGAGGCGTCGATGTCGATGTGGACGATGGTCGCGCCGGCGGCGAACTTGGAAACGTCGCCGGTGATGCGGTCGTCGAAGCGCGCGCCGAAGCAGAGGAGCAGGTCGCTCTGGTCAACCGCCCAGTTGCCGTAGGCCGCGCCGTGCATGCCGAACCAGCGCATCGAGAGCGCATGGGACTCGGGGAACGCGCCGATGCCCATCAGCGTCGTGGCGACGGGGATGTTGGTCTTTTCCGCGAAGGTCTTCAGGTCGGCGTGAGCCTCGGCCGAGATGAGGCCGCCACCCACGTAGAGGACGGGCTTCTTGGCCGTCGAGATAAGGTCGAGAATGCGCTTAAGCTGGTCGTCAGTTGCCTGCGGCAGATCACCGAGGGTCGGGTTGGCGAAGGAAACGGTCGCCGGGAAAACAGGCGTGAGCTTGGCCTGCTGGACGTCCTTCGGGATATCGATCACCACAGGGCCGGGCCGGCCGGTGCGGGCGAGATAGAAGGCTTCCTTGATGATGCGCGGGAGGTCGGCCGCATCGAGCACGAGGTAGGAGTGCTTCACGATCGGCAGGGTCATGCCGAAGAAGTCGGTTTCCTGAAAAGCGCTCTTGCCGATGTATTTTGAAAACACCTGGCCGGTGATCGCGACCATGGGGGTGGAATCCATGAAGGCGTCGGCGATGGCTGAAACGAGATTGGTGGCACCGGGGCCGCTGGTGGCCATGCACACGCCGACCTTGCCGGTGGCGCGGGCGTATCCTTCGGCGGCGAACGAGCCGCCCTGTTCATGGCGGGGGAGAATCACGCGAACTTTGTCGCTGCGGGCGAAGGCCTGGTGGAGCTCCTGCGAAGCGCCGCCGGGGTAGGCGAAAATCACGTCCACACCCTCGCGGGCGAGCGATTCCACAACGACGTCGGCACCGTTCATGGCACGGCCAATTTCAGGTTTTGGGAACGACGTGGGCGAGGTGGATGATTTCATGATGGTTGCAAGTTAAGGCAAAAGAGGGAAAAGCAAACGGTTTTGACCCCCGGGAGGCAAGAGAGGAAAACAGTCACTTAGGGGTTGGTTTGCGGCCCTTGGTATGCTCCTTAGGCGGGGTGCCTAGAATTTTGTTTATAGGAGATATTGTGGGGAAACCCGGCCGGGAGATTCTGGCCGAGCGTTTGGCGCGCCTGCGCGCGGAGCTGAAAGCCGATGTGGTGATCGCCAACGGCGAGAATGTCGCCGCCGGCTCCGGCATCACCGGCACACTGGCCAAGACCCTGCTCGCGAGCGGGATCGATGCGCTTACGCTGGGCGATCATGTCTGGGATCAACGGGGCTGGGATGATGAGATCGACGATTTTCCGACCGTGTGCCGTCCGGCCAATCTCCCTGCGTCGTGTCCGGGGGCGGACCATGTGATCCTCGATGTGAAAGGATTTCGTCTGGCTGTTTTCACGGTGCTCGGTCGCACGTTTATGGGAATGAAAGCGGAGTGTCCGTTCCTTGGCGCCGACGCGATGTTCAAGAAAATCGAAGGCAAGGCCGACGGCGCTCTGGTGGAAATCCACGCCGAGGCGACCAGTGAGAAGATCGCGTTGGGCTGGCACTTGGACGGACGGGCGATCGCCGTGCTCGGCACGCACACGCATGTGCCGACAGCCGATGCGACCGTGTTGCCCAAGGGCACCGGTTTCATGTGCGATGTGGGGATGACCGGACCTTATGCGTCGGTGCTGGGGCGCGAAGTCGAACCGGTGCTCGGGCGGTTTATCGACGGCATGCCGCGTCGCTTCGAAGTGGCCGAAGGAGATGTGCGTATTTCGGGCGCCTTGGTCGATTATGACGAGGCGACGAAACGCACGAAGAGTGTCGAGCTGATCACCGTGCGTCGGGCCGGCGGGCGCTGAGCCGGTTTATTTGTGCGCAAAAAAGGCGGGCCTAACAAGGCCCGCCTTCGGAAGGAGTGGAGCGTTGGCTTAGTTGTGAACCACGCCTTCTTCCTCGTAGATGCCAAGGCGGCGATAGCGCTCGTAACGCGAATCGAGAAGCGCATCGCCCTTGAGTCCTCGCAGATCGTTGAGGTGTTTTTGCAAGGAGTAGCGCAGGGTCGCGGCGGCTTTGTCGAAGTCGTTGTGCGCGCCGCCGAAAGGTTCGGGGATGACTTCGTCGACCACGCCGAGTTTTTCGAGTTGGTCGGCGTTGAGCTTGAGGGCTTCGGCGGCCTTGGGGGCGGCGGCGGGATCTTTCCAGAGAATCGCCGCGCAGCCTTCGGGTGAAATGACCGAGTAGTAGCTGTTCTCGAAGATGAGCACACGGTCGGTCACACCGATGCCGAGCGCGCCGCCTGAGCCGCCTTCGCCGACGACGACCGAGATCGAGGGAACGCGCAGCATCGCCATTTCGCGGAGGTTCACCGCGATGGCTTCGGAAACATGGCGCTCTTCAGAACCAAGGCCGGGATAGGCTCCCGGGGTGTCGATGAAGGTGATGACGGGAATACCGAATTTCTCGGCGAGCTTCATCAGGCGGAGGGCCTTGCGGTAGCCCTCGGGCTGAGGCATGCCAAAGTTGCGGGCGATTTTCTCCTTGGTGTCGCGACCTTTTTGCTGGGCGATGACCATGATGGCTTCGCCGTTAAAAAAAGCGGTGCCGCCGATGAGCGCGCGGTCGTCGTTAAACTGGCGGTCGCCGTGCAGTTCGGTGAAATTCGTGCAGATCAGGCCCACGTAATCGAGGGCGTAGGGGCGCTTGGGGTGGCGGGCGATCTGGACCTTTTGCCACGGAGTCAGGCTGGAATAGATCTCGCGTTGGGTGGCGGCGATCTTGCGCTCGATGGCCGCGATCTCGCTGGCGACGTCGAGATTGTTTTCGAGCGATTGCTGGCGAAGCTGCTCCAGTTGGGTGCTGAGGTCGCGCAGGGGTTTCTCGAACTCGAGGGTGTAGGCGGGCTTTTCCATTTTTGAAAGGGAACAGGCTAGGGGGTGTCCTTTGCGGCTGTCAATTGAGGCCGCAAGGGGTCGTCTGAACCGGGCGAGGGCTTATTGAAGGCCGCCTTTGTGCTCTTCGGGGTTCTTGAGTTGGTCCTTCCAGCTCAGAATCTTAGCTTGGGCACCGTATTTCTCGGCGGTGGGTTTGTCGCCTTTTTCCATCCAGATGCGGGAGAGCGTCGTGTTGATAAACAGGTCGTCCGGGCGCAGCGCATGTCCGTGTTCGGCGGCGACGAGGGCGGCATCAAACCGGCGCAGGCTGAAATTGATCTCGGCGAGCGCATGCCAGGCTTCGAATGCGGTCGGCGCGGCCTCGGTGGCGCGAGCGAGCTTGGCGAGGGCGGCATCGTTGTCGCCCATGGTGTAATCGAAGGTGGCGTCTTCGATGAGCGTCTGGAGTTCGGCGTCGGTCATGGGCGAGGTATACGTTGAAACCCGCCGAAGGGGAGAGCTTTTTCCGGCTTTGACATGCGCGCACAAAAAAGCCGCCTGCGGATGACAGGCGGCCTCTTGGCAAAATAGAGGGTTACTTCTTGTAGTAGGCCTCGACGTTGATCGTCACGGCTACTTCATCGCCCAGTGCCTTGCCGAGCATGGAGGGCCCGTTTACGCCGAAAATCGATTTGTCGAGGGTGGTGGTGACTTCCCAGCCGGAGAGTTCCACGCCACCCATGCCGGGGCCGAAGCCAAGGAGATGGGTTTTAAGGACAACGGACTTGGTCACGCCGTGGATGGTGAGGTCGCCGGTCACATCGAAGGTGTCGTCGCCGGTCTTTTTCCAGGACGTGCTTTTGAAGGTGATGTTCTCAAATTTGGTGGCGTCGAAGAAGTCGGGCGACTGGAGGTGGGCGTCGCGTTTTTCGTTGTTGGTGCTCACGCTGGCGACCGCGATGGTGGCTTCGACGGTGCTCTTTTCGAGGTTCTCACGATCCACCGCGATGCTGCCGGAAACCTTGGTGAAGGTGCCGGAGACTTTGCTTACGAAGTGGCGGATGGTGAAGCCGACGGAGGAGTGGACTGGATCAATGGTGTAGGTCTCAACGGCGGCGCGGGACAGGCCGGCGGAACCGAGGACGAGGGTGGCAAGGGCGAGGAACTTAACGGATGTTTTCATTGGGAGACGGATGGGTGAGAGAGTCGGTTCGAGTTGAACCGCACAGAGGAGATATCAGGAGAATTTTAAATGCAACCAAAATAGTTACATTAAGCGTTTCCTTAGAGAATGAGCATGGCGTCGCCGTAACTGAAAAAGCGGTATTCGCGGGCGATTGCGTCCGCGTAGAGTTCACGCAGCCAGGCGATGCCGTCCGTCGAACCGGGCGTGAGAAACGCCGATACGAGGCAGAGCAGGGTGGAGCGGGGTTGGTGAAAGTTGGTGATGAGGGAGTCGACGCCGCGAAAGGTGCGCGGCGGATAAATAAAAATTCCCGCCTCGGCGATGTGGGTGAGATCGAGCGGGGTGTCGTGGTGCGAGAGGAAATCCTCGATGGAGCGCACACTGGTGGTGCCCACGGCGATGCGACGACCGGCGGTGGTGCGTGTCGCGGGAAAAAGTCCGCGCTGAGTTGCGACCGGCAGTTCGTAGATTTCCCGATGGATGGCGTGTTCCTCGACCGTGTCGCTCATGATGGGCTTAAACGTCCCCAGTCCGACGTGCAGAGTGATCTCGGCCGACGCAATGCCTTGCGCATCCAGCGCGGTGAGCAACTCGGGGGTGAAGTGCAGCCCGGCGGTCGGCGCAGCGACGGCGACCTGGCGTGCGCGGTTGGCATAGACGGTCTGATAACGCTCCAAGTCGCGGGGGCGGTCTTTCGGATCGCCGTGGCGTTCTATGTAGGGCGGGAGCGGCACATCGCCGAGGCGGTTGGCGACCGCGGTGATGGAGTCGTCGTGCGGAGTGGTGAAACGGATGAGCGCGGCGCCTTCGGCATCCTTGGCCAATACGGTGGCGGCAAAATCAGCCGCGTGTGCGAAAGTGGCGCCGACAGGCAGCTTCTTGCCCGGACGCACGAGGCACCACCATACGTTGTCACCGTGGGCCGGGTCGGGACGGAGCAAAAGACATTCGACGGTGCCGCCGGTCGGGCGTTGGGCGTGCAGGCGCGCGGGAAGCACGGCGGCGTTGTTGCGGAAGAGGGTGTCGCCCGATTTTAGAAATTGAGGGAGATCGGCAAAGAGATGGTGGGCGACGGTGCGGGAGGCGCGGTCCACGACCATGAGACGGGAGCCATCGCGGCGCGTGGCAGGAGTTTGCGCGACCAGATGCGGTGGCAGGGAATAGTCGAAGAGATCGGTGGAGAGCGGCACGATGAAAACGGAGAGGGAAAATGAAGCTTGCGGTTATCGCCTCGGCGAGTTTCTTCCGCTCTTCCGATCAATGCCGATGTAGCTCAGTGGTAGAGCAATGCTTTCGTAAAGCATGGGTCGTCGGTTCAATCCCGACCATCGGCTCCACGGTTTGAGAGGTAAAACGGGCGTGGTTTGACAACCGCCGTTTTTGCCAAGTTTGCCAGATTGGACAGCGTTTCTGTTTGTCGGCATAGGCTGAACCTGCCGGTCGATATTGAGGCAATTTACGCCGGAGGAAGCCAGGCGTGGTTATTGCACTTGCCTGATTTGTAGCATGTTTTATTTAAGAAGGTTATAGGATTACAGGGGGTGATTTTAATGGTTTCTAAAAACATCATGGAAGTATTTCACCGCTGTTCGGATGGTTGCTCCTATGGATCGGCGTATCCGAAATGCCCTTTCAGGGTGATCGAGGGCTTGAGTTATGCATCAAGGGATACGTGGTTTTCCCAGCTGCAGTTGAAACAAGCACAGGCAATCATCGAAATGGCCGTGGATGCGGGCTGTCCTTCAATCGGGCGTCTGCATTAGCCCGCCCAATTTTTTATCCTGTCCCCTTAAAACCTTCGAGCCTTTCAGTTGCTCACGATTCGATCGTCGGGCAGGTCGCCTTGGAGTTTTTTGAGGAGCTTGAGCGATTCGACTTCGACGCGGAGATGCCGGTTGAGGAGTTCGAGGCGTTTGTGGACATCGAGTGTTTCCAACAACTTTTGTTTGAGGCGTGGGTCGTCGCAGAGGTTGAAGGCGGTGAGGTCTGAAAAAATCTCCGGATCTTCCACGGTCTTCAGGAAGCGGGTGAATTCACCTGAAATCGTTCCGCCCAATCGTTGTTTTGTGGAGATCAGCCGGGACAGGCTTGTGCGCAGGCGGAGGTTCTCGTCTGTCTCGGCTCCCGGTTGACTGGTGAGCGCCTGGATGCGGATGCTGCGGTAGGGTTCTTCGCTGACGATGTCTTTGACTTCAACCCGCGCCAAGCCCTGCAACAGAAGGTTGGACGTGCCGTCTTCGTTGCCTTGGCAGGCTCGCACGATGCCGATGGTGGCTATGCGGTAAAGAGGCTCAAACTGGCCGCTGGTGTCTTTTGAATTAAGACCGGCAACGGCAAACAGGCGGTTGGTGGCGAGCACGTCGCGCAGCATGTCGCGGTAGCGCGGTTCAAAAATATGGAGGGGGAGGAGGGCTTGCGGGAAAAAAGTCAGATTGGGCAATGTCATGACGGGCACTTCGTCGGGCACCACTATTTCCATCTCCATAATCCTGAATGTAGGACGGGAAGGGAGGAATTCAACTCTTCGCTCATCGCCTGTGTCAGGTGTGACAAAACCTTATGGGGTCGTCGTTAGTTCTGCCTCTAACTGTGACAGCTTGGCCCGATTTTGGCCTGATGGAGAGTGTGTGGAACGAGAGAATTATTTTTTAAGTCATTTGTTAATAATCAGTAGAATGGATAGCGAGGGGCTGCGCATGTGCATTGCTATGGAATAGATACTATGAGCCGTATTCTAGGTATCGATCTTGGCACCACCAACTCCTGCATGTCCGTCATGGAAGCCGGAGAACCGGTGGTCATCCCTAACGCTGAAGGCGCACGCACGACCCCGTCGGTCGTGGCTTTCACCAAAACCGGTGAGCGCATCGTTGGTCAGGCCGCGAAGCGTCAGGCCGTTACCAACCCGAAGAACACCGTTTTCTCCGCCAAACGCCTGATCGGTCGTAAATTCACCGAGGTCAGCGAAGAGGCCAAGAATCTCCCCTACAAAGTCGTGGCCGGCAAAAACGGCGACGCCGCCATCGAAGTCCAGGTGGGCGACAAGACCGAGCAGTTCGCACCGCAGCAGATCGCCGCGATGGTCCTCGGCAAACTCAAGGCCGACGCCGAAGCCTACCTCGGCGACAAGGTCACGCAGGCCGTCATCACGGTCCCCGCTTACTTTAACGACGCCCAGCGTCAGGCCACCAAGGACGCCGGCAAGATCGCCGGTCTCGAAGTCCTCCGTATCATCAACGAACCTACGGCCGCTTCGCTCGCCTACGGTCTCGACAAGAAGAAGGACGAGAAGATCGCCGTGTTTGACTTGGGCGGCGGCACCTTCGACGTGTCCGTCCTCGAAATCGGCGACGGCGTCTTCGAAGTGAAGGCCACCAACGGCGACACCCACCTTGGCGGCGACAACTGGGATGAGACCCTCATCAACTGGCTCGTCGACAGCTTCAAGGCCGAGCAGGGCATCGATCTCCGCAAGGATCCGATGGCCCTCCAGCGCCTCAAGGAAGAAGCCGAGAAGGCCAAGATCGCCCTCTCCTCGACCCAGTCCGTCGACATCAATCTTCCGTTCATCACCGCCGACGCCTCCGGTCCGAAGCATATGAACGTCACGCTCACCCGCGCCAAGATGGAGCAGGTCTGCGACAGTCTTTTCGAGCGCACGATCAAGCCGTTCCAAAACTGCTTGAAGGACGCCGATCTCACCTCCGCCAAGATCGATGAGCTCGTGCTCGTCGGCGGCATGACCCGCATGCCCAAGGTCGTCGAGATCGCCAACAAGCTAGCCGGCAAGCCCGCCCACCAGGGCGTGAACCCCGATGAAGTCGTCGCGATCGGCGCGGCCATCCAAGGCGGCGTGCTCAAAGGCGACGTGAAAGACGTCCTCCTCCTCGACGTGACTCCGCTCACCCTCGGCATCATGACCGCCGGTGACGTTTCCACGCCGATGATCAACCGCAACACCACCATCCCGACCAAGAAGTCGCAGGTGTTCTCTACTTACGCCGACAACCAGCCGGGCGTTGAAATCGTCGTCCTCCAAGGCGAACGCTCCATGGCCCGCGACAACAAGAACCTCGGCACGTTCAAGCTCGACGGCATCCCGCCCGCGCCTCGCGGCACGCCGCAGATCGAAGTCACCTTCGACATCGACGCCAACGGCATCCTCCACGTTTCCGCCAAGGATCTCGGCACAGGCAAGGAGCAGAAGATCACCATCCAGGGTTCCTCGGGCCTCACCAAGGAAGAGGTCGAGAAGATGACCAAGGATGCCGAGCTTCACGCCGACGAGGACAAGAAGCGCAAGGAAGGCGTCGAGGCGCGCAACCAGCTCGACAGTTCCATCTACGGCCTCGAAAAGACCCTCAAGGAAAGCGGTGACAAACTTCCCGCCGACGTGAAGGGCAAGATCGAGACCGCGCTCGCCGACGCCAAGAAGGACTTGGAGTCCAACGACACCGACAAGATGAAGGCCGCCATGGACAACCTTCAGAAGGTCGGCGCCGAACTCTATGCCGCCGCACAGGCGGCCGGTGCTGGCGCCGGGGCTGCCCCCGAAGGCGAAGCCTCCGCGGGCAATGCCGGCTCGGCCAAGAAAGCCGACAAGAAAGACGACGTCGTCGACGCCGACTTCGAGGTCGTGGACGAAGACAAGAAGCAGTAAAATTCCATCCCCTTTCGCGTGCCTGCGGCAACTTTGCCGGCGGGCACGCGTCGTTAAACAACGAACACATAACTCCCAAACCCTAACCAAAACCTATATGGCAAAAGTCAAAATCAAGCCCATCGGCGATCGCGTCCTCGTGAAGCATCTCGATGACAAAAAAGAGCAAGTCCGCGGTGGTATCATCATCCCGGATTCCGCGAAGGAAAAGCCGCAGGAGGCCGAGGTTATCGCCATCGGCACCGGCAAGAAGGATGAAAACGGCAAGTCCGTCGCCTTCGAAGTCGCCGTCGGCGACAAGGTTCTCATCAGCAAATACGGTGGCACCGAAGTCAAAATCGACGACGTGAAATACACCATCGTTCGCGAAGACGACATTCTCGGCGTCATCGCCTGAGCCGTCGTTTCTCCAACTCTCAAAACATAAATAAACACTTACCAAAATGGCTGCTAAACAACTCCTGTTCGACGAGGCTGCTCGTCAGAAGATTCTCCGCGGCGTCGAGCTTCTCGCCCGCGCCGTCAAAGTCACCCTCGGGCCCAAGGGTCGCAATGTCGTCATCGACAAGAAATTCGGCTCGCCCACCGTCACCAAGGACGGCGTGACCGTCGCCAAGGAAATCGAGCTTCCCGATCCCTACGAAAACATCGGCGCCCAGCTCGTGAAGGAAGTCGCTTCCAAGACCAACGACGCCGCCGGTGACGGCACCACCACCGCCACCGTGCTCGCCGAAGCCGTCTACAAGGAAGGCCTCAAGCACGTCACCGCCGGTGCGAACCCGATCTACCTCAAGCGCGGTATCGACAAGGCCGTCGAGGCCGCCGTCGCCGAACTCGCCAAGATCTCCAAGAAGGTCAACGACCGCGAAGAGATCCGTCAGGTCGCCACGGTTTCCGCCAACTGGGACAACACCATCGGCGAGATCATCGCCGACGCGTTGGACAAGGTTGGCAAGGACGGCACCGTGACCGTCGAAGAGGCCAAGTCCATCGAGACCACCCTCGACGTCGTCGAAGGCATGCAGTTCGACAAGGGCTACCTCTCCCCCTACTTCGCGACCAACGCCGAGAGCCAGGAAGCGATCCTCGAAGACGCCTACGTGCTCATCCACGAGAAGAAGATTTCCAACCTCCAGGAATTCCTTCCCCTTCTTCAAACCACCGCCAAGACCGGCAAGCCCCTCCTCATCATCGCCGAAGACGTCGAAGGTGAAGCTCTCGCCGCGCTCGTTGTTAACAAAATCCGCGGCACGCTCAACGTCGTCGCCGTCAAGGCTCCCGGCTTCGGTGACCGTCGCAAGGCCATCCTTGAAGACATCGCCGTCCTCACCGGCGGCCGCCTTCTCTCCGAAGACCTCGGCATCAAGCTGGAAAACGTCCAGCTCGCCGATCTCGGCAAGGCCAAGCACATCGTCGTCGACAAGGAAAACACCACCATCGTCGAAGGTGCCGGCAAGTCCTCCGACATCCAGGCGCGCGTGAAGCAGATCCGCCGCCAGATCGAGGAAACCACCAGCGATTACGACAAGGAGAAGCTCCAGGAGCGCCTTGCCAAGCTCGCCGGCGGCGTGGCCGTCATCAACGTCGGTGCCGCCACCGAGTCCGAGATGAAGGAAAAGAAGCAGCGCGTCGAAGACGCCCTTCATGCGACCCGCGCGGCCGTTGAAGAAGGTATCGTTTCTGGCGGTGGTGTCGCTCTCCTGCGCACCGCCAAGGCCGTTGACGCCGCCATCGCTTCGCTTGAAGGCGACGAGAAGCTCGGCGCCCAGATCATCCGTCGTGCCGTTGAGGCTCCGCTCAAGCAGCTCTGCTTCAACGCCGGTGTCGAAGGCGCCGTCGTCGTCCAGCAGGTTCTCTCGTCCAAGGGTGCCAACGGCTACAACGTGGCCACCGGCAACTATGAAGACCTCGTCAAGGCCGGTGTCGTCGATCCCACCAAGGTGACCCGCACCGCCCTCCAGAACGCGGCCTCCATCGCCGGTCTGCTCCTCACCACCGAAGCGATCATCACCGACGCTCCGGACAAGAACCCCGCTCCGGCCATGCCCCAGGGCGGCCACGGCGGCGGCATGGACTACTAAGTTCACGGCCGATTCGCAGCGAATTATTCACGACCGGCGCGCCCGCAAGGCGCGCCGGTTTTTTTGTGACGTTTAGTGAGAGGTCCGCTGCGAGTGCTTGCCCGACGGGATGTGCTCTCGTTGTGTAGTCGCTCATGGAAGTCATTTTCCTAGGCACCGGCACCTCCCAAGGCGTTCCCATGCTGGCCTGCGATTGCGCGGTCTGCACGTCCAGCGATCCGCGGAACAAGCGCACGCGGACGTCCATCCACGTTGTGATGGACGGTCTCCATATCCAAGTGGACGCATCACCGGAGTTTCGCCTGCAGGCCCTGCGCGAGAACATCCGTTGGATTGATCTTTTCATCCTTACACACGGGCATGCCGATCACATCGCCGGTATGGATGATCTTCGGCGTTACTGCGATTTGTTGGGCGGAGTCGCCTTGCCGGTTTATTCGACGGAGGAGGGGATGAGCCGTGTGCTCGCCATGTATCCCTACACGATCATGGAACGTCCGATTTCAAAGGGCTATCCCGCGTTTAAGTTGATCGCGATGCCCACGCGTCTGGAGCTGCCGCAGGGGACCATCGAGTCGACTCTGCTTCCTCACGGAGGGATCAACACCCTTGGGCTCGTTTTCACTGAAAAAAGCAGCGGAAAGAAATTCGCCTACTACACCGATTGCAAACGCATCCCGCGGGAGGCCGTCGGTCTTGCGAAGGGGGCCGGCGTTGTGGTGCTTGATGGTTTGCGTCCGCAGGAGCATCCCTCGCACATGAGCATCGCCGAGGCCCTGGCGGCCGCGGCGGAGATACAAGCGCCGCAGACTTACCTGACCCACATCACACACCTGACGGAACACGCCGAGTGGGAAGCGACGTTTCCGGCCGGCGTGAAGTTTGCCTACGATGGTCTGCGGCTCGTCCTCTGAGAAGACAAAGCCCGAGCCGTTAAGATTTCCGCTGATTCCAAGGCAGCCTGGCGATCAGAAGACCCATGCCGCAAAAGTCGGTGATGCCCGCAAAGACCAGGCCGGCGCCCACAAAGGCCGCCAACCAGACGAAATGGGGGTTCACAAAATGTGCGAGTAACACCGCGCTGAATACGATTGCACCTGCTGCGATGCGGACCTGGCGTTCCAGGCTGATGACCTTGGTCGCGCCTCGTGCCACCGGCAGGCCGGCGTCGATCCATGCGAGGGTGCCGCCTTCGATGACGACCGTTTGGGTGAATCCGTCCGCCTTGAGCTTCTCGGCGGCTTTGGTCGCGCGCTGGCCGCTGCGGCAGAGTAAATAAACCGGTCGTGAACAGTCCGAGCAGCCCACGGCGGCCAATTCTGCTCCTGAAATGCGATCCAGTGGGATATTCACGGCCGTTTGCGCATGCACTTCGGAAAACTCCACCGGCGTGCGCACATCGATAACCAAGCAGGTTTCCCCGTTCATAAGACGCTTGTTCAATTCAGCGGGAAAAACAATGAGGTTACTCATGAACACAGCTTTGTTGAGCCGGGTTTTAAAACCAAGTGGAATTCATTTAATTTATTATATATAAGTGATTTGTATGCTTATTAAAAGCCCTTTGAGGGTTGCTGATACATCCTCAAGAGGTGGGCCATCTTAGATCGAAAAAGAGCTAAACTTTTGCTTGCATTTTAATTCATACTAAATGAATGTAGTTTTAATTGGTATTGTAATGAAGCTCTCCAAAAAAGGCGAATACGCGCTCCGCGCACTGATCGATCTCGGCATCGCCGCCGAGGTGGGCAGGTCGTTGGTGCAGGTATCCGAACTGGCGGATAAGGAGCGTATCCCCGTGAAATTTCTCGAACAGATCATGCAGCTCATGAAAGAGCAGGGGTTTGTCGAGAGCCAGCGGGGCAAGTTCGGCGGCTACCGGCTCGCCCAGCCCGCCGCCAAAATCACTGTCGGTAGCGTTGTCCGGCTTATCGATGGACCGCTCGCGCCGATCGGCTGCGTGAGCCAGACGGCCTATGAGAAGTGTAGTTGCCCCGACGAGGTGCACTGCGGACTGCGCATGTTGATGCTCGATGTCCGCAACGCCATCGCCGGGATTCTGGATCGTTACTCCTTGGCCGACGTGGTCGAGGTCACGCTCCGCAAGATGAGGCGCGACGAGGTGCCTCTGCCGTTTTCCGAATCCCTCGTTCCCGGCCGCGCCGCCAAAAAAGTCGCGGGCCGTTCTGCCTCCGAAGCCCGTCCCGATCTCAAGCCCGTGGAAGGGCTCCTGTCCAATCTGCTGTCCGATTACACCATTTAGTCCGTCCTCGCCATGAGCACCACGATAGACACCTCCCTTTCCCAACAACCCGTCTGGCTCGACATCGTCCGCCAGAAGGTCGAATCCCTGCGCTTCGGCGTCGTCCAGATCGTCGTTCACGACGGCAAGGTCACGCAGATCGAGCGCACCGAAAAAACCCGGCTTGCCGCCGGCCGCGACGACTGAGGCCGTCTGCGTTTTGCTTCGTTTTTCCTTTTCCTACCGGAAACACCCCGGAGGTCTCTCTGACAGACACACCATCGCAAACCAACTGACCCGACTACGGGAAGTTCCCATGCACACGAAGAAAATAATACCTTCCCATGAGGAACTTGAAGTCACTCGGCGCCGCCAGCCTGCTGGCCGCGCTCACCACATTCCTGCCGCCGCTTTCGGCGCAGACTCCGTCCAACAGCGAACTTGATTCGCTCCGCGAGCAGATCCGCCTGCTCGACCAGAAACTCCGCGTTCTGGAAAGAAACCAGGAGATTAAAGACGAGGCCGCCGCCGCGGCCGCAAAGCAGCAGCCAAAGATCACCTTTACCGATAAAGGCATCGGCTTCGCATCCGCCGATGGTAACAATTACCTTAAATTGCATGGTCTCGTGCAGGCCGATTCACGCTGGTTTTTCGGAGGTGAATCCGGCCCGAACAACAACGATGCCTTTTTGATACGTCGGGCCCGGCTGATTTTTGAAGGAGCCTTCGCAAAAAACTACGAATACCTCATCGTGCCCGAGTTCGGCGGCAACAGTGGTAGTAGCGCCAGCAGCAACGTCACCCTGCTTGATGCGTATATAAACGTTAACCTGCGGCCTGAGTTTCAAGTCCGGGCCGGTCGTTTCCGCGAGCCGGTTGGCTTGGAGCAGCTCCAGTCCGATGCCGTTGCTTTCTTTGCAGAGCGTTCGATCGTTTCTCAATTTGTGCCTAATCGTGATATCGGGATGCAGCTTACGGGCGATCTTTTCAACGGAACGCTCAGTTATGCCGCCGGGGCTTTCAACGGTGTGCCCGACGGCACCAGCAACGGCAGCAATACCGATATCAATAACGATAAGAACTACGCAGCCCGCCTCTTTGCGCAGCCGTTCAAAAACGACAAAGACTCTGTGCTCGCCGGACTTGGATTCGGAATCGCCGGTAGCATTGGCAAGGAAAACAACAATGTCGGCGCCCTCACGGGCGGCTACAAAACAGATGCCCAGCAGACTTGGTTCTCGTATAGCGCCGGAGTGGTTGCAAATGGCAGTGTTTCACGAATATCGCCCCAAGCCTATTATTACAACGGTCCCCTTGGCTTGATGGCTGAATACGTCGTTTCGTCGGTGGAAGTTCGTAACGCCACCGGCGTAAACCAAAAGCAATTGGAAAATAAGGCGTGGCAGGTTTCGGCCGGCTACGTTCTGACTGGGGAAGATGCCGGCTACAAGGGCGTCACTCCCAGCACGAACTTCAGTTTTTCGGACGGCACTTGGGGGGCTTTCGAGGTGGTCGCTCGTCTTGAGCATGCTGATATCGACGACGGCGCGTTTGCCGGACCTTCTGCCACTCGCATTGCCAGCATCAACTCCAGTGCCACTGCGGCCACGGCCTATGGTCTCGGCCTGAACTGGTATCTCAGCAAGACGGTCCGTGCGTCTTTCGATTACTTCCACACCAAATTCGATTTGGCGTCCGGTGCGGCTCCCGCTTCGACGGCTGTGGTTGCGCATGATGAGAACGCCTTCGTCACCCGCCTGCAGCTGAGCTTCTAACCATTCCTTATCATTGCGGAGCGGTGGTCAGTGCGCCGCTCCGTTTTCACCTCACTTTCTCTTCCATATTTCCCATGAAATTTTTCATCACGCTGATTGCCATAATCGCGCTCTCCGGTGTCGCCTTGGCCAAAGATATCCAACTGCTCAATGTCTCCTACGATCCGACGCGCGAACTCTACGTCGATTACAACGCCGCTTTTTCCAAATACTGGCAGGCCAAGACAGGGGACACCGTAACGGTAAAACAGTCGCACGGCGGCTCCGGTAAACAGGCCCGCTCCGTGATCGACGGCCTGCCTGCCGACGTCGTGACGTTGGCGCTGGCCGCCGATGTCGATGCGCTCTACGAGAACGCGAAGCTTCTGCCCAAGGACTGGCAAAAGCGGCTGCCCAACAACAGCGCGCCCTACACCAGCACCATCGTGTTTCTCGTTCGCAAAGGAAACCCGCAGGGCATCAAAAACTGGGATGATCTCGTGAAGCCTGGCGTCACCATCGTCACGCCAAACCCCAAGACATCCGGCGGAGCCCGCTGGAACTACTTGGCGGCCTGGGGCTATGCGCTCAAGAAATATGGCAGCGAAGACAAGGCGAAGGAGTTTGTTACCCAGATTTACAAGCATGTGCCCGTGCTTGATTCAGGTGCGCGTGGCGCGACCACAACTTTCGTGCAACGCGGTATCGGCGACGTCGCCATCTCGTGGGAAAACGAAGCCTACCTCGCGGTGAAGGAATTCGGAGCCGATAAGTTCGAGATCGTCGTTCCCTCGGTAAGCATTCTCGCCGAACCCACAGTTAGCGTCGTTGACAAGATTGTTAAGAAGAAGGGCACGACAGAAGTCGCCAAGGCCTACCTCGAATACCTTTACTCCGACGAAGGTCAGGAGATTGCCGCGCGTAATTTCTACCGTCCGCGCAACCCGCAGATATTGGCCAAATATTCCGCCAACTTTGCGAAGCTCGATCTCTTCACGATCGACGATGTCTTCGGCGGTTGGGCCAAGGCCCAAAAAATCCACTTCGCCGACGGCGGTATCTTCGACGAAATCTACCTGAAGAAGTAATGCATCAACCAATGCCGAGGGAGCGCCTGAAGACGTTCACGAGGACACTCGGGCGCCTCCTTGCAGTTTTTAAAATCATACCATCATGAGCCACATCTCTGCCCGCTTTGAAACGGTGACGCGTGCTCTCGCTCCGTCCGTCCTGCAGTCGTCCTCGCTCGATTTCAACGAACGCCTGACCTCGCTTTACGCGCTGGCGCATCGTTCCCAATACGTCTTTGCCTCACCGCTCGGGCCGTTTTACCGGCAGACGCGGCACTATCATATCCCGCGGTTTGTTTACTTCGGACCGAATACTTCGGACGAATCGCTGAGGCTCGCGTTTTACGCCGGCTTTGATGCGCGCGACTTGCGAGGCACGCTTGCGTTGATGCATTTCGTGGAGCGACTCGCGCTCCAGCCCGGGCTGGCGCAGGGACTGAATCTTTCCTTTTTTCCGTTGGCCGATGTCGGCGGACTTTTGCACAACGGCGCCGGCGAGCTGGCCGGCGCTTCGTGGAGTTATCCGCCTGCCCCGGAAATCGACCTTCTGGCCAAAGACTCCCGCAGCCGTGGTTATTATGGTTTTATCAGAATCGAAACCGCAAACGCCGACGATGATGTTATCACCATCCGTCTGCGCGGGCAGGCGCTGGAAGCGGTCGGGGTTGAGATCATCACATCGGAAGATGTGGAGCCTTGGGCGGTTCGCTTGGTGACGGAGTCTCCCGAGGCGGCCGTGACGGACGGACCGCTTTCCCTTGCGGACGATCTGCCGTTCCAACCGTTTGAACTGACGTTGCAACTTCCCTCGATCTGGTCGGCGGAGATGCATCGCGAGGCGACGACCTCGATTCTCAAGCGTTTTATCCTGCGCTATCGCGGCTTTCACGCCTACGGGCAGCATCTCTGAGCTTTCCCCGTCATGATTCAACTCGCTCATCTTCCTGTTTCGCGCGATCTGCGCGCTTTGTTCGGCCCGCTCTTTGAGTCGGCGGAGCATTGTCAGGAGCTGACTGGCACCATGGCGGGGGCTTTTTTTTCACAAGGGCGTCGTCATGGCATCCCGCGTTTTCTTTTTGAAGGACCAAGAGCAGAGCAAGACCCGATCCGTCTTGGATTGTTTGCCGGCGTGCACGGCGACGAACCGGCCGGATGTGCTGCGCTGGTGGATTTATTATGCGACTTGGTGCACAATCCCGCCAAGGCAACGGGCTACGATCTGGTCGTCTATCCCGTGTGCAATCCGACTGGGTTTGAGGATAGCACGCGCGCCAATCGCAGTGGACTGGACTTGAACCGCGAATTTTGGCGAGGCTCCTCGCAGCCTGAGATCATTATTTTGGAAAACGAGCTGCGTGCGCATCGTTTTGACGGCATCATCACCCTTCATGCGGACGATACCAGCGATGGACTCTACGGCTACGCGCATGGTCGTGTGTTGAACGAAGCGCTGCTCAAGCCTGCGCTTTGCGCCTCCGAGCAAGTGTTGCCGCGCAACCGTTCAGGCGTGATCGACGGTTTCGAGGCGGAGGAAGGCGTGATCCACCGTTGTTTCGGGGGCGTGCTGTCGGCCCCTCGGGAACAGCGGCCGCAGCCGTTTGATTTGATTTTTGAAACTCCTGCGCGTGCCCCCCACGACCTGCAAGTGCTTGCATGTGTGGCCGCGCTTGAAACCATCTTCGGTGAATATCGCGGTTTCATCGCCCACGCCCAATACCTCTGATGTCATCCCGTTCCTCACGTTCCGTTTTGCCCGGCTTCGGCCTCTCGCTGGGATTCACGATCGCCTATCTCAGCCTGATCGTGCTCGTGCCGCTGGCGGCCGCTTTCATCAAGACCTCGGGCATGACTTGGCGGGAGTTTGTCGATGCGGTGGCTTCGCCGCAGGTGCTTGCCTCTTACCGTCTGAGTTTCGGTATTTCATTTTTGGCCGCGGGAGTGAACGCGTTTTTCGGCCTCATTGTTGCTTGGGTGCTGGTGCGTTATCCATTCCTTGGAAGACGCATCGTCGATGCGGTGGTCGACCTGCCGTTCGCGCTGCCGACGGCGGTCGCGGGCATCGCGCTTACTGCGATTTACGCCCGCAATGGCTGGCTGGGTTTTCTTGAGCCAGTTTGGGGTGGGGTGATTGCGCCGGACGGACATGTCGTGCGAAACGGCTTTGTCCAGTATCTGGACCAATTTCTTCCCGGCGTGAACTGGGGTGAGTGGCTCGGGCTCAAGATCGCCTTTGACCGCCCTGGTATTTTCATCGCGCTCACTTTCATCGGGCTGCCTTTTGTGGTGCGCACGCTTCAGCCCGTCTTGGAGGAACTCGAACCGGAATTTGAGGAGGCTTCCGCTACGCTCGGCGCGACCCGCTGGCAGACGATCCGCAGGGTCATTTTCCCCCAGTTGCTTCCCGCACTTATAACCGGATTCACGCTTTCATTTGCTAGAGCGCTTGGCGAATACGGCTCGGTAGTTTTCATCGCCGGAAACAAGCCGCTGCACAGCGAGATCACGCCCCTCCTGATCATGACCAAGCTGGAACAATTCGACTATCGTGGAGCCACCGCCATCGCCGTCGTATTGCTGGTGACTTCGTTCACACTGCTGCTGCTGATCAATCTCCTCCAAAGTTGGACCCGCCGCCACCAGCGCGCCTGAGTTTTTAATACCGCCATGGCTACTACTGTAACCCATCTCAAAGCTCAACTTGGCGACGCCGCGCCGGTTTCGCGGGCGACCCAGGATTCGCCATGGGTGCGTTGGTCGCTCACGGCGGTGGCGCTTTTGTTTCTCGCCGGTTTTTTGGTGCTGCCGCTTGCATCCGTTTTTACCGAGGCTTTGCGCAAAGGCTTGGGTGTTTATTTCCGTGCGTTAATCGATAATGACGCACTGACGGCCATACGCCTGACTCTGCTGGCGGCGGCGATTTCCGTGCCGGCCAACGTCGTGTTCGGTGTTGCGGCGGCCTGGGCGATCACTAAGTTTCAATTTAGCGGCAAAAACTTGCTCATCACGCTCATCGACCTGCCGTTCGCGGTTTCGCCGGTCATCTCGGGTCTCATTTACGTTTTGGTGTTCGGATTGCAGGGCTGGTATGGCCACTACTTGAATGCCGAGCATCCGTTGTTCCCAGCGTTGCAGGCATGGCTCGTGGAAAAGGACTTTTCGATCATCTTCGCCGTGCCGGGCATCGTGCTGGCGACGACGTTTGTGACGTTTCCATTTGTCGCCCGCGAGCTCATCCCGCTCATGCAGGCACAGGGTTCCGATGAAGAATATGCCGCCGTCACTCTCGGCGCCAACGGCTGGCAGATCTTCCGTCATGTGACCCTGCCCAACATCAAGTGGGGTCTCTTTTATGGTGTCATTCTCTGCAATGCCCGAGCGATGGGTGAATTTGGGGCGGTCTCCGTCGTGTCGGGCCACATCCGTGGCGAGACCAACACGATCCCGCTGCACGTGGAGATTCTTTACAACGAATACAATTTCGCCGCCGCCTTTGCGATGGCTTCACTGCTCGCACTGCTAGCGATCTTCACGCTCGTCCTCAAATCCATCGTGGAGTGGGGCTATGCCGCCAGCCACAAACACTGAGGATTTTATCTCTTTCAGAACGTCTCCGATTTCCTTTTTTCTGCATGAGTATCATCGCCCAGAACATCACCAAAACCTTCGGCGCCTACACTGCGCTTGAGGGCGTAAACCTGAATGTGCCCGCAGGGAAGCTTGTCGCCCTGCTCGGTCCATCAGGTTCCGGCAAAACCACCCTCCTGCGCATCATCGCCGGTCTCGAATTCGCAGACCAAGGCAGTGGTCGCATCGAGTTTCATGGCGAAGATGTTACTGCAACACCGGCGGGCAAGAGAGGCGTGGGCTTCGTGTTCCAGCATTATGCACTCTTCCGCCACATGACCGTGGCGCAGAACATAGCCTTCGGTCTCACCGTCCGTCGGCGGAAGGAGCGTCCTCCCCAAAAGGTGATCGACGCCCGCGTGCAGGAATTGCTCAAGCTGATCCAACTGGAGAATCTCGGTTCACGGTTTCCTAAGCAGCTTTCCGGTGGGCAACGCCAACGTGTCGCGCTCGCGCGAGCCCTAGCTGTGCAGCCCAAGGTGCTTCTCCTCGACGAGCCTTTTGGTGCACTCGACGCCCGTGTGCGCAAGGACCTTCGCCGCTGGTTGCGCCAATTCCAGCGGGAGATCGGCATCACCACGATTTTCGTAACACATGATCAGGAAGAAGCGCTCGAACTTGCCGACGAGGTGGTCGTGATGAACAACGCCAAGATCGAGCAGGTCGGCACACCCCAAGAGGTTTACGACCGGCCCTCCACCCCCTTTGTCATCGAGTTTTTAGGGAACGTAAACCGTTTCTCGGGCCTGAGTCATCCGCTCCCCGGAGCTGGCAACGACGTGCTCTACGTTCGTCCGCACGACGTCGATATCAAGCGTGATTACAGTGGGGAGCATGGCATTCGCGTTCGCGTTCAGCATGTTTTTTCGGCGGGCAACTACGGTCGTATCGCGCTCGTGCGCGCCGATACAGACGATACGATCGATGCCGAACTCTCGCGTGTGCGCTTGGCCGAGTTGAACCTGAAGGTCGGCGACGAAGTTTGGGTCGTTTTTCGACATATCCGGCTGTTTCCCTCCGGTGCTTTTTCCGAGCGTGATGTCATCACTGAGGATGCTGCGCCGGCCACGCTTGACGTCGGGCAAGGCATATAAACCTAGCTTCGCCCCTGAGTTCACGTTTGCCCTTTTGGGTTCAAATCTCATTGTCACTAGTCTTTATCATCTAACCCACCACCATCATGGCACGCATCTACAACGACATCACCGAAACCATCGGTAACACCCCCCTCGTCCGCCTTAACCGCACCGCCGCCGCCCATGGCGCCGTGGCCGAGGTGCTTCTCAAGCTGGAGTTCTTTAATCCGCTTTCTTCCGTCAAGGACCGTATTGGCAACGCCATGATCGACGCCGCTCTGAAATCCGGCCGCATCAACAAGGACACCGTTCTGATCGAGCCGACCTCCGGCAACACCGGCATCGCGCTGGCCTTCGTCGCCGCCGCCAAGGGTCTCAAGCTCATCCTCACCATGCCCGAGACGATGTCCCTTGAGCGCCGCAAGCTTCTCAAGATCCTCGGCGCCAAGCTCGTCCTCACCGAGGGACCGAAGGGCATGAAGGGAGCCATCGCCAAGGCAGAGGAGCTGAACAAGCAGATCCCGAACAGCGTCATTCTCCAACAGTTCGCCAATCCCGATAATCCTGAAATTCACCGCAAGACCACGGCTCTCGAAATCTGGAACGATACGGATGGCAAGGTGGACATCGTCGTTTCCGGTGTCGGCACCGGCGGCACCATCACCGGCGTCGGCGAGGTGCTCAAGGCGAAGAATCCCAACGTCAAAATCGTCGCGGTCGAGCCCGCCGGTTCTCCTGTCCTCTCCGGTGGCGCGCCTGGTCCGCACAAACTGCAGGGCATCGGCGCGGGCTTCATCCCCGCCGTCCTCAACACCAAGATCATTGATGAGATCATTCAGGTGAAGGAGGACCAGTCCGGTCCGATTTCGAAACAGACCATCAAGTTTGACGGTATTCCTGTCGGCATCTCGTCCGGTGCGGCGATTTGGGCCGGTCTTGAGCTGGCCAAGCGTCCCGAGAACAAGGGCAAGAAGATCGTCGTAATCGTGCCCTCCTCGACCGAGCGCTACCTGTCCTCCTGGTTGTTCGCCGACGTAGATGTCGAGAGCGACTCCATCGAGGGTTTGGTGGCTCCGGTGACGGCTTAAAGTCGCCGCCTAGTCCAATTCAAAGCCAACGCCGGTCCGGATTTTTCCGGCCGGCGTTTTTTACTGCGCGACGACGAAGGGCCAGATGCGCGGCACCACATACATCGCGACGATGAAGCACAGGATGTTGAGGGGGATGCCGATCTTGAGGAAGTCGTTGAAGCGGTAGCCGCCGACACCGTAGACGTAGGTGTTCGTCTGGTAGCCGATGGGTGTGGCAAAGGCGGCGGAGGCGGCGAACATAGCCGCGACGATGAACGGGCGTGAATCGACGCCGAGTTGCGCGGCGATGCCGATGGCGATCGGGGTCATGAGGGCGGCCACGGCGTTGTTGGAAAGGATTTCCGTGAACACGGTCGTCACGAGATAGACGGCGGCGAGCATGACGAGGGTCTTGTGTTCGCCGGGCACAAAATACTGGACGCCGTCTACCACATGATGGGCGAGCCAGGAAGCGGCACCCGTCTGGTCCAGCGCGAGTCCCATTGTGAGCATGCCGTAGATAAGGAAGAGCAGGTTCCACTCGATGGAAGCGTAGGCTTCCTGAGGCTTCAGGCAGCCTGTCAGGCATACGATGACACAGCCGGCGAGGGCGCCCAGTTCGATCGGCACCCAGTTGAAGGAAGCCGTCGTGATGACGGCGGCGATCACTGCGAGGACGATGGGGATCTTCTTGTATTGCGAGGTCGAGGGCAGGCGTGCGCGGTCAAAGAGCACGAGGTCTTCGCTTTGGCGCAGCGCATCGATGGCCTGATCGGTGCCCATCATCAGCAGGATGTCACCGGGTTCGATGGGCAGGGTGTCGAGCTGCTCGCGGACGTTGCGGCCTTTGCGGTGGAGCGCGAGGGCGACCATGCGGAAACGCTGGCGGAAGTTCACGTCACGGACGGTGTGGCCGACGATGCTGGAGTGCGGGTTGACCACGGCTTCGACGAGGGAGCCCTCGTGGGCGGCGATCTGTTCGAGCCCGAGTTTCATTTCGGAGACGAGGTCGATGCCGGCGACACCGCGGGCGGTGGCGATGCCCTGGGGGCGGCAGGAGAGGATGATACGGTCGCCGGCTTGCAGGAGAACATCCTTGAGCGCGCTGTGGAGGGCGATGCCGTCACGCACGATTTCAAGAACACGAACGCCCTTGGATGGAGTGAGCCCGGCCTCGGCCAGACTTTTGCCGAGGGCGGGGGAGCCCGGCTGCACAAATGCATCGGTGATGTATTCGCGGCGTTCTTCGTCGGAGAGGATGGAGGTGAGCATCTCCCGATTCGGCAGCATGCGCTTGCCGCAAAGCGCCAGATAAATGGCACCGATGATCGTCGTGGGCACGCCCAGCCAGGCGAGCTCGAACATATGAAAACCGGGCAATCCGCGGGCGGTGACCATGCCGTTGACGACGAGGTTGGTGCTCGTGCCGATGAGTGTGCAGGTGCCGCCGAGCACGGCGGCGTAGGAAAGGGGGATGAGGAGCTTGGAAGGCGCGAGTTTCATCTTGCGCGCGAGACCGAGCACCACGGGCAGGAAGACCACGACGACCGGGGTGTTGTTCACGAAGGCCGAAATCGTGGCGACGCTGAGCACGAGCAGGAACATCACGACGGGGTAGGACCAGCGGGAAGCCCGGTCCATCACGGTGGAGAGCAGGTCGATGGCCCCGCATTTCACCAAGGCGGCGCTCAGAATGAACATCGCGCCCACGGTGAACGGGGCGGGATTGGAGAATACGGCGAATGCTTCCTTCGTGGACAGCAGACCGGTGGCCACGAGAACGACGAAGAGTGTGAGCGCAGTCAGGTCCGGCGTGAATTTTTCACGCACGAAACTCACCAGGGTGAGCACCAGCAGGGCGAAAACGAGAGCGATTTCCCAAGTCATGGAAGGGGTGCGACGTTAGGGAGAATGGGGGAGGGCAGGCGATGCTTAAGTGGGCTTTCGTTCCGAGGTCTGATACCAGCGGTAAAAGCTCACCATGAAGGCGATGAAGGTCACGCCCATGCCGCCGACTTTCATGATGACCGCGGCGAGCAACTGATCATCCATGGGTGAGAAGTTGGCGAACAGGCGCGGAGCGAATTCGTAGGTGGGATACAGAATGTCATCCGAAAACGCGATGTAGGCGAAGGCCGGCGTCATGCCGATGACGACGGCGACCAGATAAAGCATTTGGGGGGCAGGCCTCAGACGGGGGAATTCGGTCGAGGGACTGAACAGCGGCCACCAGTAGAAAAGGCCGGCGCCGAAGAACATGACGTGTTCCAAGATATGGATCCAGCGGTTTTGAAGGGCCCAGTCGTAGAGTCCCGGCACATGCCAGATGGAATAGGCCAGCGTAAAGATGAGCCCGCACGTCATGGGGTGCGTAAGAAATTTCAGCAGACGCTGAAGCGAGGGACGGGCGGTGACGGGCCGGAGCAGCCAGGCGGGCAGGCCGAGCAGAAAAAACGCAGCCGCCGGATAGATGAGAATCGCGTGCTGCACCATGTGGGCGCTGAGCAGGAACCGTTCGCCGGCTTGGTCGAGGGGCGAGCCTACCGCGAGGTAGAACAGGATGAGTGCGCTGTAAAACCAGACGGCTTTGTCTTTGGGATAGACGGTGCCGGGAGCGAGTCGGTCGCGCAGCGGCCCGGTCAGGATGGCATAGAGCCAACCCAAAAGAACGAGACCGCCGATGAGGTGGGGCTCGTTGTGCCAGTGACGCCAGTCGATCATGGCGGGATGGGCGCGCGGGTGGCGTTATGGGGCGTCTGCTTCAGCGAAGCGGACGCCGGGGGTCAGGCGGCCTGCACGGTCCGCTCGATGGTGACGGCGGAAAGATCCTTGGAGGTGAGAGGCACGCTGTCGTGATCATTGAACATCACGAGGAGGGCGGCGGCGGTGCCACCGGCGAGGATGAGGCCGATGAGGAACAGGATGGTGCAAAAAAGCTTGTCCCACTTCAGGTGCATGAAGAGCCAGATGCCCAGGACGAACTTGACGGTGAGAAGCACCATCAGGCCGGCGATGATCAGCCACTTGGGCAACGGCAGGTAAACCGTCACGACTTCCATGCCGGTGAGGATGGCGAGGACCATGGCCATCTGCACGAGCAGGTGGAACTTGCTTTCCTGAGGGGCGTCGTGGCCGGAGGCGGCGAGGGCGGGAGAAGATGCGCTCATGGTGGGGATCAAAGGAATTCGAGCAGGTAAACGACGGTGAAAATCACGATCCAGACGATGTCGATGAAGTGCCAGTAAAGACCGAGGGACTCGATATCGATGGCGTTGGCCTCGCCGAAGTCGACCGCTTTGGAGGTCCGGCCGATCCAGTTGAGGAGACCGAGGCCGACAAGCGCGATGGCGATCGTCACGATGTTATGCTGGCCGGCATGGGCGAGGACAGCGGCGGTGAAACCGTGCTCTTCGATCGCGTGGGCTGCGCTTACCAATGTGATGATACACGACACCGCGACGGCTGCGAAAACCACCAGATGGCCGAGGGAGCGAAGCACCCACGGGCGTTCATCGGCGGGCTTGAAGGTCCGGATATACATCAACGTGAGCCAGAAGACGCCGATGGCGACGTGGCAGCCGTGCGTGCCGGTCAGAGTGTAGAAGGTTGTTCCAAACATGCTGCTGGAGAGCGTGAGGCCCTCGTGCAGGAAGTTGCCGTATTCGAAGACCTGGCAGGAAAGAAACGTGAGACCGAAGACGATTGTGCCCAGCAGAAGCCGGCGGACGCTCTTGGTGGCGCCTTTCTGGCTGGCGTTGACTGCGAGCGCGACGAGCAGCGAGGAGACAAGCAGCACGAAGGTTGCGAACAACGTGAGGTCGATCGAGAAAAGCTTCTTGGGATCGGGGGAGTTTGGCGTCTGGTGCAGACGGTAGATCAGATGCGTCGAAATGAGCGTGCCGAAGAACATGCAGTCCGACGCGAGGAAGGCCCACATGAAGAGCTTCTTGTTGGGAATGCCCGTCGACGTGGTGTGGTCGTGGTGGTGGTCGATGGCGTCGGTTGCCGCGTGAGTGCTCATGCTGGGAGGTCTGGAACTGAGAGTTTGGAAAATAGGGGAGCGGGTCCGTCTTAGTGTTTTTCGCCGTCGTGGTGGTCGTCGCCGTCGAGGTGGACGTGATAGCCGCCGGGGCCCTCGGCCGCCCAGAAATAGACGCCGAGCACGAAAATGGCGGCTCCGCCAATCGCCCATTCAAACATATGATTTACGAAGAAAATCGCGCCGATAAGCAGACCGATCGCCGCGAATAGCGGGAACCATGACTGGCTGGGCATGTGAATGCCGCCATGGGAAGCTTCCGCCTTGGCGTGCTCGGCGTGTTCCTTGGCGATCTCTTCCCGGTGAGTCTTCTCATACCAGTAGGCGTCACGGGCGTGGACCGTGGGGAGGACGTCGTAGTTGTGCTCGGGAGGAGGCGTGGGTAGCGACCACTCGAGGGTGCGGGCATCCCACGGATCGATCTTTACCTTTTCACCCTTGAAGTAGGTGCGGATCATCACGGCGAAATAAACGACAATGCCGATGGCGAGGATGAAGGCGCCGATGGTCGAGACGAGATTGGCGTCGTTCCAGCCCATGTTGCCGTCGTAAACGGCGGTGCGGCGGGGCATGCCGTTCAATCCGAGGAAGTGCATCGGGAAGAAGGTTACATTGAAGCCGATAAAGATGAGCCAGAAGGAGAGCTTGCCCCAGAATTCGGAAACCTTGCGGCCGAAGATAAGCGGGAACCAGTAGTGGATGCCGGCGAGCAGGCCGAAGACCGAGCCGCCGATGAGCACGTAGTGGAAGTGGGCGACGACGAAGTAGCTGTCCTGCTGCTGGGCGTCGGCGGGAGCGGCCGAGTGCATGATGCCGGAGAATCCGCCGAACATGAACATCCACACGAAGCCGAGGGCGAACATCATGGGCGTGCGCATCTGGAGATGGCCGCCCCACAGGGTGCCGATCCAGTTGAAGATCTTAACGCCCGTGGGCACGGCGATGGCCATGGTCATGAGCGAGAAGGCCGCGGTGGCCATGGTGCCCATGCCGGTGGTGAACATATGATGCGACCACACGCCGAAGCCGAGGAAGCCGATGGTCGCGCCGGAGAACACGATGATCGGGTAGCCGAAGAGGGGCTTGCGCGAGAAGGTGGGCAGGATCTCCGAGATGATGCCCATCGCAGGAAGGATCAGAATGTAAACCTCGGGGTGGCCGAAGATCCAGAAAAGGTGCTGCCAGAGGATGGGGAGACCGCCGGCGGCGGCCTCGAAGAAATTGCTGCTGAAGGAGCGGTCCATCATCAGCTCGACGAGCGCGATGGTGATGGCGGGGAAGGAAAGGATGATGAGGAACGCGGTGAAGAGCGTCATCCAGGTGAAGACCGGCAGGCGCATCATCGTCATGCCGGGCGCGCGCATGTTGATGATCGTGACGATGAAATTGAGCGAGCCGATGACGGAGGAGACGCCGAGGATTTGCAGGCCCATGATCCAGAGGTCGGTGGACATGTCTCCGGCGAACTGGTCGGAGTAGGCCTTGGAGGTGAGCGGCGCGTAGCCGAACCAGCCGGCGTCGGGCGCGCCGGACTTCACGAACCAACCGATGTTAAGAATGATCGCGCCGGCGAGAAACACCCAGAAGGCGAAGCCGTTGAGACGGGGGAAGGCCACGTCGCGCGCGCCGATCTGCAGCGGCATGATGTAATTGAAGAACGCCGCCGAGAGAGGCATGACCGCGAGGAAGATCATCGTGGTCGCGTGCATCGTGAACATCTCGTTGTAGGTTTGGTGCGAGATGAACGTGTTGTTCGGCACCGCGAGCTGGATGCGGATGAGCAGCGCCTCGAAGCCGCCCACGAGGAAGAAGAAGAGCGCGGAGATGCCGTAGAGCATGCCGATCTTCTTGTGGTCGACGGTGGTGAGCCAGCTCACGATACCGGTTTTGGCGGTGGGACGGGTGAACAGCCACGAGCGCTTGGGAGCGGCGGCGTGGGCTTCGGTGCCGGCGGATGCGGCGTGGGCGGTGGCTTCCATGATGAAGGACGGTCGGGGAAATTATTTGAGACTGTGCAGGTAGGCGACGAGGGCGCGGGCTTCTTCGTCGTCGATGCGGAAAACGGTCTTGCCGTCGCTGTTATAGCCGGTGGTCCACATCTTGTTGCCGGGTTTCACGCCGTTGGGATCGGTGAGCCAGCGGTGGAGGTTGAACTTGCTGTTTTCCAGCAGGCCGGCGGCGATGGTCGTGCGTGATCCGATGTGGGTGAGGTCGGGGCCGCTCACACCCACGCCTTCCTGTCCGCGAACGGCATGGCAGCCAATGCAGGTTTTTTCCTGGAAGAGCTTGCGGCCTTTGGCGATCAGCACGGGGTCTTCGTCGGCTTCGGGCTTCTGCCACTTGAACCAGGAACCGAGGGGGTCGGCGTCGAAGGCGGCGGTGTAGCCGGGGGCGTTGCGGCCGGGGTTTGTGTAAGTGTAGGCGGTGTAGGTGGCGCCGGGTTTGCCGTCGTCGGCGGTGACGGAACGTGCGGGGGCCTTTTGATGGGCGAGCCAGGCGGCGTAATCTTTGGCATCAAGGGCGATGACGCGGAAGCGCATGACTGCGTGATCTTCGCCGCAATACTCGGCGCACTGGCCCCAGAAGTAGCCGGGCTTGTCGGCCTTCAACCAGAGGTGGTTGCCGCGGTTGGGGATCATGTCGACCTTGCCGGCGAGTTTCGGCACCCAGAAGGAGTGGATCACGTCGACGGTGCGCAGGTTGATGCTGATGGCGCGACCGGCGGGAATGACGAGTTCGTTGGCGGTGACGAGCGGGCCGGCGCCGTCGATCTGCTCGGAAGGATATTCAAACTTGAACCACCATTGGTAAGCGGTGGAGGTGATTTCGAGGGCGGTTTGTTTTTCCGCGGCCGGGACATCGTAGTTATACCAGATGGCTTTTAGGGTAGGGACGGCGATGAAGACCAAGGCGAGAACGGATGCGGCGATGAGGCTGAGCTCGACGAGCGGGTTGCCGTGGCCCTGAGGAGGGGTGGGGGCGTGCTCGTCGGCGGCGTTGCGCGCTTTGTATTTGAGGGTCGCGTAGGTGAGAACGCTGGCGACGATGACGAAGATGATTCCTGTGACCCAAAGGGTTACATAAAAAACGTCGAGCTGCGACTTGGCCACGGGGCCGGCGACGTCGAAGGTCGATTGGGGGCCGCTGAGCCAGTTCAGCCAGCCGCCGAAAAACAGCGGCATGGCGGCTACGGACGCGCATGAAGCGACGCGGCGCAGGACGGTGCGGGAGAAAGAAGGAAGACTCATGTGGCCGAATACAAAAATTGACCGTGGTTTGCCACGGAATGACAAGCGGACGAGCGTCCCCAAGCGTAAGGGCATTTCAAGCTATAAAACCACAAGGAGCTTTTCTTAAGTTCAGTGGCTGGGCGAATAGGTTGAACTTTTGCTAAAGCACCGCCGTCCGGGTATGAGGCGGACTTTTGATTTGATGCCTTTGATCTGCGTTTCAACCCGACTTCAACGCGGTGGCGGGCCACCAGACGTAGAGGAACAGATACACCAGCACGCCGGTGACGCTCACATAATACCAGATGGGAAACACGACGCGCGCCCAGGCTTTGTGACGCTCAAAGTCGCCTTTGAACGCGAGGCTGAAGGTCTTCGGCACCAGAAAGGCGATCGAGGCGGCCAACGGGATGTGCGTCCAAAGAATGATCAGATACAACGTGCGGATGGCGCCTTCGCCGCCGAAGGGCGTGTGCAGGCCGCGCTGCAGATAGTGGTGGGTCAGGTAGCCGACGAGAAAAAGCGCCGAGACGATGCCGGCGGAAAACATCAACGCGCGGTGTGCCTTCTTGCGGCCGGTCTTGATGCAGATGAAACCGGCGGTGATGAGCACCGTGGCGATGCCGTTAAGCGTCGCATTGAGGGCCGGGATGTCGTGGTCGGTCATGACTGAAAGCAGGTTGATCAGAAGAACAGCATGCGATCTGCCACTAATGCACCCAATTGAAGAGGCAGCCAGCCGATCGACGTGAAAAACAGTTTTCGGGCGGCCTGATCGCGGCCTTCACGACGCAGGAATTGTCCCGCCCGCACGATGAACCATACGCCGAGCAGCGCGGTGACGATCAGGTAGTAGCCGCTCGCCAGTCCGATAAAACCGGGCAGCAGGCTCACCACGACCAGCGCGAGCGTGTTGATGAACGACCAGCGGGCGACCTTCCCGCCTTCGGTGTCGCGCACCGGCAGCATGGGAAAGTTCACCGCCGAGTAATCGCGGCGGTAGGTCCACGCGACCGCCATGAAGTGCGGGATCTGCCAGAAGAAAAGCACGCCGAACAAAATCCAGCCGAGCGCCGTCACGCGTCCTTCCGCCGCCGCCCAGCCGATGAGCGGGGGAAACGCGCCCGCCACCGCGCCGATCTCGGTGGACCAGCGCGACCAGCGTTTCGCGGGCGTATAAACCGCGAGGTAGGCGATGATCGTGAGCAGCGCGAAGAGGGTGGCGAGGCCGTTGACCTTGACGAAAAGAAAACCAAGGCCGGCCGAACAAAGCAGGCAGCCGAGCACGAACGCCGAGCCGGTGGCGATTTTCCCGGAGGGCAGGGGGCGGTCCGCCGTGCGCTTCATCTGCGCATCGGTGTCGAGTTCCATCCACTGGTTGAGCGCCGCCACGCCACCCGCGCAGGCCGAGGTGCCGAGCACCACAAAGATAAACTCCTGCGGAAACCAGCCGGGGCGCGCAGCCATGTAGCCGACCAGCGTCGTCACGACCGAGAGAAAGCTCAGCCGGGGCTTGGTAAGTTCGAGGTAGTCACCGAAGCGGGCTTTGGTGGACGTTTCCGCCATGAGGGTAGCGTCGCTCATGCGCGGGTGGTTGGCGCAGGGCCGTCGATGATGTCACGATGCAGCCACCAGGTGATGCCGAAGGTCATGGCCAGCGTGCAGGCGCCGACGAGCACATGCGCGGTGGTGAAGTAGGGATCGCGGGTCGACCAGATGACCGAGATGCCCAGGGCGATCTGCAAAAACAACAACCCGACCATCACGCCCGCCGCTTCTTTGAGACCGGTGCCGGCGGACCGTTCGAGCCAGATGCGGGCGGCGAACCACAACAGCGCGATCGTCAGCACGAACGCCATCACGCGGTGGGTGAAATTGATCGCCACGCGGAAATCCCACACGGCGGGCAACAGGCCGCCGTTTTCCGTGCTGAAGGGAAACGTGGGAATCGCCAAGCCCGCGAAGCTGTGCCGCATGATCGCGGCGACGGCGAGTTGGACGAGGAGCAGTGAGCAGCAGACGATGCCGATCTTGCGCAGACGCGCGGCGGCCCCGGCGGCCGCGTCTTGGGCGGGTGTCAACCACGCGCGGGTGAGGCTCAACGCCAGCGCGAGCAACGTGCACACATAAATCTGTGCGAGGCACGCGTGCAGCATGGCGAAAAGCCGGCCGACGCTCGTGTCGATCATCTCGACTTCATAGCGTTGGAGTAGCACGCGCAGGCCACCCACGAGGGCTTGGAAAAACACCAGAGCGACGGCGAAACCAGCGAGTTTGCGCAACCAAGCGCGTTCGTCCGAGAGCCAGATCCAGACGGCGAGGGCGATGGTGATGATGCTCATCAAGCCGGCGCTCAGGCGATGCGAGTGCTCCGCGAATTCGTTGATGTCGCTCAGCCAGCCGGCGGGATTGAGCGAGCCGTTGGAAAGCGGCCAGCCCTTGAAAACCATGCCTGCGCCGATGCTTGTCGTGAAGGCTCCCAGCATCACCAGGACGAAGACCCACAAGCCGCCGATGGCGGCGAACCATGCGAGCGCGGGCTTGTAGGCGGCGGTGCGTGAGGATGTGGAGAGGAGGCTCATGAGCGAACGTTGGGACGCAAAGAAGGGGAGATGCTACGGCCCGCAATCCCTTTGACAATTTTTTCCTTGGGGGAATGCGTAAGAGGTCATGGTTTTTCTTAAACTCCGTCTGCCGCTTCTCGTGGGAGTGTGCGCTTTGGTCACCCTGCTGCCCGCCTGCAAACCCGTGAAGGCTCCCGCCGACATCCAAGCCGATTCCGGCGAAAAACATTATCCGCTGACGGGCCAGATATTAAAGGTCGATGCCGCCGGCAAAGGCCTGCTCGTGCAGCACGAAAAAATCCCCGGTCTGATGCCCGCGATGACCATGGAATTCACCGTTTCCGACGGCGATCTGGCCAACGCCAAGGAAGGCCAGCGCATCCGCGCCGACCTCATCATCGACGCCAAGGGCGACGCCCGTCTCGAAAAAATCTGGCCCGCCGATCCCGTCGCCGATTCGACCGTCGAAGCGGCCGCCGGCGCCCTTCGGCAGGACACCGCGATTCGCGGCAAGAGCGCCTACCGCGAGGTGGGCGAGACCGTGCCCGATTTCGCACTCTACGATCAGGACGGCAAGGTCGTCACGGCCGCGCGTTTTCGCGGCAAGCAGATCATGCTTAATTTCATCTACTCGCGCTGCCCGGTGGCGACCATGTGTCCCGCCGCCACGGCCAACATGATGACCACCCAGCGCAAGGCGAAGGAAGCCGGCGTGAACAACATCGAATTCATTTCCATCACACTTGATCCCGAGAACGATACGCCCGGCGTGCTCAAGGAATACGCCCGCGTGCGCGGCATCGACACGGGTAATTTTTCCTTTCTCACCGGTCCCGAGGGCGCGATCAAGGATCTGCTCACGCAGTTCGGCATCCTTGCGGATTTCGATGGCGGCATCGTGAAGCACACGCTCTCGACCCTGCTCATCAACGAGCAGGGGAAGATCATCTGGCGCGCCGATGGCAGCCAATGGTCGCCTGACGAATTCGTGCAGAAAATGCACAAGGCCGGATCGTGAGCCGCGCCGCGTCCATGTCCTCCGGTAACGGCACTCGCTGGCTGCAGATCGCGCTGATCACCGTTGGTGCGGCGGCGGTTTATTTTACGATGCGTGAGCTGCCGACTGGCACCAATCTGCACAACGCCGACTTCGCCGTGCCGGGGCAGGGGCAGTTGGAGTTTTGTGATCCGGCCAACCCGCAGTTCATTCCGGTCACGACGGCAAAGTCCCCGGTCACGCTGACCCTTGCCGGCGACACGCCTGCCGTCACAGGGCGTGAGACTCACTATGTGCTCACGTTGAAAACCTGGAACGGTCAGGACATCGGCCCGGCCGATCTGCTTGTTTCGCAGACGCAGAAAATCCATCTGCTCGTGGCCGATCCCTCTCTGCAGGATTACCAGCACATCCATCCCACGCCGGGCGAAAAAAACGGCGAGTGGCTCTTCTCACTCACCCCGCGGCTGGGCGGTCATTACCGCGTGTATGCGGATTTTACTCCCGTGGTGACCTCGCGCAGTCTTTATGCCGCGACCGATCTTCAAGTCGCCGGTCCGACATCCACGACGCAGCCCGCGCTTTCGTGGGATTTTGAGGAGGGAGATTATCGTTTTCATCTTTCGCCGGCGTCACCGCCCATGCGTGTGCGCCAGCAGGCCGAGCTGACTTTCACCGTCACGCGAAAAGATGGTGGCAACGTGCCGCTGGGAACCGTGATGGGCGCCTACGCGCATCTCGTTGTGTTTGACGCGGCGCTCACCGGCTTCGCCCATGTGCATCCGCAGCAGACGGATCTTTTTCAAAAACCGGACGCGCTGAAGCCGGCGCTCACGTTCAAGCTGACGATTCCGAACGCCGGACGTTTTGTGATCTGGGCCGAGGTGAATCTCGACGGACGGCTGGCATTTGCGCCGTTCTGGTTCGACGTGGTGCCCTGAGCGCGCCGAGTGCGATGACTGCGGACACATCAGAACCGGGCCTGCAGGCGGATCAACAATTGCTCGACCGGGCGTGGCTGCGCATCGGCGCGGGGCTTGCGGTGGCGGGTCAGTCGATGGTGTTCAGTCTTGCGGTCAACGTGACTCCGGCGACGGGCGCGGGTTACTGGGTCGTGCACGGCGGGCTGATCGGCTGCGCGCTGGCGGTGCTGATTTTTCTCGGAGGCGATCTGGTGAGGTCGGCGCTGGCGTCACTGCGCGAGCGACGGATCAGCGTGGATCTGCTTTTCTTGGTGACACTGCTGGGAGCGTTGACCGGCTCGCTGGTGAGTTCGTTTACGCATACGGGCTCGGTTTATTACGAGGTCGTTTCCATTTTGATCGTCGTGCATACGGTCGGAAAAATGCTCGGCGCGCGCAGCCGGCTCGCGGCGCTGAAAGCGGTGGATCGCACGCGGCAGACGTTTGATGCTTGTCGGGTGCGGCTCGACGACGGCCGGCTCGAAGAACGGTCCGTGAAAACAGTGGCGGCGAGCGACTGCGTGGTGGTTGGGCCCGGCGGCGCGATTGCGGTGGATGGCGAGATCGTCGCGGGGCGTGGCTATGTGCAGACGACGTCGATGACCGGCGAGTGGCGGCCGGTGCCGCACGGGCCGGGAGACCGCGTGCTGGCGGGGACATTTTCGGTGGACGGAAATTTTGAGATTCGCGCGACCCCGGGGCCGCGCCGGCTGGATGCGATTTTAAGCGAGGTCGAGCATGCGCGCGTGGCGCCGAGCCGGTTGCAACGGCAGGCGGATAAATTGATGGCGTGGTTTTTGCCGCTGGTCGTGGGCGTGAGCGTGGCGACGTTTGGGTTTTGGTTGATGCGCGGTCCGTGGGATCGGGCGCTGTTCAACGCGATGGCGGTGCTGCTCGTGGCGTGTCCGTGCGCTCTCGGGCTGGCGACGCCGGTGGCGGTGTGGGGAGGGCTGGCGAAGTTTGCACGCTTCGGGCTCGTGGCGCGCACCGGTGATTTTATCGAAGTGCTGGCCCGTTGTGATGCGGTCTGTCTGGACAAGACCGGCACGCTTTCGGGCGAAAATCTATGCGTGCTCGCGTGGCGCACGGCGCCGGAGTGGAGCGGGCGGGAAGCATGGTTGAAAGCGGCCGTGGCGATGCTGGAAGCGTCGTCGAGTCATCCCGTGGCGGAGGCGTTGAAAGATGCAAACGCCGTCCTTGTGCCGGTGCGCGAGGTGCGCGAAGAGCCTGGGCTCGGCGTGGTCGGTTGGGCGAAGGATGAGCAGGGCGTCTGGTTGGAAGTGCGGGTGGGGGAGCGCGCATTGCATGCCGGCTTGGTCGATGCCGGCCTGCCCGCTGACAAGACGATCCATGTGTCTGTGGACGGTGCGCCGGCGGCGGAGATCACGCTGGGCGAGACGTGGCGCGCGGGATTGGCGGACACGTTGCGGGAGCTGGCGGTGTTGGGGCTTTCCATCGAAGTATTGACGGGTGACCCGCATCCGCCGGCCGATCTGGGCGTGCCGGTGCGCGGCGGGCTCACGCCGGCGGACAAGCATGCGCGGGTCAACGAACTCGTGGCGGCTGGGCACACCGTGCTTTTCGCGGGTGACGGGGTGAACGACGCCACGGCGATGAGCGCGGCGCAGGCTTCCATCGCGATGCGCGGCGGGAGCGAACTGGCGCGGGCGGCGGCGATGGCGGTGTTCGCAGGCGACGACCTGCGGTTTTTGCCCGAGGCCATCCGCGTGGCGCGCACGATCACGGCCAGCATTCGCGGAAATCTGTTGTTTGCGGCCGGCTATAATCTGGTCGGCATGGCCTTGGCGGCAGCCGGGATATTGCATCCGGTGGTCGCGGCGTTGCTCATGGTGGGGTCGAGCGCCTGGGTGAGCGTGCGGGCGCTGCGCAGCGCGGAGTCCTGCGTGAAAACGGCGCAAGGCAAGGACGGCGCCGTCGTTATCGCCACGGCTGCTGCACGCCAGTAGGCGGGCTTTGGTCTGCGAAGGTGTTTTTGAAATTCGCTTTTCAAGGGGGGCCGCATGCCTGATTAGTGTTGTTCCCCCTTATTCCATGACCCGAGTCCTTCTTACCACCACGTCCTTTCAGGACACGCCCGGTATCCATCACGACATGCTGGCCGCCACCGGCTTCGAGATCGTCCGCGAACGAGGGCCGCTTCCCGAGTCGCGCATGTTGGAACTGGCCGGCCAGTTTGACGCCTATCTCTGCGGCGATGACGCGATGACCCGCGCCGTCATGGAAAAATCCCTCCCTCGCCTGAAGGTCATCTCGAAATACGGCATCGGCCTCGACAAGATCGATCTCAAGGCCGCCGGCGACCTCAAGGTCCCCGTTCTCTTTACCCCGGGCGTCAACCACACCACGGTCGCCGAACACACGTTTGCCCTCCTGCTCGCCGCCGTGCGCAACCTCGTCGTCGAGGCCAACCACGTCGCCGCCGGCCGCTGGACGCGCATCACCGGCAACGAGGTCTGCGGCAAAACGCTCGCGATCGTCGGCTTCGGCCGCATCGGCAAGGAAGTGGCCATCCGCGCCAAGGCCTTTGGCCTGAAAGTCATCGGCTATGGCAATTACTGGGACGAGGACTTCGCCCGCTGGCACGACATCGAGCGCGTTGAAAATCTCGACGATGTGCTCCGTCGCGCCGATTTCATCTCGCTCCACACCAAGCTCACCGCCGCCACCAAAGGCCTGATCAACGCGAAAAATTTTCCGCTCATCAAAAAAGGCGCCGTCATCGTCAACACCGGCCGTGGCGAACTCGTCGAACTCGAGGCCCTCGTCGCCGCGCTCAAGTCGAAGCACCTGCTTGCCTACGCCGCCGACGTGCTCGATCAGGAGCCGCCGCCGCCCGACCATCCTCTGCTCGGTCTGCCCAATGTCATCATCACGCCTCATATCGGCTCGCGCACCCATGAGAGCGTGCAGCGCCAGGCCTCTTGCGCGGTTGAAAACCTGACGCGTTTCCTCGCCGGGAAAGAGCCGATCGCGCGTGCCGTCTGACGCCGTCACCGTTAAAACTAAGCCTCCGAAATTTTCCTCCCATGCCCGAACTCTTCTACGTCGTTCCCGAGTCCCAGCACAACGCGCTTGTCGCCGCCGCCTACCAGCACCGCGGCTTCCATGCCGATGAAGCCGCCGAAGGCGCGCGCTTCTGTGCCGAGGCCACCCGCCACGGCATCCGCACGCACAACGGCATCAAGGCCCTCCACCTCGACCACCTCTTCGGCTCCGGCTCGAAGGGCTGCGTCCCCGGCGCCCAGATCCAGGAAATCCCCTCGCGCTTCGAGGCGGTGAAAATCTGGAACGCCAACAAGAAACTCGGCCAGTCCACCGCCTATCGCGCCATGGATGAGGCCATCCGTCTCGCCGACAAATACGGCGTCGGCACCGTCTCCGTGGACAACGCCTTCCACTACCTCTGGGGTGGTGGCTATGTCATGGATGCCGCGCGCCGCGGCTACATCGCCTACACCAACTGCACCGCCGCGCTCGCCGAGGTTGTGCCGTTTGGCGGCAAATTTCCCACCCTCGGAACCAACCCGCATTCATGGGGTTTTCCCACGACCGATGCCGTCGGTTATCCCATCGTCATCGACTGGGCCACGTCCGTCGTTGCCATGGGTCGCGTCCAGCAGCTCAAGCGTGAAGGCAAATCCCTGCCTCCGCTCGCCGCCGTGGACAAGGATGGCAACCCGACCATCGATCCCAATCTCGCCACCTCGCTGCTGCCCTTCGGCGCCCACAAGGGTTACGGCCTCTCGCTCATCAACGAGATCGTCGGCGGTTTCATCGGCGGCTCGCTGCCCACGATCCGCAACCGCTGGAACCAGGTTACGCCGGGGGAAAAAGGAACCTGCGCGTTCTTCTTTCAGGTGATCCATCCCGACGCCCTGAGCGCCGGCGCCTTTGCGAAGGGACGTAACCAGTCCCAAAATGTGAAGGCCGTCATCGACGACGTGCTGGGTCACGGCAACGAGAAGTCCATGCTTCCCGGTCAGCTCGAAGCCGGCTGGGCGAAGCACACGTCCGCCGCCGGCGGGCTTCTGTTCTCAAAGGCCGAGATCGACGCCTTCAACGAACTCGCCACCGAAGCCGGCCAGACGCTTTGGAAGGTGGAATCCTTCAAGACTATGACGATCTGATTAGGCTAATTCCAATTACGGAAGGCTTTCAGATTGCCTTAATTGCTAACCAATTACTTTGTGGGCGTCCTTAGTAATACGAAGCAATATGAAATCCATAGTTCTCGAACTTCAGCACGATTCGATGGATGAAAAGGTCTCTGTTTCGAGTCTTCTCCGCAAGGCGATGGTCATCGCGAAGAAGCTCAAAATAGAAGAATTGGAAAAATGGGTTTCACTGGAGGCCGATGGTTATCCAGCGGGCTCAGAACTTCCTGAATATCGGAAAGTATCGTCTGAGGCGAAATCCTTCAATCCATACAACGGGCTGTGGTTGCCGTTGATGTGGGCGAACGGACAAGAACCCGTGTGGTTGAGGCTACGGCCTATTGCTCAAAGTATACCCGAACTCGAAGATTTGGTCACACGTGATGACAATGGATCACTGCAGATGGATTTTAATCCTGAGACTGCTGCTGCTTTGATGAAAGCTGCTGATATGGTTCGCCCGCCGGTTTCTTTTATCACTAAAACATCCCTGATAGGGATTATTTCGAAGGTGCGAAATTTGATTCTCGAATGGACTCTTCGATTGGAGAATCAGGGCATATTGGGGAACGATATGACTTTTACTCGGACGGAAATTCAAAGCGCTTCTGCAAATCGCGGGATCATCATCGAAAATTTTCAAGGGATAATTGGGGATGTCTCCAATAGCACGGTGACGCAGAATCTAACGATGAGTATTAAGGAAGGAGACTTCGACTCACTGGCAGATTTTCTGAAGAGTAAAGGTGTGGATGAAGTAGATGTTAAGACTCTTGAAGTTGCCTTGGATGCGGATCCAAAACCGAAAGAATCAGGGAAATTTGGGACGAAGGTAAGTCAATGGATGGGGTTTATGCTCCAGAAGGCTGCGGGTGGAACTTGGGAAATTGCATTGGGTGCCGCAGGGGGGCTTTTGGCGGATGCCGTTTCACGTTATTACGGACTTAAATAATAAACCGCAGGGGTTTAGCTACTTGAGGCTCCTATTGATGAGGCCTTCACGACCGTCACAATCTGACGCTGCGTCAGTTTCCTTTCCGGCCGGCGCGGAATAACTCCGGGTTCTGTTCGTAGCTGTTCACGCAGCGCTGGCAGACGCAGGCCTTTCCCCGACTTTGCGGGGGGATCAACTCCAGGAGACCGGGAGGGAAGGTAGTGTCATTGCACCAGCACCTGCTGGTGTTGTGCGCGCCGCAGTTATTGGCCTGTCCGCACAGAGGGCAGAGATATTCTCTGGTTTGAATCGTGTCAGGATGGGGCACGATTTAGAATCTCAGGTGCTTCACCGTGACACCCTTGTTGATGAGCTGTTTTAGGGAATCGATGCCGATCTTGAGGTGATCCTCGACGTAGGTCTCGTCGACCTGCGTGTCGCTTTCGATGGTTTTCACGCCTTCGGGCGTCATGGGCTGGTCGCTCACGAGGAGCAGCGCGCCGGTGGGGATCTGGTTGAAGAAACCGACGGTGAAGATCGTGGCGGTTTCCATGTCCACGGCCATGGCGTGGATTTTGGTGAGGTATTTTTTGAACTTCTCGTCGTGCTCCCAGACGCGGCGGTTGGTCGTGTAAACCGTGCCCGTCCAGTAATCGCGGGCGGCTTCCCGGATGGTGGTCGAGATTGCTTTCTGGAGCGCGAACGCGGGCAGGGCGGGGACTTCGGGAGGGAAATAGTCGTTGCTCGTGCCCTCGCCACGGATGGCGGCGATGGGCAGGATGAGATCGCCGATTTCGGCGCGGTGCTTGATGCCGCCGCATTTGCCGAGGAAGAGAACGGCCTCGGGTTTGAGCGCGCTGAGAAGATCCATGGCCGTGGCGGCGGTGGCGCTGCCCATGCCGAAATTGATGATCGTGATGCGCCCGGCGGTGGCGCTCGGCATCGGCTTGTCGCGTCCGCAGACCTTCACACGGTGAAGCTTGGCAAAGAGTTTTACGTAGCGCTGAAAATTCGTGAGGAGGATGTAGTCGCCGAACTGGTCGAGGGGAACGCCGGTGTAACGGGGCAGCCAGTTCTCAACGATCTCTCGGCGAGTCTTCATGCGACTGAGTTAAGCACGAAGACGGCGAAGGGCACGGAGAAAGCGCGGACGAAAGCGGAGGTTTTTAACCACTTATGGGTTTCATCAATGGATGAAACCTTGGAAATCCCCTCCGGCTTATCGCCTGCGGAGTAGGTTTGGGATCTGCCAATTGCAGATTGCATAGCCGGCGATTAGCCGGCCCCGAATCAAATGCGGAGCCGATTAGGCGAAGCGGTCCAAGTAGGTTTCATCCGTTGATGAAACCCATCAGTGGTTCAATACTCCTTAAGCCCTCAAACGCCGGCGAGGGCGTTGGCGGTGTTCAGGTGATTGACGCCGGTGTATTTCTGCGACTGTTCGTCGGCGTGGTAGCTGGAGCGGACCATCGCGCCGCTTTCGACGACGCCTATGCCGATGGAGAGGCCGAATTCCTTCCAGCGGGCGAACTCGTCGGGGTGGACCCAGCGGGCGATTTTCCAATGCTGCGGGGTGGGCTGGAGATATTGGCCGATGGTGAGGATGTCGGTCTTGTCGGCGGCGATGTCGCGCAGTGTCTGCTCGATTTCGTGTTCTTCTTCCCCGAGGCCTAGCATGATGCCGGTCTTGGTGGTGAAGCCGCGGGACTTGGCGTGCTGAAGAACGCTGCGGGAACGGTCGTAGCGGGCTTGCACGCGCACGGGTTTTTGCAGGCGTTCGACGGTCTCGAGGTTGTGGTTGAAAATGTCGGGCTTGGCGTCGAGCACCGTGTCGAGATCGTGCATCTTGCCCTTCCAGTCGGGGGTGAGAACCTCGATGGCGGTGTTGGGATTGCGGTATTTGACGGCGCGGATGGTCGCGGCCCACACGGAGGCGCCGCCGTCCGCGAGTTCGTCGCGGGCGACCGAGGTGATGACGCAGTGCTTGAGATTCATCTTGGCGACGGCGTCGGCCACGCGGGCGGGTTCGCCGAGGTCGAGCTCGGTGGGGCGGCCGGTCTGGATCGCGCAGAAGTTGCACGAGCGCGTGCAGATGTTGCCGAGGATCATCACGGTGGCGGTGCCACGGGACCAGCATTCGCCGAGGTTGGGGCACTGCGCGCTCTGGCACACGGTGTGGAGCGAGTGGTCGTCCACAAGTTTGCGGACGGCGGCATAGCCGGGCCCGGTGGGGAGTTTGGCACGGAGCCAGGAAGGTTTACGCGTGGTGTCCATCGCTGTGAGCAAGGAACTTGGGTAACAGTGAGCGGAACTCAATCGCGAGCACGTTTTTCACCTCGGCCATGTCCAGCTCGCGGCCGAGCTCGGCCTGCAGCGACGTGACGGTGCCTTCGGTCGCGCTAATGCCGCACGGAACAATCCCTTGGAAGTGCATTAGGTCGGGGTTTACGTTCAATGCGAAACCGTGATACGTGACCCAGCGGCGCACGGCCACACCGATGGCGGCGACTTTGCGCGTGCCGATCCAGATGCCGGTCTTGCCCTCGCGGCGCGTCGCCACGAGGCCGAGCGTGCCCACGGTGTTGATCATGACCTGCTCGAGAAGACGCAGGTATTCGTGGAGATCCTTGCGGGCGGCGAGCGAGACGATGGGGTAGCCGACGATCTGGCCGGGACCGTGGTAGGTGATGTCGCCGCCGCGGTTGGTTTTGACGACTTCGATGCCTTCGCGGGCGAGGTGCGCGGGGTCCCACACGACGTGTTGCTCGGCGCCGCTGCGCAGGCCGATGGTGTAAACGGGGTCGTGCTCGGTGAACACCAGTGTGTCGCCGATTTCGTCCGCCATGCGGCGGGCGACGAGGGCGTCCTGCGCACGCCAGGCCGCCTCGTAACGGGTGCGGCCCCAGTCGAGGGTCGTGACGGCGGGCGCGGTGGTGGAGTCGGAGGACATCGGCAGGCGGGCAACCTACCGCTTGCGGGCGAGTTGTCACCCCGAAGTTTCCGTTTGCGCAGGGTGGGGGGGCGCGCCACGGTTTTGGGTTCCCATGAGCGAGACTCCTTCGACCGATATTTCCCACGACCAGCATGCGGTGCGCCGGCAGAAGCTGGCCGACATGCGCGCGGCCGGTTTTGACCCGTTCCGCGCCAACGTCGCCACGACTCATTTTTCGCAGGATGCCAAGGCGCTTTATGTCGAAGGACAGGACTACGCGGTCAACGTCACCGTGGCCGGCCGTCTCGTGACGTTCCGTGTCCAGGGCGGCAGCTCGTTCGTGAAGATCCAGGACCAGCAGGGGATCATCCAGCTCTACTTCCGCAAGGACGTGCTCGGCGAGGAACGCTACCTGTTTTTCAAGAAGGGCCTCGATCTCGGCGATATCATCGGTGTCACCGGCACGTTGTTCAAAACCAAGACCGGTGAGATCACCGTGCGCGTGGACGCGTTCACGCTCGTCTCGAAGGCCCTGCGCCCGCTGCCGGATAACTGGAACGGTCTCACCGATTCCGAGCAAATCTACCGCCAGCGTTACCTCGATCTGATCGTCAACCAGGAGTCGCGCCAGCGTCTCATGACGCGCTCGAAGATCGTCTCGCACATCCGCCGTTTCCTCGAGGGCCGCCAGTTTCTCGAAGTCGAGACGCCCGTGCTGCAAGCCGTCGCCGGCGGCGCGGCCGCCCGTCCTTTCCAGACGCACCACAACACGCTCGGCGTTGATTTCGTGCTGCGCATTTCGCTCGAGCTTTACCTCAAGCGCATGCTCGTGGGCGGCTACGATCGCGTGTTCGAGATCGGGCGCAATTTCCGCAACGAGGGCGTCTCCCGCCGTCACAATCCCGAGTTCACCATGCTCGAGGTTTACCAGGCCTACAGCGACTACCGCGGCATGATGACGTTGGTGAAGGATCTTCTGGGCTCCATCTGCCAAAACGTCCTCGGCGTCTCCGAGATCAAGCACGCCGCCAGCGGCGAGATGATCCGTTTCGGCGGCGAGTGGCGCGAGGTGACGTATAGGGATCTCATCATCGAAAAAACCGGCGACGCGCAGTGGTTCTCCCGCACCAAGGAGGAGAAAATCGCCGGCGTGCAGAGGCTCGGTCTCTACGCCGATCCGAAGTGGGAAGAGTTCGAGCTGACCAATGAGATTTTCGGCAAGCTTATCGAGCCCACGCTCATCCAGCCGACTTTCGTCACGCATCTGCCGAAGGAACTCTGTCCGCTCGCCAAGATCACGCCCGATGATCCGGCGACCATCGATGTGTTCGAGCTCATCATCGGCGGCATGGAGATCGCCCCGGCCTATTCGGAGCAGAACGATCCCGACGTGCAGCGCGCGATGTTCGAGGCGCAGGCCGGCGAGGAGCAGCAGAAGATCGATCACGATTTCCTGCTCGCGCTCGAACACGGCATGCCGCCCGCCGGTGGCATGGGCATCGGCATCGACCGCCTTTGCATCCTGCTCACGGGTGCCGAAAGCATTCGCGACGTGATTCTTTATCCGCAACTGCGCCCGGGCAGCTGAGCCACGCATCGCTGCGCGCCATGCCTTGGTATATTTACCTCGCCCTGAAACAGCTCTTCCCGACGGGGAGGAAGTTCCCGTTTTTCACGGCGATCTCGGTGCTGGGCGTGTCCCTGGGGGTGGCGTTGCTGATCGTGTCGATCAGCGTGATGGGCGGCTTCGGCCACGAGATCCGGCGCATGATCGTCGATACGCAGGGCGATGTGCAGATTCGCGGCACCGGCCTGATCAACGATTCCGACGCGATCACCAGTCTCGTTTCCAAGGTTCCCGGCGTTACGGGCGTCACGCCGTTCGCCGAGGGCGTGGTCATGCTGGAATACAACCGCAAGCCGATCTTCCCCACGATCCAGGGCGTCGATCTCGAGCATGTGAACGACGTCATCCCGCTGTCCCGCTACATCCATGAAGGGACGCTCGACGATCTCGACGACGACACCATCATCCTCAGTTCACAACTGGCCTATTCGATCGGTGCGGGCGTGGGCGACAAGGTTCAGATTTCCTCCCCGTTGCAGCTGGAAAAGCTCAGGCAGGACGAGGTTTTTCTGCCGCGCGAACTCACCGTGTCCGGTATCTTTGAGATCGGGCACCAGCAGCTCGACAGCAGCACGGTGATCGTGACGCTCCGCCGCATGCAGGATCTTTACGGCCTCGGTCATGCGGTCCACGGTTTCGATGTGAAGATCGCCGACGGGCTCGATCCCGACATCGTCGCGCGCCGTATCAACGCAGCCCTGCCGCTCGCCTCCGGACTCGAGGCGCGTTCCTGGGTCGAGCTCAACCAAGACTTCCTGTTCGTGCTTCAACTGGAGAAGAATCTCATCTTCATCCTGCTGCTCTTCATCATCGTGGTGGCGGCCTTTTCGGTCACGAGCTCGCTGCTCATCTCGGTCGTGCGCAAGACCCGCGAGATCGGCCTGCTCGGTGCCCTGGGCGGAAAACCCGTCGGGGTGGCGTTGTGCTTTTGTTTCCAGGGACTGCTCATCGGAGTCAGCGGCACGGTGTGCGGACTCGCGCTGGGTTTCGGCTTCCTGCATGTGCGCAACGATGTGTTGCACCTGTTCACCAAGCTCACCGGAAGCCAGGAGGCGCTTGAGCGTTTTTACCAGTTCAGCAACGTCCCTGCCTTTTTGCAGACGGGCGATCTCGTGATGATCACCACGAGCACCATCGTGATTTCGACTTTGGCTGGCATCATTCCCGCCTGGCGCGCCGCGCGCCTCAAACCCGTGGAGGCCCTGCGCAATGAGTGACCTCATCCTCGAAGCCCGCGCCTTGCGCAAAACCTACTTGAGCGGCGACCGCCGCCTCGAAGTGTTGCACGACGCCGGCCTGACGGTGTCCCGTGGTGAAAGCGTCAGCATTCGCGGCGAATCCGGCTCCGGCAAATCGACGCTGCTTCATTTGCTCGCGGGACTTGATAAACCCGATGCCGGCGAGGTGCTGTGGGCGGGGCTGGGCGATACCGGAACCGGGCGTCGCGCAAAGTTTCTGGGGATGGTGTTCCAGTCGTTTTATCTCATCCCCGAGCTCGACGCCTTGGAAAACGTCGTCATGGCCATGCGCATGGCCGGTCCCGTCGGCACCACCGGACGCGCCCGCGCCAGGGCGATGCTCGCCCGCGTGGGTCTGGCCGAACGCGCGCATCATGTGCCCGCCCATTTGTCGGGCGGCGAGCGTCAGCGCGTCGCCGTGGCCCGCGCGCTCATCAACGCCCCCCAGCTCATCCTCGCCGACGAGCCCACGGGCAATCTCGATGAAAAAACCGGCGATGCGGTCATCGCCCTGCTGCTTGAGCTTTGCGCCGAGACGAAAACCGCGCTTGTTCTCGTAACACACAACGCCGCTTACGCCGCCAGGACGAACCGTTCGCTTTTGATGCACGGCGGCGTGCTTGCCCCGGTCTGATTTTCGATCACCTCAAGCCTTCCATGAGCCTCTTCTCCTCCTCCAAGCCCAGGATCAAATGCGGCGTCGCCGGTGTCGGCTCGCTCGGCCAGCACCACGCGCGCATCTACGCCGCGCTGCCCAACGTCGATTTTGTCGGCATCTACGAGGCGAGCGACGAGCGCGCGAAGGAGATCTGCGCCAAATACAACTGCCGCCGCTTCGCCACCATCGAGGAACTTGGCGAGGCCTGTGACGCCGTCTCGGTCGTCGTCCCCACCGACAAACACGCGCTCGTCGCGCTGCCGCTCCTGGCTCAGAAATGCCACCTGCTTATCGAGAAGCCCATCACCGCCACGCTGGCGGAGGCCGAGCAGGTGCTCGCCGCCGCGCAGGCCGGCAACTGCATCGTGCAGGTCGGCCACATCGAGCATTTCAACCCCGTGATGAGTTTCATGGAGAAACACATCGACCGCCCCGGCTACATCACCGCCGAGCGCCTCGCGCCCTACACCACGCGCGGCACCGAGGTCGGTGTCGTGCTCGACCTGATGATCCACGACATCGGCATCGTGCTCGCGCTCGCCAAGTCGCCCATTCGCAAGATCGACAGCGTGGGCATCAGCGTGCTCTCGAAGACCGAGGACATCGCCAACGCCCGCATCGAGTTCGAGAGCGGCTGTGTCGCCAATCTCAGCGCGAGCCGCATGAGCCTTAAGAAAAACCGCGAGATCCGCATCTTTCAGGACAACGCCTACCTCTCGCTCGATTTCATGAACCAGAAGGGGCACCTCGTGAAAAAATCCGACCTCATCGCCTACGGCGTGAAACTGAAGATCGGCCTCGCCAAGGCCGGCGACGCCAGCTCCATCCCGGTCGAGGACATTCCCATCGAGAAGGACGAGCCGCTGAAGCTGGAATTGCAGCATTTCACGGAAAGCGTGGCTGAGCTGAAGCAACCGAAGGTCGGCGCCAAGCTCGGCAAGACCGCGCTCGAGGTCGCCATTCAAATCACCGAGCAGATCAAGGCCGCCGCGAAGTGACGAAGCGTTGTTTTAAACGATGACGAACACGCCGCAGCTGTTGCCCTTTCGCCTTCCGGCGCCCGTTGACGGACGCGTGGATCTGCTCATTGTCGCGGGCGAGCATTCGGGCGACCAACATGCCGCCACGATGGTGCGCGAGCTCCGTGCGAAGCAGCCCGGCCTAGCCATTGCGGCGCTCGGCGGACCCGAGTTGGCCGGAGCGGGGGCGCAGCTGCTTTACGACCTTACGGCCTCGTCGGTCGTCGGCTTGGTCGAGGTGTTGAAGAACTACTCGTTCTTCAAGGCGTTGTTCAACGAGACGCTCCGGTGGATCGAGGAATATAAACCTCGGGCGGTGTGCTTTGTGGATTACCCGGGACTCAACCTTCGCCTCGCCAAGGCGCTGTGCGAACGCGGGCTGTCGGTTAAAGGCGGCGGAGCGATCAAGCTTCTTTACTACATCTCACCGCAGATCTGGGCGTGGAAGAGCGGACGCCGCTTCACCATGGCAAAGCATCTCGACGCCCTCGCGGTGATTTTTCCCTTCGAGGTCGAGTGCTACAAGGACACCTCGCTGCCGGTGGAGTTTGTGGGGCATCCGTTTTTGGCGGAAGACCATGAGCCGCCGGTGCGTTATTCCCCGGACGGACCCATCCTGCTCCTGCCGGGCAGTCGCAAGCAGGCGGTCGGACGTATTTTCCCTCTATTGCTGGCCGGCTATGCCGCCTACGGGAAACGCGATGCCGTCGTCCTTTATCCGAGCGAAGATATCCTCGCCGTGCTCAAGGCGGCCAATCCGCCCGCCAACGTGCGTCTGCTCCCCACCGGAGCGCCGGTCGCGGCGTCGGCGGTGCTCACGTCGAGCGGCACGATGTCGATGCATTGTGCGCTCGCCGCCATTCCCGGAGCCATTGCCTACCGGGCGAATCCGCTGACCTATATTCTTGGCCGCATGCTCGTGAAAATCGAGTATCTCGGCATCGCCAACCTGCTGCTCAAGGAGCCGATGTATCCAGAGTATATCCAGGGTGCTGCGACCCCGAAGGCGTTGGCCGCGGAGCTGACCGACTGTCTCGGCAACATAGATCGTCTTATTCACACGCAATCTCAGGCGGAACGCCTGCAGGCTGCGCTCCGTCGCCCGGCCAACGGCACGGCGGCCGATTGGCTGGTGCGTAAAATGATATAGTTTGGCGAGCCGCTGTGCGAAGCAGCCGGCGCGACAGCCATGGTCATTGTCTGTAGCGTCTGGTTCGGCCTGTGAGGCATGCAACTACTCCTGTGACCTTCGCCCAACTTTCAGGAGCAGATCGCCAAAGTGGGTGCTCGGGGAAACATCCCATTCAAACTTTTCGTAGTATGCGCCGCTGGAAACGGTGATCACTACCCGGCCGTAAGCCCGCGTGATCTCATCAAATCTGCCGTCGAGATCCGCTGGCTTTGACCAGCCTGCGCCGGGAGGAAAAGGCCAAATCCAAATAAGAGGAGCCTTGCCCACTGAGTAATAAGTGACGCGCGCTCCTGCGAGCGGAGCGCCTGTATCAATCGCGACAGTTTGCCCATGAATGCGCTCCTGGTGGGATACCGGCGCTGAAACGCGTCCGGACAAAACCGATGCACGACGAGCATTGCCGAAAACCGGACAAGCATACGCATCGGCTCTGGCGGCTGGTTCGGCTCTTTCTTCATCGCTACGCTTGCTTCGAGAAGCTGAGAGCAAAATAGAAAACAATTAGCCGGATGTTCCCATTGATGTGGCTTCTACAGTGCCGCGCTTCACATTCTGGAACAGGTCCATCAAGAGTGGTCGAATTTTCTCTGCGGTCTTACCGAATTTCCCCATGTTTGCGCCGCCTTTTCGGGCGTCGTATTCAGCGCGACCGAGCACTTTTCCATCTTCCAGCAATGTCGCTTGGAAATATGTCAAATATATCGCCATGTCCCAATTCCAGTTTGCCGTATAGGTCATCCAATAGGTCGCTTCTTTCGGCCGTGTGGTATCGAACGTTTCGACTTTAAAGCCAAGTGTCGTCAATTGTTGGAGAATCTCGGGATGGAGTCCTTCCATGTGGATGTTTGAATTTTTCTGGACGTATATTGTCGTGATGGTTGGCCCAGACGTAACTGGTGAGACTTTTTGGGTTATAGTGCACCCTGAGGTAAAGGCCACTAGCAGAATTACAATTAGTGCGGAATGTATTAGTTTAAACATAGATTGGTTAACTCTGGTGACTGGTTGTGCTCAGTTATTTTTTCTTTCCTACTGAAAAGTTGGTCCCGCCCTGTCCATCCGGGATGAGCTTGATGATATATGTGACAATTCCAGCATCTCCATGATCTATCGTCCAATTCTCGATTCCGGTTTTTTGGTTATCGTATGGAACAATGGACTCGATTTTGATAATTTTTCTTTCCGCTGCGTTCGGGTAATAGACTTCATCCGCAAAGCCGACTCCACCGATGGCGCTCAGTAAGTCTTTAAAAAGACGACCATCGGCGTGAGACTGTTGGCGCACCTCCGGGGTATAAACGAGCTTAGAACTCGTAAGCGTAGCACAGCCAGTTAGTGCCAGTGAAAGAATGGCAATCGATAGTTTATTCATATTTTTGCCCAACATCCTAGATCAGACAGATACATGCTTTGCGCGGGGCGTGCGCAGCACGACACGTGACAAGCATGTATCTTGTCTGTAGCGACTGGTTGGCCTCCGTTTTCATTTCTTTAGGGCTTTCATAAAACCGTCGGTCAGTGAACCCGCCTGAGCAAACCCATTGTCGCCATTGATGCTTTTGGGGCCCGCAATTTTGGCTCCGAATTCCTTCGCAATCATTTGCCTTAAGGCTTCGATTTCCTCCTGTGACAAAAATCCTTCCGGCTTTGTCTTCGATGGTGCGAGAGAGGTGATAACTCCGAGGTATATATTCGGCAAAAACGCAATTTTCCGAGCGTGAGCCTTCAGGATATCGCTGGCAGGCTGCTTCTTCTCTCCTCCGGTGAAAATGACATAGGCAGAATCGACAATCAGATTTCCTGTAACTCCAGCCGCTTCTGATAACTCCGGATTCTTTTTTCTCTCGGAATTAGCGATCACGAAGAACGTTTCGGCGGTCTTCTGAAGCTCGATCTCATATTTTTTCAGATCGGACGGTGCGCCTGCGCTAGCACTTACGGCACGCCACTCGGTGTCTAAGTGTGCAAATGCTCCGATAAATTTTTCGACGGTGCTTTTGGTGTCAGCGTCAGCTAGTAGCAGCGACGGGATAAACCAAACCAAGGGGATGAATCGTAAGAACTTCATTTTTTTGCCGAACGCTTTAGATCAGACACGACACGCGCTGGCGCGACGGGTGCGAAGCAGCCGGCCTGACAGTAAACTGCATTGTCTGTAACGACTGGTTCGGCTCCGTGGTTTTCATTTTACAATCAATCCGAAAATCGTGGCGAAGAAAGCGCCAATACATGTGAGTAGAACTCCGGAACCCATGGTCAGATACTCAACTTCTTTCTTTTTTATTCTTTCCTCTATCTTTTGAGATAAGCGTAATAAGGTGACATATAAGGTGCTGAATATGAATATACCGGCGAGAGCAATAGTGATAGGAAGGGCGAAAAACGCAGGAGGTAAATAAAAACCGGCCATGGCGCCCGTATTATCTCGGATCAGAAAACCCGCCATTTTTGCGCCGACCGTAGGGGCGGCTAAGCTAGAGAAAGCTACAAACAACCAAGATAGTATGTTTGTGTCGATGTGACGCCATGAGATGACACCAACCAAGATAGTGATGAGTATCGCGGGAATCATTTTGCCGAACGTTAAAGATGAGGGATGCATGTGCTTGGCGCGGAGCATGCGGAAGCATGATCCGTGACAAGCATATGCATCCCCTCTGGCGCCTTGTTAGGCTCCGTTTTCATATCGTCTGATCAGGTTATAGGCTGCCGCCAGCGCTTTATCGTGATAAAATAATTCCGATTCTTTTATTTCGATATCCTTTTCTGCCAAGGCTTCCCCCTGCCAATGGATTCTTTCTTTTCCGGTCGGTAAATGATCGGTCTCGGAATCGATGGCGACAAATATACGCCATTCATCATCAAGCTTATCGCCAACCAGGGTGAAGCGAAGCGCGGCCAGCTGACGTGCCGCCAATAACACCCCGATTTTTCCGGTCGTGAGACTCGTGAGGACGTCCAAAGTCGCGATTCGCGCTTGGTCGTATTTTTCGGCGAGCGGGGACATGGTTCTTTGCCTAACGTCCTAGATCAGACAGATACATGCTTGGCGGGCGGCGTGCGCAGCACGACGCATGACAAGCATGTATCTTGTCTGTAGCGCATTGTTAGGCTCATTTTCTCACTTGGTTTGTCTCTCCGTTATTTGGACGATCTAGTCCAAGAATAATACTAGTAATATCTTGCGCCTTGGTTGGTGAGAAAGGTCCACTTACTGAGATCACTCCGTTCGAAATGGGCTCTCTTAGCACGGGTGCAGCGACTAGCTCTCCAGAAACTACGATTGCCAATCTCTCTCCAATTGCTGCCCGCGATACCGCAGCAAAATCAGAGATTGTCGGTGCTGCAAATTTAATGAAAATATAAGGACGCCCATGGTCATCTATTGATGAATATGCGTCAGCGATCATCGGAGACATGATTGCCGGAGGTTCTATGAGGTAAATGGTCTCTCCATTAAGATTGGCCGGGCGTGTGACATCGGACGATTGCGCGGAAATCCGGTGAAATGACAGATGCGTCGCCCTCTGCGGATCGCGAGAACATCCCGACAATGCCAATGCCAACAAAGCAATTGCTGTGATTAAATTTGTTTTCATATTCTGCCTAACGTTTGAGATGAGCCGATGCCTATGGCTGGCGCGACGCCTGCGCAGCAGGAGGCGTGACAGCCATGGGCATTGGCTCTGGCGACTGGTTCGCCTCTTTTTCGGCCTGCAATACGTTCCTAAACTCTTCGATGCGCTTTTGGACTGCGATTTCGTCGACCTTAGTTGTCGGTGTAATCGGCCATGGATGCAATTGCGTTCCAGCCAAGCGGGAGAATGCAATTAGCGACGTCGAGATATCCCGCTTCGCCATGTCACCGCCAAGGGCAAGACTAAGTTCGCTACACGCTGCTAATAACAGTGTCGCTGCTTGCGGACCTCTTTTTTGGGCCACCAATCCCATGTCTGCTAGGCGTCGCACCTGCGCAGCGTATTGCTCGTCCTTTTGCTTCTGAGTTGGCTGCGCAGCCAAAAATCCAACGACGCTACCGATTAAAAATGCAAATGCTATGACAAGTGTTTTTTTCATTTTTGGCGAACGTTTGAGGTCAGACGCGATCATGGCTGGCGCGGAGGCTGCGCAGCAGCATCCGTGACAGCCATGATCGTTGTCTGTAGTGACTGGTTCGGCTCTTTTTTTTCTG